>ERZ1643251.6-NODE-6-length-452098-cov-10.629515_pt1 | contig 452098 bp, 423 predicted proteins | sample MGYA00579261_ERZ1643251 | MGnify/ENA primary metagenome ERZ1643251 (study PRJEB29033, sample SAMEA4952267) | chicken gut metagenome | biome: Broiler Chicken; feature: Gastrointestinal Tract; material: Caecum | place: Ireland | collected 2018 | study: Broiler... | reverse complement strand
TTTTTCCTTCTATTCTTCCGCTTTCTTCTTTGTTCAGTTTTTAGGGTGTAATTTCAAAGACCTTCTATTTAGAAGGTCTTTTTTCTTTGCCTTTTGAAAGTTAGGATATGTACGGTTTCGAAGATATCGCCTTTTAATCGGCAAATCTATAAGAATTCTGTTCCCATTTGACCCACCCGCTGTGCTTCTCGCATAGCTGGTGGGTTTTGTCATGTTCCATTCTTAAAAGAATACTTGTATTCCTGTCTATAATGTTATAAAATATAACATTATTGGAGGGGATACGACATGAAATTCTATCAAACAACTTGGTTCATTATTCTTATGCTGGTCTGTTTTGCACCACTTGGCATTTTCTTAATGTGGAAATACAAATCCAATTGGAGTAAAGCAGTAAAATGGATTTTATCAGGGGCATGTGGTTTTTATTTCCTGTTATATTGCATTGCCTTTTTCGCACTGATGGGAGATACACAACCGACTTCGGTCAAACCGTCCGTTTCCGTTACGCTCTCACAAACCACGACAAACCCGACAACCGAAGTGACTACGGAAGCTACAACCGAGCCGACGACCCAGCCGGAAACGACCGCCCGCCCGACAACAGAAACGACCAAAAAATCCACGCAAAATACTTCTAACGATAAAAAAACGCAGGCGGTGACGCAAAAGCAAACCACAACGCAAGACCCGGAAGCAAAAGTCACCGTATATATCACAAGAACCGGCGAAAAATATCATTACGAAAACCCGTGTGGCAACGGTACTTACTATCCGATTTCTTTAGCAGAAGCAAAAGACCGCGGTTACGAGCCGTGCGAAAAATGCGTTTTACATTAAATTTGTTGAATTTCAAAAAAACTGTTCCGGCCGAAAGTGCATCTTTCGGTCGGTTTTCTGTTCGTTTTGGTAAATATGGAATAGATTGTTTTAAGGATATATGCTATACTGACAGCAAAGATGAAACCGGAGCGTATGGTCAATGGAATATTTCTATAAAAAAGCCTCTTCAGAGGAATTAGAAAGAATATGGGAAAAGAATATTGCGGCAAATCGTGGCGATAAACGCTGGAAGATATGGAAAAAAGAAAGGCTTGCTGACAACCTTGCAAATCGTGCGGCAACATTTGTTGTGCTTCGTGGCAATGACCCGGTCGGAGAGGGCACCTTGCTGTTTTCACCGGCGTGTCAGGCAATTCGCGGCCGGAAAACCTTGTGCGACGGCAGAAAAACAGCCAATATAAATGCATTGCGCATTGAAAAAGCTTTTGAAAATCAAGGGCATATTTCAAAGCTTGTGCATCAGATGGAAGTCTACGCCGCGGAATGCGGATATGATTATCTTACGATTGGTGTAGAAGCGAAAGAAACCCGCAATTTGGGCATTTATTTGCATTGGGGCTACGCTGAATTTGTAATGTCCGAGGAGGAAGACGGCGAACTTGTTTTGTATTTCCGTAAGAAACTTTAAGGCGACTTTTGCGGGAAGTGGGCATTCTTATGAAATCATGCTTGCGTTTTTCGGCTTTTTATGGTATTTTGAGGAAAGCACAGGACCCCACGCGGTCAAAAGGAGCATGCGGTTATGGATGCAGAACAGCAAAGACAAGTTTTTGAAGTGGTGCAATCTAAAAGCAAAGGGATGCCTGTTTCTATGTGCCGTCTTGGCGGTGGATATTATGCGGATGTGTACTTGGTAACTATGGAGACAGCCGCACCTGTTGTGGCAAAAGTTTATAAGACGCAGGGGCTTATGCAGCGCGAAGCAGAACAGATTGCTGTTTTACAGGCGCATGCGCTGTTCCCCATGCCCGAAATTCTTTGGACACATAACGGCAATGAACAGTATGCGTCAGATATTCTTGCAATGGAGTACCTTCCCGGCAAAAATGGAGGCGGCTTGTTTTATTTTAGCCGCAAAAAGCGCGATCAGATAGGGAATCAGGTTATCGACAATCTTTTGGCGTGGCACAACACCGAAAATTCGGCAGGCTTTGGCGAAATCGGTGACCACAGCCGGCTCTATGCAACTTGGCAGGCTTACTATGCACCCCGTGCGGAGCAAATTCTGAAAATGGCTGAGACGCTGTGCGCCAAAAAGCAACTGGATAAAAAGGTTTATTCCATTATGGAAACCGCGTTGACTCGGTTTGACCAAATTTTTTGCATAGCGATTCCCAAAAGTGCTCTGATTCACGGCGATTATAATATGTGGAATATTTTGGTCGACAAAAAAGCGGCACGCGTCACGGCAGTTATTGACCCCTGCAACTGTATGTGGGGGGATAGAGAAATGGATTTATATCAACTGGAAAATGCGAATGGAAAGCATTTTCAGCTGCTTGAACGGTACCGTGAGCGTTGTCCGTTAAGCGATAATTTTTGCGCCAAAACAGCGTTTTATGAATTGTTTACCGAAATCGAGCACTATTATCGTTCCGGCCACACCGTTGTGGAAAAAAGGATTACAAAGCAAGCTTCTGCTTTGCAGAAATTTTTATAAAAAGGAGAATACTCTATGCCATTTATTTGCGCCAAAATATCAGAACCGCTGACTGAAATCCAATTTGAAATGATTAAATCCGACCTCGGCAAAGCGATTTCCCTGCTTCCCGGGAAAAGCGAAGCCTATTTGATGGTCGAAGTTGAGGACCAATGTCACCTGTATTTTAAAGGTGACTGTGACGCACCGACCGCGATGTGCGAAGTCAGCGTGTTCGGAAAAGCGCCGCGCGACGCGTGCGAAGCGCTGACCGGGGCGATTTGTGACAGCTTGCAAAATAACGCCGGCGTGTCGCCGAGTCGTTGCTATGTCAAATTTCAGTTTGCCGACACCTGGGGCTATGACGGCTACTTGTTCTAATTCTTTTCAAATCTGAAAACCCATTCCGTTCGCGGCGTGGGTTTTCTTGTTTTTTTTCGCGGAAAATGCTATACTATATGCCGTAAACATCTGAAAGGAAATGATTTATGGATACAGAGGATTTGAAAATCGCATTGCTGATTGATTCCGACAACATTTCCCCGAAATATATGGATACCTTGTTCGACGAGCTGAAATCCGTCGGCGTGGTTACAATTAAACGCATTTACGGCGACTGGACGCGCGACAACGCTAAGTGCTGGAAATCGGTTTTGCCGGATTACGCCTTAACGCCGATGCAGCAATATGCCTATACAACCGGGAAAAATTCCACGGATTCCGCAATGATTATTGATGCAATGGACCTTTTATACCGCGAGCCGCTCGACGTCTTTTGCCTTGCGACAAGCGACAGCGATTTTACGCGTCTTGCCGCAAGACTTCGCGAGTCCGGCAAGCAGGTTATAGGTATGGGAGAGCAAAAAACGCCGAAAGCCTTTATCAACGCCTGTAACTCGTTCCGCTTTTTGGACGTGTTGAGCGGTGAAACCGAAAAGGAATCGGACGAAACCGCGCAAAGCAGCATTACGCCGAAAAAGGAAATCGAGCAGGAAATTCTCGCCATGCTTTCCCAAAAAGAGCGCGGCGCGCGCTTACAAATCAGCGTGGTCAAAGAGAATTTGCAAAGAAAATACCCCGACTTCGACGAACGCAACTACGGCTTTTCCAAGTTTTCCGGCTTCTTAAAGTCGTTTGCCTCAATTGAGGTGGTTGCCGTCGGCAAAAACGGCGTCCTGTTTGTGGCGCAGAAGCCCTCCGCCAAGCGTTCGGAAATCGAAAAATATGTGCGCTCGCTTTTGGAAAATGCTAAAGGTAAGCGCATGAACATCGGCGAAATCAACACCCGCTTAACCGAGCATATTAAGGATTTCTCGGTGAAATCCCTCGGCTACAAGCAAATCAAGCTGTTTCTTTCCGATATTGACGGCGTGGAAATTGAAAACTGCGACTGCATTTTAAAGTAAAAATCCAAAAAGAATCAGGTGAACGCTATGAAACGCATCGTTTTTTCGCAATGCCCTTACTGCAAATCCAAAAATATCGCCTACGGCTACCAAATCGGTGACGCCGACGTGTTTTCCGACATTCGCGGCGGTATGTTCGGCACCCATATTGAACACACCATCTGCCGGGACTGCGGCAGTATCATTTACAGCCGGGTCTTAAAAACCGATTTTCTCAAAGACAAAAGCGAAACCTCTTACGAAATCGAACGCCCCGACGAAGACGAGGCGTAAGAACGAACAACAAAAAAGGAACAGACTGCGGTCTGTTCCTTTTTAAATTTATTTTTTGTTATGCCGCGGGTTCTTCGGCGCAGAATTGCTGTTTCAATTTTCGCTTTTTGGCGAAATAGATAATCACAAGCGGAATGTCCGCTAAAATCCACGCTGCCGGTCCTGCAAGGCAAATGGCTGGGAAGCCGAACCGCGACGCGAGCACATATGCAATCAGCACGCGCCCGCAAAGCTCCGCCGCGCCGGCAATGGCCGAAGTGTAACCGTAGCCGAGGCCCTGCAAAAGATTGCGGAAAATAAACAGAACCGCAAGCGCCATGTAAAAGCAGGCGAGTGTTTTTAAATACGTATCAGTCAGCGAAAGGATCTCTTCTACCGAATCTTTGATAAACAGCATACCGATGCGTTTGCCTAAGAACCAAAGGATAAGCGACGCAACAACCGAAAGCGTAAGGTCCAAAAGGAAAATTTGCCGCACGGAGCGGAAAATGCGGGTGTATTGCTTCGCTCCGCGGTTTTGTGCTACAAACGTAGAAAGCGCAACGCCGAGCGACGACAAAACCGTGTTCACAATGTTTTCTGCTTTCGAGCCGACGGAAATGGCCGCCACGGCGTGCGCGCCGAAGCTGTTGACCGCCCCTTGCAAAATCAAAGAACCGATTGCGGTAATCGAAAGCTGCAGTGCCATGGGAATTCCCATCGAAAGCAGCGACCGGCAAATGGCTTTGTCCGGCTTATAATCGGATTTTTTGGTGTGTAGCTCCGGGTGACGATGGCGCACAAACCAAATGCACAAAACCATAGAAACCGCGTTTCCGATGACCGTTGCCACCGCAACGCCGACAATCGCCAGGTGAAAAAGCAAAACAAAGACCAAGTCCAAAACAATATTCACAATCGACGAGGCAATTAAGAAAATCAGCGGCGAGCGGCTGTCACCGACGGCGCGAATCATCGCCGACAGAACATTGTAAAACATGGCGAACACCGTGCCGCTGAAAATAATGACCGCATAGGTGTTGGCGTCCTCAAAAATTTCCGCCGGCGTGTCGATAAGGCGCAAAAGCGGCCTTGATAGTGACACCGAAAGCGCCGTAATCAAAATCGACATCAGCATGGTCAAAAACATGGCGTTGCCGAAGTATTTGCGTACTTTCGCCTTGTCCCCGGCGCCGAACGCCGCCGCAACGGGAATCGCAAACCCCGTGGTAAGGCCCATGGCAAAGCCGATTAAAAGCGAGTTAATCGGACCTGTCACGCCCACGGCGGCAAGCGCGTCTGCATTGACAAACCGCCCGACAATCATCGAGTCCGCAAGGTTGTAAAACAGCTGAAAAAAGTTTCCGATCATCAGCGGCACGGAAAAACGCAGAACCGCTTTTACGGGGCTGCCTTTGAGCATGTTGATATTCATGTGCCGCCTCCCTTTCACCTTCTTTATTGAGGAATAGTAGCACCCCGTTTTTCCTTTGTCAATATAATTGCTTCCAATTTTTGCCCACACTCAAAATTTGTATGTTTTTCATAATTCCTCTTGTGTAATTTATTGGAATTTGTTATAATTTTTATATATTTTTTGGAAAGGGTGAGAAAATGTACGGGCTGATTGACCACAAAGACGAAATCAACCGTCTGCTTTCCCGCTACGGCGTGAAATTCGGTATTTACAAAGACAATACCTTTCACGAACGCCTGTTTCCGTTTGACCCGATTCCGCGGACGCTCACGAAAAACGAGTTTTCCTTTTTGGAAAAAGGGCTGCGGCAGCGCGTGTTCGCGTTAAACCTCTTTTTAAACGATATTTACGGCGAAAAAAAGATTTTGCGCGACAAAGTGATTCCCGAGGATTTTGTCTATTATTCACCGGGCTTTTTGCCGCCGTGTGAAAATATTGTGCCGTCCAAAAAAGTGTATAACCATATTTCCGGCATTGACTTGGTACAGGGGAAAGACATGACCTGGTATGTCCTCGAAGACAACCTGCGCATTCCCTCCGGCGCATCTTATCCGATGATTGCACGCGACCTTTGCCGCCGCGCAAGCCCCGATACGTTCCAAACCAACGCCGTCACCGACAACCGCGACTACGGTCAAATGCTTAAAAAGGCGCTTGACGACGTAAACCTCGGCGGGATTAACGTCATTTTAACACCCGGGCGTTATAATTCCGCGTTTTTTGAGCACAGCTATCTGGCGGAAAAAACCGGCGCGGTGTTTGCGATGCCCCAGGATTTGTTCGTTGAAGGCAATGTGCTGTATTACAGCGAATATTCCGGCGAACGCCGCCGGGTCGGCACGGTTTACCGCCGGATTTCCGATGAATATTTAGACCCGATGACCTTTTTGCCCGATTCGCTTTTGGGCGTGCCGCATATGATTGACGCCTACCGCGCCGGCAATGTGGCAATCGTCAACGCGCCGGGCAACGGCGTCGCCGACGACAAGGGAATTTATTATTTCGTGCCGCAGATGATTCGCTATTATTTGGGCGAAGAGCCGATTCTCACCAACGCCCAAACCTATTTGCCCTATTTTGAAAAAGACCGGCAATATACGCTCGAAAATCTCTCGAAACTCGTGATTAAAGACGTTTCCGAGGCGGGCGGCTACGGCGTGGTGTTCGGCAGCCGTTTAAGCGAAAGTGAGCGTGAAGCCCTTGCCGACGCGATTTGGAAAAATCCGCGTCATTTTATCGCGCAGGAGGTCGTGGATTTCAAAAACCTGCCGGTGTTTGAAAACGGGCAGCTGCACGAACGCAAAGCGGACCTGCGCGCGTTTGTGCTTTACGGCGACGAAATCAAAGTCTGGCCGAGCGGCTTAACGCGCTTTGCCTATGAAGAAGGCTCGTTCGTCGTCAATTCTTCGCAGGGAGGAGGCTTTAAAGACACATGGGTATTATCTCGATAAAATCCACCGACAACCTGTTTTGGCTCGGTCGCTATGTGGAGCGCGTGTTTACCACGCTCAAAATGTTTTCGGAATGCTACGATATTCTCATTGACGTGGACGAAAACGCCTATGTGGATTTCTTAAAAAAGCTCGGTATCCCGAACACCTATTCTTATAAACAGGATTTTATTACCAACTTCCTGTTTGACGAAAAAAATCCGAATTCCGTGATGAGCACCATGCTTTGCGCTTACGACAACGCCGTAATGATGCGCAACGAAATCAGCAGTGAAACAATGTCTTACATTCAGCTTGCGGTCAACGCCATGCAGCGCGGCAAAGAGAGCAGCGCGCCGATGCTGAAACTGCAAGAGGTGTTCGACTGTATTTTCGCGTTTTGGGGTTCGGCGGACGACTACGTCGAGTCGGAAACCACCCGCAATATATTAAAATTCGGCCGAAGCGTCGAGCGGATTGATTTGTATACCCGCTTTTCCTGTAAGCCGGAACTAATCAGAAAAGAATTCAGCATTTTGTTAAACCGGCTTTATAAAGTCGGCGTGGATTGCAACATTGAAGCCATTAACGTGCTGATGAAAATTATTTTGGAAAAAGATGATTTTGAAGCCGATAAATTCACGATTCAAAACGAACTTGCCCGGCTGTTTGTGACCGTGCCGGAGATTTACGGATAAAGGAGGGGACAGAATGGAACAAGTTGAATTTTCCTACGCGATGAAAATTGAATTTTCCTCTCCCGTCGTGCGCCATTGCTTTTCCCTGCGCTGTCTGCCGTTTGATAACGAATACCAAACGATTCGCGAACTGTTTATTGAGGTTTCGCCGCACAATGTGCTCACCGAAACCGCCGACGGCTTCGGCAACCGCATTTTGACCGACCGCATTACCGAACCCCATTCCGCTTTTTCGGTTTATGTCAACGGCATTGCGCAAATCCATATTGCAGATAAAGCCGAAGAACCGCTCAACGGGATTTACAAATACCCTTCGCAATACACCCGCTGTGGTGAAAGGCTTTCCGCTTTGGCGGAAAAGAACCGCGCCGCCGTGAAAACTTTGCCGACCGGCGAAGCGGTGGAGCTTTTAATGCGGGAAATGCGCAAACAGTTTACCTACCAAAGCGGCACAACCACCGTCCAAACCACCGCGGAGGAAGCGCTCGAAAAGGGGAAAGGCGTCTGCCAGGATTATGCCCATATTTTAATTGCCCTTTGCCGAAAACTTTCGATTCCGGCGCGCTATGTGGTCGGGATTCAAGAGGGCGTCGGTGAAACGCACGCCTGGGTTGAATTTTACGACAACGGCATTTGGCGGGGGATTGACCCGACCAATGACAAATGGGTCAATGACCGCTATTTAACCTTGAGCCACGGCCGCGACTTTGCCGACTGCGGCATCAACCGCGGGCTGTTTATCGGCGGCGGCACGCAAAAGCAAACGATTGAAGCGCGCGTGCAAGTCTGTGCGCCCGATGCGAAAGAGGGGATGTGACCACTTGAAAGAATCTTTGACGCTCGGCAGTGTGATGGTCGATTGTAAAAACGCAGACGAAATGCAGGCGTTTTATGCCGAACTGCTCGGCTGGGAAAAAACAGAGCTTTTTTCGTTCCCGGCGGTGCGAAGCGGCGAGGGCATTGTGTTCGCTTTTTTAGAAGAACCAGATTTTGTGCCGCCCGTTTGGCCGGAAGAACCGAATGCCCAGCAAAAGCAAATGCATCTTGATTTTCAGGTCGAAGACGTGCACAAAGCCGCCGCGCGCGCCGAAACTTTGGGTGCGGTTCGCGCAAAAGCGCAATACGGCGGAGACGATTGGGTCACGCTGTTTGACCCCGCCGGTCACCCGTTTTGTCTTTGCAAAAAAAGCACATATTAAAAATAAAAACCAGCTGTAAAAACAGCTGGTTTTTTGTTTTTGAAATCCCCACCCGACCGCACACGGCAAATAATAACCTGCTCATAAGCAGGTGGGTGTCTTTTCCTTAGCTTTAGTACTCCCAACGTCCGCCGAAAAGGCGGGAGGTCTGCACACCACTTCGGATTTCCGACTCCCTAGAAAAAAGTGTTGGGTTAATATTGTACCGTGCGTTTATCGCATCGGGCAGGTTGATTTTATTGTGTGCCGAAACTTAGAAAGAATACTTATTCTTCCTCGTGAATGTCAAATAAATCGGAAAGGCGTTCTTCAAAAATGCTGCCGATTTCGTTGAATTCGTCCTCGTCCTCAATCGGCTCGAGATAGGTTTCGCCGTCCTCTTCGTTTACTTTTAAAATGATCAGTTCGCCGTCGTCATCCAAAATATCTTCCGCCTCGTCGTAAACGGGCAAAAGCGCCACATAGCGCGCGTCGTCGGTTTCAATGCGGTCGAGTTCTTCAAAGGTGTGTTCCACGCCGTCCTCGTCGACCACGCTGACAATATCGGGGTTGTAGTTTTCGTCCATCCTTTAGTTCCTCCGTCGTTTTCTGTACTCATTGTACCCCGAAATACGGCAACAGTCAACTGTAAAAAATGTCCTTTCGTAAAAATGTGCCAACGCCTTGATATTCTAAGGCACCGCGCCCGGACAAGGCGTTATAAATAAAAATTTAAAAAAAATTATAAAAAAACTATTGACATTTTACAAGCGCGTGCTATAATGAAGGTGAACAAAGGGAAGAAACCAAAAGAAACCCAAATAAGGCAGGTTCCCAAAAGGGAGCCAAAAGCCAAAAGCCAAAAGCCAAAAGCCAAAAGCCAAAAGCCAAAAGCTAAAAGCTAAAAGCTAAAAGCTAAAAGCTAAAAGCTAAAAGCAAAAGACCAATGGCAAAAGCAAGAGCAAAAATGAATCCGACAAAAATTGTAAGGAAAAGTTTTTAAGTTGGGTTTGGTTTCTGAAAAGCCCTTGTTACATTACGAAAGGGAGGCGAATCCGATGTACGGTGTAGAAGAACCGCAGACATGGCGGTTCGCTGTCCGCTGCGATCGAATTTGACAGGTAAGTGATTTGTAAGAATATTATCGTAAGAACAAATTTGATTGTGTTCGTGAATGTACGCTAAAGAGATACAAAAACAAAAACGATTTTCGTCTGGTCTGGTATCGTAGCGGACAGCGCAGGATAAAATTGAATAACCAAACATAAACTATGCTCCGCAGCTTTTACTGCGGAGCATTTTTTTGCTTCGAGTTTTCAGTTAAAAAAAGAGCAGGGAAATCCTACTCTTTAGTTTTCCAAGTCCAATTCCCCGGGGAATTTGCTGTCGTCGATTTCAAAGGCTTCGTAGTTTTCGTTTTGCCAGACTTTTACATAGTCCACCATAAATATGTTGTCGCCGCTTTCCGAAAACTGCCCGATTTTTTGCCCGTGAGGACCAAAGCCGTCGCCGGCGTCAATTTCTACCGTCAGGCGCAAAAACTCTTTTACCTTAGAAACGCCGCCGCCCATAGAAGCCCATGTCGGCTGGCCGTCAATGTAAAATACATAATATTCCGGTGTCCACTTGAGCGCATAGGTGTGATAGCCGTCATATAAGTCCTGCTGCAAAGTCCCAATATACGCTTCGGAATCGGCAAATTTCCCATAGCCGTTCCACAACAGCGCGTGCCCCATTTTGCTTTGGCGGCTTTTGCGGAATGCACTTTCAAATACGTCAATTTCCGTGCCGTCCACGCCCGCGCTCGAAACCTTTCTCTGGTTAGAGGATTGCAGCCAAAACGCCGACCAAAGGCCGTCCGCGTCCGGTAGCTTTGCGCGCACTTCAAAATAGCCGAATGCCTGCGCAAACAGCAGTTCGTCTTCGGAGCCTTTGTTTTGGTTGTTGTCGCCTGTAATGCGGCGTGTCTCAATCCCGCCGGTAAATCGCCCGACGGCGGGGCATTCGCCCGTGCAGGTGTGATTATCTTCATAGCGTGCGTGAATCACAACGTTCGAGGCCTTAACCTCTACGGTTTCCGGGCACCACCAACAGGCCTGTTCCGGCTTGTTTTTGTCGTTGCTTTCCCAGCGAACGGCGTGCGGGGAAGTGGTCCAAATCTCTTTTCTGCCTGCATAGCGTTCGCCGAACTGAATGTTCTGATTGAGCGCGTCGCCCTCAAAGTCATCTTCAAAGACCATATACCAGCCGTCTTCCCCGAGCGTCGGAAGCGACAGGTCAAACCCCATGTCTTTCCAAGATTCCTGCACGTTGGTTTTGTGCTTCAGACACACCGTTACAATGACGGCGGCAAGAATCAAACAAGCGAAAACGGCGATGCCGATGAAAAGGTATGCTTTTTTCATTTTAAACCCTCCGCCCGAAAATCTAATTGTATCGTATCGAAAAATACACGAAAAGTCAACAGAAAGCCGCGCGAAACCGCAGGATTTTCGGCGGTTTTTCGGTTGAATTCACCGGGCGCTTATGGTAATATAGTATCCGGTCGCCGTTTTGGCGAAACTTATTTTGCAGGAGGCAGTTTTTATGAAGATTTTGGCGTTGGAAAGCTCGTGCGACGAAACCGCCGCCGCCGTTGTGGAAAACGGCAGAACCGTGCTTTCTTCGGTCGTGGCAACGCAAATTGAACGGCATAAAATCTTCGGCGGCGTTGTGCCCGAAATTGCTTCCCGTATGCACGCGGAAGCGATTTCCGAAGTGACCCGTCAGGCGCTCGAACAGGCGTCTTGTAAGCTGTCCGACTTAGACGCTGTCGCCGTCACCTACGCGCCGGGGCTTATCGGTGCGCTGTTAGTCGGCGTGAATTACGCAAAAGGGCTTTCACTCTCGTCCGGGCTTCCGCTTGTGCCGGTGCATCATCTGCGCTCGCACATTGCCGCAAATTATATTACCCACCCCGATTTAGAGCCGCCGTTCCTTTGCTTGGTCGTTTCCGGCGGCAATACGCTGCTTGTACATGTGCGCGATTATACAGATTTTCAGGTGCTCGGCAGAACGCGCGACGACGCCGCGGGCGAAGCGCTTGACAAAGCCGCGCGTGCCATGGGTTTGCCGTATCCCGGCGGCGTGCATTTGGATAAAGCTGCAAAAGGCGGCAACGACAAGGCGTTTTCGTTTCCGCACCCCCACGTGGAGGGAAGCCCCCTCGACTTCAGCTTTTCGGGACTAAAAACCTCGGTCGTGAATATAATACATAATGCCAACCAAAAAGGGGAGACGGTCCCGGTTGCCGACCTCGGCGCGTCGTTCCTTCGTGCCGTGGTGGACTCTCTTGTCAGCAACACCCAAAAAGCCCTGCAAACCCTGCCGGTAACCAAAAAACTGGTGCTCGCCGGCGGCGTTTCGGCGAATTCCGTTTTGCGAGCGGATATGCAGCAACTTGCAAAACGTACAGGTGTTGATTTGTATTTGCCGGAACTTTCCCTTTGCGGCGACAACGCGGCAATGGTCGGGGCGCAGGGGTATTATGAGTATCTCGCGGGCAAACGCGCCGGCATGGATTTAAACGCCTTTGCCACGATGCCGATTACGGAAGAGTAACGAAACAGTAAGGGATTTTCCTCGACAGCGATTTGCATTTTTGTATATTGTGAATTAAAAAGACGCCGAGAATTGACAATTTATTAACATTTTCGGTGTTGCTTTTTGAGGGGAAAAGGACTATAATAATTACACAATGGAAAGTTTCGGGTTTTTGAATTTTTCCATTTTTATTTATGCAAATTTTTGGTCCGGCTTTTGCCGGATTTGAAAGAAGGAGAAAGTACTATGGCAGCACTTACACAGAACAAAAGCATTTTGTCATGGATCGACGAAAAAGTCGAGCTTGTAAAGCCCGACAAAATCGTCTGGATCGACGGTTCGAAAGAGCAGATTGAAGAACTTCGCAAAGAAGCCTGCTCCACCGGCGAACTGATCAAACTCAACGAGGAATTGCTCCCCGATTGCTATTATCACAGAACCGCGGTCAACGACGTGGCCCGTGTGGAGGACAGAACCCTCATCTGCTCCAAAAAGGAAGAGGATGCCGGCCCCACCAACCACTGGATGGACCCCGAAAAAGCTTATAAAATGCTTTATGACATCGCACGCGACAGCTACAAGGGCAGAACCATGTATGTCATTCCCTATTCCATGGGCCCGATCGGTTCTCCGCTTGCAAAAGCCGGTATTGAGCTGACTGACTCCATTTACGTTGTGCTCAATATGTGCATTATGACGCGTGTCGGCAAGAAAGTTCTGGAAGTGCTCGGCGACTCCAACGACTGGGTCCGCGGCCTCCACTGCAAATGCGACATCGACGCTGAAAAGAGATGGATTTGCCAGTTCCCCGAAGACAACACCATCATTTCAGTAAACTCCGGTTACGGCGGGAACGTGTTGCTCGGCAAAAAGTGCTTCGCGCTTCGTATTGCTTCCTATCAGGGCAAAAACGAAGGCTGGCAGGCTGAGCATATGCTCATTCTCGGCATTGAAAACCCGAAGGGCGAAGTCAAATACATCTGCGCGGCTTTCCCGTCCGCTTGCGGCAAGACCAACCTTGCAATGCTTATCCCGCCGGAAGGCTATCGCAAGAAAGGCTACAAAGTTTGGTGCGTCGGCGATGATATTTCCTGGATTCGCAAAGGCAAAGACGGCAGACTCTATGCCATCAACCCCGAAAACGGTTTCTTCGGCGTTGCGCCCGGCACCAATGAAAAATCCAACCCGAACGCCCTCGCTTCCACCAAGAAAGGCACTATTTTCACCAACGTTGCGCGTAATCTTGACAACAACACCGTTTGGTGGGAAGGTCTCGACAAGAATCCGCCCGTAAACGCAGAAGAGTGGACCGGCAACAAGGTCAACGGGCCGGAATATAAGGCGGAAGGCAAAAACCTTGCCCATCCGAACAGCCGTTTCACTGCACCCGCAGTCAACTGCCCGTGCATCAGTTCCGAATTTGAAAATCCGGAAGGCGTGCCGATTTCCGCATTCGTGTTCGGCGGCCGCCGTGCAAAACTTGCTCCGCTGGTCTATCAGTCGAGAGACTGGAACCACGGCGTGTTCGTAGGCTCCATTATGGCTTCTGAAACCACCGCTGCTGCGGCAGGTGCGGTCGGCGTTGTCCGTCGTGACCCGATGGCTATGCTTCCGTTCTGCGGCTACAATATGGGTGATTATTGGAAACACTGGATTGACATCGGCAAGACCCTTGACCCGGATAAAGCGCCCAAGATCTTCAACGTCAACTGGTTCCGTAAAGATGACGAAGGCAACTTTATGTGGCCGGGCTTCGGCGACAACCTTCGCGTTCTCGAATGGATCCTGAAACGCTGCGACGGCGAAGTCGACGCGCAGGAAACCGCAATCGGCTATATCCCGTATGCAAAAGACATCAACATCGAAGGCTTGGAAGGCGAAGTTTCCCTCGAATCTCTGGAAAGCATCTTGGATGTTGACAAGAGCCTGTGGGCAAACGAAGCCGACGGCATTGCAGAGTTCTATCAGAAATTCGGCGACAAACTCCCGAAGGAACTTGCTGACGAGCTTGACACCCTCAAAGCAAACCTGAAATAAGTCCTTTAAAAAGCCGCCGATGCTTTAAAAGCATCGGCGGCTTTTGCTTTTAAAATGGCTTTGTCATTTTTGATTCTTTTGTATAGAATAATAAGAGAACCAAAGAAAGGACGAAATTTATGCAACCGGTTTTACTAACCGCGCTCGGCGTCGGCGGTTCTACCGTCATTGGCGCCTTGCTCGGTTTTATTTTTAAAAAGATTCCCCACAAGTGGAACGATGCAATTTTAAGCTTTGCGGCGGGCGTTATGTTTGCCGCGGCAACCGTGGGGCTTATCTTGCCCGCAGTTGACCAAACCGGGCTTCGCGGGATTTGGCAGGTCGTGCTCGGCATTTTGGTCGGTGCAGTTTTTCTCAATTTAATGGATTTGCTCGTGCCGCACTTGCACAAGCTTTCCGGCCTTCAGGAGGAAGAACACCGCAACAATCAAAACATCAACCGCGTGTTTTTGTTTGTGCTGGCGATTGCCATTCATAATTTGCCGGAAGGCATGGCGGCGGGCGTTTCGTTCGGCGGCGAAAATACCGGTCACGCGCTTTCGGTCGCTTTCGGCATCATGCTGCAAAATGTTCCGGAGGGCATGGTGATGATTTCCCCGATGCTGCTTGCCGGCGTCAGCCGGACGCGCACGTTTTTGATTGCGCTGACCACAAGCCTTATCGAAGTTGCCGGCACCTTTATCGGATACGCGGCGGGCACAGCTTCCGAATTGCTTTTGCCGTTTGCGCTTTCGTTTGCGGGCGGCGCGATGCTTTACGTCATTTGCGACGAAATGATACCCGACACCCACGCGCACGGCTATGAACGACTGGCGACCTATTCGCTGATTGTCGGTTTTATTCTGATGATTGTCCTGCAGGCAGCCGTAGCATAAAAGAAACAGACAGTGAAATTTTCACTGTCTGTTTTTTACTTGAAAACATTATTTTTTACGCGGGTAAGGCTCTTTTTCATCGGTAAGCCCCGCGAGGTAGTCCATGCTGGTGTTCAGCGCAACCGCCAGCTTTTTACATTGTTCAAAAGTAAAATATCGTTTTCCGTTTTCAATTTTAGAATAATCACTTTGGTCGATTCCGGTCATCAGCTGAATTTTGATTTGTGTATAGCCTCTTTCTTTTCGAAGCGCCTTAATTCGGTTCATAGCATCACCCAACACTATTATGTCAATTTGCCCTATTGAAAATAGGGTGAAATTGACCTATAATGTGGTCAGAGGTGATAAAATGGCAGAATTTTGTTTGGACTGTTGGAATCGGCTGAATCATACAAGTTACACAGAGCGAGATTTCATACTGTCAGAAGAACTTGAATCATGTGAAGGGTGTGCAAAGTTTAAGCCGATAATTTTAGCTGAGCGAAAAACGCAATCGCTTTGGCATAAAATCTTGTTTTTTGATTAAATATTAAAACAGACAGTGAAGAAATTCACTGTCTGTTTTTGTATTATTATAATACTTTCCGCATGACAAAGTTTTCTAAAGTTTCTCCGTCTCGCACAACGGTTTGCGCCTGAACAAGGCGAAAGCCTTGCTTTGCAAAAAATGGCTTTGCTGTGCGGCTCGCGTGCGTTTCAAGCTCCGAAATTTTCTGCTGCCTCGCAAACGCTTCCAGTTCGTGCAAAAGCGCTGTGCCAATGCCGCGCCCTTGAAAATCACGGTGTACATAGAGCCGGTCTAAATAATCACCGTCTAAATCTGCAAAGCCGACGATTCGTGCGCCAAGCACGGCAACAAGTGTTTTATGCTCTGAAAGTGTGCGTTCCCAGCGCGCCCGATCATTGGCGCTGTTCGCCCATGCGGCTGTTTGCGCAGCGGTGTAATCCTTGCGGCATACCGTGCGAACGGTGTCACCAAACAAGCGGAGAATTGCGTCTATGTCTTCTTGTCGGAATGCTCGAAGCCGTAAAAGCTGCCGGTCTAAATCCCTCAAAATGCGTTCCTGCTGTGCAGAAAAGGAATCGTCTGTAATATAGCAGGGGAGTCCCGTTTCTAAACAACGCTTTTGGGTTTCTCGGTTGCCGGCAAGACAATTGGATTGTTCGTAGTCGTCAGTCACGCGCTGCTCAATAGCGCTCTCAAACTGCAAAATATGCTCGTTAAAATGGGCATGTATGTAGCTGTCAGAAAAGGCAAGATAAAGCGCAAGGGCATCTTTGTGCTGCTGCACATAGTCCGCAACATCGCTTTGCGGCAGGTAACAGCCTTCCAAAATCAGGTGCTGTCCGTTTTCCAAACAGGTGTCCGCCATGCCTTTTACGATTGGCCACAAAATTTCGGCAATCTTTTCATCGCTGTCTGTCGGGGAAAAACCGCAGTCTGCTTTTCCCCGGAAAAGCCCCATTTTAATATGGTCCAGGCTGCATGCCGGCATGTGATAGCGTTCGATAAGCGCCTGCATCAGCAGGGTTTTTCCTGTGTGACTTTCGCCGCCGATGAATAAAATCATTCTTGTGCCTCCGGGAGCTTTTTGATTCTGTAAATCTCTGACGCAAATGCATGTGTGAATTTTGCGTGGAACCCGCAATGCATCAGCACCCCGCCCGAAGCGGTGAATTCTTCGCCGGAAGATTGAACGCGGTACATGGCGTCCGGGCAAAGACCTTTTAAGCGAATGGTTACAAAGCGGTCAGCAAAAAATGTAGTCGGTTGTGTGCAGACAAACAAAACGCTGTTTTCCCGGTTTTTGTCTACATATTGCGTCATAGAAATGCGGTCTGCGCGCCCGTTTGTCAGACGATAGAGTTTTCCGAACTGCACAAGCGGGCGAAGCTCTTTATAAAGCGCAATATATTTTGCGCAGGTTTTCAGTTCTTCGTCAGTGTATTCCAGCAGATTGCCGCCGAGCGACAAAGAGCCCTGCATGGATACATTGAACCGATAGTCGAGCGAAGTCGGGCGCGAGGTGCGGTTCATGTCTGTTACCCACGCGCGCATGCATTTTATGGGGTAGAGATAACTGTATCCGTTTTGAATCACAAGCCGGTCCACAGGGTCGGTGTTGTCCGAAGTCCAAACCATGTCAAAGTGGTGCATGGCGCCGAAATCCACGCGCCCGCCGCCGGAAGCGCAGGCTTCAAACTGCACATCGGGGTGCTTTTCGCGTAATCTGTCGACCACGCTGTAAAGTGCAAGCGTGTGTCGGTACCAAAGCTCCTGCGGGTTTTCCAAATTTTCCGCGCCGGTTTCCGAAAACGGACGGTTCATGTCCCACTTGATATAGCTGATGTCGTTTTCCGTTAACAATTCGTCCAAACAGGTGAAAATATAGTCCTGCACGTCCTGCCGCGTGAAATTCAAAACCAACTGCCAGCGCAGTTCGTTCCCTTTTCTAGTGGGATAATGATAGGCCCAGTCCGGGTGCTTTCTATATAAATCTGAGTCAGGGCTGACCATTTCCGGCTCAACCCAAATCCCGAATTTCATGCCAAACGCCCGAACGCCGTCAATCAGTGGTTTTAAGCCGTTCGGGAATTTTTCACGGTTGACGAACCAGTCACCAAGCCCCGCGTGGTCGTCCTTGCGCTCGCCGAACCAACCGTCGTCCATGACAAACAGCTCACAGCCGAGCGAAGCGGCGATTTTCGCAAGTCGCAGCTGGTCTTTTTCGTTGACGTCAAACTCCGTCGCTTCCCAGCTGTTGTAAAGCACCGGCAGCGGCTCATTTTTGAAACGCACCGGCAAAATATGTTCGACGGCAAAGCGGTGCATTTCGTGGCTCATCGCGGCAAAACCTTTTGTGTAGCCCATATACACCGGCGGCGTTTTAAAGCTTTCACCCGCATGGAGCGTATAAGAAAAATCAAAATCCTGCAAACCGATAACCGCGTGCGTAAGTCCCGTAAAATTGCGTTCTGCCGAGATTTTAAAGTTGCCGGAAAAACCTAGCGCGGCAAAAAATACGTCACCCTCGTCCTCGGTCGCATTTTGCGAAAAGACAACCGACGGGTTTTGACAGTGCCCGGTAAGCCCGCGGCGGCTTTCAAACACCACGCTTCCGCCTGTGAGCACTTCTTCGGCCTTTCTGAATTCCGCCGACCAGCTCCCGTTAAAATTCAATACCGTGTACGGCGCGCGGGAGGGGAGGTGCAGCTGCGCCGAAGCGGCTTTGTGAAGTGTGATGTCGCTGTTGCCTGTGTTGACGATTTCGGCGCTGCGGGTGAGCACGTCGGAATCTTCCTGCACCTGATAGATAAGTTTGACCGTCAGCGGATAGTGGCGGTCTTTGCAAATGACGGTCAGCGTGTTGTCTTTCAGTTGATAGCTGTCATATTGCAGTACCGTGTCGCGGCAGCCGTCTGAAAAGGTGCATTTCAGCGCACATTCCCGATAATTCGTACCGCCGAACGGCACATATTCCCGCTTGTCAAATTCCGAAGCGGGGTGCTGCGAGACCTCCTCGCGGTAGTTCGGCACGGTGTAATCCAGCCGCGGGCATTTTTCGCCCCAGTGGATATGCTGTAATTCGCCGTCCGCAACCCCGAACGCATAATGCGTGTGGGGTGTCTCTAAAACAAAGCAGTTGTCACGAACAAAAATCGGCATAAATAACCTCGGTGCAAATAGATTGCGGGCGCGCCGCGTTGCAAGTTTATAGTAGCAAAAGCCCTTTAAAAAATCAAGCGGTATCTGTGTGCACAGGGCTTTTTATAAAAAGAAAACCGTGGCTTTAAAAACCACGGTTTCATTTGTTGCTTTTTTATTGTTTGGTGTGCCGTTTTAAAGCTTCAAAAGATTCCTCACTTAATACGTGCTCCATGCGGCAGGCATCCTCCGCCGCCGTTTTGGGGTCCACGCCGAGCGTGCAAAGCCAGTTGGAAATCAGCGTGTGCCGCTCATAAATGCGTTCTGCAATCGCCAGACCCGGGGGAAGCAGGTGAATGCTGCCGTCATTGTCCATCGAAATATAGCCGTTTTCGCGCAAATTTTTCATGGCCACGCTGACGCTCGGCTTGGAAAAAGAAAGTTCGTTGGCTATGTCCACGGAGCGCACCGTGCCTTTGCGGTTTTGCAGGACCAAAATCGCTTCCAAATAGTTTTCGGCAGATTCCTGAATTTTCAAACAATCACCCCAAGGTTAGAATATCCATAGTATACCACAAAATCCGCCGTTTGACAACAACTGTGCAAAAACGAAAACACACAACCTACCTTTTTTCAAAAAAAGTAAAAAATTTACACTTTTTCCTCTTGACAAAGGGGTTAGTTGGTGCTAACATATGTGCAGTTAGAAAAGACTAATCAAAGCAAATCAATGAAAACAGGCAAAAAGAAAGCGGGATGTTTATGATGCCTTTGACGTTTGCCAATTTAGATGAAGATAATATCGTCCGCATGGTGGGCGGCAAGCCGGAAACGCGCCAACACTTGGAAAATCTTGGGTTTGTCGCCGGTGCGCGCGTGCGGATTGTTTCCAAAATCGGCGGCAATTTGATTGTCCGCGTGAAAGACGCGCGTGTGGCAATCAACCGGGAAATGGCCGGTAAAATTTTTATATAATATAGGATAATATAGGAGGCAAACCAATGAAAACGCTCAAAGAAGCAAAAACAGGGCAAAAGTGCAAGGTGATTATGCTGCACGGCGAGGGCGCCGTCAAACGCCGGATAATGGATATGGGCATTACCCGCGGGGTAGACTTACAAATCCGAAAAGTTGCGCCGCTCGGCGACCCGATTGAGGTGACGGTGCGCGGCTACGAACTTTCTATCCGCAAGGCGGACGCCGACAAAATTGAAATCGAATTTGTATAACCTTTTTATTTTTAATATGCGGTTAACTAAAGCTAACTGTGATGCAGAAAGGAAGCGTAACCATGCAAATCAAAATCGCCCTTGCGGGCAACCCGAACAGCGGTAAAACCACACTGTTCAACGCCCTGACCGGCTCCAATCAGTTTGTCGGCAACTGGCCGGGCGTCACCGTCGAGAAAAAAGAGGGGAAACTCAAAAAACACAGCAACGTTGTGATAACCGACCTGCCGGGGATTTATTCGCTTTCCCCTTATACGCTCGAAGAGGTCGTCGCAAGAAACTATCTTTTGAACGAACGCCCTGATGCGATTCTGAATATCGTGGACGGCACCAACTTAGAGCGCAATCTTTATTTGACCACCCAGCTGACCGAACTTGGTATTCCCGTTGTCGTCGCCGTCAATATGATAGATGTCGTCCACAAAAACGGCGACCGGCTGAATGTCGAAGCGCTGTCCGCGGCAATCGGCTGTCCGGTTGTGGAGATTTCGGCGCTCAAAGGTACGGGCATTTCTGCGGCGGCCGAAGCCGCCATAAAAGCGGCACAAAGCGGAAGCACCCTGCCGCAGCACAGCTTTTCCGGTCCCGTGGAACACGCGCTTGCCCACATTGAAGAGGTCACCGTCCATGACCTGCCGGAAGAACAGCAGCGTTGGTACGCGATCAAATTATTTGAACGTGACGAAAAAGTCTCAACGCAGTTGCAGTTAAGCGACAGCGTGAAAGACCATATCGAAAAAGACATTCAGGCAGTCGAAAAAGAGTTGGACGATGACGCCGAAAGCATCATCACCAACGAACGCTATGTCTATATCGCTTCGATTATCAAAGGCTGTTACAAAAAGAAAAACACCCAAAGGCTGTCCACATCCGACAAAATCGACCGGGTGGTCACCAACCGCTTTGCCGCGCTTCCGATTTTCGCTGTCGTTATGTTTTTAGTATATTACATATCCGTTTCCACCGTCGGCACGTTTGCAACCGACTGGGCAAACGACGGCGTGTTCGGCGACGGCTGGCATTTGTTCGGCATCGGCTCTTCGGCCTATGAAGAAGCGGTGACCGAATATGCCGAAGAAAATGTCTGGACGCCTGCGGTGCTCGAAACTGTCAAGCAGGCGGCAGACGCCGAAGTGGTCGGCGCGGGCGATATTCTTTCTGCGATCGAGGCTAAAGATTTCGGTGCGTTTGAAGAAGCCTACGGCAGTTACGCGGCGTCACTTGACAACGAAGGGTATATCATTTCCGAAGCCGTGGACGCTTCCCTCGAAAATGCGCCAAATACAGCCGATTACGGCGTGTGGGTGCCCGGGATTCCGGTGCTTGTGGAACGCGGGCTTACCGCCGTCCATTGCGCCGACTGGCTGCAGGGGCTGATTTTAGACGGTGTTGTCGGCGGTGTCGGTGCAGTGCTCGGGTTTGTGCCGCAAATGCTCGTCTTGTTCTTCCTGTTGGCGTTCCTTGAAAGCTGCGGCTATATGGCGCGCATCGCGTTTGTATTAGACCGCATTTTCCGCAAATTCGGCCTTTCCGGCAAATCGTTTATCCCGATGTTAATCGGTACCGGCTGCGGCGTGCCCGGCGTTATGGCGTCGCGCACGATTGAAAACGACCGCGACCGCAAAATGACGATTATGACCACGACTTTCATTCCGTGCAGTGCAAAATTGCCGATTATTGCGCTGATTGCCTCCGCGCTGTTCGACGGCGCGTGGTGGGTCGCGCCAAGCGCCTATTTCCTCGGCATTGCCGCCATTATCGTGTCGGGGATAATCCTTAAGAAAACCAAAATGTTTGCAGGCGACCCGGCGCCGTTTGTTATGGAATTGCCGGCTTACCACTGGCCGACCGCGGGCAACGTGCTTCGCTCCATGTGGGAGCGCGCCTCGTCTTTCATGCGCAAAGCCGGTACGATTATTTTGCTATCTTCCATCTTCATTTGGGTGGGCTCCGTGTGCGGATTTGTCGACGGCAAATTTGCCTTTGACCCCGAAATGGAGCTTGAAAACAGCATTCTCGGCATCATCGGCGGCGCGGTGAGCTTTGTGTTCCGTCCGCTCGGCTTCGGCACGGCAAAAGCGACAATCGCCACTGTCATGGGCCTTGCCGCCAAAGAAGAGGTCGTCGGCGTGTTCGGCGTTTTGGATTTTGAAGGCATGACGCGCCTTGCCGGCTATTCGTTCCTGATCTTCAACCTGCTTTGCGCGCCCTGCTTCGCGGCAATCGGCGCAATCCGCCGGGAAATGAACAGCGCCAAATGGACCTGGTTCGCAATAGGCTACCAAACCCTGTTTGCTTATGCCGTCTCTCTTATGGTCTATCAGTTCGGGTTGCTCTTTACCGGAAGCGGCAATGTTGTCGGCAGTATCGTGGCGTTCTTAATTGCCGGCGTTATGCTTTATATGCTTTTCAAACCCTATCACGAATCCCAAACGCTTAAAACCGGTGTTTCCGTGAAAAAACGTAAAGGAGCAGAAAAATGCTGACTTTTCTTTCTGAAAATTTAGCAACGATTATCATTTCCGTCGCGCTGGCGGTGCTTATCGTTTTGATTCTTTTAAAACTTCGCAAAGACCGTAAAAAGGGCAAATCCGCCTGCGGCTGCAGCGGCTGCGCGGAATGTCCGTGCGCCGGGACGTGTCATAAACAATAAAAATTCCCCATTCCTTTTCTTTCCTTGAAAGGCGGCCCGCACTTTTGGTGCGGGCTGTTTTTCCTTTGGTTGACTTAAAAAGCTATTTGTTGTATGATGAACCTAACAAGCTTTTTACACCGTTCGGTGTGTTCAAAAAGGAGAATATATATAAATGATTGTAGCAGTGAATTATGAAAACGGCATGGTGTTCCAGCATTTCGGACACACGGCGCAGTTTAAACTTTATATGGTGGAAAATAACGCGGTGCAGGAAAGCCGCCTTTTGCCGACCGGCGCGAGCGGCCACGGCGCCCTCGCGAGCCTTTTGCAGGCGGCAGGCGTCAATACGCTTATCTGCGGCGGCATCGGCGCGGGGGCGAAAGAGGCGCTCGCAAAATGCGGGATTACCGTCTACCCCGGCGTTACCGGCAATGCGGATCAAAGCGTGCAGGCGCTCCTTTCCGGCACTTTGCATTTTGTGCCGGATATACAGTGCAGCCATCACCACGAAAACGGGCACACCTGCGGGGAGGATAAGCACGGCTGCGGAGGCAACCATTGAGCGGCGCGCAGGCGGAAAACGTGCTGCCGCTTTCCGCGTATCTTCCGTTTTGGCAGAAAATCAGCGCGTCGGAACAATCGAAACTCCTCGCCGCGGCGAGACAGCGCACGTTTCATAACGGCGACGTTCTTTCAAGCGGGCGCAATGAATGTACGGGACTGTTTGTGGTGTGCAGCGGGCAGCTGCGCGCGTTTATCCTTTCCGAAAACGGCAAGGAACTGACCCTTTACCGACTGCTCCCGCGCGATATTTGCCTGATGTCGGCTTCTTGTATGCTCCACAGCCTGCAATTTGATATTCAAATCGAAGCGCTCGAAGAAACAGTCGTTTATCAAATTCCGACCGAAGCTTATAAAAGCATTATGGAGCAAAGTGCGGCGGTCGCGAATTACACCAACGAATTGATGGCGTCTCGGTTTTCCGAAGTCGTTTGGCTGATGGACCAGGTCCTCAATCACCGACTCGACAGCCGTTTGGCGGCATTGCTTTTGGAAGAAAAAGACCTTGCAGGAAGTGACACGCTGGTTTGCACCCACGAACAGCTCGGCAATCATTTGGGCAGTGCGCGCGAAGTCGTAACGCGTATGCTTCGTTATTTTCAAGAGGAAAACCTTGTGCGCTTAACGCGCGGCAAAATTGAAATTACAAACGAAAAAGGGCTTGAAGCCTTGGCGGGGGAGAGTCTGCGCTGAAAAGAAAAACCTTGACGTGCGGCATTCCTCGTGCTACAATACCGTCATATCGGGAATGAAGTTCTCCCACGGCTTTTGCCGAAACCGCATTTTTGCTGATGACTTCTGCATTTTGCAGGGGGCATCAGCTTTTTTTGTGCCCAAATTTTTACTCGGAGGCGTTTTATGCTTACAAGTCTTGCTTTGATTTTTCTGTTTGGTCTCATTTTCGGCGCGCTGTTTCAAAAACTGCGTTTGCCGCCGCTTTTGGGAATGCTGATTGTCGGCATTGTGCTCGGTCCTTATGCGCTCAATTGGTTAGACGATTCTTTACTTTCCATTTCCGCCGATTTGCGGCAGATTGCGCTGATTATCATTTTGACGCGCGCAGGGTTGAATCTTAATATCAGCGACTTAAAAAAGGTCGGTCGCCCGGCAATTCTTATGTGCTTTTTGCCGGCGTGCTTTGAAATCCTCGGTATGCTCGTGCTCGCCCCGCCGCTTTTGCACATTTCCTATTTAGATGCCGCCATTATGGGCGCAGTCGTCGGCGCAGTTTCCCCGGCGGTGATTGTGCCGAAAATGCTGCGGCTTATGGAAGAAAGCTACGGCACTAAGAAAAGCATTCCGCAGCTCATTCTTGCCGGCGCTTCCGTGGACGACGTGTTTGTGATTGTTTTGTTTTCCTCGTTTACAGGGCTTGCAAAAGGGGAAAGTCTTTCGCCGTGGCGTTTTGCGGAAATTCCAATTTCTATTTTATTAGGCATCCTTTTGGGCGCGGCTTTAGGGCTCGCGCTTGCCTTTTTCTTTCAAAAAGTGCATGTGCGTGATTCCGTTAAAGTGCTTTTGCTGTTAAGCTTTTCTTTCCTGCTTGTTGCGCTGGAAGACGCTTTGGAGGGGATTGTTCCAATCTCCGGCCTGATCGCGGTAATGAGCCTCGGTATCGCGCTCCAGAGAAAACGAGACATTGTCGCGCGCCGCCTGTCTTTGAAATTTTCCAAGCTTTGGGTCGCGGCGGAACTTTTGCTGTTCGTGCTTGTGGGTGCAACGGTCGATTTGCATTACGCTTATGCTGCCGGACTTCCCGCGGTCATTCTCATTTTCGGTGTGCTGTTGTTCCGTATGGCCGGCGTGTGGGTTTGCCTTTTCAAAACAAAGCTCCTTTTCAAAGAACGGCTGTTTTGCGTGCTTGCCTATATGCCGAAAGCGACTGTGCAGGCGGCAATCGGTTCTGTCCCGCTTTCTATGGGGCTTTTTTGCGGGAATATCGTCCTCACCGTCGCTGTGCTTGCCATTTTAATTACCGCACCGCTCGGGGCGTTCCTTATTGACCTCACCTATAAAAAGCTGTTGTCGCGTGACGAGAAACCCGCATAATCCGCTTTCAGTCCGAAAACTTGGACTTTTCACCTTGACTTGCCGATTGACACACAAAAACACCTGTGTTATACTTTCCCCACCATAAAGAGTGCGCGAGGGACAAGCCCGCTGACCGCACAGCAACCTGCAAAATGTAAGGTGCTAATGCTTGTTGGATGGGAAAAACAAAAATAAAACACCCATCCTTGCGATGGGTGTTTTTCGTTTGCCTCTTTACGGAATATTTGAAAAGAGGTTTTTCTGATGGAGACAAACGATTTAAAAGGGCAATCATTTGAAAAGGACGGCAAACGGTATGTGATTTGTGCCGGAAAGGAGGGCGGGGAAATCGCCTTTGCAGAAGCCGGAAATACGGAAGCGGTGCTCCGGTTTTGCTGTGACGCAGAACTTTCCGGAGACTGTCTTTTCGGCACTTATTTTGTTACCTACATGGTGACCAAAAACACATTTTTCAATAAAATAGATGCGCTTTCCAAAGACCGGAAAACAGACGCCGACACAATCGCATCTGCTTTAAAATCCGATTATTTCCGCATTCCCCGGGTGTTTTTGCGTCTGGTCGGGGAAATGTATTTGCAAGAAAGCGCCGACAGCGAATAAACAAAAAAACAGGACTGTGTAAACAGTCCTGTTTTTGTTCGGTTAATTTTACAGTCAGCTGAGCGCAAATTCCACGGTCGTCGTTTCGCCGGGCTGTAAGGTCACGCTCTTTGCTTCGCCGCCGAGCCCGCACGAGACTTCAATCGTCTGCGCGATGTCGGACTGAATGGTCACCGAAGCGGTTTTTGCCTGCGTATCCCAAGTGAGGTCTTGCACGAGCGCCTGGGAGCGTGCGCGAAGGCCTTTCATCGCCCCGCTTTCAAAGCCGCTGGTCGGAAGTGCGGGCAAAATTTCAATTTCGCCGGGCGCGGAATATACAAGGCTTTCGTTGATGATGCCGGTGTAACCAATCGCAAAGTCCGTGCAGTAACAGCTGCCGCGGTCATAGTCGTGGTTGGTCATCAGTGAATTGTAATAAATCTTGTGGTTCATCAAGTTAAGAAGCGCGTCGGTGAGGCTGTCACGGTCTTTAAGCCGCGCGGCAATCAGCGAACGGTGCACAAGCGCGTGGCTCGCTTCGTTTTCGCTTTCGCGGTTGGCGATTGCCTGTTCACAGGCTTTCACAAGTTCCGGGTTATCCTGCGTCTCGGTAAGCGGCCAAGCGCAGTACAGGTGGCTTAAATGCCGGTGCTCGTTATTTTCTTCAAACGCGGTGCAGGCAAATTCCTTGAGCGCGCCGGTGTCGTCGTAAAGATACGGCGGAAGATTTTCAAGCATTTCTTCCCACTCGGAGGTGTCCGAATTCGGCAAAACCGCTTTCTGCACTTCTAGGAGCATTTCAAGGTTGCTTCTGCAAGCGGCAATGTCAATCGCGGTGTTCGCAACCGACGGGCTCGGGTAGTTTGCCGGGTTGTTTTCGGGCGAGTAGCTCGGCAAAATGCAATAGGATTCGCCGTCCGCGAGCGCCTGTTTGCCGGGGGTGTAATGAATCCCGCCGGACGCGTCCGTGTAATATTCGGGCGTGAGCATCTGCCGCCAGTAGTTCGCGGATTTCGTAAGTAGGGGGAGGAGAATATCCTCTTCGAGATTCAAATATCCGCGCGCTTTCAAAGCTTGAATATCCGCGTCGGTCAAATCTTCTTCAGTAAGCGACAAAACCGATTTCAGCTTGTCAAGGTCATATTCGCCGTTAATCGGAATTTGAATGTCGCCGTATGTCTGTAAGGTTTCGTAAAGCGGCAGAAGCATCCAGCTCGTGCCCGCGTTCCAATAGCGGAACGGATAGGGGTAACAGGTTTCGGTAATGACCGCTTTGTCGCCGTCGGTGTTGACCGGCGCTTGAATCGCGTCTGTGTAACCGTGCGTTGCCAATGCGTTCTCTTCCCAATCCGGCACCTGCCGCAAAATAAAGCAGGCGTAGCCGACGGGCGCAATGCTGATATTTTCAGTGTTGAGCGCCGAGGTTTGCAGGTTTACGTTCGCGTCCATGGTGTATTTGCTGCCCCAGCCCGCGTTCCATTCGCCGATCCACATGCCGTAAAGGCGGCTTGTGGAATAGCCGGAACTGCAAAGCGCCGCGTAACGGCCCGCATAATAGGCACGCTGCGCAAGGTCGCTTTTAATTTCTTTCTTGCGGCGCTGCCCACTGATAACGGCTTCGTTGCTTTCGTCCGTTGTGCCGTTGCCGAGTGTGAGCGTCACCGCATCAAACAGCGGCTGATAAATTTTGAGGTGCGCTTCTTTCGCCGCATCATAGCTAAATTTCCCGTCCGAGGCGTATTTCTCATAAACCGATTTTGCCTTTTCTGTGAGCGTGTCAATCAGCTTATAATCCGTCTGCGCGGCAAAATCGCTGTAAGCGCCCATGTCATACGTGCGGTCGGAAACCGTAATCAAATATACGTTGTCTGCACCCGTGATATAAATTTGCGGGTCTGTTGTACCGACAAATTGCTCGTCTTCGGGTATTTCTTCGTCTTCGATAACCTGTTTTAAGCCGTTTTCACAGACAACATAGGTCAGCGTCGCGTAACCGCCGTAACGCAGTTCGCTGTTTTCATAATCGGGGTAGTGTGCGATGAACGCTAAGGTGTTTTGGTCACCGTTTGCAAGCTTTTTATACTGCAAATCGACTTCTTTGCCGTCGCCGTAGTTCGCAAATGTAGAAATGTCGTCATACGACAAAGTTACATTTACCTTGCTGCCGGTCGAAGAAGAACCGATTTTGGTAATGGTCACACCGTCCGCCTGGGAAGTAAAGGTTGCGCGCGTCCAGGTGCCGTTTTTGTCGGTATAGCGCACGCCGACTTCAGCGGTTTCGTAATCCGTGTAACGCACATAATCGGATTCACGCTGCTTTTCCTGTTTAATGCGAAGCGCGCCGCCCGGGTGGAAGCTGTAAACGTCATCATAGCTTGCGTCGTCTACAATGTCTTTGCCCTCTACAATGCTTTGCTTGACCGTTTCGAGTTCATCCGACGTGTCGGGGCAGGTGCGGGCGTTCTGGTTCGGCAAAATAAAGTGCATATTTTGATAAATCAGTGTGTCGCTGTAAGGCGAACCGCTGGTAATCACCCCTTGCAGCCCGTTGCCCGAAATCATGCCCTGCCGCCAAGTCTTTGTCTTATTCGTCTTGGTTTCCGAGAGCTCGCTATAGGTCGTGCAATAGGAAATTTTTTCATTGCTGTCAAAAATGTCGCTGACGTCGGCTTTTTCGGTGCCGCAGGAAGCCAGCGGCACAAGCAGACAGCCGGCAAGCGCGGCGCAAATCAGCTTTTTAAACTTTTGCATGAAACCACCCCTTTCTAAGGTTAGCTTTATTGTAGCACACTTCAAAGCTTTAAAATGCGACATTCTTATTGACTATATGTCGCATTTTGTGGTATGCTTTTTGTGGTGATACAATGCTTGATTTTGTTTGGAACCAAACCCGTTTTTCCGTGGCGGAGGTGGGCGGCGGCACGCTGCTTGATAATATCGGCCGGCACGCCCACTCTAAAAACAGCTATGAATTGCATTTTATCTTAGGCGGGCGGGGGACGCTTGAAACCGATACCGGCACTTACACGTTAAAAGCCGGCGATTTCTTTATTACCGGGCCACACGTTCACCACGCCCAAACGACTGACCCGAATGATCCCGTGCAGGACATTTTTATTTATCTGCAAAAAAATGACGCGCCGGCGAAAAATGCCTTTGCGTCGTTGTTTTTAAACACCGGCTTTTGGTTTTCGGAAAATTTTGACGCCACGCTTGCGAAAGAAATTTTACGGGAATACCGCGAAAAACAGCCCGATTACAAAAGCGCGGTTGCCGGGGGACTTATGCAACTGCTCACAAAAATCACACGCTGTTTTCTGCCGGAGGATTTCACGGAACGCGCGGAACCCGCAACGATTAACGACAAACGCTTTTTGTTAATTGAAAACGCGTTTTTATATGAAAAAGATTTAACACTAAAAGCGCTTTCCGAAAAAATCGGGCTTTGCACGCGCCAAACCGAACGGCTTTTGCTGAAATATTACGGCAAAACCTTTCGCGAGAAAAAACGCGAGCAAACCGAACGGTGAACCGCCGAAACGAGATATCTAATAAAACAAAACGGCCGCTTTCCCGAAAGGGAAAACAGCCGTTTTTGGTTTTTAAAGCTTAATAGGCAACCGGAACGTCAATTTCCAAATCGCTTAACGGATAGGTCACGCACGGGTGAATGAAACCGAATTTGCGGTCGGCTTCTCTGCGTCCGTCCCGTCCGTCCGCGATTTTGAATTCACCGTTTAACCACTTGCTGTGGCAATAGCCGCAGCCACCTGCACGGCACTTGTTCGGTGCGTTCAAGCCGGCGCGCTCCATGGCGACGAGCAGCGTCTCATTCTCTTTTGCCGGAACGGTGAAAACTTGGTCGCGCATATGCACCGTGAGGGTATAGGTTTTGGGGTTGTCAATGGCAAGGTCTCCGCAGCAGGTCGCGTCCTTGCGAACCGCCTTAATCGGCAGGTTGTATTTCGAAAACTCGCCGAGCACGAATTTATACATCGCCTGCGGACCGCAAAGGAAGAAAGAAACATTATGCACATCGACATATTTTTCCAACAGCGCGGCGGAAACAAAGCCGTGTTCATAGCCTTCCGCTTCTTCGTCGCTGAGCACATAAACGATTTTAAGCCCTTTAGCGGCAAGCGCTTCCAGTTCTTCGCGGAACGCAATGTGTGCCCGGTCGCGAACGCCGTAGAACAAAATCATATCATAGTCTTCGTCGCCTTCAAACCGGCTTTTCGCCATCGAAAGGCACGGCGTGATGCCGCTGCCGCCGGCAATGCAGACAATCTGCTTTTTGTCGCGCAGGGTTTCATAGTGGAATTCCCCCGTGGGTTCAGCCATCACAAAGGTGTCGCCGGGCTTTGCTTCGTGGCACAAAAACTTTGAGAAGAATCCGGCGTCTTCAATACCGAGAGTCAGCTTGTTTTCAAGCGCTTCTCTGGGGCTCGAAGCAATGGAGTACGGGCGGCTGACAAGGCTGTCGCCGACTTTCCCTTGCAGGGAAACATATTGCCCCGCGCGGAAAAACGGGAATTCGTCACTGTCCGTGCGGCGGAACGTGAGTGCGTGCATGTTGGGGGTGAGTTCACGCACTTCGGTAAGTTCCACGTGCATATAGCCGGGGTGCAGACGTTCTGCAAGCCGGTTGGTGCGGTATTCTTTGGGTAAAGTAATGTCTGCGCCGTTGGCAAGCGCCTCGCGGCGGTTCGGAACAAGCTTTGTGAACCGAAGCATATCCATGAAGCCGAAAATCTGTTTTTTGAATTTCATTTTGCCTCAGCCTCCTTTTTCAAATCACCGACGGTCTGTCTGCCGGACAGGTCGCCCGAAACATAAGCACTCGAATAGCCGCTGGCGCGCATTGCGTAACCGCCGGCAAACCGAAGCCCCGGGAAGAGCTCCGCGTCTTCTTTGAGCATCATCATTCTGGGCATCAGGCTGTCCCAATCGGCCGCCTCATAGCCGTAAATGACGCCCTGCGGGTGACCGCAGTAACGCGCATAGGTGGTGGGGGAGGCAACGCTGATTTCTTCAATCGCGTCGCGAATCTGGCAGCCGGTTTCGCGCTCGAATACGCGAATCATGTCGTCGGCAATGCGGTCTTTTGCTTTAAAGTAATCGGTTTCCGTCACATTGCCCCAGTCGTCCGACATAATAAGGGTGGTGAAATACATCATGCAGGTGCCCTCCGGCGAGCAGCCGGGGAAGGCGTTATTTAAGCACACGGTCGCCTGCACATGGTTGGTCTCCAGCTTTTTCATCATTTCATATTGTTTCACGGTGTCCGCCGTGTCATAAATGAAATAGTTATGGCTCTTAATGCCTAACTCTTCGGCGGTCTTGTTAAGACCTAAGAACAAACTGAAGCCGCGGCCGGCAAAGGTACGCGCGTTGGTGGCGCGGACAACTTTTTCCGAAACGGATTTTTTGTCCATCATTTTGCCGAATACCGTGTGCGGTGAGCAGTCCGCAATCACATGGTTGGTTTTAATCAGCGTGCCGTCTGTCAGCATCACGCCGACAATATGGTTCTGGTCGTCGGTGCGAATTTCCGCCGCTTCCGACTGATACCAAATGTCGCCGCCGAGCTCGCGAATGCGCGCGTCAAACGCAAGGCTTATTTCGTGCGAACGCATTTTCGGCATCCACGCGTCGCGCGTAATGTAGCGGATGACCATAGAACCGTAGTGCAAAAAACTCATGCGGTCGCAGTCCACGCCGAGATAGCACCAGTACGCGTTGAGAATGTCCTGCGCCTTTTTCGGCATATGCAAAGCGTCGAGCACTTCGTTCACCGAATAGCTGCCGGCTTTAATAAAGTTCGGGAAGTGGGATTTCATATAGTCGGAATCCGTGTTCCCGTTGACTTTGTTGGAATAATCCTGCGCTGCACGGACTTCGTCACAAAGTTCAAAAAATTCCGTGACGGATTTTCTCGAGCCGGGGCAGTATTCTTCCATTTTGTTGATGAAAGCGTCCACGCCGAACGGCATTTCGCAGTCATATTTCTTGTCGGTCGTAATCAGGTGATAGGCTTCGGGAATGCGCAGCCAGTCGATTTTGTCCTCCACGCCGAGGTCGCGGAACAGTGTGCGGATTTCGCCCGGTTCCTGCGGCGAACCAAAGTCGTTGAGTTCGTGCAGGCTCGCTTCAAATTCAAACCTGCCTCGTTTAAAGCTGGTGGCAAAACCGCCCGGCAGGTTGTGCTTTTCCAAAAGTAAGCAGGAAAAACCGCCCTGCAAAACGCGAATCGCCGCAGCCAGTCCGCCGTTGCCGGCGCCTATGACAACGACGTCATAGGATTTTGCTGCTTCTCTGTTCATAAAAATCCTCCTTATATGATTAGGTTTCGGGCTTTCTCGAGCCAATTTTGGAGTTCTTCTTCACTCTTGACGGCTTTGTAGTGCCGAAGCATAATGCTGAAAAGCTCCGTCAGCTCTTTGCCCATTTCCTCTAAAGACAAATCCCGGTAATCGGTCGCGAGCATAACGCCCTGCGTATAACAATAGTATTGCATCCAACGGTGCATATCTTTCGCCTGTGTCTCGGTCATTTCCAAATTTTTAGACAAAAGCTTAACCGTGGCATCGTAGTTTACGTCTTCAATAATCTTTTCACCGTTTTTACGCTTGCGCAAATACAAAAATTTGAACAGTTCCTTTTGCGTTTGGGCAAATTCCAAAAACGCCAGCGCAAACGACTTATAGTTTGTGAAAGAAAACCGCAAATATTTTTCTTCCGCGTAGGGGAGAAGCGCTGCTTTCAAGGCGTCTAAATTGCGAAATTCCGAATAAATCGGCTGTGTTGAACAGCCAAGCTCCCCGGCAATATTGCGCACGGTGAGCGCCTCGGCGCCGTGTTTTTGAATCACCCGAATGCCCGCAGAAAGAATGTCCTCTTTAAAAATCCGTTTTCTCGCCGACATACTCGCTCCTATAAAATAACACTTGTTATATTTTGATTATAGTCCATTAAAATCCATTTTGCAATAGCTAAAACGAAAAATTGTGAAAAAAATAACAAATAAATGTAAGACAGTTTTTACAAAAAAACAGCCCACACAAAAGTGTGGACTGTTTTTTGGTGCGGATAAGAGGACTTGACCGTCTGCGGCGGCTTTGCCTTGCATACTCTCCGCTCGGGTCACCCCACGCTTTGCGTGCGGTACCGCCCTCGCGCTTCCGGCTGAAAATGTGCCGCCGGCACATTTTCTAAACGCCGAAACCTTCCTAGGTTCAAGTCCTCTTAAAATGACTTGCAAAATCAAAAAGAGCCGCCAAAGCGACTCTTTCTGATTTGGTGCGGATAAGAGGACTTGACCGTCTGCGTCGCTACGCTCGCATACTCTCCGCTCGGGACACCCCACGCTTCGCGTGCGGTACCGCCCTCGCGCTTCCGGCTGAAAATGTGCCGCCGGCACATTTTCCAAACGCCGAAACCTTCCCAGGTTCAAGTCCTCTAAACGAAAAAACAGCCCACACAAAAGTGTGAACTGTTTTTTGGTGCGGATAAGAGGACTTGAACCTCCACCGAGTTGCCCCGACTAGAACCTGAATCTAGCGCGTCTGCCGATTCCGCCATATCCGCATATTCAATTTCGGAACGCCTTCCGGCGCTCAACGCTTGAATATAATACCACGATTACCCCTCGTTGTCAATGGATTTTTCCGAGAATTTTTGCAGCAAAAACGCCGCCACGCCGTCCTCTTCGTTGCTTTGAATGACAGCTGTGGCGCACCGCTTGACTTCGTCCACGGCGTTCGCTACGGCATACGTTTCGTCGGCGCAGGCGAACAGCGACAGGTCGTTTAAATTGTCACCGAACGCGGCAATGCGGTCCGCGCCGGTCATCTTTTTTACTTCCAACGCACCGTTCGCTTTGCTTGCGCTCGCGGCGTAGACTTCCAAAAACCAGTAAGGGGAATAGGTGTCGCTGTAAAATGAAAATGCAACGCCGGGAATAGCTTTCAGCGCATCGGCAACGGGTGCGAGTTCTTCATATAAATCCACAAGGTTCACATACACCGCGTGTTGACGCGCCGGCACAAAAAGACGCTCCACGCGCCGAAACCGCCCGGCAAAGCTCTTTTCGCGCTGCGCGTAAAAATCCTGCTGGACTTTCAGTCTCAATTCCGTATAAAAAATCGAAAGCAAACCGTCGTCGCCGAACAAAAACAGCAAAGGCGTTTTGTTGTGTGCCGAAAAAACGGAAAGCACCGCATCAAGCGATTTTTCATCAATTTCGTGATAGCGCACCGCCTTGTTTTCTTTTAAATCAAACAAAAATACACCGTTCATCAATACAATCGGCGCGTTGAGCCGAAGCGCGCCTAAAAGGTCGCGCGCCGTCATAATGCTGCGGGCGGTTGCAATCGAAAATAAAAGCCCTTTTTCGGAAAGCCCATTGAGAATCGAAAGGCTGTTTTCGGAAATGTGCCCGCTGTTATTTAGAAGCGTGCCGTCCAAATCTGAAATGTAAAGCGTTTTCATAAAGTCCTTTTCCTTTTATAATTATCCGCCTAAAAGTATAGCATATTTCCGCGTCTTCTGCAATTCACCGCGCACCGAAAGCGCCGCAGGAACAAACAGAACAAATTTCGGGAATTTGCTTGAAATTTTCGTTTTTTGATGGACTTTTTGTGGTTTTTGGTATACTTATAAATAACATAATTCTTATTCGTTGATTTGCATGGTTAAAAATCAAAAACAGGGAGGTTATTATGGAAACCACCGTTCGACCTTTTGGCTGGCGTGACAAAATCGGCTATGCTCTCGGCGACAAGGTGTTCCTGTTTGAAAACGTGCCGCTTAAAGACGGCGAAAACACGATGACCGCAACTTCGGGGTTAGAGAGTGACACCATTACGCTTTTGCGCGTCAAAGAACCGAACCCCGAATATGAGCTGAAAAACAGCAACGTCGGCACGGGCGCCGCCAACTGGTTCGAGGGCGGCGAAGCGGAACCGCTGACACTGCGCGAAGGCTATTTGTCCGTGCAGGATAAACTCGGCGATATTATGAAGACCGAAGCCGGCGGAAAACTTGTCGAAGGCGCGATTGACTATATCGGCAGAGAAATGAATATGAATATCGGCAAAGGTATGCTTGCCATGGTCAAGAATTTCACGCTCGAAAAGATTATTTCCATGGCGGGAAGCCGCCTGCCGCAGGGCGCGCTGCCTATGGTCAACGCTTTGTTACAGCAAATTCCCGCACCCGGCAACAAACACCCGGACGAAGCGGAGCAAATGCCGCATGACGCCGCTCGTTTCAGCATTTATGACACCATCGGCGTCATTCGCGCAAACGAACAGGGGAAAGCGGCGCTTATGGAATTTACGGCGGGCTTTGCCGAAAAAATCGGCTTCCCGTTAAGCGAGGGAATGCTTGCGCTGTTTGACGGCTTTACCGTAAATCAGCTGCTCACGGCGTTTTCGAAGAAACTGCCCGAAGATATGGAAAACACCGCCGAAGAGGCCTTGCAAAAAATTTCGAAATCTTAAATCTGCACTTTAAAATGCCGGACAATTTGTCCGGCATTTTTTTACTTTTTAGCGCCGAAAAACACAGAAAAAAGCTTGCGTAACGTTTCCCGGTGCGCTATCATTATACAAAGAACTTTTTTCGGGAGGGAACAGCTTGGAACAGCAAAAAATTATAGACTGTCTCGAAAACGGGCGGACTTCTCTCGGCGTGGAATTTGGTTCAACGCGGATTAAAGCGGTTTTAATTGGCGGAGACCACACGCCGCTCGCCTCCGGTGCGTTTTCCTGGGAAAACCGGCTGGAAGACGGCGTTTGGACCTATCGTTTGGAAGATGCCGTCGCGGGACTGCAAAGCTGCTACCGCGAGCTTGCAGATACCGTTTTTCAAGATTACGGCGTAACCTTGCACAAAATCGGTTCGGTCGGCATTTCCGCGATGATGCACGGCTATCTGCCGTTTGATGAACAAGATAATTTGCTCGTGCCGTTTCGCACCTGGCGCAACACGATGACCGCCGAAGCGTCGGAAGAATTGACCGCGCTTTTTCAGTTTAATATTCCCCAGCGCTGGAGTGCGGCGCATTTGTATCAGGCGATTTTAAAAGGCGAAGCGCATTTGCCGAATGTAGCGTTTCTCACCACGCTTGCCGGCTATATCCATTGGATTCTGACCGGCGAAAAAGTGCTCGGCGTGGGCGAAGCTTCGGGCATGTTCCCGATAGACAGTGCCGCCTGTGATTATGATGAAAAGATGCTCGCAAAATTTGACGCCGCCGCGGCTTCGCACGGTTTTCAAAAGCCCTTACGTGACCTTTTGCCGAAAGTACTTTCTGCCGGCGAAAACGCAGGGTATCTCACCGCCGAGGGCGCGAAACTGTTAGACCCGTCCGGGGCACTTTTGCCGGGTGCTCCGTTTTGCCCGCCGGAGGGTGACGCCGGCACGGGCATGGTCGCGACCAATAGCGTCGCGCCGCGCACCGGGAACGTCTCAGCCGGGACTTCGATTTTCTCGATGGCGGTGCTCGAAAAGCCGCTAACCGGGGTTTATCCCGAAATTGATATGGTCACTACGCCGACCGGCGCGCCTGTTGCCATGGTGCACTGCAATACCTGCACTTCTGATTTGGACGCGTGGATTCGTCTCTTTTCCGACGTGCTGAAGCTCGGAAACGCAAACCTTTCCAAACCCGCGCTGTATGATGCGTTTTACGAAGCCGCGCTGCAAGGTGACAAAGATTGCGGCGGCTTAGTTTCTTACAACTGCTATGCCGGCGAGCCGGTCGCGGGTCTTTCCGACGGTCGTCCGCTGTTTTTGCGCCGTCCCGAAAGCGCGCTTACGCTTCCCAATTTCGCGAGAACGCTTTTATTTAGCACAATGGCGACCTTGCGGTTAGGCATGGACATTTTGTTCGAGAAAGAACATATCGCGCTTGACCGCCTTTGCGGCCACGGCGGCTTATTCAAAACGCCGCTGGTCGGGCAAAAGCTGTTGGCGGGCGCTATGCACACCCCGGTTGTGGTGATGGAAACCGCAGGCGAGGGCGGCGCTTGGGGCATCGCGCTGCTCGCTTCTTACTTGCGCGAAAAACAACCGGGCGAAACGCTCGAAAGCTACCTTGCGGAAAAAGTATTCGGCGAAAATGCGGGTTCATGCGTCGAGCCGGACGAAGAGGACGTAAACGGCTTTAACGCCTATATGACCCGTTACCGCCGCGCACTTCCTGTTGAAGAAGCGGCCGTCAAATCCCTGTAACAGAAAACTATCCGATGAGGTGACAAATATGCAAATGAAAGAATATGAATTTTGGTTTGTGGTCGGCAGTCAGTTCCTTTACGGCCCCGAGGTTTTGGAAATCGTGGCATCGCGTGCCAAAGAAATGGCGGACACCATGAACAAAAGCGGCATTTTGCCGTGCAAAGTCGTTTATAAAGTGACGGCGAAAACCCCCGAGGAAATCTCAAATGTTGTCAAAGAAGCGAATTATCAGGACAAGTGCGCCGGACTTATCACCTGGATGCACACTTTTTCGCCGTCTAAAATGTGGATTGACGGGCTTTCAAAACTACAAAAGCCCTATTGCCATTTCGCCACGCAATATAACCGCGAAATTCCGAACGATGAAATCGACATGGATTTCATGAACTTGAACCAGGCGGCCCACGGCGACCGCGAGCACGGCTTTATTGCCGCGCGGCTTCGGATGCCGCGCAAGGTAATTATGGGCTATTGGCAGGATGAAGATGTTCTCAAGCGGCTCGGCGACTGGATGCGTTCCGCGGTGGCGGCGGCGTTCTCACGCAGCCTCAAGGTCATGCGCTTCGGCGACAACATGCGCAATGTTGCGGTGACCGAGGGCGACAAGGTCGGCGTTCAAATGCAATTGGGCTGGCAGGTCAACACCTGGCCCGTGGGCGAATTGGTCGAAGAAATCGGCAAAGTCACCGAAGAAGAGGTGGACGCGCTGATGCAGGAATACGCCGAACGCTATACCATGGCGACGGATAACCTTGACGCGGTGCGCTATCAGGCAAAAGAAGAAATCGCCATGAAGAAAATGCTTGACCGTGAGGGCTGCAAGGCATTTTCCAATACCTTTGAAGATTTATACGGTATGGAACAGCTCCCCGGGCTTGCTTCCCAGCGCTTAATGGAGCAGGGCTACGGCTACGGCGGCGAGGGAGACTGGAAAGTTGCCGCAATGACCGCAGTAATTAAAGCGATGACCGAGGGTATGACCGGCGGCTCTGCGTTTATGGAAGATTATACTTACAACCTCCAAAAAGGCGCGGAATATTCGCTCGGCGCACATATGCTCGAAGTTTGCCCCAGCGTCGCGGCGGAACGCCCGCGCATTGAAGCGCACCCGCTCGGCATCGGCGGCAAAGCAGACCCCGCACGCCTTGTTTTTGAGGGACACCCCGGGAAAGCCTGCGTCGTAAGTCTCGTCGATATGGGCGGAAGACTTCGCATGATTTGCCAGGACATCGAAGCAGTCAAACCGATTTTGCCGATGCCCAACCTTCCCGTTGCGCGCGTTATGTGGCGCGCCATGCCGGACCTTCGCACCGGCGCGGAATGCTGGATTTTGGCGGGCGGCGCGCATCACACCGTTCTGACCTATGACGCGACCCCCGAAATGCTTAAAGACTGGGCGCGGATTATGGATATTGAGTTCGTTCACATCACCAAAGACACCACGCCCGCGTCGCTTGAACAGGAGTTGTTCTTAAACGACCTTGCGTGGAAGTTAAAGTGAGGGAAAAACGATGCTCGAAGAATTAAAACAGGCGGTTTTTGAAGCCAATTTGCTGCTGCCGAAATATGACCTCGTCACTTTCACCTGGGGGAATGTCTCCGGCGTGGACCGCGAAAAAGGCTTAATGGTGATTAAACCCTCCGGCGTGGAATATGACACCATGCGCCCGGAGGATATGGTCGTCGTGTCGCTTAAAACCGGCGAAAAGGTCGAAGGGGATTTGAACCCCTCGTCCGACACCGACACCCACGTGGTGCTTTATAACGCCTTTCCCGACATCGGCGGGATTGTCCACACCCATTCGCGCTGGGCAACCACCTTTGCCCAGGCGGGGCAGGGGATTGAAGCGCTCGGCACCACCCACGGCGACTATTTTTACGGCGAAATTCCTTGTACGCGTAAAATGACGCCCGAAGAAATCGGCGGTAAATATGAGCTGGAAACCGGCAACGTGATTGTGGAAACGTTCCGCGATAAAAGTGCGAACGATATTCCCGCCGTTTTGGTCCACAGCCACGGCCCGTTCTGTTGGGGTACAAGCCCGAAAAACGCCGTGCACAACGCCGTTGTGTTGGAAGAACTCGCCTTTATGGCTTGGCACGCAAAAATGCTTAACCCCGCGCTTCCGCCTATGCAGCAGGAACTGCTCGACAAGCACTATCTGCGCAAACACGGCGCCAACGCCTATTACGGGCAGGGGAAGAAAACCAAGTAATTTCCGACGAAGCAGTACAAAAAAACGACCGGCAAAAACCGGTCGTTTTCTTTTTGTTTATCAGACGATTTAGTCTTCGTCGTCTTTTTCTTTCTCTTTGTCTTTTTCCTCTTTACGTCCGCGCTCAAAAATGGATTTCTTTTCTTCCGCCGGCGCGTCCTCCGTGTTTTCGGGCTTCGGCAAAATTTCCACTTTCACTTTGCCGATTCGCCGCTCTTCCACGTTCAAAACCGTAAAGCGGATATTTTCATATTCCACGGTATTCATTTCGCCGTCCTGCGGCAAAAAGCCGAGCCGGCTGATAATGAACCCGCCGAGCGTGTCGTAGTCGTCTTTCGGGAATTTGATGCCGAGCTGTTCCTCGACTTCCTCCAAGTCCGTAATGCCGTCGATTGTAAAGGTGGTTTCGTTGATTTTCGAGATTTCCTCGTCCTCGTTGTCGTATTCGTCCTGAATGTTGCCGACAATGGCTTCCACAATGTCCTCAAGCGTTACAAGACCCGCGGTGCCGCCGTATTCGTCTACGACAATCGCCATTTGAATGTGCTTTTCGGTCAGTTCCGAGAACAGCGCGCCGCAGCGTTTGCTTTCCGGCACAAAATAGGCATCGCGCATAATGTCTTTAAGCCCTTTGGTTTTCGGAAGCGACGTGCCGACATATTTTAACAAGTCTTTGATATAGATAATGCCGACAATGTTGTCGGGGTCCTCTTCATAAACCGGAATTCTCGAATAGCCTTCTTCAATCGCGAGTTTAATGGCGTCCGAAAGCGAGTCCTCCACGTCAATGCACGCCATATCCGTGCGGTGGGTCATAATGTCCGCCACGTCAATGTCGTCAAACTCGAAAATGTTGTTAATCATTTCCTTTTGGACGTCTTCAATCACGCCTTTTTCCTGACCGACGTCCACCATCATGCGGATTTCTTCTTCGGTGACTTCTTCTTCGTCGGCGTTGGGGTCAAGCCCGAATAAACGCACAACCGCATTTGTGGAAACCGAAAGAATTTTCACAAACGGCAAAGTCACACGGCTTACAAATAAAAGAACCGGCACAACCGTAAACGAAACCTTTTCGGGCTTCTGCATGGCGATTTTCTTGGGCGCGAGTTCCCCGAGTACCAACGAAAAATACGAGGTGATCAGGGTGATAAGCACCGTCGAAACGCCGCTGATAACGCCGAGCGGAATTACATTTGCAATCGCGGTTCCCGCAAGCGCGTTTGTGAGCATCGTCGCAAAGCTCTGCGCCGCCGTCGCGGAAGTTAAGAAGCCGGCGAGCGTTACGCCGATTTGAATGGTCGAAAGAAAGTTGCTGGAATTTGCGGTCAGTTTTTTGACCTGCCGGGCACGTTTGTGGCCTTCCTCTGCCATTTTGTCGATTTTTGCGTCGTTGAGTGAAATAATTGCAATTTCCGACATGGCAAAAAAGGCGTTGAGCAAGGTCAGAATGAAAAGCAAAACAAGTTTTAAAATAATATTCCCGGGGTCTGCGTCGTCCATAGTTTGAAACGGACTCCTTTCCAAATAAATTTGGTTAATAGTATATACGATTTTTGCCGATAAGTCAACACTATGGCCAGTTTCTCGGCTTTTGCGGGAAAAGGCGACAGCCTCTCCGCAAAATCTTCAAAAAAAATCACTTTTTGCGCCGATTTTCAGAGAATTTCATATTTACACTTCTAAAAGAAAGTGTTACAATAACTTTGTATGTGGAGCGGCGGAAATCCCGCCGGAATACACAGGTAAACACCCTTTCAAGGAGGAAATATCAATGGCAGAAACGAAAAAAGCCATGGTGGAGCGCCAAAGCAAAACCATGGACGGGAACAATGCCGCGGCATATGTGTCTTATGCCTTTACCGAGGTTGCCGGCATTTACCCGATTACGCCCTCGAGCCCGATGGCGGACTATGTTGACCAGTGGTCGGCACAGGGCAAGAAAAACATTTTCGGCACCACCGTTCGCGTGGCGGAAATGCAGTCTGAAGCAGGCGCCGCAGGTACGGTGCACGGCTCTTTGGCAGCCGGCGCGCTGACCACGACCTATACCGCGTCGCAGGGCCTTCTTCTGATGATCCCGAACATGTATAAAATCGCCGGTGAATTGCTGCCGGGCGTGTTCCACGTGTCCGCGCGCTGCGTAGCTTCTCACGCGCTGAACATCTTCGGTGACCATTCCGACGTGTATGCTTGCCGTCAGACCGGTTTCGCAATGCTTGCCGAAACCAACCCGCAGGAAGTTATGGACCTCGGCGCTGTGGCGCATCTCGCCGCAATCGATGGCCGCGTTCCGTTCATCAACTTCTTCGACGGCTTCCGTACTTCTCACGAAATCCAGAAGATTAAAATTTGGGACTATAAAGACCTTAAAGAAATGTGCAATATGGACGCTGTCCATGCGTTCCGCAAACGTGCGCTCAACCCCGAGCGCCCGGTCATGCGCGGTTCTCACGAAAACGGCGACATCTTCTTCCAGCACAGAGAAGCTTGCAACAGCTATTATGAAGCTGTTCCGGGCATCGTTGAGAAATACATGAACAAAGTCAACGAAAAACTCGGCACCGATTATAAACTCTTCAACTATTACGGTGCGCCCGACGCTGACAGAGTCATTGTTGCAATGGGCTCTATCTGCGACGTCGCGGAAGAAGTTATCGACTACTTAACCGCAAAAGGCGAGAAAGTCGGTCTTGTCAAAGTTCGTCTTTACAGACCGTTCTCCGCAAAAGCCTTCTGCGAAGCTATCCCTGAGACCGCGAAGAAAATCGCTGTTCTCGACAGAACCAAAGAGCCCGGCTCCATCGGCGAACCGCTGTTCCTCGATGTTATTGCCGCGCTCAACGAAATGGGCAGAACCGCGAAAGTTTGCGGCGGTCGTTACGGTCTTGGTTCCAAGGACACCCCGCCCGCGAGCGTATTTGCTGTTTATGAACATCTTCAGAAAGAAACGCCCGAACGTCAGTTCACAATCGGCATCAACGACGACGTCACCCACCTTTCTCTCGAAGAGAAACCCGCGCCCAACACCGCGGCACCGGGCACAATCGAGTGCAAATTCTGGGGCCTCGGCGGCGACGGTACGGTCGGTGCGAACAAAGACTCTATCAAAATCATCGGCGACCACACCGACAAATACGTTCAGGCTTATTTCCAGTACGACTCCAAAAAGACCGGCGGCGTAACCATTTCGCACCTGCGTTTTGGCGACAAGCCGATCAAGAGCCCCTACTACATCAACAAAGCGGACTTCGTTGCCTGCCATAATCCCTCCTATGTGGAAAAAGGCTTCCGCATGGTCAACGACGTAAAACCCGGCGGCGTGTTCTTAATCAACTGCCAGTGGGATGAAAAAGAGCTTTCCGAAAAGCTCAACGCCGAAGCCAAGCGTTATATTGCGAAGAACAACATTCAGCTTTATACGGTCAACGCGATTGACATTGCCGCACAAATCGGCCTCGGCAAGCGCACCAACACCGTTTTGCAGTCTGCGTTCTTCTCGCTTGCAAAAGTTTTGCCGGTTGACGAAGCGATTGGCTACATGAAAGAAAAAGCCCAGAAGTTCATGAAGAAGGGCAAAGAAATCGTTGAAATGAACGAAAAGGCAATCGACGCAGGCGCCACCGCATATGTGAAGATTGATGTTCCGGCGGATTGGGCAAACGCAGTTGACGCTGAAGCGGCGGCAACCGAAAACGGCCCCGCGAAGCTCGTCAAGATGGTCGATTCCATCATGAAGCCGGTCGGCAAAATGGACGGCGACTCTCTGCCGGTTTCCGCATTTGTCGATCACGCAGACGGCACCTTCGAACAGGGCGCTTCCGCTTACGAAAAACGCGGCGTTGCGGTCATGGTTCCCGAGTGGAACGGCGCGACCTGCGCACAGTGCAACAAGTGCTCTTATGTCTGCCCGCACGCAACGATTCGTCCTTATGCTTTGAACGAAGAAGAAGCGGCCAATGCACCGGCTTGCGCAACGCTTGTGGACAAGAAGGGCAAAGGCAAAGGCGTTTACAAATATACAATGGCTGTTTCCCCGATGGATTGTATGGGCTGCGGCGTCTGCGTCGGCGTCTGCCCGACAAACTCGCTGAAAATGGTTTCCCGCGAATCGCAGGACGAAAAACAGCCGGCGTTCGATTACATGGTCGCCAATGTCTCCGTCAAGGAAGACCTTGCGAACAACACCGTAATCGGCAGCCAGTACAAGACCCCGTTGCTTGAGTTCTCCGGCTCCTGCGCAGGCTGCGCCGAGACTTCTTACGCAAGACTGATTACCCAGCTCTTCGGCGACAGAATGTATATCTCCAATGCAACCGGTTGTTCCTCCATTTGGGGCGGCCCGGCGGCGACTTCTCCCTATACCGTCAACAAAGACGGTCACGGTCCGGCTTGGGCGAACTCCCTGTTTGAGGATAACGCCGAGCACGGTTACGGCCTGTATCTCGGTCAGAACGCAATCCGCAACCGCTTGATTGCAGAAGTCAAAGACATTGCGGCTTCCGAGAAAGCGACCGAAGACGTGAAAGCTGCTTGCAGCGCTTACCTTGACACCGTCAACGACGGCGACAAGAACGGCGCAGCGACCAAAGCGCTTGTTGCCGCTCTCGAAGCGTTCGACTGCGACTGCGATGCACGCAAAGACATCCTCGACAACAAAGAGTACCTTGCCAAGAAATCCATTTGGATCTTCGGCGGCGACGGTTGGGCCTATGATATCGGCTTCGGCGGCGTGGACCACGTCCTTGCAACCGGCGAAGACGTCAACATCATGGTCTTCGACACCGAGGTTTACTCCAACACCGGCGGTCAGGCTTCCAAGGCTTCCAACATCGGTCAGGTCGCGCAGTTTGCGGCAGCCGGTAAGTCGGTCGCCAAGAAGAGCCTTGCTGAAATCGCAATGAGCTACGGCTATGTGTATGTTGCGCAAATCGCCATGGGCGCTGACCAGAATCAGACGATCAAAGCACTTGTCGAAGCGGAAGCTTACCACGGCCCGTCGATTGTCATCGCTTACGCACCTTGCGAAATGCACTCCATCAAGGGCGGCATGACCAACTGCCAGGCGGAAATGAAGAAAGCGGTTGACTGCGGCTACTGGAATATGTTCCGCTACAACCCGGCGCTCAAAGCCGAGGGCAAGAACCCGTTCACGATTGACAGCAAAGAGGGCACCGAAAGCTATCGTGCATTCATCATGAACGAAGCGCGTTACTCCTCGCTGACCCGTTCCTTCCCCGAAAGAGCAGAAGTCCTGTTCCAGAAGGCGGAGGACACTGCAAAGGCAAGATATCAGCACCTTCTGAAATTGAAGGATCTGTACGCGCCCGACGCAGAATAAGCAAAACCAATAAAAGCAAGAACCCCCGAGCGTTCCGACCGGAACGCCCGGGGCGTTTTCTATTCAAAAAAGGCAATAAAAAAGAGAGGGGAACCCCCCTCTTTTTATTATTTGTTATTGAACTCTGTAATTTATTCCTGCACCGCAAACTGGCTGTTGTAAAGCTGAGCGTAAAATCCGTTTTGCGCGAGCAATTCTTCGTGCTTGCCTTTTTCAATAATCTGCCCGTCGCGCATGACCAAAATCACGTCGGCGTTTCGAATGGTCGAAAGCCGGTGGGCGACAATGAAGCTCGTCCGCCCCTCCATAAGCGCCGCAAACGCCTTTTGAATCCGCACTTCGGTTCGCGTGTCAATGTTGCTGGTCGCTTCGTCTAAAATCAGCATCGGCGGGCGCTTGAGCATGACGCGCGCAATACAAAGCAGCTGTTTTTGCCCTTCCGAAATGTTGTCGCCGTTTTCGGTCAAAACTGTGTCGTAGCCGTTCGGCAACCGCTTAATAAAGCTGTGCGCGTGCGCTTTCTTTGCGGCTTCGCGGATTTCTTCGTCGGTCGCGTCCGGCACACCGTAAGCAATGTTTTCCCGCACCGTCCCGCGGAACAGCCATGTGTCTTGCAGCACCATGCCGAATGCCCCGCGAAGGCTGTCGCGCGTCACCGAGCGAATATCTTTGCCGTCTACGGTGATTTTGCCCGCGTTGACGTCGTAAAACCGCATCAACAGGTTAATCATCGTCGTTTTGCCGCAGCCGGTCGGTCCGACAATCGCAATTGTCTGGCCGCTTTTGACGTCCAAATTAAAGTCGCGAATTAAAGGCTTTTTCTTGGAATAGGCAAAGTCCACGTGCGAAAAACCGACTGTGCCGTCTTGTACCGCAAGGGGTTCAAGCGCGCTGTCGTCGCTTTCGTTTTCGGTGTCTAAAAGCTGAAATACGCGGTTCGCGCTCGCCACGGCATTTTGAAATTCTGCGACCACGCCGGAAATCTCGTTGAAAGGCTTGGTATATTGTGAGCAGTAGGCGAGGAAAGAGGTCAGCGCGCCGACCGAAAGTTTCCCCGTAACGCAAAGGTACGCGCCCGCAATGGCAACGCCCGCGTAAACCATGGCGTTGACGAAACGCGTGCAGGGGTTGGAAAGGGCAGAGTAAAAATGCGCAATCACGCCGACTTTTTGTAAGTCGCGGTTCATTTTGTCGAAGTTTTCCTCTACGCTTTCTTCCATGCTGTAAGCTTTCACAAGCGTTTCACATTCAATCATTTCCGAAGCGTAGCCGGTCATTTTGCCGCGAAGTTTTGCCTGTTCGCGATATTTGTCGTGGGAGTGCTTCGCAATAAACGACGCGACAAAGAACGAAAGCGGCGTTAAAACCACAACCACAAGCGCAATAATCGGATTGATTGTGAACATGAAAACCAGCGTGCCGAGAATGGTGACAATGCCGGAAAATACCTGCGTAAAGCCCTGTAAAAGCCCGGTGCCGACAATATCAATGTCGGTAACAACCGTGTTGATTAAGTCGCCGTGGGGCGTGCTGTCAATGAAGGAAAGCGGCACGCGCGTGAGCTTTTCCATCACGTCGTTGCGCATTTGCTCGACCGTGTAGTAAGTCAGCTTGTTCGAGTGATAGGTCATAATCCATTGGAACAGCGCCGAAATCAAGATAATCGCGGCAAGGGCAATGCAAATTTGAATCAGCCTTTTAAAGTCTACGTTGTCCACGCCCACCATGGCGTCCACGCCGTAGCCGATAAATACCGGAACAAGCAGGGAAAACAAAATCCCGATAAAAGCGGAAATCACGGCGGCAATCAGGTTCTTTTTAAACGGTTTGATATATCGCAAAAGTCGTTTGATGGTTTTCATGCGTTTGCCGCCTCCTTTTCGGAAAGCTGTGAGTGACAAATTTCGCGGTACAGCTCGTTGTCGCGGAATAACTGCTCGTGCGTGCCGATACCGCAGATTTTGCCGTCGTCCATTAAGACAATTTGATCGGCGTTTCGAACCGTGCTCACACGCTGCGAGACCAAAATAATCGTCTTGCCGGAAAGCTCCGTTGCAATCGCGCGGCGCATTTTCGCGTCCGTCGCGTAGTCAAGCGCGCTCGAAGAATCGTCAAATATTAAAATTTCCGGGTCGCCGACAAGCGCCCGCGCAATGCAAAGCCGCTGCCGCTGACCGCCCGAAAAGTTTTTGCCGCCCTCTTCCACCGGCGTTTGAAGCCTGTCCGGCAACTTTTCGACAAATTCCGCACTTTGCGAAATGCGAAGCGCCGCTTCTATCTGTTCGTCCGGCACGTCCGTTTTGCCGCAGGTGAGGTTGTCAAGCACCGTGCCTTTAAACAACCGACTGCCCTGCGAGACAATATGCACCGTGTTTCGAAGCGCGCGGAATGTAAAATCCCGCACATCGTGCCCGAACACGCGCACGTGCCCGCTGTCGGCGTCGTACAGGCGCAGCATCAAATTGATCATCGCGGATTTGCCCGCGCCCGTGCCGCCGATAATCCCGACGGTCTGTCCTTTTTTGATTTCCAGCCGAATATCGGAAAGCACCTTTTCTTCCGCGTCGGTAAACGAAAAGTCCACGTTTTCGAACGCCACCGCGGGGCTGCCGTTTTCGGGGTTAAATTTTTGAAGCGTGCCTTCTTCCATAGTCGGCTTGGTGTTCAACACATCTTCCACGCGGGTGATGCTCGCCGCCGCCTTGGTGAAAATCACAATGACATTTGCAAAAACAATAATCGAAAGCAAAATCTGGGTCATGTAGTTGGTGAACGCAATAATTTCACCTTGCGTAAGCGCCCCTGTGTTGACGTTAACACCGCCGAAATATAAAATCAGCACGATGCCGAGGTTGATAACCGCAAAGGTGAGGGGGTTGAGGTAAGCGTTCAGCCGCCCGACGCGCACGCTGATTTTGGTTAAAACCGCGTTTTCATCGGAAAATCGCTCTTTTTCATGCGCACTCTTGCCGAACGCCCGAATCACGCGCACGCCCGAAAGCCCTTCGCCGGTAATCCGCGAAAGCCCGTCGAGCTTTTGCTGAATCTTTTTATAAAGCGGCAGGGAGCGGCTCAAAATGAAATACATAATGCCGCTGACCAAAAACCCGGCGACAAAAAAGATAATCGACATTTTAAGGTCGAGCACCATCGCCATGATAAGCGACCCGGCAATCAAAAACGGCGAGCGGAACACCAAGCGGATAAGCATGGCAACGCCCGACTGAATCTGATTGATGTCGTTGGTGATGCGGGTGATGAGCGTCGCGTTGGAAAATTTGTCGCGGTCCGCTTTCGAAAGGGAATTTATGGTGTGCAGTAAATCCCGTCGAAGCGCCGTGCCGATGCCTTGCTGCGCGACGGCGGCGCAGTATTGGCAAATAATTGCAAACCCAAGGCCCAAAACGCCCAAAAGCACCATAAGCCCGCCCATTTTTAAAATATAGGGCACGTCTCCGTTTTGCACGCCGACGTCAATAATTTTCGCCATAACCAGCGGCACAAGCAATTCCAAAATCGCTTCCGCAAGCTTAAAAGCCGGCCCTAAAATAAATTCTTTTTTATACTGTGCAACATATTTTTTCATAGTCTGTCTCCAAAGAAAACAAATGCTTTAATAGTATACCATTTTTTGTAATTATTGCAAGAAATAGAGAATAAAATTACTGCGAAACGAAAAAATATCAGAAAGCGAAAACAGGAGGGGAGAAGCGTTGAAAAGAATTTGGCTTTCGCTTTGCGCGCTTTTGCTCGTGAGTGCCGGCGGACTTTTCGCCTGGTGGTTTTCAACAGATTTTGAAATCACCCTGCAAAGCTCGTCCGGCGGAACGCTTTATTGCGAAAAAATCACCGTGCACCCGTTCCAAAAAGTAAAAATCTATATTTCCCCCGAAAAAAGAAGCACAAAATATACGCTTGAAAGCATCACCGTCAACGGTGAAGATCGCACCGCGGCTGTGCGTCTTGAAAGTTTAACGCTTGAACACATTTGGGGCGATCAGGTGGTCGAAGCGACCTTTTGCGTCAGCGAAGCCCCGGCGGCGCCCGCCTCCGCTGTGTTTGTGTAATTGTAAAAATCCCCTAAATCGAACAACAAAGCCGCGCTCCCACAGGAGCACGGCTTTTTCTGTGCTTATCTTATCAAAATTATGCAAGAAAACTTACCGCGGCAAGGTTTTCGCAAAACATAAAAGTGCATCTTTCTCGTTCGGGCAGGTGTCCGCAATCACGGCGTCTAACAGCGCGTCTAACACGCGGTGCATTTCCGGCCCGTCCGAAATGCCGATAGCTTTTAAATCATTTCCGTTGACAGCGAGCGCTTTTAATGAATAGCATTCGCCGTTTTCCAAAATCTCAGAAAGGTAGTTTTCCATTTGTAGTAATTTTTTGTCTATTGCGTGCGGGTCGGCTTTTGCAAGGTTGTCCGCCCGCTTGATTTTGATAAGAGCGCGATAATTATCCACGCCGATTTTTCGCAAAAGTTGTTTCGCTTCCATTTTGCTTTTCGGTGCTTTTGTGTCGTGAATCGCGATAAGTTCGGTCACCGTGTCCACCGTTTTGCGCGGGTAGCGAAGCCGTAAAAGAATCGGGCGCACAAGTTCTGCCCCTGCCTTTTCATGCCCTTTGAAATGGTCGGTGCCGGCTTTGTCCGTCCGCCGGCAAGCGGGTTTTGCAAAGTCGTGAAAAAACATGCAAAGCCGTAAGATTTCGTCGTTTTCAATACTTTCGAGCGCGTGGAGCGTGTGCTCAAATACGTCGTAGCAGTGATACGGCGTGTGCTGCGGGCAGCCGAGCAAGGGCGTAAGCTCCGGAATAAATACTTCTATGACTTCGTGAAATTCCCGAAGCACTTTTGCAGCGTTTTTGCCCAATAACAGCTTTGTAAATTCTTCTTGAATCCGCTCTGCCGACACGGCAGTTAATAATTGTCTATTACGTAAAATGCTTTTTGCAGTTTCCGCTTCTATCTTGAAACCGAGCGTCGCCGAAAAACGAAGCCCGCGCAAAATCCGCAGCGCGTCTTCTTGAAAACGCCGGTCCGGTTCACCGACTGCGCGCAAAATGCCTTTTTGCAAATCCGCAATACCGCCGCAAAGGTCCACAACGCCGGTTTGCGGGTTCCAGCAAAGCGTGTTGACGGTGAAATCCCGCCGGGTTACGTCGTCCAAAAGGTTTCTCGAAAACGAAACGCTTTCGGGGTGACGCGCGTCTAAATACTGCCCGTCTACGCGAAAGGTGGTAATTTCCAGCGGCGTGCCGTCCAAAAGCACGGTGACCGTCCCGTGCTTGATACCGGTTTCGAGCACGCGGTAGCCTTCAAAAACTTGTTCAACTTCTTTCGGCGTCGCGGAAGTGGTAATGTCCCAGTCGTTCGGCGTTTTCCCGAGGAGGCTGTCGCGCACACACCCGCCGACGGCGTAAGCTTCCATATTCGCATTGTAAAGCATTTGCAATGCTTTTTCGACCGGCTTCGGCGCGTTGACGGCGTTCATGGCGATTCTCCTTTCTTGTGATGTCCTTATCATACCATATTTCCGCCCGGCTTTACAAGAAAAAAGAAATCGTGTATACTCTCTTGGCAACAATATTTTTTTAGGGGAAAATAATGGAACAACGAAAAATCGACCGCATCAACTTTCTTGCGAAAAAATCGAGAACGCCCGAAGGGCTTACAGAAGAAGAACGACAAGAGCAAGCCGCCCTTCGCCGGGAATATATCGACAGCTTCAAGAGAAGCCTTTGTATGCAGCTTGACAACACCTATATTGTGGACGAAAAAGGGAACAAACGAAAGCTTACGAAGCTGCAATAACCGAAAAACACAAAATAGAATAGGGAAAACTTGACGAAACCGCTATATATCGTGTAAAATATATAGCGGTAATTTTTTGCGTATTTGTAAATTTTTTAAAGGACGGAAATTTTTTCATGGCAAAAAAAGCAGCGTACACAGAAGAAAGCATCTCACAGCTCAAAGGCGCCGACCGCGTCCGGAAACGTCCGGCGGTTATTTTCGGTTCCGACGGCATTGACGGCTGTCAGCATGCTATCTTTGAAATTTTGTCAAACTCCATCGACGAAGCGCGCGAGGGCTTCGGCAATAAAATCATTGTCACGCGCTATCTTGACAAATCGATTGAAGTCCAGGACTTCGGCCGCGGCATTCCGATGGATTACAACGAAAAGGAACAGCGCTACAACTGGGAACTTGTGTTCTGCGAATTGTACGCGGGCGGCAAATACAATACGAACTCCGGCGGAAGCTATGAATATTCGCTGGGGCTTAACGGCTTGGGCCTTTGCTCGACGCAGTACGCTTCGGAATACATGGACGCCGAAATCCACAAAAACGGAATCAAATACATCATGCATTTCAAAGAGGGAAACCCCGTCGGCGAACTGATTCGCGAACCGTATTCCAAAAAGGACACCGGCTCGCGCATTCACTGGAAACCCGACTTGAAAGTCTTTACCGACATTGACGTCCCGCTGTCTTATTATCAGGAGACGATCAAACGCCAGTCGGTTGTCAACGCGGGCGTGCGCTTTATTTTAAAAGACCAGACCGGCACCAACACCTTTGACACGTACGAATATATTTACGAAAACGGGATTGAAGACTATGTGCGCGAGTTTGTCGGCGAAAACGACGCCATGACCGCCGTTCAGGTTTGGCAGACCGAGCGTAAGGGGCGCGACCGTGCGGACAAGCCGGAATATAAAGTCAAAATCAACGCCGCGCTTTGCTTCTCCAATAAAAAGCAGTTGAAGGAATATTACCATAACTCGAGTTTCTTAGAGCACGGCGGCGCGCCGGAAAAGGCAGTCAAAAGCGCATTTGTCTCACAAATCGATGCCTATTTGAAAGCCAACAGCAAATATTTGAAAACCGACGGCAAGATTAGCTTCCAAGACGTTGAAGATTGTTTGGTTTTGGTTGTTTCCTCGTTTTCAACCCAAACCTCTTACGAAAACCAAACCAAAAAGGCAATCACCAATAAGTTTATTCAAGAAGCGATGACCGACTTTTTCCGCCACCAACTGGAGGTTTATTTCATTGAAAACCCCTTAGACGCGGAAAAAATCGCCAACCAGGTGCTTGTCAATATGCGTTCGCGTGTCAAAGCGGAAAGCACGCGCTTAAATCTTAAAAAGACCTTGCAAAGCAGCAACGACCTGACCAACCGTGTGGAAAAATTCGTCGATTGCCGCTCGAAAGACGTAAGCGAACGCGAGATTTTCATTGTGGAAGGCGACTCGGCTTTGGGTGCTTGTAAACAGGCGCGCGACAGCTCGTTTCAGGCGATTATCCCGGTGCGCGGCAAGATTTTAAACTGCCTGAAAGCCGAATACAACAAGATTTTTAAAAGCGATATCATTGTCGATTTGGTCAAAGTCCTCGGCTGCGGCGTGGAAGTCAACAGCAAATCCAATAAAGATTTGTCCTCATTCAACCTCGACAATCTGCGCTGGAATAAGGTCATTATCTGTACCGATGCCGACGTTGACGGCTTCCAGATTCGCACGCTGATTTTGACGATGATTTACAGACTGATGCCCACGCTTATAAAAGAGGGAAAAGTCTATATCGCGGAATCCCCGCTTTATGAGATTCGCTCGAAAGACGAAACTTGGTTTTGCTACACCGAAAAGGAAAAGCAGGAAGTGCTCGAAACTTTGGGCGACCGTAAATTTACGATTCAGCGTTCCAAAGGTCTCGGTGAAAACGAAGCGGATATGATGTGGCTGACAACCATGAACCCGAAAACGCGCCGGCTTATCAAAGTCGAGCCGGATTATTCGCCGGAAGCGGTCGCCGCAAAATTCGACCTCTTGTTGGGCGACAATTTGCAGGGCCGTAAAGACCACATCGCCGAAAACGGCCACTTGTATTTGGAACTTGCCGATATTTCGTAACCTGAAAAAACAGATTCGGACTTCATAAAGGAGCAACGATATATGCCGAGAAAACCGAAAGCAAAGGTGCAAACGCCGGAGGAAGAACAGCCCGCCAACGCCCATATTTTAGGCGCGGGCGAGGTGGTCGAGCAGTTTATTACCGAAACGCTCGAAACCAACTATATGCCTTACGCGATGAGCGTCATTTTGTCGCGTGCGATTCCCGAAATCGACGGCTTCAAGCCCTCTCACCGCAAATTGCTTTACACAATGTATAAAATGGGCCTTTTAAACGGGCCGACGATTAAATCCGCCAATATTGTCGGGCGCACGATGCAGTTAAACCCCCACGGCGACGCCCCGATTTATGAAACGATGATTCGTTTGTCCCGCGGCAACGAAGCGCTTTTATATCCTTACGTGCAGTCGAAGGGCAACTTCGGTAAGGCGTATTCCCGCAATATGCAGTACGCCGCGTCACGTTATACGGAAGCGAAACTTGAACCGATTGCCGCCGAGCTGTTTGCGGATATTGACAAAGACACCGTCGATTTTGTGGACAACTACGACAATACCATGAAAGAGCCGACGCTCTTCCCGGTCACATTCCCGTCGGTGCTTGTCAACGCCAACCTCGGTATCGCCGTCGGTATGGCGTCCTCCATATGCTCGTTTAATCTGAAAGAGATTTGCGAAGCGACGGAAAACCTGATTAAAAACCCGGATTATGACGTCTGTGACAGCGTAAAAGCCCCCGATTTTATCGGCGGCGGTCAGATTGTCTATAACGAAGCGCAAATGCGCGAGATTTTCCGCACCGGCCGCGGCAGTTTCAAAGTCCGCGCGAAATACACTTACGACAAACCCAATAACTGTATTGATATAACCGAAATCCCGCCGACGACCACGTCCGAAGCGATTATTGACAAAATCATTGAAAAAGTCAAAGGCGGCACCGCGCGTGAAATTTCAGACGTGCGTGACGAGACCGATAAAAAGGGCCTCAAAATCACAATCGACTTAAAACGCGGCACCGACCCCGACAAGCTGATGAAAAAGCTGTTTAAATCCACGCCGCTCGAGGATTCCTTTGCCTGCAACTTTAACGTGCTTATAGCCGGCGTGCCGCGCGTGCTCGGCGTGCGCGATTTGCTTTTAGAATGGATTGCGTTTCGCTCGGAATGTGTGCGCCGCAGAGTTTATTTTGATTTGAGCAAGGCGAAAGAACGCCTGCATTTGCTCGAAGGCCTTCAAAAAATCCTATTGGATATCGACAAGGCAATTCGCATTATCCGTTCCACCGAGGAAGAATCCGAGGTCGTGCCGAATTTGATGATCGGCTTCGGGATCGATAAAATCCAGGCGGAATATGTCGCGGAAATCAAACTGCGCCATTTAAACCGCGAATATATCCTCAAACGCACCAAAGACATTGAAAATCTGCGTGCGGATATTGAGGATATGGAGGATATTCTTTCGAGCAAAGCGCGGATTAAGAAAATTATCGTTTCCGAGCTTCAAAATGTTGTGAAAAAATACGACAAGCCTCGCCGCAGTGAAATCCTGTATGCCGAAAGTTTGGAAGATGACGAACCCGTCGAGGAAATCCCGGATTACCCGGTGCATTTGTTCTTCACAAAAGACGGCTATTTCAAAAAGATTACGCCGCAGTCGCTTCGTATGAGCGGCGAGCAAAAGCTTAAAGACGGCGACAGCGTTGTCCAGACGCTCGAAGCGACCAACAACACCGATTTGTTGTTCTTTACAGACCGCTGTCAGGTCTATAAGGCAAAAGCGGCGGATTTTGATGACACAAAGGCAAGCGTGTTGGGCGATTTCGTCCCGACCCATTTGCATATGGACCCCGGCGAATCCGCAATTTATATGGCGGTTACGACCGACTACAAAGGCTATATGCTGTTCTTCTTTGAAAACGGAAAGCTTGCGAAAGTCGACCTTTCCGCCTATGAAACCAAGACCAACCGCAAAAAGCTGATCAAAGCCTATTGTGAGAAATTCCCGCTTGCGGCAATTCGTCAAATTACGGAGGATTGCGAACTTGTTGTGCAGTCCACCGCCGGACGTATCCTGCTTTTGAACACCGGCGCTGTCTCGCCGAAAACGACGAAAGACACCCAAGGCGTCGCCGTGATGACGCTGAAAAAAGGTCACCGCCTTTCGAGCGTGCGCGATTATAAAGAGGGCGAGTTTGTAAAACCCGCGCGTTACCGCACACGTTCTCTGCCTGCGGCGGGTGCACTGCTTTCCGCCGAAGATGCCGGCGAACAGCTTACGCTGTAACTGCAAAAAAAAAACACCGCCGTTCCGTTTGGAACAGCGGTGTTTTAGTTTTACCTAAGATTACAGCCACTCGTGAATGATTTGCGGGTTCGCGAAAATCTGGTCGCATTTCTCAAGGAACGGCGAAACTTCCGCAAAGTCAGCCGCGCGGTGGTCAAACGCCAAACAAATCGGCAAAATCAGCCGCGGGTCAAACACTTTGTTGCCGTTTTCGTCGGTCTTTACGCCGGCGCGTTCCTGAACGCCGCCGATGCAGAACGCGGCAATTTGCGGCGGAATGATTTCCAACATCGCCACCGCGCCTTTCTGTGCGCGGTAAACCGAACCGACGTTGGTAATGGTCACGGTGCCTTGTTCAATGTCGCGATAGGTCAAACGGTCGGTTTCGGGAATGGAATAATATTCCTTCTTCACCTTGCCGTGCAGGGTTTTTACCTTGTGTTTGCCGGTTTTCGAGCCAATCAGGCGGTTAATCACCGTAGCAACCTTGCCGTGTTTCAACGCCTCAATGGTGTTGTTCATCGAAACTTCAAACATCGCTTCGGTAAGGTCGGTGTTTTGCGCGCGGCGGGAGACGTCCGCAATGTATTCGGTCATCTCGGTGAGCGACTTGTTTTCAAAATTGTGCAGGTTAATCGTCATCATTTTGCCGTTGGGTAAAATCATCGGCATGGAAATGTTGATGTCGTCGCGTAAATCCACGCGGCCGCGAACAAGGCGGCGGTTGAAATCAATCGTACCGTTGAGCATGGGGGCGGCTTTTAAGCCCTCCACAATGACTTTGAGCATCAGGGTGTTTACGGTGATTTTGTCTTTGCCGGTTTGCCCCTGGTTTAACTTCTTGTATTCTTTCATGAACTCAGTCACGTCCGCGTCATAAATGAACGAGGCGTGGGGGATGGTTTCCCAACTTTCCGAGGTCATGTTGGAAACAATTTTTCTTTGAATGTCGAAATGAATGGTTTGTGTGACTGCCATGGGTAACTCCTTTTGTATTTTGTTGCGGTTAGCCGACGTTTTGCTGTGTCTGCGGGTTTTTGTTAGGCATTTCCCCGAAACGGCGCTGATATTCGAGCGCAAGCTCCGCGCGGAATTTCGGGTGCGCAATGGAGATAAGTTCCGCCGCGCGCTCCTTTAAAGTTTTCCCTTTTAACTGCGCAATACCATATTCGGTAACCACATAATTAACATCATTGCGGGAGGTCGTAATTGCCGAACCCTCCGTAATCAGCGGCACAATGCGTGAAATCGTGCCTTTTTTCGCCGTGGACGACATCGCCATAATCGAACGGCCGCCGCGGCTCATCGTCGCACCGCGCACGAAGTCCACTTGCCCGCCGACCGCGCTGAACTGATGAAGTCCTATCGTGTCAGAAACAATCTGTCCGAGCAAATCCACCTGCAGACAGGAGTTAATCGAAACCATGTTGTCGTTCTGCGCGATAAATAACGGGTTATTTACATAGTCGATGGGGTGCATTTCCACCGACGGGTTGTTGTTGATGTAATTGTTGAGCTTGTCCGAACCGAACGCCGCGCCGAGAATGGTGCGCCCGCGGTTCGCAGTTTTCATTTTGTTGTTGATAACGCCGGCTTCCAAAAGGTCAACGACGCCGTCGCCGACAAGCTCGCTGTGCAGCCCTAAATCTTTTTTGTCCCAAAGCTGTTGGCAAACTGCGTTCGGAATCCCGCCGATGCCGAGCTGTAAGGTGTCTCCGTCGTGGATAAGACTTGCGCAGTATTTGCCGATTTGCCGTTCCACGTCGCTGATTTCCACCGAGCAAATCTGCGGCAGGGGCGCGTCCTGTTCGACAATCGCCGTTAAGTCGCGCACATGAATAATGGAGTTGCCGAACGTGCGCGGCATATGTTTGTTGACCTGCGCCAAAATGACGTCTGCGTAATCGCACACGCCTTTGATATAGTCCACGTTGGTGCCGAACGAGCAATAGCCGTGTTCGTCGGGCGGGGAGAGCATAACCAATGCTACCCGCGGGCGAAGCCGCTCGCGCAAAAGTTCGGGAATTTCATAGAAGTGGCAGGTGGTAAAATCTGCAATGCCGCTCGAAACCGCATTGCGGTTGCTTGCGGAAGCGAAAAGACAGTTCAAACGGAAATGCCCCTGCATTTCTTCGCCGCACCACGGGGATGACCCGGTCGTCAGCATATTCACAATGGTAATATCGTGAAAATCCTTGTAGCTGTCTAATAAAGCATTTTCCAGTCCAAATGCTTCCCCGCAACCGAAGCCGACGACGACCGTGTCGCCGTCTTCAATCAAATGAACAGCTTTTTTTGCAGAAGTTAACTTGCTTTGATAAATCTCTTGCCACGTCAATTTTTCAACACCTCACGTTCTGGGTGTTTATTATATCAGAACAAAAACCGGAAAACAAGTAAAAAATATGTAAACAATTTAAGAAAAAATAGACACGAATACAAAAAGATGTCAAAAAACCGCCGCACAACAAGGTTTCTTGTGTACGGCGGTTTTACAGTTTTTTTGTTATTTTTCAATCATTTCCGTAAATTCTTTTTCGGAAATTACAGGAATACCGAGTTGTTGTGCTTTTGTGAGCTTGCTGCCCGCGTCTTCCCCGGCGAGCACATAGTCGGTTTTTTTGGAAACCGACGAGGCGGTTTTGCCGCGGAAACTTTCAATAATGGCGGAGGCTTCCGCGCGCGTCATTGTGGGAAGCGTGCCTGTAAGCACAAAAGTTTTTCCGGCAAATCGGTCGTCAACAATCACTTTCTGCGAGCGCATATTGACGCCGGCGGCTTTGAGGTCGTCTATAAGCGTTTTGGACTGCGGCAAGGCGAAAAATTCCAAAACCGCGTCCGCCATGATTTCGCCGAATCCGTCAATTGAAAGAAGCGCTTCGCGGTCGGCAGCTATGAGGGCGTCCATCGTTTCAAACCGCTGCGCGAGCAGCGCGCCCGCTTTTTGCCCGATGTGACGAATGCCGAGCGCATAAACAAGGCGGCTTAAATCGTTTTTCTTGGATTCTTCCACCGCTTTTTTCAAGTTGTCCGCACTCTTTTTGCCCATGCGTTCCAGCGCGGCAATTTTTTCATAGTCCAAACGGTAAATGTCTGCCGCGTTGTGCAAAAGCCCTTGCTCCACAAGCACTTCCAAAAGCGCTTCGCCGAGGCCCTCAATGTCCATCGCGTCCCGGCTGCAAAAATGAATGAGCATGCGTAAAAGCTGGGCGGGGCAGTCCGGGTTATTGCAGCGAATCGCGGCTTCGCCGGGCTCGCGCGTCACCGGAGAATGGCAGGAGGGGCACTCGCGCGGCATCGTGTAAATCGGGGCGTTTTCCCGGTGCACCGAAACGGAAAGCACCTCCGGGATAATGTCGCCCGCTTTGCGAATCACCACCGTGTCGCCGATGGCAATATTCTTTTCGCGAATGAAATCCTCGTTGTGAAGCGTCGCGCGGCTGACAGTCGTGCCGGCAAGCTGTACCGGCTCAAAAACCGCGGTCGGCGTTAAAACGCCGGTTCGCCCGACGTTGACTTCAATGTCTTTTAAGACGGTTTCTTTTTCTTCCGGCGGATATTTAAAGGCAACCGCCCACTTCGGGAATTTCGCCGTGCTGCCGAGCACGTCACGCTCTGCAAAACTGTCCACCTTAATGACCGCGCCGTCAATGTCAAACGGCAGCGTGTAGCGAATACTGCCGATGCGCTGCACTTCCTTAAGCGCGTCGTCAATATTGTCATAACGGTGATAAAACGGAATGGTTTTAAACCCGAGATTCTTTAAATAATCAAGCGATTCCTTGTGCCCGGTGAGGGTTTTGCCCTCAATTTGCTGCACATTAAAAACAAAAATATCGAGCTTTCGCGATGCGGTGATTTTCGGGTCTTTTTGCCGAAGAGACCCCGCCGCCGCGTTGCGCGGATTTTTAAACGGCTTTTCGTCGTTTAATTCCTGTTCGCGGACAATTTCCAAAAACGTTTTCCGAGGCATATACACTTCCCCGCGCACCTCGATAAAGGGAAGGGCTTCTTTTAAGCGAAGCGGAATTGAGCGCACTGTGCGCAAGTTTGCGGTAATATCTTCGCCGGTCACGCCGTCGCCGCGGGTGCTGCCGCGGGTGAACACACCGTCCACATATTCAAGTGAAACCGAAAGCCCGTCGATTTTGGGCTCCGCCACATACAAAACGTCGTCGACGACCGAATGCACGCGCGTGTCAAAATCGCGGATTTCGCTTTCTGAAAACGCGTCTTGTAAGCTTTCCATTTTTACGCGGTGTTCGACGCTCGCGAACATATTGCTGTCCGCCTGCCCGCCGACGCGGTGGGTCGGGGAGTCCGGTGTCAAAAGCGAAGGGTATTTCTCCTCAATGCCCTGCAATTCCCGCATGAGCTTGTCGTATTCATAGTCCTCGATTTCATTTTCATTCAGAACATAATATAAATAAATATGGTGATTGAGCTGGGCACGCAGTTCTTCGGCCCGCTTCGCTGCCTGTTCAAAATCCGTCATCTTGCGCCTCCGAAAGAAAAATACAGTCTTATTGTATCATAAAAAATCATTTTTACAATGCTTTGCCGCATATAAAATGGTAGAAAGAAAGGGGTATGTATTATGAAAAAAATACTGGCGTGCCTGTTGACTGCGGCAATGCTTTTCAGCTTTGCACCTATGTGCTTTGCGTCTGAAGCTTTACCGGAAATGCAGGTGGAAGTTAAGGCAAAAGCCGCCGTCCTCATGGACGCGGGTTCGGGCAAGGTGTTAATGGCGCAAAACGCCCACGAAAAGCTGTATCCCGCGTCCGTCACCAAAATCATGACGCTTTTGCTTGTGACCGAAGCGATTGACAGCGGTAAAATTTCGCTTACGGATATTGTAACGGTGAGTAAAGAAGCCGCCGAAAAAGGCGGGTCGCAAATTTGGCTGGAAGTCGGCGAGCAGATGAGCGTAGACGACCTTTTGAAAGCCAGCGCCGTGGCGAGCGCCAACGATGCCTGCGAAGCGCTCGCGGAATATGTCGCCGGCAGCAGTGACGCGTTTGTCCGCCAAATGAACGAACGCGCGAAACAGCTCGGGATGAACGACACCTACTTTGAAAACTGCACGGGATTGGACGATACCGTTGAAAACCACGTGACCAGCGCTTATGACGTGGCGCTGATGTCCCGTGAACTTCTGCGCCACCAAAGAATTACCGGCTACACGACCATTTGGATGGATTCGCTTCGAAACGGCGAAACCCAGCTTGTCAACACCAATAAACTGATTCGGTTTTATGAGGGCGCAACCGGTCTTAAAACCGGCACAACCTCCAAAGCGGGCTGCTGTGTGAGCGCGTCGGCGAAACGCGGCGATTTGCATTTAATTGCCGTTGTGCTCGGCAGCGACACAAGCGACGACCGCTTTAATGCGGCACGCGCCATGCTCGACTGGGGCTTTGCCAATTACACAACCGAAAAACTCGAAATAGACGCATCACGCGTCCCCGCCGTCGGCGTGCTCAAAGGCACCGAATCGTCCGTTATGCCCGTCATTCCGCAAGCGCAGGCAGTCTTAATCGAAAAAGGCAAAACCGGCGAAGTCGTCCAGGAATTTGACCTCGCCGCCACGGTGCAGGCGCCCGTGGAAAAAGGCCAGCTACTCGGGCGGGTGTATTTTAAGTTAAACGGCGAAACGTTATATACCTATGACCTTATAAGCGACCGGGAAATTCCGGCGCTGACTTTCTTCGAATCCTTCAAACGAATTCTGCTCTCTTTGTGCACATAAAACAGACCTGCAACAGTGCAAAAGTATGGAATTTCAAAAAAATTCACAAATTGATATTGAAAATAAGCAGGTTTTAGGGTAGAATAAAAGCAACATATACAATATGTGGATTACGCCGAAGGATTGGCAAAATAAATAAGGGGACTATATAGCACATGTCATTGAAACTGAATACGAACTATTTGAAAGACTTTATTTCCGACGCGGATTACAAGGCGATTGACAGCGAAATCCGCGCATCGCACAAAACGTTGACCGAAAAGACCGGCGCGGGGAATGACTTCCTCGGCTGGGTTGACCTTCCCGAAAACTACGACAAAGAAGAATTTGCACGCATCAAACTTGCGGCGCAGAAAATCCGCAGCGACTCCGAGGTCCTCGTGGTCATCGGTATCGGCGGAAGCTATCTCGGCGCACGCGCCGCGATTGAATTCTGCAAATCCCAAAACTATAATTTGGTTTGCAAAGACGCGCCGCAGATTTTCTTCAGCGGCAACTCGATAAGCTCCGCCGCGCTCAATGAAATCCTTTCCATTTGCAAGGATAAGGATTTCTCCGTAAACGTCATTTCTAAATCCGGTACGACTACCGAACCGGCGATTTCTTTCCGTATTTTCCGCGAACTTCTGGAAAAGAAATACGGCAAAGCGGAAGCGGCAAAACGTATTTATGTCACAACCGACAAAGCGAAAGGCACGCTCAAAGCACTTTCTGACGAAGAAGGCTATGAGACATTCGTCGTGCCGGACGATGTGGGCGGGCGTTATTCCGTTCTTACCGCCGTGGGTCTTCTGCCGATTGCCGCCGCTGGCATTGATATTGACGCGATGATGCAGGGCGCGAACGATGCGCGCAAGGCGTATACCGACCCTGATATGGAGAAAAATGATTGCTACAAATATGCGGCAATCCGCAATATCCTTTACCGCAAAGGCAAAGCCGTCGAAATGATGGTCGCCTATGAGCCCGATTACACGATGATGAACGAATGGTTCAAACAGCTGTTCGGCGAGTCTGAGGGCAAAGACGGCAAAGGGCTTTATCCGTCAAGCGCCGTGTTCTCCACCGACCTACATTCCATGGGTCAGTTTATTCAGCAGGGCAGCCGCGTGCTGTTTGAAACCGCGGTCGTGTTTGACGAACCCAAAACCGAAGTCGTGATTGAAAAAGACGAAGCCAACGCCGACGGCTTAAACTTCCTTGCCGGCAAAACGATGAGCTACGTCAACCGCAAGGCGTTTGAAGGCACTGTTCTTGCGCACGTCGACGGCGGCGTGCCCAACGTCGTTTTGGAACTTCCCAAAATGGACGCTTATCATTTCGGCTATCTGGTTTACTTCCTCGAAAAGGCGTGCGCGATTTCCGGCTATACGCTGGGCGTCAACCCCTTTAACCAGCCGGGCGTTGAAAGCTATAAGAGCAATATGTTTGCGCTGCTCGGCAAACCCGGTTACGAAGAAAAGACCAAAGAGCTTGAAGCGCGCTTAGGGCTTTAAACTTGTTTGTCCCCGCACGGGCGGATTCTATAATATACAGGAGGAGAACTCTATGGTATCTCTTATCATTGGCCACAAAGGCTCAGGAAAAACAAAATTGCTTGTCGACAAGGTCAACGCTGCGATTGAAAAATCCAACGGCAACGTTATCTGCGTTGAAAAGGAAACGAAGCTTACATATGATGTAAACTATCGTGCCCGTCTTGTTGCAACCGACAATTTCTCCATTACGGGTTTTGACGCGCTTTACGGCTTTTTGAGCGGCCTTTGCGCGGGCGACCACGATATTACCGATATTTTTGTAGATGCGACTTTCCGCATCGGCGGCAGAGACTATGAAGCGCTCGCCGACTTCTTGAAAAAGGTTGACGATCTTTCCAAGATTTCCGGGACGGCCTTTACCTTTACCGTTTCGACCGACCTTGAAAACCTGCCGGAGAGAATGTTCGCTTACTGCGAAAAAATCAACTGACAAAAACAATCTCGAAAAAGCCGTTGTGCGCGCACAGCGGTTTTTTCTGTTTGCGGGGTGAATTTGTGAAGCGAGTTTTGTGCCTTCTTTGTGCGGCGCTGCTGTTTTTGCCGCTGTTCGGCTGTACTGCCGAAAACGGCGAAAATCAGGCATTTTATGATTTGAAATTTCAAAGTGCGTGCGTTACGCTCGTCCCGCTTGCAAATGTCGAGCAAACTGCGCAAAATGAATATTACTTTTTTACGTCTTTTAAAGATTTTGAAAAGGGAAAAACGGCGCTGGGCGCCTATTTCGATTTAGACGCGGTCAATTCCGAAGACAGTTCCACAAAAAGCTTTACCGAAATGACCGCGCGCTATGATGAAAGCTTTTTTGAAAACAATGTTTTGTTGTTTGTCAAACGCTATCACAGTACCAAAGCCACGCTGAATATCACCAAAATCGACGCTGTGAATAACGTATTTACCGTTCACAGCGAACTTGCGGAGGGCGCCGATGCGGCGTCTCTTTACCGCGCCTATTTGATTTCCTTTTCCAAAGATTACCTGCTTTCCGAGGACGCTACGGTCGATATGCAAACCGAGTCCGTCGCGGCGGACAACAGCGAAGTGCCCGACAAAGTCACCGTGTCTATGGGTAACACCTATAAAATCGTCGAAGACGATGCGCTCGGAAACGAAATTTTGACGATGATAAAAGGCTTTAAACTTACCGAAAGCGATTATAACCCCGACAATCACACCTACGGCGTTTCCGATATTTCCGTCGTCGCGCCCGGGTTTTATGCGACGTTTACCAATGATTATATCGCAATCGGCCTTTCGGTTTATAAACCCGATTCTGCCATTCGTGAAAAAATGATTTCCGTCTACAATTCGATTCCGAGTGATGCGCAGGCGTTAACGCCCGAAACCGAGCCTGAAACTGAGGCAGAGACCGATTCGGTGACTGCGGCGGAATAATTGAATTTTTCATAATTTTTTGTTGACAAACGCGCCTTAACCCATTATAATATCTTTTGCGTTAGTTTGACGAGGTATGTTATGTTTATTGAACTGGAGCCTGTTTTTAACAATATCGGCGAAAAAAAAGAATTCAATTACGAGTTCGTTTTAGCTGATAGCGGAATCAAAGAACCCGCAAAGGTTTCCGGCTTGGTCGAAAACAGGGCAGGGGTGGTCACCTTAACCGCCGACGTCCGTCTCGACTATGTGGCAAGCTGTGACCGTTGCCTTCGAGATGTGCCCCAATCTTTAAACCGGCAGTTTACGCACGTTTTGACCCGTTCTTTACAGAATGAGGAAAACGACGAGCTGATTTTGGTCGAGGACATGCACTTTGACTTAGACGAGCTTCTGCGCGAAGACATACTTTTGTCCCTGCCAACCAAGGTGTTGTGCAAGAGCGACTGCAAAGGGCTTTGCCCGATATGCGGTGCTGATTTGAACAACGGTCCTTGCGGCTGCAAAAAGCCCGTTGACCCGCGCCTTGCCGTGCTGCAGGATTTGCTATCATAACCGTAATATGTATAATTTTTCATAAGGAGAGCTTGACAATGGCAGTACCGAAGAGAAGAGTTTCTAAAGCAAGAAGAGATAAAAGACGTTCCAGCGTTTGGAAAATGAGCGCACCTGAGCTCCAGAAGTGCCCGAACTGCGGCGAATACAAAAGAGCGCACAGAGTTTGCCCCGCTTGCGGCTATTACAACGGCCGTCAGGTCATTAAAACCGAAGCGTAAGTTCGCCGAAATTTTTTAGGTAACGGAAAGGTGGAGAAGTTGTGTCTTCCCCGCCTTTTTCTCGTGTAGAAAGGAAGTGAACGGCATGGCGGTGCAAATTGAAAGCGTAAAACCGTTTTCACGCTGCTGGTTTTGGGGCGTGCGCGCGGGCGATACACTTTTGTCTGTGGACGGCAAAGAAATCGAAGACATTTTGGACTACGATTTTTATATGAGCTTTGCGCCGGTCACAATGGAGTTTCAGTGTAAAAACGGCAAGAAACGCAGTATCCGTATGCCGTCGTCCGATACCGGCCTTTCCTTTCATACCTATTTGATGGACAAACAGCAGCGCTGCCGGAATAAATGCATATTCTGCTTTATCGACCAGCTGCCGAAAGGCATGCGCGAAAGCCTGTATTTTAAAGATGATGACAGCCGCCTTTCCTTTTTGTTCGGCAATTATATCACGCTGACCAACATTTCCGAACATGAGGTCCAGCGCATTATCGATATGCACATAAGCCCCGTCAACATTTCCGTGCACACGATGAACCCGGAATTGCGCGTGAAAATGATGGGCAACCGCTTTGCCGGCGAATCGCTGGAAATTCTCAGACGTTTTGCAAAAGCGGGCATTAAAATGAATACCCAACTGGTTCTTTGCCCCGGGATAAACGACGGCAAAGAACTGGAATATAGTCTTCAAGAGCTTTCCGCGCTGTATCCGGCGGTGCAAAGCGTCGCCGCCGTGCCCGTGGGGCTTACGAAATACCGCGAGGGACTTTATCCGCTCACGGCTTACACCAAAGAAACCGCCGGTGAAGTCATTGATATTATGGAGCGGTTTTCAAACGATTTTCGTAAAAACCACGGCGTGGGCTTTTGTTACCCGGCGGATGAGTTTTTCTTAAAAGCCGAACGCCCGATGCCGTCCGCAGAATATTATGACGACTACCCGCAGCTCGATAACGGCGTAGGGCTTTGGACTTCTCTGCGCGATGAGTTTTTTGAAGCGCTTTCTGCCTGCAAGCAAAAATCCCGCTATCAAAAAGTCACTATGGCGACCGGTACGGCAGCCTTCCCGCTGATTTGCGAGTTTGCCAAAGCGGCGCAGGAAAAAATCGGCTGCGAAATTTCCGTCGTCCCGATTGTCAATCATTTCTTCGGCGAAACGATTACCGTCGCCGGGCTTTTAACCGGGCAGGATTTGTTAGACCAGCTTAAAGGCAAAGACCTCGGCGATGCGCTGCTTATCCCGCTGGTGATGACGATTGACTATACGTCCCATTCGACCGATAAAAATAAGTTTTTAGATGATATAACACTCAAAGGAGCAGAAGCTGCATTGAAACTGCCGGTTATTCCGACCGGCAACCGCGGCGAAGAACTGCTCCGGAATCTTTTGGGGGTGTAACAATGGCAAGACCCGTTGTGGCGATTGTCGGCAGACCGAATGTCGGCAAAAGCACCTTGTTTAACAAACTCATCGGCAAACGCCTGTCGATTGTCGACGATACGCCGGGCGTTACCCGCGACCGTATTTACGGTGACTGCGAGTGGCTCGGACGCCATATGCTGCTCGTGGATACGGGCGGTATTGAACCTTATTCCAACGATATCATCCTTTCCCAAATGCGCCGACAGGCACAGCTTGCGATTGACAGCGCCGACGTCATTATTTTGGTGACGGATTTGCGCTCCGGCGTTGTCGCAACCGACGAAGAAGTGGCGGCAATGCTCCAAAAAAGCGGCAAGCCGATTGTGCTTTGCGTCAATAAATGCGATACCATAGGCGAAGTGCCTCCGGAATTTTATGAATTTTACAATTTAGGACTCGGCGACCCTGTGGCGGTTTCCTCCGTCCATGGGCACGGCACCGGCGATTTGCTTGACGCCGTTTTGGCGTATCTGCCTGATGAAGCCGAAGACGAGGACGAAAGCGACACTGTCCGCGTGGCGGTTATCGGCAAGCCCAATGTCGGCAAGTCGTCACTTATCAACGCCATTTCCGGTGAGGAACGCGCAATCGTTTCCAATATTGCGGGCACAACGCGCGACGCGACAGACACGCTTGTCGAAAACAAATTCGGCAGTTTCGTGTTTATCGACACCGCGGGGCTTCGCCGCAAAAACAAAGTCGAAGACCAAATTGAAAAATATTCGGTCCTGCGTGCCCGCATGGCGGTGGAACGCGCCGACGTCTGCGTGATTATGATTGACGCGACGGAGGGCTTTACCGAACAGGATTCCAAAGTCGCCGGTATCGCGCACGAGCTCGGCAAAGCGTGCATTATCGCGGTCAATAAATGGGACGCGGTCGAAAAAGACGGGCACACGATGGATAAAGAGCGCAAAAAGCTGATGAATGATTTTTCGTTTATGAGCTATGCGCCGATTATCTTCATTTCCGCCAAAACCGGCCAGCGGCTCGACCGCCTGTTTGAGCTGATTCGCTTTGTCGATTCGCAAAACGCGATGCGTATTTCCACGGGCAAGCTCAATGAAGTCTTGGCTGATGCCACATTGCGCGTTCAGCCGCCGACAGACAAAGGCCGCCGATTAAAAATCTATTATATGACTCAGGCGTCCACGCGCCCGCCGACATTTGTCTGCTTTGTCAACAGCAAGGATTTGTTCCATTACAGCTATCAGCGCTATATTGATAACCGAATCCGCGAAGTGTTCGGTCTTGAGGGTACCCCGACGCGCTATATTATCCGAGAACGCCAGGGGAGAAACGGCAAAAAAGATACGAAATAACAAAAAAGAGAACGGCTTTTTCTGCCGTTCTTTTTTCTTTAGAATTCACACTCTGTTTACTTGCTATTTCTAAGGATTTATGGTAAAATTCTTTAAATATGTTATTTTGTAAAAGTAGGCTTTTTTGGGGACTTTGATATGGTGATTTTAGGAATAGACCCGGGCTATGCCATTGTCGGCTACGGGGTGCTCGAATACAGCAACAACCGCTTTACCGTTTTGGATTACGGTGCGATTACGACGCAGGCGGGAACCCCTTTCAACAGGCGGCTCGAAATGATTTATGATGACCTCTGCCTTTTGATGGAGCGCTTTCACCCCGAGGCGATGTCGATTGAAAAGCTGTTTTATAATACAAACGCCAAAACGGTCATTGACGTGGCGCAGGCGCGCGGCGTAACCGTGCTCGCGGCGCAAAAGCACGGCGTGGAAGTGTTTGAATATACGCCGCTGCAGGTAAAGCAAAGCGTTGTCGGTTACGGCAGGGCAGAGAAAAAACAGGTGCAGGAAATGACGCGCCTGATTTTAAATTTGGAAAAGATTCCCAAACCGGACGACACGGCGGACGCGCTCGCGATGGCGATTTGCCACGGGCACGCCAGCGGGTCGCTGATGGGAAAATTAAAACAGATGGGGATTCGGTAATTTATGTTTTATTCCATTACGGGCAAAATTGTATTTGCAGACGTCCAGTCGGTTGCATTGGAAACCGGCGGGATTGCGTTTCGCTGCAACACGACGCTCACCACGCGCAAAGCGCTCGGCGAAATCGGCAGCGTTGCCACGCTTTACACCTATTTGAACGTGCGTGAAGACGCGTTGGATTTGTTCGGCTTTGCGACGCTTCAAGAACTCGATTGCTTTAAGTCGCTCATTTCCGTTTCCGGCGTCGGTCCGAAAGCGGCGCTCGCAATTCTTTCCGAGTTAAGCCCCGAAAAACTGGCGTTGAGCATTGCTACGGGCGACAGCAAGGCGATTACCCGCGCCCAAGGCGTCGGGCCGAAGCTTGCCCAGCGTGTGGTGCTGGAACTCAAAGACAAATTGGCGAAAGGATTGGAGCTTTCCTCCGTCACGCCCGAAATAGAAGCCGCTGGTGCAGCGGTGCAGGGCGGGAATACCGCCGAAGCGGTCAGCGCGCTGACAATGCTCGGTTATTCCCAAAGTGAAGCGGCGGTCGCCGTATCGGGGCTTCCCGATACGCTTTCGGTGGAAGATTTGATTAAGCAGGCGTTAAAACGGCTTGCAAAGCAGGTGTAAGATATGGATTTTGACAACGAAAATCGCATCGTCTCGCCAGATTTTAACGAGGCGGACAGCGAAACCGAGCTTTCCCTGCGCCCGAAGACCTTAAACGAATATATCGGGCAGGAAAAGGCTAAGGAAAATTTAAAAGTATATATCGAAGCGGCAAAAGCGCGCGGCGAACAGCTTGACCACGTGCTTTTATACGGCCCGCCGGGACTTGGCAAAACCACGCTCGCGGGCATTATCGCCAACGAAATGCAGGTGCAAATTCGCGTAACCTCCGGCCCGGCGATTGAAAAGCCCGGCGACCTGGCGGCTCTGCTTACGAATTTAAGCGACGGCGACGTTTTGTTTATCGACGAAATTCACCGCCTGTCGAGAAGCGTCGAAGAAGTGCTCTATCCCGCAATGGAGGACAATGCGCTTGATATTATCATCGGCAAAGGTCCCTCCGCGCGTTCTATCCGGCTGGATTTGCCGAAATTCACTTTGGTCGGTGCCACGACGCGCGCCGGGCAGCTGACCGCGCCCTTGCGCGACCGTTTCGGCGTCATTGCAAGGCTCGAAATGTATACGCCCGAAGAGCTTGCGCAAATCGTGCGGCGAAGCGCCGGCATTCTCGGCATCGCCATTGACGACGACGGCGCTATGGAAATTGCCTCCCGTTCGCGCGGCACACCGCGAATTGCGAACCGGCTGTTAAAACGTGCGCGCGACTTTGCCGAAGTAATGGGCAACGGCGTGATTACCGCCGACACGGCGAAAATTGCGCTCGGCCGCATGGAAATTGACGAACTCGGCCTTGACAATATTGACCGTTTGCTTTTAACCTCTATGATTCGCAACTACAACGGCGGCCCGGTCGGGCTTGAAACCATCGCCGCTACAATCGGCGAAGAAGCGGTCACGATTGAAGATGTTTACGAACCGTATCTTATGCAGATCGGTTTTCTTTCCAAAACCCCGCGCGGGCGCGTGGTGACCCCGCTTGCTTATCGGCATTTGGGTTTCGCCATGCCTGGGCAGCAGCAACTGGATTTATAAAAAGGAGAAAAGAGTATGGGAAGATTATTCGGAACAGACGGCGCACGCGGCGTTGCCAACAGCGAGATTACCTGTGAACTTGCAATGCAAATCGGTCGTGCGGCGGCGATGGTGCTGACCGAAAATTTGGAGCACCGCCCCAAGGTCATGATCGGTATGGACACGCGCGCTTCCGGTGAAATGCTGGAATCCGCCATTGCCGCCGGGCTTTGCTCGGTCGGCGCCGATGTTTTGCTTTTAGGCGTTCTGCCCACGCCGGCGGTTGCTTTCCTCGTGAAAGAATACGGCTATGACGCGGGCGTGATGATTTCCGCGTCGCACAACCCCTGTGAATACAACGGCATCAAGATTTTTCAGTCCACCGGCTACAAACTGCCCGACGCGCTGGAAAATGAGATTGAAGCGATTATTTTGGACGAAGTCAAAACCCCGCCGGTGATGATCGGCGGCGACGTCGGCCGTGTGACACGTGCCGAGCACGCGGTAGAGGACTACATTCAGCATTTGCTTTCCACCACCGATACGCGCTGTGACGGCATGAAAATCGCAATCGACTGCGCCAACGGTTCGGCAAGCGTTACGGCAAGAACCGTGTTTGAATCCCTCGGCGCACAGTGCATTGTGATTCACGACAAGCCCGACGGTGTCAATATCAACCGCGACTGCGGCTCTACGCATATGGCTTCTTTGCAGAAATGTGTCCTCGAAAATAACTGTGACTTAGGTTTCGCTTTTGACGGCGACGCCGACCGTATGCTTGCCGTGGACGACACCGGCAATGTTGTCGACGGCGACAAAGCGATTGCCGTCTGCGCGAAATATATGCAGTCGCAGGGCACGCTCCACAAAGATACCGCCGTGGTAACCGTGATGAGCAACATGGGCTTTTTCAAGTTCTGCGATGACAACGGAATCCATTGCGAGCGCACCAAGGTCGGCGACCGTTACGTGCTTGAAAATATGCTGGAACACGGCTATTCCATCGGCGGCGAACAGTCCGGTCATATCATTTTCTTAGATTATGCGACGACCGGCGATGGTCAGCTTTCCGCCATTCAGCTTTTGCGGGTGCTTGCGCATACCGGCAAAAAACTGCAAACGCTTGCCGATGAAATGGAAGTCTATCCGCAAGTACTCATCAACGTCCGCGTTTCCAATTACGGGCGCGTGCGCTTTGCAGACGATAAAGAAATCAAAAATGCCATTGCAAGCGCCGAAGAAGAACTCGGCGACACCGGCCGCGTGCTTGTGCGTGTTTCGGGAACGGAACCGCTTGTGCGCGTCATGTTAGAAGGCAAAGACCAACAGAAAATCCGCGAACTCGGCGAAAGCATTGCCGAAGTGGTGCGGGAAAGGTTAGTGTAATGCGCTTTTCAAAAGATTGGAAAGATTATGAACTGCTCGACTGCTCCTGCGGCGAGCGTCTGGAGCGCTGGGGGCGCGTCACGCTGGTTCGCCCCGACCCCCAGGTCATTTGGCAAACCGAAAAAAAGCACCCGCTTTGGCGCAAAGCCGACGCGGTTTATCACCGTTCCAACACCGGCGGCGGACACTGGGAAGTCCGCGGCAAGGTGCCGGACCGTTGGGAAATCGGTTATAAAGACCTTACGTTCAACGTCAAAACGATGGGATTTAAGCACACCGGCGTTTTCCCCGAACAGGCGGTCAACTGGGACTATGTCCGGGATTTAATCACGAAAGCCAATCGTCCGGTGCGCGTGCTCAATTTGTTTTCTTATACCGGCGCGGCAACGGTTTCCGCGCTGAAAGCCGGCGCGCAGGTCGTCCACGTGGACGCCTCCAAAGGTATGGTGCAGTGGGCGAAAGAAAATGCCCAGTCCTCGGGCGTGATTGACCGCCCTGTGCGGTGGATTGTCGACGACTGCGTGAAATTTGTCCAACGGGAAATCCGCCGCGGCAACCATTATGATATTTTGATTATGGACCCGCCTTCTTACGGGCGCGGCCCCGGCGGCGAGGTTTGGAAACTCGAAAACGAAATTTACAGTTTCGTCGAGCTTTGCCGGGGTGTGCTTTCTGAAAATCCGATTGCGGTGCTTTTAAACTCCTATACCACCGGACTTTCTCCGGCGGTGATGCAGTATATTTTAAGTTCGGTGCTGTCGCCGACATTCGGCGGGCACACAGAAAGCGATGAAATCGGTTTGCCGGTGACAAGCTCGGGGCTTGTGCTGCCTTGCGGCGCGACGGCAATTTGGAAACGATAAATTTTTGTTAGGATAAACGCGATGACAGAAAACATTCTTGAATTTCAAAACGTCAGCTTTCGTTATGAAGGCAGCTCTGAAAAGGAACAGCTCCCACTTGCGGTGCGTGACGTCTCGTTCTCCGTTGAAAAAGGGGATTTCGTGGCAATTTTGGGGCACAACGGCTCGGGAAAATCCACTCTTGCCAAGCTTTCCAACTCCATTTTGCTGCCGGAAAGCGGAAAAGTGCTTGTCAACGGGATGGATACCGCCGACGAGTCGCTGTCATATGACATTCGCCGCACCGTCGGCGTGGTGTTTCAAAATCCCGACAATCAGATTGTCGCCTCTGTCGTGGAAGAGGACGTCGCGTTCGGGCCGGAAAATCTCGGCGTGCCGCCCGAAGAGATCCGCAAACGCGTGGACAATGCGCTCAAAGCCGTCGGGATGTATGAATACCGAAAGCACGAGCCGCACAAGCTTTCCGGCGGGCAGAAACAGCGCGTCGCGATTGCCGGTATGATTGCCATGCTCCCGGAATGTATCGTTTTGGACGAACCCACCGCCATGCTTGACCCGCGCGGGCGCAAAGAGGTCATGGATACCATTTTAAAATTAAACCGTGAAATGGGAATGACGGTTGTTTTTATTACGCATTTTATGGAAGAAGCCGTGCGCGCTTCGCGCGTTATCGTAATGGATAACGCCGAAATCTTGATGGACGGCACGCCGCGCGAAGTGTTTCGCCAGGCGGACCGTGTGAAAGCGGCGGGGCTGGATGTGCCGAAACCCGCGGAACTGGCGCGGGCGCTTCAAAAAAGAGGCGTTCCGATGCCTGACGATATTTTAACGGCTTCGGAATTTACAGAATACTTTTTAAAACGGTTCGGAGAGTCAAATAATGCCACTACTTGAAACGCAAAATTTGTCTTATGTTTACAGCGAAAACACACCGTTTCGCATGGTCGCGATTGACGACGTAAACATATCCATAGAAAAAGGGGAACTGGTCGGGATTATCGGTCACACCGGTTCCGGCAAAAGCACGCTTGTTCAGCATTTGAACGGGCTTTTAGAGCCTACAAGCGGCAAAGTGCTTTTAAACGGCGAAGACATTTCTTCTTCCAAAGCGGCAAAACGCGCCGCGCGGTTTCGCGTGGGGCTTTGCTTCCAATACCCGGAATATCAGCTTTTTGAAAGCACGGTGCGCAAAGATATTGCGTTCGGTCCCCACAATATGGGGCTGTCGGCGCCTGAAATTGAACAGCGTGTTAACCGTGCCGCCGCATTTGTCGGCTTACGGCCCGAACATATGGAAAAATCGCCGTTTGACTTGTCCGGCGGTGAAAAACGGCGCGTCGCGATTGCGGGCGTTATGGCTATGGAACCCGAAATTTTGATTTTGGACGAGCCGACCGCGGGGCTTGACCCGCGCGGGCGCGATACGATTTTGCAAATGCTGTTGGATTACCGCAAAACCACCGGCAACACGGTTGTGATTGTCTCCCACAGCATGGACGATGTCGCGCAGTTTGCCGACCGCGTAATTGTGATGAACGGCGGCAAAGTGGAGTTTTGCGGCTCCGTGCATGAGGTGTTTTGCCGTGTGGAAATGCTCGAACGCGTGGGGCTTGACGTTCCGCAGGTCACCGGCATTCTTATGGAACTTCATAAACGCGGCCTTCCCGTGCGCACCGACATTTACACCGTCGAAGCGTGCGCCGAAGAGCTTGCGCGTGTGGCTTTGCAAAGGGGGAACGGCGTATGATTAAAGATATTACCATCGGTCAATATTTCCCCGGCAATTCCGTGATTCATAAGCTTGACCCGCGCGGAAAACTGGTGCTTACGTTTGTTTATATTATTTTAATTTTCCTTTGCCGGAATTTTGCCGCGCTCGGCGTAATGCTTCTGTATTTGCTGGCGGTGGTTCTGCTTTCGCGCATTTCTTTGAAAATGCTTGCCAAAAGCTTAAAGCCGATTCTTTTGATCGTGCTCATTACCTCGCTTTTGCAAATTCTTTATAATAACGACGGCCGCGTGCTTTGGGAAGCCGGGCGTTTCCAGCTGACCACCGGCGGCATCTTTATGGCGATTTTCACCGCGGTTCGCATCGCGGCGTTGGTGGCGGCAAGCTCCATGCTGACTTACACCACATCGCCGACGCTTTTGACCGACGCGATTGAGCGATTGTTTTCGCCGCTGAAAGCGGTGCATATCAACGTCCACTCTATCGCCATGATGATGACAATCGCCTTACGGTTTATCCCGACGCTGATTGATGAGGTCGACAAAATTATGTCGGCGCAGAAAGCGCGCGGGGCGCAGCTCGATACCGGCAGTATTTTACAGCGCGGCAAAGCGCTTGTGCCGGTGTTTATTCCGCTGTTTGTTAATTCGTTTACCCGCGCTTATGATTTGGCGTTTGCCATGGAGTGCCGTTGCTATCGCGGCGGCGAGGGAAGGACGCGGCTGAAAGTGATGAAACTGCGCCTGCGCGATTATATGGCGTTTTTGATTACGGCCTTATGTATCGTGGCGATTGCAGTTTCCAACTATTATTTAACGGCGGTTATCTGAAATGAAAAACCTTTTACTAACCTTGTGTTTTGACGGCTCCGGCTATCACGGCTGGCAGGTGCAGGAAAACGCCGTGACGGTGCAAAGCACGCTGCAAGACGCCGTCGAGCGGATTCTCGGCGCGCGGGAAAATATCATCGGCTGCAGCCGGACAGACGCCGGCGTGCACGCGGAAATGTTCTGCTGCAATATGCGTACCGCAAAAGAAATGCCGCCCGAAAAGCTGCAAACGGCGCTCAATGCGGTTTTGCCCCGGGATATTGCGGTGCTGTCTGTAAAGGAAGTGTCTTACGAATTTCATGCGCGCTACGACTGCAAGGGAAAAGTCTATAAATATTTGATTTGGAACGCACAAACGCGCAATCCGTTTTATGAAAACCGCGCTTACCATTACCCGTGGCCGCTCGACGTGCCGATGTTAAACGAGCAAATTAAGGCGTTTTTGGGGACGCACGATTTTTCGGCGTTTTGCGCTTCGGGCAGTTCCGTCGAAGACCGGGTGCGGGAAATTACCCGCGCCGAAATTCAAAAAAACGGTGACCTGGTCGAAATTTATATAGGCGGTAATGGCTTTTTATATAATATGGTCCGCATTATGGTCGGCACGTTGTTAGGCATTCAGGCGGGCAATATTTCGACGGGCAGCATACCGTGGATTTTGGAAGAGAAAGACCGGCAAAACGCCGGGGTGACAGCGCCCGCGCACGGGCTTTATTTGCACGAGGTGCGCTATTAAGAGAACAAAAACGGGTGAGGATATGGCTAAAGGAAAACGCAGAAAAACCAAAAAATCGCCGGCAAAAAAAAGCCAGGCGCGATTGCTTGCGGTGCTTCGCACGATTTGTATTATAGCGGTCGTGCTGATTCTTTTGGTGATTGCCGCTCAGCGTTTCGGCAACATTACGTTTTCAAGCGTCAGCGATTATGTCAGCACATTGCTTTCAAGCGCCAAAAGCGGCGACGGTTATCCTTATTATTTTGAAACAACCAAGGTCGATACCGTTTTGCCGATTGGCTCCGATTTGCTGGTCGTGTCAGAGAATTCCACATTTGTGCTTGACTTGACTGCGCGCAAAATTTCCAACGAACAGCACAGCCTTTCCGACCCGGTTGTCCGAAGCGTAAACGGCCGCGCCCTGTTTTTGGATATCGGCGAAAACGCCTATCAAATTCAGTCGAAAACCAAAGTGCTCTATTCGGGGACATTCGCGCAAAAGCTTTTGACCGGGACAATCGGGAAAGACGGCACGATAGCGCTTGTCTCCCGCGGCGAAAGCGCGCAGACGCAGTTAACGGTGCTCAACCGCAATCAGAAAGAAATTTTTGTCTGGAATTGCGCCAATGAAAATATCATTGCCGTTGCCCTTTCCGACAACGGCAAACGCGCTGCAGTCTCGGCGGTCGGCGCGAAAGACGGCGAGTTGTATTCCAAAGTGCACATCTTTGATTTTGACTATGCCGAACCCATAGCGAGCTTTGACTATAATACGGCGGTATCCGGCGTGGAGTTCCTTTCCGGCGACCGGCTATTGATTACCGGAACCAATGTTTTTGAACTGGTGGAGGACGACACCAAAACACTCGAAGAAGACCTTTCTTTAAACACCTTGTCCAATGTCTATACCTCCGACGGCAACCAAACGGTCGCGGTGCTTTCGAAATACGGAAGCTCCACCGCAAAAATTATTCGGGTATACAACAAAAAAGGCGAAAAACTGTTTGAAACAGAGCTTGCCGAAAGTGTCAAAGGTGTCAGCTGCGACGAACGCTATATTTCCGTTTTGACAGATAACGATTTATATAGTTATAATACAAAAGGGGAGCTTGTCGGTAAACATTCGGTGGACGCCGACAGCATTCGTCCGTTCACCGACGGAAAATATACCTATGTCTGGACGATGAGCTCGATTCAATGTTTTAAAACCACAGAAATAGAAGAAGAAACAGCGCCGTCCGAAACACAGACGGAAAGTGCAAGCCAAACGCAATAATTAGTTGTATCCCGTTTTCGGTTGTGTTACAATACCAATAAGAATAATAATGCTTTATTTTAAACTTGGAGGTGCAAACGGTGAACATAGCGATTGATGTGATTTTAGCGGCAATCTTTTTGGCGTGTGTGATTGCTTCGGCAAAAAAAGGCATTATCCGCACAGTTTTGGAAATTGTGGCATTTTTAGCGGCGATTGTGCTGGCGTTTCAGCTTGCCGCGCCGTTTGCAAGAACCTGTTATAACACGTTCTTGTCTTCTCGTGTGGAAGAACGTATTTATGAGCAACTGCCCGGCGACGGTTCCGGAATAACGTATTCCAATCAAGCGCAGGCTGTTTTGGAAGCTTTACCGGACTTCGCGAAAAACTACCTCGAAAAATCCGGCGAGGGCGACAGCTTCTTGCAACAGGTGGTTTCCGGCAATTATTCCGGAAAAGACGCCGCAAAACAGTTAAACGAACAAATCGCGGCGCCGGTTTGCGAAACGATTTTGACTTCGGTTTTCTTCCTGCTTTTGAGTTTGGTATTTTCCGCCGTTTTAAGCTGGCTTGCGAAGTTGATTTCCAAAGGCTTTAAAGTCCCCGTGCTGTCCACGGTCAATAAAATTCTCGGCGGTCTGTTCGGCGCGCTCAAAGGTGCTGTCGTCGTGTATTTGGCGGTTGTCATCTTGCTGGTTTTGGCGCCGCGCATCGGCGGGGAATTCCGCACAGGGATTGAAACATCAAGCATTGTCAGCTTTGCGGAAAGCTATATTCCCGAAAGCTTTGCGATAAATCTTTGAATGAGGTGTAAACCATGAAGGAAAACTTAAAGAGCCTGTTTGAAGGGTGTTGGACGATTCCCAACCTGCTTTCCCTGATTCGGATTTTGCTGATCCCCGTGTTCGGCGTCCTGTTTTACCAAGGGGAAATAGCTTGGGCCGTGGTCGTGTTGGTGCTTTCCGGCTTAACCGATTTCTTTGACGGAAAAATCGCCCGCCGCTTCAATCAGATTAGCGCGCTCGGGAAAATTTTAGACCCGATTGCCGATAAATTGACCCAAATCACAATCGCTGTTGTCATTTTCTTAGAATTCCAAAAATCCACCGACCCGACCATTCATTGGTTTAAATGGGTATTTTTGGTTTTCCTCTTCAAAGAGCTTTTAATGGTGATTGTCGGCGCGATTATGCTCGCTTGCGGGCTGCGCCCCGGTGCGGCGGAAATTTACGGCAAAGTCGCTACGTTCGTGTTTTACGCCGTCATGGTGTTGGTCATCGCGTTCGGTCCGGAAATCGGCGCGCTGCGCGCTTGGTTTACCTTGCCGACGCCCGCAATGGTCGTGTTGGTCATTCTATCCGCCGTGCTGACCGTTGTCGCGCTGTTAAGCTATGCACCGGCGACCTTCCGCCAGTTTAAAGAAAAAAAGCAAAACTCTACCCCTAAGAAAGATACAGAGGAATAATTACCCATGAACAAAAACATGTTGTGCAGCAGATGCCACAAAAACCCCGCCGTCTTTTTCATTTCCAAAGTGGACGGTGACAAAACGACCAACGAGGGTTTGTGTATAAAATGTGCTTTGGAACTGAATATCGGCCCCGTGAAACAGATTATGGAGCAGATGGGCATTTCCGAAGACGAAATGAAAGAAGTTTCCGAGCAAATGGAACAGATGATGGAAAATATGGACGGCGAAGAGGGCTTTCAGCCCGGCGGCGCGTTGCCGCTGTCGTTCTTCCAAGGGATGTTCCCGGGGAGTCAAAACGGAAAAAACGACGAGGACGATATGATTGACCCGTCGGAGGTTTCCGTAGTCGATGAGCCTAAAAACGGAAACCCCAAAAAGAAAAACGGCAATAAAAATAAAAAGCGCAAATATCTTACTATGTATTGCACGGATTTGACCGAGCGCGCCAGAAATCACGAACTGGACCGCATCATCGGCCGCGACCGTGAAATTTACCGCACCATTCAAATTCTTTGCCGCAGAACCAAAAACAACCCCTGCTTAATCGGGGAACCCGGCGTCGGCAAAACCGCTATCGCCGAGGGCTTGGCGCAAAAAATCGCCGAGGGCAAGGTCCCCGCAAAGCTTGCGGATAAGGAAATTCACCTGTTAGACCTCACGGCGCTGGTCGCCGGAACACAGTTTCGCGGGCAGTTTGAAAGCCGGATTAAAGGGCTTATCGACGAAGTGAAGTCCGAGGGCAATATTATCCTGTTTATCGACGAAGTGCACAACCTGGTTGGTACGGGCGACGCCGAGGGCACGATGAACGCTGCGAATATCATGAAGCCTGCGCTTTCCCGCGGCGAAATTCAGGTGATCGGTGCTACGACCTTTAACGAATACCGCAAAAACATTGAAAAAGACGCCGCGCTTGAACGCCGTTTCCAGCCGGTCAAGGTCGAAGAACCGTCGATTCAGGACGCCTACGAAATGCTTTTGGGTATTAAAAAATATTACGAAGATTACCACAAGGTTCGGATTTCCGACAATTTGGTTTATAAAGCGGTCACGCTTTCCGAGCGCTATATTACCGACCGTTTCCTGCCGGATAAGGCGATTGACCTTTTGGACGAAGCCTGCACCTGCGCGAACCTCCGCAATAAGGCAATCAGCGACTATGAGCTGTTTTTAAAGCATAAAGACGAGCTGAAAGCCGAAGAAGAGGAACTCGTTGCTGCGGCGGAAACCGAAAACGACGAAGCGAAGAAAAACGAAAAATATGCCTCTTTGGCGCACGTCCGCACGGAATTGATTGCCTGCGACCAGCAAGAGCCGGAACTTAAAGAAAAAGCGTCCGACAACGCCGTCACCGAAGAGGATTTGGCGAAAGTCATTAACCTTTGGACGGGGATTCCCACTACGAAAATTGTGGAGGGCGACGTCAAACGTTTGGTCGGCATGGAAGACCGCTTGAAAGCGCACCTGATCGGGCAGGATGAAGCGGTTGATTTGGTGTCGGCGGCCATTAAGCGCAGCCGTATCCAGCTTTCCGTTCAGCGCCGCCCGGCCTCGTTCATTTTTGTCGGTCCCACGGGTGTCGGCAAAACCGAGCTTGTAAAGCTCCTTTCCAAAGAATTGTTTGATACGCCGGAAACGCTTATCCGGCTCGATATGTCCGAATTTATGGAGAAACACTCTGTTTCGCGTTTAATCGGTTCGCCGCCCGGCTATGTCGGTTATGACGAAGCGGGTCAGTTGACGGAAAAAGTGCGCAGAAAGCCGTATTCGATTATCTTGTTTGATGAAATCGAAAAGGCGCACCCGGACGTGATGAATATCTTACTGCAGATTCTCGACGAGGGCAAAACCAACGATGCCCACGGCCGAACCGTTAGTTTTGCCAATACGGTCATTATTATGACCTCCAACGCCGGCAGCGAACGCAAGGCGGCGGCAATGGGCTTCGGCAAGGAAAAAGGCGAGGTTCGCAAGGAAATGGCGATTAAAGCCCTGCGCGAATTTTTGCGCCCCGAATTTATCGGCCGTGTCGATGAAATTGTTGTGTTCAACGAGTTGGGCGAGCCGGAATATTGCAAGATTGCAGGGCTTATGCTCGGCGAGCTGAAAGAAGCTTTGCAGGATAAAGGTATTACGCTTAGTTGGACAGAAGACGTTTTGCCGGTGCTCGTGCACGCCATGGACGGCGACGTGCGCGGCGCGCGCGATTTGCGTAATGTCATTCGCCGCAAGGTTGAGGATAAAGTTTCCTCTTACCTTGTGGAGCACTGCGATGAGACTTTGCGCGAAATTAACTTGTCGGTTGCCGACAATGACGTGCATATGGAAGTCTTGGGGAAATAAAAAGAATCATCCGAAACATTCAGTCTCGTTTCGGCGCTGTGTCAAGTGCTGCGCTGCGCACGGAGAAATTTTTTTGGGGGGGAGAACCATTTTGTCAAATACGGCACCGAAAAAGAAAACACGTAATTCATCCGTTGAATTATTAAGAATCATCGCGCTGCTTTTTATTATTTTCAGTCATTATTGTGTGCACGGGGGTGTAGCTCCGGGAAATTTAGGATTCGGGCTCAATCAATATTTGCTTCAAATTTTTGTGCTCGGCAATTTGGGCGTTGTGATTTTTGTTCTGTTGTCTGGCTATTTTCTAATTGAATCTAAATTTAAAGTCCAGCGCCTTCTGCAATTGCTGTTGCAGGTATTCTTTTATTCTATTTGTATTTTTCTGGTCTTTTGGGGGTTCGGGCTTGAGGAGTTTCATATTGCCAAATTAATTAAAGCCATTTTCCCCACTGTATTTAAGCAATATTGGTTTTTTACCGCTTATGTGGTTTTGTATTTGCTCTTCCCTTATCTAAACAAATTGTTTCACGCATTAAATCAAAAGCAACATTTGATCTTTTTGGCGGTTTTCCTGTTTGTTTGGAGTGTAATCCCTTCCTTTACAAATGTATATAAATATAATATGTACGGCAGTGAAATCCCACAGTTTATTTTGTTTTATGCCATCGGTGCCTATCTGCGCACATATCCATTAAACGGAAAAATCGAAAAAAAGGTCGGCGCGGTGCTTACGGTATTTTGTACCGTATTCCTGTGGGGATCGACGTTATTCTTTGACTGGCGCGGGCAAACCGACAGCAACGATTATAAATATATTACGTACTGTTTTGAACGAAATTCTATTTTTATTATTTTGCTCGGAGTAGGTTTGTTTTTCATTTTTAAAAATATAAAAATGAAAAACAACGCCTTTATTAACGGTGTCGCCTCGTGCGTGTTTGGTGTTTATTTATTTCACGAAAATCAATACATGCGGCCGTTTTTATGGCGCGAATTGTTTCAAAACAGTCGCTTTGCTGAATCACCGTATTTGATTTTGCACATGTTGGGGTGCGTGCTTTCCGTATTTGTGCTCGGGACAATCATCGATTGGATTCGTCAAAAAGCTATTGAAAAGCCGATATTAAAGCTGATGAATCGCGTGGTTCCGCCGATTTCCGAAAAAGTGAAAAGCGTGTGCCTAAGCATAAACAACCGAATTTTTGAAAAATACAGCGCAACATAACAAAAGCACCCGGAAGAAAATTCCGGGTGCTTTTTTGCGTCCAAATTCATGTATTCATGTCCAATATTGTATCGCGCTTTGCGCCAACAGATTGCCGAGCCCGCAGGCGCACATCACCAAAATGGGATTCGCTTTCCATTTCCGCAGTACGAAAAATGCGACCGCGAATAATATACAGCCAATCCATTGCACGTTTTGAAGTGCCTTTGCCTCTCCGCCGAAAATGACCAGAAAAAGAATCTCAATGCCCGCGCCGGCAATCAGCGCAACCACGGCGGGGCGAAGTGCACCGAGCACTTTTTGCATCACCGCGTTTTCCTTGAGTTTTGCGTATAAGAAAAATAAGGCGGAAACGATTAAAAGCGACGGGAAAATACAGCCGAGCGTTGCGAATATCGCGCCGGGCAGGCCCGCAATGTGCATCCCGACAAAGGTGGCGGAGTTAACGGCAATGGGCCCCGGTGTCATTTCGGAAATGGTAATCAAATTGGTGAATTCCTCTAAGGTAATCCACCCGCGGCTTTCCACAATCTGGCTTTGAATTAAAGGAATTGCAGCGTAGCCGCCCCCGATGCTGAAAAGCCCGACTTGCAAAAAGCTCCAGAAAAGCTCGAAATAAATCATTTCCCGCACCTCCTGCGCTTTGCAACCAGCGCCTGCACAATGCCGACCGCCGCGGCCGCGAGAATGATATAAACGACATTAATGTCGAGGAAAAACGTGGCGATAAACGCTAAAATCATTACCGCGTAATAGACCCATTGCTTTTCAGAAAGCACCTTGCCGCCGAGACTGCAAACCACGTCCAAAATGACCGCGGCAACGCCCGCCTGCATGCCGGCAAGCACAAATTTGACATATGTATTTTGTGCGAATTTCTGATAAATCAGGGAAATGACTGACAAAATCACCATCGGCGGCAAAACAGTGCCGAGCACCGAAACCACCATACCGAAAAAGCCCGCAACTTTCCAGCCGACCAAAATCGCGGCGTTGACCGCAATGGCGCCGGGGGAGGATTGTGCAAGCGCGGTGATGTCGAGCATTTCGTCTTCGTCAATCCAGTGATATTGGTCAACGAATTTCCGCTTCATAAAGGTCACAATGACAAATCCGCCGCCGAAAGTAAACGCGCTGATGTAAAGCGTCGAAAGAAACAACTTGCAAAGCAGGGCGGCTTTTTCTTTTCCTTTCATGCCAAAACTCCTTTCTTTGCTATTTTATGCCTTGCAAAAGCATAAGTAAAATGCTATTATTTTATTATAACTATAATAATTTTGATATGGTGATATTATGACGATTCGGCACATGCGCATTTTTGCGGAAGTTTACAAAACCAAAAATATTACGCAGGCGGCAGAGCACCTCCACATGACACAGCCGGCGGTTTCGCGTGCCATCAGCGAAATCGAACAGAATTACGGCGTGCGGCTGTTTGAGCGTATGCACCGCGGACTTTACGAGACACAGGCGGCGGCCGCGTTGTATCCGAAAGCCATTCATATTCTGCAGACGTATGAGGATTTGAATTATACGCTGAAAAACTGGGATTCGTTCGGCACGCTGCGTGTCGGCGCGTCGGTGATGCTCGGCAATTTTCTGCTGCCGCAAATGCTGCTTCGGTTTCAACAGAAGAACCCTAATATTTGTGTCAATGCGGTGATTTCCAATGCCGAAACGTTAAAGCAAAAATTGCTGAATAACGAAATCGACCTTGCGTTTGCCGAGGAGGGACTGGAGCACGCGGATTTGGTTTCCCGGGAAATCGGCAGTGACCGGCTGGTTTTAATCGTGCCGCAAGGTCATCCGCTTCTAAAAAGACAAGGTGTAACCTTACACGATACCGCTGAATATCCGCTTTTGCTGCGGGAGCAGGGGAGCGCTTCCCGCGGGCTTGTGGAACGGCTGTTTGCCGCGCGCGCCCTCGCCGTTTTGCCGTTGTGGGAAAGCGCCAGTACACAGGCGATTGTCAAAGGGGTGCATTATGGCTTCGGCATTTCCTTTTTGCCGGAGCAAATTGTGCGGCAGGACGTCGAAAACGGCTTTGTCTTAAAAGTCGAATTGCAAGAACCGGAGCTTTACCGCAAGCACTACGCCGTCTGGCACAAAAATAAATTCCTGACCGAAAAAATGCAGGAAATGCTTTTATTAAGTCTTGATGTTTGTGAATAAAGTTTGTATTTCTTTGCAAAAAGTGTTATACTATAAAAAAATGGGAATTTTTGGGAGAGGAAATTATGAATTTTAATGCGTGTATTGAAAACGTGTCAACTTTTACGGATTTGAAACGCTTTGCCAACGAATATGTGATTGATTATAAGCGCCTTTCGTTTGACGAACTGAAAGCGGCCGTCATAAAAACTGCACCGCAATATTCCAATGATGATAATATTCAAAAAGTGGTTCGTTTTTTTGAACTGAACCCCGAACGTGATACACGCGTATTGTTTAGCATTCTTGTAAAAAGTGTATTGCTGAATTGTGATGATTTTACCGAATCGGTTCGCACAACAGAGGATAAGGTCATTGCTTATGAGCAAGAAATTGTTGACCAAGCCAATGAATTTTCATTAAAAGATGAAGTGGATAATATTGATTTTTATCAGTATGTTGTTGAAGCGGCTTGGGATGAAAATGACGATGTTTCCGTGGACGAGCAAAACTTGATTAACAAAATCAGAACTAAATTGCGCGTCTCGGAAAAGCATCATCAAATTTTAGAAGCTAAAATCGGGCGTTTTCCTAAAAAGGGGAATGTTTTACATACCAAAGATGAAATTTCGGCTGTTCGTCAGCTTTTGCAGAAAAAAGGAATTTTAATTTCCGTTCGAGACACAAATAATGTGGATTATGACGTTATCCCTACGGAAGTCGCAGAAGCCTTGCGAAAGGTGTTCCATATTGATATTAAGGAAGCCTCATTTTACAATATGTTGGACAATAAATTTGTCCGTAACAAGGCGTATTTGACCGATATTTTATCTAAAGCCGGTGTAACAATTCCTAAGTATGCAAATTTGGGTCAGTTGAAAGAATTGGTTGTGAGAAGCATTGCCGCGCACAATTTGCTCGGCGGTTTTTCTGCCAATGACGGCTTGGATAAAACGACGCTTTCCAACTGGTGCGGAACTTTGGGCTTGAATATTTACGGAACAAAGCCGGAACTGATTAACAGAATTATTGCCTATTATGACGCTATCAAGCAAATTCAGTGCACCGAAGAAGATGAAAGGGAACTGTATTATCACTTCTATACGGATTTAGCCGCACGAAATTTGAGCGAACTCCGCCAACAGGGCGTTATTTCCAAAGATTTAGAGTGTGAACACAAATTCGAAGAAGCGACCAACTATATTTTTGAAAAGATTTTCCGAATTAAACCACTGATGATGAGCGGAACAGAACACCCGGACGGCATTTTATCTTTTAACGACAAACTGATTATGTGGGATAATAAATCTAAAGAGACAGATGTTTCTTTAGCCGACCATATCAAACAGTTTGACCGATATATTCAAAACTCAACAAAACCGGTTTCCGTCTTTATGGTGATAGGTCCCTCTTTTACGGAAGATTCCCAAAAAGAATGTGCAAAATACGCGATGACAAATGATACAATTATTTTGTTGATAACCGCAAAAGAATTAAAAAATTTGGCTGAACTCTGGCACAAAAATCATACTGATGATGCCGAGCCGTTGCCGCTTGGTGTTTTTAAACAAAACGGTCGTTTCAATCCAAATCTTGTGCAACTTTAATTTTAAACTTAACCCCGCCTGTGTTGCCAGGCGGGGGTGTTTTTTATTTATTTCCTTGTCTTCTTCGCACAAGCCGCAATATCCGCGGCCGGTTGTAACGCTGCATAGCGGCAAAAGCGAGGTCGGCAAAAAAGCCGAAAACCGAGGTGGGAACAAAAAACCACCACGCGCCGAAAGAAAACCCGAGCAAAATCGGCAAAAGGCTGAACACCGCGCAAAGCTCGTGCACAACCTCGTTGCGGCACATGGTTTTTGCTATCGTTTCCGGGGGAAGACTGGCGAGCGCATATGTCTGCGGGCTGTATGTCGGCATTTTCGCTTTCCACTTTTTTACGCGAAGCTTTCTGTAAAGTGCCTTTTCAAACGGTTTTTCTAAAAACCACGGGCTGTCCGGGCGAAAACCATGCCCCGTGACAAGACCCACCAAAAGCCGCATGCCGGCGTGGTAAAGCACCGTCGAGCAAACGACAGCGGGAAAAAGCATGGATTTCTTTCCTAAGCTCCAAAGCGTAAATAACAACCCCGTCAACAAAAGAAAAATCGCGGTAACACTGTAAGCAAATCGTTTCATAAAAACACCTTGTGTTGTTTATTTGCATTGTGTTACCGCATTTTGTTACCCTTGAAATAGGGGGTATCTGTATTTATCCGCTTCTGTAATCGGGCGAAGAACCTTACAGGGAACGCCGACCGCAACCACGTTTTCGGGAATGGACTTTTTGACCACACTGCCCGCGCCGATAACGCTGCCCGAGCCTATCGTCACGCCTGCCAAAATCGTTGACCCTGCGCCGATCCAAACGTTGTTGCCGACCGTAATCGGCTTTGCAACTTCTATGCCCGCTTTGCGCATTTCCGGGTCAATCGCGTGCTCGGCTGTCGTAAAACAGCAGTTCGGCGCAATAAACACATGGTCGCCGAACGTGACCTTTGCGCCGTCGGTGATAATCAAATTGTGATTGGAATAAAAATAATCCCCAACACTGATGTTGTAGCCGTAGTCGCACCAAAACGGCGGTGTCACAATGACCTCTTTTCCCATTTTGCCCAAAAGCTTATTAAAAATTACCCGCTGTGCGTCTTTTTCGTTCGGCGAAAGCTGATTATATTCAAAACAAAGCGCCTTTGCTTTTTCAATCACGGCGTCAAACAAAGGGTTGTAAGACCCTTGAAAATAACAGTTTATCGGCACTTCCGGTCGCTTGTCCATAAACTCACCCCTGCATTTCCAAACATTTTAATGTCCACTGCAATCGTCCGAGCGCTTCTCGAAACCATCGGTTTTCCGGCTCAATCTGCAAAACGTAATTCGCCTTACCAATGAGATGTTGTGCGTAACGCTCTGCGTCCGGCACACCGTCGCGCATAAATTCGGTGCGTTTGGCAAATCGAATACTATCCTCCAACCCGAATTTCAAAGCGTAATAAATTTCTTGGCGCAGCTTGCGCTTATAATCCGAAGAAACAGCGACTTTCTCGTTGACGGTCAGTCCCGTCACGCTTTGCCGACTTGCATTGGTAACAAAACGGGTCTTTTTCTCGTTTAGCGTAAATCCCATGTCGTAAAGCATGGATTTGACTTTTTCGTAAACCGGATACAACGGCTTGTCCGACGAAAAGGTCATATCGTCACAGTAGCGCGTGTATGCAATCCCGCGTTTTTGACACCACCGCCCGAGGCTGTTGTCAAAATTGCGCATCACCAAATTGGAAAGCGCGGGGGAGGTGGGCGCGCCCTGCGGGAGCGCTTCTTCCCGACAGCAAAGCGAAGTAAGTATCACGCCGATTTGCTTCGGAAAATACCGCGTGTTAAAAGCCGCGCTGTAAACCTGGTCAAAGCGAATACTGCCGAAAAAGTCGGTAATATCCAGCTTTAAAAGATATTTTTTGCCGACGTGCGGCGCGGCATTATTTCGAAGTGTACAGTTTTTGCTGTACGCCGTTGCATACGGCGAAACCGGGAAATAGATTAAAATCTTTCGTAAAATCCCAGTCTGCAGGTGTTTTAAAACAATGTCGGGCGCGTAAATTCTCCGCTTGTCGCCGCTGCGTTTTTTTAAGGTAATCAGTTTATAACCCTGTTCGGGATTTTTGGCGTACTGAAATAAAGTAAGGCGTCCCACACCCAAAAATTTTGCGGCTTGATAGGTGTCATATAAAAAGGGAAGCGGGTTTACGCTTTTATAGTCTAGTACCATTTCCGTTGCCTGTGCGATGCCGAATTTTTTCACAAACGCCATGTCACACGCTTCAAAAATAACTGTATTTTCTTTCACAATCATAGAAAACCCTCACAACAAAAAAGCAACGACCTTTTGCAGTACTACGTGTCCTGACAAGAAGCGCAGGCGAATGGTAAATCACGAAGTGATTATTGAATTCGCCGAAGCGACGTCAGGCGTGCATTTTGCGTGCAAAATGAGACCCCGTTTTTTTGAGAACAAGACAGCGACTCGCTGCCCCTCTTAAAGAAAGCTTTAAGATGTACACTACTGCAAAAGGCCGTGTTGTGTATTTATTTTATCGTCTTGCACAACAAAAGTCAATGCGCGATATTCTTGAAGCAAAAGAACCGCCGCCCTTTTTCGGTCCATCTGTCGCTATTGTAAAAAATCCGATAAATAGCATACATGCTATCAGCATATATATTTACAGATAATGGAATTTTAATAAATTATATAATACAATATTTGACACCAAAAATTGTAAAATGGGTGAGAAAATTATGTTTTGCACAAAATGCGGAGCGCAATCTTCCGGCAACGAAAAATTCTGTACCAAATGTGGGGCACCGCTGGCATTACCGTGGTTATTAAATGCATAGAACTTGGCCTGTTGTTCGCTTTTGCAAAAGGCGTTCTGGAAGATATGCTCTACAATTTGCTTTGGTCTCTGTTTTAAGCGTAAAACCGGATTGTTACGGTTTGGTGTATAAATTACAATTTAAAGTATACGACAGCGTTGGTCTATTTGTAAGATCAACGCTGTCTGTGTTTACACCGCTTGGAATCAATTGACATTCTCTGCAAAACAAATTATAATTTAATTGCATTTTCACGCAACATTTTCACTTTTTTTAAACCAAAAAGTTATGTCAGATTTGCCTTTGGAGGAGATGTATGAAAAAGAAATTTCAAAAATTTTTAGCGCTTTTTTCTGTGCTTGCCATTTTGCTTGCGGCACTTCCGGTCTTGCCGGCTTCCGCGCTGAATACCAGCGACGATTTTCAATATGAAGTTTTGTCGGAACAAGATAAGACCTGCGCGCTGGTCTCTTATCAGGGGTTTGACGCGGTTTTGGAAATCCCGACCCAGATTGACGGCTACACCGTAACCACCATTCGCGGCGGGTGCTTCACCGGCTACGCTTCCTATATGCTGGAAGAATTAACAATACCGGACAGTGTGACAACGCTCGAAGACGGTGCTTTACAGAGCTGCTTTTCTCTTAGAAGTGTGCGGTTGCCCGAAACTCTCGAAAAAATCGGTGCGCACGTATTTGAAAGCTGCACGGCTATGGAAACTATTGATATTCCGGCAAGCGTTACGTCTATCGACGATTACGCGTTTTATAACTGTACATCTTTAAGCGAGTTTGTTTTCCCGGCGAACTTAACCTCTATCGGCGCTTATGCGTTTTATAACTGCGTCTCATTGGTCAGTCTCGTGGTGCCGAACAGCGTTACTGCAATCGGAAATTATGCATTCGGCAACTGTTCGTGGCTGCAAAATGTTACGCTTTCCGAAAATCTTACTGCAATCGCGGATTATATGTTTACAGGTTGCAGAGATTTGCTGTCGGTGCAAGTCCCCGAAGGGGTGCGCACCATCGGTGCTGCCGCTTTTAATGAGTGCAGGGCGTTGGAAAGTGTTACGTTGCCGTCAACCGTTACCAAAATCGGAAGGAACGCCTTTGCATCTTGTGATGCTCTGCAATCCGTTGTAATTCCGAACGGAGTCACAGAAATTGCAGACAGTGCATTTATCTATTGCGACGCGTTGGAAAGTGTTACGCTTCCCCAAAACCTTACAAGCATCGGAACGTCTGCCTTTGAAGAGTGTGTCAGCTTGCAAACGGTCGATTTCCCCGCCAGTTTGCAGTCGATTGGACCCCGTGCCTTTATGAGCTGTGATGCACTTGAAACCGTTACACTACCTGACGGTGTAAAAGAAATCAGCGACAATGCGTTTGCGGTTTGCTCCTCATTAAAAAGTGTGGATTTGCCCGGAAGTATCACCGAAATGGGGACAGGCGTCTTTTCCGGCTGCCGGAAGCTTGCCGACGTCAAGTTGGAAGAGGGGATAGAAATTATCGGGGATACAGCTTTTAATTCTTGTATCTCTTTAAGTCAAATTGATTTGCCGGACAGCGTTATGATGATTGGCACATATGCGTTTAACGGCACTGCTTACTATAATAATACCGAAAATTGGGAAAACGGTGAACTTTATTTAGAGGGGCATTTGTTGGATTTGCAAAATCCGGTTTCGACCTCTTATACGGTAAAAGAGGGAACGAAATCCATTGCCGGCAGCGTGTTCTACAATGCCGGCCAGCTGACACAAATTCAATTGCCCGCCAGCTTGGTTTCCATTGGCAATAATGCGTTTTACGGCTGTTCCGTGCTTCCTGAAATCACTCTGCCGGAAAACCTGCGCTTTATCGGCGATTCCGCGTTTACCTTGTGTACAGCGCTTACCGATATCACGCTTCCGGACAGCCTCACTTATATCGGTACGGGCGCGTTTTCCAACTGCGTTGCGCTCACTTCGGTTGAAATTCCGAAAAATGTTTCCGAGATCGGTATGGCTGCCTTTGCGACTTGTACATCGCTTACCGACATCCAAGTTTCGCCCCTAAACCAGTATTTTTGCGATGAGGACGGGGTTTTATATGACGCCGGCAAAACAAAACTTTACCAATATCCGACAGCTAAAACAGGAAGCGCTTATGTCGTCCCGCAAGGGGTCACCGAAATTGATGTTTATGCTTTTGCCGGAAATCCCGCGTTGACTTATGTGGATGCGGGCAACGGCGTTACATCTATCGGTATCTATGCCTTTGCCGGCTGCACAGCTTTGGAAACGGTTACGCTTTCAGACGGGTTAGAGCAAATCGCAAACTCTATGTTTAACGGGTGTTCCTCCTTGCAGGCAATGGTCCTTCCGGAGGGCGTTACGACCATTGGTTCAAACGCTTTTGCTTCTTGTCCTTCCCTTAACGAAATCACAATTCCTGCAAGTGTGACCTTGATTGATCCGACCGCGTTTTCTTTATCTTATAACGTTGTGGTTTACGGTGTTGTCAATTCTTACACCGAGTTCTTTTCAAGCTCAGCCGGGTTGCAGTTCCAACCGGCGCGCTCGGAATTTCTTTCCGACAACGTGCAGTATGATGAGACTGAGGGCTATGCTTTCGGTTTTACGCCCGGTGTACCGCTTGCCGATGTGTTTACCGTTACATACGGCGGAATTTTAACGCTCACGCCGAATGAAGCAGGGTTTAAAAACGGCACCGGCGCTTTGATGCAAATGAAAAATTCCGGCGGTCAGCTGCTTTCCGAATATACGGTGTTGATTTTCGGCGATGTTAACGGCGACAGCGCGATTGATGCCTTTGATGCCGCTTTATTGCAGCTGCAACTCGGCAACGCGGCGGAACTGACCGGTGCCTATGCAAAAGCAGGGGACTTAAACGGCGACGGCGCCCTTTCCGCGGCGGATTACGCCCAAGTCCACGGTCAGTTGGAAGGGTCGGCTGACATTTCCCAAACCCCTGCCTTTTAACGAATAGAAGATTTTTAACTATTGATAAAAGAAGCACCAAACGGTGCTTCTTTTTTTATTCCGTTGTGCAAGAAGTTTACCCAAAGCAGATTGCGGGACTTGCCTTGCGGTGTTATAATTAATTTAAATCCATAAAGCGAAAGGAGATTTTAATATGGATGCTATGCAAAACTTATTGACCAGAAGAAGTGTCAGAAAATACAAACCCGATATGGTGCCGCAGGAAAAATTAGATAAGATTTTGGAAGCGGGCACTTACGCCGCTACCGGTATGGGCCGCCAGTCGCCGATTATCCTCGCCGTGACCGACAAGGCAATGCGCGACCGGCTTTCTAAAATGAATGCCGCCATTATGGGCGTGGATTCTGACCCGTTTTACGGCGCGCCTGTGGTTTTGGTTGTGCTCGCCGATAAAAATGTGCCGACTTATATTTATGACGGCAGCCTCGTCATGGGCAACCTGATGAACGCAGCGCACGCCGAAGGCATTGCCAGCTGTTGGATTCACCGCGCCAAAGAAGAGTTTAACTCGCCCGAAGGCAAGCAAATTTTGCAAGACCTCGGCATTACCGGTGACTATGAAGGCATCGGCCATTGCATTTTGGGCTATGCCGACGGCGACGAACCTGCCGCAAAACCCCGCAAGGAAAATTATGTGTATTCTGTGAAATAAGCATTTCGCACCAAATTAACTGAAAAAGGTGACCGATTATGCCCATTCAAATTGTCCGTAATGACATCACCAAAATGCAGGTGGACGCCATTGTCAACGCCGCCAACAATACGCTTTTGGGCGGCGGCGGGGTAGACGGCTGTATTCACCGTGCGGCTGGAAAAGGCCTTTTGGAAGAATGCAAAACCCTCGGCGGTTGTGAAACAGGCCGGGCGAAAATTACAAAAGGCTATAATCTCCCGTGCAAGTATGTGATTCACACCGTCGGCCCGATTTGGCACGGCGGAAATGCTGGCGAAAAGGCACTTTTGGAATCCTGCTATCGCTCGTCTTTGGAACTCGCGAAAGCCTACGGCTGTGAAACGGTGGCGTTCCCGCTGATTTCCGCCGGCGTATATCGCTACCCCAAAGCACAGGCGTTACAGGTCGCCGTCGATTCGATTACCTCGTTTTTAATCGAAAACGATATGCTCGTGTATATTGTTATCTTTGACAAAACGGCGTTCCAAATCGGCGAAAAGCTGTTTTCCGACATTGCGTCTTATATCGACGACAAATATGTCGAAACGAATTTTGAATTTATCCATACGCGAACCGACGAAACCGGTCAAAGCGTTCTGCTCGGCGAAACCAATATTTTGCCGGTCAAAAACGAAACCGTTGCGATGTCGGCGCCGTGTTTTCCGACAGCGCCCGCGCCGAAAGCGGCATCTTTGCAGGATATGGTCGACCAAATCGACGAAAGCTTTTCCCAAATGCTTTTGCGGAAAATTGACGAAAAAGGTATGACCGACGCCCAGTGCTACAAAAAGGCAAATGTTGACCGCAAGCTGTTTTCCAAAATCCGAAGCGATATCCACTATCGCCCGCGCAAAACAACAGCGATTGCTTTTGCCGTTGCGTTGGAATTAGACTTGGACGAAACCAAAGATATGCTGATGAAAGCGGGATATGCGCTTTCTCACAGCAATAAATTTGATATTATTATCGAATATTTTATAAGCCATAAAAATTACAATATCTTTGAAATTAACGAAGCGCTGTTTGCCTTTGACCAAAGCCTGCTCGGCGCGTAAATCCAAAACAAAATTTGTCGCTTATAAAGCGACCAACCCTCCGAAAATTCCCTTTATAATAAGGGCACAAGGTTAAGAAAAACCTGAGTCAATTTTCGGAGGTTATTTTTATGAAAGCTAAAAACAACATTACAGAACTGGTATTTATTCTCGACCGAAGCGGGTCAATGTTGGGCCTTGAAAGCGACACCATCGGCGGTTTTAACGCGATGCTGCAAAAGCAAAAAAAAGAAGCCGGCGAAGCGTTCGTCTCCACCGTGTTGTTTGACCATGTATGCGAAGTCTTACACGACCGTGTAAAAATTGCCGACGTGCCGGAAATGACCGACCGCGACTATACCGTCCGCGGCTGCACAGCGTTGCTTGATGCTGTCGGCGGCGCGATTCATCATATCAGCAACATTCACAAATATGCCCGCCGCGCAGATGTGCCCGCACACACTTTGTTCGTGATTACAACCGACGGTATGGAAAACGCAAGCCGGTTTTATACGGCAGAACAAGTCAAAGCCATGATTGAAAAGAAAAAGAAAAAAGACGGCTGGGAATTTCTGTTCATCGGCGCCAACATCGACGCTGTCGAGACCGCCGCGCAGTTTGGTATTGCAAAAGACCGCGCGGTCAATTACCACGCCGACGGGCAGGGGACACAGGTAATGTACGAAACCGTCACCGCCGCCGTCACCGCCGTCCGCGCCGACGTACCCCTGCAAGCGAATTGGTCTAAAAAGATTGATGAGGATTTTGAAAATCGCCGTTGAAAAACGTATTAGTGCACATATGCACAAAAAATAAAAACATAACCGAAGGTCCTTCGGTTATGTTTTTTTGCAATTATTCACGAGTTACAGCGTATATTTATTATTCTTGAATATGAACAGATACAATTTTGTAAGAGGTGGCGGTAGAACGAATATGTATTTCTGTTGTCTTTTTCGACAACACATCAAACGTCATAGGTGCTGTTTCGAAGCAGCTGTTGGCTAAGGAAATTATATTTTTCCCGAGCGAACAATCAGCAATATATTCTTGAAGGGATTTTGCTCTCCCGCGAAATACTATTTTAGCAGAAATATTAATATGAAAGTCCTCTTCTTTTATAGCGTTGTCAAATACAATTTTTACTTTTGATTTTTCTTGGGTTACAGAAACATTATCATTAGATTTATTTTCAGGGTTTGGAACCTCGCTTTTTTCTAACCAGGGCTGCTCCGGAAGGAAATGTATTTTTTCTTTTTGCACAGATGCTTTTTCTTTTAGAACGGGTGCTTGTTCTTTTTGCAAAGATGTTTTTTCTTTATCGCAAAGGCTCTGTAATAAAAAAATTATTTCAGAAAGTCCGATAAAAAACATACCGGAAATAAACGAGCTTCCAAACACGACAAGATTCGCACTAAAGCCTAAACTTGAATTGAATTCTTCCGAAATCAAGGCCCATACAACCCAACCACTGATTAAACCTAAAATAATTGTAACGATACCAATAACTTTTAAAATTTTCCCCACAATATTATTCATAAATATCCCCTCAAAGTAAACAATCTTAACTTTATGTGTATTATAACAGGTCAGCTTTATCGTGACAATAAACTTTTTGAAAATTTATTATGGGAATAAAAAATAAAAAATAAATAATCTATAAAGATCTGTTTTAAACATCAATAATTGAATGATGGGGCACAAATAATGTTTTTGACCGCTGCGCCATCACCGCCTCGCTGTATCCGCCGCCGGCGGCGCTTCGGCGGCGATGCCCGGCACGCTCCGCGTGCCTCGAAGCGCAAGTTTTACTACATACAAAAAAGAAAGACACCGCGAAAGCGATGTCTTTCTTTTTGGCAGGGGCAGAAGGACTTGAACTTGCTTCGCAAGCCCTCTTGCGGTGCCCAAAATTGCTTTTGCCTTGGAGCGGCAAGCAATTTTGACCGCTGCGCCATCACCGCCTCGCTGTATCCGCCGCCGGCGGCGCTTCGGCGGCGATGCCCGGCACGCTCCGCGTGCCTCGAAGCGCAAGTTTTACTACATACAAAAAAGAAAGACACCGCGAAAGCGATGTCTTTCTTTTTGGCAGGGGCAGAAGGACTTGAACCCTCGGCACGCGGTTTTGGAGACCGCTGCTCTACCAACTGAGCTATACCCCTATATAATAAACTGGTGGGCCATCAGGGACTCGAACCCCGGACCGTCCGGTTATGAGCCGGATGCTCTAACCAACTGAGCTAATGGCCCATAGCTTAACTGCTCCAATATTATATAGGGATTCTTATAGAAAGTCAAGGATATTTTGTGATTTTTCCGCACTTTTCACGGATTTGACAGGGAAACAGATTTTGCTATAATGTTTAAAAAGCTTGGAGGTGATTCTTTGCGGATACGCGATGACATTGAAGCATATATGCAGTCGCTTCGCAGGTGGATTTCCGACACGAAATTAATCCCCCTTGAAGAAATGAACGATTTTTTCACGGCGCGCATTGAGGGGTATGAAGCACATATGTCCCTGTGGGACGAAGCTTATACGGTTTTTGCCGATTATCTGCCGCTGCATTGTGAAAAGATTTTAGATTTAGGATGCGGAACAGGTTTAGAACTGGAAGCGGTTTTCCGCCGATTGCCCCGTGTGCACGTTACCGGCATAGATATGACCGCGGAAATGCTTAAAGCGTTGCAAAAGAAATATACCGCTCAACAGGTGCATTGTATTTGCGGCGATTATTTTCAAATACCGTTCGGGGAGAATAGCTTTGACGCTGTAATCTCCTTTGAATCACTTCATCATTTTTCGCCGGGAAAAAAACAGGCGTTGTTTAACAAAGTGTTTTCGTCGTTGAAGTTGGGCGGGATATTTTTGGAATGCGATTATATCGCTTGTTGCCAAGAAGAAGAAACGCTGTTGCGCGACGAATGTGCTGCGCGCCGAGCTGCCGCCGGTGTTCCTGAGAATGTGTTTGTTCATTTTGATACACCATTGACTTTAGAGCACGAAATCCGGCTTTTGCAAGCCGCCGGTTTTTGTGAGATAGATGCACCTAAAACGATAAACGGCGCAACGTTTGTTAAAGCTTTGAAAAAATAACCCCTCGCCGAGTCTCGGCGGGGGCTCTTTTGTTGTTTACGCGGCTTTACGAATTTGTCGAATACGGAATATCTTCCGTAATCAGCGCCGTTGTGCCGTGCGTTTGGACTTCCTCGCGGTATTTTTTCGGCGAAAGTCCGACTTTGGCTTTGAATATTTTGGAGAACTGCAAAACATCGTCATAGCCGACCGAATAGGCAATCGCCGTTATGGAATAGGTCGTCGTCAGCAAAAGGCTTTTTGCCTTTTCCATCCGAAATTCCAAAATGTAGGTTTGCGGGGAACGGTCGGAATATTTTTGAAAAATCCGGCTCAAGGTTTGCCTCTCCACCTGTAAGCTGTTCGCGACATCGGCAACGGTGATGCGGTGGGTGTAGTTGTTGCCGATAAACACAAGCGCTTGGCGAAATCGTGATTCCGAAAGGGAAAGTGGACTGGGCTTTGCGTTGGTTTTTTCAAACTCCGACGCAATCGCACCGACAAGCCGGAAGAAATAGCTGTCCATATAAAAATGCACGTCGGCGTTTTGGTGGTGTTTTGAAAAGGCATCTTTGAAAATAGCACGGATTTTTTCAATGTCCGACAAATGAAAAATGCCGCTGCCGCTGGTCAGCCCGATTTGGTCCATGGCATCTTCACAAAGGCTTCCCGAAAAGTTAATCCAAAAATATTGCCACGGGTTTTCGGGGTTTACCTCGTAAATAGCAAGGTTCTTTTCTCTAACATAAAAGCAGTCGCCTTTTTTTACGGGCTGCCCGTTAAACGTTCCCTCGCCGTCGAGGATAAAATGCAGGGAATTGTATTGAAAAATATGCGTCCGGCTTTTCTTTTCACAGCTGCAGGCTTCGCTCCCGATTTCCTGAATATAGATGCGCTCGTCGGAAAGACGCGTGTTGTAAATCATGTGCTTTTCACAAATCAAAATATCACCGCCTTGAATATACACATTATACCATATTGTTGACATTGCATGCAATGTACTTATAATAGAAATAAGAATATAATAAATAAATAATGACAAAATTTGCAATGAATTTTAGCAGTTTTATATAAATTTGTTGTAAGTGTTTTTGAAATGATCCCGCGTGATATTTGAAAGTTTTACTCAAAATGAGCGATAAAGCCATATTTTTATCTCCCGACAGGCAGCGAAATTTAATTCCGGAGGAAATGAAATGCTGAAACCCAGTTTGATTGCAAAAACCTGCGGCAAGGCGAGCGAGGAACAAATCTGTAAGTGCGGTAATATCCGCGTCACGGTGTTTACGCCTTGCATGATTCGCATAGAAGCCGACAAAAGCGGCAGGTTTAACGATTTGCCGAGCATTGCGTTTCTAAATCGCCGTCAGCCGCCGTGCACCTTTTCCACAGCGCAAAAACGAGGCGGCAGTGTTTTGGAGTTGACCACGGAAAAAGTCCGTTTCTTTATTTCCGCCAACAGCGGAAAGCTTCTGGCTGTCAGATTTTTGGACAGCGGGAAAACCGTCAAGAATTTCAAAAAAGGCAATCTGAAAGGCACTTGCCGCACGCTGGACCAAACCTTTGGTCCGGTTCCGCTGAAAGACGGATTATTAAGTCGAAACGGTGTAAGCGTGTTGAACGACCGCGACAGCATTTTGTTAAATGAAAACGGAGAATTCACACCGCGCACCGGGCACGGGCGCGACGATTATGTTTTTGCATACGGCAGTGCCTATCGTGACTGCATCCGTGATTTTTATAAGGTCAGCGGCGCGGTGCCGATTGTTCCGCGCTTTGCGCTCGGCGTGTGGTGGAGCCGTTACAGGCAGTATACCCAGTCGGAATACGAACAGCTGATGGAGCGGTTTGAAACCGAGGACATTCCGCTGACCGTCGCCACGGTGGATATGGACTGGCACTGGACAGATTTGAACGCGCGCTTCGGCACGCATTACCGCAGCAATCCCTGGTCGGACAATCCCATCAGCGGCGGGTGGACAGGGTATTCCTGGAACACCGACTTGTTTCCCGATTACCGTGCGTTTTTGCAATATCTGAAATCTAAAAACTTACATATCACGCTAAACCTCCACCCGGCGGACGGGGTTCGCTTTTTTGAAGATGCTTACCCCGAAATGGCTAAAGCCGTGGGGATTAACCCCAAAACCAAACAGGATATTCCGTTTTCCTGTAAAGACCCGAAATTCTGGAATGCCTATTTTGATGTGCTGCACAAGCCCTATGAAAAAGAGGGCGTAGATTTCTGGTGGATTGACTGGCAACAGGGAAAAAAGAGTGACGTTAAAGGGCTGGACCCGCTTGTGGCGCTCAATCATTATCATTATCTGGACAACGCGGAAGACGGCCGCATTCCGCTGATCCTTTCCCGCTACGGCGGCATCGGCAGTCACCGTTATCCGTTAGGCTTTTCAGGCGATACGGCGATCTCCTGGCGGGTTTTGGACTTTCAGCCCTATTTTACCGTCAACGCGGCGAACTGCGGCTATACCTGGTGGAGCCACGACATCGGCGGGCACCACTTTGGAAAACGTGATGAAAATTTATATATCCGCTGGCTGCAATTCGGTGTGTTCAGCCCGGTTTTGCGCCTGCACTCCACCTCCAACGACCTGCTCGGCAAAGAGCCCTGGCGCTACAACCGCCCGATTTTTGAAATCGCCAAACGCTTTTTGCGTCTGCGCCACCGCCTGATTCCGTATTTATATACGCTCGATTACCGCACCCACAGCGAAGGCGTTGCGCTTTGCGAGCCGATGTATTATTTATACCCGGAAGAGAAAGAAGCCTACACCCACAAAAATCAGTATATGTTCGGTGAAAATTTGTTGGTTTGCCCGATTACTTCTCCCAATTGCCGGGAATTAAACCGCGGCGCTGTCGAAGCGTGGCTGCCGAAAGGGGAATGGACCGATATTTTCACCGGTCAGAAATATTCGGGCGGCAAAACGCTCACCCTGTTCCGGGACTTGGCTTCCATTCCGGTTTTGGCGCGCGCCGGCGCGATTCTTCCGATGAGTGCGGACGAGGGCAATACAGCGGAGAATCCACAAAATCTCGAACTGCACATTTTTGCAGGCTACGGCAGCTTTACGTTATTTGAAGACAGCGGCAAAACCGATTTTGAATCGAACCATGTCACCACTGCGTTTTCTGTCCGACAAACGGGGGATACGCTGGAATTTACAGCTGAAAAGCCGGTCGGCAACGCGGATTTGTTGCCGCCGGACAGAGCATACACGTTTATTTTCCGCGATGTCTTAACTTGTTCCGAAGTCGTGGTCACCAATGGCGAAATGACCGTTCCGTTTGCTTCACAATACCCAAAACCGCAAAGTCGCGCGCCGCTTGTCGTTCGTGTAGAAAATGCTTTGCAGTATGCAAAATTACAAATTCGGCTTTTTGGTGTAAAACTACGGCAAAATCCCTTGCCCCATGACGCTGTGGTGCATGTCCTGGAACTTTGGCAGACAACGACGGCGAAAAAGACTTCAGCCTATAAGCCGTTCCGGCGTTTGGAAACCGCCGAGGAAATTCGCGCGGAGGTAAAACGCGCTTCTAAATTGCCGAGATCTGTGGCCTTGGCACTTTTAGAAAATTTAGAGTAAGGAGGACCATATGCGACTTCCCGCTTATCCATTGATTACCGTTGACCCCTTTTTCAGCATTTGGTCAAGAAGTGAAAACCTGTATGACGCGCCCACAACCCTTTGGTGTGGCATCCCGAAACGCCTGACCGGCTTTGTAACGGTCGACGGCAAAAAATTTCGCTTTCTCGGCAAGGGCAAAGGCGCGGTTATTGAGCAGAAAGACCTGGTTGTCACGCCCTATGTCACGGAGTATACATTTTCCAACGCCGCCATTTCTTTAAATGTGCGATTTTGGACGCCGCTTACCTTTGCGGATTTACATATTTTGTCCACACCGTGCTCCTTTATTGATTACAAGCTTACGGTGCTTGACAGCACCCCTCATGACGTTTCCCTCACACTTTGTGTGCATGAGGAGTTTTGCTATGACCGCCGCGCAAAACAGGTGGAAAAGAAACTTGTTGCGGCAGGGGACACCACCGCCGCACGTATGGGCCGCACCGACCAAAAACCGTTAAGCAAATCCGGCGACGGCGTTTCGGCGGACTGGGGGTATTTCTATTTAGAAGGCGGTGCGCTTTCGTTCGGTGGCTCTAAAGGAACCGCGCTCACGTCCGCCTTTTCTTTCCCGAAGTTTACCGGCTCCGTTACGTTCGGCAATATTTTGGCGTATGACGACATTGATTCCATTTTATATTTTGACACGCCCCTAAAAGCCTTGTGGCACGAACGTTTTGAAACAATCGAAGCGGCGATTGCCTATTGCCGCGAAAATCATGATATGCTGCTTGTGAAAATGCAGCAGCAAGAGGACTTGCTCCTTTCCGACGCCGCTGCGTTCGGCGGCGCTTATCAAGCTATATTAACCGCCGCCGCGCGGCAGGTGCTTGCCGCACATAAGCTTGTGCGCAATAAGCAGGGCGAGCTTTTATATCTCTCGAAAGAATGTCACTCGAACGGCTGTATCAACACCGTCGATGTGTCTTATCCCGCAATCCCGATGTTTTTGGTTTATAAACCCGAGCTTGTCAAAGCGATGCTGACGGGGATTTTCGCGTTTGCGCGCTGCCCCGTTTGGCAGGCGGATTTTGCGCCGCATGACATTGGGACTTACCCCATAGCCAACGGGCAGGCTTATGCTTTAAAAGACGAACTGTTCCGGCGCGCGTCGAAGAAGAATGTTTATAAAAGCCGTGATTTTTCCATTTATCAAAAGAAAAATCAAATGCCGGTGGAAGAGTGCGGCAATATGCTGATTATGGCGTACGCCTATTATTGCAGAACCGGCGACGATATGCAGCTATTAGAGAATTTCGACTTGCTCGAAAAATGGGCGGGATTTCTCAAAAAAACCGGTGTGGTGTTAGAAAATCAGCTTTGCACCGACGATTTTGCCGGGCACAGTGAGAAAAACGTCAATCTTGCGATAAAAGCGGTTATGGGTATTGCCTGCTTTGCAAAAATCTGCGAAGCGCTCGGTAAATCGCAAAACGATATGCAAATTGCCAAAGATTATGCGCAAAAATTGTCCGCGCTCGCACAAGAAAACGGCTATTTCCGCTTCAATTTAGACGGCGCTGGAAGCTGGAGCTTGAAATACAATTTGATTTGGGACATTTTGTTTGATTTCAATTTGTTTGACAAGGCCCTTTACCGCGCGGAAAGCGAGCAATACAAAGCACAGCTTAACCGTTACGGCGTGCCGCTGGATTCGCGTGCGGATTTCACCAAATCCGACTGGATGCTTTGGGCGGCGTGTTTAGACGATACCGGCGAAAACATTGAGCAGTTTTCGAAATGCATTGTCCGCTTTTTGGCGGAAACCGACGACCGCAACTGCTTTACCGATTGGTTTGAAACCAAAGAACCCAAAGAACGCGGCATGGACCACCGCAGCGTCCAGGCGGGGCTTTGGATGCCGGTTTTAAAAGCGACGATTTCAGAAAAGGGGCGAGAGGCGTGAACGAATTAAAATTCTTTGTGATTACCGATACCCATTATTTCAAAAACTCTCTCGGCGCGCACGGTGAAGCGTATGACAGCTTCATGCGCTACGAGCAAAAATGCTTTGCCGAAACGGAAGTAATTAACAAAGCCGTCCTTTCTTATCTCGCCGAAAGCGACTTGGCGGATATTGTGCTTATAGCCGGCGACCTTTCGTTTAACGGCGAAAAAGAAAGTCATTTGGCGTTCGTCGAGGAACTGAACAAATTAAAGCAAAGCGGCAAACGGGTTTATGTAATTACCGCCGGTCACGATTTTAACGACCACCCGTTTTCGTTTGATGAGACCGGCCGCCACGAGCCGGAGGGCACAAAGCGCGAAGAGCTTTTCGATTTGTATTACGACTTCGGTTTTTCCGAAGCGATTGCCGTTGACCGCGAACATCTTTCTTATGTCGTTCAGCTGTCCGATAGTGTGCGCCTGCTCGCGTTAAACAATGACGGCGACTGTGAAGAAAATATCACTTATGACGACCGGCAAATTGCATGGATCAAAGAACAGACCAAAAAAGCGCGGGACGACGGGCAGATGATGATTGCGATGAATCATTATCCGCTTTTGCCCGGTCAGCCGATTTTTTCCATTATTCCGACTGCGGTCCAACAAAACGCCGAAGCGATTACCACCATGCTCGCCGACGAGGGCGTGCATTTGGTGTTTACGGGGCATATGCACAACCAAAGCATCAACGAAAAAATCACCGAAAAAGGCAATAAATTTTACGATGTCTGCACCGGCTCCACAATCGCCGACCCGGCGTTTATGCGCCTTGTGACCGTGCTTGACCGAAAAACCGTAAAAATCGAAAGTATTCCCACGCCGGATTTCGACTGGGACACCGGCGGGCGCGACTGCAAGCAATATTTAAACGATTTGTTCGACAGCATGATTTTAAATATCATCGAGGATATGCGGGAAAACCCGGAAGTGCTTTTGCAGAAATTCGGCGCCGCCGATAAAAAATCGCTTTACCCGGTTTTTAAAACGCTCGGCAAAATTCTCAACAAAATGACCGTCGGGGGCGTAGCGCGGCTGTTGTGCATACATTGCGACAAGTCCATTCGCAAAATGCTGTTTAAAAACTATGTCGTTGAACTCGTGCGCGGCGTTTTAGAGGGGAACCAAACCTTCGTCGAAGGAACGCCGAAAGGCGACGTGCTGTTGGCGGCAATTCGCCGATTGCGTTTTGTGTTTAAAAAACTCCGCATTAAAACGCTGGAAGGCGACCTTGCGGATATGGCGGAGATTTTAAAACATTCCGCCGGCAATTACGGCATAGACGACTATAACGCAACGCTGATTTTGGAATAAAAGAGGGCAGGTGCAGGAACTTTGGTTAAAAAGCAAACTGGGGAGAAACTCGACAAACTCGTGCCGACGCGGGAATTGATTATCTTTTTAATGGGTACTTTTTTCCTGACGACTATGCAGGGAATGCTCGGTAACTACCGGCAGGCTTACCTTGTAAACGTATTGGGACTTGAGTCCAAACAGGTGGGCTTCATTAATTCTTTTTGTACGATAGCGGGCTTTATCATCAATTTCTTTTTGATGATGATTATCGACCGCCCGCCGAAAGACGGTCACAACAAATTTAAGCCGTTTGTCCGCATTTGGGCAATCCCGACGGCGGTTTTGACTGTGCTTTTGTTTTGGACGCCGAGCTTTATCCCGCGAACCGGTGTAATCATTGTAGCCTACTTGATTTGTATTCAAGTCGTATACAATATCGCCAACACCTTTGCGGGCACGCTTAATAACATAGCGGTGGTTATTTCCCCGAACAGCGGCGAACGCGACACGGCGCTTACCTGGCGCGGTATCGTCAACGCCATCGGCAATTCCGCGCCGCTGGTCGTTGTGGCGGTCGCTGGCGTGATTACCGACGACGAGGGCCTGCAATATCTCGGCTCAGCGATTGCCTGCGCCGTGGTGTGCACCTGTGTTATGCTGCTCGCGTGCAGCATGGTTAAAGAGCGCGTGACCTACAGCGTCACCCGCAAAAATCCGCTTGAAGGCTATTGGACATTCTCTCCAACAAATATGCCTGGATTGTCCTTTTGAGCGAATTTTTGAAAAACTTCCGCGGCATAGCGAACTATATGGGGATTTTCCTCGCCGCCGCGTTGCTCGGCTCTACGAGCAAATACATCCTGTTGGGGCTTCCCACGGGTATCGGCACGTTTGTCGGCATGCTGATTGTCAAAGCGCTTTTGAATAAGTTTAATTCCAAACAGATTTACATTGCGTCCGGTGTGTATTCGGTGCTTGCCAATACGTTGGCTTTTACAATCGGCACAATCTATTTCAAAACCGGTTCGTCCGCACTTCAGATTGTGTTCGTGCTTTCCTTGTTCCTAATCGGCTTGCAGTTCGGCGCGTCCAACCTTTTGCCGGCGATGTTTCAGGCGGATATTCTCGAAGACATCGAGCTGAAAACCCGCAAACGTCTGGACGCAAGCCTCGGCTTTGTCTGCAGCATCGGGTCTACCATCAGCGGTGCAATCGCAACCGGCGTGGCGCCTTTGATTTTATACGGCGACAGCTCGATTATCCAATACATTCAGCCGCAGGAGGGCGTTTACCCCGACCAAACGCTGCATACCAAAATTATGCTGTTGTTTTTCTACACGATTTTCCATGGGCTTATGATGCTGCTCGCCGGCGTTCCGTTCTTCTTCTATCGCCTGACCGGTGCGAGAAAACAGGAAATCCACGAAGCGGTGCTGAAAAACCGTGCCGCGGAGCTTAAAGCCAAAGGCGAACAAGCCCCCGAAAACAATGCCGCTTTTGTATCTCCCCCTAAAGATACAGAGTAAAGGAACTCATGCTCCGGCGAAAAAACCCGTCCGATTGCTTTCGGGCGGGGTTTTTCTCTGTGCGGTAATTTCAAATAGACTTTTGTAAAATATCCGAGTCAAGCTTTCAAAAACAGTTGCGATAACTTTTAAAATATGCTAAAATATTTCAGAATTTTAAACTTAACAGGAAAGCGAAAACAGGAGGCAGGCAAATGGAGTCCGAACGGATCTTAAGAACCAGCATTTTCGGCGGCTTTAAGCGCGAAGATGTGCTGAAATATGTAGAGGAGTTAAAAACCCAAATCGCCGATTTGAACGCAGAATTGCAGGAAAAAGGCGCCGCGGTTCAGACTTTAACAGAGAAAGTGGACGAGCTTTCCGCCGTGTGTGAACAAGCGAAAGAAACCGAAAAGAAATTAGACGAAACAAACGCCGCGCTGCAAAGCGCCGTGGCTGAGTCTGCAAACGTGCAGGCGGAAAACGAGAGCTTAAAAAAACAGGTTGCGACGTTAGACGAAAAGAAAGCTTTCTTGGAAAAGAAGAGCGAAGAGGTGCGTGCTTCGGAAGCCCAGCTCGGCGCCGCATTTTTAGATGCGCGCAAATATTCCGATGAAATCGTGAACGCCGCCAACAAAAAGGCGAACGAAACCCAAACGGAAGCGTCTGACAATATCGCGAAGCAGGCGAGCGAAGTGGCGCGCCTTTCTTCCGACGTCGACGCTTTGGCGGCGAGCTTCACAAAATCGATTGAAAGCCTCCACGCGGATATTTCCGCCCTTTCCGCAAAACTTTCCAAGGCGGCACAGGCGCTTTCCAACCGTAAAGATGCGGAAAAATTCGTGCCCGATATTTCGATTCGCATTGCCGACGAACTCGGCGAAGAGATTGCCGGGATTACCCAAACCGACGACGGCAGCGGGCTGACCTACATTCACTACCCGCCGAATACGGAATTTAACGAAGATTTAAATATTACGCCGAATTCGGTTTATCGGTTCGACAAACCCAAAGAGGGATAAAAATTGAAAGAATTTCGGTTACATACAAGTGAAATTAAGGCGCGGGCCGGGGAACTTCACGCCGGCGATACCGTTTATTTAAGCGGTACGGTTTACACCTCCCGCGACGCGGCGCATAAACGCATTATGGCGCTTTTAGACGAGGGAAAAGAACCCCCTTACTTAATTGACGGCGCTGTCGTCTATTATGCCGGGCCTACGCCGACACCGCCGCACCTTGCAATCGGCAGCTGCGGCCCGACAACCTCCGGGCGCATGGACGTTTACGCCCCGCGCATGCTCGATTTGGGGCTTGCCGCTATGGTCGGCAAAGGGCCGAGAAACAAAGAGGTTTGCGACGCGATTGTCCGCAACGGCGCGGTGTATTTCTGCGCTGTGGGCGGTGCGGGCGCGCTCGCCAGCAAATGCATTACCTCTTGTGAGGTAATTGCGTTTGACGACCTAGGCTGTGAGTCCGTCAAACGGCTGGAATTTGCCGATTTTCCGCTGACCGTGGCGATTGACTGCCACGGCGGCAACCTGTTTCATACCTGATTTTACGGAGCATTTATGGATTACAACGAATTTTTACTTTTGCGCAAACAAATTATCGAAAACGAATTTAAACGCATGAATGCGATGCAGAAAAAAGCGGTCTTTCAAACGGATGGGCCGCTTTTAATTCTTGCGGGCGCGGGCAGCGGCAAAACCACGGTGCTCGTCAACCGAATCGCAAACCTTCTGCGCTTCGGCGAAGCCTATACTTCCGATTACGCCGACCGCACGCCCGACGACGCGGATGTCGCGAATATGCGCGCCTACCTTGCGGGCGACCGTTCGGTTTATCCGGAAATTGCCGATGTGCTTCGTGCCAAAGCCCCGAAGCCGTGGCAGATTTTGGCGATTACCTTTACTAATAAAGCGGCAAACGAGCTGAAAGAACGCCTCGGCGGCATGCTCGGTGAAGATGCGCAGGACATTTGGGCGAGCACCTTCCACGCAAGTTGTGTGCGGATTTTGCGCCGCAACGCAGACCGCATCGGCTTTACCAATCGGTTCACGATTTACGACACCGACGACAGCAAGCGCGTGATGAAAGAATGTCAGAAGCTTTTGAATATCGAAGACCGCTTCCTGCCGCACAAGTCGATTTTGGCGGAAATCAGCCGCGCCAAAGACGCGCTTGTTTCGCCCGAAGAATTTAAAAAGACCACCGGCCAGGATGTGCGGATGCAAAAAATCGCGGACTGCTATGAAAAATACCAGCGCCTTTTGCAAAACGCAGACGCGATGGATTTTGACGACATTATTTTCAACACCGTGCGTCTTTTAGAAGAAAACCCCGACGTGCTGGAACACTATCAGCGGCAGTTTCGCTATATTATGGTCGACGAGTATCAGGACACCAACCACGCGCAGTATAAGCTTACTTCTCTGCTTGCCGACGGCTACCGCAACATCTGCGTGGTCGGCGACGATGACCAAAGCATTTACCGCTTCCGCGGCGCGACGATTGAAAATATTTTGAGCTTTGAAACCCGCTACCCGGATGCGGTGGTCATTCGTTTGGAGCAAAATTATCGTTCCACGCAAAATATATTGGATGCCGCCAACGCCGTGATTGCCAACAACAGCCAGCGAAAAGGCAAAAATCTTTGGACGGCGAACGGCGAGGGTGCTAAAATCACATTGGAAACGGCGCAGGATGAGACCGAAGAAGCCAATTACATAGCCGGTCAGATTTTGGATTCCGTCGCGCAAGGGCACTCGTTCGGCGACCACGCGGTGCTTTACCGCATGAACGCCATGTCGGGCCCTATTGAACGCGCGCTGATCAAAAACGCAATTCCTTACCGAATTATCGGCGGCCATAAATTCTATGACCGTATGGAAATTAAAGATATGCTGGCGTATTTGTCGGTGGTCAACAACCCCGCCGACAAAGTCCGCTTACAGCGGATTATCAACGTCCCAAAACGCGGTATCGGCGACACAACCGTGACCCGCGCCAATGAAATTGCGGACCTGTTGGGCGTTTCGCTGTTTGAAGTTTTCAAAACGGCGGATGAATACGACGTTCTCAAACGCTCGGCGGAAAAACTCAAAGCTTTCACGGCGATGATTGAACGCATTGCCGTAACGGCGTCGGGTGCGCCGCTCGCCGACGTGCTCAATCAGATTTTGGACGAAACCGCTTATGTCGAAAGCCTGCGTGCTGAACCGGAAAAATTCGACGACCGCGTTCAGAACTTAAACGAACTTTCCGCGACTTTGGTGCGCTTTTCCGAAGAAAACCCCGAGGGGTCGCTAAACGATTATTTGGAAGAAGTCGCACTTCTTACCGATATTGACAATTACAACGCCGAAGCCGAGGCCGTTGTGCTGATGACGCTCCATTCCGCCAAAGGACTGGAATTCCCGATTGTTTTTATTCCCGGTATGGAAGAGGGCGTGTTCCCCGGCGTGCAAAGCATGTATATCGACGACGAAGTCGAAGAGGAACGCCGCCTTGCCTATGTCGGCATTACGCGCGCGAAAGAAAAACTGTATCTTTCCTGCGCGAAATCCCGTATGATTTACGGCTCGACGAACTATTACCGCCCGTCGCGTTTTGTGGCGGAAATCCCTGAAGAGTTGCTCGACATGCACCGTTCGGAAACGGTCGGCACACGCTATGGATTCGGGGGAAAGAGCACTTACGGCACGGCGTCACACGCCGGTGCTTCTCACAATATGCCGCATTCCGCAGCCGCAGCGTCTTCAAGCGTCAACCGCGGCTTTACGAAAAAACCGGCTGCTTCTTCCGGGTCAATTCCGAGCTTTAAACCGGGTGATACTGTCGAACACAAAGCGTTCGGCGTGGGCGTGGTTTCTACCGTGCGCCCGATGGGCAACGATATGCTTTTGGAAATTGCTTTCCAAAAAGTCGGCACGAAAAAACTCATGGCGCGAATGGCAAATTTGCGCTTGGTAAAATAATTCTGTTTTAGGGGAGGCGTTTTCCGTGCGAGGTTTCATTTTTCGGATTAGTGGTGCGGTTTTGTGCCTAACGGTGCTTTTGTGCGCCTGTCAAAAGGGCGGCGACGAAGTAACGACTACTTCTACTGTGCCTATAACCACCACGGCCGCAGCCACAACGCAAGCGCCGACAACAACGACAACGGCGCCTGTCACAACAACCGCAACCAAAGCGCCGACGACAAAAACCAATTCCGAAACAACCAAGAGGTCTACACAGATTAAAACAAACAACGAGGAACAGAAAAAGCCTCAGGCGCAAAAACCACAGGAACAAAAGCCACAAGAACAGAAACCGCAAGCGCAAAAACCGCAGGAACAAAATCCTCCGGCACAAAGTCAAACGGTTTCCGGCGCGCAAACCGGCTTTGAATCCGATATGTTAAAACAGGTCAACGCCCAGCGAGCCAAAAACGGACAGTCCGCGTTGACGTTAAATCAAACCCTGTGCGCTTCGGCGCGTGTGCGTGCGGCTGAAATTGCCAAAGACGGCTGTTTTTCCCACATCCGCCCGGACGACAGCGGCTGTTTCACGGCAATCAGCGGCGTTTCTTACAGGACCGCCGGCGAGAATATCGCCATGGGCACCTGGGGCTATTTCGGTGTAGATAAGATTATGGACCGATGGATGAACTCCGAGGGACACCGCGCCAACATTTTAAACGGTGATTTTTCCGAAGTCGGGTTCGGCTGTGTGGTCGTCAACGGCAACGGTTACTGGGTGCAAATTTTTATCGGCTGACAGAATACATAAAAAGAAAGACCTCCGTTTTCGGAGGCCTTTTCTGTTGCTTTTAGAAAACTTTATGAATTTTTTAAAGAATCATACACGCGAATGTTGACCGCGCCCGAATCGCAGTTGTGGCGATAGATGCTTAAAACAAGCCCAATGCCGAGATACACCGCAAGGTTGGAAGAACCGCCGGCGGAGAAGAAGGGGAGGGTAATGCCGATAACCGGCAAAAGCATTAAGCACATCCCGACGTTAATCACCACTTGTCCAATTATCATCGCCGCCATGCCGTCGCAAATCAAGTTGGTGGAGCGCTCCCGCGATTTTTTGCCGATTAAAATAATCCGCACGCAGATAAAGCAAAGCAGCGCCAGCGCGGCGACACACCCGACAAACCCCAGTTCTTCGCCGATAACCGTGAAAATCATGTCGTTCATGCTTTCCGGCACAGCGCCTGCCTGCGTGTAAGCGCCCTGAAACAGCCCCTGCCCGGTGATGCCGCCGGCGCCTATGGCGGTCATGCCGCGTTCCTGCTGGTAAATAATGCTCGGGTAAAGTTCCGGGTAAATAAGCGCCAAAAAGCGGTCTTTCTGAATCGAGGAAAACACATACGTCCAAACGAGCGGTGCGGCGGCGGCAACCAAGGCGATGCCGCCGAGAAAGTAGCCCCAGTGAAGTCCTGCGACAAACAGCATGACCGCGGTTATCACAAGGAACACGAGCGCCGAACCCATGTCGCCGGTTTTCAAAACTAAAAAGGTCGGAATCATCGCGTGCACGGCAAGCTGTAAAATGCTCAATGGCTTGTTAAGCTTGTCCTTTAACCGTTCCAAATGCACGCTGAATGTGATAATAAACCCGATTTTGACAAATTCCGAGGGCTGAATGCTGAAAATTTTAAAGTCAAGCCATGTGTGCACGTCCGGGCGTTCGCTCGGACCCGTGCCGAACCAAAACAGCAAAACCATGGCGAAAATACACGCCGCGCCGATCCAAATCCAAAACCTTGTAAATACCTCATAGTTAAAATAGGAAATCACAAGGCTTAACGCAATGCCGACCACAACGGCAATGAGCATAATTAAAAAATCACGCGGGAAAATTTGGCCCTCTTTTAGGTTGTGGCGCGTGGCGCTGTAAACCATCAAAAGACCGAAAACCGACGTGACGATGCAGGTTATCAATAAAAGCAAGTCCGTCTCTTTTAAAAAGAGCTGAACCGAACGAAGTCTTTTTTTCATTTTGCTACCTCACAAAGTTCTGTTTGTATTATAGTATGGTTACACCCCAAATTCAAGCAAAAAGTATTTACGAACCGTGAAAACCGTGTTACAATGACAAGCGGTGATAAGATGCAGACTTTTGTAACCAAAGACTATGCGCAAACCGTCGCGCTCGGCGAAAAAATCGGGCGCACCTTAAAAGGCGGGGAAGTGCTCGCGTTTTTCGGCGGCATGGGTATGGGCAAAACCGCTTTTGTGACCGGCGTCGCAAAAGGCATGGGGCTGGCGTGTGAAGTTTCAAGCCCCACGTTTGCCATTGTCAACGTATACGGCAAAAACGCGGAACTTTGCCATTTTGATATGTACCGCGTGGAAACTTGGGCGGACTTAGATTCCACCGGGTTTTTCGAATATATGGACGCGGGCAGCGTGCTTTGCGTGGAGTGGAGCGAAAACATCGAAAACGCCCTGCCGCAAGACGCGATTCGCATTACAATTAAACTTGGCAGTAACGAAAACGAACGGATAATTACGGTAGACGGCTGGGAGGAAAAGGCATGACGATTTTTGCACTGGATTGCGCCGGCGCGACAGCTTCGGCGGCGCTGATTTGCGACGGCGTTTTGCTCGGCGAAAGCTTTACCCATGTGCCGCTCACCCACAGCCAAACGCTTTTACCGATGGCGCAAGAGCTGTTTTCAAATTGTCGTGTGCAGCCGAACGAAGTTGATGTTTTTGCCGTGACCAACGGGCCCGGGTCGTTTACCGGCGTGCGTATAGGCGTTGCGGCAATTAAAGGCATGGCAGACGCCGCCGAAAAGCCCTGTTTTGCCGTTTCCGCGCTGGAAGCCGCGGCCTACGCAAACCGCCATTTTGACGGCGTGGTCTGTGCGGTCATGGACGCACGGCGTGACCAGGTTTATACTGCTTGTTTTCAAAACGGCGAACGCTTAACCGAAGATAAAGCAATGTCCCTTGCGGACCTTTCGGAAGAACTGCGCGCGTTTTCGTCTGCGGTGCTTTTGGCGGGCGACGGGACGAAAAAGGCGTTTGATTATCTCCCTGCCTTACTTGAAACGCCGTGTTATGAAGCCGACGAACCGTTGCGGTTTGTGCGCGCTTCGAGCGTTGCATTTCTCGCGGCGCAAAAACTCGATGCAGGAGAAAATCCTGTGCCGGCGGGGAAATTGCTGCCGCTGTATCTGCGCTTGCCGCAGGCGGAGCGGGAATTAAACAACAAACAAAAAGATTTGCAAAAAAAGGAGCATACAAAATGATTTATTTAGGTGCCGATCACGGCGGGTTTGAACTCAAAGAGGCAATTAAACAGCATTTGCTCGAACAAGGCTATGAAGTCGAGGACTGCGGTACACATTCCGCCGAGTCAGTCGATTACGCACCGATTGCGCAAGCGACTTGCGAAAAACTCCTTGCCGACAAAGGGAGCCTCGGGATTCTCTGCTGCGGCACCGGCATCGGGATTTCTATGGCGGCAAACAAAGTCCACGGCATTCGCGCCGCCTGCTGTTCCGATTATTTCAGCGCAAAATATACGCGCCTTCATAATGACGCCAACGTCCTTTGCATGGGCGGCCGCGTTGTCGGGGCGGGGCTTGCCTGTGAATTGGTCGACGTTTTTCTCAACACCGAATTTGAAGGCGGGCGTCATCAGCGCCGCGTCGACCAAATTACCGCAATTGAGCAAAGCCAAGGTTAAATCGCCGGCACTTTGAATTTCGACGACAAAATTCTTGTAATTTCTCTTCGTTTGTTATATAATATTTAGGAAAAAATTTAATGCTTATTTGGAGGCGCTTTATGGGAAAGGTTACAATCACCAATCATCCGCTGATTCAGCATAAGCTGACTCTTCTTCGTGACAAGAACACCGGCTCAAAAGAGTTTCGCGCTCTGGTGCAGGAAATCGCTATGCTGATGTGCTATGAAGCAACCCGCGACCTGCCGCTTAAAGAAGTCGAGATTGAAACCCCGATTTCCATGGCAAAAACCAAAGTCATTTCCGGCAAAAAGCTTGCTTTTGTGCCGATTCTCCGTGCCGGCACCGGTATGCTCGGCGGCGTGCTTGAGTTGGTTCCGTCCGCAAAGGTCGGCCATATCGGTATGTATCGTGACCCCGATACCGTAAAGCCCGTTCCGTATTACTGCAAACTGCCGTCGGATATTTCGCAGCGTGAAGTTATTGTGCTTGACCCGATGCTTGCAACCGGCGGTTCTGCGATTGACGCGATTACCCAGATTAAGACTTATAACCCGAAGTCCATCAAATTCATGGGCATCATTGCCGCGCCGGAAGGGTTGGAAGCGCTGACCACCGCGCACCCCGATGTTGACATCTTCTGCGCCGCGCTGGACGAAAAGCTCGATGAACACAGCTACATTGTTCCGGGTCTCGGCGATGCCGGCGACCGTATTTTCGGCACAAAATAAAAGAGAAACATACAAATTAAAGGACGGCTTATTTGCCGTCCTTTTTTGTGGGAGACTTTAAAATGGCAAAATCCGAAAGCACCAAAGGGTCTAATCTTGTTTGGCATCCGTTCGGCCCGCTATATGACGAGCAAAGCCGGGTGTTAATCCTCGGCAGCTTTCCGTCGGTGAAATCCCGCGAACAGCAGTTTTTCTACGGCCACCCGAAAAATCGTTTTTGGCCGTTGCTCGCCGCGCTCACAGGTTCTGAAATCCCGCAAACGATCGAAGAAAAGAAACAGTTGGCGCTTAAAAACGGTATTGCGCTTTGGGACGTTATCGCCTCGTGTGAAATTGTCGGTTCTTCCGACAGCAGCATCCGCAACGCGAAACCGAACGATATTACGCCGATTTTGGAAAACAGCAACGTGCGAAAAATTTTTACCAACGGCAAAACGGCGGATTCGCTTTATATGCGCTATATTTTCCCTGTGACGAAAATACAGTCCGTCTGTCTGCCCTCCACAAGTCCGGCAAACGCCGCGTGGAATATGGAACGCTTGCTTTCCGCGTGGCAAATAATTTTGAAACCTTAATAACCCAAAACAAAACGCCCTGCAAATGCAGAGCGCTTCCTTTTTATGCGGTAGTCGTTTCCACCTGTTCTTGCAAAGTTTTTTCAATCGCGTCGGCAATTTCTTTTGCGTAATCGTTTAAATGCTCGTCAAATAAGGCGTTGTCGGTGTTGCTCGTGATAAACCCGAGCTCCACAAGACAGCTTGGCATTTTCGTGTGCGCGTTGACGTAATAGTTGCCGTCGGGGTTGTGAACATAGCCGCTTTTTACGCCGCGCGCTTTGGAAATTCCGGCTTCGCTCAAGCCGTTCAAAATGTTTTCTGCAAGCGCCCAGTCGACCTTTTCGGGCGTATTTTCTACCCAGACTTCCACACCGTTGCCGCTTTCAGCGCTGTTGCGGTGCAAAGCCACAAACAACGTGCATTTCTTTTTGTTTGCCAGCGCACAGCGTTCTTCCAAACTTAAAAAGGTGTCGTCGTCACGCGTCATGTAAACGCGAATACCTTTGGCTTCTAAGTTATCCCGTACCAAAAGCGCGATGCGCAAATTGTCGTCTTTTTCCTGCCGGTCGTCGCTTACAGCCCCCGGGTCGTGGTCGCCGTGCCCCGGGTCCAGGCAAACGGAAATTTCAGGCGCGCTGTCATGTATGTAAACAGCTAAAATTGTGCCGCCCACAAGAACGACAGCAATCAGCACTAAAAATAAAGTACGAACAAGCCGGATGTTTTGCCTTCTCGGACGGCCGATTTTTCTCCTTCTCAATATAATCACCACTAAAAACTATACTCTTTTTCTGAAGAATCGCAAGTAACGAAGGCGAACTTTAAGAATTCTTTAAGATTTTCACGGAACATTGCAGTTTATGTCCAAAACCTTGGACTTATGAAAAAAGCCTCGGTTGTAAAACGTGCGGCGGTATGTTAAAATACTTGTAACTACGGAAAGGCGGGGAAAATATGCTTCGTTTTGTTTTCGGCCGAAACGGCAGCGGCAAAACCGAATATGTGCGAAAGCTCTTGTCCGAAAAACTGCTTGCGGGGGAAAAGGGGCTTATTTTAATCGTGCCCGAGCAGTTTTCGTTTGAGACTGAGCGCGCCATGCTCGAAAAAGTCGGGCCGAAAAATATGCTAAACCTTGAAATCTTGAGTTTTTCACGGCTTGCCGAAACCGTTTTGTCTCAATTTGCACCGGGGGACAAGCCCAAAATTGACGACGGCACGCGCGCGGTCTTAATGAGCCTTGCTTTGGAAGCGTTGGGCGAAAACGCAGAAATCTATAAAAAATTTATAAACCGTCCCGCCCTTTTGCAAAGCCTTGTGACCTTTTCCACCGAATTAAAACAGTGCGCCGTTTCCGCCGACCAACTTGAAAAGGCGGGGGAGACGCTCCCCGAGGGGACGCTCAAGCATAAACTTACCGAACTTTCTAAAATTACCGACCTTTATAATGCGCTTGTCCATGACCGCTTTTCCGATGACACCGATTTGCTGACGCGATTAGCCGAAATTATTCCGGAAATCGATTATTTTGACGGTAAAACCGTTGTGCTCGATACCTTCTGCGGCTTTACAAAACAGGAGCGAAACGTCATAGCGGCAATGCTGCGCCGCTGCAAAGACGTTTACATTACGCTGTGTATGGACGCTGTAAAAGCGGAAGATACGCTGCTGTTTGACAATATCCGCGACGAGGCGGAAAAATTAAAACGCGTTTGCGCCGAAAATTCTGTACCGGTCGCAAAATCGGTGGTGTGCTTAGCGGCAGAAGACACGAAAACCCCGGAACTGCGTGCGCTCGAAGCAAATGTGTTCCGCTCGAAAAAAGAAAAGTATTCGGAAATTCCCGCCGGACTGCAGATTTTCTCTGCCGCCAACCGAACAGATGAAAGCGATTTTGTCGCGCGCGAAATTCGAAAGCTTTTACGCGAACAAAATTACCGCGCCGGGGAAATCGCCGTCATTGCGCGCAAAAAAGATACCTATGACCACGAACTCAACGCCGCGTTTCAGAAATTCGGTCTGCCGTTTTTTGAAGACAAACGCCAGCCGGTCAATATGCAGCCGTTGATGCAAATGATTTCCGGCCTTTTGGATATGGCCGCCGACGGCATCACAACGGAAGTGCTTTTGCGCTATTTGAAAACCGGGCTTGCGGGCCTTGCTGTCGACGAGGCAGCCGACCTTGAAAATTATGCGATTATGTGGAATATCGACCGCGCAAAATGGCGGTCGGATTTCACCGGAAACCCCGCCGGGCTCGGACAGGCAATGCAGGAACGCGAAGAGAAAAAGCTCGTGAAATTAAACGAACTGCGCCGCCGCGCGGTCGGTCCCGTGCTCGCGTTTCGAAAAGAATTTGAAACCGCGTCGGGGCTAGACAAGTCCCGCATGCTTTATGATTTTTTGCAAGCGGTGCACGCCGGCGAAAGCCTTAAGACTTTGGCACAGCAGTTAGCATCAAACGGTCAGACTGCCGTCGCCGAACAACAGAACACCGTTTGGGAAATGCTGATGGATATGCTCAACAAACTGGCGCTCGCCGTCGGCGAATCGGTCGTGCCCGCGAAGCGTTACCGCGAACTGTTTTCCGTTTTGCTCGGCTGTGTCGATTTGGGGCAAATCCCGCAGGGTTTGGATGTAATTACCGTAGGCGCCGCCGACCGAATTCGCATCGCGCCGCCGCGCGCCGTGTTCTTGGTCGGTGCGAACAGCGGCAGTTTCCCGCAAACGCCGCCGACCAACGGCATTTTGAGCGATATCGAGCGCAAAACCTTGGAATCTTTAGGTGTTCAGTTGACCGAAACTGCCGAGGTCAAAGCGGTGGACGAATATTTTTACGCCTATTACGCAATGACGCTCCCGCGCGAAAGGCTGACGGTTTCTTATGCGTTGGCGGATTACCGCGGCAACGGGCTTTCGCCTTCTGAAATCGTTTCGGAATTACAAGATATTTTCCCGCAGATTGCCGTGACCGATGCTTACACCTTGCCGCCCGAGAACCGCGTGGAAAGTGCGGCGGAAGCGTTTGAGACCATGGCGTCGCAATTTAAAGAGAACACGCCGCTTTCGGCTTCTCTGATAGCCTATTTCCGCGCGCGGGAAGATTACAAGGCGCGGGAAGCGGCGGTGGAAAAAGCGATTTTGCACCTGCAAACAGCGTTTCAGGACCCTGCGCTTGCCGAAGACCTGTTTAAAAAAGATATCCTGATTTCCGCCTCTAAAGCGGAAGTGTTTTACAAGTGCCCGTTTTCCTATTTCTGCAAATTCGGCTTAAAGCTGAACCCGTTAAAGAAAGCGGAGCTGGATTTTGCGCAAAGCGGCACGTTTATTCACCATTGCCTTGAAAAAATCCTGTCGGAAAACGACCGCGACACCTTGCGGGAGATGCCCGACGACACCTTGCGCGAAAAAATCCAAACGGTTTTAGAAAACTATATTGCGGAAAAACTCGGCGGAAGCGCCGACAAAGAACCGCGGTTTTTATTCCTGCTTCATAACCTTTGTGACACGGTGTTTGACGTAATTAAACGCTTGATCGCCGAATTTTCCGTGAGCGCCTTCATTCCGACCGATTTTGAGCTTTCTATCGGGCCGGACGGCGACATTCAGCCTTACCGTTTGCCGCTTTCAGACGGCGGCTCTATTCGGATTATCGGCTCGGTTGACCGCGTGGACGTGATGGAAAAAAACGGCAAAAGCTATCTTCGCGTGATTGACTATAAATCAGGCGGCAAAAAAATTGATATGTCCCAAGTGCTGTCGGGTCTTAATATGCAAATGCTCATTTACCTGTTTGCCATTTGTGAAAACGGGAAAGATCGTTACGGCGATATTGTTCCGGCAGGTGTTTTGTATTTCCAGGCAAAGTCGGTGGAAGATAAGCTTTCAAGGAATGCCGACGACCAGAAGATTTTGGAGGCGCGCTTGGGAAACAGCCGCATGGACGGTGTTGTTTTGGATAATACCGACGTTGTTCTCGGCATGGATTCTTCCGTTTCCAATCACTTTATCCCGGTTAGCGCCGACAAGGGCGGCTTCAAAGGTAATTTGTTGAGCCAAAAGGTGTTTGACACCCTGAAAGAGCATATGGACAAAAACTTACGGGAAATGGCCGAGCGCCTGCATCGGGGCGAAATTCCCGTTTTGCCGGCATATATCAAAACCGAAAATGCGGCTTGTAAATATTGCGACTTTAAAGCCGTCTGCGGTTATGAAGAAGGCGATATCGTTCGGGAACTTCCGAACTACGGCACGTTTGCCGCCGTGAAAAAAATGCTGGAAGCAGAAGGGGAGGAAGCAGAATGAGTGAACGCACATGGACAGACGAGCAAAAACATGCCATTTATGCGCGCGGGGGCTCTGTGTTGGTTTCCGCTGCGGCGGGCTCCGGCAAAACCGCTGTGTTGGTCGAACGCGTGATTCAAATGGTTTGCGATACTGCAAAGCCCCACCCGATTGACCGCTTTTTAATTGTGACGTTTACCGAAGCCGCCGCTGCTGAAATGCGCGAACGCATCGGCAAGGCGCTTTCCCAAAAGTTCGAACAAGACCCGACAAACGCCTACCTTCGCCGTCAGCAAATGCTGCTGCCTGCGGCGGAAATCCGCACAATTGACAGCTTTTGCTCGACCGTTGTCAAGCGCTATTTTCACGAACTCGGCATTGCGCCGGATTTCCGAATGTTAGATGACAGCGAACGCGCCGCGCTGGAAGATGAGGTCGTCACAAATTGTATCAACACGCTTTGCGAAGAAAAGAGTGCTGCGTTTTATGCCCTTTCCAATCTTTTTTCGCTCGGGAGCTCCGACGCAACGCTGAAAGATGCGATTTTAACCCTTTTCAGAAACGCACAGGTTTACCCGTCGCCGGAACGCTGGCTTCGGGAAATTCCCGCCGACTATTCTCCGGCGCTCTCCATACAGGAATCCATTTGGTATCCGCTCATTTTGCAAAATATCCGAGAACGCATTGAAGAGGGGAAACGCGCCGCGCAGCAAGCGCTCGACTTGATGTGTGACGACGCCCCACTTGCCGAAGCCTATGCGCCGGCGATTGAAAAAGATTTGCAAATACTCAGCGCATTGGAGGCACTCGCTTCTTCAAACCGTTGGGACGCTTTACTGGAATACGCACAGGATTATAAAAATAAGAAAGAAGACTTTAAACCCGCTCCAAAGGCTTATAAAGACAGCGCTATTCAGGCCAATGTCAAAGCGCTTCGGGAAAGAACCAAAAAAAGTATAGAGTCTATTCCCGGACTTATGCCGTGCTCTGAACAGGAATTTCAAGAAGATATGGCGTTCCTTCAGCCGGTGGTGCAGCTTTTAGTTGATACCGTGTGTGCGTTTTCCGAAGCGCTGTTTGCGGAAAAACTCACGCAAAACGCCTTTGAGTTTAACGACATTTCCCATATGACCTTAAATTTGGTCGTAACGCAAAACCCGGACGGCTCTTACCGCAAAACGGCGGTTGCCGACGCGCTGCGGGAAAAATATGATTATATCTTTTTAGACGAATATCAGGACACCAACGAAATGCAGGATTTGCTGTTTTCGGCGATTTCCCGCGACGAGCAAAATTTGTTTATGGTCGGCGATATCAAGCAAAGTATTTACGGCTTCCGCCTTGCCATGCCGGAGCTGTTTCTGAAGCGCCGCGCTTCCTATGCCGATTTTGACGGCAAAACTTTTCCGGCACGCATTACGTTAGATCGCAACTTCCGTTCGCGCAAAACCGTTGCGAAGGGCATCAATTTTATGTTTGACCGATTGATGACGCCGGAAATCGGTGGCGTGGATTATCGTGCGACCGAGCGGTTAAACCCCGAGGCGGATTTTATCGAGCAAGAAGACCCGCCTTTGGAACTGCACCTTTTGTCCTCGAATTCCCCGACGGAAACCGGTGAACTGCCGGAAGCGGAATATGTGGCGGGGCTTATTGAGAAGCTTATAACATCCGGCATGCTTGTGCGCGGCAAAGACGGGGAAAAGCGCCCGGTGCGGTACGGGGACATTTGTATTTTGATGCGTGCACTCGGCAATGCGCCGAAATACCGCGATGCGCTGGAAAACGCCGGTATACCCGCGTTTTATCAGAAAAAAGGCGGCTTTTTCTCAATGCAAGAAATCCGCGTTATCTTTTCACTTTTAAAAACGATTAACAACCCGTTGCAGGATGTGCCCCTTGCCGCGTGTTTGATGTCGCCGATTTGGGGGTTTACACCGGATGAACTCGCCGAAATCAAGCTGACATCTTCCGAAGAAACGTTGTTTCAGCAAATGCAGACGTCTAAATCCGAAAAATGCAAAAACTTTTTGGCGGATTATAACGCCCTGCGTGCACTTTCGGTTACGCTTTCACCGGCGGCGCTGCTGCGGACGATTTACGAGCGCACCGGCTTTATGTCCGTTGCCGGCGCCATGAACGGCGGCGACAACCGAAAGCTCAATTTGCTTTTGCTTTTGGAATATGCCCAAACTTATACCGACAACGGCAAAACCGGGCTTTCCGGCTTTTTGCGTTATCTTGAAAAACTGGAAGCGAACGAAGCGAAACTGGAAGCGGCAACCGGCGTTTCGGAATATGCCGACGTCGTGCGGATTATGACCATTCACAAAAGCAAAGGTTTGGAATTCCCGGTTGTCATTCTCGCAAACTGCGGCAAACTGTTTAACCAAACCGACCAGCGTCAAAAATTGCTGATTCACCCGGCGTTTAAATTGGGACTTCGCATTTACGATTCGGCGCGTCGGCGCATTTATACTTCTCTGCCTTACGTCGCGACGCAGCTTGCCAAAGATATCGATGCGAAAGCGGAGGAATTGCGGGTTTTATATGTCGCTTTAACGCGCGCTAAAGAAAAATTGCTTTTGGTCGGGTCGGGGTCTCATAAGCACCGCCTGCCGAAAATCGTTGACCGCGCGGCAACCGTCGCAGGCGACCAAACCTTGCCCGCGGCATTTGTGCGCGGCGTGAACAGTTATTTGGACTGGATTATCGCCGCATTGGTGCAGCACCCGGAGGCGGAAACGCTTCGTGCACTTTCGGAATTTCCTTTCAATCCGAAAACTACCGCCGATTTTCATTTGCAGGTGTTCTGTGATGAACCCCTTACCGCAAAAACGAAAGAAACGGAAAGTGCCGAACCTGCGTCACCGACCGACGAATGGCTTTCTTATATCGCTTCTCGTGTGGAATACACTTACCCGGGTCTGCCGCTTTCGGCGTGCCCTGCAAAAATTTCCGCTTCCGCGCTTAACGAAAGTGACACCGGCTTTACTTTCTTCGCGACGGCGAAACCCGCGTTTTTAGGCGAGGGCGGCATGACCCCCGCCATGCGCGGTACGGCAACGCACCGTTTTGCGGAAGTCTGCGATTTTGCGGCTGCAAAAGTCGATTTAGAACAGGAAATCGAACGCCTGAAAACCCGCGGCTTTTTGTCCGAAGAAGCGTGCGAAATGCTTGACCGCGAAGCGTTGCAGGCCTTTTTCCAATCCTCGCTGTTCGAGCGTATGCTAAACGCCGACGCGCTTTACCGCGAGCAAAAATTTACCGTCTTTTTTCCGGCCGGGGAAGTGCAGAACGATTTGCCGGCGGAGTTTTCGTCGGAACGTGTTTTGGTGCAGGGCGTTATCGACTGCATATTCCTTGAAAACGGCAAACTGGTGCTGGTCGATTACAAAACCGACCGAACGAAAGATGAAGACGCGCTCAAAGAACGCTATAAAAAGCAGCTCGCCGTTTATAAACGCGCCGCCGAGGAAATGTTCGGTCTGCCCGTAGAAGCTGCGATTTTATATGCGTTTTCGATGAAAAAAGAAGTACGCGTAAATATTTGACGAGGATTTCAAAAAAAGACTTGCATTTTATAAAATGCTGTGGTAAAATTCTATCTGCTGTTATAGTAATGTATACTTTAATTGGAACCGAAAGAGGTGACTGAAATGAAGCAGGGAATTCATCCCGAATACAAAACCACAACCGTGAAATGCGCATGCGGCGCTGAGTATGAAACCCGTTCCACCAAAGAAAATCTTCGTGTGGATATTTGCTCGAACTGCCACCCGTTCTTCACCGGCAAACAGAAACTGGTGGACACCGGCGGGCGCGTAGACAGATTCAACAAGAGATTCAATCTGAACAAATAACGCATTCGATAAAAGCGGTGCAGTTGCACCGCTTTTTTCATTTTTCGGGAGAGTGGTGGCTATGCTTTCACCCTATAAAACCGTGCACGGCGCGGGGAGCGATTCGTTTATTGAAAAGCGTTCTAAGTTTATCGGCTATGCAAAACCCGTCAAAACCGCTGGGGAGGCGACGGATTTTATTGAAGAAATCCGCAAAAAACACTGGGACGCGAAACATAATGTCTTTGCTTATATTCTGCGTGACGGCGGCGTAAAACGATACAGCGACGACGGCGAACCGCAGGGCACGGCGGGCGTGCCGGTTCTCGATGTGCTCGAAAAAGAACAGCTTTATGATGTCGCCGTGGTTGTGACCCGTTATTTCGGCGGGGTGCTTTTGGGAACCGGCGGACTTGTGCGCGCTTATTCCCACGCGGCGAAACTTGCGGCCACGGCGGGCGGGATTGTCACCATGGGCCCTTGCAGCATTTTAAACGTGGAAACCGACTATGCGTTTTACCAAAGGCTTTTGACGATTTTGCCCGAATTCGGCGCAACCGTGCAAAATTCGGATTTTTCCGACAAAGTCACGCTGACGCTATCCGTCGCTTCCGAAAAAGAAGCCTTAATTTGTGACAAAATCTTTGACAGCTCCGACGGGCGCGTGAAAGCGCAAAAAATCGGTGAAAATTTTGCCGAAATTTAAAGGGAATCCGAAAATTTGTGCGTATATTTAAATAAGACAGAAAGAAAAGGCGGTGGAAAAATGGATGCTTCTGTTCGCAAGCGTACCGAAGAAATTGAACAAATGACGCTGTCTCCTCGTGCGTGCCTTGCGCAAAACAGCCGCGGAAGACAGACGCCGGAAGACGAGTGCCCGATTCGCACCGTGTTTCAGCGCGACCGCGACCGGATTTTACACTGCAACGCGTTTCGCCGCCTGAAACATAAAACCCAGGTGTTTTTGTCGCCCGAGGGTGACCACTACCGCACCCGCCTTACCCACACGCTCGAAGTGTCGCAGATTGCGCGCACAATAGCACGCGCCCTGCGGCTGAACGAAGACCTCACCGAAGCGATTGCGCTCGGGCACGACCTCGGGCACACACCGTTCGGTCACGCCGGGGAACGCGCGCTTGACGAAGTGTTTGACGGCGGCTTCCGCCATTATGAGCAAAGTTTGCGCGTGGTTGATAAGCTCGAAAAGAACGGCAAGGGGCTTAATTTGACCTATGAAGTGCGCGACGGGATTCGCTGCCACACAACAGGCAAAGAGGCGGACACCTTAGAAGGGCGAATCGTCAAAATTGCCGATAAAATTGCTTACTTAAACCACGATATTGACGACGCTGTGCGCGCCAATGTCATGCAGGAAGAGGATATTCCGCTCGATGTCCGCGCGACGCTCGGAACGTCCAAATCGGCGCGTATCAACACACTGGTTACTTCCGTAATTGAAAACAGTGAAGACGATATTGCGCTTTCGCTGCCCGTAAGCCAGGCGTTCGCGGAATTAAACCGCTTTATGTTTAAACACGTTTACACAAACCCGGTCTGCAAAGGAGAGGAGAAAAAAGCCGAAGCGCTGATTAAAAGCCTTTACGCTTATTTTGTCGAGAATCCCGATAAGCTTCCCTCTAGCTTTTGGCAGACCAGTATCGAAGAGGGCGCGGCGCGGGCTTCCTGTGACTATGTCGCAAGCATGTCCGACAGCTATGTGTTAAGCGTCTACCACCGCATTTTTATTCCGAAAGCCTGGCTCGAAAAAGGCTTTTGATTTCTGAAAAGTAACTGCAAAAGAGGTGATTTAGGTGGCGATTGACGAATCGTATTTGCTGGAACTGCGTTCGCGGGCAGACATTGAGTCGATTGTTTCCGCCTATGTCTCTTTAAAACGCAAGGGCAAAATCTTAACCGGTCTTTGCCCGTTCCACAACGAAAAAACGCCGTCCTTTACCGTTTACCCCGAAACGCAGTCTTATTATTGTTTCGGCTGCGGCAACGGCGGCGATGTGATTACCTTTATTAAAAACATTGAAAACCTTGACTATGTCGAAGCGGTGCGGTTCCTTTCCGAAAAAGTCGGGCTTTCCATGCCGCAGGACAACCACTACGACGCGGGGCTTCATGAAAAGCGCCGGCGAATGTTTGAAGCGAACCGGCTTGCCGCCCGGTTCTTTCACAAAATGCTGTATTCCCCGGCGGGGCAGGCGGGGCTTGCCTACCTTCACGACCGCGGGCTTTCCGATTCGATTATCACCAAATTCGGACTCGGTTTTGCGCCCGACAGTTGGGACGCATTGCGAACGGCTTTGCACGCCGCCGGTTTTACCGACCGGGAACTGTATGAAGCGAACCTGTTGCGCTTAAGCACGAAAAACGACCGTAAACATTATTACGACGCATTCGTTAACCGTGTGATGTTCCCGATTATCGACTTGCGCGGCAATGTCTTGGCGTTCAGCGGCCGCGCGATTACTTCGGATGTGCGTGCGAAATATGTCAATACAAGCGATACGCTGATTTATAAAAAAGGCGAAAACATTTTCGCTTTAAACTTCGCCAAAAAATCCGGAAAAGATTCTCTGATTCTTTGCGAAGGCAATATGGACGTTGTCTCGCTGCATCAAGCGGGCTTTGACAACGCCGTCGCGGGTCTCGGCACCGCGCTGACGGAACAACAGGCGTCTTTGCTTTCGCGGTATGCGTCGGAAATTTTGCTTTGCTACGACAACGACGAAGCGGGTCAAAAAGCGGCGCGCAAGGCGCTCGCGCTGTTTTCCAAAACTACCGTCCACGTGAAAGTTATCAATATGGAGGGCGGCAAAGACCCGGACGAAATTATCAAAAAATATGGGCCGGAGCGTTTCAAAGCCCTGATGAACGGCGCGGCGAATGACATTGAATATAAGCTCTTAAAAGCGCGTGAGGGGTTCAACTTAAACACTTCTGACGGCAAGGTTAAATTTTTGGAAGCCGCGTGCGCTGTTTTGGCGCAGGTGAAAAGTCCCGTGGAACTGGACGTTTACGCCGGCAGGCTTTCGGAAGAACTCGGCGTCGACAAACAGGCGATTTTGCTGCAGGCAAAGCGTGTGCACAAAAACAACGCTTACCGCAATAAAAAAGAAAAGCTCAAAGAAGTGCGCGACTATGAGAAAACGGCGGCGAAAGCCACGCGCGAGGTAAACCCCGAACGCGAAAAACATTTGCGTGCCGCGCGCGCCGAAGAAGTGCTGCTCGCGAGTCTTATGAATAATCCCGCGTTTTTCGGGCAACTCAAAAACAGTATTTCGTCTGATTTGTTTATAACTTCCTTTAACCGACGCGTGTTTGAAGCGGTGCGCGAACAAATCGAAAGCAACGGCGAGTTTATGTTGTCTGCGCTTTCCGATACGTCATTTGCAAGCGAGGAAATCAGCGCAGTCGCCCGAATTCAAACGCTCATTCCCCAGCTTGCGAACACCTTAACGGAATGCCGCGATTGCATAAAAGTCCTTTCCGAGGAAAAAGCTAAAAGTGTCCCGGTAAACCCGGCGGGGCTGTCCGACGAAGACTTTTTAAAATTATTTCACCAACAATAGGATTTGTGTGGATCCTTAAATTTACATAAAATGAAGGAGATTTTATGGAGAATTCAGAAAAGAAAAGCTCGGTTATGGCGTTGCTTGAAAAAGGCAAAGCCGCCGGTAAGCTCACCACCCAGGAAATCGATGCCGCAATCCTTGAAATGGATTTCGACATGGACGAACTGGACAAGCTCTATGAAAATATCGAAGCGCAGAATATCGAGATTATCGACGATATGAACGATTCGGTCCTTGACGAGCTGAATTTCGATTCCGAACTGCCGAAAGGGCAGGAGGCAGCCGCCGCGGCCGCGGACACCCGCAACGCGGCAATGGACGACCCGGTCAAGGTGTATCTCAAAGAAATCGGTCGTGTGCCGCTGCTCACACCCGAAGAGGAAATCGAACTTGCCATCCGTATCGGCGACAACGACCAGCAGGCCAAACAGCGCCTTGCGGAAGCGAACCTTCGTTTGGTTGTCAGCATCGCCAAGCGTTATGTCGGCCGCGGGATGCAGTTCTTGGATTTAATTCAAGAGGGCAACTTAGGGCTTATCAAAGCGGTGGACAAGTTCGACTACACAAAAGGCTTCAAATTCTCGACCTATGCGACTTGGTGGATTCGTCAGGCGATTACCCGCGCGATTGCCGACCAGGCGCGCACGATTCGAATCCCTGTGCACATGGTCGAAACCATCAACAAGGTCAAAAAGACCAACAGCCAGCTGCTCCACAAAAACGGCCGTGACCCGACGGCGGAAGAAATCGCCGCAGAACTCAATATGCCGGTTGAAAAGGTGCGCGAAATTTTGCGCGTTTCCCAAGAACCTGTCTCCTTGGAAACCCCGATCGGTGAAGAAGACGACAGCCACCTCGGTGACTTTATTCCCGATGACGACGCGTTGGCGCCCGCCGACGCGGCTTCGATGCTGCTTTTGAAAGAACAGCTCAACGACGTCTTAAAAACCCTGACGCTGCGCGAAGCGAAAGTGCTTTCCCTGCGCTTCGGGCTTGAAGACGGTCACCCGCGAACCCTTGAAGAAGTCGGCAGTGAATTCGGCGTTACCCGTGAACGCATCCGCCAGATTGAGGCGAAAGCGCTGCGCAAACTGCGCCACCCGAGCCGCAGCAAAAAACTCAAAGATTTCTTAGATTAAAGAAAAAGCTGTTTTCCGAAAGGGAAACAGCTTTTTTGTGAAATATTCCGTATTGAATCAGGCTTTTCTCTATGCTACAATAAATTAAGACTTATGTGGGGAGTGTTCAATTTGGAAAGACGCGACAAAATCAATTATTATTTGGACTTAGCCGAAGTTGTTGCTCAGCGAAGCACCTGCCTTCGCCGGCGGTACGGCGCGGTCATCGTCCAAAATGACGAAGTAATTTCCACCGGCTATGTCGGCGCGCCCCGCGGGCGTAAAAACTGCACAGACATAAATTTCTGCATTCGCTCCAAAATGAATGTACCGCGCGGCGAACGCTATGAGCTTTGCCGGAGCGTCCACGCCGAGGCAAATGCCATTATCAGCAGTTCCCGCAATAAAATGCTCGGCAGCACGCTGTATTTGGTCGGGATTGAATGTGACACCGGCGAATATGTTGAAAATGCCAACAGTTGCTCGATGTGCAAACGCATGATAATCAATGCCGGCATCGCGCACGTGATTATCCGCGATACCAAAGACGATTACCGTATTATTCATGTGCAAAAATGGATTGAAGAGGACGAATCCTTAAACGGCACAACCGGCTATTAAACATAGTAGATAAATATTAACTATTTTATAAAACCGCTCTGTTTCGCAGGGCGGTTTTATAGTTGTAATTGCAGTTTACCGATGTCAGCTTTGCCGGCAAGCAGCAAAACAGTAAACGCGTAAAGCGCGGTGCGGGGGGCAGTTTCATGGAACTGTACCGAAAACTCACAAGGCAAAATTTCCGCGCCGTCAAGCGTGTGCAAAATATCCTGAACGCTGATATGCAGCGTGACCCGGTCAGCGCTCGCAATGCTGATACAGTTGTTTCGCCCCGTTCCGACTGTCAAAAAGCGGTCGTCGCAGACGCTTTTTGAAAGCCCGTCCGCGATAATGCGGTCGAATCGGCAGTCCTTTGCAATTTTTCCGCTTTGGGTGTTCCCCGGAAGCAGCAACAGCCGGTGCCGTGTCGTTACCGAGCGCACGGTGTCTGTGTTAAACACCAAAAACGCCGGGAAAGCCGCGGAAAAGTCCAAAACCGAGTCTTTGGACACAAAAAGAACTCCGCCGAATTTTTCTAAGATACAACAGAGCTCTTTTGCACAATTTTCATTTTCCGAACCGGGGACAACGACTGTAATCATCCAATCACCGCTAGTAGTATGGCAGCTTCAAAAGGACTTATGCAGCGTAGAAAAAGAACAAAATTTCAGAAAGGCAAAACCACAAAAAATATTTGCGGAAATTGGGAAAAAACTATTGGAAACTTGTACTATATCGTTTATAATAAAATAGAATATGAACATAGGAGGGCTTTCGATGGCTTCCAATTATTCCGTTTCTTTGGCGCGCATTATTAAAGAGTTTTCGTTTGAAACGCTTTACATGCCCAAAGACCCGTCCGAATTGTCGGTCACGTCCCAAGACGTTAACCGCCCGGGGCTTTTGCTTGCGGGACGCGACGATTATTTTGACCCCCTGCGCGCGCAGATTCTCGGGCTTTCCGAATTGGAATTTTTAAAAACCCAAACACCCGAGCAACAGCGCGAAGGGCTTGAGCGGCTGACAAGCCAGCACCCGCCGGTGATTTTGATTACCCGCAATCTCGAGTGCCCGGAAACCTTGCGCGAGCTTGCCGAAAAATACGAGGTGCCGTTGCTTCGAACGGAAGAATCCACTTCGAGCTGTATGTCCTCTTTAATCTACTTTTTAGGCACCGAACTTGCCGACCGCATTACGCGCCACGGCGTTTTGGTCGAGGTTTACGGCGAAGGTATTTTGATTGTCGGCGACAGCGGTGTCGGCAAAAGCGAAACCGCGATTGAACTTATCAAACGCGGGCACCGCCTGATTGCGGACGACGCCGTGGAAATCCGCCGCGTTACCGCAAAAACTCTGGTCGGCTCTGCGCCGGATAATATCCGCCACTTCATTGAGCTTCGCGGCATCGGGATTATTAACGCCCGCCGCATTTTCGGTATGGGCGCCGTTAAGTTGACGGAAACGATTAACATGGTCATTCAGTTAGAGCCCTGGGATTCCACAAAGGTGTATGACCGCATGGGGCTTGAAAATGATTATATTGACATTATGGGCGTGAAAGTGCCGGTCACCGTTGTGCCCGTAAAGCCCGGCCGAAACCTCGCGGTGATTATTGAGGTTGCCGCAATGAACAACCGGCAAAAGAAAATGGGCTACAACGCCGCGCGCGAGCTTTTGCACCATCTCGGTATGGATGACGAAGAAAGCGCGCCGGAAGAAGAACTGGAAATTTGGCGGAATTTCTAACGCCGCTTGTTATAAATATTTTTTCGGAGGAAAAGGAATATGTATAGAATAGGTGTTGATTTAGGCGGAACCAATATTGTTGCGGGTGTTGTAGACGAATTTTATAAAATCGTCGGCAAAGGCAAACGCAAAACCGCCTGCCCGCGTCCGGCGAAGGAAATTTTGGCGGACATTGCCGTTTGTGTCAACGAAGCCGTCAAAGACGCCGGCATTACGATGGACGAAGTTTCTTCTATAGGTATCGGCACGCCGGGTTCTGTGAACAAACGCCTCGGCATTATCGAATATGCAAACAACCTCGGCTTTGATAAAGTACCCGCGCGGGATGTTTTGTCGAAATATTTTGACCAGCCGATTTATCTCGAAAATGACGCCAACTGTGCGGCGCTCGGCGAAGCGGTTGCGGGCGCGGGCGGCAACGTGGAAAACTTCGTTGCGATTACGCTCGGCACGGGTGTGGGCAGCGGCATTATTGTCAACGGCAAAATCGTCAACGGCTGCAACGATGCGGCAGGGGAAATGGGCCATTCCGTGATTGTTGTCGACGGCGAACCCTGCACCTGTGGCAGACGCGGCTGCTGGGAAGCCTATTCCTCGGCAACGGCGCTCGTTCGCCAGACCAAAAAGGCGATGCAGGAAAACAAAGATTCCTTAATGTGGGAAATTGTCGGCGGCGACCTTGATAACGTCAACGGCAGAACCGCGTTTGACGGTATGCGTAAAGGCGACATTGCCGCAAAGGTCGTTGTGGACAAATACATAAAATACCTTGCCGCAGGTATCACGAACACCATTAACGTGTTCCAGCCCGACGTGCTTTGCGTCGGCGGCGGCATCGGCTGTGAAGGCGAACCGCTGCTTGCGCCCATTCGCAAGATTGTGGAAAAAGAGCGTTACAGCATTCACTGCGGCAAACAGACGCAGATTTGCTCCGCCATTCTCGGCAACGACGCCGGTGTCATCGGCGCGGCGCTGTTAGATGAATAATTTTGTGAGGGATTGTTTTGTTCGAAGCGATTATAGCTGCTGCAGAAAAGCATAAAACCGAATATCATGAAGGTTTCCCGCTGTCTTTGGTGACAAGCTTCAAGACCGGCGGGCCTGCGGCGCTGTATGTTTTGCCGGCGGATAAAACGGCGCTTGCCGATATTCTCTCAGCCTGCCGAAAAGAAAAGGTGCGCTTTTGCATTGTCGGCAACGGCAGCAACCTTTTGATTTCCGACGACGGCTTCCCCGGCGTGGTCATTCGGATCGGTCCCGCGTTTTCCAATGTGGAATATCTCGGCGACGGCGTTATCGCCTGTGATGCGGGCGAATCTGTGACCGGGCTTTGCAATTTTGCTTTAAAACACGCGCTGACAGGCCTCGAATTTGCGTTCGGAATTCCCGGAACAGCAGGGGGCGCGGCCTATATGAACGCCGGCGCTTACGGCGGGGAAATGAAAGACGTTTTGCAGTCTTGTGCGCACATTGCGCCCGACGGCACCTTCGGCAGTTTTTCGGGAGAACAGCTCGCTTTGGGCTACCGCAAAAGCGTTTATACAGATTCTGACTATGTCATTACAAAGCTGATTCTGAAACTGCAGCCCGGCGACCCGGCGGCGATTCGCGCAGCGATGGATGACAAAATGGCGCGCCGCAAAGCGAAACAACCGCTTGAATATCCGAGTGCGGGCAGCACCTTTAAACGCCCCGTGGGCTATTTTGCCGGTGCGCTGATTGAAGAATGCGGCCTGAAAGGCTTTACCGTCGGCGGCGCGCAGGTCAGCGAAAAACACGCCGGTTTTGTGATTAACAAAGGCGGCGCAACCACCGCGGACATTTTAAATGTGATTCACGCCGTCCAAGAGCGCGTTTACGCGCAAAAGGGTGTGCGTTTGGAAACCGAAGTCAAATATATTGGATAGGAAGTGAGCCGAAATGGATTTGGTCATTGTTACCGGGCTTTCCGGTGCGGGAAAATCCCGCGCGATTGATGCGTTGGAGGATATCGGGTATTTTTGTGTGGATAATATGCCGCCGGAGCTGATTCCGACCTTCGTCCAGCTGATTTTGAAGTCCAAAGAAAAACGTGACCGCGTGGCGCTGGTCGCGGATATCCGTCTTGGCAGCAACTTCTCTTCTTTGTTTGACGTTTTGGGCGACCTTGAAAATATGAAGGTCAAATATAAAATCCTGTTTATTGATGCCGACAACGAAGTGATTATGCGCCGTTATCAGGAAACGCGCCGCAAACACCCGCTTGCTGACGAATTCAGCACACCGTCTATTTTGCAAGCCATTAACAAGGAACGCGAAATCCTTTTGCCTGCGCGGCAGAAAGCGGATTATATCATCGACACGTCCGACGTGACCAGTTCCCAGTTTAAAGAGCGAGTCGCCAACCTGTTTTTGGACAACGCACAAAGCGCACTGAAAATTTCCGTCATTTCGTTCGGCTTTAAATACGGCGCGCCGAAAGAGGCGGACTTGGTGTTTGACGTTCGGTGTTTGCCGAATCCGTTTTATATTCCCGAACTCAAACAGCACACGGGTCTTGAAGAGCCGGTGCGCAATTTCGTAATGAAATTCGACCAGTCAAGAGGGCTTGAAATTAAATTACTCGACTTGCTCGATTATCTTTTGCCGTTATACAGAACCGAGGGAAAAAGCCAGCTGACGATTGCCGTCGGCTGCACGGGCGGGAAACACCGTTCCGTCGTTTTCGCGGAGCTTATCAACAAGCATCTTTTGGAAACAGGCGCGAACAGCCGCGTGTATCACAGAGATATTAAAAGGTAGAGAATCGTTATGTCTTTTTCTTCGGATTTAAAAGAGGAGCTTTTGCGCATTGAGCCGGAAAACGCCTGTTGTCAGTTGGCGGAATGTTACGGTCTGTTTTTGTTCGGCCGCGGCTTTTCCGCAAAAGACATTTCCATTTCCACGGAAAACAAGGCGGTTGCCGAAAAATACCGCTATTTGACCGAGCGGCTCTGCCTGCGCCCGGCGACGCTCGAACATTCTACCGCCAAAAAATTCCGGGTCGCCGTGGAACAGCGTGCGGACAGGCTTCGTGTGCTTTCGGCGTTCGGCTATGACGGTACGGAGCGCGCAAGGCGGTTAAATTGGAGCAATATTTCCGACGACTGCTGTGTCGGCGCGTTTTTGCGCGGGGCGTTTTTAGCCTGCGGCACGATAAGCTCGCCGGAAAAAAATTATCATTTGGAATTTGTCGTTCCGCATTATAACCTAAGCCAGGATTTAAAAAAGTTTTTGGAAAACAGCGATTTTTCGCCGAAAGAGGTGCGCCGCAACGGCCTTTATGTGCTGTATTTTAAAAAGACCGAGGAAATCCAAAATTTAATCGGAATTATGGGCGCTTCCAAATTTGTTATGGAGTTTATTGACGTGATTGTCTATAAAGACATTCGCAACAACGTCAACCGCCGGCTGAATTTTGAAAACGCCAACTTAAACAAAACCGTGAACGCCGCCGTTCGGCAGACGCAGAGCATTCAAAAACTCAAAAAGAGCGTGAAGTTTCGCGAGCTTTCGCCGGAATTGCAGGAAATTGCCAATCTTCGGCTTGAAAACCCCGATTTTTCCTTACAGCAAATCGGCGACGCGCTGACGCCGCCTATGTCTCGTTCCGGCGTTTATCACCGGCTTAAAAAACTTTGCGACATGGCGGATAAACTAAAATAAATTTTTTAGAAGACGGAGAAAATTATGAAAATACTTGCGATTGACATCGGCGGAACCGCCATAAAATACGGCATTGTCCGCGAAGACTTTTCGATTGAGCAATCTTTTGAGATTCCGACCGAAGCCTATCTCGGCGGACCGCACTTGATGAACAAAATCATGACCATTGTCGGGGAATACGCCAACGATGTGGCCTGCGTCGGTATCAGCACGGCGGGGCAGGTCAACAGCGAGCTTGGCAAAATCATTTTCGCAAGTGAGAATATCCCGAACTATACCGGCATAGAAATTACCAAAACCATACATAAAAAATATAACTTGCCGGTCAGCGTGGAAAATGACGTCAATTCCGCCGCCACCGCGGAGGCAAACTTCGGCTCGGGGCGCGGGTACAGTGATTTCCTTTGCTTAACTTACGGCACGGGTGTCGGCGGCGCAATGTGGATTAACAACAAAATCTATACCGGCGAACATTTTTCCGCCGGGGAATTTGGTCACATTGTCACCCATACGGGCGGCCGGAAATGCACCTGCGGCAACAACGGGTGTTATGAAATGTATGCGTCCACACGCGCGCTGATTCAAGGCGTCAAAGACGCCACCGGAAAAACGCTCACCGGCCGTGAAATTTTCAAGCCGGAAAATTTCAGCAACGTCACGATTCGCGCGGTCATTGACAACTGGATTGAAGAAGTCATCGGCGGGCTTATCACGCTGATTTTCATTTTCAACCCGCCCTGCATCATTCTCGGCGGCGGCATTATGAACGAGGATTATATCATCGACGAAATCAATAAACGCATTCACGCCCGCCCGATGCATAGCTGCAAGTCGGTTTCCATTAAAAAAGCGGCAATGAAAAACCAGGCCGGTATGCTCGGCGCCGCGCTGCTCGCCAAAGAAAGACTGCAAGGAAATTTGCCGGAGTAAATGGCATTTTTATATTGACAAACCAAAAAATCTGTATTAAAATTGCCTTACCTCGTGAGGGAGTAGTCAGCATCTAACGGTGCGGCAAGTCAACATACTGACCTTTCGGTCTGGCTTTACCTGAAATGACAAGACTCATGTACGGCTTTTTTGCTGTGCAGGGGTCTTTTTTTGCGGCAAAACAAAAGTAGGAGTGAACAAAAAAATGGGAATCGGAGAATTGTTGCTTATCGGCATCGGGCTTTCAATGGATGCGTTCGCGGCGTCTGTCTGTCAGGGCTTAAAAATGCGGAAGATAAGCCCCAAGCAGACCTTGATTATCGCCTTGTTTTTCGGTAGCTTTCAGGCGTTAATGCCGCTGATCGGCTGGGTGCTCGGCAAACAGTTTGAAACCTATATCACAAGCATCGACCACTGGATTGCCTTTGTTTTGCTGGCGTTCATCGGCGGCAAAATGGTGTTTGACGCGCTCAAACAAGAAGACGGTGACAAAGATGATTCTCCGTTCAGCGTCCGCGAAATCTTTTTGCTTGCGATTGCAACAAGCATTGACGCGCTCGCGGTCGGGATTACGTTCGCGTTTCTCCAAACCAATATTTGGGTGAGTATTGGTATCATCGGCTGCACGACCTTTTTGCTTTCCGCAGTCGGCGTGTTCATCGGGCACAAATTCGGCGCAAAACACAAAAACAAAGCCGAACTTGCCGGCGGTATCATTTTGATTCTAATCGGGCTTAAAATTCTTTTGGAGCATTTGGGCGTCATCTCGTTTTAACAAACGAAACCCCACCGCACGCTTCGCATACAATGGAATGCGGAAAGCGGGTGAACTATGCACGGCAGAAAACGCAAAAAAAAGCGGCTGTTTTTCTCGGTGACGGCGTTCCTGTTGATTTTTGTACTTATTTTAACCGTCTTTCTGAAAATGCGGCCGGTCGTGATTTCCTATGCGCAAAATACGGCAAAGCGCATGATGCTCACTTCGGCAAATGAATCGGTAGCCGCGCTTGTGTCGGAAAACGACATTGCCTATGACGATATTGTCCATCTTAACAAAGATGCCTCCGGTTATGTGACGAGCTTGCAGGTCGACGTGTTTACGGTCAATCTTTTGAAAAGCCAGATTTCCCTGGAAATTTCAAAGCGAATCGCCCAAAAAGAAGGTTACACGGTCTCAATTCCGATTGGCACATTCCTCGGGAACGAATACACAAACGGCTTGGGTCCGAAAGTGCATTTTACAATGCAGCTTGTCACCAACACCGTGGCGGACTTTTCGTTTCAGTTTGAACAGGCGGGCTTAAATCAGGTCATTCACCGCGTCATTTTGGAACTCGAAATCAACGGCAGACTGATTATGAAGGGCGCAACCGACAGCTTTTCGGTCAAAACCTCTGTTCCGGTTGCGGAAACCGTGATTGTCGGCATGACGCCCGACGCCTTCACACAGGTGTTTGAAAGCGGTTTTAGCGACACGGCGGGACTTATTAACGATTACGGAGCGGTCGTCATCGAATAACAGCCAAAAAGCGAAAGGTATTTTTACCTTTCGCTTTTTTAAAATACATTTTTCAAATCGGGGGTTTCGGCGTCTTTCAAATGCTCGAACCGATAGCGGATTTCGCACATATCTTCGTAAACGCCTTCAAAATCCTGCTGTTCCGTCTTTTCCGAAAGCCCGCGAATGAGAATATCCAAGTCGTCGGTCTCATGGTGGTTGACAAACGCACCCAACAACGAATCATATTTTTCCCACGCCGTCAGAAAGTCTTTAACGGCGTTTTTTTGTTTTTCGGGGTCTTTTGCCTGCGCTGCCGAAATAACAGCGTCGGTTTTTTCCTCCATTTGAAAACAGATGTGCCGCAACCCGTAATACCCGCCGACAGCAAGCGCTCCGGCGAGCACCAGGCAAAGAATTGCAATCCAAAGTCGTTTCATTTGCCGTTCGCCTTCTTTATCATGTGGGTGTTGCCCTTTTTGTCCATGGTCATCAAAAGGATGTTTTCAACGTCAATATGCTTTCTTTGAATGAGCTTTTTCATTTTCTCGGGCGTCATGTTGCATTCGCTGAAATCCATTTCCACGACTTTTCCGTCGCTGATAATCACCGTCGGCATACCGTTGTCGGGCAGCTGCACCTGTAAGTCACCGGCGGTGGGGACTTTGTTTTCCGGCTTTAAAAGCACGCTTAATGTGCCGTCGGTTTCCACAATGGCATATTGAACGGTCGTAATATCAAACACGTCTTTTTTGCGAAGCGCCTCCAAAAGGTCGTCCACGGTAAACCGCAGGCGCTGTAACTGTTTTTGGTCAACAACGCCGTTGCGAATCACGATTAGGGAATTGCCCTGTAAAAGCGTTCGAAACCGAAGGCTTTTTAAACTGATGACCGAAATCACAATTTCAAACCCGATGAGCAAAAGCACCGGAATAAAGGTGTGCACCAGCGGGATTTCCGGGTCCTGCATCGGAATCACCAAAATTTCCGACAATAAAATGGTCAAAACCAAGTCGGCGGGCTGTAACTCGCCGACTTGCCGTTTGCCGAGCACGCGAATGGTAATCAGCACCAAAATATATAAAATAATTGTGCGAAGCAAAGTCACTAACATTTTTTACCCCAGCTTTATTCTTTTTCCTTTGAGAATATCGTGTGTTTGCGCGGTCAAAATATTACAGGTGATTCTATGCGTAAATGGATAAAAAATGAAATGGAAAAAATCACACAGCCGGTCTCTTCTGACAGCGCACCTGTGCCGGTCAGCCGGTCGCTTGAAAAAAATATTGTCTATTTTAAAGAAAAGCTCGGGTCGAGCTTCGACATTATGTATAAGCAGACCCAAATCGGCGGCAACAAAGCAATGTTTATTATGGACGACGGGATGTGCGACAACCTTTTGGTCACAGGTCAGGTCGTCAATCCGATTTTAACGGCGCGCGATTTGCCTGAAAACCCAGAAGAGCAAATGGCATATATCCGCGACTGTGTCTCGAGTGGGATTGACCAAAAAGAGGAATACAGCCTCGACGAAGCGGTCAAGCAGGTTGTTTCGGGGCTTGTGGTTTTGTTTATCGACGGCGTGCCGTTTTGTGAGTGCTTCGGGGTGCAGGGCTTTCCGAAACGCAGCATTGAAAATGCGCAAACCGAGGTGCAGGAACGCGGCGCGCAGGAAGCGTTTGTCGAAAGCTTTAAAGATAACGTCGCGCTCATTCGCCGCCGGATTCGCTCGCCTGTGGCGCGCTTCGAGGTGCAGGAGGTCGGCACAACCAGCCAAACGCGCGTCTGTGTTTGTTATTTTGCCGACCGTGCCGACAAACAAACCGTTGAAAGCGTCAAAAGCCGGTTGAGTAAGGCAAAACTGGACGTCGTCCTCGGTGCGGGTTATTTGCGTCCGTTTTTGGAAACCAAGGTCGTTTCCTTGTTTTCCGGCGTCGGCACAACCGAACGGCCGGACACCGCCTGTGCGGAAATGGCGGAAGGGCGCGTGGTCATTTTGGTGGACGGCACGCCGTTTGCGCTGATTGTGCCTTATTTGTTTGCCGAAAATTTCCAGTCGCTTGATGATTATAACCACAAACCGTTTTACGCGGTGTTTATCCGCGTTTTGAAATTCTTTTCTTTTATTTTAAGCGTATTCCTGCCGGGCATTTATGTCGCCGTCTGCACGTTTCATCAGGAAATTTTACCGACAGCCATGCTTTACGACACCGCGGTGCAAGAAAGCGTAACGCCGTTCCCCGTTATGGTGGAAGCGATTTTTATTCATTTTATTTACGAAATCGTGCGCGAAGCGGGCCTTCGTATGCCGAAATCCGTCGGGCACGCGGTAAGTATTGTCGGCGCACTTGTGATAGGCGACACGGCGGTGTCCGCGGGGCTTATCGCTGCGCCGATGCTGATCGTGGTCGCGATGACGGCAATCAGTTCCTTTGTTGTTCCGAAAATTTATTACCCGGTTTCGCTGTTGCGGTTTGCGTTTATGATTATCGGCGGACTTGCCGGATTTTACGGGATTGTGATTGGTTTCGGGATGATGCTTGTAAACCTTTGCGCGATGCGCTCTATGCAAACCCCGTTTACCGCGCCGTTTTCGCCGGCAAACCCCGGTGCGTTGGTGCGCGACTCGTTTTTGCGTCTGAGCTGGAAGCGGTTAGGAAAGCGGGAACTCAAAATTAAGAGCTTGGAGAAATAACATGGAAAAAAGTACAAAAATCAGCATTTGGCAGTTGTTTTCCATTGTGCTGTTGTCAAGGCTTTTGACGCTTTTGACCTATACGCCGGTCGGCGCGGAAAGCCTTAAACACACGTCCGACTATTTTCCGGCGGTGGGGTTTGCCGTTTTGTTTATCCTACTTTTTTCTTTGCCGCTTGTGTGGCAGAGAAAAGTCTTTCCGAACCACGACCTCGTGGATATTGCCTATTACGCGTCGCCGCTGCTTTCCAAAGGCACGTCGCTTTGTTTGGCGTTTTTCTTTACCTTTAACGCTTTGACCACACTCGGAAAACTCGAGTGGTTTGTGGGAACGATTATTTTCCCCGAAAACAGCAGTTCTTTGTTTGTGCTCATTTGCGTTGCCGCCGCCTGTTACGCCGCGTCGTTGGGACTTGAGGCCGTCGGCAGGGCAAGCGGCATTTCCCTTGTTGTTTTCTGCGCGTCCTTTATTTTTATTATGTTCGCTATGGCCGATAAAACCGATTTTTTGAATTTTTCGCCGGTGTTTTATGACGGCGTGCAGCCGTCTTTAAAAGCGGGACTCGACGCCGCGACCCGAACGGTCGAAATCGCCGTCCTTTCGGTTTTAATGCCGCGCGCCAGCGGCAACCCCGGCAAAATGTACACGGCCTTTATTACGTCTTTGGGCGGATGGATGCTGTTGGTGTTCTTTTTCGTGACCGGCGGGCTCGGCGATTTTGTGTTCAGCCAGCTTTTCCCCATTCACGCCATGGCGGAGCTTTCGCAGTTCAGCGTGTTTCAGCGGTTCGACGTGCTGTTAACCGGCGTTTGGATTTTGACAGCATTTATCAAAATCAGCCTGCTTTTGTATTTACAGGCGATGCTTTTACAAAAATCCTTTGTCCCGAAATGGAAAAACATTTATATTTTGGTTGCGGGCGTCGTCATCTTTTTGGTCCAGATTTTGTTCGGCGGCGTGTTTTCCGAATTCTTTTTCGGAACTTCGCTTTTGGAAAGATTGATTTTCTTCGTCCTGTTTGTCGTGGTGCTGCCGCTCGCTGTGCTGACGGCGGCAACTTTGAAAAGGAAGCGTGCGCATGAATAAAGTTTTGAAAATATTGGCTTTGTTAGGCCTTTTGGTGCTTTTGTTCAGTGGCTGTCAAAACTCGGAAAATGAGCTAAAAAACCGGCTGATTGTGCAGGCAATCGGGATTGACGCGCAAAAAGACGGTACGGTGCTCGTCACCTTGCAAACGCTCAACACCGAAATGGCGGGCAACCCCAACAGCGGTGCGAGCCTCGGTGACGTGGTCACTTCTTTTCAAGTGACCGGCAAAACCGTTGCGGACGCAATTTCTAACGCCGCAACTATGATCGGCAAAAAACCGCTTTTGTCTCAAAACCGTTTGGTCGTGTTTGGTCGCGACACCGCCGAACAGGGGATTTTAGAGCATTTGGACTTTTTTGTCCGCGATACCGAGAACCGCACAACCGTTTTGCTGGCGGTTTCGGATACAACCGCCTATGACGTGGTCAGCGCAAAAATGGGCGAAAATGTGTTGACAGCGGACAGCATCGAAGCCATTTTGCACGCGCAGCAATTCAGCACCGACGTGGTGGGACAGGCGATTTATTCGGTGATTAACAAAATGGAATCGGACACCGCCGATGCCTATTTGCCGGTTTTAAAAGCGAGCGAAGAAAAAGAGGACGAAAGCAAGGTGGAGCTTTGCTCTGTCGCCGTATTTCAAAAAGATAAACTGCAATATGAATTGAACGAAGAGGGGATAACCGCTTTACAACTTTTGACCAACGAAGTGGAAATCGGCTATTTCTCGGTTGAAAATCCCGAATACGATTCCACAACCGTTTTGAAAATTCGAAAAAGCCGGGTGAAAATTCAACCGGCTGTAAAAAACGGAAATATTCATTTTGATATTCAATTACAAATGACGGTGGATATTGCGGAAAACCAAACCGAAAACCCGTTCGGCGTCAGTAAGGAATTTATCCAAAGCACGACCAAGTGCGCAAAAGAATATATTACGAATCTTTTGGACGAAAGTTTAAAGCAGTCGTTTGTTGTCAATCAAGCAGACCCTTACCGCTTCGGTACACGCTTTTTGAAAGCATACACAAGCTATTACAAAGAAAATATCGAGGACTGGAAAGCGGTGCTTCCAAGCGTGGAATACAACATCGACACGCAAATCGAAGTGAAATATGTCGGAAACGGTGCGGAAAATATTTAACTTTTCCTTGCGTTTTCGGGGCTTTTTCGCTATGCTTTATCTTGGAGGCGAAAAAAATGAATACCTTTGCGCGCATTTACGAAATTGTGCGAAAAATTCCATACGGCCGCGTGGCAACCTACGGCGATATTGCGTTTCTTGCCGGAAACCCGCATCTTTCGCGCGTTGTCGGGTACGCGTTGCACGTTAACCCCGACCCCGAACACATCAAGTGTTATCGCGTGGTCAACCGCTTCGGCGAAGTGTCGCCGGCGTTTGCGTTCGGCGGCAAAAATGCGCAAATTGATTTGCTGCGCGCCGAGGGCGTGGAAGTGAGCGACGACGGGCGCGTGGATTTGAAAAAATACCGGTGGCTGCCGGAATAAAAAACGGTACGAAAGATTTTCTTTCGTACCGTTTTTTCTGATTTTCTTATTTAACGATTGTGCCGTTAACAAGGTCAAATTTGAAGTTTTTCGGCTCACCGTTTTGGGTGTAATCAATGTTGATTATGTTGCGGCTTTTAGCCAAAAACTCTGCGTTCTCGATTTTTATATCGTCCTTGCGGAAAGTTTCACGCAAGGTTTCCATTTGCGCCGCGTTGTAATCGCCGACGTTGTCCGACGTAAACAGCACGCTGCCGAACAGCTTGTTGACCTTGGCGATAATCTGCCGCTGTTCAAAGGTGCAATGCATGTTGTTGTCACGCAGCAAGAACACATCCGGGTCGTTTCGGAATGCACGCCCGCCGAGCGCCCGGCGGAAAATGGAGTTGCAAAGCGTGTGTACTGTTGAAACATTTTCACGGTGCGAGAAGGTTTGCCCGTTCCATTTAAGACCCATGTCCGCGCCGATGCGGCAGTAGTCCACCTTGCCGAACGCGGGGAACAGCGGTACGCCGCAGCCGAGAATTTGTTTGTCGCCGACACATTCCCGCAGGAAATCCATCGCTTCGCACATCAGCTGACCTCTTGTCTTGTTGTGGTTCGGCACAATTGCCGCCGCATATAAAAAGTCAAGCTTTACGAGGTCATAGCCCCAGTCGTTTAAAATTACGTCGAAGAAATGGCGGATATATTCCCGCGCGTCTGGGTTTTCAATGTCCAAAGCGTAAAACCCGCCCCAGTTTAAGCCGCAGCGAACCGGGCGGCCTTTTTTGTCGCGGATAATCCAGTCAGGATGATTTTTCGCCACTTCCGAAACATACTGCGCGCCGAACGGTGCGAGCCAAAGCCCGGCTTTCATACCTTTTTTGTGAATTTTATCCGCGACCACTTTCATGCCGCTCGGAAATTTTTTGGCGTCGACCGAAAGCCAGTCGCCGACGTTGGTCTGGTAGCCGTCGTCAATTTGGAAAATATCAATGTCTGCGTCCACTTTGGAAAGCGCTTCCAAATCCTGCGTCACGATTTTGTCGTTGATGTTCGGATAATAGTTGTACCAAGTCGTATAGCCGTTATATACGGGCGCGGTCGCTTTCGGAATTTTCAAAAGTGCAAACCACTTGTCAAAGACTTCGTCCATAGTGCCCTGGAGGTTCACAATATCTAAAACGGTGTATTCGCCGTTAATCGCAATGCCGTCCAAGTCTTTTTCCACTACAATCGTGTTTTCCTTGGCGTTAAAGCGGAAAATCGTATAGCCGGTGCGCTCGTTTAAAGAGGCAAACAGGTCATACTGTGCGCCGCGGCGCACATAGCCGTAGGAAAAGCCGTGAAAATGACCGAGCTCGGTTGCGTATTCGACAAACGTATAGTCACCGGAAGAACGGAACGAGCTCATCATAATAAACGGTTTGAAAACCGGGGAGAGATAAGGGGGCTTGTCGTCGGGAAAATACTCCCGGCAGTCGGTCCAGGATTGGTAACCGTTCAAAAACAGACGGTCGTCTGCTTTAAATTCATACGGAATGGTAATCGAAAGACTTTGTATTTTAACCGGAACCGGCGTGCGCATTTTTAAGACGATATGGTCTTTAAACGCCGTGCAGTCCATACGAAAATGTTCGGTTTCAAACTGGTTGGTGATGTAAGAAGTTTTGGCGACCTGATAGGCGACCTGCATTTTAAATTTTTCCATAATACCCTCCAAGGAGATGACTTTGTCTTTTCAGTATACCATAAAAAGCGGGCGGGGATGTACCAAATTTATTTTTGTTTTTTTGTTGATTTTGCAAACGCCTTGCAGTAAAATAAAACCAATAAAACAGAAAAGAGGCGTGCTATGGATTATAAAGAACGCTATAATGAATGGCTCTTGTTTGACGACGACACAAAACAGGAGCTTTTAAAAATTACGGATGAAAAAGAAATTGAAGACCGATTTTACAAAGACCTGGCGTTCGGAACGGGCGGTATGCGCGGCATTATGGGCGCGGGTCCGAACCGCATGAACCGCTACACAATTTCCCGTGCGACGCTCGGCCTTGCCAATTATTTGTCGGATTTTCCAACGCCGCAAAAAAGCGTGGTAATTGCTTACGATTCCCGCAACAATTCCGAAGATTTTGCAAAATGTGCGGCGGAAGTCCTTGCCGTAAAAGGCATTACCGTTTATCTGTTTGACAAAATCACCCCGACGCCGGTGCTTTCCTTTGCCGTGCGGCACCTCGGCTGTATTGCCGGCATTGTGATTACGGCAAGCCACAACCCGAAAGAATACAACGGCTATAAAGTTTATGACGAAAACGGCTGTCAGCTTGTGCCGTCGCTTGCAGACAAAGTGATTGCCCACGTGCAGGAAATTACGGATTACCGCGCTGTGCCGCGTCTCGATTTTGAAGTCGCGCTGCAAAGCGGTATGATTCAAATGGTGGGTGACGAGGTGCTCGACGCCTTCCTCGACGCCGTAAAAACGCAGGCGCTTTATACGGAACCGAGCAAGTTAAAAATTGTCTACACCCCTTTGCACGGGACAGGCAATATTCCGGTTCGCCGTATTCTTAAAGATTATTCGGTTTCCGTCGTTAAAGAACAGGCCGTGCCGGACGGGGACTTTTCCACGGTTCGCTCGCCCAATCCCGAAGAAAAAGACGCGCTCAATCTCGCGATTGAACAAGCAAAAACCGAAGCGGCGGATTTGGTGCTCGGCACCGACCCCGACTGTGACCGCGTGGGGATTGCCGTACGCCACAACGGCGACTATGTGCTTTTGACCGGCAATCAGGTCGGCGCGCTGTTGGCGGATTTTGTGCTTCGCTTTAAGGCGGATACACTCAACGAAAAATCCACACTTGTCAAAACCATTGTCACCAACGACCTCGGCGCGAATATCGGCAGAAAATACGGCTTACAGATTGTCGAAACGCTGACCGGCTTTAAATATATCGGCGACCAGATTAACCGCTATGAAAAAACCGGTGAAAAAGAATTTGTCATGGGCTATGAAGAAAGCTACGGCTATCTCGTCGGCACGCACGCGCGCGACAAAGACGCCGTGGTTGCGTCCATGCTCATTTGTGAAATGACCGCTTACCACAAAAACAACGGCAAAACGCTTGTGGACGCGCTTGAAGAAATATATAAAGAATACGGTTACTATCTCGACGCGCTCGATTCGTTCGTTTTACAGGGAATAGACGGCGTGCAGAAAATGAACGCCGTGCTCGACGCGCTTCGTGCCCGCGGCGCGAGCGCTTTCCCGGATGTGGAAACGGTGCAGGATTTTTCAGAGGGCATCGGCGACCTGCCGAAAGAAAACGTGTTGAAATATTTGTTCCGAAACGGAAGCTGGCTTGCGGTTCGTCCCTCGGGCACGGAACCAAAGCTGAAAGTGTATTATTCCGTGCGCGGTGAATCCCACGAAGCGGCGGCTGAGCAGCTCTCGGCGCTTCGTGAACAAATGAAGGCGGTGGTAGAAGCGTGAAACTCGAAGAATATATTGAATCTGTGATTCTCCCCAAGATTCAGGGCGACGGCGGCGAAGTGCGCTTCCAAGCTTACACCGACGGCAAGCTTACGCTCGTGTTTCAGGGCGAATGCTCAAAGTGCTTAATTTTAGACCGCTGCCTTCGCTGGATTGAAAGTGAAGTGCAAAAAGACCTCGGAATGACCGTCAACGTCTGTGCGGTTCGTAAAAAGCCGTATTTTTGGGATAAATAAAGGAGAAACCTATGGCACATATCAAAGTTGTACGAAGAAGCATGCGCCCGGAAGAATGGACGGATTTGCGCTTTGAATGGCTCAAACGCCATATTTACGCCAAAAAATATGAAATCAAAACCTTGCAGATTCGTGACGCGCGCCAGGTTTCCGAAATGGAATATGCCTATTACGAAGCGGATTACCGCCCGCTTGTGAAAGGCGATATGTATTTTACGCCGGACGGCACAGCGTTTATCCGCGGGGATATTGTCATTCCGGAGGATATGCGCGAGCAAGAGCTTTGGTTTTCTTTAAAAACCGCGGCGGAAATCATTGTGAAAGTCAACGGGAAATATGTCGGCGGCGTTGACCCGAACCGCGACCGCATTTTGCTTTCGCCTTATCTTGCGCCGGGCACGGAAAAGCTGCATTTTGAAATGCAGGGCTATAACCGTTCCAAACCCGACGACGAGCGCAACCCCGAATCTCTTTCTGTGCGCGGGTGCCGTCAGATTTTTGAGGGCGCTTATCTTGCCACGATTCGCCACGACGTTTTGGATTTGGTTTATGATTTGGAATTGCTGCTCGACGTGGCAAAATGCGAGCTGTTTAATGAAGATTACCGCGCCTTCTTAAATCGGGAGCTCAACAACGCGCTCAATTTTATTGATTTTGAAGATGACGACCTGCCGGGACTCGCAGAAGCCAAACGCTATGTGGACGAAGTGATTTACGCCAATACAGATTACAAGGGGAGCGGGGACGTGGCGCTGATTGCCCACTCTCATTTGGATATTGCCTATTATTGGCGACGCATTCACGCGGTGCAGAAAAACCTCCGCACAGTGCTGATTCAGCTTCGCTTAATGGACCGTTATCCCGAATTCCACTATACCCACACGCAAGCGTACACCTACGAAACGCTGGAAAAATATTACCCCGAAGTGTTCGAAGAACTTCGCGAAAAAATCGCAAACGGGCAGTTTGAACCCGTGGGCGCGATGTATGTCGAGCCGGACTGCAACATTCCGGCGGCAGAAAGTCTGATTCGCCAGTGCCTTTACGGGCAGCAGTATTTCCGCGAAAAATTCGGTAAGACCATTCACAACTGCTGGCTGCCGGATGTATTCGGCAACAGCTGGATTTTGCCGCAGATTCTTAAAAAAAGCGGCGTTGATTATTTTGTTTCCAACAAAATGTCTACCTGGAACGACACCAACCGTTTCCCGCACAACAACTTTATCTGGAAAGGCATTGACGGCAGCGAAGTTTATGCCTGTGTGCCGCCGACGCACTTTATCACTTGGAATATGCCGAGCCAGATTCAGGAAAACTGGGAAGCCTATCAGGATAAAAACACCGGCGGGCAAACCATGTCGATGTTCGGCTACGGCGACGGCGGCAGCGGGGTTACCGAAGATATGCTCGAGATGATGAAGCGTTTTGATAAGCTCTCTATCATGCCGAAAACTGAGCACACAACCGCCGAAGCGTTTTTGGAAAAGAACTTAAAAGACAACCCCCGGCTTTCAAAATGGGACGGGGAGCTTTATCTCGAAATGCACCGCGGCACCTTTACCACAAAGGCCAATATTAAAAAGTGGAATCGAAAGCTTGAATATAAGCTTCGCGAAGCGGAAATCATTTCAACGTTGCGTGCCCTTGCCGGCGCGCCGTATCCGCGTGAAACGCTGACCGCTTGCTACAAAAAGCTGTTGATTAACCAGTTCCACGATATTCTGCCGGGCAGCCACATTACGCCGGTTTATAAAGATGCAATAGCCGACTATGAAGAAATTGACGAAAAGCTCAATGAAATCATCGGCAGCGGCGAGAAGTATTTTAATTCTCTGAATTTCACCCGCACTTGGCTTACCTTTGTTGAAAATCCGCACGGCGACAGCACTCGCTACGGCAGAAAAGGGTATTGGTGCATTCCGAACCTGCCGCCGCTGACAAGCGGGGAAATCCGCCGCAGCGCAGGCACGGCCAAAGCTTGGTGCCGCAGCTTTGAAAATGTGGTCGAAACGCCGTATTATAAAATCGAGTTCCAAAAAGACGGCAGTATTACGAGCCTTTACGAAAAAAGCGAAGAGCGTGAATGGGTCAAAGGCGATTTTAACAAGCTGAAAATTTACGAAGACAAACCGGGCGTTTACGACGCATGGGATATTCTGCCGAATTACAAAGACAAGGAATACCCGGTCGAAGTCGTCGTGCCGTTATTCCTTTCCGAGAAGAACGACGAAGTCGCTGTGTTTGAAACCGAGTTAAAAGTCGGCAACAGCAGCTGGCGGCGTCAAATCCGCCTGTTCCGTCAGTCTCGCGGGATTGAAGTGGAAAACCTTGTGGATTGGCACGAAAAACATCGCCTTGCCAAAGTCGAGTTCGGTTGTAACGTCTTGACGCGTGAGGGCGTTTGTGACATCGGCGCGGGCTTTATCAAACGCGACACCCACCAAAACACTTCGTGGCAGCAGGCGCGGTTTGAAGTCTGCCACCACAAGTGGTGCGACCTTTCGGAAACCGACGGCGGTGTTGCAATTATTAACGACTGCAAATACGGCGTCAGCTTTTCCGAAAATACGATGGCGTTAAGTCTTTTGCGCGCCACGATTCGCCCCGACCCGACGTCGGATATGGGCGTCCACCGCTTCTGCTATATGATTTTGCCGCACAGCGGTTCACCTGTGGAGGCAAACGTCAATAAAATCGCTTTGGAATATAACATTCCGATTGTCAAAGCCGACGTTTCCTGTCAGAATGATTTTTCAGGGTTGTTCTTGCAGGCAATGAAACTTTCGGAGGACGGCTCTATGGTCGTTGTCCGCCTTTCCGAGCAGGACGGCCGCCGCGGCACGCTTCGCCTGCCGAAAGCGGTGAAACTGCTCAATATGCTCGAAGACATCGAGGGAGAAAGCGATACCGTGCCTTACGGTCCGTTCGAAATCCTGACAATAGGAATCCCGCTTGCGTAAACAAAAAAACAGCCGGTAAGCACCGGCTGCTTTTTTTATTTGTTTATATCATGCGTTTTGTATTTCTTCTTTCGGGATTCGTTTTTTCCAAACACCTGCCGCGTAAAACGAAAACGAAAGAATGCTTGCCACCGTCCAGCCTATCGGCCAGGAATACCAAATGCCGGTTTCCGCAAAATACGGCGCGAGAATGTAGGCAAACCCTACGCGCAAAAGCAGGTCGGAAAACGTCGAAACCATAAACGATGCCATAGACCCTGCCCCGCGCAAAATACCGTCTACGACCAGTTTCACAGGAATTAAGAAGTAAAACGGCGAAACGATTTTTAAGAAACGAACGCCGGCGACAATTACCGCCGTGCTGTCTTCGCTGACAAATACCCGCATGGTGTAGTCAGGGAAGAAGAAAAACGCGATGAAAAACGGAACGGCGATAACAAGCGCTAACAAAATGCCGGCGGTAAAGCCTTGTTTCACGCGGCGAATGTTCCGCGCGCCGATGTTTTGCGCCGTGTAGCTTGAAAGCCCGTTGCCGAGCGCGCAAAGCGTGGTAATTGTAAAGGTGTTTAATTTGGAAGCCGCCGCGAACGCCGCAACGACCGTTGCGCCGAAACTGTTAACGAGTCCCTGCACAAATACATTGCCGACAGAAACAAAGCTTTGCTGTAAAATGCTGGGAATTGCAATGCGCGACACGCGGCCCAGCATTTTAAGTGAGAAAATGCGCGGTTTGTCGCTTTTGATTTTCCGCATACGCCGCAGTAAAAATAGGATGGCCGCCACAGACGCGAACCCCTGCGCGATAAACGTCGCCCACGCAACGCCCGAAACACCCATTTGAAAGCGGGTGACAAGCAAAATATCAAGCCCTATGTTGCCGAGTGACGAGACAATCAGAAAGAAAAGCGGCGTTCGTGAATCGCCGAGCGCGGTAAATACCGCGTTCGCAATGTTATAAACAAACAAGAACAAAAGCCCTAAAATATAAATGTTCAAATAGACTTCGGAGTCCGCCATAATCTCTTCCGGCGTGTCGATAAGGCGTAACAGAAGCGGGGAGAGCCAAAGCCCGATGCCGGTTAAGACAAGCGACAGCCCCGCGCTTGCAATGACCGCTGTGCTGACCGCGGATTTCATGTGGGTCATGTGTTTGCCGCCGAAATATTGTGAAATCACAACGGAACAGCCGATGTTCATGCCGTTCGCAATCGCCAAGAACAACATGGTAATCGGCGCGGAAGCGCCGACCGCCGCCAAAGCGTTGACACCGATATAGTGCCCGGCAATAATGCTGTCTACAATATTATAAAACTGCTGAAAAACAACGCTTAAAAGCAACGGAAAGGTGAATCGGAACAAAACCGAACCCGGTTTTCCGACGGTAAGGTCCGTAACGATGCCGAACACTCCTCTCAAAACAAAAGATACAGACATTATACAGCAGTTGTGCGCGTTGGCAAACCTCCAAGGTAAAATTCGGATATTTGTCGGATTTTGCAGAAATATTATTGAAAAAATTGTCGGAATAATGTATACTGTTTTCATTCAATCTTTTGTTTGTGGGGAATCAGAATGAAATTGTTGGAAGAACGAATCCAAAAAGACGGTATTGTCAAAGCCGGCAACGTTTTAAAAGTAGATTCTTTCTTAAATCATCAAATGGATATTGCGCTGTTCAATGAAATGGGCAAGGAGTTCAAACGCCTTTTTTCAGACGTTGAGGTCAACAAGATTATGACCATTGAAGCCTCCGGCATCGGTATTGCCTGCATTGCGGCGCAGTATTTTCATGTTCCGGTAGTTTTTGCGAAAAAAGCGCAGAGCGTCAACATTGACGGCGAAGTGTATTCCACCAAAATCCAGTCGTTTACCCACAAGCGTGTTTATGACGTTATTGTTTCAAAAAAATATCTTTCGCCGGATGATAAAATCTTGATCATTGACGATTTCCTGGCGAACGGCTGTGCGCTTGAGGGGCTTATCGACATTGTGCACGCCGCCGGTGCCCAGGTTTCGGGAATCGGTATTGCCATTGAAAAAGGTTTCCAAAAAGGCGGCGATATGATTCGTTCGCGCGGCCTGCGTCTCGAGTCGCTCGCAATTGTCGAGTCAATGGACGACCAAACCGGCGCGATTACGTTCCGCCACTGACGGTTATTGACTTTTGGGTTAAAATCATTTACTATTAGGTTGGACAAGTTATAAGGGACTTCGGTTATCAACCCCACGAGAAAAGCATAAGCGTTGTTTTCTTCGCCGGGGTTTTTCTCTTTTCGGGTATGTTCTGCGGAATGGGTCCGCTTTGCATAATATCAAACTTTTTGGGAGGAAAAGACATGAAAAAAGTTCTCAGCATTCTCTTGGCCCTTGTCATGGTCGTGCTGTGCTTCGCCGCTTGCGGCAACACACAAGACGCTGACCAAGGCGACAAGACACAGACCGCTACCATCGCCGCGATTCCGAAGGATCAGCTGAAAATCGGCGTAATCCACATCGGTGACCCGGCAGACGGCTCCGGCTATTCCTACACGCATGACCTCGGCATTCAGGGTATGCAGAAAAATCTCGGCCTTTCCGATGATCAGATTGTTCGCCAGTTGAACATTTCCGACTCGGACACCACCGCTATCCGCAACGCGATTGAAGACTGCATCGCGCAGGGCTGCAACGTGATTTTCGGCACCAGCTACGGTTATATGGATACTATGGAAGCGTTGGCAAACGAGCATCCGGATGTCATCTTCTCCCATGGTACGGGCTATAAGAGCAACGGCTCTAACCTGAACAACTACTTCGGCAGAATTTATCAGGCGCGCTACCTTGCAGGTATCGCTGCGGGCTTAAAGACCAAGACCAACAAGATTGGCTATGTTTCTGCTTACGGCACTGAGCTTGCGGAAACCTGCTCCGGCATCAACGCGTTCGCGCTCGGCGTTCAGTCCGTCAACCCCGATGCAGTGGTTTATGTCAAAGAACTGAAATCTTGGTTCGACCCGGCAAACGAAACCGCTTATGCAGAAGCGCTCATCAACATGGGCTGCGACGTCATTTCGCAGCACTGTGACACCGCGAACCCGCAGATCGCGGCTGAAAAAGCCGGCGTCTTCGGCTGCGGCTACAACTCCGATATGACCAAAGATGCTCCGAAAGCGCATCTGACGGCAACCATTTGGAATTGGGACGTTTATTACACCGCGGCTGTTCAGGCAGTTATCGACGGCAAATGGGTGGAATTCGGCAACTATTACAAGGGCGTTAAAGAAGGCCTTTGCGATGTTTCTCCGCTTTCCGCAAACTGCGTGCCCGGCACACAGGAAAAAATCGATGCCGTTAAAGCACTTTACAATGACGGTTCTTGGGATGTTTTCTCCGGCGTGAAACTTTCCTTTGATGAAAACAACAACGTCATTAAGACTGATGCGGCTCTGAAAGACAACACCGGCAAAGAAATCGTCCCTGCGGGCGGTCCTTCCGTGGAAGACAGCGTCATCACCGGTTCAATGAATTACTTTGTTGAAGGCGTAGAAGTCGCGTAATTGAAACTTTAAAAATCGAGGCGTGTTAATCGCTTTAACACGCCTCGACCTCTTGTTTTTACAGACATTCGAAAACTGACAATGCGTGTCGGCTTTCGAATGTCTGTAAGTGAAAGAAAAGGATTGTGAGACATGGAAAACAAAACGCTTGCTATTGAGCTGCGCGGCATTACCAAGACGTTTGGTTCTGTCGTTGCAAATGAAAATGTAGATCTTTCTTTGCGAAAAGGCGAAATCCTGGCGTTGCTCGGCGAAAACGGGTCCGGCAAAACCACGTTGATGAATATGTTGTCCGGGATTTATCAGCCGGACAGCGGTCAGATTTTGGTCGGCGGGAAAGAAGTATCGATTTCTTCGCCGGAAGACGCGAAAAAACTCGGCATCGGCATGGTACACCAACACTTTAAGCTGGTTGAAAATTTCACCGCCGCCGATAATATCTGGATCGGCGACCGCCACGAGAAAAAACAGCTTCTGTCTTCCAAACGGTTTGCGAAGATTGCAAAAATCAGCAAGGACTACGGTTTTGAAATCGACCCGAAAAAATACGTTTATGAAATGTCTGTTTCCGAAAAGCAGACGATTGAAATTTTAAAGGTTCTTTATTACGGCGCGGATATTCTGATTTTGGATGAGCCGACTGCGGTTTTGACGCTTCAGGAAACCCGTAAGCTGTTTTCCATTTTGCGCCGCATGAGCAAAGCGGGCTGTTCGATTATCATCATTACCCATAAGCTCAATGAAGTTTTGGAAATCAGCGACCGCGTGACGATTTTGCGAAAGGGCAAATCCATTGATACGGTTGTTACCGCCGAAACCAACGCGCAGGAGCTTACCAATATGATGGTCGGGCGTCAGGTTTCTTTGGAAATCGACCGCCCGCAGTGCGACGCTTCCGAACCGCTGTTGAATGTCAAAAATCTTTCAATTGTTAACGACGAAGGCGCGCTTGCGATTGATGACGTTTCCTTTACCGTGCACGGCGGGGAAATTCTCGGCGTTGCCGGTGTTTCCGGCTGCGGTCAAAAAGAACTTTGCGAAGCGATTGCCGGCCTGCAAAAAATCAAATCCGGCGAAATCCTTTATAAGGACGAAAATATCGAAAAACTCCCGCCGCGTGAAATTATCAAACGCGGTATTAGCATGAGCTTTATCCCTGAGGACCGTCTAGGCATGGGTCTTGCAGCGTCGTTGAGCATCACCGACAATATGATGCTCAAAAATTACACGGTGTCGAAAGGACCGTTTGTCGACCGCAAAACGGCGGCAAAAACGGCTGACCGCGTGATTGGAAAACTGGACGTTGTCACGCCGAGCCGCGACACACCTGTGCGCCGGCTTTCCGGCGGTAACGTGCAGAAAATCCTGCTCGGCCGTGAAATTGAAGCCGACCCCAACGTGCTGGTCACGGCCTATCCTGTCCGCGGGCTTGACATTAACTCGTCTTATACGATTTACGACACCTTAAACGAGCAAAAGAAAAAAGGCGTTGCCATTTTGTTCGTCGGCGAAGATTTGGACGTTATGTTGGAACTTTGCGACCGCATTTTGGTGCTTTGCCACGGGCGCGTGACCGGCATTGTCAACGCCAAAGAGACCGACAAAGAAGAACTCGGCCTTTTGATGACGGACGCGTTTTCGAAAGAAGAAACGGAAACTCCCGTTGAGGCGGAACAGGAGAAGCAAGCTGAAATTCAATTCCGCCAGGAAAACACCGGCAAGGAAAAGAAAGCAAAATCCCGCCGCAAGCTGTTCCGTGTCACAAAGCGTGACGACCTTTCCACAGCAAAAAGCGTTTTGTTTTATATCGGCGCCATCTTGTTTGCGATTGTCGCCGGCGGTATTCTCGTCGCCTGCATGGGCACCAATCCGTTTTCTTATTATAAAACGGTGTTGGTCGGTTGCTTTAACAACACGATTTATTTCCGCGGCTTTATCAGCATTGTCATTCCTTTGCTGATAACTTCACTCGGCATTGCCTACGCGTTCAAAATGAAGTTTTGGAATATCGGCGCGAACGGCCAGTTTATCATCGGCGCGATATTTGCCGCCACAGTTGGCTTAGGTTTGGGCGAGTCGGTACCGCAGTGGGCATGCCTGCTTTTGATGTTTGTTGCGGGCGCTGTCGGCGGCGGCCTTTTCGGGTTGATTCCGGCAGCGTTGAAAGTGAAATTCGGCACCAACGAAACACTTCTCACCTTAATGCTTAACTATATTGCGTTCTATATTCTTTCTTATCTCAAGAATGTGATATTCTTCCGCAAGCTTTCTGCGACCGGCGAACTGCTTCGCCCGGACTTTAAAGTATTGCCGGACAACGCCTGGATGTATCAGTTCGATTTCTTCGGCGTGAAAGTGGACGTTTCACTGATTATTGCCATTGTTTTGGTGATTTTCTCCTTTGTCTATTTTCGCTATACCAAACGCGGCTATGAAATCAGCGTGGTCGGCGACAGCCGCAATACCGCGCGCTACGCCGGCATGAACGTCAATAAAATTATTGTTCGTACCATGTTCTTAAGCTCCGCGATTGTCGGCATTGCCGGTATGCTCCACGTTTCCGGCTCCGCCACCGGTCATATGTTAAGCGAAGGGATTACAAGCGACGTCGGCTGGACCGGCATCATCGTTGCGTGGCTCGCGAAACTCAACCCGTTCGGGATTTTGGTCGGCAGCGTGCTGATGGGTATTTTGGAAAAAGGCGCGGCGGTTGCCGAAAGCACGTTCAACATTTCATCTTCCACTTCGGAAATTTTGGAGGGCGTGATTTTGTTCGCCATTCTCGCGGCGGATTTCTTCATTCGTTACAAAATTGTTTGGAACGGTAAAAAAGCAAAAGGGGAGGTTAAACACTAATGGAAACAATTATTAACTTTCTCTATTATTCGATTCGAATGGGCACGCCGTTGTTGTTCGGCACAACCGGCGAAGTGGTCACCGAACGCTCCGGCAATATGAACCTCGGTGTCGAGGGCATGATGGCCATGGGCGCAATCGGCGGCTATTGCGCCGCCTGCTATTCCGGCAGCTTGCTGATCGGTATTTTGGCGGCGTTTTGCTCGGCGGCGCTCGGCGCGCTGATTTATGCGTTTTTGACCGTGTCTTTACAGGCAAACCAAAACGTAACCGGTCTTGCCCTTACCATTTTCGGCAACGGTGTTTACCTGTTTGTCGGCCGTTCGCTTGCAAAAGCCGGCAAATTCCCGCTGTTGAGCAATTATCCGGACCTTGCCGAAAAGGTTATGGATAAAGGCATCCCGGTGCTTCGGGATATTCCTTATATCGGCAAACTTCTGTTTTCTTACAACATTTTTGTTTATGTTGCGATTGTCGTTGCAATTATTATGTGGGTTTACGTTATGCGTACCAAAACCGGCCTGCGGCTTCGCGCGGTCGGCGAAAACCCGGGCGCGGCGGATGCCTGCGGCGTCAACGTCAACCGCACCCGCTATATCAACATCGTATTAGGCGGCGGAATTACCGGCCTCGGCGGGCTTTATTTGGCATTCGTCATCAACGGCGGTTCCTGGAACGAATTTTGGATTAACGGCATGGGCTGGATTGCGGTCGCGTTGGTTATCTTCGCAAACTGGAACCCGATGAAAGCCATTTTCGGCTCGTTCTTCTTCGGCATGTTTAACGTTTTGATGGCATGGAAGGGCAACCTCAGCGCAACCTTCCCGCGTGTGCTCGGCTGGCTTCAGCTTATCCCCGATGAATTTTATCAACTTCTGCCGTTCCTGATTACGGCGTTGGTGCTTGTTTTTGCTTCTGTCAGCAAAAAGAAAAAGAGCGCGGAACCCGCCGCGGTCGGCGTCAACTATTTCCGCGAGGAACGCTGAAAAAACAACAAAAGAAAAGACCCGGAAAAATCCGGGTCTTTTTTATTTTGCTTTGCTTACAATATGTATATGCCGGAGTCCAGATGGACAATTTCTTTGCCGCAGGTGCGAATATACCGCAAAACCGGCTCGTCAAATGTTCGGAAATCATGGACGGAAAAGTTTTTCAAGTCCACCGTGCGGATTTTGCAAGAGCCCATGTTGCAGACAAACAACTCATTTTCATATTTGGTAACGGAAACGGGGCAGTCAAATGCCGTGGAGGTTTCGCCGCCGATGCGCATATAAAACTTTTTATGTGCAATAGAGTAACTGATAATTGCGTTTTGCTCGGGTACCGCGCACCAAATTTGGTTGCCGTCGGAAGCGACGCCCTGCACCGGGTGACCGTGATACATCAGGTCGCCTGTCCAAACGGTTTTGCCGCTGTAATCAAATACGCCGGTTTCACCGGAGGGGTACACAAGCACCGTGTTGTTGCCGGCAAAGCTGTCGGCATCACACGAAAGATAGTCGCCGATTTCGTCGACGATTTTTTTATAGCCGTTTCCGAATTTGTTTAAAAGATAAACGCTGCGGGTGACCGGAGCGTTTTTCATCTTCTGCACATCTAATCCGTAAAAGGAAACCCTACATTTGTCTTCGCCGAGCATTTCTATTTTGGAGAATATAATACCGCAGGAAAACGGTATAATGTCGACAATATCAAAGTCAACAATTTTTTTCATCTTTATCACCGAATATATAGAGAGACAATCGTCATAATTTTATGATCTATGACATATTTTACTCGATTTTTTATATTCGGTCAACCGTTTCCGACTATTTTTGAAAAGAATTCATAATTTTTATCCGCTCATGAAGTCGTTTAATGCATGAACAATCGCTCTGTTCACACTTTTCTTTTGAGCGGCAAAAAATTTGTCGTTCGCCGTTCGGCAAAAAGTGTTCTTCTAAAATCACATTGTGCTGTTTTTCAATGCAATACTGCTCGAAAGTTTCAAAATTTTCCTGCATACTGTTCCCTCCGCGTTGGTTTTCAGTAACAGTATATTCCTTCTTTTATGAAATAATCCTCGGTCATAAATTGTTTTTTCACAGGATATATTTATATAAAAAACGGGAGCGAGGAAATGCAAGGAACATTTTATTTTATTTTGATTTTTTCGGGTGTGCTCATCTTGTTTTCCATGCTGCGGACAAAACGCTTTTTCGCCGCGCTGCTTTTGTCGGTGCTGCAAGGCATCGTCGCTTTTTTTGCGGCGAATTTTGTCGGCGGCTTTTTCGGCGTACATATCCCGATGAACTGGTATTCCCTGTCGGTCGCCGCAGTCGGCGGCACGCCGGGGGTCATTTTGCTTTTGCTTTTGCAAACGATTTTCAGCCTATAAAGCAAAACGCCGAACCCGTAAACCAGATTCGGCGTAAGTGGTGGACGTTAACGGACTCGAACCGCTGACCCTTCGCACGTCAAGCGAATGCTCTACCAACTGAGCTAAACGTCCATTTTTTGCTACTGTTGTATTATATCGGAAACCGTTCAAAAAATCAAGAGTTATTTTCTGTTTTTTCAAAAAAAGTTTATTTTACACCGGGCGCGCCTTTCAACTGCCCTAAATTAATAATTTTGGTGATGCATATGTACGAAGAAAACAAAGTCTCGCAACAATCAGAAGAAAGACCCTATCCCGTGCGCGCCTACGGCAGGGAACGTCCTGTACGTGAGCCGCAGGAAGAAGAAAAGCCGCGCGATTTCCTTTTGCGCGTCATTTTAACCCAGTCCGCGCTCTGCATCGTGATAGCTCTAGTTGCCTTTGCCGTGATGAAAACGGGCGGGGAGCAGTTTGAAAACGCAAAACAGTCTTATTGGGCGCTGTTCTCCGAAGATATGGAGCGGGAAGAACTGGTTGAGACCTTTAAAAGCGTTTCCGATTTTCTCTTTAAACCGCAAAACGACCTTGCTAAGCCTGAAACCACTGCCCCTGCCGAAACCACGTCATCGCCGGTGACGACGGCGCAAAGTACCGAATCTTTAGATGGTGCGGGCGGTGAAGATTTACTTTACCCCGATAAGACCGCCTCTTTTGCACCGCTGACGGTTTCCGGCTCGTTTTGTGTGCCGGTCGAATACACAAAAGTGACCTCCGCTTTCGGCTACCGTGAAAACCCAGTCACCGGCAAGCAGGGCTTTCACGGCGGAATCGATTTGGCGGCGCCGAGCGGCACGCCGATTTATGCTGCTTTTTCGGGGCAGGTGACGACCGTTTCTTATTCGGAAGTGCGCGGGAACTACGTCATTCTCACGCATGGCAGCGGATTACAGACCGTATATTGCCATTGCAGTGAAATTCTCGTCGAGGAGGGCGCGAACATCCGCGGCGGCGAGGTCATCGCCAAAGTCGGCAGCACCGGGCAATCCACAGGACCGCATTTGCATTTTGAAGTGCGTCTTAATTCCGTTCGCTATAACCCCGCGTGGCTGCTTTTTTAAATGACATTTCATGTTTTCGGCGTGCAGGTTAAAATCGGCTTTTTGTTCGCCTTTTTGGTCTGCTGCCTTTTATGTTTCAGCAACAATGTTATTATCCAACTATCCGTGTTATTTTCGCTTTTCCACGAGTGCGGGCATTTGCTGTCGGACTGCCTTTACGGCGTCGCGCCGCAGGCGGTCCGGCTCGGGCTTTTCGGCATGACGATTCAGCGCGCGGACGATATACGCCTAAGCTACCGCCAAGAAATCCGAACGGCGCTTGCAGGGCCTTTTGTCAATTTGGCGTTTTGCATTTTGTTTTTTTCGTTTTGGTATTTTTTGAAAACCGAGCTTTTGCTTACCTGCGCGACAGTCAATCTTTGCATCTTTTTATTTAATGCAATGCCTGTGTATTCTTTAGACGGCGGGCGCGCGCTCGAAGCCTATCTTTTTGAAAAAAACAGCGAGAAAACCCGCGTGCGCACAATGTTCCTGACTTCGCTTTTTTGCACGGCGCTCGTTATGGGGGCGGGTTTTTTCTTCCTGTTTCAAAGCGGTCACAACTTTTCGCTTTTGATGCTTTCGTTTTATCTGATTGTCACGCTGTTTAAAAAATGCGGCACATAGGTTTGCAAAATTCTTCTTTTTCGTGTATGATAAAGAAACGAATTTTGAAAATAACAGAGGTATGTTATGTTAAACAGGGCAGTGGAACGGCTTTTGCCGCATGTGCAGAAGCCGGCAAGATATACGGGCGGCGAGCTCAACAGCGTCGTAAAAGACGCAAGCAAGGTGAAACTGCGCTATGCGTTTTGCTTTCCCGACAGCTACGAAATCGGTATGTCCCATTTGGGTATGAAAATTTTATACAGCCTTGTCAACGAGCGCGACGATGCGTGGTGCGAACGCGTGTTTGCCCCGTGGGTGGATATGGAAGAAGAAATGCGCAAAAATCATGTGCCGCTCTTTGCTTTAGAAAGCGGCGACGCGCTGGACAAGTTCGATTTAATCGGCTTTACGCTCCAATATGAGCTTTCCTATTCCAATGTGCTCAATATGCTCGACCTTGGAAATATTCCGCTTCGAAGCAAAGACAGAACTTCTTTAACTCCGATTGTGGTCGGCGGCGGACCGTGCGCCTGCAACCCGGAACCGTTGGCGGACTTTTTTGATATTTTCCTGCCGGGCGAGGGGGAAGAGGTCACCAATGAGCTGATTGACCTTTTAATCGAGCATAAGGAAAAAGGTTCAACCAAATTGGAATTTTTACGTGAGGCGGCAAAAATCGAGGGCGTTTATGTCCCCGCGTTTTATGACGTCGCTTATCACGAAGACGGCACAATCGCTTCGGTGACGCCCAAAGAAACCGCGCCGGCGCGCGTCAAAAAACGGATTATTTCCGACTTGGATTCGGTGTATTACCCGGACAAGTTTGTCGTGCCGTTCGTCGATATTGTCCACGACCGCGCGGTCACGGAAGTTTTCCGCGGCTGTATTCGCGGCTGTCGTTTTTGCCAGGCCGGGTTTATTTACCGCCCGATTCGGGAAAAGAAAAGCGAAACCGTCAACCGCCAGGCAAAATGCCTTTGTGAAACCACCGGCTATGACGAAGTGTCGCTTTGCTCGTTGAGCACCAGCGACTATTCCCAGGTTGAAAAACTGATTCCCGATATGCTCTCTTGGGCGGTGCCCGAAAAAATCAATGTTTCTCTGCCGTCTTTGCGCGTGGATAATTTCTCTGAAGAACTGATGGAAGAATTAAAGAAAGTGCGCAAAAGCGGGCTTACCTTTGCGCCGGAAGCGGGCACGCAGCGGCTTCGTGATGCCATCAATAAAAACGTTACCGAAGAAGAGGTTTTGCGCACTTCGGCGCAGGCGTTCCGCGGCGGTTGGACGGCGGTCAAACTCTATTTTATGATGGGACTTCCGACCGAAACATTAGATGATATTGCGGGCATTGCCGAGCTTGCGCAAAAGGTGGTTAACGAATTTTATAAAAACCCGGACAAGCCCAAAGGCAAAGGCGTTACCGTGAGCGTCAGCGTCGCTTCCTTTGTGCCGAAGCCTTTTACGCCGTTCCAGTGGGAGCCGCAGGACACCATGGAACAGCTTGTGGAAAAGCAAAAGCATTTGCTCGAAAATGTCCATACACATAAAATCCAAGTCAGCTGGCATCAGTCGCAAACCAGCTTTTTGGAGGGCGTTTTTGCCCGCGGCGACCGAAAGCTTTGCGATGTAATTGAAAGCGCGTGGAGAAAGGGCTGTAAGTTTGACGGCTGGGATGAATTTTTCCTGTTTGATAAATGGACGGAAGCGTTCAAAGAATGCGGCGTGGACCCGTCTTTTTATTCCAACCGCCGCCGTGATTTCAATGAAATTTTGCCGTGGGACCATTTGGATTACGGCATTCGCAAGGAATTCTTGATTGCGGAAAACAAAAAGGCGCACGAAAGTGTGACAACGCCCAACTGCCGGCAGAAATGCTCGGCGTGCGGGGCGGCAAAACTCAACGGGGGGCATTGCGATGCAAAATGACGTTCGCATTTTCTTTACGAAAACCGGCACGGCGAAATATATTTCGCATCTCGACTTGATGCGCTGTATGTCCCGCGCGTTCCGCCGTGCGCAAATTCCGCTGTGGTTTACGGAAGGGTATAACCCCCATTTGTTTATGACCTTTGCGCGTCCGCTGTCGTTAGGGCAGGAGAGCCTTTGCGAGTGCGTCGATGTCCGCCTTACGGGGGAAATGACTTTTAAAGAAATCAAAAGCCGAATGAATGACGCGCTGGTTCCCGGCATTACGATTTTTTCCGTTGCAAAGCCCGTGCACAAGCCGACCGAAATCGCGTTTGCCGATTATGAAATCAAATTGTTTACAGATGAACCCGAAACGGTTCACGCGGCATTAGAGACAGGCCTTTCCAAAGCGCAAATTCTTGTCACCAAAAAAGCAAAACAGGGCAGACGGAAAATTGACAAAGAAATCGACATCAAACCGAATGTGATTTCCGCCGAGGTTTCAAAAACCGAAAACGGCGTTTTACTTCTTGTCCGGCTGACGGCGGGGGATCAAAATAACATTAACCCCACGCTTTTGCTGTCGGCCGTTTTGGGAGAAGCAAGCGAAAAAATCGACCACACGGAAATTTTAAAAAAGCGCGTTTTGCTCGAAAACGGCGAAAACTTCTCTTGATTTTCTTTCTATGTAACTTTTTGTAAAAAATACTTGCTTTTTTAAAGGACTTGTGCTATTATACTTAAGCATTTGTGCGTTGGTTCCTTTCCAACGGCAGTTAATGGCAACATTAAAGCTGGCGGTCCTCTGCATTTTTACTTGTGTATGAACGCCTGAAAACATTTTAGGAGGTTCATTATGGACGCATTGAAAGTGATTACCGAAGGCATGATTAAAGAAGACCGTCCGCACGTAAAAGTCGGCGATGTTGTGAAAGTTCACGTAAAGATTCGTGAAGGTGAAAGAGAAAGAATTCAGGTTTTTGAAGGCACGATTATTGCTGTCAAAGGCAGCGGCGTTTCCGAAACCTTTACCGTTCGCCGCGTTTCTTACGGTGTCGGCGTGGAAAGAGTTTTCCCTGTAAATTCTCCCAACGTTGCAAAGGTCGAATTGGTTCGTTCCGGTAAAGTCCGCAGAAGCAAACTTTACTACCTGCGCGACAGAGTCGGTAAGGCTGCCAAAGTTAAAGAGCAAATCTAACTGAATCAAACAAGACGTTTTGAAAGAGCAGATTTTCTGCTCTTTCTTTTTTTGCTTATTTACTTTTTTTGCTTTAGAAACAGGGCAGGATAATTCTTACGCGGCATTAAGAATTTCGTAAGAATTTGTAACTTGACTTTCCTTAAAATTCCGCTTACTATGGGGGTAGAAAGATTTGTCGAAAGCAGGTGCATTATGACAAAAAAACGCATTCGTATCGAAAGAATGATTTTGCTCGTGTTGGCGGCTGTTATTTTGTGTTTATCCATTGCGCTCGCCGTCACAGGTTCAAAATATAAAACATTAAAACAAAATTCCGCCTCCGCTTCCGAAGCACTTGTAAGCGCACAGCAGGCGCAGGAAAGCCTTGCCGGGCAAAAGCAGCAGGAAGCCTCCTCTTACCAGGACGCTTTGAATGAACAAAGCGCGGCGTATGAGAGCGAAAAAAATGAACTGAACGATAAGATTTCAGAACTCAATAAACAAATTGCGCTGAAAAAAGCGACAACAACCACGAAGCCGGGAGAAACCCCGGCAACGCCGAATCCCCAACCGCAGCCGACAACGCCGTCCAAAACGCCCGATTTGTCCGCCAAAACGATTTATTTGACGTTCGATGACGGCCCGTCGTCTCGCACGCCGGAAGTGCTTCGGATTTTGAAGCAATATGGCGTCAAGGCGACTTTTTTTGTCATTAACGGCGGGAAATATAATAAATATATGAAAGACATTGTTGCCGACGGTCACACAATCGCGCTGCACTCCTACTCGCATGACTATAAAAAAATCTATTCTTCCGAAACCGCTTATTTTCAGGATTTACAGCAGATTTCGGATTTGGTCTATAACGAAACCGGCGTGCGAAGCAATGTTGTCCGCTTTCCCGGCGGGAGCAGCAATACCGTCAGCCGGAAATACAACAAGGGCATTATGAGCCGCTTAACTGCGCAAATGGCGGACAAAGGCTATGCTTATTTTGACTGGAATGTTTCCTCCGGCGACGCCAACGGGAATTCGATTCCGGCGGCGACGTTAATTAATAATTGCCGAAAACTGCCGTCCAAGCAAACGGTTGTTGTTTTGATGCATGACGCCGGCGCAAAAAAAACCACTGTGGCGGCGCTGCCGGCCATTATTGAGTATTACAAAGCCGCCGGCTGCAAGTTTGGAACACTTTCCACGAGCACCCCGACCGTGCACCAGCGTGTTCTCAACTAATTTCGCGAATTTTTTGTGTATATTCAATATGTGTTCGCAATTCCTGTTGTCAATTTGCACAAAGTTGAAGCTGTGAATATAAATCGACTTTGGAACACCCACTGAAATCTTGCAAAATCCCCCATATATCGTGTTTTAACCGTTGACGAGGACAAGTTTTGTGGTATAATATGTTACTGGAAAGCAGGATAAACCTATTCCTATTATTTTGATATATGGGGAGAATGATTATGTTCGTTAAAGAAGTTGTTGTTCAGAATCAAGTTGGTCTGCATGCTCGTCCGGCTACCTTCTTTATCCAGAAGGCGAACGAATACAAATCTTCGATTTGGGTCGAAAAGGACGAAAGAAGAGTGAACGCAAAGAGCTTGCTCGGTGTTCTTTCCCTCGGCATCATGGGCGACACAAAAATCCGTATTATTGCCGGCGGTCCCGATGAGGAACAAGCCGTTGAAGGTCTTGTGAAACTGGTTGAATCCGGTTTTGCTGAATAACACATAATTAGAATATGATTTCCCACAGACACGCCGCGCACTTGCTTCGGTGTGTCTGATTTTGTATCACGGCGTTTTAGGTGGTGAGGTTTTGAACGAAAAGCGTGCTGAACTGCGCGCAAAGGCAATGCGGCTACCGCTGCTGCCCGGCGTGTATATCATGAAAAACAAGCAAAATGAAATTATTTATATCGGCAAGGCAAAAGCGCTCAAAAACCGCGTCAGCCAGTATTTCGGCTCGCCGAACGGCCACACAATCAAAGTGCGCAAAATGGTCGAAAACGTGGACCATTTTGACTATATTGTGACCGACAGCGAATTTGAAGCGTTGGTGCTCGAATGCAGCTTGATTAAGCAGCATATGCCGAAATACAATATCCTGCTCAAAGACGATAAAGGTTATAGCTATATCCGCGTGGCGGGCGACAAATACAAAACCATAACGGCGGTTTTGCAAAAATATGACGACGGTGCAGAATATATCGGCCCGTACACCAGTTCTTATGCCGTTAAGCAAAGCGTGGACGCCGCCAACAAGATTTTTATGCTTCCGCAATGCGGCAAAACTTTTGACGGAAAAATTACCCGCAGCCGCCCTTGCTTAAATTATTATATCCACCAGTGCTGCGGTGTCTGCACAGGAAAAGTGAAACAAAAAGAATACGCCGAACGCGTCGAAGAGGCACTTCGCTTTTTAAAAGGCGATACGCGAGAAATTCTGCGTTCGATGGAAGCGCAAATGCAGCAGGCGGCAGAAGATATGGACTTTGAGCGCGCCGCAACCTTGCGTGACCGGATTCGCGCCATACAGCGCATGCAGGACAAGCAAAAAGTCGTTTTCAAGTCCGTGGAAGAACAGGACGTTTTTTCTATGGCGGAGTCGGAAAACACCGTTTGCCTTGCCGTGCTTCGTTTTTCAGACGGGCGGCTGTTTGACAGCGAACATTTCTTTTTTGATAAAACCGAAAGTACCCAAAGCATGATGTCGTCTGCGATTTCTTCCTATTATTCTATGCAGCGCAACATTCCGCGCCGCGTCACCGTGGACGGCGGGGTAGAAGGGCAGGCAGATTTGGAACGCTGGCTTTCGGAGAAAAAGGGCAAAAAGGTGGTTATCGTTTGCCCGAAACGCGGCGAGCAACTGGAAGTTGTGCACATGTGCCGCGAAAACGCGCAGGAAAAATTGGCGTTAAAGCTCGGCAAAACCGGAAAATCCGTCGCGGTGCTCGAAGAATTGCGGGATTTACTGGGACTTGAACGCACGCCGGATTATATTGAATCTTACGATATTTCCCATACCGCCGGTCAGGACAGCGTCGCCGGTATGGTCGTGTTCCAAGACGGCAAACCGATGAAAAGCGCTTATAAACGCTTTAAAATCCAGTCGTTTACCGGCAATGACGATTACCGAGCCATGCACGAAGTGCTCGAACGGCGCTTTGCAGAATATGAAAAATGCAAAGACAGCGGCGAGGGTTTCGGCAGGCTCCCCGATTTGATTTTGCTCGACGGCGGTATCGGGCAGGTGCACGCTGTGATGCCGGTGCTCCAAGCGCACGGGTTGCAGGTGCCGCTGTTCGGTATGGTGAAAGACAACAAACACCGCACCCGCGCGATTGCATGTAACGGCGGTGAAATTGAAATCCAGTCGAAACGGCGCGTCTTTACATTGATTTCCGATATACAAGAAGAGGTCCACCGTTTCTCGGTCGCTTATCACCACAGCAAGCACGCCAAACGTAGCCTTGCGCTGACGCTTACGGAAATCGACGGCATCGGCGAAAACAAGGCAAAGGCGCTTTTAAAACACTTTAAAACGCTGACCGCCATTCGCTCGGCTTCCGTGGAGGAGCTTTGCAAGGCGGAGGGCATACAACGAAAAACGGCGGAAAAAATTTACGCCTATTATCACCAAGAGGATGAATAACATGAAAAAAGCTATTGTTTTTGATTTGGACGGAACGCTTCTCAATACGCTGGACGATTTAAAGGACAGCACGAACTTTGCACTGCAGTCCTGCGGTTTTCCCGAAAGAAGCTATGACGAAGTGCGCCGCTTTGTCGGCAACGGGATTCGCAAACTGATTGAACGTGCGGTGCCCGCCGGCGCAACGCCCGAAAAAACGCAAGAATGTTACGAAGCGTTTTGCGAACACTATAAACATAATATGGAAAATAAAACCGCCGAATACGACGGCATTTCCGATATGCTGAAAGCGCTTTACGAAGCCGGTTATAAAATGGCAATCGTCACCAACAAGGCGGATTTTGCCGCGCAGGCGCTTTGCGGTGATTTGTTCGGGAAATATATTAAAACGGTGGTCGGCAGCGTGGACGGCAGACCGAACAAGCCCGCGCCGGACGGGGTGTATTACGCGCTTTCTAAAATGGGCGTTACCAAAGACGAAGCGGTGTTTATCGGCGACAGCGACGTGGATATCCAGACGGCGAAAAACGCCGGTATGGACGCAATCGGCGTGCTTTGGGGCTTCCGTGACCTTGCCGATTTACAAAAAGTCGGCGTAAAAACGACCGTAACCAACACCAAAGAGCTGAAAAATTTGTTGCTCTCTTTAAAAAAATGATGATTTTAGTTGACTTTTATGCTAAAATAGTGAAAAATAGCATTGTAATCTTTTAGGAGTGTGCCATGCGGGTCATTACAGGTAAGGCAAGAGGCCGAAAACTCAAAACGCTCGAAGGGGAGGACGTTGTCCGCCCGACTTCTGACAAAGTCAAAGAGGCAATGTTCAGCATTGTCCATTTTGAGCTGGACGGCGCAACGGTGCTTGACGCGTTTGCCGGTTCCGGTCAGCTTGGTATCGAGGCGCTCAGCCGCGGTGCTGCAAAGGCCTATTTTATTGATGAAAATAAAGCGGCTTTTGAAACAGTCAAAGAAAACTTGAAGCTTACGAAGTTGTTTGACGACGCCGTGGTTTTGAATGCGGATGCTTTTACCTATATGCGCAACACGCAGGAAAAGTTTGACATTGTGTTTTTAGACCCGCCTTATAGAAAAGAGCTTGTGGCAAACGCTTTGCCGGTTGCTGCTCGCTGCTGCAAACCCGGCGCGCTGGTCGTTTGTGAAACCGACGCGCGCGAAGAGCTTCCCGAAACGGCGGGAACGCTTACAAAATTTCGCGAATATAAATATTCCAAAACCAAACTGACGACATACAGAAATCAAGAGGAAACGCTATGAAAACAGTCATTTGTCCCGGCAGTTTTGACCCGGTCACCATGGGGCATTTGGACATTATCCGCCGCAGCGCTAAGATGTTTGACAAAGTGCTTGTGGTGGTGATGACCAATTACCATAAGCGCAATACTTATGTCTTTTCCGCGGACGAACGCGTGGATTTGCTCAAACGCTGCACGCGGGATATGGAAAATGTGGAAGTGGAGCAATACGACGGCCTTTTGGCGGAATACGCGCGTCAAAAAAACGCGGTTGCCATTGTGAAAGGGCTTCGCGCGGTTTCCGACTTTGAATATGAATTTCAGCAGGCGCTGACCAATAAAAAGCTCAACAGCGAGCTGGAAACGATTTTTGTAACGACCACCGCCGAGAACATGTTTTTAAGTTCCAGCGTTGTGAAACAAGTTTGCGAATTGGGCGGGGATATCAGCAATTTTGTCCCCGAGGAAATTCGTGACGATATAATCAAAAGAATCAGCAGAGGTGAAAGAGAATGACAATAGAAAGCTTGCTGGATGAAATCGAAGATATTTTGGAAGAGGGGAAAAGCGTTCCGTTTACTTCCAATTTGCTTGTCAATGTGGAGGACATTCGCCGGGTTGTTGAGGACATTCGGTTGAATATGCCCGACGAATTGATGCAGGCGCGTAAAATTGCTTCCGAACGGAAAGAAATATTGACCGCCGCCCAAAATTCGGCAGACGAAATCATTGCCGCTGCGCACAAGCGCGCAAAAGAGCTTGTCGCGGAGCACGAAATCACCAAAGGTGCCGAGATTTCCGCCGCCGACATTATGGCACAAGCGCGCACCCAGGCGGGCGAAATCGTTGAGGGCGCTCGTGCCACTGCGTCTGAACTTACCGACCAGGCGCAGAAATGGGCGAACGATATGCGTTCAAGCGCAAGCGAATATGTGGAAAACATTGTCGCGCTTGCCGACGAAAGCCTTACCAATTCCGTCAACGAAATCCGCCGTGCACGCCAGTCCCTGCGGGCTGCGGCACAGCACAAAAAAGTCGAAAACTAAGTTTATAGCTTTGCATGTATTTTCACCTCGTCGCATATATATGTGTACGAGGTGAATGTTTATGTTCGTGTTTTCCGTGCACAAAAGGCAGGTTAAGCTTTATATTTTAATCGCCTGTATCGTGGCTGTTGCCATTGCATTTTTTGTCGTGTCGAAAAAGGGCGTCGAGGCTTCCAACAACTCGAATATGAATTTAAAGGCGTCTACGGCCGAGGAGCGAATTGCCTACCTTTCGCAGTTCGGCTGGAGTGTTCTCGAGGACCCGGTCGAAGTCAAAGAGGTCATTATTCCCGAAACTTTTGACGACACCTACACGGCTTACAACGAACTGCAAAAATCTCAGGGGTTTGATTTGTCGCTGTATGCCGCGCGGCGCGTGAAATGCTGGACCTATCAGGTGACCAATTACCCGGGCTATGAAAACCGCGATTGTATCCACGCCAATCTTTTGGTGTATGACGGGCAGGTTATCGGCGGGGATGTTTCCTCAACGGAGCTCGACGGCTTTATGCACGGGTTCGTCGCGCCCGGGGCCGAAAACACAACACAACAAGCGGAAAGCACGACTGCCGCAGGGTAAAAAGGATGTGAAACAGAATGCTTGAAAGGATAGATAAAATGTTGGCACAAAGCGGCTCGCTTTCCCGAAAAGAGGTGAAAACGCTTGTCCGTAAGGGCTGTGTATTGGTCGACGGACAACAAGTGACCGCCGCCGATATGAAAATCGACCCCGAAACGGCAAGCATTCTTGTAAACGGCGAGCCATTTCAATATAAGCGTTTTGTATATATTATGCTTAACAAACCCGAAGGCGTGGTTTCGGCGAGCAATTCCGGCCGTGAAAAAACCGTCGTGGACCTTGTGCCGGATACTTTGCGGCGTAACGGCTTGTTCCCGGCGGGAAGGCTCGACAAAGACACGACCGGCTTTGTGCTTCTGACCGATGACGGCGCGTTTGCCCACCGCATTTTATCACCGAAAAACCACATTTAGAAAACCTATCTCGCGACGCTTACCGTGCGCCCGGACGAGGAAAGCCTCAACCGCCTTCGTGCGGGGCTCGAACTTCGTGACGGCACAAAGCTTTTGTCGGCAATTGTCGAGCGAATTCCGGGCACGGAAACGCAGGTAAAAATCAAAATTTGTGAGGGGAAATACCACCAAATCAAGCGGATGTTTGCTGCGGTCGGCAATCCCGTGACAGCGCTTCAAAGAACGCATATGGGCAATTTGGCGTTGGACCCGTCGCTTTCCCCCGGAGAATGCCGGGAAATTTCAGAAGAAGAACGAAAACAGATAGCCGATTTTTAACGGCTGTCTGTTTTTTTGCACTGCCGGAAGATTTCCAGCATAGAATGTAGCAAGAAATTGGTGGTGGTTAGGATGCGTCAAATGGTAATAAAAGTCGGGTCCGTTACCTATGCAATGAAAGGCAGAAATGTCTTGCAGGGGTACGGCATCCGCGCGCGGGTTGTGAAAACACCGAAGCCGCAGAAAAACGAGGGCTGCGGCTATTCGCTGGTTCTCCGCGACCCGCCGATGAATGTTCCTGAAATCTTACGGTGCGCCGGTGTAGAAGTTTTAGACGCGAAGTGGGAGTCATGATATATTTTGACAACGCGGCAACAACTTACCCGAAGCCGAACGGCGTGATTGCGGCAGTTCGGGAAGCGCTTTTGTTTTACGGGGCGAACCCGGGTCGCGCGGGACACAAAATGGCATATAATACAGCAGAAAAAGTGTTTGAAGTTCGTGACGCTGTTTCAGAAATTTTCGGCCTGCATGCGCCGGAACGGGTGATTTTTACAAAGAATTGCACCGAATCGCTGAATTTTGCAATTAAAGGACTTGCGAAAAAAGGCGGTCATTTTATTTGTTCGGATTTAGAGCACAACGCCGTTATGCGCCCGCTCGAAGCGTTAAAGCTTGCCAGCGTTTGCGATTGGTCGGCGGCGAAAACCGGCAAAACAGATGAAGAAACGGTTGCCGCTTTTGAAAAACTGATGCGCAATAACACAACGGCGTTTGTCTGTACGGCGGCTTCCAATGTGTCCGGCAAAGTTTTGCCGGTGGAAAAGCTCGCCGCAGTTGCACACAAATATAAAATTCCAATAATTGTAGACGCCGCGCAGTCCGCCGGAATTTTGCCGCTTGATTTGCAAATAAGCGGCATTGATTTTCTTTGTGCCCCCGGTCATAAAGGGCTTTACGGGCCTATGGGGACGGGAATTTTGCTTTGCAATTCGGATTTGCCGTTATCCACGATTATCGAAGGCGGAACCGGCAATTTTTCCGCACAGCACACCCAGCCGGAAGCCTACCCCGAGCGGCTTGAAAGCGGCACAATCAACGTGCCCGGCATTTTAGGGCTCGGCGCGGGCGTTCGATTCTTACAGCGCGTCGGAATTGAGACTATCCACAAGCGCGAAGAAAAACTGATGCGAAAGGTTTACCGCGCACTGAAAACTATGCCAAAAATTCAACTTTATACCGACTTTGAAAGTACGGAAGAAAGGTTTGTCCCGTTGCTATCTTTCAACTTCAAAGGTGTGCCGAGCGAGGAAGTGGGACGGCTTTTGTCCGAAAAGGGGATTGCTGTGCGCGCAGGGTTACATTGCGCCGGTGCCGCGCACCGAAAATACGGCACTTTGGAGTCGGGAACCGTGCGAATTTGTCCGTCTGCATTCACAACGGAAAAAGATGTAAATAGTTTATTAATTTCTTTAATTCAAATTGCAAAAGCGGTTTAATTATGATACAATATATCGTGATATTATATGCTATGTTTGTATGCATGTTGCGGTATATTGTATTTTTTTGTCGAAACGGGTGGTCGTATGCTACAATTCTTATCCATTTCCGAAGCGTTTTCAGAAATCGGAAAAGCAATTTTGAGTTTTAACAGCATTTCCGATGTACTGGATGTGCTTTTGGTGGCTTTTGTCATATACAGCGCAATTAAACTGATTCGTGAAACCAGAGCCATTCAACTTGCCAAAGGTTTTGTGCTGCTGCTTGCGGTATACGCTTTGGTTTATGTGCTCAATATGCAGGTCAGCACCTATATGTTCTCCGTGATATTTTCCAATATCCTGTTGGTGCTTGTGGTTATCTTTTCACCTGAGATTCGCCACGCGCTCGAAAGCGTCGGCCGCAGCAGCGTTTCCAATTTTAATTTCTTCGGCTTTAAAAACAGCGAGGAGCTTCGCCGACAGGAAGTTTATCAAGATATGATTCGCGCTGTCACCAAGGCGTGTACGGATATGAGCGATAAACGAATCGGCGCTTTGATGGTCTTTGAAAAAGATACGATTTTAGGCGAAATTATCAACACGGGAACGCCGGTGGATGCCGTGATTTCCCCTGAAATGATTGGAAATATCTTTTACCCGAAAGCGCCTCTGCACGACGGCGCGGCAGTGATTCGCAATGCGCGTATTTGCGCCGCCGGTTGTATTTTGCCGCTGACGAAAAACACCGATGTCAGCAGCGAACTCGGTACCCGGCACCGTGCAGCAATCGGTATGAGCGAACAAAGCGATGCGCTTATTGTCGTGGTTTCCGAAGAGACCGGTGCGATTTCCGTAGCATACAAAGGGGAGCTGAACCGGAACCTTTCCAGCGGCGACCTTCGTGAAATATTAACGGAAAGTTTTATAAAACCGGACAATTCTGACGATAACCGTTTTATCAAACTGTTGAAGGGACGGCATAAGCATGAAAAGAAATAAAAATACAGCTGCCGGAAATCCGCCGGCCGCCAAAAAAAGGAAAAGCTTAAACAGTTTGGTTTACAATAACAAAGTCGTTATGCTGATTTCTTTGGTACTCGCATTCGGCATTTGGATTTGGGTCGCGATTGAAAAAAGCCCGGTTGTGGAAGCGACTATAAGTTCGGTGCCTGTGCAAATTAACATGGAAAACAGCGTTCCGGCACAGCTGAATTTACAAACTTTCGGGCAAACGGAGTTTTATGTTGATGTCACGGTCTCCGGTAAGCGCTTTATCGTGTCTACCATTAAGCCGGAAGATATTACTGTTGTGGCACAGACCAACTATGTAAATTCAGCGGGCACAAAATCACTCCAACTTAAGGCTTCGGTCAATAACTCTAAAGATTTTGAAATTACCGGTCTTTCTCAAAATTACATTGATGTGTATTTTGACACCTATAAAGAAGCGGAGTTTGCCGTAACCCCGCGCATTACCGCGCCGAATGACCAAACCGTGATTGACGGGTGTATTCTCGGCGATGTTGTATTTTCACAAAATACGGTTGTCGTCAGCGGCCCATCAACCGAAGTGAACAAAGTGACCGGTGTCGTAGCGGAAACCACAATCTCGTCTCCGCTTTCGGCGACAACCACCACACAGCCCGAAATCAAATTACAGACGGAAGGAAACGAAACGCTTTCGAACGTCCAAATTGATACGGGCGACACGGCGATTACCATGACGATGCCGGTTTTGAAAAAAGTTGTTTTGCCGACAACGGTGACCTTTAAAAATGCGCCGGCAGGGTATTTAAATGAAAACGTGCCGGTGACGGTGTCGCCCTCTCAGGTGGAAGCGGCAGTCCCCGTCGAAAAAATTAATGAAATTACAAGCATCAGCGTCGGCACGGTTGATTTTTCCGAACTGGATGCCGGATATAATGTGTTTAACTTCAAAGCGTCGGATATTACCGAATATACTATCACCAACAGCAAAACAAGGTTCAAAGTAACCATCAATATGTCCGGTAAAACCTCGGCGACTTTTACCGTACCGGCTGAAAACATTTCCATTTCGGCACAAAAAGACGGCTTTTCTTCCGTCGTCATTCCGTCTTCAATTACCAATGTGCGCGTCGTCGGCACGCCGGATGAAATTGCCGCACTGACGAACGCCATGTTGTATGTGGAACTGGATTTGAAAGATTACGATGTGCAGGTCGGTGAGCAAATGGTGGACGCCAATGTTGTTATTAAGGGCAACACCAAAGCATGGGCAACGGGAACTTATTCTGTTCGGATTAATTCGGTGACTGCGCCCGCTTCTTAAATGAGATAAAGGAGGACAAGCCATGAAAAGAGCATTCTGTGTACTGTTGCTTTTTGTCCTCCTTTCATTGACCTTTTGCGGCTGTTCCCCGACAATTGCCAATATTGATGATTTAATGCGCCCGCCGAAACTGTCGGGAGAAAATTCCGGGATTCAGGAAGCCTTTGAGCTGGCAACTGCCGGAAAAACCATTCAAATGAAAACACCGACAACCGGGTCCCACCGGTCTTCCTATGTGCTTTATGATATTGACGGTGACGGCGAAGAAGAGGTGATTACCTTTTACAGCGACGCGACGGATGAAACAGCTGTATATATGCACGTATTGAACTTTTCCGATGGGCGTTGGCAGTCGGTAGCGGATGTGAAAGGCAAAGGCACTGAAGTTTATAAAATTGATTTTTGCGATATGAACGCTGACGGTATTTCGGAAATTGTCGTTTGCTGGTCGTTGTTTGAAAGCCGCGGCGGAAAAATACTCACGGTTTATGCGCCGTCTTTTGAGGAAGAGAGCCAAACCGTCCGAGAACTTGTCAGTGAGCCGTTTACACAATCCGTTATTTTGGATATTGACGGAGACGGCACAGACGAAATCTTTTTAGCGGAGATTTCTGTTTCTAATGATAAGACAAGTACGCTCGGAAAAGTTTTATCCATGGATTCTGATTTAGGAATATACAGTATGGGTATCGTGGAGTTGACCCCGGCTGTCAGCATTTTGGCTTTGCAAAGTCAACCGGCAACGAAAGATAGCCCGGCGTTCGTTTTTTTGGACAGTGTAATCAACGAAACGACGGCGATTACGGATATTATCTATTGGGATAAAGAAACTTTCAGCTTAAAAGCACCGCTGTCAGAAACCAATCGGTCTGCTTTTTCCGAAACAGCGCGTTCCGCTTTCTTAACCTCTGCGGATATTGATAAAGACGGTCAGTTGGAAATTCCCGTTACCAAAACACTCGACGGCGCGCAAACGGTGTCCGGAGAGGAAGTCCAACCGTTAGAATTAACGACATGGCTTAAGTTTAGCAACGGAGCTTTGTCTGCGGAACAAAGGGATTTGATGATTTATTCGTCATCCTATATGTTTTCATTCTCAGAGACGGATGCAAAGAATATTGCGGTTGTGAATAATACAGCAGAACGAATTTGCTCGTTTTATAAACGGAACCACGCCGGTGAGCGAGGCAGTTTACTATTTGAAATTGTTACGGTGCCGAGCGTCGAATGGGAGCGCAGACAAATGGAGGATTACACGGTTTTAACCACCAACCATTCGTTAACCTATGCTTACAAAATTACGGAACAGGGGACACTTGAGGATATTGACGACGTATTTATTGCGTCGCGCTTTTCAACATTAACTGCATAAAGGGGCTATTTATGAAAACGGTTTTAATTGCGGAAGATGAAAAATCCATTCGGGATTTTATTGTGATCAACTTAAAGCGAAGCGGCTATGATGTGCTGGAAGCAGAAAACGGCAAACAGGCTGCGGATTTATTTGATAAAAACAACGACAATATTGATGTGGTTGTTTTGGATATTATGATGCCGGAAATGGACGGTATGGCGGTTTGTAAACATATTCGCGAGAAAAATGCCGGTGTCGGGATTATTCTTTTGACAGCAAAAGCGCAGGAAATTGACAAGATTTCCGGACTGATGAGCGGCGCAGACGATTACGTTACCAAGCCTTTTTCGCCGTCAGAACTGATGGCCCGTGTGGATGCTTTGTACAGGCGCGTATCTCTTTTGAAAGAACGAGAGGCGCAGAAAGCAGATGACAAAATCATCACACTCGGTGATTTTTCCCTGCATACCCAAGAACGCCTGCTTTTCAAAAACGGCAAGCCGATTGAACTTACACAAATTGAATATCAAATCTTAGAATATTTATTCCGAAACCCCAACACCGTGTTGGAGCGCGCCTCTATTCTGAATAAAGTTTGGGGCCACGATTATTTTGTCGATGATAAAGTCATTGATGTCAACATGCACCGCTTACGCGGTAAAATCGAAGACGAGCCCGCCCAACCGAAGCACCTGGTCACCATTTGGGGTATGGGCTATAAATGGATTGTTTAAGAAAAAGCGAAAGGAGCGGATTTCGTTGACCGTCGGCAAGAGTACAATTACAAAGCGTTGGGTGTTAAATACCCTCTGCGTTATCATTGTAGTTTTGCTGGGGCTTGTCGCGGTCGCGATGATGCTGTTCAAAGAACAGTATTACGAGTCTGTGCGTTTAACAATGAATTCTCGTGCGACCGGTATGGTCAGCTCTTATTTCAACCTGTCTTCTACAGATTCGGATGAAGCGTTTAATTTGCGCGCCAAAGATTTTGTGGAAAGCTTTAACGATAAGAATATTATGGAAGTTTGGGTGATTGACCGCTACGGAAACGTCGTGGTATCCTCCAGCGGCTTTTCGGTTGCAAACGAAGAATACCCGGACTATTACGAAGCCAAAACCGCAGAAAACGGGAAAGCCAACTGGATCGGCCGCACAAGCTCCGGCGAGCACATCATGTCTTTAACCTTTATGCTGAACGGTGCACACGGTCAGCAACAAGGTGCGGTGCGCTATATTATTTCTTTGCAGGATTTAGACGCGCAGCTGTGGACGGTGTTTTGCCTGCTGCTTTTCCTTTGCTTGGTCATAATCGCTTTTGTTACAATTTCAGGAATGTTTTTTATCCGTTCGATTGTATATCCCGTGAAGCGCATCAACGAAACCGCCTTGCGGATTACCAACGGCGACTGGTCCGCGCGCATTGAGGGGCAGAAATACGATGATGAAATCGGTCAGCTTTCCACGACCATCAACAATATGGCGCATGAAATCAACGAAACCGACCGCATGAAAAATGAGTTTTTGTCTACCATTTCCCACGAGCTTCGCACGCCCTTAACCGCAATTAAAGGCTGGGGCGAGACGCTTTTAGACACGCCCGCCAAAGATGAAGCGTTGCAGGAAAAAGGGTTAGAGGTCATTATCAACGAATCGGCACGTCTTTCCGATTTGGTGGACGAGCTTTTGGACTTTTCCAGAATGGAAAGCGGCAACATGACCATGCGTTTTGACAGGTTTGATTTGCTCCAAACGCTCAAAGAGGTTGTAATGACGTTTAAAGAGCGTTCTTTACGTGAAACGATTGACTTAGAAAGCACAATCCCGCAAATTTCCGTGCAGATGTACGGCGACGAAAATCGTATTAAACAGGTTTTTTTCAATGTTTTGGATAATGCCTTTAAATATACAGATGCAGGCGGCTGTGTATATGTAAAAGCCACCGCCGAAAAAAAGAATACCGTGGAAATTACGGTAACGGATACCGGCTGCGGCATCGCGCCGGAAGATTTACCGCATGTGACCGAAAAGTTTTATAAAGCCAATACCGCCGTGCGCGGGTCCGGCATTGGCCTAGCAGTGGTGTCGGAGATTGTCGAAAAACATGAGGGAAAGCTTGAAATACAAAGCGAACCCGGCAAAGGGACGACCGTTCAACTGATTTTCCCGGTGGAAGCTATACAAGAGGATGACGGCGGTCAAACGCCGAAAGGAGAATAAATTTGAAAGAAAAAACAGTGCACAAAACCTCTGTCGGCGGACAGGCTTTGATTGAGGGCATTCTAATGCGCGGCCCGAAAGGAGCCGCAATGTCCGTCCGTCTGCCGAACGGAGAAATTGAAACCGAATATAAGGAAGTCAAACCCTGGCGTGAAAAAAATAAGTTTTTTGGCTTGCCGCTTATACGCGGGATTGTCGGGTTTGTGGAGTCTTTGGTCACCGGCTATCAGTATTTAATGGAGTCGGCGGAAAAATCCACGCAAGGGCTGACGGAAGAGGAAGAAAATCTTTCGAAGGTCGACCGCTGGATCAACGACCACTTCGGTGAAAAAATGATGAATATCATCGGCGCGGTTTCCGCTGTTTTAGGCGTTGCGCTTGCCTTTTTCCTGTTTATGTGGTTGCCTACTTTTCTTGTTGATTTGGTAACGCAAAATCATTTGCTGAAATTTCACGCGCTGTTCGAGGGCATTTTACGCGTTATCATTTTTATTGCTTACCTTGCAATTGTGTCTAAAATGAAAGACATTCACCGCGTGTTTATGTATCACGGCGCGGAGCATAAATCTATTTTCTGCTATGAACACGGTCTTGAATTGACCGTAGAAAACGTGCGCAAGCAAAAGCGCTTTCACCCGCGCTGCGGCACCAGCTTTATGTTTGTGATGATTTTATTAAGCATTTTGCTTTCTTCCGCGCTGATTTTGATTTTTCCCGGCCTTGCAAGTATTAACCGTATTTTGTGGATTTGCGTAAAATTACTGATTTTGCCGCTGGTTATGGGGATTGGCTATGAATTTATCCGCTATGCCGGAAAGCACGACAATCTGTTTGTGAAAATCCTTTCCGCACCCGGGCTTTGGATGCAGCGCATTACCACCAAAGAACCGACTGACGATATTATTGAAGTCGGCATTGCTTCGCTGAAAGCGGTGCTTACCGACAATCCGGAGGACGACGCGCTTTGATGACGGTCTCACAAGTTTTTCAAAACGGACTGACGGCGTTGCAAACAGCCGGAACTGAAGACGCGGCATTTGACTGCGGCTGCCTGTTTTCGGAAGCCTTCCAAGCGTCCCACGCTTGGCGAATTACGCACGCCGAAGACGAGGCGGACGAAGAAAAAACGGAAAAGTTTTCAAGGCTTATCCGTCGCAGGTGTTCGGGGGAACCGTTGCAATATATTTTAGGGGTTTGGCCGTTTTACGGCAGGGACTTCTTTGTCGGCAAAGGCGTTTTGATTCCGCGGCCGGAAACCGAACAGTTGGTGGAATTTGCCGTTAAAACCATTCGGGAAAAGCATATGAAAACTGTGATTGACCTTTGCGCCGGAAGCGGTTGTATCGGTCTTACCGTGGCGCTCGAAAACCCGGATTGCTTCGTGTGGCTGATTGAAAAATATGACGGGGCGCTTGGTTATCTTCAAAAGAATTTAAATGCATTGGGCGTGAAAAATGCGGAAATTTTAAAAGCGGACGCGTTAAGTGACGCGTTACCGGATATTCACGCCGACCTTTTGCTTTCCAATCCGCCTTATGTACCGGACGGAGAAATGCCCGCTTTGCAAAATGAAGTCCGTTTTGAGCCGGAAACCGCTTTGGCAGGCGGGAAAGACGGCCTGCGTTTTTATCGCGCAATCGCCGAAAACTGGCTTCGTGTGTTAAATTCGGGCGGGGAAGCGTTTTTTGAGTGCGGTGACGGACAGGGAGAGGCGATTGTGTCGCTTTTCCGAGGAAAAAGTGCCGCACAAGAAATAATTTATGATTTCAATAATATTGACAGATTTGTCCATATAACGGTATAATAAATATTCAAATGCATTTAGGAGTTTCTTATGCTTTTTAATGTTCTTCGAGACGGCTTTTCCGCGCAAACGATTATTGCGCTGTTTGCGGCCGTGTTTGTTGTGTTTTGCACAATGCCTGTGCATGAATATGCCCACGCGTTGGTGGCAACCAAACTCGGCGACCCGACGCCGCGGCTTTCGGGACGCTTGACGCTTAACCCCATGGCGCACATAGACTGGATCGGTGCGCTGATGATTCTTTTGGTCGGTTTCGGTTATGCAAAGCCGGTGTCTGTTAACCCGCGCAATTTTAAAAATCCGAAAGCCGGCATGGCAATCACCGCGGTTGCCGGGCCGATTTCCAACCTGTTAATGGCGGCTGTGTTTATTCTGCTGAAAAACATTGTTTCGCTTTTTGCCGTGCAAAATCTTATTGCATTTGCGTTTTATTATTTCTTTATGTTTGCGGCGATTATCAATATCGGTCTTGCAGTTTTCAACTTGATTCCGATTCCTCCGCTTGACGGCTCGCGCATATTGCAGCTTTTAATTCCGTCCAAATATTATTTTAAATACATGCGGTATGAACGCTATATTATCCTTTTGGTGTTCGCGCTGATTTTTTTCGGCGTTTTAGACAGGCCGCTTGCCTATTTAGAAAATGTGATTTACAACGGAATGGATGCCGTCCTCGGCTTTCCGTTCCGATAAGAAGCGTGGCGTGAAATGGAAGCAATTTCTTATAAATTAGATGTTTTTGAAGGACCGATGGACCTGCTTTTACATCTGATTTCCAAACACAAACTGAATATTTACGATATTCCGATTATCGAACTTGTCACGCAATACGTGGACTATGTCAAACGCATGCAGGAAGAAGACATGTATGTTGCCAGTGAGTTTTTGGAAATGGCGGCGCGGCTTGTCTATATCAAAACGGTTTCGCTTCTGCCCGTTTACGAAGAGGCGGAAGAGTTAAAAAAAGAACTGACCGGCGAACTTTTGGAATATCGCGACTGCCAAATTATGGCGGGAAAACTTGCCCAACATACAGACGGCTTCAACCATTTTGTCCGTGAACCGGCGGAGATTGAAGTTGACCAAACCTATACACGACTGCACGAGCCCGGGGAACTGGTTCGAGCCTATTTAAACGTCGTCGGCAAAAAGCTGCGGAAACTGCCGCCGCCGATTGAAGCGTTTAAAGGCATTGTGGCGACGAAAATCGTTTCGGTGCAGTCGAAAATCCAATCAATTTACCAAAAACTCAAAAAAGGCAAAAAACAAAAGTTTCGTGCGCTGTTTACCGATGCGCAGTCACGCTCCGATATGATTGCCACCTTTTTGGCGGTTTTGGAGCTTGCCAAAACCAAAAAGGTCTATTTGGACGGCGACGGCGACGCGATGCGCGTAGAGCTTTTAACCGATAATTTTGACGATTTCGGGTCACAGGAATGGGAGTAATACATGGTTAGTGCAAATGAATTACAAGCGGCGGCAGAAGCAATCTTATTTGCCGCAGGTGAGCCTTTGGAGCTTTCCAGGCTTGCCCAAGCGCTTGAAATAGAAGAGGAAAGCGCCGAACAGGTGCTTTTGAACCTTGCCGCTTCTTTGGATGAACGCGGCAGCGGGATTTGCCTTTTAAAACTCGGCACAAAATATCAGCTTTCCTCGAGAACCGAATTTGCCCCGCAGATTCGTAATGTTTTGGAAATTAAACGAAACGCACCGCTTTCACAAGCGGCGTTTGAAGTCCTTGCGGTAATCGCTTACAATCAACCGGTGACAAAATCCTTTGTCGAGCAGGTGCGCGGCGTGGATTGCTCCGGTGTAATCGCTACGCTTTGCCAAAAACAGCTGATTGAAGAAAAAGGACGGCTGGATTTGCCCGGGCGACCGTTGCTTTACGGTACTACACCTGAATTTTTACGCTGTTTCTCGGTGTCGTCTTTAGATGAACTTCCCGAACTTCCCAATCATGACGCGGAAAAATCTATTGAAGCGGTGATGGAAGAAGCAAAAGAAGCGGAAAGTGAAGAAACGGGCGAAGAAAAAGAAAATAACCCGGGAGAATAAAATTTGAAACTTCCAAAAAGGAGGTGGTCGGTTGCTTGCATTATACATAATCCTCGGCATTATTGCGTTGATTGTGCTCTTGCTTTCGGTGAAAGTCCGAATAGAAGCGGAGTACTTTGACAGCTTTAAGCTGCGGCTTCGTTGGCTGTTCCTGCATTTTGACATTTATCCGATGCAAAAGAAAGAGAAAAAGCCCAAAAAAGAGAAACCGCAAAAAGAAAAGCCGCCCGAGGAACCACAAACAGAAAAGAAACCGAACCCCTTTAAAACCTTTTATGAAAATCAAGGCTTTGACGGCGTGAAACAGTTGGTTCGAGATTCTGCGGACGCGGTCGGTTCGATGATGAAAAGCGTCAAAAAGCATCTGATTATTGACGATCTGTTTTTGTGGGTTGTCGTTTCCCACAACCACGATGCCGCAAAAACCGCGATTGAATACGGTGAGACTTGTCAGGACGTGTTTCCGGCGATGGGCTTTATTTGCTCGAACTTAAACGTTCGAAAATATGATGTAGAAATTGAGCCGGATTTTATCGGCACATTCAGCAGCGCGCAGTTCTCCGCGGCGATTTCGATTCGGCCGTTGTTTTTAATCAACGCCGGCATCGTTCTCGTGTTCCGTTTGTTGTTTAAAGTGGTTCTTAAAATTTTTAAAGCAAAAGCCAAAGAACCGCAATCTAATAAAGAAACTCAAAATTTACAAGGTGGTGCAACCCAATGAAAGAACAATCAGCAGCAGGCATTTTGGAAACAACCATTGAAAAGGTTAAAAACCTCGTCAATGTCAGCACAATCATCGGTGAGCCGATGAATCTTGACGGCGGCATTACAATTATTCCGGTGTCTAAGGTTACTTACGGCTTTGCTTCCGGCGGTTCCGATTTTCCGTCCAAAACCAACAAAGAGATTTTTGGCGGCGGCGGTGGCGCCGGTGTAACCATTACTCCGGTCGCTTTCTTAGTCATTTCCGACGGTGAAGTCACGATTAAACACATCACTGCGTTTGATAATGCGGCTGAACGTGTTGTCAACTTGGTGCCCGAAATGTTCGATAAGGTTACTTCCGTGGTGAACAAAGCCAAGAAAGAAAAAGCACAAAACGAAGAACAGAAAGCTGCCGACGCAATGGTGTCTGCCGCTATGGACGAACTCACAAAATAAACTTCTCTAATAATCAAATCACCGCCTGCATATTTTAATATATGGCAGGTGGTTGATTTGTATAGAAGCCTATTTTTCCGTGTGTGCACGGTTTTAATTCTTTTGCTTTCGCTTTCTCTGCCCGCGTTCGCGGCATCGCCGCAGGGCATTTCCGCAAAAGCTTGCGTTTTAATGCTTGCGGACACGCGCGAAGTGCTTTATGCTGAAAATGAAAACGAACAGCTTTCCATGGCGAGCACCACGAAGATAATGACCTCACTCTTGGCGCTTGAAAGCGGACTGTGGGAACAGCAAATCAAGGTGACGCCCGATATGGTGGCGGCGGAGGGCACCTCCATCGGTCTTTTGCCGGATGACTTGATTTCGGTGCGGACGCTCATTTCCGGGATGCTTTTGGAATCCGGGAACGATGCTGCCAACGTCTCGGCGTATGCCGTAGCCGGCGGGCAGGCACAGTTCTTGGAACTGATGAACCAAAAAGCGGCGGAAATCGGCATGAAGAACACACATTTCGATTCCGTGTCGGGATTGGATACCGATTCCCATTATTCCACGGCGTATGATATGGCGCTTTTGACCGCGTATGCTTTGGAAAATCCGAAGTTTCGAAGCATCTGCTCCGAGAAAAGCGAGCGTGTTTATTACGGCAACCCGCCTTATGCGCGCACGCTTTATAACCATAACAGGCTGTTGTCAAGTTACGAGGGCGCAATCGGCGTTAAGACAGGCTTTACCAAGAAAAGCGGCCGCTGCCTTGTCTCTGCGGCAGAGCGCGACGGCGTAACGCTGATTGCCGTGACACTCAACGCGCCGGACGACTGGAATGACCACAAAAAGCTATTGGATTATGGCTTTTCCGTGGCGAAGCTTTGTGACGCGTCTACCTTGCAAGGGGATTTATCTGTAATGGTTGTCGGCGGAGATGCTAAAACAGTTACGGCGACGACGGCGTATGCGCCGAAATTCTCAGTAGCCGGAGATACGGCAAATGTGCAGGCGCAAGCCTATTTGAAGCATTTCTTGTATGCCCCGGTGGAAAAAGGGGAGACGGTCGGAAGTGTTTGCTATACATATAACGGAAAAGTTGTCGCGCAAGTCCCGCTTGTTTCCACACAATCGGTGGGCGCTGTCACGATGGAAAACACGGAAAGTCCAAAACAATCCCTGTTTCACAGGATTTGGTCGTTTTTTAAACAGGAGTAATTTATGACGGATAACAAAGTCAGACTGCAAAAATATATGGCGGACAGCGGTATTGCTTCCCGCAGAAAATCTGAAGAACTGATTGCCGCCGGCAAAGTGCGCGTCAACGGGAAACCCGCGCAAATCGGTGATAAAGTCGACCCGAAAAAAGACAAGGTGACCGTTGCCGGCAAAAAGGTTGTGTGCACCAAAAAATATACGTACATTATGCTCCACAAGCCGCGCGGGTTCATTACGACCATGCACGACGAAATGGACCGTAAATGTGTTGCACAGTTAATTGAGGATGTACCGCAGCGTGTTTACCCGGTCGGTCGGCTGGACCGCGAGTCGGAGGGACTTTTATTGCTTACCAATGACGGTGCGTTCGCAAACGCGCTGATGCACCCGTCCAAGCACGTCTCCAAAACGTATCGGGTGACCGTGCACGCTGACGTGACCAAAGAACAGGTCGCGGCACTTGAAAACGGCGTCGAAATCGACGGGCGCATGACGCTTCCGGCGGAAGTGCGGATTTTGCAGCACGACCCCAACCGGACGGTTCTTGAAATCGTCATTTATGAGGGCAGAAACCGCCAGATTCGTAAAATGTGCGAGGCATTAGGCCTTGAAGTTGCAAGGTTAAAACGTACGAAAATCGGTTCCGTAAAGCTCGGCATGTTAAAACCCGGGGAACATCGGGAACTGATCGAAGATGAAGTACACGGCTTAATGGTCGCCGCGCAGATGACACAAAGGAAGTAAATCATGATTTTTTATAAGCCATATTTGGACATGCTGGATATTTTCACAATGTTTCCGCACGCGGATTTGACAGGTGAAAAAACCGTTTGCACATATGTCGCGTTAGAGGACGATGTGATTTTAGGTAAGTGCCTTGTCGAAGTAACAGGATACACCTGCACCATTTCTGAACTTGTGCAAACCGGTGCGGACAAGCTGGTGACGGAAGGACTTGTGCGCGCCGCACTCAATTTCGCGGCAAACCGCGGGGCTTACCTTGCGTCCTGTTCAATAGTCCAAATCGCCGATGTTCTCAAAATGCTCGGATTTTCCGAAGAAAACGGTGTATTTCGCGGCGAAATCCCCGAACTTTTACAGGGGAGCTGCTGTAAGCATTAAGACATGTCCGGCAGTTGACAGATTGCTCGAATAATAGTAAAATATAATGACAAATTTTAGGAGCGATTGTGACCATGATTAAAAGCATGACCGGTTTCGGACGTGCGCAGGAAACTGTGGACGGCATGACCGTAACCGTTGAGCTGAAAAGCGTAAACCACCGTTATTTTGAATTTACGGCAAAAGTGCCGCGCACATATGGCTTTTTGGAAGAAAATTTGAAATCCTTTTTGAACGCGAGGGTGTCGCGCGGCAAAATGGAGTGCTACGTCAGCATTGAAAATTTGGAAGAAAGCGATATGGAGGTCGTTGTCAACCCATCGCTTGCCAAAGGCTATGTGGACGCGCTTCGCACGCTTTCTGAAACCTTTGGGCTTAAAGAGGATTATTCCGCAATCAGCATTGCGAAATTCCCCGATGTTCTGACGCTTCGCAAAGCGCCGGCAGACGAAGAGAAAATTTGGAACGCCGTGCAAAAGGTTACGGAACTTGCGGTGGAACGCTTTGTTACTATGCGCGAAACCGAAGGCGAAAAGCTGCGCGCAGACATTCTCTCGAAAGCGGACACGATTTTGGAGCATGTTGCATTTGTGGAAAGCCGTTCGCCCCAGACCGTGCGCGAATATCACGAAAAACTCCGTCAGCGTATGGAAGAATTGCTCGAAAATACACAGGTCGATGAACAACGCCTTTTGACAGAAGCGGCAATTTTCGCCGATAAAGTCGCGGTGGACGAAGAAACGGTGCGCCTGCGCAGCCACATTTCCCAGCTTCGGGAATTTTTGAACGCCGACGAACCGATCGGCCGCAAACTCGATTTCCTTGTGCAGGAAATGAACCGGGAATCCAATACAATCGGGTCAAAAGCACAGGACGTAGAAATTGCAAAACGGGTAATTGCGATAAAAGCAGAAGTCGAAAAAATCCGTGAGCAAGTTCAAAATATCGAGTGAGGAATTTTTATGAAGCTTATCAACATTGGGTTCGGCAACGCGGTAAACGCCAGCCGGATTTTAGCCGTCGTTTCGCCGGACTCCGCACCGGTCAAACGACTTATACAAGAAGCAAAAGAGCAAAGGCTGCTGATTGACGCAACCCAAGGGCGCAGAACGCGCGCCGTGGTGATTACCGACAGCGACCATGTAATTTTGTCTTATTTGCAGGCGGAAACCATTATGAGCCGGTTTAACGGCGACACAAATGCGGAGGAACCGGCGAATGAGCAATGAAGGTAAGTTGATTTTATTTTCCGGTCCGTCCGGCGTCGGAAAAGATACGCTTTTGGATATTCTTTTTCAGAAGCGTCCGGATTTTCAAAAATCCATTTCGATTACGACGCGTGAGCGACGTGAGGGCGAAGTGAACGGCGTAGATTATTATTTCATTACGCCTGACGATTTTGAAGCGATGCTCGACAACGGCGAGGTTTTGGAGTTTGCAAAATACGGCAAGAACCTGTACGGAACGCCCAAAAAGCCGGTGGACGGCTGGCTCGCCGAAGGCAAAACCGTCATTTTGAAAATTGAAGTGCAGGGTGCTGAAAAAATTAAGAAAATGTACCCGGACGCGGTTGCGATTTTCGTCATGCCGCCTTCTATGGAGATTTTGGAAAAACGCCTTCGCCGCCGCGGCACGGAAAACGAAGAAGACCTTGTGCGGCGTTTGACAATCGCGCGGGATGAAATCAAAAAAAGCCGCGATTATGATTACATTGTCATCAACGACAGCTTGGAAGAAGCCGCCGATGAAATCCTTGCTATTTTAAATAAAGAATCCTAATGAGAAAGGCAGATTTCTATGTTTAATCCTGATTTGAAAAATGTTCTCAAAAATCATTTGAGCCGTTATTCTCTTGTAACGGCAACTGCAAAACGCGCACGTCAGATTTCCGACGAAGCGCTTGAAAACGGCGAAATCATGGTTGAAAAACCCGTCAGCATCGCGCTTGATGAAATTGTTGAAGGGAAATACAAAGTCATTGAGCCGGAGGAAATCCGCAATCTTTAAGGTTCTGTAAGCTGTTTTGGTGAGGTGAAATGCATGTCGGGTCAAATTGCGAAAGTTGCGGTCGAAAACGCGGCTTACAGCTTTGACGACGCATTTGACTATGCAATCCCTCAAAGTTTGCAGCAGTCCGTCGTGCCGGGCGTTCGTGTGCTTGTTCCGTTCGGAAACGGCAACAAAAAGCGCCAAGGGTTTGTTTTTGCGCTTCGTGCGCCTAAAGATGGCAAAAAACTGAAAAATATTGCGGCTGTCCTTGACAAGGCGCCGCTTTTAAACAATGAACTTTTGCGAATGGCCGTATTCCTGAAGGAGCACACCTTTTGCACGCTTTTTGACGCGGCAAAAGCGATGCTTCCCTCCGGAATAGGGCTTCATTTTGTATTGTCCTTTCTGACAAACCCTGATTTAACAGAAGCGGATTTGCACGACCTTTCCGAAACCGAGCGTGCGGTGTGGGACTATCTTTCCGAAAAAGACGTATATGTCAAAAAAGACACGATTTTAAAAGCACTGGGGCTCAAAAGCGATGTAACGGTGCTCGAAGAAATGACCCAAAAAGGACTTCTTTATTGCAATACCGATACCCAGCGAAAAATCGGCGACGCAACGGTGCGCATGGTGCGGCTTACGAAAGAATGGCTCGAAAACGATGCACCTTGTAAGGTCACCAAAAAGCAAAAAGACGTGTTGACTTTCCTCGAAAATGTCGGTACGGCGTCTGTCAAAGAGATATGCTATTTCACCGGCGTCACGACGGCGGTTATATCTACCTTACACAGCAAAAAGCTGATTGATTATTTTGAAAACGAAATTTTCCGCCGCCCGAAATTTGAAAAGCAGTCGTCCATAAAAGCGGAAATTCATTTAACCGAGGAACAGCAAAAAGCCTATATCGGTTTGTCGCAGGCTTTGCAAAGTGAGAAAAGCAAAACCGCTTTGCTCTTCGGCGTGACGGGGTCCGGCAAAACGCAGGTGTTTTTAAAGCTGATTGACGATACACTGCAAAAGGGACGCGGGGTCATCGTCATGGTGCCGGAAATATCCTTAACGCCGCAAATGCTTTCCATTTTCTATGAACGTTACGGCAGTGAAGTAGCGGTCTTTCACAGCGCGCTTTCTATGGGGGAGCGGCTCGACGAGTGGAAACGCGTGAAAAAAGGGGAAGCAAAAATTGCTTTGGGAACACGCTCTGCGGTGTTTGCTCCGCTTCCCGATATCGGACTTATCATTATGGATGAAGAACAGGAGCACACTTATAAATCGGAAATGACGCCGCGTTATCATGCACGCGATGTTGCCGCTTTTCGCGTGAAAAATCACAACGCATTGCTTCTGCTTGCTTCCGCAACGCCGTCGCTTGAAAGCTACGCACGCGCCGAAAGCGGTCAGTATGCGCTTTATACGCTCGAAAACCGTTACGGAAACGCTTTGCTTCCCGAAGTGCTGACGGTGGACGCAGGGCAAATCGGTGACCGCAACGGCCTTTCCAATATCAGCGCGCCGCTGATGGAGGCGCTTTCCGAAAATCTGAAAGCCGGAAATCAGTCGATTTTGCTTTTGAACCGCCGCGGCTACAACACGTTTGCCGCCTGCAATGCCTGCGGTACGGTGAAAACGTGTCCGAATTGCAGTATCTCTTTGACGTATCACGCGCGGAACAACCGGCTGATGTGCCATTATTGCGGCTATTCAGAGCCTTTTACAACGGTTTGCCGGGAATGCGGCGAAGATGCGGTTGCCTATTCGGGGTTCGGCACACAGCGGCTCGAAGACGAGCTTTCAGAAGCGCTCCCCGAAGCGCGGATTCTCCGATTGGACACAGATTCCACCGCATCAAGATATTCTTTTGAAAATGCACTAAAAAAGTTCACAAATTACGAGTATGATATAATGGTCGGAACACAGATGGTGGCAAAAGGGCTGGATTTCCCGCGCGTGACGTTGGTCGGCGTGGTTTCCGTAGACCAAATGCTTTACAACGACGACTATAAAAGCGCCGAGCGCACATTCGATTTGCTGACACAGGTCGTCGGGCGGTCGGGGCGCGGTGAGCTGGCCGGAAAAGCGATTATACAAACTGCTTTTCCCGACAATGAAATCATCCGTCTTGCGCAAAAACAGGATTTTCGCGCGTTTTATGAACTTGAAATGAAAATCCGCCGCGCAATGGTCTATCCGCCGTTTTGCGACATTTGCACCATCGGATTTATCGGTACGGACGAACAGCTGACCAAAGCCGCCGCCAAGGTGTTTTTGGAACAGCTTAAAGCGCTGCATAAAGAAAAATTCGGGCAGATGAATTTGATTGCATTAGGTCCGATTGCGCCGCGGCTTGCCAAGGTTTCCGGTAAATTTCGGTTCCGAATTATTTTAAAGTGCCACAACGACGCGCATTTGCGCTTGTTTGTGTCGACATTATTGAAAGATTTTTCCAAAAACAATACATTCAAAAAAATTACGGTTATTGCGGATATAAATCCGGAAAATATATATTGAGGTGTGAAAAATGGGCTTACGAAACATTCGTAAAAAAGGTGACCCGATTTTAAAATTGAAAAGCAGAAAAGTGGAACGTTTTGACGACCGGCTGTTTACGCTGCTAGACGATATGCGCGACACAATGTATGAAGCGGACGGCTGCGGGCTTGCCGCGGTGCAAGTCGGCGTGCTCAAACGCGCGATTGTCATTGATGTCGGCGACGGGATTATAGAGCTTATCAACCCGGAAATTATCGAAACAGAAGGTGAACAGTGCGAGCTGGAAGGCTGCCTTTCTTTGCCCGGCGAAAGCGGAATTACGCTTCGCCCGAAACGCGTCAAAGTGCGCGCCCAAAAACGGGACGGCTCTTTCTGTGAATACAGCGGCGAAGACTTAAAAGCTCGCGCATTTTGCCACGAAATCGACCATTTGGACGGGCATTTATATACCGAACGCCTTGCGCCGCAGGAAGTCATTGCGCGTCTGAAAGCGGAAACCCAAAATACGGAGGAATAATATGCGTATTGTTTTTATGGGGACGCCGGATTTCGCCGTACCGTGTTTAGAAAGGCTTGTGTCTGACGGCGAGGAAGTGGTCGGCGTGTTTACCCAGCCGGACAAACCGAAAGGTAGGGGCTATACCCTTGCGCCGCCGCCGGTAAAAGAAGAAGCACTCAAACACAATATTCCTGTTTTTCAGCCGAAATCTATGCGCGACGGCGAAGCGCTTGCCGTTTTGGAGCGCTTACAGCCGGAACTGATTGTTGTGGTGGCTTACGGAAAAATTCTGCCGAAAGAAATTCTGTATTTCCCGAAATATCATTCTATCAATATTCACGCGTCGCTCCTACCAAAATACCGTGGTTCTGCGCCGATTCAATGGAGCATTTTAAACGGCGAGACTGTGACGGGTGTGACGTCTATGTTAATGGATGAGGGGATTGACACCGGTGACATGCTTTTGCGTGCTGAAACCGAAATCCCTGAAGATATGACCGCCGGGGAACTCCACGATGTTTTGGCGAAACTCGGTGCGCAGGTGCTTTCCGAAACCGTTGCGGCGATTTGTGAAAATCGGCTTAATCCCATTCCCCAAACCGGCGAAAGCAATTACGCACCGATGCTTACAAAAGACCTTTGCCCGATTGATTTTTCACGCTCGGCTTTGGAAATTCACAATCAAATTCGCGGGCTTTCTCCGTGGCCGGTTGCAACGGCAATGTGGCAGGGAAAACGCCTGAAAATTTTTCGTTCCGAACTTGGCGGAAAAACGGACGCGCCGGCCGGCACGATTGTGTCGACTGACGGCGCAATCGCTGTCGCATGCGGCGACAAAACCGTGCTTCGTATTTTAGAATTGCAGCAGGAGGGCAAAAAAAGAATGTCCGCTGCTGATTTCTTGGTTGGTCACGCTGTCAAGGTCGGTTCCGCTTTGCAATAAGGTGATTTTATGTATTTAGATTATTACTATTTTGTTTTAATCGTACCGGTTTTAATTATTTCGCTGATTGCGCAAAGCCGCGTGAATTCCGCTTATAAGCGGTTTTCCATGGTGCAAAATATGCGAGGCCTCACCGGTGCGCAGGCGGCGCAGGCTGTTTTGCAGTATTACGGTGTGCAGGGTGTTCGTATTGAACACATTCACGGGAGGCTTAACGACCACTATGACCCGCGCGACAATGTGATTCGCCTTTCCGACGGTGTTTACGGCAGCTGTTCGGTGGCGGCAATCGGAATTGCCTGTCACGAAGCCGGGCACGCCGCGCAGCACGCTGAAAATTATGTGCCGATTCGTTTTCGCAACGCATTGCTGCTGCCTGCGCAAATCGGCTCCAATGCGGCGCTTCCGCTTGCAATTATCGGGATTTTCTTGGGCTCTCAGCTTTTGATGAATTTCGGTATTTTCCTGTATGCGGCGGTGATGCTCTTTCAGCTTGTGACCCTGCCCGTGGAATTCAACGCAAGCCGTCGGGCACTCAGTGTAATTGAAACCACCGGCATGCTCGCGCCGCAAGAAACCGAAGGGGCGGGGAAGGTCTTGCGCGCGGCGGCGATGACCTATGTGGCAGCGTTTGCCATGTCCGCCGCTAACCTGCTGCGTCTGCTTTTGCTTGCGCGCAACAGAAGGGATTGAATTCATTTATGAACGAACGCCAAACCGCGTTTCGCATCTTAAATAAAATTGAAAGAAACCACGCGTATTCCAATTTGGTTTTGGATTCGGAACTGAAAGAAGCCGCCGGAAATAAGCCGTTTTCCGGCTTGGTGACCGCGTTGGTTTACGGGGTAACGGAGCGAAAAATCACGCTTGACTTTTTGCTTTCATCCTTTTTAAAACAACCGATTAAAAAACTGCGCCCCGAAGTTTTGACGGCTTTGCGCATGGGCGTTTATCAACTGAAATTTATGGATAAAATCCCGCCGTCGGCCGCCGTAAATGAAAGTGTAAAGCTTGTAAAATCCAACGGCTGCGCTTACGCTTCGGGACTTGTCAATTCTGTTCTGCGAAAGGTATCTCTTGCAGATATTCAATATCCGAATACCGGAAATCTGGCTTATGATTTTTCGGTTCGGTATTCCTGCCCGGAACCTTTGGTGGAACACTACATACAAGATTACGGTGAAGAGGACGCTAAAGAAATTTTACGGTCTTCCCTCGGTGCGGCGCCGCTTACGGTGCGCGTCAATACGTTAAAAACAACAATAAAGGTACTGATTTCTTCCTTGCAGGAAGAAGGCGTCACGGCAACAGAGGGCATTCTTCCCAATACGCTTGTGCTGGAAAATGCCGGTGCGCCGGAAAAATTGAAAGCATATGCGAACGGGCTTTTTCATGTCCAGGACCTTGCAAGCGCTTACTGTGTCCGCGCGCTCGATTTAAAGCCCGGACAAACCCTTTTGGACGTTTGCGCGGCGCCCGGCGGGAAATCCTTTACCGCGGCCCAAGAACTTGAAAACACTGGAAAAGTCCTTTCGTTTGATTTATACCCGCAACGCGTCAAGTTGATTGAAGACGGCGCAAAACGCCTTTCGATTACCAATTTAACCGCAAAAGTCGGCGATGCATCAAAGGCAGACGAAAGCCTTTTCGGGGTTGCCGACCGCGTGCTTTGCGATGTGCCGTGTTCGGGCCTTGGCACGATTCGCCGAAAGCCCGAAATCCGCTACAAGGATTTGTCATTTATTGACAATCTAACGGATTTACAGTATAATATCCTAACAAATGCGTCGTCTTATCTGCGGGCTGACGGACAGCTTGTGTATTCCACCTGCACGCTCAACCGGGCGGAAAACGAGGCGGTTTGCGACCGCTTCTTAGAAAATCACCCGGAATTTGAGAAAACAGACGATTATAAAACTTTGATGCCGCATAAAAATGGAACGGACGGGTTTTTCATTGCGCGGTTACGGAGAAAGCATGGAAACTAAAAAAGACATTCGTTCAATGAATTTTGAAGAGCTCGTGCAAGAAATAAATGCGCTCGGCCTTCCGAAATTCCGCACAAGTCAAATTTATTCTTGGCTTCACGAAAAAGGTGTGCGCGACTTTTCAGAAATGACCAATCTGCCGGCTGCTCTCCGAGCCACACTTTCGGAAAACTATGACCTGCACAACTGTTCGATTGATACAAAGCTTTGTTCCACGATAGACGGCACTGTAAAATATCTTTACGAACTTGGCCGCGGCGAATATGTGGAATGTGTCGTGATGCAGTATAAATACGGCTATACAATATGCATTTCCACCCAGCTCGGCTGCAAAATGGGCTGCTCGTTCTGCGCTTCCGCAATCGGCGGATTTCAGCGCAATTTGCTGCCGTCTGAAATGCTTTCCGAAATTTTGACCGCACAGCGGGATTTAGGCATTCGAATCTCCCATATTGTTTTAATGGGCACGGGCGAACCTTTAGACAATTACGACAATGTAATGCGCTTTTTAGAGCTTGTGACCGACGAAAAAGGTTTAAATATCAGCATGCGTCACATTTCACTTTCCACCTGCGGTGTTGTACCCCGTATTTATGACCTTGCCGAAAAACGGCTCGGGCTTACGCTTTCGGTTTCTTTGCATGCGCCGAATGATGAGATTCGCTCGCAGACGATGCCGGTCAACCATAAATGGCACATCGACGAGCTTTTGGAAGCCTGTCGCTATTACGCGAAGGTGACTTCCCGGCGGATTTCTTTTGAATATGCGATGATTGACGGGTTCAACGACAGCGACGACTGTGCAAAAGAGTTAGCGCAGCGTCTTTCCGGAATCCTTTGTCATATCAACCTAATTCCTGTCAATACTGTCAGGGAAAGGAACTATAGAAAAAGTAAGGACGATCGTTTAAAGCGATTTTCCGCAATTCTTGAGCAAAAGGGGTATACCGTTACCGTGCGGCGGACGCTCGGAAGTGATATCAACGCTTCCTGCGGCCAACTGCGGGCCTCAAAGCGAAAAGAAGGTGATCTCAATTGAAAATTGTAGCAAAAACCGATGTCGGCAAGACGCGTGAAAACAACCAGGACGCGTATTCGGCAGGGGAACTGCCGGACGGTGTTGCCTGGGCGGTGGTTTGCGACGGCATGGGCGGCGCAGCCGGCGGCAACGTCGCATCTACTTCGGCCGTCAAAGTCATCGCCGAGCAAATTACGGCTTCTTACCGCGCGTCTATGAGCAGTAAGTCGATTAAAAATATGCTGGTGTCGGCAATTAACGCGGCAAATATCAGTGTGTATGATTTGGCGCAGGCCAATAAGGAATTGCGCGGCATGGGCACAACGGTTGTTTGCGCGCTGGTTACGGGCTCTGCGGCATATATTGCAAATGCCGGCGACAGCAGAGCATATATGCTTTCCGACGGTAAGCTTTCTCAGCTGACTCGAGACCATTCCGTTGTCCAGGAAATGGTGGAGACCGGTAAAATCACACAGTCCGAAGCCAAAGTGCACCCGAACAAAAATATTATTACAAGAGCGCTCGGCGTTCACCCCGAAATCCGCGTGGATTTTTACGAACAGCCGATGACGGCTTCGGATATTCTTTTCTTGTGTACAGACGGTTTGACGAATTACGTTGAAACCGATGAAATATGTGCATTAACCCAAAATTGTTCCTATTATGAATTCGCCGAAAAATTAGTTTCCCGGGCGATTGAAAACGGCGGCGGCGACAATGTTACCGTTGTAACGCTTGCGTATTAAATAAGGAGATATACATGATGGAAAATTATTGTGGAAAAAGACTGGACGGCAGATATGAAATCCGCGAGATTATCGGTGTCGGCGGAATGGCTGTTGTCTATAAAGCTTATGACAACATTGATGACCGCATTGTTGCAATCAAAATCTTAAAAGAGGAGTTCCTCGCCAATGAAGAATTCCGTCGCCGCTTCAAAAACGAAGCCAAGGCGATTGCGGTGCTTTCCCACCCGAATATTGTTAAGGTGTATGACGTCAGCTTCGGCGACCGCCTGCAATATATCGTGATGGAATACATCGAGGGCATCACGCTTAAAGAATACATTGAGCAGCAGAAGGTTATCAACTGGAAAGAGGCCGTACACTTTGTCACCCAGATTTTGAAAGCGCTGCAGCACGCGCACGATAAGGGCATTGTCCACCGCGACATTAAGCCGCAGAACATCATGCTTCTGCAAGACGGCACGATTAAAGTCAGCGACTTCGGTATTGCTCGTTTCTCGCGCGGCGACACAAGAACCATGACTGAAAGCGCCATCGGATCTGTCCATTACATCAGCCCCGAACAGGCGCGCGGTGAAATCACCGACGATAAGGCGGATATTTATTCCGTCGGCGTTGTGATGTATGAAATGCTGACCGGTCAGCTTCCGTTCCAGTCGGACAGCGCCGTTTCCGTTGCGATTATGCAGCTCCAACAGGAAGCAAAGCGCCCGCGGGAAATCAACCCCGATATTCCGCTCGGCCTTGAGCAGATTACTTTGCGTGCTATGCAGAAAAACGCGAAAGACCGTTATCAATCCGCCGCGGAAATGCTGATGGATTTGGACGAATTCCGCAAAAATCCTTCCATTAAATTTGATTATAATTATTTTGTGGACCGCGAGCCTACAAAATTTGTGGACGCAAAAAAAGCGCCGGTGGCAAAACCGGTTGCACAACCGGTGAAAACCGAGCCGGAAAACGAGGAAGAAGAAAAAGAAACCAACAAGACCATGCCGATTCTTTTCGGTGTGCTTGCAGGTTTAATCGTGATTATTGCGATTGCCGTCGGTATCTTCCTCGGGCAGAATGCTAAAAAAGTGGAAGTGCCCAACTTTATCGGTATGAATTATAACGACGAAATTGCTACAAACGTGGAATACACGGAAAACTTCACCTTTGAAATCAATTCGGTTTACAGCGCAGATGCCGAACCCGGAACGGTTTTAAATCAAGACCCGGAAGCCGGCACAAAGATTCGCAAATTCAAGACCGTAACGCTTGAAATCGCCTATAATGATGACAGCATTTTGATTTCCGGCATTATCGGCTTGACTTCCGACGAGGCCAAAGCAAAACTTGAAAAAGACGGTTTTGAAGTTAAGGTCATTACAAGCTATGACAAAAATGCCAAAGAAGGCATCGTGTTTGACACCTTCCCGATGGAGGGCGATTATGCAGAAAAAGGTTCCGTGGTTACCATTTACGTTGCAACCAACGAAAACCCGAACGCTTCTCTTGTGCCGAATGTTATCGGTTACAGCCAGGAAATTGCTAAACAGTTGATTGAGGGCGCAGGCTTTAAGCTTGGTAATGTTACGGAGCAAAACAGCGATAAAGAAAAAGGCGTTGTTATTGCGCAGTCGCCGAACGGTGATGAACAGGCGGATGCCGGCGGCGCTGTCAGCATCACAATCAGCAATGGTATTCCGCCGGAAACCTCTGTCAGTGTTTCTGTTACTCTGCCAAATGCGGGCTCCGGCGCAACCGGCGTCATGAAAGTGTACCTTAATAATTCGCTTTACGGTTCACCGAAGGATGTTAAACTTTCCGGCGGCACAATGTCTGTAGAAATCAAAGGCACGGGTGCGAACAACTCATACTCCATCTTGATTGACGACACTGAAATTCAGACCGGTAAAATCGACTTTTCGAAGTCTCCGGCCGTTGTTTCCGGGGAAGAGAAACATCCGGAAAACTACAAAATTGCGGTTGTCAATGTTGTGGGGCAGTCCGCATCCAACGCCTATGATACACTCGCAACAGCAGGGTTCGGCAACATTAAGATTGTTGACCGTACCGGCAAAGAGGTTTCTTCCGGCACAGTGGTTGAACAGACACCCCAGCAAGGTGAAAAGATTAAACCCGGTGACGAAATTCGCCTGATAGTGGAATAACACGATATGACACAACAAAAAAACGGCATTATATTAAAAGGTATCGGCGGCTTCTATTATGTTGAAGCCGCCGGTGCGGTATATGAATGTAAAGCGCGCGGCGTGTTTCGCAAAAAACGGATTACACCGCTTGCGGGAGACCGTGTGCAAATTACAGTAACCGACGACGGAACGGAAAATACAGTTGATGAAATTTTCGAACGGAAAAATTTTCTGAAACGCCCGCCGGTCGCGAATATAGACAGTTTGATTATTGTCTCTTCTACGGTTTCACCGCGGCCGTCCACATTGGTAATAGACAAGCTGATTGCTATTGCGGAATATAAGGGGATTGAACCCGTCGTTGTCTTTACCAAAACCGATTTAGAGCCGGCAGAGAAGCTTTTGGATATTTATAAGCTTGCGGGTATTTCCTGCGCTATGGTTTGCAATAAAACCGGCGAGGGTGTTGAAGAAGTGCGAAACTTATTAAACGGAAAAATCAGCGCTTTTACAGGCAACTCCGGTGTTGGGAAAACCTCATTGCTCAATGCCCTTGACCCCAATTTATCTTTGGCAACGGGCGCAATCAGCGAAAAGCTCGGCAGAGGCCGCCACACCACGCGACAGGCGGAACTCTTTAAAACCTGCGGCGGCTATATTGTGGACACGCCCGGCTTTTCCGCTTTGGATTTGGAAAAAGAACAGGTCATTAAAAAAGATGAACTGGCAGAGTGTTTCCGCGAGTTTCGTCCGTATCTCGGGCAATGCCGGTTTACCACCTGTTCACATACCTGTGACAAGGGTTGCCGCATCATAAAAGCCGTCGAAGACGGTGAAATCAGCCGTTCGCGGCATGACAGCTATGTGGAAATGTATCAAGCAGCAAAGGAACTGAAAGAATGGGAATTGTAACAAGCGCGGATTGCGTGATTTTCGCAGCGGGGGACGAAGTAGACCCTGCGATTGTCCGAAGCTACATACAACCGGATACCTTTATCATCACCGCTGACGCCGGGTATTCTGCCTGCACGCGCTGCGGATTTTCGCCGAACCTTTTGGTCGGGGATTTTGACTCGCAAGCAGCCCCCAAAACGGATACACCGACGATTACACTGAACCCAATAAAAGATGATACCGACACCGCCGACGCTTTGCAGCAAGCTATTCAACGCGGTTTTCGCCACATAGTCCTGTTCGGTGCAACCGGCGGGCGGTTAGACCACACCTATGCCAATTTAGATTTGTGTGCACTTGCCGCCGGGCAGGGCGCAGAACTGCTGATTGTAGACAACCACCATAAGATTTTTGCTTTGAAAGAGGAAACGGTCACCATTGACGGGGATAAAAGCAAATATGTTTCCGTTTTTGCTGTCGGTGGACCGTGTGTGTTATCGTTAGAAGGCTTTTTTTATCTGTTGAAGGATTATAATTTAATGCCGTTCTGCGGACTCGGCGTGAGTAATGAAACCGTCGAGGAAAAAGCCACAATATCTATAAAACAAGGAACAGCGCTGATTTTTATTACCGACAAAGATTTTTAACACTTTTTTTCACACCGCATATAGTGTATTAGCAAACAAAAAGGCGGTGTCGATATGAAAAGGTCAAAAGGAATTCCAATCGGACTCATTTTTGCCATGCTCGGGGCAGGGCTTATTTTAGCGCTGGTATTTCCCTCTGAGTTTTTGGTTGTAGTGTTGTCCATTGCTTTGATTGTCAGCGGCATCGCACTTTGCAAAAATTGCTGAGGAGGCATTTTATGAAAGTTGTGGTTGTCAGAAGTCCGAAAATGTTAAGCGGTTTGCTGCGCTTGCTCTTTGGGATTAAAAAAGAACAGAACATATGAAAACAGGCTCTGAAGCATTGCTTCAGAGCCTGTTTCTTGTATATTTGTGAATTTAGAATTTAAAAATCCAACCAAACGCTGCAATCTGCGTCCGAGGGCATTCGCCAGTCGCCGCGCGGGGAAAGGCTTACGGAACCGACTTTCGGTCCGTCCGGCAGGCAGGAACGCTTAAACTGATTGGTAAAGAACCGACGGACAAAAAGTTTCAGCCAGTTTTTAAGCTGTTCTTCGCTGTAAATGCCGGCAAACGCGCGGCTTGCCATAAATAACAGCTTTTCGGGGCGCGTGCCGAACCGCAGGAAATGATATAAATAAAAGTCGTGGACTTCATAGGGCCCGAGTGTTTCTTCGGTTTTTTGCTGAATATTGCCGTTTTCGTCCGGCGGCAAAAGCTCGGGGCTTACCGGCGTGTCGAGAATATCATTCAGAATTTTAGAAATCTCTTCCGGCAACTGCTGCGCTTCGTTGCGAACCAGGTGGCGCACCAGCGTTTTCGGAACGCCTGCATTTACACCGTACATGCTCATATGGTCGGCGTTATAAGTGCACCAGCCGAGCGCCAATTCACTTAAATCGCCGGTGCCGACCAAAACCGCGCCGTGTTTGTTTGCAAGGTCCATCAAAATTTGCGTGCGTTCCCTTGCCTGCGTGTTTTCATAGGTGATGTCGTGTACCGACTCGTCGTGACCGATATCCGCCATATGCCCGCGCGCAGCATTCCGAATGCTGATTTCCATAAATGTCGCGCCGAACGCGTGAATCAAATCGACTGCATTTTGATAGGTGCGGTCGGTTGTGCCGAATCCCGGCATCGTCACGCAAATCATGTTTTCATTGGGCAAGTTTAAAATTTTAAGGGCGCGTGCGGTAACAAGCAGGGCAAGGGTGGAGTCCAATCCGCCGGAGATACCGATGATTGCCTTTTTAGCGCCGATGTGGGACATGCGTTTTGCGAGCGCATGGCTTTGAATCGAAAGAATTTCGCGGCATCGCTCGTCTTTTTCAGCTGAGTCACTCGGCACGAACGGGTGCGGGTCAAAGGAACGGTTGACCTCGTTATATTCCATATCTGATACTTCGACCGGTGTGGAAACTTCCGGAAGTTTTTCTTTCAATTTCTTGGCGGCGTCGGTGAATGACGTGTTGTGCGCTCGTTCGGCGTTGAGTTTTTCAATATCAATACAGGCTTCCGCCATACTGCCGTTAAACGCGAAGCGTTCGCCTTCAGAAAGCAGCGCGCCGTTTTCGGCTACCGTGCACGCGCCGGAAAACACAAGGTCTGTGGTCGACTCGCCGACACCCGCGGAAGCATAGATATATGCACAAAAATCTTTTGCGCTTTGCATGCAAATGAGGTTTTTGCGATAATCATTTTTGGTGACCACTTCGTTGCTTGCAGAAAGGTTAACTATAATATTCGCACCGGAAAGCGCAAGCGAAGTGCCAGGCGTTGAGGGCGTCCAAAGGTCTTCACAAATTTCCACGCCGAGCACCGCGTCGTCCGAAAGGCGTATAAGCGTCTGGCCGAAAGGAACTTCCTGCCCGTTTAATTTAATTGTGCCGTTGACGCCGTCACCTGACGCAAACCAACGTTTTTCATAATATTCATTGTAATTCGGAATATAGGTTTTCGGAATTACCGCAACAACCATGCCGTTTTGCACGACAGCGGCGCAATTATAAAGGCTTGCCCCGAATTTTAACGGGAGCCCGATTACGACCACCAATGCGCTGTTTTCGGTCGCGCGGCAAACCGCCGTGAGCGCTGACTTGCAAGCGTCTTGTAACGCTGTTTGCAAAAACAAATCGCCACAGGTGTAGCCGGAAAGGAAAAGCTCGGGGAACACCAAAATTTGCACTTTGTTTTTATTGGCTTTTTCAATTTCCTGTAATGCGGCATTTAAGTTGCTTTGTACGCCGGCAACGGTTACGCGCGGCGAAACTGCGCATACTTTTAAAAATCCGGATTTCATAAGAACATACCTCTCAGTCCATATGTATGTCTTTATTATATATAAATTTTTCATGCGAATCAAGTCATAGGCTCTATTGACAGTCTGTGATATAATGTAAAAAAACGATTTAGGGTGAGATAAGATGCGAGTTTTTGAAAAATCGCATAAATTAGACCATGTTTGCTATGACATTCGCGGTCCGGTAATGGATGAAGCGGACCGAATGATTGCAAATGGGGTTAAAATTTTAAAATTAAATATCGGCAATCCCGCGCCGTTCCATTTTACCGCGCCGGATGAGATTATTCAGGATATGATTTTTACTTTGCGTGACGCAGAGGGCTATTCGGATTCTAAAGGCATTTTTTCCGCTCGAAAAGCCATTATGCAGTACAGCCAAATCAAAAAAATACCGGGTGTCGGAATTAACGATATTTATACCGGCAACGGCGTTTCGGAACTGATTACCATGGCCATGCAGGGTCTTTTGGACAACGGCGATGAAGTACTTCTGCCGGCACCGGATTATCCGCTTTGGACCGCCGCGGTAACGCTCGCGGGCGGCACGCCGGTGCATTATATGTGCGACGAACAAAACGAGTGGAACCCGGACATTGACGACATTCGCAAAAAAATCACACCGCGCACAAAAGGGATTGTAATCATCAACCCGAACAACCCGACGGGCGCGCTGTATTCCAAAGAAATTTTGGAAGAAATTGTGAATGTTGCGCGGGAAAATGAACTAATCATATTTTCCGATGAAATTTACGACCGTTTGGTTATGGACGGCTTAGAGCATATTGCAATCGCTTCACTTGCGCCGGACGTGCCTTGCGTCACCTTTAACGGGCTTTCCAAATCCCACCGTGTTGCGGGTTTCCGTTGCGGGTGGATGTGCTTAAGCGGTGACAAAAAGAAGATGCAGGGGTATATTGAGGGATTAAACCTGCTTTCTTCCATGCGTCTTTGTTCCAATGTGCCTGCACAGCAAATTATCCAAACCGCGCTCGGCGGGTATCAAAGTGTCGATGAGCTGTTAAAGCCCGGCGGACGGATTTACGAACAGAGAGCTTGTATTTATAAGGCGCTCAATGAAATTGACGGGGTTTCTGCGGTGAAACCGAAAGCGGCGTTTTATATTTTCCCGAAATTTGATATTCGCAAATTCAATATCAAAGACGACGAACGGTTCGTGCTTGACTTTTTGCGAAAAAAGAAAATTTTATTGGTGCACGGCCGTGCATTTAACTATCCGGAACCGGACCACGTGCGCATTGTGTATTTGCCGACGGTAAAAGAACTCACGGCGGCAACCAACGCACTTTCTGATTTTCTTTCGGATTATTCCCAAGTTTAAAATAAGTTGTTTGAGGTGAGGGTATGGAAAACAATATTTTGAATATGGAACATCTTTCCGACAGTGACAAGGCAAAAATCACCTATGAAAAATACAGACAAGATGCTGAAAATCTTTATCTTACGGCTGTTAAACGCTGGAAAAAGCACCTGTTTATTTATGTTGTGCTGTTTATTGTGTGTTTGATTGCCACCTATCTTTTTGCATTGAACATCTTTGGATTTATGAATTTTTTCTATATTTTTATGGGAGGACTTGCCACTTTTTTCAGCGGCATTGCCGGTGCGCAGACCTATCGTAATCTGCGTATGGAAAAGCAATCCTATCAGTTTCGTTTGCGCAGCGCAATCGAACGAATTGACCGAATGGGACTTTATTTTGAGCTGCCGGAAGAAGACTATAATAAATTTAATCGTTGGTGGAATTGATGTTCCCTAAATTTTGACAACATTAGAACAAATTGTCTGTGATAAAAAAAGAGAATGCGCCAACACTACTACTGCAAACGCAAATTCTAAAGCAAAGGAGTGTTTACAGTGGCAAGTAAGAATGTTGTCCCCGAAGCAAGAGCGGCTCTTGATAAGTTCAAGATGGAAGCGGCTTCCGAAGTCGGCGTAAATCTGAAACAGGGCTACAACGGTGACCTTACCTCCAAGCAGGCTGGTTCCGTCGGCGGTCAGATGGTCAAGAAAATGATCAAGTCATACGAAGATGGCATGAAATAAGTTCGTTAAGTATTTTCGGACAAAGAACGGTCTGTCGGAGTTTTCCGGCAGGCTGTTTTTCTTTGCATATCCACTCCATTTTGCGCATATGTATTTATTGATAAAAGCAAGGAGGGCGGAAAACTTGAAAGATACTGTGGAAGACCGCGCCGTGGAGCTCGGCGAATATATTGTACATAACAAAGCCACCGTTCGCGCCGCGGCCAATGTGTTCGGCATCAGCAAAAGCACGGTGCACATGGACGTTGCACAGCGATTGCAGCGTATAAGTCCGTCGCTTTACAATGAAGTGCGTGAGGTGTTAGATGTCAATAAAGCGCAGCGGCACATTCGCGGGGGACTTGCCACGCGGGAAAAATACAAACATATTGAAAAATAAATCTGACAGCATAAAATAACGCGGTAATTACCGCGTTATTTTTTTGTTGGATTTCATATGAAAATATGATACAATATAATTGATAATTCTGCGCTGAAAGGAAGACTTAAATGGCTTCGCTTGACTTAATTATTCCCTGTTACAACGAAGAAGAGGTTTTGCCGCTGTTTTACAGCGCCATACAAAAGACAATAGAGTCGATGACCGATTGCGGCGTGCGCCTGATTTTTGTCGATGACGGCAGCCGTGACGGCACGTTGCGGCTTTTGCGCAGTTATGCTTCTGAAAATGAGCAGGTGAAATATATTTCCTTTTCCCGCAATTTCGGAAAAGAGGCGGCGATGCTCGCCGGCATGCGCATGTCTTCGGCGGAATATGTCGGCATTATCGATGCGGATTTACAGCACTCTCCGGACTTAATCCCGCAAATGCTGCATGCGCTTACCGATGAAGACTATGACATAGCCGCCGCCAAGCGTGTGGACCGAAAAGGAGAGGGTAAAGTCATCAGCGGTTTTTCCGCGCTGTTTTATAAAATGATTAACCGAATTTCCGACGCCGATATTGAAGACGGTGCGCAGGATTTTCGGATTATGAAGCGCAAAGTGGTTGACGCCATCTTGGACATGCCCGAATACAACCGGTTTTCCAAAGGCATTTTCAGCTGGGTGGGTTTTCGTACCAAATGGTTCCCGCATGAAAACAGCAAGCGTGCCGCCGGCAAAACCAAATGGTCTTTTTGGAAACTGTTTTCCTACGCTGTGGACGGCATCATCAACTTCTCAACCGCGCCGATGAAAATTTCGTTTATTTGCGGCAGCTTTTCTAGCTTTGTCGGGATTATTTATGCGGTCTATATTTTCGTTCGCACGCTGATATTCGGCAGTGACGTGCCCGGTTACCCGTCCACCATTTGTGCCATTCTCGTGATTGGCGGGTTTATATTGCTTTCACTCGGCATTTTAGGCGAATATATTTCAAGAATATACATGGAAGTCAAAGAACGTCCGAATTATATCATCGACGAAACCAACATTCTTCCCGAAAATCGGCAAAAAAATTAAAATTAAGCCTTGTATTACGGCAGATTTTTTTATATAATTTATTCTATATGCACTGTAATTCCTGTGCTGAAAGGTGGAAACTGAAATTGTCTGACGAAAAGAATATGTTTGTAGATCTCGAACATAATGTCATGGATTTCTGGGAGCGGGAACACTGCTTCGAGAAATTGGTTGCAAAAAATAAAGGGAACCGTATGTTCCGCTTCTTAGACGGCCCGATTACCGCCAATAACCCCATGGGTATTCACCACGCGTGGGGCAGAAGCTTAAAGGATATCTTTATCCGTTACCACGCAATGAACGGGTGCGACTGCCGCTATCAAAACGGCTTTGACTCTCAGGGCCTTTGGGTTGAAGTAGAAGTCGAAAAAGCGCTCGGCTTCAAAACCAAAAAAGACATTGAAAATTACGGCATGGACAAGTTCACAAGACAGTGCGTGGACCGCGTTAAGCATTTCTCCGGCATTATCACCGAACAGTCCAAACGCCTCGGTCAGTGGATGGATTGGGATCATTCCTATTACACTAATACCGACCAGAATATTGAGGGCATTTGGCATTTCTTAAAAAAGTGCGACGAAAACGGCTGGATTCAGCGCGAATACAAACCGATGCCCTGGTGCCCGCGCTGCGGTACTTCGCTTTCCGAACACGAAATGACCGGTTCTTACAAGCTGATGACGCACAATTCCGTGTTCTTTAAATTACCGATTAAAGAAATCAACAGCAAAATCTTGGTTTGGACCACAACGCCTTGGACGCTTTCTTCCAACGTTGCGTTGGCGGTCAATCCGGATATTGACTATGTGGAAGTCCGTATCAAGAGCGATGAACAGACGCTGATTTTGGCGAAAAACACCATTTCCTACCTCGGCGACGACAAAGAGGAAGTTTTGCGCGCGTTCAAAGGCTCGGAACTTGTCGGCTATCATTACGAAACCTGCTTCCCGGATATTCCGGCGCAGGCGGGGATTGACCATAAAATCGTACCGTGGGAAGATGTCGCGGCGGACGAAGGTACCGGCGTCGTGCACATTGCGCCCGGCTGCGGTGTCGAAGACTTTGAGCTCGGCGAAAGACTGGGGCTTGCAAAAGTTATGCCGATTGACGACATGGGCATTTACCTCGACGGCTTCGGCTTCATGAGCGGCAAAGACAGCCACACAATCGCCGATGAAGTGTTTGAACACTTGAAAGCCGACAACAAACTTTATAAAATTGAACCGCACGAGCACAGCTATCCGGTTTGCTGGCGCTGCAAATCCGAAGTGGTTTTCCGCCTTGTGCCCGCGTGGTATATTCGTACCGAAGAAATTAAACCGAAGCTTATTGAAGCTTCTAACTCCGTAAAATGGGAGCCTGCTTCCAACGGCAAGCGTATGAACGACTGGCTTAACAACATGGGCGACTGGAACATTTCCAGAAAGCGTTATTACGGTATGCCGCTGCCGTTCTATCCCTGCGACTGCGGTCACGTGACCGTTGTCGGCTCAAAAAAAGAACTGCGCGAGCTTGCGACGGAACCCGAAAAGGTCGATGCGCTTCCCGAACTGCACCGTCCGTGGGTGGATGAAATTAAAATCAAGTGCCCGCACTGCGGCAAAGAGGTTTCGCGTGTTACCGAAATCGGCGACGTTTGGCTCGACGCCGGTATCGTTCCGTTTTCAACGCTCGGCTATTTTGAAGATAAAGAAAAATGGAAAAAGAACTTCCCGGCGGAGTGGGTCACCGAAATGCGTGAGCAGGTTCGTTTGTGGTTCTATTCCATGCTGTTTATGAGCGTTACGCTTGAGGGCAGAGCGCCGTATGAACGTGTTCTTTCTTATAACTCCGTTGTAGCGGAAGACGGCACAAAATTTTCCAAAACCGGCTTTATGATTAAATTTGACGAAGCCGCGGAGAAAATCGGCGCAGATACAATTCGTTACCTGTATGCCGGCGCGCCGGTCGCAAGTGACGTGCGTTTCGGCTTTAACCTCGGCGATGAAGCGAGAAGAAAGCTGCTTTCTTACTGGAATATTTACACCTTCTTTGATACCTACGCCAAAATCGATAAGCCGAATTTTGAGGGCTATGTGCCGGATAAGGCGGCAATGACCCCGACGGACAAATGGCTTGTCGTGCGCACCAACGCGTTCTTAAAGAAAGCGACAGAATATTATGACGACTACAAAACCTATTTGCTGATTAAAGATTTTGAAGTGTTTGTCGACGATATTTCCAATTGGTATATCCGCACAAACCGCCGCCGCTTCTGGAAGACCGGCGATGAAAGCGACAAGAAGCTGGCGTATTGGGTACTGTTCTATGCCCTGAACACCGCAACCAAGGTCATGGCGCCGATTATCCCGTTCATGACCGAACACATTTGGCAGAACCTGACACGCAAGGTCTTGCCGTCTGCGCCGATTTCGGTGCATTTGAGCGACTGGCCGAAGCCGTTGGAAGGTTTTGAAGACGACGGTATCCTTGCACAGACTGCACTCGTGCGTGATGCGATTGCCGTTGCGATGCGCTTAAGAAATGAGCAACAGCTCAAAGTCCGTCAGCCGCTTTCGACGGTTTACATTTGCTGTGACGCGGAAACTGCGGATAAAATCAAGACTTTCGAGAAAAATATTCTCGATGAACTGAATATCAAGTCGATGCAGTACCTTTCCGACGTAACGGTTTTGGAAGATAAATACTTGACCGTGAATTTCAAAGTTGCGGGTGCTGTGCTTAAACAAAACGTCAACCGTATGAAAGCGTCGTTGGAATCGCTCTCGGGTGACGACCTCAAAAAAGCGGTTGCCGCTGTGGAAGCCGGCGAGCAGGTCACTGTGCCCGGTTGGGACGAAACCTTTGACAGTTCTTTGTTCCAGCTCGCTACCCGGACAAAAGAGGGTATTGTTTCGGCGGAATTCAACAACGGACAGTGTGTTGTTGCGCTCGATACCAAGCTCACAGACGAATTGGTGCTTGAAGGCGTTCTGCGTGACGTCGTGCGTCAGTGCCAGCTGATTCGTAAAGAAGCCGGTTACGAAGTCGAACAGCGCGTTTGCATGGCGCTTTCCTCTGACAGCGAAACCGTAATGCGTGCGCTCAACGATAAAACCGACTATTTGAAAGAAGAACTTTTGGCGGACAGCGTTGCGTTGAACGCACCGCTTCAAGCCGACCTTGAAAAAGAAGTGGAGATTGCCGGTTCAAAAGTAAAACTGGCAGTCTGCAAAGCCTAAGGAGGTTTACCTATGTTAACTGAAATCACAAAAGATATGACAATCGGCGATATTTTGGACGCGGACCGTGAAACCGTTCCTTTCTTCCTTGAAATGGGCATGCATTGTCTCGGCTGCCCGGCTTCGCGTGGGGAGACTGTGGAAGAAGCCTGTGCGGTGCACGGCGTAGATGCGGACGAACTTGTCAATAAAATCAACGAGTTCCTTAAAAACAAATCATGAGAAAACAAGGGGCTGTGATTCGAAAGCATCACAACCCCTTATTTCTTGGGTGAGCGTATGATAAAACTAACCAATCGGCTGAAAGCGGTCGCTGAGCATGTCACGCCTTGTGACGCTTTTGCAGACATCGGAACCGACCACGCCTATTTACCGGCATGGTTGATACAAAACGGCGTTGTACGCCGCGCTGTGGCTGCTGACATTCACAAAAAGCCTTTGGAAAATGCGCAGAAAACCATTTCCCTTTATGGGCTTGAAAATCAAATTGAATTGCGGCTTTCCGACGGCTTTGCGAAAATCTTACCGGAAGAAGCCGAAGAAATTGCCGTTGCCGGCATGGGCGGCGAACAAATCGCCGCTATGATTGAGCATACACCATGGCTGAAATCCGGTGACAAGCATTTGATTTTACAGCCGATGACCCATTATGAAGACGTTCGGCGTTCGCTTTGTGAAAACGGCTTTTCGATTCTAAGTGAAAAGACCGTGGCGGAAGGGGAACGCGTCTATTTGGTCATTTCAGCGCACTATACCGGCGCGGCGGAAGAGAAACCGGAGTGGTATTACTACGCCGGGAAATTAACCGACGACCCGACAGGAACAAATGACCTTTTGTTGCAAAAAATACTGAAAAGGCTTAAAAAACGTGCGGTCAGTGTTGCGCCTTCCGACCTGGAAACGGCCGAACATCTTGAAAGTATCATTAAGGAGATAGAAAATGAACGCAGGAAACATTTATGACTACATAAATGAAATCGCGCCTTTCTCAGCGCAGGCGGAATGGGACAACAGCGGTTTTCAGGTAGGTGAGCGCGGGCAGGAAGTGAAAAAAGTCCTTTTGGCGCTGGACCCGACTGCCGCGTTGATTCAGGAAGCCAAAGACCTGAACTGTGAAATGATTATCACCCATCATCCGTTTCTGTTTCACCCGGTTAAGCAGTTTACTGAGCAGAATGTGGCGTATTTGGCGGCGCGCGCCGGAATTACTGTCCTGTCGGCACACACATCTTATGATTGCGCCGATGCCGGCGTGAGCGATGTTTTAGCAAAAACCGTTGGGCTTCAAAATATCTATTCAAAAGAGAATCCATTTTTGCGTTATGGAAGCATTGAACCCCAAATTGTAAAAGATTTTGCAGAATCCGTTAAAAATACTTTGCACGCGGCGGTGACCTTTAACTTGCCGGAAAAGGAAATCCGCCTTGTTGCAGTTTGCGGCGGCGCAGGGTCAGACTTTTGGCAGGAAGCCAAAGAAAACGGCGCAGACTTGCTTTTAACGGGCGAGGCGCATCATCACGAGTATTTAGACAGCGCGGCTGCAGACATGGCACTGATGACTGCCGGGCATTTTGAAACGGAGTTTCCGGCGGTAAAAGCTTTACAAGCAAAGCTTCTGATGCGTTTCCCGGAAATCGAGTTTGTTTTATCTTGTCAGATCGCGCCGGTGCAGTACACCGGCTTTGAAAAGGAAGTTTAAAAAATGGCGCTTGACGGCATTACTTTACATTTTATAAAAGAAGAGCTGGAACAGCAAATTATCGGCGCACGCGTTGAAAAAGTCCATCAGCCCGCGCGTGCGGAAATTGTGCTGCTTCTGCGGACAAGGACCGGACCATTTAGGCTTTTCCTGTCGGCGGAATCGGCGTCTCCGCGCATTCATTTGACGCAGTTTCCGACCGACAACCCGCAAAATCCGCCGATGCTTTGCATGTTGTTTCGCAAGCACTTAACAGGTGCGGTTTTAACCGGAATTCGCCAAGCGGGACTCGACCGCATTCTCTTTTTGGATTTCCGTGCGACCAATGAAATCGGCGACACGGTTTATTTGCATTTGTGTATTGAAATTACCGGTCAGCACAGCAACATTATTTTGATGCAGGACGATAACCGCATCATAGACGCTGTTAAACGCGTGGACGAAACCAAGTCCTCTTATCGTGAAGTTTTGCCCGGCGTGACGTATGTTCTGCCGCCGAAGCAAAACAAAGTGAATTTGCTCACAGACAGCGTGGAAGCCGCCGCTGACACCGTTTTGCAGCATGCACAACAACAGTTGTCCTCTGCCTTTTTAAAGGCAATTGAGGGCATTTCACCGATTGTGAGCCGGGAACTCGCTTTCCTTGCGGCGGGGGACTGCACTTGCAGCGTTTCAACGGTTTCACGCGCTTCGATTGTAAAAGCGCTTTCGGCAGTCAGCGAAATTTTGCAGAGCGGCCAAACGGCAAAATGTGTTGTGTTTAACGAAGACGAAAAACCGATGGATTTTTCGTTTATGGAAATTCAGCAGTATGGAAATTTCTTGATAAAGACGTATTATGACGATTTCAGCACGCTTTTAGACCAATTTTATTTTGAGCGTGACCGCCAGCTTCGCGCAAAACGAAAAGCAGGGGATTTATTAAAAGCCGTGCATACGCTTCGTGAGCGTACCGCCCGCAAAATCAACAACCAAAAAGCGGAACTCGACGCCTGCGAAAACAAAGAGCAACTGCGTGTTTTTGCGGAGTTAATCAACGCCAATCAGTATGCACTCGGAAAAGGCGTTTCGTTTTACGACTTGGAAAATTATTACGAAAATAACGCCTTACTACGTATTCCGGTAAGTCCGGCGCTTTCTCCCGCACAAAACGCGCAAAAATATTATAAGGCCTATAAAAAGGCGCACACCGCCGAAAAAATGCTGCAACAGCTCATTGACAAGGGCGAACAGGAGATAGTCTATTTCGATTCGGTGCTCGACGCGCTTTCCCGCGCGGAGTCCGAAAATGAGCTTGCGCAAATTCGCCAGGAATTGATTGACGGCGGCTATTTGAAACGCAAAAAAGGCGGTAAGCAACGCCTGCCGAAAGAGTTGCCGCCATATTCTTTCAAGGTGGCGGACGATTTCATCGTTTTGGTCGGCCGCAACAATGTTCAGAACGATAAATTGACGCTGAAAACCGCAAAAAATTATGACCTTTGGCTGCACACGCAAAATTTCGCCGGTTCACACACGATTTTGGTGTCGGACCGTCGTGAATTTACCAATAAAGCGATTGAAGAAGCGGCGCAAATTGCCGCCTATTTCAGCAGTGCGCGTGAAGCAAAAAAAGTGCCGGTCGATTACACGCTGATTAAAAATATAAAAAAACCGGTCGGCGCAAAACCCGGTAAAGTAATTTACCACGTGTATAACACCTTGTATGTAACGCCGAAAAATCCGGAAGCTGAATAAAAAACACCGCCTGTGTCAAACACAGACGGTGTTTTTGCTTTTTTGTTATTCATCATTGGCCGACGACAAAACTTCGTTTTCGCGGAACAGCAGAGAAATGCACCATACCGCCGAAATCGCCACCAATGTGTAAATGATTCTGCTCATTACGGCTGCCTGACCGCCGAAAATCCACGAAACAATGTCAAACTGAAAAAGACCGATGGATCCCCAGTTGATGCCGCCGATGATGACCAAAATCAATGCGATTCTGTCCAGCATTTTTTTCAACTCCTTATTTGTACTTCTTGAACGGGTACAAATCTATTATGAGCTGAAACAGAAAATTTATACTTTTGGAAAAATTTTTCAAATGCCGGCTGCTTTTTTCAAAGCGTCCACTTTATCGGTTTTTTCCCACGGAACATTTAAATCCGTTCTGCCCATGTGACCGTAAGCCGCAAGCGGACGATAAATCGGGCGGCGCAAATCCAAATAATCTATAATCGCGGCGGGGCGCAAATCAAAAACTTCCGTGACGATTTCGCTTAAAACGTCGTCAGAAAGCACACCGGTGCCGAAGGTTTCCACCATGACCGAAACCGGGTGCGCTACACCGATAGCGTACGCCAACTGAATTTCGCATTTTTTGGCAAGACCTGCCGCGACAATATTTTTCGCAACATAGCGCGCCGCATACGCCGCGGAACGGTCCACCTTTGTCGGGTCTTTGCCGGAGAAGCAACCGCCGCCGTGACGGCCGATGCCGCCGTAGGTGTCGACAATAATTTTTCGCCCTGTAAGCCCGCTGTCGCCGGCAGGACCGCCTGTCACAAAGCGTCCGGTCGGGTTTACATAAATTACGGTGTCGTCGTCAAACAGGTTTTCCGGGACAATCGGACGAATGACGTTTTCTAAAATATCACTGCGAATTTGCTGTAAAGCAACGTCCGCGCTGTGCTGGGAGGAAATGACGATGGTGTCAATGCGTACCGGCTTGTCGTTTTCGTCATATTCGACAGTGACCTGCGTTTTGCCGTCGGGACGAAGATAGGGGAGCGTGCCGTCTTTGCGCGCTTTGGTAAGTTGTTTTGCAAGCTTATGTGAAAGCGAAATCGGAAGCGGCATAAGCTCTTCGGTTTCGTCGCAGGCGTACCCGAACATCATGCCCTGGTCGCCGGCGCCGTGTAGATTGTAGTCGTCGGTTTGCCCTTCTTTCATTTCATAAGAAGCGTCCACGCCGAGCGCAATGTCCGCCGACTGTTTGTCAATCGCAATTTCCACTTTGCAGGTGTGTCCGTTAAAGCCTTTTTCGTCACTGTCATAGCCGATTTCGCAAACGACGTCACGTGCAATTTTTTCAATATCGACTTTTGCCGTTGTCGTAATTTCACCCATGACCATAATACGGTCCGTAATACAGGTTGTCTCACAAGCAACGCGTCCGTCCGGGTCCTGCGCTAAAATAGCGTCGAGAACGGCGTCGGATATATTGTCACAGATTTTGTCGGGATGACCCTCTGTAACGGATTCGGATGTAAAAAGATGTTTTGCCATAAGTATCTCCTTTTTGGGCTCAGACCGTAAAAAAAGCACCCGAGAACAAGCCAAGGTGCTTTTGCCACCTTATCTTTCAGCAATAAAGCTGTGGGAATTGGCACCTTGCAAAATTTGCAGGTTGCCGGACTTCATAGGGCCTGTCCCTCCGTCACTCTTCATAAGGAATGAAATCAATATGCATTTTTCGTGCTATATTGTATACCGTTTCTCAACAAAAGTCAACAAGAATACACAAAGTTTTGTACTTATTCGTTTCTGCCTTTTAAAATCGGGGAAAGCCGCTTGTAAAGTACAAATGTAATGACCGTGCACAAAAGACCTTTGATAAAGGTGAACGGCACATTAAAGATTAAAAGCGCCTGCCAAAGCGTTGTGACGCTCGGCAAAATCGTGTTGTATGCTTTAATAATCATTTCCATCGGCATAAAGTTTGTGTATACGGGGTACACAAGGTACATATTTGAGAAGAAACTGACAACTGCCATGCAAAGTGCGCCGACCAACGCGCCGATAAATGCACCGGAACGCGTCTTTTTATGTTTGTAAATAAGCCCCGCCGGAACAACCAGCATGCAGCCTAAAATAAAGTTGGAAAGTTCACCAACGCCGCCGGTGGAGGTTGTCATCAAATTGATTAAATTTTTAATCAGACAGACCATAACACCGCTGACGGGGCCGAGCGCAAACGAGGCGATCAGCGCGGGGAAATCGGAAACGTCCATTTTGATGAAACTCGGCATCAGCGGTGTGCTGAAATCCAAGAACATCAAAACGGCTGCGACAGCCGACAAAATCGCCGTTACGGTCAGTTTGCGAATGTTTTGCCTGGAAAAGGGTTTGCTTTTTTGGGGTTTTGCGGTTTTGATTGCTTTTTCCATTTGAATCAAGCCTTTCCTAAAAATTGCAAATGCGGCTGTCGTCAAATAAAAAACCCGCAAGAAACTTATCTTGCGGGCGTAGGTGTAAGGGTTATTACATCTTCTTTCATCCGGACTATACCGTCGGTTCGGGAATTTCACCCGATCAGCGAAAGCTTGTGGACTTTAACCACCGGTGGGGACTTGCACCCCGCCTTGAAGACAGCTGTTAATTTGTACTGTTATTATATGCCGCTTTCTTATCTCTGTCAACCGTCTTTTTGCGGCAAAGCGGTAAAAACAGCAAACTGACAATAATTAAAATCGGGAAAAGGTTGCCGAAGGCAAGCCCCGTTTTTAAAGCGCCGCCTTCGGAAAGCACCGGGTTCGCGTTTTGTGCAGCAGTGGAAACCGTACTGACAAGCCAAGGACCTACTGAACAGCCGATATCGCCGAGAATCGCGAGTACGCCGAACATTGCCGCGCCGCCATTCGGGTACATGGCGGAAAACATGCTGAATGTACCCGGCCAAAACAGGCTTATCGAAAATCCGGTTAAAGCACAGCCGAAAAGTGACAGCAGGGGACTCGGCGAAAACGCTGTAACTGAATAGCAGACGATGCAAAGTGCAGCGCAGAAAAACATCGCTTTTTTCAAATTGATTTTTTCGCCGAAAATACCGAACAACAACCGCCCGCAGCCCATGAACACAGCAAAAAGGCAGGGCCCTAAAAGGTCGCCCATAAATTTGGAAACGCCGAGACCCGCTTCCGCAAAATAAGAGGACCATTGCGACATCGCAAGCTCCGAAGCGCCGGCGCAAAGCATCAGTACCATGGCGATAATAAACGGTTTGTCCGACAACAATTTTCTAAGCGGAATTTTCTCTTCCTCTTTAAGCGTCGGCATAAACGGCACGGTAGAGAAGTTGAATAAATTGCAAAGCGGTACCAAAGCCCAAAGAAAGGGAAGCACGAACCAATAGTGATTGCCGGCAAAGCGAATAAACAGCGTAGAAAGCGCTACGACCACCATTTGCCCCCAACAGTAAAACGAGTGCAAAAGACTCATGTCCGCTTCTTTGCGGTCGCTCGGAATGGAGTCGACCACAGGGCTTATGGTCACTTCAATCATACCGCTGCCGATTGCAGAAATTACGGTTGCAATTACGAGCCCCCAAAACGGCTTGTCCATAATCTGCGGCAAAATGCCCAGTAAAATAAGCCCGACAAAAGCACACGCGTGGGATGTTAAAATGATTTTGCGATACCCGATTCGGTCCACGATTTTAACGGAAAGAACGTCAACCACCGTCTGCGCTAAAAAGTTGATTAAAATCAGATTGCCGATTGCACCCAGTGAAATTTGAAATTCCGAGCGGTAAACAATAAACAAAATCGGCGACAAATTGTTGATGATTGCCTGCACAAAATAGCCGATATAACAGGCAACGGTTGTGCTTTTAAAAGAACGCTGCAAGTTTAAACATACTCCTTGTCATCTGAAAGTTTCGCCGACCCGCTTATCGGAATCGGCTCGCCGAGCACCGTAGGCTCTATATGAAACGCGCAGGAAAAATAATCTTTTACGCGCGCAACAGATTCGCGTAAATTTGTAATCAGCGCTGTAGTTGCTTCTTGCTCGGCGGGAACGCCGTACGCTTCTATGCCGAGCTCATTCGCAATATAAACCGCGCGGTATAAATGATATTCCTGCGAAACAATAATCATTTTTTGAACGCCGAAAATCGCTTTAGCGCGGTAAATGGAATCATAGGTGTTAAACCCGGCATGGTCTAAGAAAATGACGTCCGGATTCACACCTTTGTCAACGCAATATTGTTTCATGGCGTTGACTTCGTCATAATTCACTTTGCCGTGGTCGCCGCTCATCAACAAGCGCTGTGAAACGCCGCTCTCATAAAGGGTGAGTGCTGTATCCACTCTCTCTCGCACCACGCGATTTAAAGTGCCGTTCGGCTGCACGGAACTGCCGAGCACCAAAATGCAATCTACATTTTCCAAATTAGTTGCCGCGTCTGCGGAAATCAGACGGGGCGCAGAAATGCGAATTACGTGTGCGTTGATAGCCACAAATAGGACAGCAACCGCAAGACACAGCACGCCGAAAATAAGCAAAAGCTTTCTTAGACTGAACTTTCGCTTTTTTGCTTGCTTATCGGTCTTATCATCGGCTTTAGGCTTGCTGTTCTGTTTATGAATCAGGCCGGGTTTACACTTCATGGTTATACCCTCGTTTCAATCACCTGTAAGTTGCCGTCAAGGCTAAATTTTCCGGCATTTGCCGGAATAAAGAAGCTGTCACCTTTCTTGGCCGGCATTGTGTCTTCCCCACAAGCGATTTTGCCGCTGCCGTCAGCCACAACCAACGACACAAACGAATTTTCGTCTGCTACGGCTTCGTAGTTGTATTTAACGTCGATATTCCAAACGGTAAACAAATCGCAGGAAGTGAGCAGCTGTTTTGTATAACCGTCATGCTTTTCCATTTCTCCTTCTGGTTTTGCGTCACGCGTCGGCGGCACGCAATGGGTGACCGCAATCGCTTTTTCCGTGTGCAGCTGGCGCGACTTACCGTCGGCGCCGAGCCTGCCGTAATCATATACACGATAGGTGACGTTGGAGTTTTGCTGGATTTCCGCTAAGAGAATGCCTTTCCCTATGGCGTGCAGCGTGCCGGATTCAATAAAGAATAAGTCCCCTTTATGCACTTTTACTTTGTTGACGACGTCCAAAAAGGTGTTGTCCTCCACACGGCGGCGGAATTCCTCGTTGGAGATTTCCTTTTTGAAACCGTAAATCAATTCCGCACCGGGGTCGCAGTCAAGAATATACCAACATTCTGTTTTGCCGTATTCGTTTTCAACACGCTGTGCATATTCGTTGTCCGGGTGCACCTGAACGGACAGGTCGTTTTTTGCGTCGATTAACTTAATGAGAATCGGGAAACGGTCAAATCTCTGTGCGTGTTTGCCGAGCGTCTCTTTTCCGAGTTTGTCAATCGTTTCGGAAAGCGTCTTACCGGCAAATTCTCCGTTTTCGACAATATTTTCGCCGTCTTTGTGACAGGTAAGCATCCAACCTTCGGCGACAATGTCCATGTCGCTTTGAAAGCCGAAATCGGTTTTCAGCTTTTGTCCGCCCCAAATGTAATCTTTTAATGCAGGTTTTAATTTCAAAATCATAGTAAAGACCTCGATTGTAAAATTTTACAAAAACATATTAACAGAAAACTCCGCCGAATTCAACCGAAAACAAGGATTTTGTTGCTGTTTCGAGGGTTGACTACGGCTTTAAGAAATGCTATACTTTTCTTATTCGATTGAACAGAAAGGACGGACGTCGTGCAGCCGAATATTATTTTTTATTTCAGCGACCAACAGCGAAGCGACACGGTAACCGAGGATATTATGCCGACGCTTTGCGACCTCGCCAAAGAGGGAACACGGTTTGAAAATTCCTTTACCTGTCAGCCGGTCTGCGGACCTGCGCGCGCTTGCCTGCAATCCGGGGTTTATGCAACACAGTGCGGCTGCTTTAAAAACGGTGTTGCTTTGCCGCAGAATATAAAAACACTTGCCGATTATTTTAACGACGCAGGGTATGAAACTGCCTATGTCGGCAAATGGCACCTCGCATCCGACCCGGTGCCCGGTGTCGGCGTGCATTGTGAAAAAAACGCCGTCCCGAAAGAACGACAGGGCGGCTATCGCGACTGGTGGCGCGCTTCCGATGTTTTGGAATTTACGTCTCACGGCTACGACGGTTATGTTTTTGACGGGGACGGCAACCAAATCGATTTTAAGGGCTACCGTGCAGATTGCATTACGGATTTTGCGCTCCAGTATCTCGACCAAAAGACGTCGGAAAAACCGTTTTTTCTTTTTCTTTCGCACATTGAGCCCCACCACCAAAATGACCACGGTCGGTTTGAAGGTCCGAAAGAACTTGTGCCGGAGTTTCAGAATACACCGATTCCGGAAGATTTGTCTTTTCTTCGCGGGGATTACGAAAAAATGTACCCCGATTACCTTGCCTGCATTCGTAGCTTGGACGACAATTTGAAACGACTTGTAATCAAATTAAAAGAAAAAGGGTTATTTGAAAATACCGTTATTGTTTACACGAGCGACCACGGCTGCCATTTCAAAACACGTAATGTGGAATATAAGCGCTCCTGCCATGACAGCGCCATTCATACGCCGTTGGTGATTTTGGGCGGACCGTTTCGCGGCGGTGGGGTGCAGTCGCGGCTCGTGAGCCTTATCGATTTGCCGCCGACGCTTTTGGACCTTGCCGGAATTCCTGTACCCAAAAACTATATGGGCAAATCTTTGGTGCAGGAACTGAAAACCGGAGAGGAACGCGATTGCGTTTTTCTGCAAATCAGCGAAAGCCAGTGCGGGCGTGCGATTCGTACAAAAAAATACACTTACTCTGTGCGCTCCGCCGCATTGACAGGCTTTGTAAAATCCTATGCCAATGTGTATTTTGAAGATTATCTTTATGATAACGAAAAAGACCCCGCGCAAAAGCGAAATTTAATTCGCGACAAAAGCTATAAAGCCATTCGCCGCGATTTGCGGCAGAAGCTTTTGCGGGAGATCTATAAAGTCGAACAGAAAACGCCGAAGATTTTGCCGGCTGTAATCGTTCGCAAAAAGTGATTTTGATATTTTCTTTATACGATTTATACGAAAAGACAGGGCAAAAACGGTTTGCCTTGTCTTTTTTATGGAATTTTTGCAAGATTTCAAAACAAATATTGCAAAAAGGAATAAAATGTAATAAAATTTATGAGCATTCAACAATATCATGAAACTTGGAGGCCTTGAAAATGCAGTATTCGCAAATGTCAAAAGCAGATTTGCTTGCAAAGAAACAAGAGCTTGACAAAACCTTTGCCGAACTCAAGGAAATGAACCTGAAACTGGATATGTCCCGCGGCAAACCGGGTGCGGACCAGCTTGCGTTGTCTATGGATATGTTGACCGAAATCAAAACCCCGGACGACTGCATTGCTTCCAACGGGTTTGACTGCCGCAACTACGGCGAACTCGGCGGCCTTCCGGAGTGCAAGGCGCTGTTTTCGGAAGTGCTCGGCGTACCGGCGGAAAATATCGTGGTCGGCGGTAACTCAAGCTTAAACCTCATGTTTGACTATATTGCACAGTGCATGACCAAAGGCGTTGCCGGCAATACGCCTTGGATGCTGCAGGACGGTGTGAAATTTATCTGCAACGTGCCCGGCTATGACCGTCACTTTACGATTTGTGAGCATTTCGGCATTGAAATGATTAACGTGGAAATGACGGAGAACGGCCCGGACGTTGAAAAAATCCGCGAACTTGTCAAAGACCCGAAAGTCAAAGGCATGTTCTGCGTGCCGAAATATTCGAATCCCGACGGCATCACGTATTCCGATGATACCGTTCGCGCACTGGCGGCTTTGCAGCCGGCGGCAAAAGATTTCCGCGTGATTTGGGATAATGCCTATGTTGTACATGACCTCAATGATACACCGGATCAGCTTTTGAACATTTTTGACGTCTGCAAGGAATACGGCACCGAGGACAATTTTGTGGAATTCACTTCGACTTCCAAAATCAGCTTCCCGGGCGCAGGCGTTTCCGTTCTTGCGGCTTCCGACAACAACATGCGCGAAATTATGAAGCGCCTTGCAATGCAGACCATCAGCTATGACAAACTCAACCAGCTTCGTCATGTTAAATATTTCAAGAATTTGGACGGCATTCGCGCGCACATGAAAAAGCACGCGGCGATTATCGCGCCGAAATTCCAGATTGTTTTGGACGCTTTGGACCGCGAACTGAAAGAAGACGGGCTTGCACAGTGGACGCGCCCGAACGGTGGCTACTTCATCAGCCTGAACACGACCGGCTGCAGCGCAAAGCGCGTCGGTGAACTCTGCAAAGAGCTCGGCGTTACGCTGACGAGCGTCGGCGCGACTTATCCTTACGGCAAAGACCCGGCGGACCGCAATATCCGTATTGCGCCGACTTACCCCTCGGTCGAAGAACTTCAAAAAGCGGCGGAAGTGCTTTGCCTTTGCGTAAAGCTTGCCACTCTTGAAAAATTGCTGTAATAGGTATATAATACGCATATCTGAATATTCCCCGGAATCCAAAATCTCGGCACAGGGGTGACAATATGTGTGATTACAATCAACAATTTCATAATCCATTTCCGTCATCTGCAACGCCGTTTGTTACTGCGGTGATTGTGGCGGCCGGAAATTCAACACGAATGGGCGGCGTCAATAAGCAGTTTCTGCTGATTGACGGCGTCCCTGTGCTTATTCGGACACTTTTAGCGTTTTCCCGCTCACCATTGATTCAGGAAATTGTCGTTGCGGCGCGCGAACAGGACATAGAACACATCTATGATTATTTGAAGCAATACCGCGTGGAGAAAGTTGCGGCGGTTGTCCCCGGCGGGGAAACACGGCCAAAAAGCGTGTACGCCGCTATTCGCAGCAGTTCGCCGTTTGCCGAATATTTTGCCATTCACGACGGCGCACGCCCGCTTGTGACGCAGGAAATCATCGAAAACACGGTGAAAAAGGCTTTTGCTTGCCGCGCGGCGGCAACCGGTGTTCGGGTTAAAGATACAATTAAGGTCGTGGACAGTGAAAATCGTATCACAGACACGCCGGACAGAAGCACCCTTTGGGCAGTACACACGCCGCAGGTGTTTGAACGCAGGCTTTACTTGAGCGCTGTGGACAGTGTCGAAAACAGCAGCCAATTTACCGACGATTGCAAACTGATTGAAGCCGCCGGCGCACCGGTTTATATGGTCGAAGGCAGCTATGAAAATTTGAAAATCACAACGCCGGAGGATATTCCTTTCGCAGAAGCGGTGTTAAAAGGGAGGGCGAAACAATGATGCGAATCGGTCACGGGTATGATGTGCACAAATTGGTAAAAGGCCGTAAGCTTATTTTAGGCGGCGTAGAAATCCCGAACGATGACATCGGTTTATTAGGGCATTCCGACGCAGACGTTCTGCTGCACGCAATAAGCGACGCGCTTTTAGGCGCGGCGGCGCTAGGCGACATCGGAAAGCATTTTCCGGACTCAGACCCTGCCTATGAAAACGCAGACAGCTTACTGCTTCTCACGCGCGTTGTGTCTTTGCTTAAAAAGCAGGCCTATAAAGTCGGTAATATCGATGCGACTGTTCTTGCACAAGCGCCGAAGCTGGCACCGTATATTCAGGAAATGCGAAAGAATATTGCAAATGCTTGCAAAATGCCTCTCGACTGTGTCAGTGTAAAAGCGACGACCGAAGAGGGGCTTGGCTTTACAGGAAGCAAAGAGGGGATAGCCGCGCACGCGGTTTGCCTTTTGGAAAAAGAAAATCAAATTCGTTTTATTTAACAGCCTTTGACAGACAGTAAAGGGGGAGCCGTATGCCTACCAAACCGTCCGAACCGAAAACCGTGAAAAAGCCCCGCCGTTGGTGGTTGTTCAGCAAATATGCCGAAGAGGGTTACGTTCCGAATCGGGAATTATTTGCCTATGCCGCCTCATTAACCGGGCAAAATATGGCTTATGCTATTGTTTCACAGTGGCTCTTTTATTTTTGCACGGATGTTTTGCACATAGGCGCGCAAAAAGTTGGCTTTTTAACTGGTTTTACAAGAATTTGGGACGCCGTCAACGATCCGGTTGTCGGGACTTTGATTGATCGGCGAAAATGTCAACCGGGAAGAAAACTGCATCCGTATCTCGGGAAACTGCCGATTTTCATCGGTATTTTAACCGCGTTGATGTTTGTGGATTTCAGTGTTTCCGAGACGGCCGCGATTCTTATTTTGCTTTGCGTCTATATCGCTTGGGATTTTACTTACTCTTTCCAAGATGTCGCACTTTGGGGCATGATGTCGTTAATTTCGCCGCACCCGCACGAGCGTTCACGCGTTTCCCAGTGGCTGAATATCGGTGTCGGTGCGGCCTCCGGGCTTATCAGTCTTGTGCCGCTGATTATGGGGGCGCGTGAATCGATTGGTATCAGTGAAAAAACGCTGTTTTTAATTTTTGGTATTTTCTTCGGATTCGGTGGCGAGTTATTATCTATTTTAGCCTATAAGACGAAAGAACGAGTGACTTTTGTTGCCCCGCCGCAAGAGCCGTTTTTAAAACAGCTTACCGAACTGCGCCACAACAAAATGCTGCTTTTACTTTTGCTTGCGCAGGTACTTAATTTCCTGAACGGTGCAATTCCGTGGATTTATTTCTTTAAATATTGTGTTTCTGTGGAAATCGGCGGAAAGGTGTTTAACGGCGAAACCGTACAGTTTTATTACGGGATTTTAGTAAGTGTACTTTCGGCTGTCAGCATGTTCTTTTCTGTGAAACTTGCCGATAAAATTGGCGGTATGCGGAATATTATTGTTGTTGCACAACTGATGAATATTGCCTGTCGCGTGTTAGCCTTTTTCGTCGGCTTTAAAACGCTGCCGCAAATGATTGCGGTAATTGTGATTATTTCTGTTTCTTCGATTCCCACCAATATGATCGGTATTGCGCAGCGCGCGATGCTTTGCGACGCGGTGGATTATGCAGAGTGGAAAACCGGAAAACGCACAGAGGGCATCAGCAATTCTCTGCAAAACTTGACCAATAAGCTGACTGACGCGCTCAAGCTTTTGACAAGCGGTCTTGTCCTAGGCTGGCTTTCCTACGACGCTGAACTGGGAATTGAGGGGCAGTCGCAGGCGTTTTACGATGCACAGTGGCCGCTGTTTATGCTCCTGCCGGCGCTGGGTTCGGTTTTATATTTGATTCCGTTCCTTTGCATTCGTTATACAAAAGCCCAGAAGGCGCAAGTGGAAAAGGATTTGAAAGAACGTCGCGAGGCGGCCGGAAAAGAAGAAAAGGAAGCTTAATTTTGCATGAAAAAATTGCTTAAGAAATATAAAGAGCTGATTCTCTATGTCGTATTCGGAGCTTTAACAACGCTTGTAAATTACGTCGTATATTTCGGCTGTAAAGCGCTTCATATCCCGTATCAGCCTGCAACAGTCATCGCCTGGATTGCCGCAGTTGCATTTGCTTATATCACCAACCGTATTTGGGTGTTTGAAAGTAAATCCAGCGGGGCAAAGGCTATTTGCAAGGAAATTGTGCTGTTCGTCGGTGCGCGGCTTTTTTCGCTTGTGTTGGAACTGATTATCATGTTTATCGGCATGGATTTGCTTTCCGCCGGCGAACGAACGGTTGTTGTATTTGAAAAAACCTTACCACTCGGCGAGTTTATCACTAAAACGATCGCGCAAATTGTGATCATAGTATCCAATTATGTATTCAGCAAGCTAGTAGTTTTTCGTAAAAAGCGAGAAAACGGCGAATAAACATGCGAAACGCTTGCATTTTTATGCATGCGGGTGTATAATTTAGCCACATTTTCAGAAAAGGAGAACTGATTATGAAAAAGTCAATGAAAGTCTTAGCAATGGTTATGGCATTGGTTTTGATGGTCTCTGCTTTTGCCGCTTGCGGCAGCGACACCGACGCTGCGAAAACACCCGCAGTTAAGGTCATCAACATCAACCTGACCGAAGAAGAATATGCATTCGGCGTAGACAAAAACCAGCCGGAACTGCTCGAACAGGTGAATGCCTTCATCGCCGAAATTAAAGAAAACGGCAAAATGGAAGAAATTTTCAACAAGTATTTTAAGGAAGGCACGCCGACCCCGGTAACCTCTGCTGCTTTGGATGAAACCAAAGACCAGCTTGTTGTTGCGACCAACGCGGAATTCCCGCCGTTTGAATACACCGAAGGTGACCAGTACCTCGGCGTCGATATGGAAATCGCTTATCTGCTTGCGCAGAAACTCGGCAAAGAACTTGTGATTCAGAACATGGACTTTGATGCGGTTTGCCTTTCCGTCGGCAGCCACAAGTGCGACATCGCTATGGCCGGTCTTACCATCAACGAAGAACGCAAAGAATCGGTTACTTTCAGTGATTCCTATTATCAGGCTTCTCAGAAGCTGATTGTCAAAGGCGACGACACCACATTTGATGATTGCACCACAGCAGACCAGGTTGTTGCGAAGCTCCAGAGTATGGATTCTTCCGTGAAGATCGGTTTCCAGAACGGTACAACCGGTCAGTCTTACACTGAGTCCACCGGCGACTTTGAATCTAACGCATTCAAAGTAACGCCTGTCGGCTATCAGAACGGCGCTTTGGCGGTTCAGGACATGGTGAACGGCAACCTCAATTACGTTATCATCGACGCGGCGCCCGCACAGTCCATTGCGGATTCTGTCAACGCTGCTGCGTAATTAGCAACTCAAAAGAAAATAAACATTTAGCGCAATACCCTCACCGTTTCGGTGAGGATATTGCGTTTCTGTGTGAAATAAGGATTTTATTATGGGAGACTTTGAACGCAAATTTTGGAAATTTGTAGAGTTGTTCCAGGGCGGCAGCGCTGATTCTTACCTCTCTGAAATTTCCACCGGCTTGCAAAACACGGTTAAAATAGCCGTCATTGGTCTGCTCATCGGTATTGTAATCGGTACATTGATTGCGACCGTGCGCGTATTGCCGAAATACAGACGTTTGCCGCGTATTTTAAATGGAATTTGCAGTGTATATGTCAGCTTTTTCCGCGGGACGCCTATGGTGGTGCAGTTGTTGCTGTTCTATTACGTAGCACTGCCGCTGATGGATGTGAATCTGCCGTCGGTTACGGTGTCTTGTATTGTGTTCGGTTTGAATTCCGGCGCCTATGTTTCGGAAATCATGCGTAGCGGCATTCAATCTGTTGACCCTGGGCAAATGGAAGGCGGCCGTTCGGTCGGCTTGAGCTTTGCAACGACAATGCGCCGCATTGTCATTCCGCAGGCAATTAAAAACATACTGCCGACATTGGGCAACGAGTTTATTTCTTTGATTAAGGAAACCTCGGTTGTCAGCTTCATCGGCGCAACGGATTTGTATGTTGCATTCCGCAAGATTGGTACTTCGACTTACGAATTTATGATTCCGTATCTTGTTATGGCGGTGATTTACATCGCAATGGTATTGTTAATCAGCGGTCTGATTAAGTGGATGGAAAGGAGCCTGAGAAAAAGTGATAGAAGTCATTAACCTGACCAAAAGCTTCGGCGACCTTCAGGTGCTCAAAGGCATTAACCTGACCATCGAAAAAGGGGAGAAGGTCGTTATTATCGGTCCTTCCGGTTCCGGCAAAAGTACCTTTCTGCGTTGCTTAAACTGTATGGAAGATCCGACTTCCGGCAGCGTGCTGTTTAACGGCGTTGACTTAACCGACATGAAAGTGGATATCAACGTCCAACGGCAGCATATGGGCATGGTTTTCCAGCATTTTAACCTTTTCAACAACAAGACGGTTTTGGAAAATATTACGCTGTCTCCGATTTTGGTCCAGAAAAAGGCTATGGCAAAACTGCGCCGCCAAAATTTGAAGTACAAGCTTACGGGGAAAAAGGACAAGATTGCTCCGGCTTCGGAAATTAAATCCAATGCTCAAATTAAGGCGGAAGCGAAAGAAAACGCGATGGCGCTTTTGGAGCGCATCGGGCTTTCAGACAAGGCAGACGCTTATCCGTCGATGCTTTCCGGCGGTCAGAAACAGCGTGTTGCGATTGTGCGTTCGCTCGCGATGAATCCGGACGTTATGTTGTTTGACGAGCCGACCTCGGCGCTCGACCCGGAAATGGTCGGTGAGGTTTTGGACGTGATGAAAGACCTTGCGAAAAGCGGTATGACGATGGTTGTTGTGACCCACGAAATGGGATTTGCGCGAGAAGTCGGCGACCGTGTGTTGTTTATGGACGACGGCAAGATTTTGGAAGAAAACACGCCTGACGGCATTTTCAACCACCCGCAAAACCCGCGTTTGCAGGAATTCCTTTCCAAAGTCTTATAATTCAAAACATAAGAACAAGAAAAAGGGCACGGTTTTTACCGTACCCTTTTTAATATGCTGTTTGTGTTTAGACTTCCGCGATAACTTCCACTTCAACCAAAACATCTTTCGGCAAAGCGGCAACTGCGACGCAGGAACGCGCCGGTTTGCTGACAAAATAGTTGCCGTAAACCGTGTTGAAAGCACCAAAGTCTGCCATATTCTTTAAGAAGCAGGTTGTCTTAATGACTTTCGAAAAATCCGTACCGGCAGCTTCTAAAATCGCGCCGATATTTTGGCAAACCTGTTCGGTTTGCTCCTCAATCGTGGTGGCTTCCACTTCGCTGGTTGCGGGGTTAATCGCAATCTGACCGGATGCATATAAAACGCCGTTGATGATTTTTGCCTGAGAATACGGACCGATAGCCTCCGGCGCATTTTCGGTGTGTAAAGTATCAATCATTTGGAATTCCTCCTTAAAAAGATTTCTTAATAAGACTTAATATGATAGCCGCGCTCAATCAAAGCGTTTTTGATGGCTTCAATGTGGTCAAAGTTTCGAGTTTCCAGCACCAACCGCAAATAGCAGCCGTTGATGTCGGAACCTTCCGAAGCTCTTTCGTGGTGGACGGAAATGATGTTGCCGCCCTGTTCCGCAATGGTTTCGGAAACACCTTTGAGCTGACCGGGTTTGTCAAGCAGTTCAATCGTCATGGAGAACGTCCGGCCGGACTTCAAAAGGCCGCGTTTAATGACTCTCGACAGAATGGTGACGTCAATATTACCGCCGGAAACGAGGCAGCAAACCTTTTTGCCTTTGACGTCAATTTTGTTAAACATAGCCGCTGCAACAGAAACCGCGCCGGCGCCTTCTGCAATCAGCTTTTGCTGTTCAATCAGCGCCAAGATCGCCGCTGCAATTTCATCTTCGGAAACGGTAACAACGCCGTCCACATATTTTTGGCACATATCGAACGTAATGTCGCCGGGTTCTTTTACGGCAATACCGTCGGCAATCGTAGAGACTTCGTCGAGCATCTCGATTTTGCCGTCGGCAAGGGATTTTTGCATGCTCGGAGCGCCGGCAGCCTGCACGCCGTAAACTTTGACATTCGGCTTTAACGCTTTAATCGCAAATGCAACGCCCGAAATCAGTCCGCCGCCGCCGACCGGGACAATGACAATGTCCACATCGGGCAGCTGCTCTAAAATTTCCAGTCCGATTGTGCCCTGACCCGCAATCACGTCTTCGTCGTTAAACGGGTGAATGAATGTATAGCCTTTTTCGTCTTTCAACTGTAACGCACGGTTGTAAGCGTCGTCATAAACGCCTTCCACCAAGCAAATTTCCGCACCGTATTTTCTCGTAGCTTCCACTTTGGAAATCGGTGCGCCGTCCGGCAGACAAATCAAAGATTTAATTCCGTTTTTGGTCGCGGCGAGCGCCACGCCCTGTGCGTGGTTACCGGCGGAGCAGGCGATAACGCCTTTTTTCTTTTCATCATCTGAAAGCTGTGAGATTTTATATGCAGCACCGCGCACTTTGAAAGAGCCGGTGACCTGCAAATTTTCGGTTTTTAAATGCACCTCACAGTCGGGGTTGATTTTCGGCGCCATGATCATGTCCGTTTTGCGGATAACATCTTTCAACTGAAAAGATGCGTGATACACTTTGTCGAGCGTTAACATGTATAATCTCTTCTTTCCAATAATCTATCTAAACAATTATATAACACTTTAACCAAAAAAACAATAAGAAATCTGACAAACTCCTACAAAAAATCCGGATTTTGGATTGATATATTCTTGCGTTACTGCTATAATATTTTTTAAGCCATTCAATTGGCAGTTTAGATATGGGAGATTTTAAAAATGGAAACCAACGAGAAGAAACAAGTTGTTTTAAGCGCAATTCAGCCGACGGGCACGCCCACACTCGGCAACTATCTCGGTGCGCTGAAGAACTGGAAAAATATGGCGGATGACTATGAATGCTATTATGCCGTTGCGGACTTGCATTCGATTACCGTTCGGCCCGAACCCGCACAGCTTCGCCGCAAGACGTTGGAAATGTATGCATTTTTGCTCGCCATCGGCCTTGACCCCGAGAAAAACACCGTGTTTGTGCAAAGCCACGTCAGCGCACACGCACAGCTCGGCTGGATTCTCAACTGCTACACACAGTTTGGGGAAGCGGCGCGCATGACGCAGTTTAAAGATAAGAGTGAAAAACACCCGGAAAACGTCAACGTCGGTCTGTTTGCTTATCCGATGCTGATGGCGGCGGATATTTTGCTGTATCAGGCAAACTACGTGCCGATCGGCGTGGACCAAAAGCAGCATTTGGAAATTACCCGCAATATTGCGGACCGTTTCAATGGTCTTTACGGTGAAACCTTCACGTTGCCCGAACCCTTTATCGGCAAAACCGGTGCAAAGATTATGTCTTTGCAGGAGCCGACTAAAAAAATGAGCAAGTCGGACACAAACGTCAAAGCGTTTATCTCTGTGCTGGACGATACCGATGCGATTGTCCGTAAAATTAAAAGCGCAGTCACCGACTCTGAAGCGCGCGTGCATTATGCCCAGGGGAAAGACGGCGTCAATAACTTAATGACGATTTACAGCTGCTGCACAGGTAAGGATTTTGCAGAAATTGAAAAAGAGTTCGACGGCAAAGGCTACGGCGATTTCAAAGCCGCGGTAGCGGAAGCCGTTGCTGCGGAACTCGCGCCGGTGCGCGACGAGTTTAACCGCTTGATCGCTGATAAATCTTACCTCAACGCCTGCATGGAAGCCGGCGCCCAGAAAGCCGCCCGTGTTGCCAACCGTACGCTTCGCAAAGCGATGAAACGCGTGGGTTTCTATCAACTGTAAGGTGAAACAATGGCGATTGATAAAGTAAAAGCTTATTTTAAAACATTCGGGTTAGAAGATAAGATTTTGGAGTTCCCCGTTTCGAGTGCTACCGTTGCACTTGCGGCACAAGCTTTGGGTTGCGAAGAAAAGCAAATTGCAAAGACGCTTTCTTTTCTTGTGGACGGAAATCCTGTGCTGATTGTTGCGGCTGGTGACACAAAAATCGACAACCCGAAGTTTAAAGCGCAGTTTCATCAAAAAGCGTCTATGATTCCGGCGGAGCGGATCGAAGAACTTGTTGGGCATGCGGTCGGCGGGGTTTGCCCGTTTGCGATAAACGACGGTGTTACAGTCTATTTGGACCGCTCGCTTCAGCGGTTCCAAACCGTGTTTCCCGCCTGCGGAAGCGCCAACAGCGCTATCGAGCTTACGATCCCGGAACTGGAAAAATATTCGGGATATTGCGCATGGATAGACGTGTGCAAAGGCTGGGAATAACCTATATAGAAAATATTGCCAAAGCCGGAGGTTTTCTCCGGCTTTTTTTCTATCAAACTTTCTATGTAAATTTTCGTAAAATTATTGACTTTTTTGTATTTTTTCTCTATATTTGTATTCATACCAAATAGGGGTGCACACATTGCATACCCAACAATACCTATCGGTTGGAAAGGGGCTGCATAATTGGAAAAAAACGCAGTGATTATTGATTTGAAAAACATCTCCGTCAGCTTTGACGGCCAACCAATTTTACGGAATATCGACCTTTACATTCGTGACGGCGAATTCGTAACCTTGCTCGGGCCCTCCGGCTGCGGAAAAACAACCACACTTCGCATCATTGCCGGTTTCTTGGAACCGGACAGCGGCGAAGTTATTTTTGAGGGAAAAGTAATCAATGGTGTTCCTGCACACAAGCGGCAGGTAAACACCATTTTTCAGCGTTATGCTCTCTTTCCGCATTTGAATGTTTATGATAATATCGCGTTCGGCTTGAAACTTCAAAAGAAGTCAAAAGACGAAATTCGCAAGACTGTGGAAGAAATGCTCGCGCTTGTCAATCTGAAAGGTTTTGAAAAGCGGAATATTTCTTCTCTTTCCGGCGGTCAGCAGCAGCGCGTGGCGATTGCGCGTGCGCTTGCCGTGAAACCCCGTGTCTTGCTTTTGGACGAGCCGCTCGGTGCGCTCGACTTGAAGCTTCGCAAGGACATGCAGGTTGAGCTTAAAAACATTCAGCAGAGATTGGGCATAACCTTTATTTATGTTACGCACGATCAGGAGGAAGCGCTTTCCATGTCGGATACCATCGTCGTGATGGATAACGGCGAGATTCAGCAAATCGGTACGCCGACCGACATTTACAACGAGCCAAAAAATGCATTTGTTGCTGACTTTATCGGGGAAAGCAATATTTTGGACGGCATTATGCACGCCGACTTTTCGGTGGAATTCCACGGCATCAAATTCCAGTGCGTCGATAAAGGCTTCGGCAAAGACGAACCGGTTGACGTTGTTGTGCGCCCGGAAGATGTCGACATTGTCCCGGCAGAAGAAGGTATGCTCAAAGGCACGGTGACTTCGGTGACCTTCAAAGGCGTGCACTATGAGATTATTGTGGATGTCGATGGCTTTAAATGGATGATTCAGACCACGGATTTTGTGGAAGTGGGTGCCGTTATCGGTATTTCCATTAAGCCGGACGAAATCCAGGTTATGAAAAAGAGCGAGTATTCCGGCCTTTACGGCGATTACAGCTCGTTTAGTGAGGAGTTCGACGAATTGTCCGACCCGGAAGCGACGCCGGAGGATGAAGAAGAACCGGCGGAGGCGTGAGATGAACAAGAAATCTTTAACCTCCAAACTGATTAACGCGCCGTATCTGCTTTGGTCCGTGCTGTTTATTTTGGCGCCGATGGTGATGGTCGTCTATTATGCGTTTACCGACCGCAGCGGCAACTTTACCTGGGACAATATCACGGCGCTGACCGCCTATAAAGAAATCTTCGGGCGTTCGATTTGGTACGCAGTTTTAGCGACGGCAATCTGCCTGCTTTTATCTTATCCGCTAGCCTATATCATGTCGCGCTCCGGTGTTTCCAAACAGCGAACTTTAATGATGCTCATCATGCTGCCGATGTGGATGAACTTTTTAATCCGCACCTATAGCTGGATTACAATTCTTGCGAATACGGGGATTTTAAACAGCATTTTCAAAGCAATCGGTATAGGCCAAGTGCAAATGATTAACACGCCGGGCGCCGTTATTCTCGGTATGGTTTATAATTTCCTGCCGTATATGGTTCTGCCGATTTATTCCGTGATGTCGAAACTCGATTACAGCTTAGTCGAGGCGGCGCAGGACCTTGGGTGCAACAACCGCGCGGTATTGCGCAAGGTCATTTTTCCGATGAGCGTTCCCGGTGTCATTTCGGGAATTACAATGGTTTTCGTGCCGTCGGTCAGCACCTTTTATATCAGCCAAAAGCTCGGCGGCGGCAAATTCCTGCTTGTCGGCGACTCGATTGAAATGCAGTTCCAGTCCGCTTACAACTATAATCTCGGCGCATCGCTTTCCCTTGTCTTGATGCTGATGATTATAGTTTGCATGTTGGTGATGAACCGCTTTGCCGATAAAGACGAGGGGGCGATTATCATATGAAGAAAAAAGCGCTCTCGAATATTTATATCGCGCTGATTATGCTGTTCTTGTATGCGCCGATGGCGGTCATGGTGGTTATGTCCTTTAACGGCACAAGCAGCACAAGCGTGCTTTCCGGTTTCTCTTTAAAATGGTACGGAGAACTCTTTAATGACCGTATCACATTGCAAGCGTTATCGAATACGCTGGTTTTGGCAATCACGTCTTCGATTTTAGCGCTGATTATCGGAACGCTTGCCGCGGTCGGCATTAACGCCATGCGGAAAAAGTGGATTAAAAATGCGGTTTTGACTGTGACCAATATTCCGATGATGAACCCGGAAATCGTGACCGGCGTTTCGATGATGCTTCTGTTTGTTTTTGTCGGGCACTTGGTGACTACGAGCGATGTTTTGGGCTTCCCCACGCTTTTGATTGCGCACGTCACGTTCAATTTGCCTTATGTGATTCTTTCGGTGCTTCCGAAACTTAAACAGACGGACAAACATTTAGGTGAGGCGGCGCAGGATCTTGGCTGTACGCCCGTTTCCGCCTTTTTTAAAGTGATATTGCCAAACATCTCGTCCGGCATTATAACCGGCTTTATAATGGCGTTTACGCTGTCTTTAGATGATTTTATTATCAGCTATTTTGTCAGCGGTCCGAAATTTCAGACTTTGCCGATCGTCATTTTCTCAATGACAAAGAAAAAGGTTAAGCCGGATATGTACGCCCTTTCTACTTTGATTTTTGTTACGGTGCTTGTGCTGTTAATCCTGATGAATGTGATGCAGGCGCGCGCCGATAACAAACAAAAAATAAAGCAAACAAAGCAAGTTTAAGGAGGCTTGAAATGAAAAAAATTTTAGCAGTTGCACTTTCTCTCACGATGTTGCTCGGTATCGTCGGCCTTTCCGGCTGTACGACTTCCGAAAGCACAACGCTTGATGCGTCCAAGTTGGTTTCCGACTATAATGTCGAGGAACTCAAAGGTACGGAAATCAATGTTTATAACTGGGGTGAATATATTTCTGACGGCGCCGAGGGGACAATGGACGTCGTTGCGGAATTTGAAAATCTGACCGGCATCACCGTAAACTATACGATGTTCGATTCCAACGAAGATTTGTATTCCAAGCTGAAAAGCGGCGGTGTCAGCTATGATGTCATTATTCCGTCCGATTACATGATTGAACGTATGATTAAAGAGGGCATGCTGCAAAAGCTGGATTTCAACAATATTCCGAACTATTCCTATATTGCCGATGATTACAAGAACCTGTATTTTGACGAGAACAACGAATACAGTGTGCCTTATACCGGCGGCATGGTCGGTCTTATCTATAACACCACCATGGTGTCGGAAACACCGGACAGCTGGAGCATTATGTGGGATGAAAAATACAGCGGTCAGATTTTGACCTTCAACAACTCCCGTGATGCGTTCGGCGTTGCGCAGTATCTGCTCGGGCAGTCGGTCAACACCACCAATCCCGACGACTGGCGCGCTGCGGCGGATAAACTCATTGAACAGAAACCGCTGATTCAGTCTTACGTTATGGACGAAGTGTTCATCAAAATGGAAGACGGCGAAGCCGCGATTGCACCTTACTACGGCGGCGATTATCTGACGATGGCGGACGTTAACCCGGACCTTGCGTTTGTTTATCCGAAAGAGGGCACCAACATTTTCGTGGACTCCATGTGCATTCCGGCGAACGCCAAAAACAAAGCGGCTGCAGAGTTGTTCATCAACTTTATGTGTGAGCCGGAAGTCGCGCTTGCAAACGCAGAATATCTTTGCTATCTTTGCCCGAATACCGCGGTGCTTGCCGATGACCGCTATACCTTAAAAGACAACGAAGTGCTTTATCCGAAAGAAGAAGTGAAAACCCAGTATTTCCACAACCTTGACCAGGAAACACTGGATTTGCTTGCAAAGCTTTGGGAAGAAGTCAAGCTTGCGTAACAATTAAATCAATAGAAAACGCCTCGTCTTTTGACGGGGCGTTTCTTTTTGTGTAAAAATAAAAGCATGTATCCGTGTCCTATGGCTTTGGAGTTATTTAACGGCCATTATGTCATAAAAGACCATATGGCAAAATATTGTGTACAAAGCCAAATAGCAAACTTTTCAAAGGATAAGGTAAACGCTAAAAAATAGTTAAAACCTCTTAAAATGGTGGCGATAGAGTAAAAATACAGGCCCTGCAATTTAGCAGAGCCTGTAAATCTTGTTTAATGCTTATTCGAAGGTCAGAAGCAGGAAGCCGGCCGCAACAGCAGAACCGATAACACCCGCAACATTCGGACCCATAGCGTGCATCAGCAGGAAGTTAGAGGGATTGTATTTTCTGCCCTCAACCTGGGAAACACGCGCAGCCATCGGAACGGCGGAAACACCTGCGGAACCAATCAACGGGTTAATTCTGCCTTTGGTGATGACATTGAGCAGTTTTGCAAACAATACGCCGCCCACCGTGGAGAAAGCAAATGCAATCAAACCGATAACAATAACGGCAATTGTTTTGAGATCCAAGAAGGTTTTGCCTTCTGCGGTTGCACCGACGGTAACACCGAGCAAAATGGTGACGATGTTGCAAAGTGCGTTTTGTGCGGTATCGCTCAAACGGTCGGTAACGCCGCTTTCTTTAAACAGGTTGCCGAGCATCAGCATGCCAAGCAGGGGAGCGACCGACGGAAGAATCAAAACGCAAATAACCGTAACGACAATCGGGAAGATAATCTTTTCCGCCTTGCTGACGGTGCGAAGCTGGTCCATTTTGATTTCGCGTTCTTTCTTGGTGGTCAGCGCGCGCATAATCGGCGGCTGAATCAGCGGAATCAAAGCCATGTAAGAATAGGCGGCAACAGCAACGGGACCGAGCAAATGCGGAGCCAGCTTTGAGGTTAAGTAAATTGCCGTCGGGCCGTCAGCACCGCCGATAATGGCGATAGAAGCAGCTTCTTTCGGGTCAAAGCCTTCAAAGCCGGGGATATAACCGCTGACAATTGCAACAATGAATGCAACGTAAATACCGAGCTGCGCAGCCGCACCGAGCATCAAGCTCGAGGGGTTCGCAAGCAGCGGGCCGAAGTCGGTCATTGCACCGATCGCGAGAAAGATAAGGCAGGGGAAGATGCTGGATTTTACGCCGGAATAAATCAGTCGTAAAACACCCGTATCATACCAGTGTGCGCCCTCGACCACTTCGCCCTCATAAGACGAAAGCATCAGCGGGTCATACATGATGTCCGGATAAATGTTAACAAGCAACATACCGAAAGCAATCGGCAATAAGAGCAAGGGCTCATATTTTTTGACAATGGCCAGGTACAGCAAAATGAAAGACACAGCAATCATGACCCAGTTTTGCCAAGAAAGAGAAACAAACCCGGAGGTTTGGAAAATTTCAACAATCGCGTTGACTACTGACATGAACGAGCGCCTCCTTAACCGATATAGGCGAGCGCTTCGTCTGTGGCAACCGTGCTGCCTTTTGTGGCAACCACTTTGGTAACCGTACCGCTTGTCGGCGCAACTATTTCATTTTCCATTTTCATGGCTTCCAAAATGAAGAGCACGTCACCTTCATTGACCGCTTGGCCGTCTTTTACCTGAACGTCCAAAATCGTGCCGGGCATCGGCGCTTTTACAGCCGTACCGCCGGCAGGCGCAGCGACAGGCGCGGGAGCAGGTGCAGCGACAGGTGCCGGAGCCGGAGCCGGAGCAGCTGCAGGTGCGGGAGCAGCCACAGGAGCGGGTGCGGGTGCTGCAACCGGTGCAGGTGCAGCCGCAACAATAGTGCCGCCAATGCTTGCAAGCACGGCGTCGGTAGCAACGGTACTGCCTTTGGTGGTCAAAACAGCCGTGATTTTACCGTCACAAGGTGCCACGATTTCATTTTCCATTTTCATAGCTTCCAAAATGAACAGAACATCACCGGCTTTTACGTCCTGACCGACACTTGCCTGAACGTCCAAAATCGTGCCGGGCATCGGTGCTTTCACGTCCGTGCCGCCGGTGGTGGTAACTGCCGCCGGTGCGGGAGCCGCTGCGGGTGCAACAGGTGCTGCAGGTGCCGCGGCAACAGGAGCAGCCGGCGCGACCGGTGCAACAGGCGCTGCTGCGGGCGCTACGTTTGTTACAACCGCATCGCTTTCGGATACTTCAACTTCGTAATCCATTCCGTTTAAAGTAACAATGTATTTCATTTCTTTTACCCCTTATTTTCGAATTGCTTTAATAGACTTGAACTGTAAACGATTCAGCGGAATGCCGCTTTCGTTGCTGACAATCGCCATAATCACAGCGGCTGACTTTTCGTCCACGTCATATAAATCTACAGAAGCGGGTGCTGCGACGGTAGGAACCGCAGCGGGCGCAGGTGCGGCAACCGGTGCCGAAGCAGGTGCAGTTTTGGGAGCGCTCGCCGGTTTTTCGTCGCTCTTGTGCTTCACGGTTTTCGCTTCTTTTTCAACAGAACGAACCGCTTTGGAAAGCAAAAGAACCAAAACCGAAAGCAGTGCCAAAATCAGAAGCACGACAATCATGCCGGTTACGGAAACATTTAAAGCTTCGCCGATTGTAATGCCGTCTTCATAAGCCAGTGTTAAAAGTTTCATAAAACAGCCTCCTTATTCTTCCACTTTCCGAATGGAATAGGTGAAGGTGTTTTTCTTAACTTCATCTCGTTTATCAAAGAAAGCTTCTGCCTGTGCCGGGAACGCGATATAAGAAAGCACATCTTCGTCGCAGTGGGCTTTGCTGCCGATTTCTTTCTTTGCTTTTTCAAAGCCGGGCTCCAAGGTGTCTGCAAAACGGCAGGTAATCGGTTTTTCGTCGCCGAGCACTTTCTTTTGCAGGTCTTTGTCGATTTCGCCGGGGGCTTTGCCGTATTCGCCGCGGATATATGCTTTCACTTCTTTGGAAATGCTTTTGTAGCGCTCACCGAGCAAAACGTTGGTCGCGGCCTGAACGCCGACCATTTGGCTCATCGGGGTGACAAGCGGCGGGTAACCGAGGTCTTTACGGACACGCGGGGTTTCCGCAAGCACTTCGTCAAATTTATCCATTTTGTTCTGTGCGGTCAACTGAGCGACCAAGTTCGAAAGCATACCGCCGGGGACCTGATAGTTAAGCGCATCGGTATCGGTGGAAAGCACAACGGGGTTGAGTTTGCCTTCCTTTAAGAATTTCGCCTTGACGGGTTTGAAGAAATCGTTGATTTCTTTAAGCACCTGCATATCAAGATCAACCGTGTAGCCTTCCTGCTTTAATGCGTAGGCCATGGTTTCGGTCGGCGCTTGGGAAGTGCCGCCGGAGAAGCAGGAGATTGCGGTATCAATGACATCGCAGCCCGCTTCCACTGCTTTTTGCAGGGTGAGCATACCAAGACCGGTTGTGGAGTGGGTGTGCAGAATAATCGGCACTTTGACGTTTTCTTTCAGCGCTTTTACAGTGTCGTAAGCTTCCTGCGGGCCCATGATGCCGGCCATGTCTTTGATACAGATGGTTTGGCAGCCCATAGCTTCCATGTCTTTTGCCAGTTTCACATAGGCTTCCAAATTGTGGATGGGGCTTTTTGTGTAGCTGATTGCGCCGGAAGCGATTGCGCCGTTTTTCAGCGTTTCGTCCACAGCAACCTGAATGTTGCGCACGTCGTTGAGTGCGTCGAAAATACGAATGATGTCAATGCCGTTTTCAATGGACTTTTTCACGAACATACGAACGACATCGTCGGGATAATGTTTATATCCCAAAAGGTTCTGACCGCGAAGCAGCATTTGCAGCTTCACGTCCGGGCATTTTGCACGGATTTTGCGAAGCCGCTCCCACGGATCTTCGTTGAGGTAGCGCAGGCAGGAATCAAATGTTGCGCCGCCCCAGCACTCGAGCGAATAGTAACCCGCTTTGTTCATTGTTTCCAGGATTCCCTCAAAATCTTCAAAGGGAAGCCGTGTTGCAATGAGGGACTGATTCGCGTCACGAAGCACAGTCTCAGTGAATTGGACTTTCATACACATAGCCTCCAAATATAGTAATGAAATATTAAAACCAAATTACTCCAGTTTAAACCAAATTATACAATATATAGTTTTTGGATTCAATAGAAAAAACAGAAGTTGCGAATTTTCGGAAAAAAGCAAAAAAAAACGGCGAAACGCCGCCGCCTTTTTGTTAACCATTTAACGATTGTTGCGCAATCGGAGATATTCGCTTTTATTTTGTCGAAAGGAAAGGGCAATCCAAACGAAACTAAACCCCCAAGCGAGCAAAACCGCCAGGAAAAAATCGACCCTGCCGTAAGGGAAAAACGCAACGAAGCGAAAGAAGCTTGTTGCCGGAATTTTTGCAATTATAAGCGCCCACTCTAACACAACAAACAATCGAGCAAAGGGGAGCGCTACCGCAACGCTCCAACATAGGCAGGCGATTTGCGGCGCCCAGTTTTTCGGCCATTTCCACATACCCATATTGGCTTTTTCCGGGTCGCCGTAGGTGATGTCGGCAAGATACCGGCGAAGGGACTCGGTTTCTGAAGACAAAACGGGCCGATAGCGCAAAAAGGCATATCGGCACATTAAAAAATAGAAAAAGAACGTAACAAAGTTAATGAGAATCAAATCAAACCAGCCGAACTCCAGCCGGAGGACAAGCGGATTGCCCTCCAGTTGGAGATTCGGCGTTGCGTAATAGGTTAAAAGCAAATCTAAAACGCATGTGCAAAAATAAAACAGAATGAAAAAGAGAAACAGCGCTTTGTTTTTGCGCATTATTGAAGTTCCTTTCCGATTTTGTAACCGGCAGCCGTCGCGTCAGCAATGCGGCCGGTTTTTTCGGCGTCGCCGATTACGAAAACACGCGGGTATTTGCCTTTGATTTTTTCATACAGCGCGTTATCGGGGCGCACGCCCAAAGACAGAACGACATAGTCGGCATCCACAAGCCGCAGGTTTTCCGTTCCGGTTTTCTGGATTTCAATTTTGCCGGGGGTGATAGCGGAAAGCTTGTGCCCGGTAATAAATTCCGTGCCCGCGGCTTTCAGGCGCGGCATGCAGTCGTCAATGTGCTGCATCCATGTGCCGGGGGCGATGGTTTCCGCCATTTCGACCATAATGACATGGTTTTTCTGGGAACACAGCATTTCGGCGGTTTCAAGGCCTGTCATGCCGGAGCCGATGACTGCGACCTTTTTACCGCTTAATTTTACGCTGCCGTCCAAAATTTCGGTTGTTGTGTAAACCGTCGGCAAATCCGTGCCGGGAATGGAGCGCGGACGAACCGCCAACGCGCCGGTTGCAATCACGACCGCGTAAGGGTCAAGCGCAGCAATCGTGTCTTCGTCAGCTGTCGTATTATAGCGAATTTCCGCACCGTTTTTCTCGCAGGCGGTCACCAGATCCTCAACGCACCAGTCAATTTTATCTTTAAGCGGGGGTTTGTCGGCAAGCTGCAGCTGCCCGCCGGCCTGCGCTTGTTTTTCAAGCACAATCGGCTTAAATCCGCGTTTGCCGAGGAATTCCGCCGCGGTGAGACCCGCAGCGCCCGCGCCGACAATTACGACAGTTCTGCCGTTCCCGTCTTTTTTGAGTTGTTCCTTTTCGTGCCCGAGCATCGGGTTGACGGAGCAGTTTGCATGCGTACCGCAATAAGCATTATGCTGCATACTTTCCATGCAATAAAGGCAGCAGATGCACCGCTTGATTTCGTCTTCGCGCCCCTCCATTACTTTGTTTGCCCAATGTGGGTCCGCAATATGCGGGCGACCGAGACAAACAAAGTCTTGAATGCCTTCTTCGAGCTGTTCTTCGGCCTGCTTCGGAGAACGAATCAGGTTCGCCGCAAGCACGGGTACAGAAACCTCTTTTTTGACCGCCGCCGCCATATATTTGCGCCAGCCCGGTTCAAAGGAAGTCGGCTCGAGCCAATAGTTATATGTGTCATAGCTTGCGCTGGAAACGTCAATCGCATCAACGCCCGCCTTGTCAAGCGCTTTCGCCATTTGGACGCCTTCATCGAGCGTGTACCCGACGCCCTCGCGCCCGATTTCTTTGTAGCATTCGTCCACGGTAAGCCGGACAATCACAGGAAAATCTTTGCCGCAGGCGGATTTAATGCCTTGTAAAATTTCCAGTAAAAACCGCATCCGGTTTTCGAGACTGCCGCCGTATGCATCGGTACGGTGGTTGGTATAAGGGCTTAAAAACTGCTGAATCAAATACCCGTGCGCCGCGTGGAGTTCCACACCGTCTGCACCGGCTTTTTTCGCACGGACTGCGCCGTCGACAAATTGCTGAATAATCTTTTTGATTTCGTGCACCGACATTTCGCGGTTTTTGCTTTCCGCCGAATAGGCGCGCGGCGATTTTGAGGGCGCCCATGTTTTTAACACCAAATCTTTTTCCATCAGCTTTTTGCCGAAAGGCGCGACTTTATAAAACATGCGGTCATAGGCTTTGCCCATAATCCGCTCCATCGCAATCGAAAGCGGCACAGTACCCATCATAAGACCGATATTTTGGCGACCCGGGTGATGCAGCTGAATGAACATTTTTGCACCGTGCCGGTGAATGCGGTCAATCATCTCTTTGAGCGGCGCAATATGATAATCGTGGCTGATGGCAAGCTGCGCAAACGCCGAAGCGCCGCTGAAATCATTGACACGGGTGATTTCGGTCACAATCAAGCCGCACCCGCCGATTGCACGCTCTTCATAATAATCCATCATTTCCTTGGTGGGTGTGCCGTCCATTTGCCCAAATCCGAGCATCATCGGCGGCATAACGATTCGGTTTTTGAGTTCCACATTCCCGATTTTGCCGGGGGTGAACAGTTTTTCGTATTGCATCTACTTTTCTCCTTTATGTTCCTTGCGGGTCAAGCGGGGCTACAAAAACCGCGCCGACGTCCGGTGCATAGGTTGTTTTGTTGTTGAATTTATAACTGCCGTCGTTTTCTAACAGAATGCTGTTTTCGCCGGCTTTCAAAGATACAAGAATGGTCTTGGTTTTGTAGGTGTCTTCACTGTATGTGCTTCGGAAATAGGTGTTTCCGAGTTTTTGACCGTTTACGCTTATTGTCAAATACCGCTCCACAAGGTCGACGTTATAATCATGCACGCCGCCTTCTTCGTTGTTGCTGTAAAGGAAAGTGATTTGATAAAGACCGGCTGCCGGTGCGTTAAATTTCAATTCCGCGGCGGAAGCTTCCGCAGAAGAAATGCCGGTGAGGCAGGAGCTCGGCGAGGCAGTTACGCGGTTATAACTGACGGCAGCGTCACACGCTTTTATGGTCGCCGCACCGCTCAAAGACATTTGCTCGGGTGTAATCGCTGTCACTGAATTTTTTTCTGATTTTGTGACTGAAATAGCCGAAAGGGCAGGGGCATTAAAGGTCAAATAACTTACCCCGCGCGGCAAATACAGCGTGCCGGAATAGGTGTTGCCGTCAGTGCTTACGGGAAGCTGTGCTTCGTTATCATCGTTCAAAGAGACTGTGCTCGGCACGTTTTCGCCGGTAACGGATGCGGTGTAATACCCTTCTGTGGGAGCCACCACAAGAAATGCGGTGTTCTTATCACTTGACTGCTTAATATCTTTTTCAAAATAGACAGTGTTATTCGTTTCAGAATCGATTTTTGTAACATCCAGGAAATCGAAAGAAATCGTGTTGCCCGCACTTGCGTTTTCGGGGAGCGCAATCCGAATCGTGTGTTTACCCGCAGTAAATTCTTGCGTAAACGTGTAGCAATCTGTAAAATCATCTTTCACGGTGGATACTAAAACGGTTTTCTCGGTCCGCGCTGTTCCGTCGATTGCAATTTCGACTTCCAAATTGGTGCGGATGCCCTTGTCTGACACAGAACCGTCTTCTGCATACTGCATGCCGTTCGCGCCGTTGCTGTAAATCAAATCCAGTTGATATTGCCCGTTTTCAGGGATATCCACGGTGAATTCCACACCGCTTTCTTCGGAAGCGTCCGCCTTGACCATTTCTTTTTGGGAGGCGGCGTAAGCAATGTCTGTTGTTTTATAGGCTGTTCCGAACAAATCGGCATCTTCCGCTTCATAGCGCCACATAGAAACTGTTTCGTCTTGCAACTCGGCAGATTCATCCTGCGGCGAGATTGTGAAACGCAGGCACTGCGTATAAAGCAGATTTTCAAGGCTTATTTCCAGTGTGCCGTTTTCAATGGGCAGATTTTTTACGAATTTGGTTTTCGGGGTGTTGACAATCCCCGAAAGCCCTTTGTAATCTACATATTCCGCCGTAACCGTAACAGAAGTTACACCGGAAAAAGCAGTGGTTTTGTCTAAGTTATTCAGCGTGATAACAGCGTCTCTGTCCGTTCCGCCGGCTAGAATTTGGATTTGTTTTTTGTCTTCATCGATAGTAGCAAGTCCTGAAAATCCACGATTTTTGAGGCCTTCGGATTTCCGAATCAGAAAATCGCCTAAATTGCTTTGGAACAAGTCCTTGGCTTCGCTCTCGACGGTTTCGCCGGTCATTTGCGAATACCAGCGATATGTCCACCAGTTGCTGTTCGGTGCGACGTCGTCCGCGACCACGTCGGAAAGATTGTTTGCAAGCCGCCAATAGGCAACGCAGGCTTCGGCTTTGGTGGATTCAATGCGGCTGATCCATTTAATCGATTCGCCGGGTATGCCGTTGGTTTCCATCAGCCCGTATTCGGTAATGCAAACCGGGAGCTTTTCAATCCCGACAGCCTTGCAAACGGCATCATAGTCGCTGAAATGCTCGTCCCAGTGGTAAAGGGAACTTGCGCCGAGTTCGTGCCAAATCATAATATCCGGCAGACAATTTTCGGCCTTGCAAAACTCTAAAAATTCCTTTATGTAGTCGGAATTGTATTGACAATAACCGGGACCGCCGATGCGCGCTTCGGGATTTATGGATTTCACGAGCAAATAGGTCTCTTTCCACGCGTCATAGGTCTTTTTGCGATTTTCATATTCGCCAAAGTCCCCGAACCACGCGCCGTTGTCCATTTCGTTATAAATGCAATATACCACGCGGTCGGCGTAAGGCTGCTGTTCCGTCGCGGTGACTGTCTCTTTGACGCGTGCCAAATATTCCGGCATGCTGTCAAATTCATAATACCAGGTGTCATACATGTCTTGCGTGTAGACGATAATGTCTTTGCCGCCGGCATTTATAAATGTGTCAGCAACTTGATTTACGTCGCCGATCGGGTGTTGCAGACCGCCGAGGGTTTTGGTGGAAAGGGTGGAAACACCGATACTTTTCGCGATTCCGACACTCGGAATATCGGGCTCTGCAAAGCCGTATAAAAAGCCGGAAGCGCCGGTGGTGATTTCACCGTTCTTTTTTGCAAAATCGAATGTAACAGATGGTTTGTTCGTCATATACAGATACCCTATGATGCCGCCGACAATCACGGCGATACAGACTAAAGCGATGGCAACGGACAGCAAGACCTTTTTCATCATATTCCACCTCATAAAATTTTTATTATTTTAACATATTTTTTTTAGCGGAACAATACAATTTATTCTTTTTTCTCCTTTTGAAAAAAGGTAATTATACCAAGCGTTAGCAAAAATACGGCAAAAATCCAGCGAATATAGCGTGTGTCTAAAAATTGCAAAAGAACCATGCCGCCGCCGACGCCTACAAAACCGCCGAAAATCAGCGGGAGCAAGTATTGTTTATTTAATAAGTTTCGCTTTTTGTAAACGACCACAGCGGTTATGGCGCATGGTAAAAAGAATAGAAGGTTGATGCCCTGTGCCTGTACTTGCTGCATATTGAGAATCAGAGTAAGGTAAAGAATTAAAACGCTTCCGCCGCCGAGCCCCATTGCGCCGACCGCCGCAGAAACGATGACGGCAAGAAGATTCCATAGGCTAAAATTCATGACTTCATAAACATCCTAACACCGGCCCAAATCATAAATCCGGCAAATATTTTTTTAAGAAGCGGTGCGGATATTTTTTCTAAAATCACCGTGCCGAGCAGCGCACCGCCCGCGGCAAACGGCAAAATCCAAAGCGAGTCAAAGAAATTGACATATTCCTTTTTTGTGTATATAATTAAACTAATTATTGTGAGCGGCAAAATCACGGCAACAGCGTTTGCCTGTGCTTGCTTTTGATTTAATCCGCATTTTTTTAAAGCCGGAACGGCAATCATCCCGCCGCCGGCGCCTAAAAGTATATTCAGCGCCCCAATCGGGATGCCGAGCAGAAAAGCAGAAGTTTTTTTCATAATATCACCGGTTTTATGGTGTGAAAACAGGAGTTGATTTATTCCATGCAGACAAAATTTAAATCCGGCTTGAACCTGTTTTATGTTCTGTTCCTGTCTGTATTTCAAATTGTGATTCTTTTGCTTTTGACATCGCCGATTTTTGCAGATTCTAAAGTCGGACTTCGTTTTGGCGTTTTGCTTTTTATCATAGATGCCGTTTTGATTTTGCCGATGCTCTTTTTTACAAAATATGAAATCGGTGAAAACGAGCTGATTATTCAAGATTGGCCGCTTCGTCGCTATAAAATTCCTTACGGCGATATTATTTCGGTTGAAGACGGCGATTTTGAAGCCAAAAATAAAAAGACGGTTGCGCTTTCGATGAAACGGATTGCCGTCGGTTATCGCAAAGAGTCCGTGGATAAAAACGGGAAAACGCGGTCGGAAGAAATTTATATCTACATTTCTCCGGCAGATTTAGATACGTTTTTGCTTCGTTTAAGCGGTAAAATGCAAATCGGCGAAGAACAGGCGAAAGAAAAAGCTGCCCAGCTTGCTAAAAAGCAGGAAGAACACCTAAAAAAGAAAAAACAGTGGCAAAAAGAAAAAGCCCGCCGCAAAGCTGAAAATGCGCCGGAAGTGATTCATGTTTCGGGCAATGTGAAGTTTTCGGAATTTACCGAAACGGACGAAAAAGCCGTCAATGATGAAATGAGCGCCGATGATGAAAAGCCGGTCGAAGAAGCGCAAGAAAAAATTTCTGAGTCAGAAGATACGAAAAACTAACAAAATTGGGTTGTTCTTTTGAACCGCCCAATTTTTTTGAGAGGATAGATATTTTTCAATGCAATATATCGTAATGGATATGGAGTGGAACAACGCATACAGCAAAAAGCTCGGTGCGTTTGTGAATGAAATCATTGAAATCGGCGCCGTAAAACTGGACGATTCTTTGCGAGTTTTAGATACGTTTTCCGTGATTATCAAATCCAAAATCGGAAAGAAACTGCGCGGGCGCGTAAAAACACTTACGCACTTGACAAACGAAGATATTTCCAATGGGATTCCTTTTGAAGATGCTTTTTCGCAGTTTGAAAACTGGGTCGGTCCGGAAGATAACGTTTTTCTCACCTGGGGCGACGGTGACATTCGCACGCTTGTCAAAAACTGTGAGTATTTTTTAAACGGCAAAAAACCGTTGTTTATTCGTCATTTTGCAGATTTACAGAAATATTGCCAGTCTTACACCGACGCCGCAGCCAGCGGTCAGCAGCTTGGGCTTTCCGCAGCGGCGGAAAAACTCGGGATTGACCCCGAAGCTTTTCCGCACCACCGCGCGTTAGACGACAGCAAGCTTTCCGTTGTGTGTTTGCAAAAAGTTTTTGAGCCGGAAAAATTGAAAAAGTTTGCAACGGCGTGTGACGGTGTGTTTTATGAAAAACTCGCCTTTAAACCCTTTTATATCAGCGACCTGCACTCTTCAAAAATAGACCCGAAATGGTTTGAATGTGTTTGCGACGTTTGCGGGGGAAAGGTGAAGCGCGAAAAGAAATGGAAAAGCGTCAACTGCTCCTTCCGAGGTGAATTTTATTGTAAAAACTGTGACCGTCATTTTCGTGTGACCATTCGTTGTAAGCAATTTTATGACCGGCTGGATGTGCGTAAAACCTTCAAGGAAATTTTACCGGAAGAGAAAAATCCGGTGCCGATTCCGGTGAAAACAGAAAAAAGCGAAGCATGAAAATGCTTCGCTTTTCTTATTTCTGCTTTTATCCGTTTACTTAATTACGCGAACCTTAACGGTTTCTTCGAGCTGTGTAATTGCCGCAATCGCTTCTTCGGAAACATCTGTGTCGGTGTCAAGCATAGTGTAAGCATATTCCCCGCGGGATTTGTTGACCATGTTGTCGATGTTGATGTTTTCGTCAGCGACCGTTGTTGTAATTTTGCTGATGACGTTCGGGACATTCTTGTGAATAATGGTGATTCTGGTGCGTCCGGTTCTCGGAACAGCGACATCGGGCATGTTGACAGAATGGGTAATGTTACCGTTTTCCAGGAAATCGCGGATTTCAGCAACCGCCATCACCGCGCAGTTGTCTTCGGACTCCGGCGTAGAAGCGCCGAGATGCGGCAGAATGATAACGCCGGGTGCACCGATAAGCTCATCGCTTGCAAAGTCGGTCGCGTAAGCCGCCACTTTACTGTTGTTCAGCGCTTCCAGTAAGTCCTCGTTTTTCACAAGGTCGCCGCGCGCAAAGTTCATAATGCGGACGTTGTCTTTCATCATGTCAATGTTCTTTTTGCAAATGACTTCCTTGGTGTCCGGTGTGAGCGGAACGTGCAAGGTGATATAGTCGCAGTTTTTGAAAATTTCATCCTGCGAAGCCGCGTGATGAATCGTCCGGGAAAGCGACCATGCCGCGTCTACGGAAAGGTAGGGGTCATAGCCGTAAACTTCCATGCCGAGGGCGTCCGCCGCATTTGCAACCAAAACGCCGATTGCACCAAGACCGATTACACCGAGCTTTTTGCCTTTGATTTCAGGACCGGCAAAAGCGGATTTGCCTTTTTCGACCATTTTGGAAACTTCTGCGCCGTTACCTTTAAGGGTCTTGACCCAGTCAAGCGCAGAGACAATCTTTCTTGAGCTCATCAGCATCGCGCAAAGCACCAGTTCTTTAACGGCGTTTGCGTTGGCACCGGGGGTGTTGAAAACCACAATGCCCTTTTCGCTGCAGCGGTCCAGTGGGATGTTGTTGACGCCCGCGCCCGCACGCGCAATCGCTTTTGTATTCGCGTCAAATTCCATTTCGTGCATGGAAGCGGAACGCACCAAAATCGCGTCGGGATTTGCTTCTTCGGAAGAATAGGTGTAGGTTTCCGGAAATTTCTTTAATCCGTTTTCGGAAATCTTATTTAAAGTTAAAATCTTATACATGATTTTGCCTCAACTTTCAGGAATTTTCTTTTTCGAATTTCTCCATAAATTCGACCAACGCTTTGACGCCCTCATAAGGCATTGCGTTGTAAATGGACGCGCGCATACCGCCGACGGTACGGTGTCCTTTCAGGTTGACAAGACCGGCCGCTTCCGCTTCTTTTACGAATTTGGCGTTCAGCTCGTCGCTGTCGGTCACAAACGGAACGTTCATAAGCGAACGGTCTTCGGGCACAACCGTGCCGTGGAACATTTTGCTGTTGTCCAAATAATCATACAAAAGTTTTGCCTTTTTGACGTTGCGCTCCTGCATAGCGGTAAGGCCGCCGTTTTCTTTCAGCCATTCAAGCACCAGTTTGCAGATGTAAATGGTGTAGCAGGGGGGCGTGTTATAAAGCGAATTGTTGTCCGCCTGGATTTGATAGTTGAGCATGGTCGGCGTGATGTCACGTGCTTTGCCGAGCAAGTCCTCGCGGATAATGCAAATGGTAAGACCTGCGGGTGCTACATTCTTCTGTGCGCCGCCGTAAACCATACCGAATTTTGTAACATCCAGCGGCTCAGACAAGAAGCAGGAGGAAATATCCGCAATCAGCGGCACGTTGCCGGTGTTGGGCAGTTCGTGATAAACCGTGCCGTAAATGGTGTTATTCATGCAGATATAGAAATAATCCGCGTCCGGCGTAAAGGTAGATTTGTCAAGTTTCGGAATATAAGAGAAAGTCTTGTCAGCGGAAGAAGCGACAATGTTCACTTCGCCGTATTTTTGCGCTTCGGCGCAGGCTTTTTTTGCCCACTGGCCGGTGATGACATAATCTGCTTTGCCGCTGCCGTTCATAAAGTTCAGCGGAATTGCGGCAAACTGGGTGGAAGCGCCGCCCTGTAAGAACAATACCTTGTAATTGTCCGGAATGTTCATCAATTCGCGAAGAAGCGTTTCAGCGCCTTTGATAATCGAATCAAAAACTTTGGAACGATGGCTCATTTCCATTACGGACTGGCCGCTGCCTTCGTAATCGAGCATTTCAGCAGCCGCTTTTTTCAGAACTTCTTCCGGCAGCATGGAAGGGCCGGCGGAAAAGTTATAGACTCTGGACATTCAAATTACCTCCAAATATTATGTTTTTTACGCTCAGGATTGCATTATAACAAAGCGCAACAGCAAAAGTCAACAAATTGACAAGAAATTAACAATCTTTTTTCTGATTTTTTTGAATTTTTTGAAAAATTGTTCACTTTTTTAACAAGCTTGTCCGAGGAAAAGATTCATAATTTGTTTGAGCTTGCCGAAGTGGGGTGTAAATTTGAGTTTTCTGTTGCAGTATTTTAAAAAATCATATATAATTTTAATCTGCATTATTTTGTTTTACCTTGGAGGCACCCAAAATGGCACCCATTATTCAAGATACATTTTCCATTTCCATGGTCGCTTTGCGCGGCTTGGTTGTTTTTCCGGATATGACGCTGCATTTTGACATCGGCCGAAAAAAATCGATTTCCGCCGTGAAAAACGCCATGCTCTCGAAACAGCGGATTTTCCTGTTGACGCAAACGGACCTTTCCGAAGAAGTAAACGGCGTAAACGACCTTTACCGGGTGGGCGTTGTCTGTGACATTAAGCAGCTTGTGCGGCTTCCCTCCGGCGAATATTACCGCGTGGTCGTGGAGGGCAAATACCGCGCAAGACTTATAGACCTTGTGGAAACAACACCCCATTTCGTCGCCGAAGTGCGCGCGGTTACAACCCGCGAGCCGCGAAACACCACGATTTTAGAGGCAGATGCTTTAATGCGCTACGCCAAAAGCCTGTTTGAAGACTATGCGATGCTCAATCAGAAATTGCCGCAGGACATTGCTTTGGGCGTGGCAAGCTTACATTCCGCCGGAAAACTTGCGGACTATATCGCCGCGAATTCCCCGTTGGAATATACGGACAAGCAGACTATATTGTCTGAATTAAACGCCTATAAGCGGCTCGAAAAGCTGTGCTTAATTCTCGCAAAAGAAACCCAAATGCTTGAAGCCGCCGCCGTGATTGACGAACGTGTGCAAGAGCAAATGGACGAAAACCAGCGGGAATATTATCTGCGCGAACAGATGAAAGCGATTGCGCAGGAGCTCGGCGACGGGGAGTCCTCTGTCAACGAGGCGCAGAAATACCGCGAAAAGATTTTAGCTTTGCATTTGGATAAGGAAAGCGAAGATAAGCTGTTGCAGGAATGCGACCGCTTGGCGCATATGCAGCCGACAAGCCCCGAAAGCACGGTTTCGCGTACTTATCTTGATACAGTCCTCGGTCTTCCGTTCGGGAAACACACAAAAGACAATTTGAATTTAGAGAACGCGCGTAAAATTTTAGACAACGACCATTACGGCTTAGACGCGGTCAAAGACAGAATTATTGAGTTTTTGGCGGTGCGTAAGCTTTCGCCCGATATTAAAGGCCAAATCATTTGCCTTGTCGGTCCGCCCGGCGTAGGTAAAACTTCGATTGCAAAATCTTTGGCGCGCGCCATCAACCGAAAATACACCCGAATTTCTTTGGGCGGCGTCGGCGATGAAGCGGAAATCCGCGGCCACAGAAAAACCTATATCGGGTCAATGCCCGGCAGTATCATTGCCGCCGTTCAGCGCGCGGGAAGTGCCAATCCATTAATCCTTTTGGATGAAATCGATAAGCTTTCCAAAGACTATAAAGGTGACCCGGCGTCGGCGCTTTTGGAAGCGCTTGACCCTGAACAAAACAATACATTTCGTGACCACTATATTGAAATTCCGTTCGATTTAAGCCGCGTGTTGTTTATTACGACTGCAAATGATACTTCTACGATTCCCGCACCGCTTTTGGACCGTATGGAGGTTATTGAGCTTTACAGCTACACTGCGGAAGAAAAATTCCAAATTGCCAAACGTCACCTCGTCAAAAAGCAGTTAAAAGCAAGCGGTATTAAACCCGCGCAGCTGCGGATTACCGATGACGCGCTTCGTTTGATGATTGACGGCTACACGCGTGAAGCGGGCGTTCGGAAATTAGAGCGCACCATTGCGAAAACCATTCGCAAAGAAGCGGTCAAAATCGCCTCCGGCTATGATAAAAAAATCACCGTCCGCGCGTCTGACTTGGAGGAACTTTTAGGTCCGCGTAAATTTAAACCCGAAAACCTTTCCGGAAAAGACGAAGTCGGTGCGGTCAACGGCCTTGCCTGGACGTCTGTCGGCGGGGAACTGTTAAAAGTGGAAGCCGCCGTCATGGACGGCACCGGCAAACTGGAACTTACGGGATCTTTGGGCGACGTAATGAAAGAGTCGGCAAAGGCGGCTTATACATATGTGCGCGCCCATGCGACAGAATGGAATATTGACCCCACATTTTATAAGAATAAAGATATCCATATCCATTTCCCGGAGGGCGCTGTCCCGAAAGACGGCCCTTCCGCCGGCGTTACGGTTACAACGGCGCTGGTTTCCGCGTTGTCCGATACGCCGGTGCGCGCGGATGTCGCGATGACTGGCGAAGTGACGGTCACCGGCAGAGTGCTGCCTATCGGCGGGCTTCGCGAAAAAACGATGGCGGCATATAAAAACGGTATGCATACCGTGCTTTTGCCGGATGAAAACCTGCCGGATTTACGGGAAGCGGACAAAACCGTTTTGGAAAATTTGGATTTCGTGCCGGTTTCCGATGTGCGTGAAGTGTTAAATAACGCGCTTGTGAGAACGGAAAAAACCGAAACCGCCGAGCAAAAACCGGTGCCGGTGCTGACAAGCAACCGCAAAGGAAAACCCGGAATTTGCCGGCAGAATTGAGGACAAATCATGAATTTTCAGTCTGTTGAATTTGAAGCGGCGTTCGGAACGTTCGAGCAGCTTCCGGCTTCCGATTTACCGGAAATCGCGTTTTCGGGGCGCTCCAATGTCGGAAAATCTTCGCTTTTAAACTGCCTTTTTAACCGAAAATCGTTGGCGCGCGTAAGTTCCGTGCCCGGTAAAACGATTACCGTGAATTTCTTTAAAATTCCGGGTGCGCGCATGGTTGACTTGCCCGGTTACGGCTACGCCAAAGTGCCGAAGTCCGAAAAAGCGCGCTGGGCAAAGCTTATGGAAGGGTATTTCGTCTCCGGCAGAAATATCCGCCTGGTGGTTCAGCTTGTCGATATGCGCCATCCGCCGAGCGCCGATGACTTACAGATGTTGGAATTTCTAAAAGCGAACGGTTTTTCGTTTGTCATCGCGCTCACAAAATGCGATAAGCTTAACAAAACGCAATATGCCGCGCGATTGGACGCTGTAAAACAAGAGCTTGCGTTTGTGCCCGAAAAAAATCTGATTCCGTTTTCTGCCGTCACCGGCGAGGGCGTACAAGCCTTACAATCTGTTATTGAAAATATTTTAGAAACCCCAGTGGAGGATAGAAATGATTAAGAAGCCTTTTACTACGAAAGAAAAATTGGAAGAAATTGCCGAGAAGTACCCGACGCCGTTTCATATTTATGATGAAGCGGGGATTCGGAAAAACGCCGAAGCGCTGAAACAGGCGTTTTCCTGGAACAAAGGGTTTAAAGAGTATTTTGCCGTGAAAGCAACGCCCAATCCGTTTTTGATTGAGATTTTGCGGGAATACGGTTGCGGCTGTGACTGCTCTTCAAAAACCGAGTTGATGCTTTCTAAGGCAATCGGTGCGGTCGGGGAAGACATTATGTTCTCTTCCAACGACACGCCCGCCGAGGAATTCAAATATGCGGCGTCGCTCGGCGCGACAATCAATTTGGACGACATTACCCACATTGAGGTTTTGGAAAAAACGCTCGGAAAGCTTCCGAAGCGCCTATCCTGCCGCTACAATCCGGGCGGGTATTTCCAAATTGCCAACAGCATTATGGACAACCCCGGCGACGCGAAATACGGTATGACCACTGAGCAGTTATTTGAAGCCTATCACATTTTAAAAGAAAAAGGTGTCGAAGAATTCGGTCTGCACGCTTTCCTCGCGAGCAACACCGTGACAAATGACTATTATCCGACTCTTGCCAAAACTTTGTTTGAAGTCGCCGTCCGTCTGAAAAAGGAGACCGGCGCCAATATTCGTTTTATCAACCTTTCCGGCGGTATCGGTATTCCCTATAAGCCTGACCAGGAACCGAACGATATTTTCAAAATCGGCGAAGGCGTGAAAGCTGTTTATGACGAAGTTCTCGTACCGGCAGGCATGGGCGATGTTGCCATTTACACCGAGCTCGGCCGGTTTATGATGGGTCCTTACGGTGCGCTTGTCACAAGAGCCATTAACGAAAAACATACCCACAAGGAATATATCGGCGTGGACGCCTGCGCGGTCAACCTGATGCGCCCGGCGATGTATGGCGCCTATCATCATATTACCGTTATGGGCAAAGAAGACGAGCCTTGCGACCACAAATATGATGTGACCGGATCGCTTTGCGAAAACAACGATAAATTCGCGATCGACCGCATGCTGCCCGAAATCAAACGCGGCGATTTGCTTTATATTCACGATACCGGCGCGCACGGGTTTGCCATGGGCTACAATTACAACGGCAAACTGAAATCCGCCGAAATTCTGTTAAAGCCGGACGGCAGTTTTCAGCTGATTCGCCGTGCGGAAACCCCGGCGGACTATTTCAGAACCTTCGACTGCTTCGATTTTTATAAAAAAGTGCTTTCCGAATAAAGAACGGAGTTATCTATTATGGCGTTTACCCATTTACATTTGCATACGGAATACAGTCTTCTGGACGGCGCCTGCCGGCTGGATAATCTTTGTTCTGCCGCAAAAGAATTGGGGCAAACATCGCTTGCGATTACCGACCACGGCAATATGTTCGGTGCGGTGGATTTTTACAAGGCTGCTAAAGCACATGGAATTAAACCGATTATCGGCTGTGAAGTTTATGTCGCAGAACGCGGGCTTACTGATAAAGTCCACGGACTTGATTCCACGCGTTACCACCTTGTTTTGCTTTGCAAAAATGAAACCGGCTATAAAAATCTGATTCATATGGTTTCCGAAGCCTGGGTGAATGGTTTTTACGTTCGTCCTCGTGTGGACAAAGCTTTGCTTGAAGCGCACCATGAGGGGATTATTGCGCTTTCCGCCTGTCTTGCCGGTGAAATTCCGAGAAAACTTTTAGCCCACGATTTTGAGGGCGCAAAAGAAACCGCGCTTTGGTATAACCGCGTATTCGGGCAGGGGAATTACTACCTTGAACTGCAAAATCACGGGATACACGAACAGCAGGAGATTATTCCTGAAATGCTGCGGCTTTCCAAAGAAACGGGCATTCCGCTCGTTGCTACAAACGACGTGCACTATGTCCGCAAACAGGATGCTAAAACGCAAAAGGTTTTAATTTGCATTCAAACGAACCACACGATAGACGAGGACACGGGGCTTGAATTTGGAACAGACGAGTTTTATTTGAAATCCGAAGAGGAAATGCGCGAGCTGTTCTCCTATGCGCCGCAGGCGGTCGATAACACGGCTTTGATTGCGGAACAATGCAACGTGGAGTTTGAATTCGGCAAAACCAAATTGCCGCACTTTGATGTGCCGGACAACCAAGACCATTTTACGTACTTTCAAAATAAATGTTTGGAAGGGTTAAAAATGCATTGCGGCGAGAATGTGCCGCAAGCTTATCTTGACCGGCTGAAACACGAACTGTCTGTAATTCGGGAAATGGGCTATGTGGACTATTTTCTGATTGTTGCCGATTTTATCGCTTATGCCAAAAGCCAGGGGATTCCCGTCGGTCCAGGCAGAGGTTCGGGGGCGGGGAGCCTTGCGGCATATTGTATGGGAATTACCGGTATTGACCCGATGCAATACGGTTTGATTTTTGAACGCTTTTTAAATCCGGAGCGCGTGAGCATGCCGGATATTGACGTCGATTTCTGTTATGAACGGCGTGAAGAAGTGATTGACTACGTCATTCGGAAATACGGCGCGGACCACGTCGCCCAGATTGTAACGTTCGGAACAATGGCGGCGCGCGCCGCGGTGCGCGATGTCGGTCGGGCGCTCGGAATTCCTTATAATACGGTGGATTCCGTTTCAAAACAGATTCCGCGCGAACTCGGCATCACGATTGAAAAAGCGCTGCAGAAAAACAGCGAACTGCGCGCGCTTTATGAAAAAGATGAAAAAATTCGAGAACTTATAGACACCGCGAAAAGTGTGGAGGGGATGCCGCGCCACGCCTCAACACACGCAGCGGGTGTTGTGATTACCGACAAGCCGGTCAGCGAATATGTGCCCCTTGCGCGAAACGACGAAAGCATTGTGACGCAATTTACCATGACGACCATCGAAGAACTGGGCCTATTAAAAATGGACTTTTTGGGGCTTCGCACGCTGACGGTCATTCACGACGCGGAAGAAGAAATCCGCAAAACCGTTCCCGATTTTGATATTGAAAAAATACCGCTGGACGACCGCGAAACCTACGAAATGTTTTCAAAAGGACAGACCTACGGCGTGTTTCAGTGTGAGTCTGCGGGGCTTCGCAGTGTCCTTGTTCGCCTGAAACCGCGCAATATTGAAGATATCATCGCCGTGATTTCGCTCTATCGTCCCGGACCTATGGATTCCATTGACGATTATATTGAAAACCGGCATCATCCGAATCAAATTCAATATAAAACCCCGCTGTTAAAGCCGATTTTGGACGTGACTTACGGCTGCATGGTTTATCAGGAACAGGTCATGGAGATTTTCCGTTCCCTTGCCGGGTATTCCTTCGGCCGTGCGGATATTGTGCGGCGTGCGATGTCCAAAAAGAAACACAAGGTCATGGAGCAGGAGCGGGAATACTTTGTCAACGGACTCAAAAATGAGGACGGCACGGTTGCCTGCTGCGGGTGTGTGGCGAACGGCATTCCGGCAGATGTCGCCAACAGCATTTTCGACGATATGTCCTCGTTTGCGTCTTATGCGTTCAACAAATCCCATTCTGCGGCTTACGCGGTTGTCGCTTACCGAACGGCATATTTGAAGTGTCACTATCCGACGGCATTTATGGCGGCGCTTTTGACCAGTATTTTAGATGACACCGCCAAAGTTTCAGCGTATATTGCGGACTGCACACGGTTGGGTATCACCGTTTTGCCGCCGAATGTAAATAAAAGTAAATCGGCATTTTTGCCGGAAAGTGCAAACGAAATCCGCTTCGGCCTTTTAGCAATTAAAAATCTTGGACGCAATTTCATCGCCGAAATTGTTTCAGAACGCCAAAAGAACGGCGATTTTGTCAGCTTCTATGATTTTTGCAAGCGGCTTTACGGCAAAGATTTTAACAAGCGCGCGGTGGAATGTATGATTAAAAGCGGCGCGCTGGATGGTTTAGGCTTAAACCGCCGGGAAATGATGATGAATCTTCCGACGGTGGTTTCGTCTTTAGACGCGGAAAACCGGCGCAACGTTGACGGTCAGATTGACTTCTTTTCGCTGTCGCAGTCCCCGCAGGCTTCTGCGGCGCCGGAACTTAAAACGGGTCAGGATTTTTCTATTCACGAACGTTTGCAGCTGGAAAAAGAAGCGACCGGTCTTTATTTGTCCGGTCACCCGATGGCACAATATGCGGCGCTTTCCGAAAAATTGCACGCAACGCGCATTTCCGATATTGCGGAAGCGGATAACGACCCGATGAGCCGTCTGCACGACGGCAGCGTTGTCAAACTGCTTGCCATTGTCACAGCAGTTAAAAAGAAAACCACAAAAAACGATACCACTATGGCGTTTGTAACGGTGGAGGATATGTACGGCAGTGTGGAACTGCTGGTGTTCCCGAAAATTTACGCGCAGTATTCGCATTTACTGTTGCCCGGTACGGTGCTTTATTTAGACGGTCGTCTTTCTTTGCGGGAAGACGAAAGCGCAAAGGTCATTCCGGACCGTATTTCGACAGCGCCGGAAGAATCGTCGGTTTCTGCGGAGAGTGGACGGCGAAAAGCCGCACTGAAACCCGAGTCCGATTCGGAAATCCCGACAGACATTCAACGCGGTATGTTTTTGCTGATTGACAAATTAGACAGTGAGCAGGACAAAAAGGTCAAAAACCTGCTTTCGATTTTTGACGGAAATATACCTGTTTATTTGTGTTATAATGATACAAAGCAGAAATACATTTCAAACAAGGGCGTTGATTTGAATAAACCCTTGATTTCAGAACTAAAACGTTTGGTCGGCAAAAAAGGCGTTCTGTTCCGGTGAACAGTTTTTTTGTTGGAAAATCCGCGTTTCTCTTGACAAAGGCAAAGATTCGTGTATTATATTCTCTGAATAATTGAATGAGGTGAAAAAAATGAAAACGATTGGTGTTCTGACAAGCGGCGGCGACGCGCCGGGTATGAACGCAGCTATTCGCGCGGTGGTTCGCGCCGGTTGCGAAAACGGTTTTCGTGTAATGGGCATTCGCCGCGGCTATAACGGCCTTATGTACGGCGATATGTATGAAATGAATCTCAGAAGTGTTTCCAATATCATTAACCGCGGCGGTACAATTTTGTATTCCGCAAGAAGCCCCGAATTCAAAACCGAAGAGGGCATGCAGAAAGCAATTGACGTCTGCAAGCAAATGGATATGCAGGGCGTTGTCGTTATCGGCGGCGACGGCTCTTTCCGCGGCGCGCGCGACCTTTCGCTTCGCGGCGTTCCTTGCGTCGGTATTCCCGGCACAATCGACAACGATATTGCCTGCTCCGACTATACAATCGGTTACGATACCGCAATGAATACGGTTATGGAAAATGTGGACCGCCTTCGCGACACGTCCGAGTCCCACGACCGCTGCTCCGTCGTTGAAGTTATGGGCAGACGTGCGGGTTACATAGCGCTGAATTCCGGTATCGCTTGCGGCGCAACCACAATTTTGATTCCCGAAGTGGATTTCGATTTTGAAAAAGACGTTATCGACAGAATGCGCAGAACGCAGAAAACCGGCAAACGTCACTTTATTATCATTGTTGCCGAGGGCATCGGCGGCGTCGACGAAATGGCAAAACGTATTCAAGAGGAAACCGGCGTGGAGTCTCGTGCTACAATTCTCGGCCACGTACAGCGCGGCGGTTCTCCGACCGTGCGTGACCGCGTCGTCGGCAGCACGATGGGCTGCAGAGCCGTTGAGCTTTTGAAACAGGGCATCGGCAACCGTGTTATCGCACTTCAAAAGGGCGAACTTGTGGACTACGACATTTTTGAAGCGCTGAACATGACAAAGACCATTGATTTGGACCTTTATAAGCTCGCGCACGAAATTTCCATCTGATGAACAATATTGTTTTAATCGGTATGCCGTCATCGGGAAAAAGCACGGTCGGCGTGATTTTGGCAAAAACGCTCGGCGTCGGGTTTGTCGATACGGACCTTTTGATTCAACAGCGCGAAGGTCGTTTGCTTCAGGAAATTATCAATTCCGACGGGATCGAGCATTTTCTCGATTGTGAACGCGATGCGGTTTTGTCTTTAGACTGTGACAACTCTGTGATTGCGACCGGCGGAAGTGTGATTTTTCGTGATGAAGCCATGCAAAAGCTTCATAAAAACGGCAAAATTGTTTATTTAGACGTTTCTTTGCAAACGGTTTTAGAGCGCCTGAACAACATTCAGACGCGCGGCGTTGCGGTGAAAAAAGGCGAGACGATTGAAGACCTTTATAACGAACGACTGCCGTTTTACCAGCATTATGCGGATATTACGATTGAAGCCGACGGACTTTCCACCGAAGAAACGGTCAGTGCGATTTTAAAAGCGATAAAATAAAATTTAATTTTGTTTTTTAAGACTTTACGGTAATTTTTGGGAATACTATTTCCTGTAAAAAGCGACCGTAAAGTCTTATTTTTTCCGTTTATAAATTGCCTCAAAACGCAAAAATTAATCTTGCGGTCAAAAACCGCGAGCGGAGGTAAAAATGAAAAATCTTTTCAGAATTTTCAGCATTTTGAGTTTGCTGTTTGCCTCTGTTATTTTTGCGTTCGTGTTTTTAGGCGAAAAAACCATACCGGACAGCATTAACCTTGTGGAGAACGAAGAGCTGCATGTCAACGGCATTTTCTCGTTAGAGAGTTCGCAAGCGGAAGCAAATACAGTGCTTTCTGCGAATTCCAAAAATTCGGTGACTTCCGACGATACAAGCAAAAGCTACACGGTAGACATTTCCGTTCTGAACACGATTCCCGTCAAGTCTTCAACCGTAACGGTCAGCAAAAGGCAATATGTCGTTCCGAGCGGCGATATTTTCGGCATTAAAATTTATGCCGACGGCGTTTTAATTGTCGGTATGGACGATGTGTTTACTGCGAATGGTGCTGTAAATCCGGCGAAAGACGCGGGTTTAAAAATCGGCGACCTGATTTTATCTGTTGACGGCAACAAAGTGGATAAAACAAACGCGCTGTGCGAAATTTTGCAAAACGGAAAAGAAAGCGTTCAAATGCAAGTGGAACGCGACGATGAAGTGTTTGAAACCACATTACACCTTGCTCTGTCGGCAAATGACAACAAGCGAAAAGCCGGCCTTTGGGTAAGAGACAGTACCGCAGGCGTGGGCACAATGACCTTTTACGACCCCGAAACCGGCGTTTTCGGTGGCTTGGGTCACGCAATTTGCGATGTGGACACCGGCACCGAAGTGCCTTTTAAAGAAGGCTATGCGGTAGAAACCGTGGTGAGCGGCTGTTACAAAGGCGGTCAGGGTGTTACCGGCGAGCTTTGCGGCGTATTTCAGGAAAATACGCTTGGTGTTTTGTATGAAAACAATGCAGCCGGGGTTTACGGACGGTTACAGACCTTTGACAAAACGGCTGAAACTTTACCGGTTGCAACAGCCAAAGAAGTTAAAACCGGCGCAGCGCAGATTATTTCCACGGTGGACGACACAGGCCCGCATTCCTATGACATTCAAATTATCAAAATTTACCCAAATTCTGAGGAGAACGGTAAAAATATGATAATCGAAGTCACAGACAGCGACCTGATTCGAAAAACAGGCGGTATCATTCAGGGTATGAGCGGCAGCCCGATTATTCAGAACGGCATGCTCGTCGGCGCAGTCACACACGTATTTGTCAATAATGCCTTACAAGGGTATGGCATATTCGCCGATACGATGCTGAATCAGTCCAAAACAGTTGAAACCGAAACGCTAAAGCAAGCATCCTAAGGAAGGAAGATGTATAAACAAGTTTTTAGTTTATACATCTTCTGCTTTTTTGCGTGCTTTCGGAATTTATTTGTACTATTTTGAAAAAATTTCTTTAAAATCCGAAAAAAGGATTGCCAAAATATAACTTATATGGTAAAATATGGCAGAAATAAAAATTGGAGGTTGTTTTTATGGAGAAAACACAAAAAATTCTGCTGACAGAAGAAGGAAGTCCTTTCGGACAAAATTGCGCAAAAGTGCTGAAAAGCTATGGCTTTGAAGTGAAAATGGCTGCCAAGAACGGTGCGGAAGTTCTTGAAAAACTGGAAACCGAAAAGCCCGACGTGCTTTTAATGGATGCAATTATGGCATCCGTCGACGCGCTCGGCGTATTAAGAGAGATTCCGACTTTAAAACTCAGTAAAAAACCGATTGTGATGGTGATGTCGTCTGTCGACAACACCCGGTTTGAAAGTGAAATTTTGTCAGAGGGCGCAGATTACTATTTTTTAAAGCCGTTTGATTTACATATGATGGCGGAGCGAATTCGTCAAATGCTTACCTGGCAGCAAGGCGGTTCTGCGCAAAATAGTTTTTCGACAATGCGCGATGTAAATGACTTGAGCGTTGTGGTCAGTGACATTATGCGGCAAATCGGCGTTCCGGCACACATCAAAGGCTATCAGTATTTACGTACCGCAATTTTACTTTGTGTACGTGATTCGGAAATGATGAATTCTGTGACAAAACTTCTGTATCCTACGGTTGCAAAACAATATTCGACCACGCCGTCTCGTGTGGAACGTGCAATTCGTCACGCGATTGAAGTCGCGTGGGACCGCGGCGACGTGGAAGTATTAAGCGAATATTTCGGTTATACCATTCAAAATACGCGCGGCAAGCCCACCAATTCCGAATTTATCGCGATGATTAGCGATAAACTTCGCTTGCAGCTGAAAATTTCATAAAAACAGAAAAATGAAAACCGGCAAGGGCGAACCTTTGCCGGTTTTTTTACATGTTTTCTTTTGTGATTTTAAATGCGAGTTCTTCGAGCTGTTCAATGCTTTCAATCAGGCTTAAATCTTTTCGATATTTTGCCGCACCGCGAATGCCTTTTGCGTACCAGGCCGCGTGCTTGCGTGCTTCGCGAATGCCGATGCGTTCGCCTTTGTATTCGCAGATTTTGCGGACATGCTTCACCATAACGCGCATGCGCTCACTGACAGGGGGTTCCGGTAAAATGATTCCGTTTTGCAAATAGGCGTTAATTTGTGAAAACACCCACGGCCTGCCCAGCGCGCCGCGACCGACCATTAAAAAGTCACAGTTGGTTTCTTCGAGCATTTTGGCAGCAGACGGACCGTCGAAAATATCGCCGTTGCCGACAACCGGAATCGAAACGCTTTTTTTCACTTCCGCAATCATTTGGTGGTCAACCGGCGGCGCATACATTTGCTGGCGGGTTCTTCCGTGTACGGTTACGGCCACTGCGCCGGCGTTTTCCGCATTTTGTGCCATTTCAACGGCGTTTAAATTTTCAAAATCCCATCCGGTTCTGATTTTCACGGTTACAGGAACACTGCCGCACGCGGCAACGACCGCTTCCACAATTTCTTTTGCAAGCTGCGGGTGACGCATTAACGATGCACCGCCGCCGTTTCCGGCAATTTTCGGTGCAGGACAGCCCATGTTGATGTCCACAAAATCCGGCGAAACGCCCAAAACAGTTTTAACGGATTGTGCCATCACGGACGGGTCATTTCCGAAAATCTGCACGCCGGCCGGTCGCTCTTCGTCGGACAACTGCATCAGCGCTTTCGACTTTCGGTCGCCTAAAGAAACGCCTTTGGAGCTGATCATTTCCGACACAACATAGGCCGCGCCGTAGGAAACGCACAGTTCCCGAAAAGCCCGGTCGGCGACCCCCGCCATCGGCGCAAGTGCGGCACAGCCTTTTATTTTTAAATTTCCTATTTCCATAGTTACACCTAAATTTCAGAATGCAGACAGTATAGCACATTTTTGACCTTAAAACAACTTGAAAAATCACGTGCAATCCGTGCCATTTTGTGGTATCCTAAAAGAAATAAACAATTATTTGGAGTTTTGCTATGAAATTACTGGTTTTAGACGGAAACAGTATTTTAAACCGCGCGTTTTACGGCATCAAACTGCTGACCACGAAAGACGGACGGTATACCAACGCGATTTACGGTTTTATGAATATCCTTTTGAAACTGGAGGAAGATGTTTCGCCGGATGCTGTCGCCGTGACGTTTGACTTAAAAGCGCCGACGTTTCGACACAAAATGTATGACGGCTATAAGGCGAACCGAAAAGGTATGCCGCCGGAACTTGCCGAACAAATGCCGGTGCTTAAAGAACTCCTTGCCGCACTCGGCTATCAAATTGTCACCAAAGAAGGCTATGAAGCGGACGACATCATCGGCACGCTTTCCGCACATATTGCGCCGGAAGACGAATGTTATATCGCCACCGGTGACCGCGACAGCTTGCAACTGGTGCGTCCGAATGTCCGCGTATTGCTCGCCGCAACAAAAATGGGCAGGCCGGAAACAAATGTCTATGATGAAGCACGCATTTTAGAAGACTACGGTGTAATACCGAAGCAGATGATTGATATTAAAGCCCTGATGGGCGACAGTTCCGACAATATTCCGGGCGTTGCCGGTATCGGTAAAAAGACCGCGGAAGATTTAATCGTGCGGTTTCAGTCGATTGACAATATTTATGCACACTTAGACGAGATTGATATTAAACCCGGAGTTCGTCAAAAACTTACGGCAGACAAAGACATGGCGTATTTAAGCTATAAGCTCGGTACGATTGATTTAGATGCACCTGTGGACACAAATTTGGCCGACTACGTGAAAAAAGCGCCGGATGTGCAGGAGGCAACAAGCCTGCTCGTGTCTTTGGAAATGTTTAAAATTTTAGAAAAACTCCATCTAAACGGCGATGCGGCATCTACCCAACCGAAACAAGAAAAAGCCGAAAAACTGCCTGTATATACCGAATTGACAAAAGAACTTTTTGAAAAACTTTCCGCTTCGACGTGTGTTAATTTCCTTTTCGAAAGTAAAGAACACGTTTGGTTTTCAGACGAAACTTTTGTGCTTTGCGCTGATTTGCAGATTGAGGACGAAAAAGCAAGATTTTTAGCGCTTTTACAAGATGAAAAAATCGAGAAAAAGGTGTTTTCTTCAAAAGAAATTTTCGCTTTCGCTATGGAAAACGGTGTAAGCGCGCAAAACATTACCTGTGACATTACGCTTGGGGCTTATCTTTTGAATCCGTCCGCAAAAGATTATAACTTGAACCGCCTGATTCAAGAATATTGCCCATCAACTGTTTCGGCGGAAAGTGAGTTACCGCTCGCGTCGGATTGCGCCAATTTGCGTACACTCGCAAAAAAAATTGAAGTGAAACTGGAAGGCTTTGAGCAACTCGAATTGCTTCGGACGATTGAAATTCCGTTAGCGGAAGTGCTCGCGTCTATGGAGCGCGTAGGTGTTTTGGTCGATAAAGAGGGGATTCAACAATTTTCTGAAATGCTCACCGGTCGCATTGATGCTCTGCAAGCGCAGATTTATGACCTTGCCGGAGAGGAGTTTAATATCAACTCGCCGAAACAGCTCGGTGTAATTCTGTTTGAAAAACTGAAACTACCGGCAAAAAAGAAAACCAAAACCGGCTATTCCACAAACGCCGAGGTGCTCGAAGGACTTGCAGATGAATATGAGATTGTGCGCGATATTTTGGAATATCGCACATTGGCAAAATTAAAATCCACCTATTGCGACGGGCTTTTAAAAGTCATCGGCGAAGACGGGCGGATTCACTCAAGCTTCAACCAAACCGAAACGCGCACCGGCAGAATTTCCTCTACCGAGCCGAATTTACAAAATATTCCCGTCCGGCAGGAGTTGGGGCGAGAGATGCGGAAATTCTTTCTTGCGGGTGAGGGAAATTTACTTGTAGACGCAGACTATTCCCAAATTGAGCTGCGTGTGCTTGCGGACATTGCCGACGACAAAGCGATGATTGATGCGTTTAACGCCGACGCAGATATTCACACAATTACCGCGTCACAGGTGTTCCATATGCCGCCGGAAATGGTCACACCTTTAATGCGCAGCCGCGCAAAAGCCGTGAATTTCGGCATTGTGTACGGTATCGGAGCGTTTTCCTTAAGTAAAGACATCGGCGTTACAAGGGCGGAAGCGGACAAATATATCAAAGATTATCTTCACCATTACGCCGGCGTCAACAGCTATATGGAAAAGGTTGTAAAACAGGCGAAAAAAGACGGCTACGTCAAGACTTTATTCGCTCGCCGCCGCTATTTGCCGGAGCTTGCTTCCTCAAACGGTATGCTTCGCGCGTTCGGCGAGCGCGTAGCGCGCAATATGCCGATTCAGGGCACCGCGGCGGACATTATAAAAATTGCCATGATTCGCGTTTATAACCGCCTGAAAGCGGAAAATATGCAGGCAAAACTGATTTTACAGGTGCACGACGAGTTGATTGTCGAAGCACCGGAGGCGGAAGCTGAGCACGCGGCGAAAATTGTTTCCGAAGAAATGGAAAACGCCTGCAAAATGAAAGTGCGATTGAAAAGCGATGCCAATATCGGAAAAACCTGGTATGACGCAAAGGGGTAAATAACGATTCATGAAATATGTATATTTTATTTGCACGGGGAACACCTGCCGCAGCCCAATGGCGGAAGGTCTGTTTTGTGCGGAACTCGAAAAGCAGGGGCTTTCTTCGCTTTGCAGTGTGAAAAGTGCCGGACTTGCGGCAACGGTCGGCGCACCGCCGAGCGATAATGCAGTTTTGGCGGCCAAAAAATACGGCGCCGATATTTCCGCGCACCGTTCCAACGCACTTTCGCAATATGATTTAAGTGAAGAAAATTACTATATCTGCATGTCGCCGTCCCACGAAGCTGTTTTGCGGCAGTTTGTGCCGCACGCCAACTTTTTAACACTTCAGGTTTCCGACCCGTTCGGCGGTGATTTAGAACGATATAACGCATGTTGTCGGGAAATTTACGAAAAAATGCCGCAGGTCTTTCGACTTGTCTTTGGGTTTGACGAGATTCACCCGATGACAAAAAGTGATATTGCGGGGGTTGCGGCGATTGAAAAAGCCTGTTTTGTGCACCCTTGGAGTGAACAGTCACTTTCAGAAGAACTGGATAACGAAACCGCACGATTTTTTGTAGCTATACTGGACGGTATGGCGGTCGGCTATATCGGTGCTAACAACATTTCGAGGGAAGTGTATGTTACAAATGTCGCCGTGTTGCCAGAACACCGCAAAAAAGGCATTGCAAAAGCGTTGCTAACAAAGCTGATTGCACAGTGCAAGTCCGAAATTGCGGCTTTTCTCACTTTGGAAGTGCGTGAAAGCAATGCGCCTGCCATCGCGCTGTATCAATCTTTCGGATTTACTGAGCGCGGACAACGCAAGCGGTTTTATTCGGACCCGGAAGAAGACGCGTTGATTTACACGCTGGATTTTAATTTAACAGACAAAAAGGCAAATCCATAAACATTACATTGGAGGAATGAAAATGCATAAAAAACTTCTTGTTGTGATTTCCCTGTTCGCCTTACTGATTTCCTGCACGGCGTGCACCGGACGTGCAACACAAGTCATTCAAACGCCGAACGGCCCGGAAATTCAAATTTACGGCGACGGTGTGGATGCGACGTTTGAAAACGGTGTTTTGAAGCTTAATAAAGCGGAAAACAGTTTCATATCGGATATTTCCGTGGACGGGGAACGCGTCTGGGCGGTGAACGACAGCTGTAAAATCGGAAATTACACGCCGGAAACCGAAATTCGCGTGACCGCTGAAACCCTTTCCGAAAAACCCGAGCAGGAAATTACAAGCCTTTTGCTTTCGCTATATGACACAACGCAGAACGCTTACAGTTTAACATGGCACAGCGAAAAGCAAGACGCTTTTCAAGTTGTATTCACGGAAAATCCGACCGGCGCTCAATATACGGTGGACGCTTTCAGTGACGAAGCGTCGGAAGATTATGTCAACCGCGCGGTCATTTATGATTTAAAAGCCGGAACAGAATATTCTTATACGATTTTGAATTCCTCCGGGGAAGAAAAATACAGCGCTTCCTTTACAACGGCGGAAGCGTCGCCCGAATCTGTGACATTTTTACATGTCAGTGACACGCAGGATGAGGAATATAACGGCGCAGTGTGGGAAAAACTCATGGCTGATGCGCAAACGCACACCGAAAAAATAGATTTGATTATGCACACAGGTGACATGGTGCAATACGGCAACCAGGAAGCCCTTTGGACGCAAATGCTTTCCCATGTGCGCAAATATGTTTCTTCGATTCCGATTATGCTCGTGTCCGGCAACCACTCCTATTGGTCGGATTACACCGACGGAACCGACGACATTGAGTATAACCACACAACCGTTAAACTGCCGGAACAAGATACCGCGAACGGGCAGTATTATTCCTTTGACTACGGCGACATTCATTTTGTCGTGCTTTCCTCCGGCGATTCGAGCAAAAAAGGCGTCGGGAAAGAACAGTTGGCGTGGCTTCAAAGTGACCTTGCATCTACCGAAAAGTCGTGGATTATTGTTTCGATTCACAACCCGCTTTATTCCCCGGGAAAATACGGTTCGTCGGAAGACCGAAACGGCGTTGCGCTTGCTTTGCGTGAATCTTTGGCGCCGGTGCTGAACCAATATGACGTGGATTTGGTGCTGCAAGGGCATGACCATGTGTTTGCGCTGACTTACCCGATGGACGCGAACAGCACACCGTTACAAACGAAGACCGTCACGGAAAACGGCTGTACCTATTTTGAAGCACCAACTGCGCCCGTCTATTTGATGTCCGGCGCGGCGGGGAACCAAAACCGCGGTGTTGTGGACGAATACAATCCCGCATTTTTCGCAAAAACCAAGGCGCTTGAAGATAACACCGCCGGCTATTCCGTCATTACCGTTACGAAAGAAAAATTGACCGCGACGTATTACGAATATGATTATGCAAATAACAAACCGGTTTCGGAATATAGCTGGGGCATAATTAAAGACGCAGCGTAAATTGAAACACAAAAAAGCAGTGTAGTTTTCAAAAACTGCACTGCTTTTTCTTGTCTCTTAAAGATTTTCTGCGATTGCACGATTGATGCGTTCACGTGTTTTTAAAAGCCAGTCTGCGCTGTGCGGATAATCGCGGAACGTAAGCGGCTTTTCTAAGCCTTCTTCCAAAATAGCATCCGTTTTTTCTTTGCCGATTTTGGATTCCAAAAGTTTCAGCGCCAACATGTCTTCTAATCCGTTATAGAATACATGCAGCCGTAAAGAGTCCAACGGCTCTCCGTTTTCACCCGGATAGACCAAAAAGCTGTCGCCGGAAGAAAAACTGCCGCCGGCATCGGTAACTTTGTAAGGGTCAATAAGACCTTTGGAATACTGGGAAAAATAGAAATTGTAGCCCCAGTGTAAAAAGCCGCGTACATCAAATTTATAAAGCTGAAGCCCTAAAACACGGGTACGCGCAGAGGGCATCGAGAAAAAGCGGTTCGAAACATAATGGTCCGCCTGCACACAGCAGTAATAGGTCCATAGTTCTTTTACTTTTCCGATGAACGGTTTTATATGGTCGTTTGCCGGAACCGGCAATTCAATTAAGCCCATTTTAAAAACACGGTAATCCGAAAGCGCATCAATAATTTTAAAGCCTTTGAAGCATTCATGCACAATGCGGCTTGCTTTTTTGTAAGAGAAAATCATCAGCCCGCTGGGTTCGTCAGAAACGTGGAAAAGACACTTTTCACGAATCCCTTTGCGGTCAATATATTCTATCAGTGCCGCGGAAAACTGGTGCAGAAACGTCTTGTATTCTTTTCCGGCGGCGCGTGTTTTCCAGCCGAATATTTGCTTGGTTTCACCGTTTACTTCCGCCATAATTTTCGGCGCATGTTTTGCGCCCCACTGGGTAAACAGATGGCTCATTTCATAGTATTCTATGCCGCAGCGGTCGCACATAGAAAGCCAGCTGTCTAATTTTTCAAATCCGAAAGCATATTGATTATTGCCGATCACTTTCACATCGACCAACTGCACGGTCGGGCGTTCTTTGCCGACCTGTGTGTCAAGCGGCGGGGTAAACAGCGGCGTTAAAACGCAGTTCATGCCGTATTCGTTGGCGCGCTTCAAAAAGCTTTCCGTAACACGCCAATACTTCTCCGAAAAAACAGGAATTTTGTAATATTCCATTAAGCAATCCGAGTGGAACCAGTTGGTATAGATAAGTTCTTGCTTCGGAAGTTCCGCGTCGATAACGTTTATATCTATACTGCAATGCATCGGCGGATTTTCGCCGACTTTAATTTGAAAATCAATTGTATGTTCACCGGCGGGAAGCAGGGGGGAAGGTAAAATTTCACACCAAACGGTGTTTACACCGTCATATTCTGCGGTGAATTCATTTGCAATCGGCCAAAGCAATTCCGGATATTCAGTTTTATTTTTGGAAATAAAATAATCGTCCGACTTTTTAGGCGCATTTAAGCCGGCGGGAATCAGACGCACGGTGAAAAAACGCAAACAGGCAGAAAGTTCGCCGTCAGCCGAAAAAGAAACCGTATCGCCTTTCTTGGCAGAAAAAGCAATTTGAAAATCAGCTTTTTCATTTTTTAAAACAGAAAGCGCAGGTAAAGTGTTCTCAGGTAACGGTTCATTTGGAAAAATCTTTTCAAGCGAAGAAAAAATCAGCGCTTTATCAAGGATTGCCATGTGTTCACCTCATCGGATATTTTTAGAATATTTTACAAAAAATCTTTTGATTTGTAAAGGCTTATGTTCGTTTGTGCGCTTGTCAACCGGCAAAGAAAGTGATAAAATACCATACTGTGAATTTATGTGTGAAGGTGAAAACGTTTGAAGTGCAGAGAGAATTTGAGAAATATTGCGATTATCGCGCACGTTGACCACGGCAAAACTACGTTGGTCGACCAACTTTTGAAACAAAGCGGCATTTTTCGGCAAAATGAAGTTGTGCAGGAACGCGTTATGGACTCTAATGACTTAGAGCGTGAACGTGGCATAACTATCTTGTCCAAAAATACATCGGTCCATTATAAAGGCGTAAAAATCAATATCGTCGACACCCCCGGCCACGCTGACTTTGGCGGCGAAGTCGAACGCATTTTGACAATGGTTGACGGTGTGCTTTTGCTGGTTGACGCTTTTGAAGGCTGTATGCCGCAAACCCGTTTCGTTTTGCGTAAGGCCTTGGCGCTTGAAAAGAAAGTCATTGTCGTTGTCAATAAAATTGATCGTCCGGGAGCCCGACCCGCGGAAGTTGTGGACGAAGTGTTGGACTTGTTTATTGAACTGGGCGCCAACGAAGACCAGATTGATTTCCCGGTTGTATACGCTTCTGCGCGTGACGGCTATGCTTCTTTGGACCCGACCGTCCGTGAGGGGGATATGCGCCCGCTGTTTGACTCGATTCTCGAAAATATCGAGTCCCCGGAAGGTGACATTGATGCCCCGTTGCAGGTGCTTTTCTCAAGCCTTGACTATGATGATTATATCGGCCGAATCGGTGTCGGTCGTGTCGAACGCGGCCGCATCAAACGTAACGAAACCGTTGTGCTTTGCAAAACCGACGGTTCGCGTGAAAACGTAAAGATTTCCCGCCTTTATCAGTTTGAGGGCTTGAAGCGTGTGGAAGTCGAAGAAGCCGCTGTCGGCGATTTGATTTGCGTTTCAGGTATTGCGGACTTAAACATCGGCGAGACGATTTGCGACCCGTCTTGTGTAGAGCCTTTGCCGTTCGTCAAAATCGATGAACCGACCATTTCGATGAATTTCATGGTTAACGACAGCCCCTTTGCCGGCCAGGACGGTAAATTTGTCACGTCCCGCAATTTGCGCGACCGTCTGTTTAAAGAAGTAGAAACCAACGTCAGTATGCGCGTGGAAGAAACAGATTCCACCGACTGCTTTAAGGTTTCCGGCCGCGGCGAACTGCATTTGTCCATTTTGATTGAAACCATGCGCCGTGAAAACTATGAATTCCAGGTTTCCCGCCCGCAGGTTATCACAAAAATGGAAAACGGTCAGCTTTTAGAACCGATTGAATTGTTAATTGTCGAAGTGCCGGAGGAATATGTCGGTGCGGTTATGCAAAAAATAGGTGCAAGACGCGGCGAACTTGAAAACATGGGTACGCGTGAGGGCGGCGCGACGCACTTGGAATTTAAAATTCCGGCGCGCGGTCTTATCGGTTATCGTTCCGAGTTTATGACCGATACAAACGGCAACGGTATTATGAACAACGTGTTTGACAGCTATGAACCGTACAAAGGGGATATTCAAACCCGGGAACGCGGCTCCATTATCGCCCACGAAACCGGCGAAACTTCGGCTTACGGTCTGTTTAATACGCAAGACAGAGGTCGTCTGTTTGTCGGCCCCGGTGTGCCTGTATATGAAGGCATGATTGTCGGCGAGTGCTCGAAAAATGAAGATATTGTCTGCAACGTCTGCAAACAAAAACATTTGACCAACACCCGTGCTTCCGGCTCGGATGATGCGCTTCGCTTGGTGCCGCACACGGAGTTAAGTTTGGAACAGTCTATGGAATTTATCAAAGATGATGAGCTTGTCGAAGTCACGCCGCACGCAATCCGACTGCGCAAACGGATTCTTTCCAAAGAACAAAGAATGAAAGAACAGGCAAAAAAGAAATAAGGTGAAAGCTTGATTATCGATTTTCATGTGCATGCGTTCCCCGACGCGTTGGCGGCGAAGGCTTTGCCTCTGCTTTCCAAATGCTCCGGCGGCGTAAAACCGAATTATGACGCTACTATAAGCGGGCTTGAAAGCTATCTTGCAAAGAACAATGTGGATTACGCCGTGGTGCTCAACATTGCCACGAACCCGCACCAGGAGAAAAAAGTCAACGATTTTGCAATTTCTCTTTTGGAAAAGAAAAACATCATTCCGTTCGGCAGTGTGCACCCGGACAGCCCAAACGCGCTTTCGGAACTGAAGCGATTGGCAAAAGCGGGGATTCGCGGTATAAAACTGCACCCCGATTACCAACATTTCTTTGTAGACGATGAAAAGATGTTCCCAATTTATAAGAAAATTGCGGAACTTGGCTTTATAACTGTTTTTCATGCCGGCGTGGATATCGGTTATCCAAAACCCGTCCACTGCACGCCGGAAAGACTGCTTCGCGTACTTGATTTGTTCGACGACGCGCCGGTTGTTGCCGCACATTTCGGCGGCTGGCTGCTGTGGGACAGTGTTTTGGAAGATCTTTGCGGTACGAAGGTCTATTTAGACACCGCGTTTTCCAGCGGGAAAATGCCGCCGGATTACGCAAAGGAGCTGATTAAAGCCCACGGTGCCGACAAAGTTTTACTCGGCAGCGATATGCCTTGGAGCGATACGCTTGACGAAGTACGCTTCGTGCAAAGCTTGGATTTGTCCGCGGAGGACGAAGAGAAAATTCTGTCTAATAACGCCAAAAGATTGCTAAATATTTAGTTGTTTTGCCCTCTTGACGGTTTTCTGTCAAGAGGGTATACTTATACTCGGTCACTTTAACAGGTAAAAGCTTTAAAGCGACAAATCAATAAAGTACACGGGTGGGAGAAATTTGAAAGAAATCATCATTTGGGTCACAATCGCCGTTTATATCCTCGGGCTTGTGGCAATCGGTTTTGTAACCGGCAGAAAGTCCAAAAACGTAGCGGATTTTACCGTCGGCGGGCGTAACGCCGGTGCTTGGCTTTCGGCGCTTTCCTACGGAACGGCTTATTTCTCGGCGGTAATGTTTGTCGGCTACGCGGGGAAAACGGGTTTGAGCTTCGGGCTTTGGGGCGTTCTCGCCGGAATCGGCAACGCTGTGTTCGGCTCACTTCTTGCGTGGCTGTTGCTCGCGCGCAAAACGCGGGACGTTTCGAGCCGCTTGAAACTCAAAACCATGCCGGAATTTTTTGAAAAGCGTTATGGCTCTAAGGCTATGCGAACATTTTCGGCGGTGATTATTTTCATTTTCCTTGTACCGTATTCTGCTTCAGTTTACAGCGGACTTGCAAGTGTCGCACAAGTGCTTCTCGGCATCAGCGACACAGTGTTCTTAATTATCATTGCAGTGCTTGCGATTATCCTGATAACCTTTGGCGGATACCTCGTGCAGGCACGTGCGGATTTTGTGCAGGGCATTGTGATGATGGTCGGCGTGGTTTTGCTCTTGATATTTGTTGTCCGCAGTGATAAAGTCGGCGGACTTGCGGGCCTCGCGGAATATGCAAAAACCGAAGTCGGGCTTCCCACAATGAACGCTTCGCAATGGGTGTCGTTAATGGCGACAGTCTTAATGACCAGTTTCGGCACATGGGGCTTGCCGCAAATGGTGCAAAAGTATTTCGGCATTAAAAATGACGAACAGGCAAAACGCGGCATTATTATTTCCACGGGGTTTGCTTTGCTAATCGCCGGCGGCGGATATTTTATCGGCTCGCTTTGCCACCGCTATTATACCGTCGGGGTAGATATGCCGCAGGCAGATTTCATTGTGCCGCATATGTTGGCAGATTCCAATTTACCGAACATTCTGCTCGGCGTGATTATCGTTTTACTGCTTTCAGCATCGGTTTCAACGCTTTGCTCGGTGACGCTTTCCGCAGGCAGTGCGTTAAGTATTGATTTGGTGAAATCCAAAATCCGCCCGGATATGAGCGACAAAAAAAGCGGCATGCTTACCAAAATCTTCTGCATTTTGTTTATCATTCTTTCTTACTTTGTCGCCACGACAAAAACCCCGATTCTCGATATGATGAGTTATTCGTGGGGCATTATTTCCGGCTCGTTCTTAGCGCCTTATGTGCTCGCGTTGTATTGTAAAAAGCTTACCAAAGCCGGCGCGTGGTCGGGAATCCTTACGGGATTCTGTATTGCGATTGTCCCAGCCGCCTGCAAACTTTTGGAACTGTGCGGCGTAACCGGTGCGCTCGTATTAAAACTGCTTTCGCAAGGGCCGCTTTTCGCGTGCATTGCGATGGTCGCTTCGATTGTGGTTTGCCTGCTTGTGAGCTTCGCAACGCAGAAAAAAGCGCAAAAAGAAGTTTCCGATTTCTTCTATAATGGTGTTGTCGAATCGGAATAAGTATGTTATACTAAATTTGTTATTTATGCCCAGCCGCAGTTTTATCTGCGGCTGCTCGGCTGTGTAAAATAATGACGAAGTGAAAACTTCGTGAAAAACGGAAAGGGAAGATTATGTTTTTTCAAAAAGAACTCGAAACCATGTCACGCAGTAAAATTGAAGAAATTCAGCTGGAGCGCCTGAAATATACGGTGCGATATTGCTATGACCGTGTTCCGTTTTATAAGAAAAAATTAGATGACGCAGGTGTAACGCCTGACCAAATAAAAACGTTAGACGATATTCGCCGTATTCCGCCGACCACGAAAGCGGATTTGCGCGACAATTATCCGTTCGGGCTGTTTGCCGTGCCGATGAGAGATATTGTGCGCATTCACGCTTCCTCCGGCACAACCGGCAAACCGACGGTTGTCGGCTACACCAAGCACGATTTGGATTTGTGGTCGGACTGTATGGCGCGACTTTGCGCCGCCGCGGGTGCCACTGCCGACGACATTGTGCAGATTTCGTTCGGCTACGGCATGTTCACCGGCGCTTTGGGGCTTCACTACGGGCTTGAAAAATTAGGCTGCACTGTCGTTCCGAACTCCAGCGGCAACACGGAAAAAGCGCTGATGTTCATGCGCGATTTTAAAACGACCGCTTTGGTCGCGACGCCGTCTTATGCTTTATATATGGGTGAAACCGCAAAATCGCTCGAATACCCGATGTCAGATTATCATTTGCGCTTAGGGCTTCTCGGCTCCGAAGGGTGCACCCCCGAAATGCGCACGCAAATTGAAAATGTCTGGGGGCTTTTCGCAACAGACAACTACGGTATGAGCGAGCTGATGGGCCCCGGTGTTTCCGGCGAATGCGAGGAGCGCTGCGGCTTACATATCAACGAAGACTATTTCCTGCCGGAGATTGTCAACCCTGATACGCTTGAAACTTTGGGCGAAGGGGAAACCGGCGAACTGCTGATTACGACGCTTACCAAAGAGGGAATTCCGCTTTTGCGTTATCGCACGCGCGACATTACGCGGATTGTCTATGAGCCGTGCAAATGCGGCCGAACCTTTGCGCGTATGGATAAAATCAAAGGCAGAAGCGACGATATGCTGAAAATCCGCGGCGTCAATGTTTTCCCGTCGCAGATTGAAAGCGTGCTTATCGGTATGGAAAATGTGAGTCCGCATTACCAGCTGATTGTCCGCCGCGAAGGGTATGCGGATACGCTGGAAATTCAGGTGGAGCTTTCCGACACTTCGTTGCTTGAAAGCTTCGGTAAAATTCAGGAACTGCAAAACCGCATTAAACACAATGTGCATACGGTGCTCGGTATTCAGTGCAAAGTCAGCATTGTGGAGCCGAACACGATTGAGCGTTTTGTCGGCAAAGCAAAACGCATTGTGGATTTGAGAAATCAATAATTTTTGAGGTGAAGAGATGAGTAAACAACTGCTGATCGGTAACGAGGCGGTCGCCCGCGGTCTTTATGAAGCGGGTTTGCGGGTGGCTTCGAGCTACCCCGGTACGCCGAGTACGGAAATTACGGAGTGCATCGCGAAATATGACGATGTTTACAGCGAGTGGGCGCCGAACGAAAAGGTCGCTATGGAAGTTGCCGCAGGTGCGGCGATAGCCGGTGCGCGGTCTTTCTGCGGTATGAAACACGTTGGCTTGAATGTTGCGGCGGACCCGCTGTTTACGGCTTCCTACACCGGGATTAACGCCGGTATGGTGATTGCCGTTGCCGACGACCCCGGTATGCATTCTTCGCAAAACGAACAGGATTCGCGCCATTATGCGAAAGCTTCCAAAACGATGATGCTGGAGCCCTCCGATTCGGCGGAATGCTTGGAATTTGCAAAAATGGCACTTTCGCTTTCCGAAAAATTTGACACGCCGGTCATTTTGCGTTTGAGCACACGTGTGGCGCATTCCCGTGGGCTTGCAGAAGTCGGTGAACGCGTAGACAACGGGTTAAAAGAATACATAAAAGACCCGATGAAATATGTTATGATGCCCGGTATGGCGATTAAAAAACACGTTGTCGTGGAGCAGCGCGTGCTTGACCAGACCTCTTGGGCGGAAACTGCACCAATTAACATGGTGGAAATGAACGACACCAAAATCGGCGTGATTACTGCCGGTATTTCCTATACATATGCCAAAGAAGCGCTTGGTGACAAGGCGTCTTACTTAAAACTCGGTTGCGTCTATCCGTTGCCCGTCAAGCTTATCAAAGATTTTGCCGCAAAATGTGACAAGGTTTATGTCCTCGAAGAGCTTGACCCGTTTATTGAAGAACACTGCCGTCAAATCGGCGTGGACGTGATCGGCAAAGAAGCGTTTACTTTACAGGGCGAATATTCCCAGAGCTTAATTGCCCGTGTCATTCTCGGCAAAGAAGACAAGAGCCTTTCCGCGGATATAGAAATTCCGGGCCGTCCGCCTGTGCTTTGCGCCGGTTGTCCGCACCGCGGTCTTTACTATGCACTTAAAAAGCTGAACGTCATGGTCAGCGGCGACATCGGCTGCTATACATTGGGCGCGCTTGCGCCGATCGGTATGATGGATACCTGCATCTGCATGGGTGCTTCGGTTTCCGCGTTGCACGGCCGCAACAAGGCAAACCCCGAAAACGCGAAAAATTCCGTTGCGGTTATCGGTGACTCGACCTTTATGCATTCCGGCGTAACCGGCCTTATTGATATTGCTTATAACCAAAGTAACTCGACCGTGATTATTCTCGACAACAGCATCACCGGCATGACCGGTCACCAGGATAACCCGACCACCGGCAGAACCATTAAAGGCGACCCGACTACGGCGGTAAGTCTCGAAATGCTTTGCAAAGCCGTCGGCATTGACCATGTTCGTGTGGTTGACCCATACAACCTCGAAGAGTGCGAACGCGTTATCCGCGAAGAGGTGGAACGTGACGAACCCTCGGTTGTTATTTCAAGAAGACCTTGCGTTTTGCTGAAATATGTAAAACATGAGCCGCCGATGCACGTCAACCCCGACAAGTGCGTGGGCTGCAAAATGTGCATGAAGATCGGCTGCCCGGCCATCAGCATCAAAGATAAAAAATCAGTGATTGACTTTACGCAGTGCGTCGGCTGTAAGGTTTGCAGCCAGCTTTGCAAATTTGACGCGATTGAGGAGGGCAAATAAGATGGAAACAAAAAGTATTATGATTGTCGGCGTCGGCGGGCAGGGGACACTGCTTGCGAGCCGTTTGCTCGGCGCGGTTTTGCTCTCGGAAGACTATGATGTGAAAGTTTCGGAAGTGCATGGCATGAGCCAGCGCGGCGGTTCGGTTGTTACCTATGTGCGCTACGGCGATAAAGTGTATTCCCCGATTATTCAGAAGGGCCAAGCCGATTTGATTTTGGCTTTTGAACAGCTCGAAGCCGCACGATGGCTGCCGTATTTAAAAGTCGACGGTAAAATCATTGCCAACAACCAAAAAATTGACCCGATGCCGGTCATAACCGGTGCGGCGGTTTATCCGGACGGTGTTTTGGACGCGGTTCGCGCGACCGGCGCTGACTTAATCGAGCTTGACGCGCTGTCGCTTGCCGTGAAAGCAGGTTCCGCAAAAGCGGTGAACGTTGTTTTGATCGGCGTTATGGCTTCGCATATGGACATTGCGTATGACGTTTGGACGGATGCGATTCGCAAAACTGTTCCCGAAAAGTTTTTGGAAATGAACTTGAAGGCATTTGATTACGGCTATCACTATTCTGAATCATAATTGAGGTGCATTTTATGACGCAAAACTACTTCGATCCCGCAATTGAACTTGCTTCGCGTGATTATTTGCATGCGCTGCAATCCGCCCGTTTAATTAAAATGGTGGAAAATTGTTACAACAACGTTCCGTTTTACAAAAAGAAATTTGACGAAATCGGTTTGTTGCCCGGTGACATTCACTCGATTGACGATATCACAAAGCTTCCTTTCACTGTGAAACAAGATTTACGCGACAATTATCCGTTCGGGCTTTTTGCCGTTTCTCGTGAAAAGTTGCAGCGCATTCATGCTTCCTCCGGCACGACCGGCAAACAAACGGTTGTCGGCTACACCAAACATGACATTGACGTTTGGGCACACGGTGCGGCGAGAGCGATTGCGGCTGCTGGCGGCAAAAAAGACGATTACATTCACGTTTCTTACGGCTACGGCCTTTTCACCGGCGGTTTGGGTCTTCACTACGGTGCAGAACTGCTCGGCGCAACGGTCATTCCGGTTTCTTCCGGCAATACCAATCGTCAAATGCAGATTTTGCAGGATTTCGGCTCCGATTTCCTGTGCTGCACGCCGTCTTATGCCATGTATATCGGCGAATCGTTAAAAGAAGCCGGGATTGATTCTTCCAAGCTGCCGCTTCGTGCCGGTATTTTCGGCGCAGAAGCCTGGAGCGAAAATATGCGTCGTGAAATTGAAAAATCCTTAAATATCAAAGCTTACGATATTTACGGACTCTCTGAAATTGCGGGTCCCGGCGTTGCTTATGAGTGCTCGGAGCAAACCGGCATGCACATTTGCGAAGACTTCTTCTATCCGGAAGTGGTGGACCCGAAAACCTTGCAGCCGCTGCCGGACGGGCAATACGGCGAGCTTGTTTTCACCTGCATCGGCAAAGAGGCGCTTCCGCTTGTTCGTTACAGAACGCGTGACATTACCGCGCTTTCCCACGAAAAATGTGCTTGCGGCAGAACGCTTGTAAAAATGCTGAAGCCCAAAGGGCGCAGCGACGATATGCTGATCATCCGCGGCGTCAACGTCTTCCCGTCACAGGTCGAACACGTCATTCTTTCACTCGGCATGGAACCGAATTATCAAATCGTTGTTGACCGCATCAACAATTTGGACGTTATGACGGTTAAAATTGAGATGTCCGAAAGTATGCTGTCTGACTCCGTGCGCCGTGTCGAAGACCAGGAGAATAAGCTCAAAGCGGCCATGCACGATACGCTCGGAATTTCCGCAAAAATTAAACTGGTTGAACCCCATTCGCTGCCGCGTTCCGAAGGCAAGGCAGTGCGGGTCATTGATAATCGCGAGATTTAAGGAGGAAATGTTATGGCAATCCAGCAAATTTCTGTATTCGTCGAAAACAAGCCCGGCAGACTGGCGGAAATTACCGGTCATCTTGCAGAAGGCGGGGTAAGCATTCGTGCTTTCTCCATTGCGGATACCACAGATTTCGGCATTCTACGGCTGATTGTCTCAGATACGCAAAAAGCGGCAGACGTGCTCAAAGCCGCCGGCGTTGCGGTTTCGATTACCGAAGTTGTCGGCATTTCCATTCCGGACGTGACCGGGTCTTTCGCACACGTTGTGAAAGTGCTGGCTGACGCGGGGGAAAACATTGAATACGCTTACGCGTTCTTAACGCCGGAAGAGGGGCACGCTTATGTGATTGTCCGCGTAGACGACAACGAAAAGGCGGCCGCGGTGCTGCAGAAAAACGGTATTCAAGTTATTGACGAGGCTGCAATCCTGTAAAAAGCAAAAGCAAAGTAACGACCCCGACAGAAAAGCTCTGCCGGGGTCGTTTTGTCATATATAAGGCTTATTTTTCTTCGCTTTTGGTACTTTCTTCTTCTGAATCCGTGCCTTCAGTTTTCTTTTTATCGCGTATATCAACATCAAAAAAGGAAAAGAGGCAAATTATAAGACCGACTGCGGCAAATCCGATCGGAACATAGATAAGTACTCCCGTAGCGGCTAACATAACGCCAACCAAAACCAGCGCAATACCGCACAAAGATTTCAAAATAGCCATTAACAGATTTTGAATTGAACGCATATTACAATCACAACCCTCTCAAAAATAGTAGCATTACTTCTACTTAATCATACAGGTTTTTATGTCCGTTTGTCAAGTAAACGAAATATTGAAATGATTGCTTTTACGGATTTACTTTTTTCTGTCTCTGTGCTAAAATATGAAGACGGAAAATTCAGTAAGGAGGTGTGTCGAATGCTTGGTATGCGTGTCGGAATTGATTTCGGCTCGTCGTCTACGATTATGTATGTAGACGGCAAGGGTATTGTGCTTGACGAACCGACCATGATTGCCGTGGATACCGAAACCGGAATACCGATAGCAATCGGCAACGCCGCTTACAATATCAACGGCAGAACGGACGAAACGATTTCTGTCATAAGCCCCGTGCAAAATGGTATCATTTCTGACTACACAATGGCGGAACACATTTTGCGCTATTATTTTCAGCGCCTTTGCAAAAACAGCATTTTCAAGCCAAATGTAATATTGACCGTGCCGAGTGTTGCGACCAACCTTCAAAAGCACACGTTTTTAGATGTCGCCATGCGTGCGGGTGCCGGTCGCGTATGTCTTGTCGAGGAGTCTTTGGCTTCTGCCATTGGCGTCGGCTTTGAAAACAACGCGCTTTCCGGCCAGTTTATTGTCAATGTCGGCGGGGGTGCGGCGGACGTGTCTGTGGTTACTATGGGGAGTTTGGCGGTTTCCAAATCGATAAAAGTCGGCGGGCTTTCCATTGACGCGGCAATTCAAAAATATTTGCGTAAAGAGCGGGACATTTTGGTAGGCCCACAAACGGCGGAACGCCTGAAAATTTGTCTCGGCGGGGCAGTGCCGCGAAAAGAAGAAATTGCAATCATCGCCAACGGCAAAAGCGGGCTTGACAATATGCCGATTTCGTTTGAGGTGACATCTACGGAGTTGTTTGACTGTATTTCGGAACAACTTGCGATTATGATTGACGGGATTAAATCCGTGTTGGAAATTACGCCGCCGGAGCTCGTCGGGGATATTTCCGAAAACGGCATTGTCGTGACAGGAGGTACTTCGCTGCTTTATGGGTTGAAAACCCGTCTGGAACAAGACATCGGCATTGAAGTCATTTTGGCCGATGACCCGATGTATAGCTGCGCTGCCGGTGCGGCGGAAATCGTGCACAACATGGAGCTTTTAACCGAAAACGGTTATGCATTTAAAACCATACAGGAATTAACCTACTAATAAAAAAGGCCGCAGGCAAAAACCTGCGGCTCTTTTAATTTATTCCATTATTTTTCATCAGCAAGACAAGAATCTTTCCAAACCTTATTTAATAGTTTGCAGGAATCTTGAAATTTCTTCTCTTCTTCGGGCGTTAAGTGTAAAGTCATAACTTCTTTCACACCGTCACGGCCGAGAATACAAGGAACGCCCACAAATACCTCGTTGACGCCGTATTCACCACGAAGCATCGTTGTTACGGTTAAAATGCTGTTTTCATTGCCGAAAATGGCTTTGACGATTCTGACAAGCGCAAGGCCGATACCGTAATAGGTCGCTTTTTTCGCTTCAATAATTTTGTAAGCTGCGCGTGTAACGTCATGCGCAATATTCTCCAAGTTTTCAACCGAGAACTTTTCTTTCTTGGAATCAATGATTTCCTGAATCGGTTTTGTGCCGATCATTGCCTGTGACCAGGGCACCATTTCGCTGTCGCCGTGTTCACCGATAACATATGCGTGCACGTTTTTCGGGTCAACTTCAAAATGCTCGCCGAGCAAGTAACGAAGTCGAGCGGTGTCGAGCGTTGTGCCCGAGCCGATGACCTTTCTGCAATCAAAGCCGGACAGTTGCCAAACCACACGCGTCATAATGTCCACGGGGTTGGTGGCAACCAGGAAAATACCGGAAAAGCCGGAATACAAAATCGGGGAGATAATGCTCTTAAATACTTCACGGTTGCGCTGCAACAAAGAAATTCTGTCTTCGCCCGGTTTTTGTGAAACGCCGGCGCAAATGACAACAATGTCCGCGTCTGCACAATCTTTATATTCACCGCTGTATATTTTCATATTGGTTTTCGCGAACGCCAAGCCGTGGTTCAAGTCCATTGCTTCGCCGTCGGCTTTTGTTTTATTGATGTCGATGAGCACCAATTCGTCGCAAGTCCCGTCGCACAGCATTGCATAAGCAAAGCTCATACCGACAAAGCCGGTACCGACAATTGCGACCTTCTTTGTGAATCCATTGTCTTTCATATATAGGACCTCCTATGTTTTACAATCCGTTCCGTTTGGAACGGATTGCGTTTTACAGATATTGCGCTACGTTCTCTGTAAGCTGCGTTTCCAAAGAAATCAACCGCTTGGCAATCGACTGTACCTGCGGCTGCGCGTTGGTATACTGGTTCAGATAACGATGCAGGGATTTCACGCCCATATTGCAGCCGTCCGTAATTAAGTCGGCAATCGTATCGTCCCCGGGTTCCACCGCAGTTTTCAAATGTGTTTTCATCCAACTCATACTTTTCGCGACCGGATTCGGCTCCTTGCCGCTGTCTTGATAAGAATTGAGCATTTCGCGCGTTTCGTTGCCGAGGGTTTCGTGTTTTTCCTTGCACTCTGTTAAAAGTGCACGGAAATCGTCATTTTGCACCTGGTCTAAAACCTCGTCAATGGATGATGCACCCATTTTCACGCCTGCGTTACATTCCCGTAACAATTTAATTGTATCCTCACTTGCCATAAATATCAACCTTTCTTTCTTTTTTTGTTTATCTTTCCCGATATTTAGTAAAAATATAACGAATTTATATAAAAAAACACCCGCTGAAATTCAGCAGGTGTTTGTGGCGGAGAGCAAGGGATTCGAACCCTCGAACCGTTTTAGGCGGTTACACGATTTCCAATCGTGCTCCTTCGACCAGCTCGGACAACTCTCCGTTTGGCACGATTGATATTATATCGGACAATCAAGAAAAAATCAAGGACTTTTTTCGGAAAGTTATAAAAATTATATATTTTTTCAAATTTATGCAATGAATGGGCTCGAAACGGCTTCAAAAATCAAAAAAATATTGAATTTACAGGGGAATCATAGTAAAATGTTAACGAATTTTTGAAAGAAAAGTTGTGGTTTCATGCACGTTACAAAACGATTGGCGAGAGTACTTGCCTTAGCGCTTTGTGTAACAATGGTTTTACAAATAACTCTGATTTCGACTTCCGCTCTGAATCGTGGATTTTCGGTTTCCGCCGGCGCAATACAGGACGGCGGATTGATTCCGGTAACGGTAACTGTAGATGGAGGGTATAATTTAGCGGGTTGCAAATTAAAACTACGCTTTGATGAAGGCTTCTTGCAATATGTCCGTGCCGATTTCGGTTCTTTCGGCGGGGTTACCGAAGCCGGTGTCTCTTCTGATGACAGCGTTACGCTATCGTTTGTTTCTATGGATGCCGTCACGACAACACAAACGTTTTGCATTGTTTGGTTTCGAGTTGTGGACGGCGCCGTCGGTACTACACAAATTGAACCGACGGTTTCGGAAGCCATTGATGTGAATAATCAAACCGTTTCCGGTCTATCGGCAGATTCTGTGTCCATAACGGTAACCGCGCAATCTTTAACAATGACAAGTCAGCCGATAAAAAAATATTATTTTTGCGGCGAACCATTGGATACAACCGGAATGACGCTTATTGCCACGTTCCCGAACGGTGCTGCAACGGAACTAACGGACTTTGGCCTTTTCGGTTTTGATTCCGACTCCTCCGGCAATCAAACGGTTACGGTGCGCAGCGGCAAAAATACGGCTTCGTTTGAGGTTGTCGTCGCACGCAAGGGCGACATAAATTGTGATGATCTTGTGAATTTAGCGGATTACGCGATTATAGTAGACACGGCGGTTTTTGCGGAAAACCAGCCGGAAGGGGAGTCGATGTTTCGTCAGGATTTAATGCAGGACGGAGCAGTCGACTGCTTTGATGCGGCTTATGAAAGTCTCTTAATCAGCGGAATTGTGCAATAGTATAAATTTTTCCACTATACAAAATGCATTTTTTCGTTGTTTTTTCACCTGCGAAATGCTTGAAAAATCGCGAATTTTTATTGACAAATCACTGTCAAAAGTATATACTACTTTCAAAATAAATTACGTCCGATATGCAGGAATAAATTTTTAATCCTGCAAATTATATATTGGGAGGCAATTCTTATGAAAATGAAAAAGGTAATTGCCGCTTTGCTTGCGCTGACAATGGTTGCGCTTTGTTTTGCAGCTTGCGGAAGCAATAGCGACACAACAGGGTCCACCTCGAACGGCGAAGTTACGCTGAAAATCGGCGGCAGCGGTCCGTTGACCGGCGACTATGCGCAGTATGGTAATGGTGTTAAAAACGGCGCGCAGCTTGCGGTTGACGAAATCAATGCAGCTGGCGGTGTCAACGGCATTAAGCTTGAGTTCAAACTGGAAGACGACGAAGGCTCTCAGGAAAAAGCAGTTAACGCTTATAATGTTCTGAAAGACTGGGGCATGAAACTTTCCATTGGTACTGTTACTTCGGATGCTTGCATCGCGTTCCAGGGCGAGGCTTCAAGAGACAATATGTTTGTTTTAACGCCTTCTGCAACGGCTGTGGAAGCAATCAGCGGTGACAATGCGTTCCGCGTTTGCTTCTCCGACCCGAACCAGGGTGTTGCTTCGGCTGACTATATCGCTGACAACAACGTGGCAAAAAAAGTAGCAGTTATCTATGATTCTTCCAACTCTTATTCTTCCGGTATTTATGAGAAATTTAACGCGGAAGCAAAAGTTAAGGGCCTTGAGGTTGTTACTGCACAGTCTTTCACCAGCGATAACAATGAAGATTTTTCTGCACAGTTGCAGGCGGTTAAGAGCTCCGGTGCTGAACTTGTATTCCTGCCGATTTATTATAGTGAAGCTGCTTTGATTTTGAAGCAGGCTCAAAATGCGGCTTTAGACGTGAAATACTTTGGCTGTGACGGGCTGGACGGTATTCTGACCATGGCGAATTTTGATAAATCCCTTGCAGAGGGCGTTATGCTTTTGACGCCGTTTGCGGCTAATGCAACTGACGAATACACCGTAAACTTCGTTAAGAAATATTCCGAAAAATACGGCACGGACACGATGAACCAGTTTGCGGCTGACGCTTATGATGCTATCTACATCATTAAAGCTGCTATCGAAAAAGCCGGTATCACTGCGGATATGAGCGCTTCTGATATTTGCGATGCAATGAAGACCGCTATGACGCAGATTACGGTTGACGGCGTAACCGGCACAGGCATTCACTGGACTGCTGACGGTGAACCGTCGAAAGCCCCGAAAGCTGTTGTCATTAAAGACGGCGCTTATCAGGCTCTGTAATTTCTAAATTCCTAAAATATTAAACTTCTGTATGCCGTATGGAAATACCATACGGCATACTTGAAGTTATATAATCTATATGCATTTTGAAAAATGTCAGATTTTGCTGTTTTTCAAAATGCATATATTTGGAGGAAGTCGAATGGATTTTTTAAGCTATCTCGTTTCCGGAATCAGTTTAGGGAGTATTTATGCCCTGATAGCCTTAGGCTATACAATGGTTTACGGAATTGCAAAAATGCTGAACTTCGCACACGGCGATATCATTATGGTCGGCGGCTATGTAATTTTCACGATGTGCACCACGTGGGGATTGCCGACGCCTGCCGGTATTATCGGCGCAATTATCATTTGTACGGTTCTCGGTGTCGTCATTGAACGCGTTGCTTACAAACCTTTGCGCAAAGCGACTTCGCTGGCGGTTTTGATTACGGCAATCGGCGTCAGCTATTTCCTGCAAAATGCAGCGCTGTTAATTTTCGGCTCCGGCACAAAGAGTTTTACTTCCGTTGTCACCATTCCGGCTATTCACCTGTTCGACGGCGCGCTGGTGATTTCCGGTGAAACGATTGTCACCATCATCGTTTCCGTGATCATAATGATTGTGCTGTCTTTGTTTATCAACAAAACGAAGCCCGGTCGCGCAATGCTTGCCGTGTCTGAAGACAGAGGCGCGGCGCAACTTATGGGTGTCAACGTCAACGGCACAATTACGCTGACGTTTGCCATTGGTTCTGCGCTTGCGGCGATTGCCGGCGCTTTACTTTGCTCTGCTTATCCGGCGTTGTCGTCCACAACCGGTGCAATGCCCGGTATTAAAGCTTTCGTCGCGGCTGTTTTCGGCGGTATCGGCTCCATTCCCGGCGCGATGATCGGCGGTATTTTGCTCGGTGTGATTGAGAATTTGAGCAAAGGGTATATTTCCACCCAGCTTTCTGACACCATCGTGTTCTGCGTATTGATTATCGTTCTTCTTGTCAAACCGACCGGTTTGTTCGGCAAGAAAATTGACGAGAAAGTTTGAGGTGATTGGTATGGCGGAAAAAGCAAAAAAATTAAAATTATCTACTAAAAGCAATCTGATTACCTATGCGATGCTGCTTGTGTTCTTCATCGTGATGCAAACGCTCATTTCGACCGACTCGATTTCCAGCCTTTTAAACGGTCTTTTGGTGCCGATTTGCACCTATTCCATTTTGGCTGTTTCCTTAAACCTGGTTGTCGGTATTTTGGGTGACCTGTCATTAGGGCACGCGGGCTTTATGTGCGTCGGCGCTTACGCCAGTGCGTTTTTCTCGGTAACCTTTGCCGATGCCATTCCGCAAGACTGGCTTCGCTTCTTGCTGGCTTTACTGCTCGGTGGCATTGTAGCGGCGTTCTTCGGACTCATAATCGGTATCCCGGTTCTGCGCTTAAAAGGCGATTACTTGGCAATTGTTACCTTGGCTTTCGGCGAAATCATTAAAAACATTGTCAATTTGCTGTATGTCGGGATTGATTCCAAAGGCTTACATGTTTCCTTGGAAAGCTCACAAGCGCTCGGCCTTGAAGCGGATGGCAAAATGATTATTAAAGGTGCTCTGGGCATTACGGGTACGCCGAAAGATTCGACATTCCTAATCGGCTTCATTTTGTTGCTGATTACTGTTGTCGTTTCGTTAAACCTGATTAATTCCCGAACCGGCCGCGCGGTTATGGCAATTCGCGACAACCGCATTGCTGCGGAATCTATTGGGATCAATGTTACAAAATACAAACTGATTGTTTTCATGATTTCTGCGTTCTTTGCAGGCATCGCAGGCGTTTTGTATGCGCACAACCTTTCGTCTCTTACCGCGACTTCCAAAAACTTCGGTTACAACATGTCGATTACGATTTTGGTCTTTGTGGTGCTCGGCGGAATCGGGAGCACACGCGGTTCGATTATCGCAGCTGTTATTTTGACGGCACTGCCGGAATATCTCCGCAGCTTAAACGACTATCGAATGTTGATTTATTCCATTGTGCTGATTTTGCTGATGCTTGCCAACAATAACGAACGACTGAATGTGTTTAAAGAGAAAATCTCAATTACCAACTTCTTGCGTAACCGCAAAAAAGGCAATACGCTCGATAAGGAGGCGAAGTCATAATGGCACTGCTTTCAATTAAGAATTTAGGAATTCAGTTCGGCGGACTTCGCGCGGTTGACGAGTTTAACCTGGACATTGAAAAAGGCGAGCTTTACGGCTTGATCGGTCCGAACGGCGCCGGTAAAACCACCGTTTTTAATATGCTGACCGGCGTTTATAAGCCGACGGCCGGCGAAATTGTTTTGGACGGCAAAAATATCACCGGTAAAAAACAAATCGAAATCAATAAGTTGGGCGTGGCGCGTACTTTTCAAAATATCCGTCTGTTTTCTCAGCTGAGCGTTCTCGATAATGTCAAAGCCGGGTTGCACAATCAATATAAATACAGTACGTTTTCCGGCATTTTCAGACTGCCGACATTTTTCAAAACTGAAAAGAAAATGAATGCGCGAGCAATGGAACTCCTCAAAGTATTTGATTTGCAGGATGAAGCCGATTTATTGGCATCTAACCTGCCTTACGGTAAACAGCGTAAGCTGGAAATCGCCCGTGCGCTTGCGACCAATCCAAAACTTTTGCTTTTGGATGAACCCGCCGCCGGTATGAACCCGAATGAAACCGCGGAGCTTATGGACACAATTAAATTTGTCCGTAAAGAGTTTGATATGACCATTTTGCTGATTGAACACGACATGCGTCTTGTTTCCGGTATTTGCGAAAAACTGACTGTTTTAAACTTCGGTAAAGTACTTGCACAGGGGAAAACCTCAGAAGTGTTGAGTAACCCCGAAGTGATTACGGCGTATCTCGGCGAATAAGGAAGGACTTTCATTATGGCTATGCTTGAAATTAAAGACTTAGAGGTCTGTTACGGCGTGATTCGCGCGATTAAAGGTATCTCTTTTGAAGTCAATCAAGGCGAAGTTATTGCGTTGATCGGCGCCAACGGTGCCGGTAAAACAACCATTCTCCACACGATTACAGGGCTTGTTCCCGCGAAATCCGGCAGCATTTTGTTTGAGGGCAAGGAACTTACCAAAATGCCGGCGCACAAGATTGTTTCTATGGGTATGGCGCACGTGCCGGAAGGCCGTCGTATTTTTCAACAACTGAGTGTTTTGGAAAATTTGAAACTCGGCGCTTACACGAGAAAAGACAAAAACGAAATTGCACAGTCGCTGAAAATGGTATATGAGCGTTTCCCGAGATTGGAGGAACGTAAAAACCAGGTTGCCGGAACGCTTTCCGGCGGCGAACAGCAAATGCTCGCGATGGGCCGCGCGTTGATGAGCAAACCGCGGATTATTTTAATGGATGAGCCTTCTATGGGCCTTTCCCCGTTGCTTGTTACGGAAATCTTTGATATAATTAAGGTGATCAGTGAGAGCGGTACAACGGTTTTGCTGGTTGAACAAAACGCGAAAAAGGCGCTTTCTATTGCCGACAGAGCGTATGTGCTTGAGACCGGGAACATTACGCTTTCCGGCAAGGCGTCTGATTTGATGAACAACGAGTCCGTTCAAAAGGCTTATCTCGGCGAATAATTTGCCGGAAAGGTTGGTGTTTGGAATGGCAAATCATTTTGTTATCACAATTGCGCGAGGCTATGGCAGCGGCGGTAAAACCATCGGCAAAATGTTGTCAGAAGCGCTTGGAATTCCGTTTTATGACCGAGAGCTTTTCTATATGGCTTCGGAAGAAAGCGGCATCAATTTGGAGATGTTCGGCAATTTGGATGAAAAAGTCCGCAAGAGCTTTTTAGACAAGCGCACTCACAAATATGTGGGAGACTTGATTCCGCCGGAAAGCAGCAGCTTTGTTTCCGATGAAAACCTGTTTAACTATCAGGCGAAAATCATCAAGGATTTGGCGGATAAAGAATCCTGCATTATTGTCGGTCGTTGCGCGGACTTCGTTTTAAAAGACCGTGACAATGTCGTCAAAACCTTTATTTGGGCGCCGATGGAGGATTGCATTAAAACCGTTATGGATTTGCAGTCGCTCAGCGAAAAAGACGCGGAACGGAAAATCAAGAAGATTGACCGCCACCGCAGTGACTATTATCACTATTACACTTGTCGCGACTGGGACGATTGCAGAAACTATGACCTTTGCTTGAACTCGTCGCTTTTGGGCTATGAAAAATGTACGCAGCTCATTAAAGCGTATACGGAAATTAAATTTGATATTAAGCTTTAAAAAAAGAGCCTGCTTTTTGCAGGCTCTTTTTTGTTGAGTTTTCTTATTCTTTTTCTTCAGGCGGGTCTTTCTTTTTATCTTCCACAATGACGTCTAAATCTAAATATTCCGAAATGAAATTATCAATTTCAGACTTCTCATCAGATGTCGGTGTGTCCGGCGCGTCTGCTAAAGCGTTCCATTTTTCCGTGCGCTGTTTTTTATAGAACAGGACTTCGCGGCGACGCAGAATGACAAGAAGTGTTCCGAGCAAAATGGTAAATATCGAAACATAGCAACCGACCCGCAGTCCGGCGGAAGCATATTGGAACACAACCGTGTGTTCGCCTGCGCCGATTTTAAATGCTAACAAACCGTCTGACACCGCAAAAACATCATCACCGTACACGCGCTGCCCGTCAACATAAACGTTCCAGTTTTTGTCGTAGGGGATAGAAGTAAACACAATTTCGTTTTCACCGGCAGTCAACGTGCCTTCTATGCGCGTATCTTGAAAACTAGTGATATTCAGCCCGCCGTCTGCAAGCGTTTCATAGCCTTTTTTGAACACGTCCATATTGAGCATATAGGCGTAAAATTCAACTGTTCCGGAGTCTGCCGTCGCGTTAATCGGAATATCCACAAAAATAGTCTCATTGGCTTCACAAACGCCCAAATCGACAATATAGCCGTCGTTTGTGTCCACAGATTTAGAAAACAGGTTGCCGGAAATCGTTACCGAGCCGGTTTGTGAGGATTCCACAAAGACATAGACATTGCCGGTTTGGGTCGGGGTTAATTCCAACGTAAAACTTGCGCTGGCTGTTGTATCCATTTTAGTAAATGAAATCTGACCGGTCTGTAAATCTTCGTCCAAGAAGTCCATAACGTTGTTGTAATCCACATAGTCCGCGGGGATTTTTTGGAATACGCTGTCTTCTACGCCGGTCGCTTCGCTTAACCAAGTTTGCTGCACAATGAACGGGTCCTGACTGCTGTCGCTTTCCCAGTTTGAAACAGCTTCGTTGCAGGCAAACGCAATCGGCAGCGCATATTGGTTTTCATAGGCAATAAAAATATCTTCGGCAAAAAGTTCTTTGTAAATTTCGGGATTTAAATCGCTCGAATCATTGTTGACAAGATATTTAAGACCGAACATGGCGTTGTAAACCGGCGTTTGCGGGTTATAGGTGTAGCTGTTGATGTAGTTGCCGAACATGCCGATGTTTTTCTGTAAATTGGCAACTTTTTCATATGCCATAGACGAGAAAACGGAAACACCGTTGTAGTTGTACCAGCTGGGGTCCATTCTGGTGCGCAGGTGGGTGAGTTCCATGCGGTAGAACGGGGAATTGTCATATTCATCGAGTCTTGCTTTCAGCGTGCGGAACGATTCATAGTCCTCGGTATAATGTGTTTTGGACTGGTTCATGGAGTATTTGTTGGTGTTGGAAAGCGCAATTTCCGAAACTGACGCGCAAAGCAAAAGCACTGCGAGTACCGAAGTCTGAAAACGTTTATCTTTATAGAGATATAAAATAACCGTGTAGCCGACGGCAAAAGCCAGCGTCAAGATTAAAGAAATATCATCAACATTTTTGGAAGTAATCTTTTCAACAAGAACGGCAAACGCAACCACGCCGATGCCGGAGGCAAGAATTTTGCTTGCCGGAATCGAACGGATGTTAATAAACGTTTTATAGGCCATTTGCAGGAGAATAAACGAATACATGAATGAGAAGCGATAAGGCAAATCATTCGGAAAATGGAACCCGTGCCAGAAGAAATTAAGATAATTGATTGCAAAGCTGAAATATAAAACGCCGAGCAAAGCAATATGCGCGATTTTTTCACGAACCGGGATTTTTTGGCAGAACAAATAAAGCGGCACTAAAATAAGCGTGGCAATCCCGCAGTAGACATTCGGCAAAACGTCTGTGCCGCTGCTTCGAATTGTGGGTTCTGTCGCAGCAAAATGATTGGCGAGAAAATCAAAAACAGCAAAATACTTTTTATATTCGGTCGGTGCAGTGCCGGAAGTCGCGGAACTGGAAGATAGCACCTCAATAAGCGGGAACATCAAAACGGCAACCAAGCCGACTGCTATCACCGAATAGAAAGCGAATTTCCAGCCGGAGGAAAAGAAAACGGAATTGCGAAGTTTTTTGAAAACGGACGTTTTTTGCGTCGGGTCAACCGGCGTAAATGTTTTGGTAAGCGGATAGTTGGAAAAATAATAGGTGAGGAAATACAAAACCGAAAAGACACAAACCATATAAGCCATATAGTAGTTTGTGACAAAGGTCAGCATCAGGGCAATGCAGTAAAGCCCGGGCCGGCCTTTTTTTATAATTTTTTCAATTCCCAAAATGACAAGCGGGAACAAATACATCGCGTCCATCCACATGACGTTCCAATAATACGCCACGAAATAGCCGCAAAACGCGTAAAGCACACCGAACGCCGCGGTAGCCGCATTGTTTTTCCCGATGGAGCTTTTCAGGTAATAGGTAAATGAGCAAGCGGAAAGGACGGCTTTGATCAAAATCAGGCAGGAAATGGCTTCCGTAATGTTTTCGTGTCCGAACACGACAACGATTAAGGAAAGAGGACTGGAAAGATAATTTAAGAAATTGCCGAGGAAGCTGCTGCCGAGCCCGGAATTCCAAGAATACAAAAACGAGCCGCCGGAGGTAATTCGGTCGTAAAGTTCGGCAAACAAAGGCCCGTATTGGTGATAAAGGTCCATTCGTAAAATGGTCATATCGCCGAACGGAATCAAATCATAACAATAGAATACAAGCAGCATAACAGCCAGCGCGCACACGCCGGAAAGCATCACAAACTTGTTTCGGTTGAAAAACGTATCCTTTTTCTTTTGTTTCAATTTTTCCATAACTATTTCCTTTTTTATAACACTTAAATTGGGTTGGCACATTTGAATGTATTATAGCATAGCGCCTTTACAGTTTCAAGAAATATGTTGTTCTATTTTCGGACAAGTAACCATATATTGAATTGAGGTGAACAGCAATGGAAACGCCTGAATTGAAAAACATAAAAGAAATTACCGCGCTGTTTTCAGAAGCGCTGCGCGCCGTTATTTTACGCGCTTCTCCGCAGCTGCTCGAATCCCTTTCGGAAATCCGGCTTCGTGCTGGAATGCCGGTCGTTTTTGTCACACCGAAACAGACCTGTTTTTTACAAAAAAGCGGCCGAACAACCTGCCTGTTTTCTGAAAATCTCCTGACCGTTCCTCAAACGGAAATTCAGGATATTGTGTCGCGTGCCTGTGGGTATTCCGTGCACAGCCACCAAGAGGATTTTCAAAACGGTTTTTTAACGCTTCCGGGCGGGCACAGAATCGGCCTTTGCGGAACTGCCGTAACACAAAGCGGAAAGCTTACTACGCTTCGTAATATAACGGCGCTGAATATTCGTCTCGCCCGGCAAATACCGGGTGCAGCGACAGAGGTGCTTCGCGCCTGTTTTCAAGCGGGACTTCAAAATATTTTGATTGCCGGGCCCCCGATGTCCGGGAAAACAACCGTACTGCGCGATTTAATTCGCAGTATTTCCGACGGTTACACCGGGAAAATGGTAACCTGCACCGTTGTAGATGAGCGCGGCGAACTGTTTATGAGCAATACGGAAGCGACCGGGTATGTGCTCGGCTGTAATACCGATGTGCTTTCGTACTATCAAAAAAGTGACGGAATTCGCCTTGCCGTTCGCGCCCTCGCGCCGCAAATGATATTTTGCGATGAAATCGGCTCTAAAGAAGATGCAGATGCGATTTTAGAGGGCATTCGCTGTGGTGTGCATTTTGCCGTCACCGCGCACGCCGGGTCGTTTTCCGAACTATCCAAACGCAGTCAAATCAAGACATTGCTTTCCGAAAACGCCGTGGACAGCGTCGTTATGCTCGGGATCGGCGAAAAGGTCGGGAAAATTGAAAAAATCATGAAGGTCGGTGAACCAAATGGTCAAGGGAATCGGGATACTGCTCATTCTTGCGACGACTACGCTGACCGGCAGGTACTTTTCCGTCCGGGCGCATAGACGTGTACAAGAGCTTGAAACATTTACACAGCTGTTTTCTTCCATTCGTGCGCAAATCGCTTACACGCTCACGCCGACGCTTGAGCTGCTTTACAATTTACAGGAAGATTTAGAGTTTAAAAGTTTTCGGTTTTTAAAGCAATTGTGCGACCGTTTAGAGGCTGGAGCGCCGCTGCAATCCGCGTGGGAACAGTCGGTTGCTGCTTATAAGACCGGCTCAGCGCTTCACGCGGAGGACTTACAATATATCATGGCTTTTTGTTCGGCGTTCGGAAGTACGGACAAGGACGGCCAGCAGGCGAATTGTGCGTATTATATCGACCGTTTGACAGAGACCAAAAAGACAGTACAAAGCAAACTTCCGAATACAACAAAGCTTTGCACTTCGCTCGGCGTGCTTACCGGTCTTTTTCTCGGTATTCTGCTTTTGTAAACCGCGGAGGGATTATGGAAATCGAATTGATTTTTAAAATTGCCGCCATCGGCATTATTGTGGCGGTTTTAAATCAGATATTGTCAAAATCCGGGCGGGATGAATACGCCATGCTTACCGTTTTGACTGGGATTGTTGTAATCGCCGTCATGCTTGTGCCGCAGCTTGACACCCTTTACGACATAATGCAAACCATTTTTGATATGTAGATATGTTAAAAATTTTTCTGATTGCTTTCGTTGCGCTGGCAGCTATTGTACTTTTAAAACAAATTAAACCGGAATTTGCACTCCTTTTGAAATTTGCGGTGCTTTTGCTGCTTGGATTTTTGGTTTTTTCCGAGGTAAGCGACGCGGTTTCTGAAATTTTTTCGTTCGGGGAACGTGCTTTGATTGACAGCGAAATGCTTAAAATACTGCTTAAAGCGCTCGGGCTTTGTTTAGTCGCGCAAATCGCTTCGGACGTCTGCAAAGACTGCGGCGAATCCGCACTTTCCACAAGCGTTGAACTTGTCGGAAAGCTGAGTATTGTGCTGATGGCTTTGCCTGTGGCTGCACAGCTGATTGAAATCAGTTTGGGATGGATAAACGCATGAACCGAAAATTGAAATGGATTTTTGTGCCGGTTTTTATTGTCTTTTTACTTTGTATGTTTACATATACCTGTTTTGCGGAAGACAGCAGCGAAAGCGGCGTTACAGAACAAGCGCAGGCGGTATTTTCAGAGCTTCTTTCTTCGCTTGAAGAAGAAACCAAGGAGGCACTCTCTGAAATTGGAATCGACGATGCTGACTACACACAGCTTTTGTCTCTTTCTCCGAAACGCGTAGTAGACGCTATTTTAGAGCTGATTACCGGCAAAATGTCGGAAAAATTAAAAGCCGTCGGCTTCGTTTGTGCGCTTTTGGTTTTGAGTGCTGTGTTAGATGGCTTTGCGCAGCCCGGTTCGACGATGCACAGCGTGTTTTCCGTATTTACGACATTATTGATTGTTGTATCTCTTTTGCTTCCGGTTTCGGAAAGCTTGGTGCAGGCATTTTCCGCCATGGAGTTAAGTTCTAATTTTCTTTTAGCTTACATTCCGGCATTTGCCGGTGTAATTTCTATGAGCGGAAAGCCACTTTCCTCCGCCGCTTACAGCTCCGCGATGATAGGCCTTTCCAACCTGTTGGCACAATGTAACGTTAAAGTATTTTTGCCGGTCGTGCAGGTGTTTTTTTCGCTCAATATCGCTTCTTCCGTTCAGCCGAAATATGCCTTTAACAGCTTGGTTGCTTTTTTCAAAAAGGCAGTTACCGTTCTTTTAGGCTTCTCGGCGACGATATTTACAGGACTTCTCGCCATTAAAGGCTCGCTCGCTTCCGCCGGGGATTCCGTCGCGGTGCGCGGTGTGAAAATGCTGGTGGGAAGTGCCGTGCCGGTTGTCGGTTCTGCATTAAGCGATGCTTACACGTCTGTGCTCGGAAGCATTACGCTTATTCAAAACGCGGTCGGTATTTTCGGGATAGTTGTATTTGCTTTAATGCATGTACCGGTGATTTTAGATTTATTGCTTTGGTACCTTGCGTTGTCTTTTACGGCAAGCGTCAGTGAGGCGCTCGGGCAAAAACAGGCGGCAACGCTTTTAAACGGGATTGCTTCGACAGTGTCGCTTGTCAATACACTGGTTATTTTTACCGCATTTATACTTATAATTTCCACGGGCATTATGCTGAATTTTAAAAACTGAGGCCGTATATGGAAAATTTGAAAACTTGGGCGGCAACGCTGATTGTCTTTTCCGTAATTATTTTGCTTTACAGAATGCTTTTCCCGAAAGGCAACATTCAAAAAGCAGGGGAGACGGTAATTGCACTTCTTATGGTCTTTTTAATGATAAGACCTGTTTTTTCACTTCTTTCAAATGAAAATGGAAAACTTGACGATTTTGCCGACTATGATTTTTTTACACAAAGCGAAGACACACAGGAAAACAAGGTCTTAGAAGACACGATTCAAAACCAACTTGCTTCCAACGGGATTTCGGTTGAAAGTGTTTCGGTGGACGCAAGTCTGGATGCGGAAAACTATTTGGTGATTCGCAGTGTAGAAATTACTGCGCCAGATTCCGAAGACGAACAGGCTATATACGATTGCTTGCAGGCAGCGTATCAAATTCCAAAGGAAATTATATCTATCCGCAAGGAGTAGCTATGAAGTTCTTATCTGATTTTAAAGAAAAATTGAAAAGCGAAAAAAAGCTGTTTATTTTGGTTGCACTTGGACTTCTCGGTATCTTGCTGATTTTCGGGTCTGAGTTTATCAAAAGTCCCGTAAAAACGGAAACACAGCAACAAGAAATGGATACGCAAAGCGATTATTGCGACACATTAGAAGAAAAACTTAAAGCTGTGCTTTCCAAAACCGAGGGCACCGGTCGGGTAGAAGTTATGATAACGCTGCAAAGCTCCGATGAAAAAATTTATGCGACCGACGAAAAGACGAACTATAAAAGCTCCGATTCCGTCACCGAACGCACCTATGACGAACAATATGTTTTGTCTGACAACAACAGCGACGATGGCGGCGGCATCGTTTTAAAAACCAATGCGCCGGAAATCAAAGGCGTGATTGTTGTCTGCGACGGGGGAGACAATTCCGCTGTCGCTAACCAAATCACAAACGCGGTTTGCGCCTCACTCGGCATTCAGTCAAATTGCGTCAGTGTATTAAAAATGAAATCCGGGGAGGAATAATCATGTCAAAAACCATTTCAAAAAAGCAAATCATTTTTGCGGGACTTCTCATTGCGCTTTGCGCCGCCGTATATGTCAACTGGTATTACACAAAGCCCATGAGTGAAGTAAAAGATGGCGTTCAAAAAGAAACCACCGAAGCGCAAAATCTCGGAGAAGCACAATATGTAAACGCGACGGAAGCGGGCGATTATTTTGAGTCCGCAAAGCTCAACCGCTCTAAAGCGCACGCCGACGCACAGGACGCACTAAACAAAGTGATTGAAAGCGACAGCGCCGATGAAGAAAGCAAAGCGCAGGCACGTGAAAAACTGAATGCACTCGCGCAAAGCATACAAAATGAGGCGGATATTGAAAATTTAATTACCGCGAAAACCGGAGGAAAAGTGCTTGTCAGCATCGGTGACACTGTGGAAGTTATTTTGGAAAAAGGGACTTTGAACGACACAACCGCTTTGCAAATTAAGGAAATCGTTGTGAATAAAACACAAATTTCTGCGGAAAAAATTACATTAGTTGAAGCAAAATAGTTGTGTATTTTCTCGTTTGTGGTATAATAGGGAAAAGAAAGGTAGGTTTTCCCTATGAATCAAAACGAGAGAACTGCCGAAAGCGGCGGAATTTTTATTTCCAATGATGTGATTGCATCGATCGCAATCAACGCGGCCAAAGACGTTGACGGTGTCAGCGGATTCGCTTCTAAAACGCCGGGAATCAATTCGGCAACAAACCCGAAAGACGGGGCGTTAAAGTCGGTGCGGGTTGTTTCTTTGGACAACGAAATCAAAATTCAGATTTATATCCGCGTCAAAAGCGGCGTAAATATTCAAACGGTCAGTATGGCGATTCAGCGCAGTATTAAAAACGCAGTGCAGGGCATGACCGGTAAAGTAGTATCCAAGGTCAATGTCTCCGTGCAGGGAATTGATTTTGACGCACCTACGCAACTGAAGGCAAATTCCTAAATAAAAGCTCTCCGTCAATTTTCGGCGGGGGGCTGATTTGGCTTTTATGGAGGATGTAAAATGACGAGAACCCAAGAACGCGAACAGGCCTTTTTTCTGATTTTTGAAAAAGCGTTTAACATGGACGTCGACAACGACGACATTGTCGGCTATGCAGTCGAAGCCGGTATTATTGAACCGACTGCATTTTCAACGGCGTTGTTCAAACAAACCTATGAACAGCTTGAAAAAATTGACAATGTGATTGAAAAATACGCCATCGGCTGGAAAAAACAACGCCTTTCCAAGGTCACGCTTTCGGTTTTGCGTTTGGCGATTTGTGAAATTTTGTTTGTCGATTCCGTGCCGTTCAGCGTTTCGGCCAATGAAGCCGTAGAACTTGCCAAAAAATACGCGACGGCAGAGGATGCCTCTTTTATCAACGGCATTCTCGGCTCGTTTATAAGGAGCGAAAAAGCCGATGCGGTTTCTGGGGATTGATACCAGCAATTATACGACTTCTGCGGCGCTTTTAGATGACAAGACCGGAACAGTCACGCAAAAGAAAATGCTCCTGCCCGTAAAGCCGGGCGAAAAGGGATTGCGGCAAAGTGATGCCGTTTTTCATCACACGGTGCAGCTGCCGCAAGTGTTGACCGAACTTTTTTCCGAAAATCCCGGTGCGCCGGATTGTGTCGGGGTTTCGATTTTTCCGAGGCGTGAAAAAGGCTCCTATATGCCTTGCTTTCTTGTTGGTAAGGCCGCAGCGGAAGCGATCCGTGTTTCTGAAAATAAACCTTTGCGGACATTTTCCCATCAGGAAGGGCACATTGTTGCTGCGCTTTTTTCCGCAAAACGGCTGGATTTGTTAAAAGAAACTTTTTTAGCGTTTCACGTTTCCGGCGGTACAACGGAAGCGCTTCTCGTGAAGCCGAACGACACAAATTTATTTTCGGTGCGGATTGTCGGTCAGTCACTTGATTTAAAAGCCGGTCAGCTTATTGACCGCACGGGTGTGATGCTTTCTCTGCCGTTCCCTTGCGGCAAAGATTTGGAAGTTTTAAGCGAACATAGTGACAAAACATATAATGTTAAACCTACCATGAAAGGCGCGGACTGCTGTCTTTCCGGGATTGAAAACCAGTGTCAGGCGATGTTTCAAAAAGGGGAGAGCCCCGCGGACATTGCGAAATTTTGCATGTGCTCGGTGCTCACCGCGCTTTCCGAAATGGTTTCGGTTTTGCGAAAAGAATACGGCGATTTGCCGGTTTTATTTTCCGGCGGCGTTTCTTCCAACAAGTTACTGAAAAAGGAATTGTCGGAGAAATACGGCGCGATTTTTGCAGAACCGGCCTTTTCGGCGGACAACGCCGCAGGAATTGCGGTTTTAACCGCCCTTATGCAAAAAGGAAGTTCATTTTATGAATTATAACGACCCTTTGATTATTACCGTCGGTCAATTAAACCGCTATGTGAAATCGTTGTTAGATGCCGACGAAAATTTATATAACCTGTATTTAGTCGGGGAAATATCCAATTTTACCGACCACTATAAATCCGGCCACTTCTATTTTTCTCTGAAAGATGAAGATGCGCAAATCAAAGCGGTAATGTTTCGAAACAACGCGTCAAGAGTGCGCTTTCATGTGGAAAACGGCATGCGCGTTATTGTTCGCGGACGGGTTTCGATGTATGAAGCCGCCGGGCAATATCAAATTTTTGTTGACGATATGCAGCCGGACGGTGTCGGCGCTTTGAATTTGGCTTTTGAGCAGTTAAAAGAAAAACTGCAAAAAGAGGGTCTGTTTGACGCCGCGCACAAAAAACCGATTCCGAAAATGCCGAAGCGCGTCGGGGTGATAACTTCCGCGACCGGCGCCGCCGTGCAGGATATTCTCAATATTCTCGGCCGTCGTTTTCCGCTCGCCGAAGTGGTTTTAGCACCGGTGCTCGTGCAAGGCGAGGGCGCGCACGAACAGCTGATTGCCGCCATACAGGAATTTAACCGTAACAAATGCGCGGACGTTCTGATTATCGGTCGCGGCGGCGGTTCTACGGAAGATTTGTGGGAGTTTAACAACGAAGATTTGGCGCGTGCTGTTTATGCTTCAAAAATTCCTGTTATTTCCGCGGTCGGGCACGAAACCGATTTTACCATTTGTGATTTTGTCGCGGATTTGCGCGCCCCGACGCCGTCTGCGGCGGCGGAACTTGCCGTGCCGGAACAAAGCGAAGTCCAATCTTATTTAGATTCGCTTCAAAACCGGCTTTTGCGAGCCGTTTCTTTAAAACTTTCCGATGAACGCTATCGGTTGTCATCATTAACCGAAAAAGGCGTATTTTCGACGCCTGCGCTTTATTTTGACAACTTGCGGATGCGTTTGATGAGCACAACCAACCGTTTTTTCTCGGTTCAGCAAAAAACCATGCAGGAAGAGCGGCTTCGGCTTCGGGAAAACGCTTCAAAACTGCAATCTTTAAGTCCGCTTTCGGTGCTTGCGCGCGGGTACAGCGTCACGAGCACTGAGGGCGGAGCAATCGTAAAATCCAAAACGCAGCTTTCTATCGGTGCGGACGTTGAAATCCGCCTTGCGGACGGCAGCGCCCGCTGTCAGGTAAAGGAGATCCTATGAAAAAACAAACTTATGAAGAATCCATGAAAGCGCTTGAAGACATTGTCGCAAAGCTTGAAAACGGCGATGTCCCGTTAGATGAATCTTTAAAACTGTTTGAAGAGGGGACTAAGCTCGCCGCATTTTGCAGCAAGGCGCTGGACACCGCCGAGCAAAAGATTTTGACGCTTTCGCAAGCCGAAGAAGAATCCTCGGAGGAAGAAGCATGACTTACACCAAAGAGCAATATATAGATTTGATCAACCAAGCGCTTGAAACCTATCTCTATTCTGTAAACGACGGGCAGGATATTGTCGTAGATGCCATGCGGTATTCCGTTCGCAACGGCGGCAAACGCGTGCGGCCGATGCTTGTTTTGGAGTTTTGCCGGGTTTGCGGCGGCAATGTGGAAGACGCGCTCCCGTTTGCCTGCGCTTTGGAAATGATTCACACCTATTCGCTTATCCATGACGATTTGCCTTGCATGGACGACGATGATATGCGCCGCGGAAAACCGTCTTGCCACAAGCAGTTCGGCGAAGCTTACGCACTTCTTGCCGGCGACGGACTTTTGACGCTCGCATTTGAAACGCTGACCAAGGCAAAAAATATCAATGCTTCCGATATTGTCCGCGCGGTGCAAACGCTCTCGGAACGTTCCGGCGTCAGCGGCATGATCGGTGGGCAGGTCATTGACTTGCTTTCGGAGGACGGCGAGTCGGATGACGCATTGCTTCGGCGAATTGACCGCTTAAAAACCGGCGCGCTGATTCAAGCGTCCGTGCGTCTCGGCTGTATTGCCGCCGGCGTTACAGACGAAAAGATTTTAAAAGCCGCCGATGTTTACGCACAAAACATCGGGCTTGCTTTCCAAATTGTGGACGATATTTTGGACGTGACAAGCAGCACCGAAGCGCTCGGGAAGCCGGTCGGCAGTGATGAGAAAAATGATAAAGTTACGTTTGTAAAGCTTTTGGGACTGGAAAAATGCAAAGCACTCGCCGAAGAGCTTACCGGGAATGCTGTGCAGGCATTAGAAGGTTTGCCCGGCGACACAAAATTTTTGACCGACTTTGCAAAAGCGCTTGCCGTGCGCAAAAACTAATCCCGCTTAAATGGGGTGATTTTATGAAGTATCTTGATAAAATAGCTTCGCCCGCCGACGTAAAAAAACTGAACGAAGACCAATTAGATGACCTTGCAGGCGAAATTCGCAATGTTTTAATCGACACAGTTTCCAAAAACGGTGGACATTTGGCGTCCAACCTTGGTGTTGTGGAACTTACAATTGCCTTACACCGTGTTTTCGATTCTCCGCGTGATAAAATTGTTTGGGACGTCGGACATCAGGTGTATACACACAAGATTTTAACCGGACGCTATAAAGATTTTCACACGATTCGACAGGAGGGCGGTCTTTCCGGCTTTTCCTGTCCACGAGAAAGTGAACACGACCTGTTTTACAGCGGGCACTCGAGTACGTCGATTTCTGCCGCGCTCGGGCTTGCGACTGCCAATTCGATTACCAACGATAAGCACACAACCGTAGCCGTTATTGGCGACGGCGCGCTGACGGGCGGGCTTGCCTATGAAGCACTCAACAACGCGGGGCGTTCCGGCAATCGGTTGATTGTAATTTTAAACGACAACGAAATGTCCATTTCTAAAAATGTAGGCTCCGTTGCACGTTATCTTGCCGTGCTTCGCTCCAAGCCCGGTTATTTTCGCTTTAAAGCGAGAACCGAAAAGCTGATTAACCATATTCCTCTTATAGGCGAAGCGCTCGCAGCTTGGATTTTTAAAGTAAAAACCAAAGTGAAAAACTTTATCTATAAAAGCACATTTTTTGAAGATTTGGGCTTTCGCTATATGGGTCCGATTGACGGGCATAATATTTCCCAGCTTTCGGAAGCGTTGGAAACCGCTAAAATGGTTAACGCGCCCGTGCTTTTGCACATCAACACCATAAAAGGCAAAGGCTACAACTACGCCGAAAAAGCGCCGAGCGAATTTCACGGCATTTCCAAGTTTAACATTGATACCGGTGAGCCTTTGATGTCCGGCGCGAATTTTTCAAGTGAATTCGGCAATTTTCTTTGTGAGATTGCGGCAAAAGACAAGCGAATTTGCGCAATAACCGCCGCTATGTCGCTTGGCACCGGCCTTGAAGAATTTAAGAAAGAATTCCCAACTCGTTTTTTTGACGTCGGTATTGCGGAAGAACACGCAATTACATTTTCTTCCGGCCTTGCACGCGGCGGCATGGTGCCGGTTTTTGCAGTCTATTCTTCATTCCTGCAAAGAGGATTTGACCAGTTGGTGCACGATGGTGCTTTGCAGGGACTTCATATGATTTTGGCGATTGACCGTGCCGGTTTTGTCGGCGAAGACGGTGTTTCGCACCAGGGTATTTTAGACACAGCGTTTTTAAACGGTATTCCGCATATTACCGTTTATGCACCCGCGACCTATCAAGGTTTAAAACACGCGTTTATTAAAAGCATTTATCACCAAAACGGTTTAGTGGCCGTCCGTTACCCGCGCGGCGCGCAGCGGGAACTCCCGCCGGAAACCGAAGAAGAATTTAACGATTTTGAAGTCTACGGCGATACAAATGCGGATACCGTTATCGTGACCTACGGTCGTATTTTTTCCGACACGGCACGCGTTTGTGACACGCTTTGTCAAAACGGCAAAGCCTGCGGTGTTATTAAACTTAACCGCATTATCCCGATTCCCGAAGAAGCTGTGGACGCGGCGTTAAACGCCAAACAGATTTTCTTTTTTGAAGAGGGGATTCGCTCGGGCGGTATCGGGGAATCCTTTGCGGCAAAACTGTTGCAACAAGGTTACGGCGGCAAATATATTTTGACCGCTGTGCCGGACGAATTTGTAATTCATGCTTCCGTAAGCGCCCAGTTGAAACGCTATAAACTGGACTATGACGGCATGCTTGAAGTCATTACGGAGAATACTGATGGCGGAGAATAAAATCAGACTGGACGTAGCCCTAGTTGAGCGCGGCCTTATTGAAAGCCGTTCTAAAGCCGGTGCGCTTATCATGGCGGGGCAAGTCTATGTCAATGACCAAAAAACAATAAAAGCCGGAATGCTTGTACAACCGAAAGACCGCATAGAAGTGCGCGGCGAAAAAATGCCGTTTGTCAGCCGCGGCGGCTACAAGCTCGACAAAGCCGTAAAATCTTTCGGGTTCTCGCTGAAAGATTGCGTTTGCATGGATATCGGTGCTTCGACCGGCGGATTTACCGACTGCATGCTGCAAAACGGCGCAAAAAAGGTTTTCGCTGTGGATGTCGGATACGGCCAGCTTGCCTGGAAATTACGAACGGACGAGCGAGTTGTCAATATGGAACGCACGAATTTTCGCTATTTAACCCCGGAAGATGTCGGCGAAGAACTGAATTTTGCGAGCGTTGACGTTTCCTTTATCTCGCTTAAAATCATTTTGCCGGTGTTATACACGTTGTTAAAAGACGGCGGCACCGCGGTTTGTCTTATCAAACCGCAGTTTGAAGCCGGGCGCGATAAAGTCGGGAAGAAGGGCGTTGTCCGCGAACCGTCAGTGCACGAAGAGGTCGTCGAGACCATTACCGATTTTGCATTTCAGACCGGTTTTTCTGTTCTTGCGCTTGATTTCTCGCCGATTAAAGGCCCTGAGGGCAATATAGAATACTTAATGTATCTAAAGAAAGAAGCCAACAACACAAAGGTGCAAACGGATATAGCCGAACTTGTTCGGCAATCGCACAACACATTAAAGTAGGTGATCGTTTTGAAAATTGCATTGCTTCCGAATTTAACCAGAGCCTGTGCGCTGGAAGTGACGGAAAACGTATGTACTTATCTCGACAGCTTAAACGTCTCCTACTATTTTGACAGTGTGTTGGAAAATGAACTGCCGAAAAAATATGCTTTTTTGCCGACGGAAACGCTGTTGAGCTCTTGTGATGCAGTAATCGCCATCGGCGGCGATGGGTCGTTAATTCACGCGGCAAAAAAAGCGGTTTTACATAATAAGCCTGTGCTCGGCGTCAACGCCGGTAACCTTGCTTTTATGGCGGGTGTCGAAAAAAATGAACTGCATTTACTTAAAGAACTCATAGACGGCAAATATACCGTTGATAAACGCATGATGTTGGACGTCTACTGTCAGGCGCCGAACGACCACACATCACAGTTTTTAGGCGTTTGTATTAACGACGTTGTCGTGGCGCGCGGCGAACAGATTAAGCTGATTGAATTAGACGTTTTCGCAGACGACAAAAAGGTCAACCACTATTATTCCGATGGGATTATTCTTTCGACCCCCACCGGCTCGACCGCTTATTCGCTTTCTGCCGGCGGACCGGTTGTGGACCCGAAAATCGAAAGCATTTTATTAACGCCGATTTGCACACATTCTTTGTTTGCGCGCTCGCTGATTTTTGAAAGTAACGCGGAAATCTGCGTGAAAATCCCCGAAAAAGAAAAAGATGTTTACATTTCCTGCGACGGCGACCCCTCGTTTTCTTTAGCCCCCGGCAGTATTCTTACGGTGCGCAAGGCAAAACGATATGCTGATTTTATCCGTATTAAGCAGGATTCCTTTATTGACGTATTAAACAGCAAGCTGTCGCAAAGGAGGGCATAAAATGAAAAAGAAGCGTCACGAACTGATTTTAAAGCTGATTGAAGAACATGAAATCACTACCCAGGAAGAATTGCTGCTCTTATTGCAAAAAAACGGCTTTCCGGTAACACAGGCGACCGTTTCACGCGATATTAAGGAATTACAGCTTGTGAAGTCCCCCGGAAGAAACGGGCAGACAAAATACATGGTCAGCCACCACGAAACCATGAAAAGCCAGGAAAAGAAGTTTTATGCGATTTTCTCCCAGTCCGTCGTATCGGTGGATTACGCCGGCAATATCTGCGCAGTAAAATGCTACGCCGGAACGGCAAACGCGGCGGGTGCGGCGATTGACGCGATGGATTTATCCGACATTGTCGGCACGCTTGCCGGTGATGACACGCTGTTTGTGCTCTGCCGCACGGAAGAAAGCGCTAAAAATTTACGCAGTCAGCTTGAAACTATGTTAAACGGTGAGGCCTAATGCTGTACGAATTGCAAATTGAAAATATTGCAGTCATCAAAAAAGCGATTATCACGTTTTCCAAAGGGTTCAACGTGATGACCGGTGAAACCGGTGCGGGTAAATCGATTGTGATTGACTCGATAAACGCTGTGCTCGGCGAGCGCACCTCCCGCGAACTGATTCGCACGGGGAGCGACGCCGCATTTGTCTCCGCGTTATTTTATGACCGTTCCGAACAGCTTTCCGAGCTTTTGGACGAACTGGATATTCCGAGAGAAGACGACGGCGAAATCCTCATTCAGCGCAAGTTGTTTGCGGACGGCCGAAATACCTGTAAAATCAACGGCACCACGGTGACCGTCTCCGGAATTCGAAAAGTTGCAAAGCTGCTTGTCAGCATTCACGGTCAGCTCGATAACCAAACGCTGCTTTCGCCGGAATATCATTGCAAATATATTGACCGCCTGGCGGACGATGAGGATTTGCTCTTAGCTTTTCACCAATCGTTTGAGCGGTTGCAGGCAATAGACGCAAAATTGCGCTCGCTGAACGCAAACGAAAGCGATAAAATGCGCCGTCTCGATATTCTGCACTATCAAATTGATGAACTGGAAAAAGCGGAAATCCGTGTCGGCGAAATGGACGAGCTGAACGAACGGCTGACGGTGCTTCGCAACGCGGAACGCATTATGGAACTCTTACAAACCGCTTACGCGTATCTTGCCGGCAACGACGAGACAAAAGGCGCTGCCGACATTGCTATGGACGCGGCAAAGTGTTTGCAGGAGGCCGCGCGCTTTTCCTCCGAATACGAAGAAATGAGCGCTGCAATAGAAGAAGCCGCTTATACGCTGTCCGGTTACTGTGACGACCTTCGTGACCGGCTTTATTCTGACGATTTTAACCCAGCTATTGCCGACGAAATCGAAGAGCGCCTCGATTTGCTTTCCACGTTACGCAAGAAATACGGTGACACGGAAGAAGAAATGCTCGAATTTCTCGAAACCGCACGGCAGGAATGTGATTCCATCGAGATGTCAGATGAAATCCGCGAAAAGCTGCAAAAAGAACGTGACGAGGCTTACTATGAGGCGTTGTCTCTCGCAGAACAGCTAAGTAAAGTCCGTAAGGCCGCTTCTGACCGTTTTTGCAAACAGGTCGGGGAAGAACTCAGCTTTTTGGATATGCCGTCTGTGCGCTTTTACGTGCAAAATACGCCTTGTGCGCTTTCTGAAAACGGTATAGACAATTTGGAATTCATTTTGTCTGCCAACGCGGGCGAAGAACCGAAGCCGCTTGCGAAAATTGCGTCCGGCGGCGAGCTTTCCAGAATTATGCTTGCTATAAAAAGCGTACTTGCGGAAAAAGATGAAATCGGTACGCTGATTTTTGACGAAATTGATACCGGCGTCAGCGGCCGCGCAGCACAAAAAATTGCAATAAAACTTAAAAAACTTTCCGCTTCGCATCAAGTCATTTGCGTAACCCATTTGGCGCAGATTGCCGCGTTCGGTGACGCGCATCTTTTGATTGAAAAATCCGAACACGACGGGCAGACATTTACCGACGTCACACCGTTGGATTTCATCGGTCGGAAACACGAATTGGCGCGGATTCTCGGCGGCTTGGTGGTTACGGAAACGCAGCTTAAAAACGCCGAAGAACTGCTTTTGGCGGCGCAAAATGAAAATATAGGTTGACAAATCCAAAAAGAATTTGTATAATCCACAATAACGACGAAGAAAAGAAGAAGTAAAATTCGGATTCGGCAAAGAGAGCTTCCGGCCGGTGTAAGGAAGTGCGATACGGGTTTGAAATACATCTTGGAGTCGTAAGGCTGAAAGGAGACAAGTAGGCTTTACCGTGCGCGAGCGTTAATCGCAGAGTGATGTTGGTCACTCGCAAAGGCTGTTTTTGTGAGAAAACAGCAAAATGAGGTGGTACCGCGTATGTTTACGCCCTCTGTTTTTTACAGAGGGCTTTTTATTTTATATTTTTTACGGAGGTTATAAAAATGGGAGTTTACGAAGAACTGCAAGCGCGCGGATTGATTGCGCAGGTTACGGACGAACCTGAAATTCGGGATTTAGTTAACAACGGGAAAGCCGTGTTCTATATTGGTTTCGACCCCACAGCAGACAGTCTGCACGTCGGGCATTTTATGGCGCTTTGCTTAATGAAACGCCTGCAAATGGCGGGCAATAAACCGATTGCGCTCATCGGCGGCGGCACCGGCATGATCGGCGACCCTTCAGGGCGCAGCGATATGCGTCAGATGCTCACGTCTGAGACCATTCAGCACAACTGCGAATGCTTTAAAAAGCAGATGAGCCGCTTTATTGATTTTTCCGACGGAAAAGCGCTTATGGTCAATAATGCCGACTGGCTGATGGACCTGAACTACATTCAACTGCTTCGCGAAGTCGGCGCATGCTTTTCCGTTAACCGTATGCTCACCGCGGAATGCTACAAACAGCGTATGGAAAAAGGCCTTAGCTTTTTAGAGTTCAACTACATGATTATGCAAAGCTACGACTTCTATGAGCTGTTCCAGAAATACGGCTGCAACATGCAGTTCGGCGGCGACGACCAGTGGAGCAATATGCTCGGCGGCACGGAGCTTATCCGCAGAAAGCTCGGCAAAGACGCTTACGCGATGACGATTACCTTGTTGCTCAATTCTGAAGGCAAGAAAATGGGCAAAACCCAGTCCGGCGCGGTGTGGCTCGACGAAAATAAAACTTCTCCGTTTGATTTTTATCAGTACTGGCGCAATGTGGACGACGCGGACGTCTTAAAGTGCATCCGCATGCTTACTTTCCTGCCGCTTGAAGAAATTGAAAAAATGGAATCTTGGGAAGGCAGCGAACTCAACCGCGCGAAAGAGATTTTGGCGTATGAGCTCACCGCGCTTGTCCACGGCGAAGAAAAAGCTACCAAGGCGCAGGAAGCGGCACGTGCGCTGTTCTCAGGCGCTGCGGATACGGAAAATATGCCGACCGTTGCGCTCAACGCCGACGACTTTACCGACGGGCAAATTGCTGTCAATGAGATTATGCTCAAAGCCGGTCTTGTGAAGTCGAAAGGAGAGGCAAGACGCTTAATTCAGCAAGGCGGCGTATCCATTGACGACCAAAAAGTCACCGACCCCGTAGCTGTCGTTTCGCATGAGACGCTGGAAAAAGAACACATCATCCTCAAAAAAGGCAAAAAAGTATTTTATAAAGTTACGCTCGCTTAACTTGAAAAACAGCACAAAAATAAAAAAACCTGTGGTGTATTACCACAGGTTTTTTATTTTTAAAATTTTCTTTTACGCAAACGCCTTTTGCAAAGCCTCCAGCGTGTTTTCAAGGTCTTCTTTGGCGACCAAAATGGAAATATCCACTTCCGAAGTGGTAATCATACTGACGTCCGCATTCGCTTCGGCAACCGCCTGAAACGCTTTGCAGGCAACGCCGGGGCAGCCGCGCATCGCTTCGCCGAAAATGGAGATTTTGCAGTTTCCGTTCCGAATGGAAAGTTTCAAATCGGGGTTTAATTCACGTAATTTTGCGGAGATTTCCAAAATTTTGCCCATATCCTCACCGCTGACCGTAAAGGAAAGATCCGGCATATTGCGGTGCGGCGGGGTTTGGGAAATCATATCCACGTCAATGCCCGCATTTGAAATCATTTCAAAAATTTTAGAAATGAGATTGATGTCGGCAGGGGAGTCCTGCAGCGAAATCAAAGTCACATCTTCCACCACGGTAATGCTTTGAATGGTATTCATAACTTTGCCTCCGTTATTTTTCGTCGATCAGCTGTTTCATCGAATAGAAGCCCGGTTCTTTGCCTTTTAAGTAAAGGGCGGCGTTAACCGCACCAACGGCAAAAAGTTCCTTAGAGCGAGCCGAGTGCGATATTTTGATGATTTCATCAAGCCCTGCGAAAATAATTTCGTGTTCACCTACAATCGTACCGCCGCGAATCGCGTGAATGCCGATTTCATTTTTGTCGCGTTTTTGACGCTTCGAGTGGCGGTCAAATTCGTAGTGCGGTTTTTCAGTTAAGGCATCGGAAATAGAATTCGCAAGCATCAACGCCGTGCCGCTGGGCGCGTCAATCTTTTGGTTGTGGTGTGCTTCTACGATTTCAATATCGAAAGAGCCCTCCAACACACGCGCTGCTTTGGCGGCAAGTTCGGAAATTAAGCTGATGCCGATAGACATATTTGCCGAGAAAAAGAGGGGAATTTCCTTTGCCGTTTCGCGGATTTTCGCAACCTGTTCGTCGGAAAGCCCGGTGGTCGCAATCACCGCCGGCATTTTTTTCGCGACAGCAAATTCCAAAAGACCGTTTAATACGGACGGGTGCGAAAAGTCAACGATGACATCCGCGTCCACGTTCATGTCTGAAAAACTTTTGAATACCGGGTAGGCCGCCGTACCGGAACCTATATCCACACCGGCGACAATTTCACAATCCGCACGTTTCGCAACACAATCGGTAATGACTTTACCCATGTGCCCGAAACAGCCGCTTAAAATAATCTTGGTCATTTTTTCACATCCCGAAAACCGGCTTATTTAATAAGCCCGTATTTTTCCATAACCGCTTTTAATTTTGCGGTGTTCGCTTCGTTCATTTCGCAAAGCGGCATACGCAGCGGACCTGCGTCAAATCCCATCATATTCATGGCCTGTTTGACGGGAATAGGGTTCACGTCCATAAACAGCGCGTTGCAAAGCTCCAAATATTCAATCTGCAGCTTGCGGCTTTGCTCAAAATCACCGGCGAGTGCGGATGCGGCAATGTCGTGCGCAACCTGCGGCGCAACATTGGAAAGAACGGAAATGACGCCTTTGCCGCCCAAAGACATAATCGCGGTAATTTGGTCATCGTTGCCGGAATAAATCGTAAAGTCTTTTTCGCAAAGCGAAATGGTTTTTGCAATCGAAGAAATATTGCCGCTGGCTTCTTTTGCCGCGTAAATCATTTTGTGCTTGGAAAGCTCCGCATAAGTTTCGGGCTTTACGTCACAGCCGGTGCGGCTGGGCACGTTGTAAATGATAATCGGTGTAGAAACGCGGTCGGCAAGATAGGTGTAGTGCTTAATAAGCCCGGCTTGCGACGCTTTGTTGTAATAAGGCGTTACCATTAAAAGACCGTCAACGCCGATTTTTTCCGCTTCATTGGAAAGGTGCAAAGCGTAAGCTGTGTCGTTGCTGCCGGTGCCCGCGATAACGGGGATACGGTGTGCAACGGTTTCCACGGTAAAGCGAATCGCTTCGGTGTGTTCCTCATGGGAAAGCGTGGCGCTTTCACCGGTTGTGCCGCAAATGATGATTGCGTCCGTGCCGTGTGCAATCTGATATTCCAAAATGGTTTTCAAAGCGGGGTAGTTGACTTTGCCTTCTTTGGTGAAAGGCGTGATAATCGCAACACCGGCGCCTGTAAAAATCGGTTGTTTCATCAGAATAACCTCCTAAAAATCAATCCATATACCCCTTAGCGCAAAGCAATTCGGCAAGCAAAACAGCGCCGCCCGCCGCGCCGCGGAGCGTGTTGTGAGAAAGGCAGACAAATTTATAATCATATTGCGTGTCTTCGCGCAGTCTGCCGATGGAAATTGCCATACCGCCTTCCAACATGCGGTTGAGTCTCGTCTGGGGCATATTGTCTTCGGTGAAATAATTTAAAAACTGCTTCGGTGCACTCGGCAGTTCCAATTCCTGCGGAACGCCGCGGAAGTTTTTCCAAACATCCAGAATTTCGTCTTTGGTCGGTTTCTTTTCAAAGCGCACAAAAACCGCGCCCATATGCCCGTTGGAAACGGGAACGCGCAGGCACTGCGCCGTGAATTTCGGGGAGGTGGCGGGAACAATCTCGTCGCCTTCGATTTTACCCCAAATCTTCAGTGGCTCCAGTTCGCTTTTTTCTTCTTCGCCGCCGATATACGGAATGACGTTGTCAATCATTTCCGGCCAAGTCTCAAAAGTCTTGCCGGCGCCGGAAATTGCCTGATAGGTGCAAACCAAAACATCTTTCACGCCGAATTTTTCGTCAAGCGGGAAAAGCGCCGGAACATAGCTTTGCAAAGAGCAGTTGGATTTAACGGCAATGAAGCCGCGTTTTGTGCCGAGACGTTTTCTCTGCGACGGGATGATGTTGATATGCTCAGCGTTAAGCTCCGGAATGACCATCGGAACGTCCTGTGTGTGACGGTGTGCGCTGTTGTTGGAAACAACCGGGCACTCCGCCTTCGCGTAACGCTCTTCGAGCGCTTTAATCTCATCTTTTTTCATATCGACCGCGCAGAAAACGAAGTCGACCATGCCTGCAATTTTCTCCACATCGCCGGTCGCGTCCATGACAATCATGTCTTTGACGTTTTCCGGAATGTCAACGTCCATGCACCATTTCTTGCCGACCGCTTCCGCATAAGGTTTGCCGGCGGAACGCGGGCTTGCCGCAACCGCCGCTACATGAAACCACGGGTGATTGGCAAGGAGCGTCAAAAAGCGCTGACCGACCATGCCCGTAGCACCGATTACACCAACATTATACTGTTTTTCCACTTGTGTTTACCTCCAAAAAGTGTTATTCTATTGTCTGCATAAAAAAAGCCGGTTTTAGAAAACCGGTCATCAGACGTTTCAAAAGTACCCGCAATCACAGAAAATTGCTTGTGATTACAATAGCGCTCCATCCGAAACCTCGTGATGACAGTTGCGCCGCTGTTCGCAAACGCACCCAAACAAAGACCTGTCGGCGGGTTTTGTCTTCGGCAAAATACCCTTTAGCGTGTCGTGAACGGCCGCCGACGACCTGGGGCACGCGACTCATGTATTTTGCACCTCTATTGCAGTTATCTGTATCATAGCATTTTCGCTTTGATTAGTCAATCATTTTCCAACATTTCTATATTTATCAGGAGTTTTTCAATGAAAAAAGAAGATTTTTACTACGATTTGCCCAAAGAATATATTGCGCAAACCCCGATTGAACCGCGCGACCACTCGAGAATGCTTGTGGTGCATCGTTCACAAGACCGCATTGAGCACCGGCATTTCTATGACATTTTGGACTATTTGACCGACAAAGACTGCCTGATTTTAAACGACACACGTGTTTTACCCGCAAGACTTTACGGCATTAAAGAAGGCACCGGCGCGCGTGTCGAATTTCTTTTGCTTAATCAAAAAGAAAAAGATGTCTGGGAAGTGATTACGGGACCCGGTAAACGTGCCAAAGAAGGGACAAAATTCACGTTCGGCGACGGAATTTTTCACGCCGAAGTGTTAAGCGTTTTGGAAAACGGCAACCGACTTGCAAAATTCACCTATGAAGGCGACACGATTTTCCCGGTGCTCGAAAAAATCGGTGAAATGCCGCTGCCGCATTATATCACGAAAAAGCTTGAAAACGGCGAACGCTATCAAACCGTTTATTCCAAAGAACTCGGTTCCGCCGCCGCGCCGACTGCGGGGCTGCACTTTACGCCGGAATTGCTCCAAAAAATCCGTGATAAAGGTGTGAAAATCGGATTTGTCACGCTGCACGTCGGCATTGGTACTTTCCGCCCGGTCAAAGCGGAAAACATTGAAGACCATCATATGCACTCCGAACACTACCATTTGCCGAAAGAAACGGCCGACCTGATTAACCAAACCAAAGCGAACGGCGGGCGCGTTATAGCCGTCGGCACGACAAGCTGCCGCACGCTCGAAAGCGTTGCGACCTATTGCGGCGAAATTCGGGAAGCGGACGACTGGACAAGCATTTTTATTTATCCCGGCTACAAATTCAAATGCATCGACGGGCTTTTAACCAACTTCCATTTGCCGGAAAGCACGTTGATTATGTTGGTTTCCGCTTTTTATGACCGTGAAAAGGTTTTGGAGATTTACAAAACCGCGGTGCAGGAAAAATACAGATTTTTTTCGTTCGGCGACTGCATGTTGCTCATTTAAGGAGGCGTTTATGTTTACCGTTTTAAAACAAGAAGGAACCGCGCGGCGCGGAGAATTTCAAACCGTCCACGGCACAGTACAAACGCCCGCCTTTATGAATGTGGCAACAGCCGGCGCCATTAAAGGCGCGGTTTCCGCGTTTGATTTAAAAGATATCGGATGCCAGGTGCAGTTGTGCAACACGTATCATTTGCACGTGCGCCCCGGCGATCAGCTTATTAAAGAACTCGGCGGCTTACATAAATTCACCGGATGGGACGGTCCGATTTTGACCGACAGCGGCGGGTTTCAGGTTTTTTCGCTCGCAAAACTTCGCAAAATCCGCGAAGAGGGCGTCCATTTCAACTCCCACGTAGACGGTCGTAAAATTTTTATGGGACCGGAAGAAAGCATGCAAATTCAGTCAAACTTAGGTTCCACAATCGCCATGGCGTTTGACGAGTGCGTACAAAATCCCGCGCCTTATACTTATGCCAAAGCCTCTTGTGAGCGAACCGTGCGCTGGCTGGTTCGTTGCAAAGCAGAAATGCAGCGTTTAAATGCGTTAGAAGGCACAATCAATCCGCACCAAATGCTGTTTGGTATTAACCAGGGCTGCACATTTGACGACCTGCGGATTGAGAACATGAAACAGATTGCAGAACTGGATTTGGACGGATACGCCATCGGCGGGCTCGCGGTCGGCGAGCCGAAAGAAGATATGTACCGTATCATTTCCGCAGTAGAGCCTTTCATGCCGCAAAACAAGCCCCGCTATTTGATGGGTGTCGGCACACCGGGCAATATTTTAGAGGGTGTCAGCCGCGGTGTCGACCTTTTTGACTGTGTCATGCCCAGCCGAAACGCGCGCCACGGGCAGCTCTTTACAAAAAAGGGAGTTATCAATATTAACAACGAAAAATATAAAAAAGATTTGTCTCCGATTGAAGAGGGCTGCAACTGCCCGACTTGTCAGAACCACTCGCGCGCATATATTCGCCACTTGTTCAAAGCCGGCGAAATGCTTGCAATGCGCCTTTGTGTGATGCATAACCTTTACTTCTATAATACGCTTATGAAAGAAATTCGTGACGCACTTGACAACGGTACGTTCCGGGAATTTAAAGAGCAATACACGGATTTGTTGGATACACGCATCTGAATTTGTGAGCAAACTGTAAATTTATACTTTTCTATTGCAAATTATTCCTATTCTGTGTATAATAAATTGACTTTTTAATTGGAGGAATAACAATGTTCACACTTTTACCCCTGGAAGCAACCAGCACACAGAGTGCAGGTTCCGGCAGTATGATTTATACGATTTTGCTGATGGTGGCGCTTTTCGCAGGTATGTATTTCCTGATGATTCGTCCGCAGAAAAAACAGCAAAAGAAAGAACAGGAAATGCGTGACAGCACGCAGGTCGGCGACGAAATTACGACCATCGGCGGTATCATGGGTCGCGTGGTTACCGTAAAAGAGGATTCTTTGATTATCGAAACCGGCGCGGACAGAAACAAAATGAAAATTGCGCGTTGGGCAATTCAGGTGAATAATACCGCTTCTGAAAAACTGCAGGCAGAGCGTGAGGCTGCAAAGCAAGCCGCTTTGAAAGCCAAAGAAGAAAAAGCGAGCAAAAAAGACAAAAAAGAGAAATAAGCAAAGCATAATAAAAAAATCCCCCTCATACGTTTTAATAAGCGTGAGGGGGTATTTTTATGTCCAAATTGAAGAAAAGAAAACCGACGGCAAGAAACAGTGCTTCCGGAAAGCCGGATATTCAATCGGCGCTTATTAAGTGTTTAAAAGCTGCCGGGATTGCCTTGTTGTTTTTGCTGATTTTACTTTCGATTTTGGCTTTTGTCTATTGGAAAAAGGAAGTCAGCTTCAAGACGCTTCAAGTGCTTGCATTTATTTTCAGCGGTGTAAGCTTTCTGCTTTGCGGATTTTTGGCGGTTCGCAAAAATAAAATACCCGCGGTTTACGCGAGCGGCGGCGCCGGTTTGCTCGTTTTACTTGTGCTCATAGCGCTTTTAGCGATCCTTTCCGGCGGCAATATGAGTAATCTGGTTTGGATTTTGGTGGCTGTCGGATTGGTTTGTCCGTTTTTAGGCGGAGTCCTTGCCCGAAAAATTTAGCATAGCTTGTTTTTTTCACGCATAAAAATACTTTAGGACAGGTTTCAATGAAACACTGTTTGAATGTGCAAATAAGGAGAAGTTACGATGCGCAGAAGAAAAAGACATGCTACCATTATCGCAACCCGGTTTTATAAAAAGAAAAGCTCCGGTGGTGTTTTGAAACAAAATCAAAAGCTGGTCATTTTGACCGTTTTGCTGATTTGCGGCCTGATTTTAGGCGCGTTGACAGATAAAAAAGCGGTCGGCACAAGCGCCGCACCGCTTCGAGAAATCGTGGAAAACTATTATCAGGTAAAAAGTGAACAATCTTTTTTGCAAAACTTTCTTTCCACGCTCGGCACAGAAAGCGTTTATATGGGTCTTGCGCTGATTTTCGGTGTGTGTGCGTTCGGCGAACCGGTTTTGTGGCTTTTCCCGCTGATAAAAGGTTTGGGGCTTGGGCTTATTTCCGGCTATTTATATCAGCAACACGCCGTAACGGGTCTTGCCTATTTTTCAGCGGTCATTCTTATGCCGTCTGTGATTGCGTCCGCCAGCGAATTGTTCGCCTGTAAAGAAAGCATTTTGATGACGCGGGACATCAACCGAATTCTTTTAAAAAAGCAAAATGCGGACGGTGTGGAAATGTTTAAGCTATATTTCATGCGCTATGCCGTGCTTTATGGAACAATTCTTTTTTCCGCCGTGTTAAGCGCATTTTTGACCTTTGCCGTCGGCAGTAAAATCAATCTTTTTTCGACTGTTTGATTTTGGCAAGCGGGTTCGCGTCTGAGGCTTTTTTAAGCTGATCGTCCACAATGTGGGTGTAAATTTCGGTAGTTCCTAAGTTTTCGTGCCCTAAAATTTCTTTGAGCACCAAAACATCGACGTTGCCGTACTGATACATTAGCGTTGCCGCGGTGTGCCGAAGCTTGTGCACCGAAAGCCCGCGGTCGGAAAGCCCGCATTTATCCAAATACATATACACAATATGCTGGACGGTTTTCGGGCTGATGCGCTGAAAACGACTGCTTAAAAACAAGGCGGTTTTGTCTTTTTGGGGAACGCGATCCACCGGGCGCACCGCCATATAATTTTTAATTGCCGTCATACACGCATCGTTTAGATAAACCGTACGCTGTTTGTTGCCTTTTCCGGTCACAACAAGCGTATGGTTATCTTTTATATCCGTATAGTTAATAGAGACAAGCTCTGAAAGGCGCAGCCCGCAGTTTAAAAACAGGGTTAAAATGCAATAGTCCCGTTCTTTAAACTTGCCTTCCACCGAATCTAAAAGACGCATACTTTCTTCGAGCGTCAAATATTTTGGCTGCGCTTTTTTTTGCTTCGGCGTTTCCAGTTCCTGCATCGGGTTTTCGTCCAACAGCTTCTGCTGCACGCTGATATAACGGAAAAAGGCGCGTATACTGCTGGATTTTCGTGCTCTTGCCGCAGCGTCGTTGTCACGTTCGGACTTGCAATAGGACAAGAATGCGTAAGCGTCCGCAAGGGATACGGTTCTTAAGAAAGCTATATCAATATCGGAAATATCAATGTCTTCAAACGCCAGGGTAGGGGGCACCAAGTTCCGATATTGCTTTAAAAAGCGGAAAAACAGAATCAAATCCAGCGCATATTCGTCCACCGTAAGTTCCGAACGATTGCGAATTGCCAGCTCATGGTTAACAAAATCCTTTAAAAGCGGCGGTAAATTCGGTTGGTTCGCGTATTTAAGCATTAAAATACCTCCCAAGATATTGTGAAACTGTTTCACGATAAATAATTAAAAAATTAACATCAATATAAATTAAAATCAGATAAAGATAATAAGTTTTCGACAAAAGGGCGATGGCTTTACAGCTGAAAAATTCGAAAAAAATTGAACTAAAGTAAAATCTAACAGTTACAAAACACATTTTAATAAGCCGTCATGTTCGGACATCCATCTTGGTTGTAATATTTTATAACCCAATAAAACTCAGATTCATACAGACTTTGACTAAAAAATATACAATCCTCAATAAATTGCTCCGGTTTGCAGCCAATCAGATTTTTTGAAACGATGTAGGATAAAATGAAAACAAACTGAATCGATAAGAAAAAAGGGATTTCAAGTTTTTTAACAAATAAATTGTAAATAGAAAGAAAATAGAAAAGAAAATTTTTGCAAATCTGATTGTCGTCTGAATTTCTGAATTAAAGCTAAAAGCTAAAATCTAAAATATAACAGGCAATCGTCCTTAAATCAACATAAGCGAAATGAAGCTTGCCGCCGGTAAAAACCACTCAAATGACCAATTTTAAGGCATTTATTTGTAATTTCTGTCCCCTCAATTATACAAAACATTGATTTTATATAATTATAGCAAAATTTTTATAGCCTGTCAACCCTATTAAAATTCTAAATAAAAAGAGAGCCGCTAAATCTGCAGGCTCTCTTTTTATTTATTTTCTGTTTAGCCAATCTTTAAAATCGTCAAGTAAATTATAAAAAAATTGTATTATTGTTCCGACGGCTAAAATTCCACAGCCTAAAACAATTAAGAAAGCTATGTCTGAATCAGTAGATTTGTAATATACGTATGAAATCACGCCGCCAACAAGTGCAACAATAATATATATGGCTACTAATACCCATTTCCTCTTTGTCATATTTCCCCTCAAAATTTGATAAAATTTTATTTTCCCAACGCAGCGTCGGTCACCTTGCGGAAACGCGCGGTAATATCTTTCGGACGTGTAACCGCAGAACCGATGACAACCGCATACGGTTTTGCCGCCCAGACTTTTTCAAGCTGTCCGACTTCCCAAATCCCGCCTTCGGCAATCACTTTGGCGTTGACGGTTTCCACAAGCGTATGAATGAAATCATAGTCCGGAATCGAAATGCCTTTTGTCGCCGCTGTGTAGCTGCGAAGCGTACAACCGATATAGTCAAAACCCAAAGCGTCCGCGTTCTTAGCTTCTTCTAAATCCGCAATATCCGCCATAATTTCAACCTGAGGCTTTGCTTTACGGATATAAGAAACCAAATCTTCGAGATTTTCCCCGTTCGGACGATTACGAAGCGTTGCGTCAAGTGCCACAACTTCGGTATCGGTTTCTTCCAAAAGCGCTTTTACCTCTTTTAAAGTCGGCGTAATATAAACGTCGCTGTCCGGGTAAACCGCTTTGATTATGCCGATGGTCGGCAGGTCAACTTCCTTTTTGATGCTGTTGATGTCGGAAACATAATTGCACCGAATCCCGTCGGCACCGCCGGCTTTGGCGGCTTTTGCCATCAGGTGCATAATGTTGTAGCCGTAAAGCGGCTCCCCTTCCACAGCCTGGCAGCTTATAATTAAGCTGCCTTTTTTAATATAAGCCATTTTCTCACCTCTAAATTATAAAGAAGCGGCGATTTCTTTCGCTTTGGCGCGGCCCTCGTCAGAAAGCGGCAGGAACGGTTTTCTGCACTCCCCTACCGGCACGCCGAGATTTTTAAGTATTTCTTTTTCCATCTGGAATACGCCGTAAGGCATCATGGCTTCAATAATACGGTTTGCCTTTTCCTGCGCTTTTTGTGCGGCGCGGATATCACCGGCATTAAAGTTGTTGTAAATATCCAAAATGATTTTCGGCATAAAGTTATATGTACTGCCGATACCGCCGTCAGCACCCATAGAAAGGCCTGCAACAAGCATTTCATCAAAGCCGTTGAACACAACCAGTTCACGTTTTAAGTGCTTGAACATTTCCAGTTCAAATAAGTTCTGCGAGGTGTGCTTAATACCAAGCAGTTTGTCGTCGTCGATAAAAGAATTGACAACGTCGAGCATGCCGTTAAAGCCGCCCGCGTTCGGGAAATTATACATCAGCATCGGCAACGAGGTTGCGTGCATAATGTCGGAATAATAGGTTTTAATCGCTTCCAGCGGGAAGGAATAATAGAACGGCGCAACGGCGCTTACAGCGTCAAAACCGCTTTCTTCCGCAACTTTAGCCATACGGATTGCGCTGTCTGTGGAAATCGCACCGACATGGGCGAACAAATTGCACTTACCCGCCATGTGTTTCCCGACCACGCGGAAAACTTCCATGCGCTCTTCCTCGGTCAGCAAAAAGCCCTCACCGGTGCTGCCGCCGACATAAAGACCGGAAAGACCGGAATCAATACAGAAATCCGCCAGTCTTTTCAGCGCATCATAATCAACGCTGCCGTCCGCTTTAAACGGGGTCATCAGTGCGGAATAAACGCCCTTGTAGTTTTTCATCATCATCGCTCCTAAATTTTTTGGACTTATTTATTTTCGGCCTGTCCTAAACGGGAATTGATAAAGTTCGTTACTTTATCATTATCTAAGACGAAGCGTTCAAATGCATAATTGGTTAAGTATTCTTTATCTAAGGTAAACAGAGAGGATTTCTTGCCCGCGTATTTTCTCTGCACGTGTCTCGCACCGGCGGCAACCGCAGCAAGCGTAGTAGCGGCCAACACGGAGCCTTGCAGATTCAACCATTTGGTTTTGCGCATAACCATCTCTCCTATTCAATCCTAAGCGGAATCAAGCTGCCGATGTCTTTCAGCGGTTTGCCGCAAAGGGACTCAGGGTAAACGCCGTAGTTACGAAGAAATGAACGAATTCGCTCGGCGTCCTCATGCTTCTTATAATCGCCGACAAACAAAAGTGTATCTTTTGAAATCAGCCCGCAGCAACCGCCGAAAAGGCCGTAGTGGTAACCGTCTAAACATACACTCCCCTTTTGCACGAGCAAAACATCGAAAAAAGGGGTTAAAGCCTTTTTAATGCCGGGGTCGTCGGTTATAACTGCATTTTCGCTGACAACGGCGACCGAGCATTTTGTATATCCTTGTTTGCAACTGATTATAGCACAATCTTCCGATTTTGCCAAATGAAAAATCGAAGAATCTAAAGTTTTTGGATTGCAAATCAGCGTTTTTCCGATTTTGACGGCGTTATAAGGCACGTCCAAAGGATATCCGTCCTTCGGCGCGCTTCCGAACGCATATTCCGCGCCTTTTTCTTGAAGTGTATTGGCAAGCTGTTCTTGCCCGGGGTCGAGTAAAAATCTGCCGTTGCCGAACGGAAAAACAACCAAATCGGCGTGCGTTGCAAGTGCACCGGAAATACGGTCGGCTTTTTTCGCGTAAAGAACGGAAACCCCGAGGCTTTTTAAGGATTTCTCGTATGCTCGCAAGCCGTCCCCGGCTATTATCATCTTAACTTGTCCGTCGGGCAGATAAGGGTCTAACACGAAGCGCATCAAATAATCGCCTCAAACGCCTGTCGAATATTCCCAACGCCGATGACTTCAATATTGGCACGCAAGGTGTTTTTGATTTTTTGCAGGTTGTAACGCGGCACAACGCACTTTTTAAAGCCGAGCTTTTCCGCTTCCCGAATCCGCTGTTCGCAGGCGTTCACTGCGCGAATTTCGCCGCCGAGCCCGATTTCACCGAATGCCAAAACATCTTCCGGTACAGGGATATCTTTAAGCCCGGAAACTATAGCGAGCGCCACGGAAAGGTCGCACGCCGGCTCGTCGATTTTTAGCCCGCCGACAATATTGACGTAGCAATCCATATTGCCGAGGAAATACCCTGCACGCTTTTCCAAAACAGCCAAAAGCATTGCCATTCTGCCGTAATCAACGCCGGTTGCCATGCGGCGCGGCGTGCCGAAACCGGTCGGTGTGACAAGGCTTTGCACCTCGGCAAGAATCGGCCGTGAGCCCTCCATAATACAGGCGACGCATGTGCCGGATACATTTTTCGGGCGACCGGCCAAAAGCATTTGCGAGGGATTTTCTACTTCGAAAAGCCCGTTGTCTTCCATTTCAAAAACGCCGATTTCGTTGGTAGAGCCGTATCGATTTTTCACAGCGCGCAAAATGCGGTAAGAAAGATTTCTGTCGCCTTCAAAATACAAAACAGCGTCAACAATATGTTCTAACACCTTCGGACCGGCAATATTGCCGTCTTTGTTGACGTGACCGACAACGACAATCGGAATGTTTAGCGTTTTCGCCGTACGCATAAATAGATTGGTGGTTTCGCGCACCTGCGTGACGCTGCCGAACGAGGAATTCAAATCGGTAATATTCATCGTCTGAATGGAGTCGATCATCACGATATCCGGCTTTTCGGACGCGATAACTTCGCAAATATACTGCGCGTCGGTTTCACAAAGCAAATATAGGTTGTCCGTTGTTACGCCGAGACGTTTTGCACGCAATTTCAGCTGGTGCGCAGATTCTTCACCGGAGACATATAAAATTTTCATTTTCTTGCCGAGATGCTCGCAAATTTGTAACAGCAAGGTGGATTTGCCAATCCCCGGGTCGCCGCTTAATAGCACAAGCGAGCCTTTGACAATCCCGCCGCCGAGCACGCGGTTGAGCTCCCGAAGCCCGGTGTCAAATCGGTGTTCCGTGTCGGCGCTGATTTCCTGCAGCTTTTGAACCGAAGCGCGATTGGCATAAGAAGAAAGTGCGCGCTTTTTGGCACTTCCCGTTTCCACCGTGCGCAGTTCTTCCTCCATTGTATTCCATTCCTGGCACGCCGGGCACTGCCCATACCATTTTGAGGTTTCGTGCCCGCAGGCTGAACAAACATAAACCGTTTTTGTTTTTGATGCCATTTTTCTCAAACCTTTATTATAAATTCATATAATTTAAAATGCCCGCCGCAACGGCAAAAGCCATTTGCTTTTGGTATTTTTCATCTTTTAAAAGCGCCGTGTCCTGCCGGTTCGACAAAAAACCGCACTCCACAAGCACCGCCGTTTGCTTCGCGTAATACAACAAATATATAGAGCTTCCGGATTTCTTAATTTCCCGCGTGTTATCCGGCTGTAAAAGGCTTACAACGGATTGTTGAATACAATTTGCAAGCGCGGGGCTTGACGATGTATTCGGCGAATAAAAGACCTGTGTGCCGCGCTGAGAGCTGTCCGTGTATTTGTTTTGATGAATACTGACAAACAGTGCGCCAGGGTAACTTTCCATAATCTTCATACGGTTATGAATATCAGAGACCTTTTTCTCGCGAATGGTTTTTGCCGTTTCGTTGTGAATAGAATCTTCATTTGTTCGCGTCATCACGGTTTCTACGCCGAAGGCACGAAGTTGTTGTTCCAGCGCTTTCGCAATTTGTAAATTCAGCGTTTCTTCTTCCGTGCCGTCATAAGCAACAGCGCCGCCGTCCGCCCCGCCGTGACCGGCATCAATAATGACAATCGGCTTTTCCGTTGATTTTTCGGGGACGGTCGCAAGTTGTGTTGTGTGCACGGTAAACGCAAAAAATGACAGGCAAACCGCAAAAATAAATACCGCGCAAAATACACGAAAGCTCGCCTTTTTCTTCATGTTACCACCCCACCAAAATATATGTGGCGGCAACTGTAATTATTATAGAGCATATCGCTTCGCAAGGCAAGAAAAAAAGCACACCGGTTACCCGATGTGCTTTCAATAAACTTTGCTTATTTCATCATGCTGGCAACTTCAGCCGCAAAGTCGTCTTCTCTCTTTTCGAGACCTTCGCCCTTTGCATAGCGAATGAAGCCGGTAACTTTGATGTCAGCGCCGAGTTCTTTCGCAACAGACGCAACGTATTTCGCAACATTCATATCACCGTCTTTCACGAAAGCCTGGTCAAGCAAGCAGTTTTCTTTGAAATATTTGACGATTTTGCCGTCGACAATCTTTGCAAGAACCTGTTCCGGTTTGCCGGCCATTTTCGGGTCTTCCGCAAGCTGTGCTTTGGTGATTTCTTTTTCGTGCGCCAAAACATCAGCCGGGACACTGGCTTCGTCCAAATAAGCCGGGCTCATAGCCGCAATCTGCATCGCAACGTCTTTGCCCATCACTTTGAACGCGTCGGTAGCAGCAGTTTTGTCGTCTGTGTCAAACATGACCAAAACGCCGACGGAGCCGCCGCCGTGAATGTAGCTTGTGGTAATGCCTTCGACTCTTTCAAAACGGCGAATTTTCATGTTTTCACCGATGGAAAGAACCATGTCCTGCAGGTTTTCCTGAACGGTTCTTGTGTCACCTGCAAGCGGCTTTGCAAGAAGCTCGTCCACGTCTGCCGGATTGGTATCCGCAATCGTCTTGGCAACCGCGGTAACATAGTTTACGAATTTTTCGTTCTTCGCAACGAAGTCGGTTTCGGAGTTAACTTCAACCAAAACGCTGACTTTCTTTGCTTCGTCAGTATAAGCAAGAACAATACCTTCCGCAGCGATTCTGCCGGCTTTCTTAGCGGAAGCGGCAAGACCTTTTTCACGAAGTACGTCAATTGCGCGATCCATATCGCCGTCTGCTTCGGTCAGAGCTTTTTTGCAGTCCATCATACCAACGCCGGTTTTTTCACGCAGCGCTTTAACATCAGCAGCAGTAAATGCCATGAGAATTCCTCCTAAAAAGTAAAATATAAATTATGGAAAAGGAAGCCCGCGCTTTGTGGTGCGGGCTTTTTGTGTTTCTTATTCAGCGGCTTCTGCGGGAACTTCTTCCTGCGCTTCTTCAGCGGCAGCGCCCTGCATGCCCTGGCGGCCTTCGATAACCGCGTCTGCCATAGCGCCGGCAATCAGCTTAACGGCACGGATCGCGTCGTCGTTACCGGGGATGACATAGTCAATTTCATCGGGGTCGCAGTTGGTGTCGACAATTGCGATAATCGGAATACCGAGTTTCTTCGCTTCTGCAACCGCGATTCTTTCCTTGCGGGGGTCAACAATGAACATAGCAGCGGGCTGTTTTTTCATTTCGGTGATACCGCCCATGTATTTTTCCAGCTTTTCGATTTCAAGGTCAAGCTTAGCGGCTTCTTTCTTAGTAAGCAAATCGAAAGTGCCGTCTTCTTTCATCGCTTTCAGCTGGCCGAGTCTCTTAATTCTTCTTTTAATGGTAACGAAGTTGGTCAACATACCGCCGAGCCAACGCGCGTTGACATACGGCATACCGCAGCGGGCAGCTTCTTCCTTAATGGATTCCTGTGCCTGCTTTTTGGTACCGACAAACAAAACTTCTTCGCCTTCCGCAGCGAGATCACGGACAAACATATAAGCTTCTTCGAGCTTTTTGACCGTTTTCTGAAGGTCGATGATGTAGATACCGTTTCTTTCGGTGAAGATGTACTCCGCCATTTTGGGGTTCCATCTTCTGGTCTGGTGACCGAAGTGAACGCCTGCTTCGAGCAGTTGTTTCATGGATACGACTGACATAATTTTTTCCTCCTTATTTTTGCCTCCGCACAGTTCAACTTAACGGCAAGACACCGAAATGCAATTTTGCCGTAATCCCCGTGCGTGTGAATTGCGAAAGCATTATAGCATCAAACCTTAGATTTTGCAAGTGTTTTTTCAGGAATCACCGAATATTTTTTTCTGCATTTCAAAAAGTTTGGCTTTGCGCGCTTTGGTTTTCTCTTTGTCAGTTTTGTACATGCCGTCTTCTCGTAAAATAACAACATCTCCCTCTTTGACTGTATCGGGAAAAAGAGACAACGACACGTCCGAATGAGACTTATCCATTGCTTCTAAAACGACGATATTATTTTCAATCCGGTCCACAATCCAAAACGCCGCCATATTATCGCTCCGTTTCCACAGAAATTTCGTGTCCGTCGCTGTGCACGGTAATCGTGCCGTTCAAATCCGTGCGGCGGTAGTCAATTCCCATACTGTCAAGTCTTTTTAAAATCGTTTGGCTCGGAAAATTATAGGAATTGTTTTCGCCGCAGGAAATGACAGCGAATTTCGGCGAAACCGCCTGCAAATAAGTTTCAGTTGAAGAAGTTGTGCTGCCGTGGTGCCCGAGTTTAATCACGTCGGCGCGCACATCTAATCCCAAATCTAAAATTGCCTGTTCAGACTTCTTTTCAGCGTCGCCTTGGAACAAAAATGCCGTTTCGCCGTAAACCGCGCGAACCACAACCGAAGTGTCGTTGAGTTCTTTATAATATGCGTTCGGCGCAAGAACAGTAAATCGGAATTCTGGCAACTGGTAGGTGTTTCCCGGCGCGGCGGCGATTACTCTGCCTTGAAAGTCGGAAAGCGCCGTCAAAACATCTTCATATACTGTCGAAGTTGGCATATTTTCTTCGGTGTATTTGGGCAGAATTACATTTTCAACCGTATAATTTTCAAGCACTTCATCCGCACTGCCGATATGGTCCGCGTGCGCGTGGGACAAAATAAAATACTGAATGGTTTTGACTTCTTTGGATTTTAAAAGCGCGTCAATCGTAGGAAACGCATCGACATCGCCTGCGTCAATTAAGACCGCGCTGTCGCCGCAAAGAATCAGTTCACAGTCCGCCTGACCGACATCTAAGTAATAGACAGAAAAGGAACTCCCCTCTTGTGTTCCGACTTCGGAAATATCGCCGGACGAAGCCGCGCCGAAAAGCTCGCTCCAAGACGGCAGTCCGGCTTCGGGCACAAAGGTTATGAGCAGCGACAAGACAAGAACGATAACGGCGGCAAGCGCGCCGGTAATTTTCAGCGGGCGTTTTCGGTTACCGTTTTTTCGGCTGGCCATGCTTTTGTCCTCCGTTTTTTCTGTAAGTCGGCTTTTTAGAATTGTTATTCTTTCCGTTTGCCTGCGCTTGCGGGTGCAATGGACGAATGAGACAATTCGGACCTGTACCGATTAAATCTGAACGCCCCGCCTTTTTCAGCGCTTCTTCAACCAAGGCGTGGTTTTTCGGCACAAAATATTGCATTAAGGCACGTTGCAGAGCTTTTTCGTGTGGTGATTTTGCCACATATACGGATTTCAGCGTATAGGGGTCAAGCTCGGTGTAAAACATCGCGGTTGAAATCGTCCCCGGTGTTGGGTAAAAATCCTGCACCTGTTCCGGATGCAGATGCTCTTTTTTGATAAACAGCGCCAGTTCCACCGCGTCTTTAAGTGTCGCGCCCGGATGAGACGACATTAAATAAGGCACAAGATATTGCTCTTTGCCGATGGATTTTGTATAAGAAAAATACTTTTTGGCAAAGGTCAAATAGGCTTCAATGTGCGGCTTGCCCATTTCGTCAAGCACTGCGGCGGAGCAATGCTCAGGTGCAACTTTCAACTGCCCGCTGACGTGATATTTTACAAGCTCGCGAAAAAATTCGTCGTCTTTGTCTTTGAGCATATAGTCGTAACGAATCCCGGAACGGATAAACACCTTTTTCACTTGAGGCAGTGTGCGAACACTTCGTAAAATATCCAAATATTCCGTGTGGTCAGCTTTTAAAGCCGGGCACGGCGTCGGCGCTAAGCATTTTTTGCCTTTGCAAAGGCCGGCGCTTTCTTGCTTTTGACACGACGGGAAACGGAAGTTGGCGGTAGGGCCGCCGATATCGTGAATATAGCCTTTAAAATCCGGCATTTTGGTAATGCGCTTGGCTTCCGCTATGACAGATTCTTTGCTGCGGGAAGTTATGTAACGCCCCTGATGAAAGGCAAGTGAACAGAAATTGCACGCGCCGAAGCACCCGCGGTTGTGCGTAATCGAAAAACGTACTTCTTCAATGCCGGGCACGCCGCCGTCTTTTTCATAACTCGGGTGGTAATCGCGGCAATACGGCAATGAATACACCCAGTCGAGTTCGTCCGTATTGAGAGGCGGCATCGGTGGGTTTTGCACAAGCATTTTGTTTCCATGGCGCTGCCGAAGCATTTTACCGCGGATATGGTCTTGCTCATCTTGTTCTATGCGGCAGGAAATCGCGTATTCCCGTTTGGATTTCAATACATTTTCATAAGACGGGCATTCCGTGCAGTAAGGCGTTTCGGTGACCGGCACGGCGTAGCAGGTGCCCAAAATGTCGTGCATTTCCCGGATATCCTCGCCCGCGTTTAAACGGTCGGCAATTTCAATTGTCTGTTTTTCACCCATACCGTAGGAAATGAGGTCCGCACCGGAATCGAACAAAATCGACGGGCGAATGCGGTCGTCCCAATAGTCATAATGCGCAAAACGGCGCAGAGAAGCCTCTAAGCCGCCGACAATGATCGGCACGTCGCCGTACGCTTCCCGAATTTTTTTGCAATAGACAATAACGGCGCGGTCCGGGCGAAGGCCGATTTTTCCGCCGGGTGAATAAGCGTCCGTTCTGCGACGTTTTTTGGCAACTGAATAATGCGCAACCATGGAATCAATGTTCCCGGAAGAAACAAAAAAGCCGAGCCGGGGTCTTCCGAAGCGCATAAAATCACGCGTGCTGTCCCAGCGCGGCTGAGACAGCACAACAACCTTATATCCTTTTGCTTCTAAAACACGAGTGATAATTGCCGCGCCGAAGCTCGGGTGATCGACATAAGCGTCACCCGAAACATAGACAAAATCCGGCTGTTCCCAGCCTCTTTCATGCATTTCTTCGCGCGATACGGGTAAAAATGTTTGTGTCATATCTGTTCCTCGGCGTTTGAAGCCGGCTCGTCCGCAGTTTCCGTATAGTCGTGGGACGCGCCGCCTTGCGCCAACGCATTCATTTCATACCATTGCTGTTTGGAAATCAGAACTTTACGCGGTTTACTGCCCTCATAAGGCCCGATAATCCCGCGTTCTTCCAAATTATCAATAATTCGTGCGGCGCGCGCATAGCCGAGTTTTAACTTGCGTTGTAAAAGCGTAGTTGACGCCATTTGCGCATCCACGACCACTTCAATCGCTTTTGGAATCATCTCGTCCGCCTCGCCGTCACTGCTGTCATCCGACGAAGCAGCACCGCCGTTCTTTTTCTTATCCATAGCGGCTTGGCGTTCAATTTCCTGCATGACTTCGTCGTCATAAGAAGAGGTTTCTTCCTTTTTAATGAAATCGACGACAGATTCCACTTCTTTGTCGGAAAGGTAACAGCCTTGAATACGAATCGGCTTTGCAATGCCGACCGGGTAAAACAGCATATCGCCGTTGCCGAGCAGTTTTTCAGCCCCTGCCGCGTCAATAATTGTGCGAGAGTCGATTTGGGAGGAAACTTTCAACGAAATTCGGCTCGGAATATTTGCTTTGATAAGGCCGGTGATAACGTCAACTGACGGACGTTGTGTCGCAATGACCAAATGCATACCGGCGGCACGCGCCATTTGTGCGAGACGGCAAATGGAATCTTCGACCTCGTGGGGCGCCGCCATCATCAAGTCGGAAAGCTCATCAATGAAAATGACAATCTGCGGCATTTTCTTTTGCCCGATGCTGTCACAAATGCTGTTGTAACCACTGATGTCACGCACATTGTTGTCGGAAAATGTCTTGTAGCGCGTCAGCATTTCCGTGACCGCCCACGCGAGTGCGCCGGAAGCTTTTCTCGGGTCGGAAACGACCGGCACGATTAAGTGCGGAATACCGTTGTAAACGGTAAATTCAACCTGTTTCGGATCAATCATCAAAAGTTTGACTTCGTCGGGCGTTGCATTGTAAAGAATGCTGACAATCATCGAATTCAAGCAAACCGATTTACCGGAACCGGTTGTACCGGCGACAAGCAAGTGCGGCATTTTAGCAAGGTCCGCGTAAGTGCAGTTGCCGGCAATGTCTTTGCCGAGCGCGACAAACAGCTTGGATTTTGCGGCTCTGTATTGCTCAGTATCGACAATTTCCCGAAGCGTTACGGTTGCGCGGTTGCGGTTCGGTACTTCTATGCCGACCGCGGCTTTGTTCGGAATCGGCGCTTCAATACGGATTCCGCCGGCGGCAAGGTTCAGCGCAATATCGTCCGCAAGGTTTGTAATCCGGCTGATTTTCACGCCGGCCGCGGGCTGAATTTCATAACGTGTGACAGACGGGCCGCGGCAAATATCCACAATCCGGGTTTCCACGCCGAAACTTTTCAGCGTGTCGACCAGTTTCGTCGCATTGGTCTTCAACTCATCTTCATATTTTAAGTTACGGTTGTTTTTCGGCGCGGCAAGACACGAAAGCGGCGGTTTTTCATAAGTCTTAACCGGTTCGCTTTCGGAATCGGAAGCCGGATTTTCTTCGCTCACCTTTTCCACAGGCTTGTCCATTTCGTCTTTGCCGAATTTCTGGGCGGAAATCGGAATAATGCCGTCCGCCGGAACGGCTTGCGGCTGCGGATTCGTCTGTTCGGAATATTTTTGAATAATATCGTCTAAAAGCACGGGCTTTTTCCCCGCCGGGGCTTCGGAAAACGGCAGCAATGTATCTTCGTCTTCCAAAGGCTCTTCCTCGTCCTTTGCTTTTTTCTTTCTACGTTTCGAAGGCGCTTTCTCTTCCGCTTCAAGCTCCGATTCTTCCGTTTCTACAGGCTCTGGACCTAAATCCACGTCTACGTTATAACGGTCACGGGCTTTCGCAACCTGTTCCCACTTTTCCTCACGGTATTCATTGACCTTTTGCACGGGCTTTGCGACGCCTTTAAACAGCCGCACGAGCGTCATCCCGGTCATCAGCATCACACAAAGGAAAATCAGAATTAAAACGATTGCAATCGCCGCGGCTTTCCCGCTGCCGGTTGCCAGCAAAATAAGCCCGCCAAAAATCGCACCGATTGCACCGCTGCCTAAATATGACCCATCATAACGGAACACATTGTAGGCGTCGCGGATATTTTCAAAATAATCCACTTGCCCTTCAAATTTGAAAATATGTATTGCGCTGCAAATCAGCACAATCAGCGCAATCGCTTCACCTATTTTATAACCAACCTTGGTAGTGGCCTTGTCAAGCGTTGCCATTACCGCGACATAAATTAGCAAAAGCGGAATGACAAACGAGCAAAAGCCGAAAAGCCCGAATAAGAAGTCGCGCAAGCCGCCCCAAATACCGCCTGCGGGAATAAAGGTTAAGCAAAGGAAAAACAAAGCCACACAAAACAAAATGACCGCTGCCACCTGCTTACGTGCGGCGGCGCGTTCGGCATTTCTCTGCGGTGCAGGGCGTTCTTTCCCCTGCGGCGTTTTTCTTTGCTGTGATTTTGGTTTAGATGTACCGGCCATCAGTTTCCCTCCGAAGAATTTGCTTTTTCATTTTCGAGTTTTTTATGGGTAATCATTTGATATAAGCATTCCAAAGCGTCCGAGAGCCCGCCCAGGTGGTCAATCATGCCCTCTTCGACCGCTCTTTTGCCGTCCAGCACCGTGCCGACATCGGTTGCAAGTTCACCGGTTGCCAGCATATATTCGCGGAATTTTTCCGGCGGCATGGAACAGTTACGCGCAATAAAATCGACTATTCGTTCCTGCATTTTTTGAAAATAAGCAAACGTTTGCGGCACACCGAGCACAAGCCCGTTCATGCGCACCGGGTGTATGGTCATTGTCGCAGAAGGCACAATAAACGACTGTTTCGCAGAAACCGCCAGCGGAACACCTATCGAATGCCCGCCGCCGAGAACGAGGGAAACCGTCGGCGTTTGCATCCCGCTTATCAGCTCTGCAATCGCAAGCCCCGCTTCAATATCCCCGCCTACTGTGTTAAGAATGAAAATTAAGCCCTCGATTTCCGAGCTTTCTTCAATGGCGACAAGCTGCGGAATGACGTGCTCATATTTCGTCGTTTTATTTTGTGCAGGCAAAATATAATGCCCTTCGATTTGCCCGATAATGGTCAGGCAATGAATCAAATGCCCGTCTTTTTCAACGGTAATCGAACCGGTTTCGACAATTTGCCGAATGGAAGAATCCATCGGCTCGTTTTCTTCCTCTGCGGGCATTTGAGCGTCCGCCAAATATTGGTTCCGACAAAATATCGTCTGAAATGCGCTTTGTTGATTTTGTTTTTTCATAAAAGCACCTCCGTTTTCCACGATTTAGTATGTACCGCGGAAGCAGCAATTATGAAGTACAAAATATTGTAGCACAAAGAAAGGAAAATGGCAATATTTGTTTCCATTCTGTAAACTATATAATATTTACAAATTTAATTATTGATAATTCATTGACAAAGATAAATTATGGTATTAAAATAACCTCGTAACTTTGTTAAAAAATTGAAAAAGTAAGGAGATTACAAGAAAAATGGGACTTACTGTTGCACAGAAACTCATTAAAAGCCATTTGGTTTCCGGCGATATGACCGTTGGCAGCGAAGTCGGCTTAAAAATCGACCAAACGCTGACCCAGGACGCCACCGGCACCATGGCGTATTTGGAATTTGAAGCGATGGGCGTGCCGCGCGTGCGTACCGAGCTTTCCGTGGCGTATATCGACCACAACACCCTGCAAACCGGCTTTGAAAACGCCGACGACCATCGTTTTATTCAGTCGGTCGCCAAAAAAAGAGGCATTCGCTTCTCCCGCCCCGGTAACGGCATCTGCCACCAGGTGCATTTGGAGCGTTTCGGCAAACCCGGCAAAACCCTGATCGGTTCCGACAGCCACACCCCGACCGGCGGCGGCATCGGTATGCTCGCGATGGGCGCAGGCGGTTTGGACGTTGCAGTTGCCATGGGCGGCGGTACATATTACATCACCATGCCGAAAATTGTTAACGTCCATTTGACCGGCAAATTAAACCCCTATGTTGCGGCAAAAGACGTTATCTTGGAAGTTTTGCGGAGAATGACCGTAAAAGGCGGCGTCGGTAAAATTATTGAATACACCGGCGAAGGTGTCAAGACGCTTTCCGTCCCCGAGCGCGCTACCATCACCAACATGGGCGCGGAACTGGGCGCAACAACTTCCGTTTTCCCGTCAGATGAAATTACAAAGGCTTTCTTAACGGCGCAATCCCGCCCGGAAGATTGGATTGAACTGAAAGCGGACGACGACGCCATATATGACGAAACGATTGAAATTGACCTTTCTTCGCTTGCGCCGATGGCGGCAATGCCGCACATGCCCGACCGCGTGAAAGACGTCACCGAAATCGGTAAAATTAAGGTGGACCAGGTCTGCATCGGTTCCTGCACCAACTCTTCTTTAATGGACATGCTGAAGGTCGCTGCCATTTTGAAAGGCAAAACCGTCTGCCCGACCGTCAGTCTTTCGATTGCCCCCGGCTCGAAACAAGTGCTTAATATGTTAGCGCAAAACGGCGCGCTGTCGGATATGATTGACGCCGGTGCGAGAATTCTTGAAAGCGCCTGCGGCCCCTGCATCGGCATGGGCCAATCCCCGAACTCCGGCGGCATTTCGCTTCGTACGTTCAACCGTAACTTTGAAGGTCGTTCCGGCACAGCGGACGCAGGGATTTACCTTGTCAGCCCCGAAGTCGCAGCGTATTCCGCACTGACCGGCGTGCTTTCCGACCCGCGGGAACTCGGCGAGCCGCTGCACATTGAAATGCCCGAAAAATTCGTGGTCAACGACAATATGATTGAAATGCCCGCGTCGCCCGAAGAAGCGGACAAGGTTGAAGTCCTTTACGGGCCGAACATCAAACCGTTCCCGACCACCGAAAAACTGCCTGAAAACATTACGGCAAAAGCAATTTTGAAAGTCGGCGACGACATTACAACCGACCACATTATGCCGGCGGGCGCTAAAATCCTGCCGTATCGTTCGAATATCCCCTACCTTTCGCAGTTCTGCTTCGCAGTTTGCGACAAGACGTTTGCCGAGCGCTGCAAAGCCGAAGGCAAAGGTATTATCATCGGCGGCGCAAACTACGGTCAAGGCTCTTCACGTGAACACGCGGCACTTGTTCCGCTGTATCTCGGCATTAAGGCAGTTATCACCAAATCTTTTGCCAGAATCCATTGCGCAAACCTGATTAACGCCGGTATTCTGCCGTTGAACTTTGAAAACGAAGCGGATTACGACAAGATTTCCCAAGGCGACGAGTTAAGCCTTCCGAACATCAAGGAAGAAATCGAAGCCGGCAAACCGGTCGTGCTCAAAAATCTGACAACCGGCGAATCTTACGAATTGAAATATGATTTGTCGAAGCGCCAGAAAGATATTATTCTTGCCGGCGGTCTGCTCAATTACACAAGAGAATCTTTATAATACGGAGGCTACCCCATGACCGAAGAAAATTTGCAAGCAGCAGTCAAAAAGTTTGAAGAACTTGTCCGCGAGCAGTCCGCCCGTTCGGATAAGATTAAAGCCGAAAAAGAGTTTTTAGATTTTGATAAGCTCGACAAAATCATTATCGGTGTTTGCGGCGGTGACGGCATCGGCCCGATCATCACAAAAGAGTCTGCAAGAGTACTCGAATACATGCTGGCGGACGACGTGCGCGCTGGCAAAATTGAATTCCGCAACATTGACGGCTTAACGATTGAAAACCGTGTTGCGGCAAATAAAGCGATTCCGGACGATGTTTTGGAAGAACTCAAAGCCTGCCACGTAATTTTGAAAGGTCCGACCACGACCCCGCAGGCCGGCGATCCGTGGCCGAACATCGAAAGTGCCAACGTCGCGATGCGTAAAGCGCTCGACTTGTTCGCGAATGTCCGCCCGGTAAAAGTGAAAGAACAAGGCATTGACTGGACGTTCTTCCGCGAGAATACCGAAGGTGCTTACGCAGTCGGCTCCAAGGGCGTCAACGTTGACGACGACCTTGCCATTGACTTTGTTGTCACAACGAGCGAAGGCACAGAACGTATTGCGCGCCTTGCCTATGAATATGCACGCAAGAACGGCAAAGACCGCGTTTCGATTATCAACAAAGCAAACGTCATTAAAACCACCGACGGCAAATTCCTGCGCATCTGCAAGAAAGTCGGCGAAGAATATCCCGACATTACAACCGACGAGTGGTATATTGACATCACCACCGCTAAATTGATTGATGAAAAACGCCGCAGAGATTTCAAAGTGTTCATTCTTCCGAACCTTTACGGCGACATCATCACCGACGAAGCGGCGGAATTCCAAGGCGGCGTCGGCACAGCCGGCAGCGCAAACCTCGGCAAACGTTACGCTATGTTCGAAGCCATTCACGGGTCTGCGCCGCGCATGATTCGCGAGGGCCGTGGTCAATACGCTGATCCCTGCTCGATGCTTCGTGCAAGCGTTATGCTCCTTTCCCACATCGGCAAACAGAAAGAAGCTGACCTTTTGGAACGCGCTTTGGATATTTGTATGTTCGAAGAGAAAAAACTCCAGATTACAGGCCGCGAGGACGGCGCAACCTGCAGCGCTTTCGGAGATTATGTGATGGAAACCGTCCGCAAGCTTTCCGAATGAGGTGATTTAGATGCCTAAAAGCGATGTTTCGCTTTCCGTGATTAAGCGGCTGCCGAGATATTACCGTTTTCTCGGTGAAATCAAAAAAGCAGGCGTTCAGCGCATTTCCAGCGGTGAACTTTCCAAACGCATGGGCTTTACAGCTTCACAAATCCGCCAGGATTTAAATTGCTTCGGCGGATTCGGTCAACAAGGCTACGGCTATAACGTGGAACAGCTTTACGGCGAAATCGGCAAAATCCTCGGCGTGGATAAAAAAGCAAAAACCATTCTTATCGGTGCGGGCAATTTAGGCAGAGCTGTTGCTTCGCACATGTCCTTTGAGGAGCGCGGCTTTAACCTGATTGGTATTTTTGACCGCAACGAAGCGCTTGCCGGTCAGCTTGTCCGCAATCTTCCGATTCGTCACATTGACGGCTTATATGATTTTTGCCGCGACAACAACCCGACGGTCGCCGTGCTTTGCATTCCGAGCGAAAGTGCACAGGAAATCACCGACGAGCTTGTGAAACTCGGCGTAAAAGGATTTTGGAATTTCAGCCATTACGACATTGCCTCCCACCACCCGGAGGTGGCAGTTGAAAACGTGCATCTTTCCGACAGCTTAATGACGCTGAGTTATCACATCAACAATTTAAAATAACAAAATAAAAGCCCGGTCGTTTGACCGGGACTTTTTTTATATCTTGTTATTGCTTTATGCGTTCTTCTAAAAGCACAGTGAGTGCTTTATCAAAAGATTCATCTTGCTGCTTGGTACGTTTTTTCGGACCTTTCATTCTGCCGCCGGCACGTCTAACTTTTTTATGAATATGGCGGCTTAAAAGCAGCTCGTCCATATTTTTTTCCGAATAAATTAGCCCGTTTTGATTTATAGTCGTGGCATTTTTCGCAAGGCACATGGCGGCAAGGCCGTAGTCTTGTGTAACCACAATGTCGCCGGCGTCTAAAAGATTGACAATTCGAAAATCTGCGCTGTCCGCGCCTTGTGAGACGGTGATAATTTCCGCAGGAACATTAGAAAACGTGTGTGCCGTGTCGCAAACAAGCACACAGCGCACACCGTATTTTTCAGCGGTTTTGACGGCAAGCGCTACGACCGGGCACCCGTCTGCGTCAATCACAAGCTTCATAAATCCTCCAAAAGAAAAAGACCACCTAGATGGTCTTTTTTGCTTTTATTTTTCCGCAGTCTCTTCTTGAGACGTGAGCATAGCGTTCATTTTGGAAAGGCAATTTTTGCAAATCTTCATGCCGCAGTATTCAATGGTGTCGTCTGCGCTGTCGCAAAAAATACACGCGGGTACATATTTCTTTAAAATAACGCTGTCGGCTTCGGTGTAAAATTCAACATAGCTTTTGTCGTCAATCAAGTGCAAAAGTTTGCGAATTTCCATCGGCAAAACGATTCTGCCCATCTTATCTAATCCACGAACAATACCGGTCGATTTCATAATTACACCCCACAAGTTATTGTGTATATTCCAGTCAAAGAATAGCATATTTTGACAGTTTTGTCAATATCATGCATATTTGACAATTTTCACAAATATTTTGTTGTGGTGATTTTTATGATGAATTACTTATGGCCGACGCTTATTTTGTTTTCCATTGTATATGCGTTTCTGACGCAAACCACGACCGCCGTTTCCGATGCGGTTTTTTCTTCCTTGGAAAACGCCGTCACTTTGACGCTGAAAATGCTTGGGATGCTTTGCTTTTGGAGCGGCATGATGCAGCTCGCGGAAAAAAGCGGGCTGACAGAAAAAATTGCCCGTGCGCTCTCCCCGCTTCTGCGCCGTCTTTTTCCCGAAATCAAAAACGACAAAGACGCGCAAAGCGCAATTTCCATGAATATCACCGCAAACTTGTTCGGCATCGGCAATGCCGCAACGCCGCTTGGAATTGAAGCCATGAAACGGCTGAAAAAGCACGCACCAACAAGCGACACGGCAAGCAACGCGATGGTGCTGTTCGTCGTATTAAACACCGCGAGTATTAAGCTGATACCGACCACGGTCGCCATGCTTCGACATGACGCGGGCTCCGCCGCACCGATGGAAATTTTACCTGTCTCTTTATTGGTTTCCTTTGCCTCCTGCACTGCGGCAATTGTCGCTGCAAAGCTTTTAGAAAGGAGAAGCAATGGATAAACTCGGCACCTATGCGCTTCTTTTCTTCATTGCAGGCATTTTCATTTTCGCGCTTATTCGCCGTGTACCTGTGTTTGACACCTTTTTAAACGGCGCTAAAAGCGGAATAGAAACCGCTGTGCGGCTTTTGCCCGCTTTAACGGCACTTCTTTTTTCGGTCGGGTTGCTGACCGCAAGCGGATTGCCCGATGCGCTTGCAAAGCTATTGTCTCCCCTGCTGCAAAAAATAGGCTTTCCGCCCGAGGTCCTGCCGCTTTGCCTGTTAAGCCCGTTTTCGGGCAGCGGGTCATTAAGCGCATTTCAAACTATTTTAGAAACTTACGGTCCGGATTCCGCAATCGGACGAACTGCCTCCATTATTGCCGGGTCAACGGAAACCACGTTTTATGCTATAACAGTCTATTACGGCGCGGTAGGTATCAAAAAAACACGGCACACATTAGCTGCTGCCATGTGTGCCGATTTCACAAGCTTTTTGCTTGCCGGAGTGTTGGTCCGCTTATTTTTCGATTAAGGAAACGCCCGTCATTTCTTTCGGTTGTTCAAGCCCCATAATGTCGAGCATCGTCGGGGACAAATCGCAAAGTCTGCCGCCCTCTTTTTTGAGCGTGCATTTTTTGCCGACAACAACCAGCGGAACCGGGTTGGTGGTATGCGCCGTAAACGGAGAACCGTCGGCTGCATACATTTGGTCTGCGTTGCCGTGGTCCGCGGTAATTAACAGAACGCCTTCCATTTTCTTAACCGCGTCCGCAACTCTGCCGACACAAGTGTCAACCGTTTCCACGGCTTTTACCGCAGCGTCAAAAACACCGGTGTGACCGACCATGTCGCAGTTTGCGAAATTCAAAATCACAACGTCATATTTACCAGACAAAATCTGCTCGCAAACCGCGTCGCAAACTTCGTAAGCGCTCATTTCCGGCTTTAAGTCAAATGTGGAAATCTTCGGAGAATCAATCAAAATACGATCTTCGCCCGGATATACTTTTTCCTCGCCGCCGTTAAAGAAGAACGTGACGTGCGCATACTTCTGGGTTTCAGCAATACGGAGCTGCGTTTTGCCGAGTTTCGAAAGATATTCGCCCATGGTGTTCACAAGCGTTTCAGGTTTGAACGCGACTTCCACGTTCGGCATCTCTTCGTCATACTGGGTCATGCAGACATAGTAAAGCGGGAAAAATGCTTTTCTCTGGAATCCTGTGAAATCCGGGTCCACAAAAGTTCTGGTGATTTCACGCGCGCGGTCAGGGCGGAAGTTATAGAAGATAACGGAATCATTTTCCGCAATCGGTGCGCCGCCGGCACAAACGGTCGGAAGCACGAATTCATCGGTCAAGTGTTTACCGTCTTCGTCAATCGTTTCGTAAGACGCTTTAACCGCTTCAACCGGGTCTTCAGCCTGTACACCCTCACGATAAACCATTGCGGCATAAGCTTTTTGGACTCTGTCCCAAATGTTGTCGCGGTCCATTGCATAGAAACGACCCATAACGGTTGCAATTTTGCCGACGCCGATTTCCTTGCATTTGGCTTCAAGTTCTTCAAGGTATTTCACGCCGGAGGTCGGCGGAACGTCACGACCGTCCATTAAGCAGTGCACATATACCTTTTCAAGGCCGTTGCGTTTTGCAAGCTCTAAAAGCGCATACAAATGCGAATTATGGCTGTGCACGCCGCCGTCGGAAAGAAGACCGATTAAGTGCAGCGCGCTGTTATGCGCTTTGCAGTTCTTCACAGCGCCTAAAAACGCTTCGTTTTGGAAGAAATCGCCGTCCTGAATGGACTTTGTAATTCTTGTCAGTTCCTGATACACCACGCGGCCTGCGCCGATGTTGGTGTGACCGACTTCGCTGTTGCCCATTTGACCATCCGGCAGACCGACATCCAAGCCGGAAGCGCCGATATAGGTCATCGGGTTGTCTTTCATCAGCTCGTCAAGCCGCGGCGTTTTTGCCGCACGAATGGCATTACCGTAATCCGACGGATTATAGCCAAACCCGTCCATAATGCACAATACAACAGGTTTTTTCATAAAACTCACCTTATTTTTGATTATTTGGAAGCAGCCGCAACAATTTTTGCGAAATCGGGAGCCTTCAAAGAAGCGCCGCCGATAAGACCGCCGTCCACATTTTCTTTGGAAACCAGTTCGTCCGCGTTGCCGGCGTTCATGGAACCGCCGTACTGAATGGTGACGGACTGCGCAACGTCCTCGCCGTAGGCTTCCGCGATAGCGGCACGGACATAGCCGTTGCCTTCGTCTGCCTGGTCAGCGGTTGCGGTAACGCCGGTACCGATTGCCCAAACCGGCTCATAAGCAATGATGACGTTTTTGAGCTGTTCTTTCGTGACGTTTGTAAGCGCCATTTTGGTCTGGAATTTCAACAGAGTTTCGGTGTAGCCGAGTTCTCTCTGTTCCAGCGTTTCGCCGACGCAGATAATCGCTTTTAAACCTGCGTTCAGCGCAGCAAGCGCGCGAAGGTTGACGGTCTGGTCCGTCTCACCGAAATAGGTTCTTCTTTCGCTGTGGCCGACAACGACATATTCCACGCCGGCTTCTTTCAGCATTTCCGCAGAAACTTCACCGGTGTAAGCGCCGGAGCTCTTGAAGTGAACATTTTCCGCGCCAATCTTGATGTTGGAGCCTTTGGCAGCTTCAATTGCCGCCGGAATGTCGATAAACGGGACGCAGAGAACCACGTCGCACGCCGCGTCTTTCACGAGGGGTTTCATTTCCTCAATCAAAGCCTTGGCTTCGCTCGGGGTTTTGTTCATTTTCCAGTTGCCTGCAATAACAGCTTTACGAAGTGCTTTATTCATAAGTTTTACTCCTTTACAGTTTTACAGGTGAGTAAAGAAAGAACCCATACTCACCTGCAAAATTTTAATTATTTCTTGTCGTTGAGCGCTGCAATACCGGGAAGCTCTTTGCCTTCCAGGAATTCCAAAGAAGCGCCGCCGCCGGTGGAGATGTGGGACATCTTATCGGCAAAGCCGAGCTTCTGAATTGCAGCAGCGGAGTCACCGCCGCCGATGATGGAAATTGCACCGCTGTCTGCAATCGCTTTCGCAACTGCGATTGTACCGGCTGCGAAGTTATCCCATTCGGAAACGCCCATCGGGCCGTTCCAAATAACGGTGCCGGCGCCCTGAACCGCGTCCGCAAACATCTTCTGCGTCTTCGGACCGATGTCAAGACCCATCCAGCCGTCCGGGATTTCGTCGGAATCCACAACCATGGATTCGGTATCGGGTTTATATTCCTTACCGACTTTGTTGTCGACCGGAATTAAGAATTTAACGCCTTTGTCTTTGGCTTTCTGCATCATTTCAGCAGCAAGCTCGACTTTATCGGCTTCCAGAAGGGAATCACCGATTTTGTGGCCGAGGGCTTTCATAAAGGTATAAGCCATGCCGCCGCCGATGATCAGCGTGTCGCACTTGTCAATCAAGTTGGTGATAACACCGATTTTATCGGAAACTTTCGCGCCGCCGAGAATCGCCACAAGCGGTCTCTTCGGATTTTCAAGCGCGCCGCCGATAAATTTGATTTCTTTCTGAATCAAATAGCCGCAAGCCGCGGGCAGGAACTGCGCAACACCGGCTGTGGAGGAATGCGCTCTGTGTGCGGAACCGAACGCGTCGTTGACATAAAGGTCAGCAAGCGCCGCAAATTTCTTGGACAGCTCCACGTCGTTCTTGGTTTCGCCCGGCTCAAAGCGGACGTTTTCAAGAAGCATAACTTCGCCGTCTTTCAAAGAAGCGGCAAGTTTCTGCGCACTTTCGCCGACAACGTCGTCTGCCATTTTAACTTCCTGGCCCAAAAGCTCAGAAAGACGGGCAGCAACCGGCTTCATGGAAAATTCGGGGTTTACTTCCCCTTTCGGTCTGCCGAGGTGAGAGCAAAGGATAACCTTTGCGCCGTTTTTAATCAAATACTGAATGGTGGGCAGAGAAGCAACGATTCTTTTATCGCTCGTAATTACGCCGTTCTCCATTTTGACGTTGAAGTCACAGCGAACAAGAACGCGTTTGCCCTTGACGTCGAGATCTTCCACAGTCATCTTGTTAAGTGCACTCATGAAATTCATCCTTTCAAAGATAAAATGATTATCAAATTTAACCTTGTTTATTTTATAACAATCTTCCTTTTTTTGCAAGACCTTGCGCAGACAAGCCACAAAAAATATTGGAATTTTTTTGTTTATTATGCACAAGCCGTTAAATGATATACACGCCTTTAATTTCGTCGATTCTGGAAAGCAGCATATTCTTAAGCGACTGCGGTTTTTTCACCTGCACCCTTGCGCCGAACTGCATCAGCCACGCGACAAGCCCCTCGTTGACAGCGATATCCGCCGAAACGCCGAACTTGTCCTCATTGACACGATAAACCCGGATATTTTCGCCGAATTTATCTAAGACCTGTTCAATTAAATCGTTTTTACAAATGAGTTCGACGTGCTCGGTATTGCCTGCGAACATATTAAAATGCTTTTTCGCATAGTCCGCTGAATCGAAGAAATTTTTATAAGGCGAAACTTCGGAAAACGGGCGGACGCGCTCGCCTTCCAAAATTTCCAGACGACGAATGCGGTCAAGGCGCAGAACCATCAGATTATCATATTTTTCATTGTTGCCGACCAAATAATAATGGTCGTCGGACCAAATCATGGCGTAGGGGCTTATCTTATGCCGCTTTTCTTCATACTCAACAGCATTTTGGTCACCGATTACCCGCCGGCGATAGGTAAGCTCCACCTGCCAACCGCTTTGAACCGCGCGGTTGAGTTTGTCGATATGATAATAAATCTCTTCATTGTTCGTTTTCGGCCGGTTTTCCACGTGCACCTGCTGTTTGATTTCCTGCGCCTGGCCGATGCTTAACAAATGCAATATCTTGTCCATCAGAAGTTGCGTTTTTTTCGGAGAGATAAAGTTTGCCGCCTGTACCGCGTCGCAAAGCAGCCGAATTTCTGCGCTCTCAAAATCACGGGAAGCGAGAAAATAACCGCTTTCGCTGCCTTTCGTGAATAGAATATCATATCCGAATTCCTTTAGCACGCTGATGTCGCTGTAAACCGACTTGCGCTCACAGGTTATCCCATGATTTTGTAGATATAATAGGATTTGCTCAATGTCGACCGGGTGATTTTCATCGCTTTTGGTGGTCAGCAAATCCAAAATATATAAAAGTTTTAGCTTTTGATTCGCCAAAAAAGCCCCTCCCCTATTTTTAAAGCTTTAATTGCGCATTGATGCGTTTGAGCATGTCTTCATCCATCTTCAAAACCGCACGGTCATAGGTGTAAATGCCGTTGACTTCATTTTCCACGTCGCTCAACTGCGTATAAACCGTGCCGCTCAAACCTTTTTTGATTAGCGGAATCACTTGTTTTTTGTGGAGTTTCTCGTAAGCTGCCGAAAGTTTTGCGAGACTCCCGAACATCAGATAGCCAAACGCCTTTTTCGGGTTCCACATATGCCCCGGCACCTTTTGCGAATATCCACCGTATTCGGTAATGACAAAAGCGCGGTTGTCAAGCTTGCGCATACGGATTGGCAAAATGTATTTGTGCATACTCTGAATATCGCCACCGCCCTGATCATACCAGCCACTGGCATGGTCAATCACGCGGCTTTGGTCTTTTTTACGGACGAGGTCGCAAATTTCAAGTGCATCAAACTGCCCCCATGCTTCATTAAACGGCACCCAGCAGTAAATGGAAACCGTGTTGTAAAGCTGGTCAATCATTTCGCAAAGTTCTTCTTTAAATTCTTCACGCCACGCGGGCTCTTCGCGGCTGAAAACTTTGTATTTATCATCTTTGATATGTAAAATCCCGATATTTGGCAACACACCGGCATAAAAATCACCGATATATTTGCCGCCGCTGACCATATCCTGCCAAACGAGCATGCCGAGTTTGTCACAATGATAATACCAGCGCGCAGGTTCCACTTTAATGTGCTTGCGAAGCATATTAAACCCGAGACGCTTCATTTCGCGAATGTCAAATATCATCGCTTCGTCGGTGGGCGGGGTAAGACCGCTGTCCGGCCAGTAGCCCTGGTCTAAAAGCCCGCGTTGAAAATAGGGTTTGTTGTTTAAAAACAGGCGTGTAATCCCTTTTTCATCCTTGGCAATGTTAAATTTCCGCATGCCGAAATAGCCGGTCACGCGGTCGCACTCAACGCCGTCTTTGAGAACAGTCAAGGTCACATCATAAAGATGCGGCATTTCCGGGCTCCAAAGTTTTGCGTTCGGCACGGGCACGTCCGCTTCTTGTGTAATCGCACCGTCAAAAACAAGTTCATTTCCGAAGCGGATTTGCAGTTGTAATTCAGTATTTTCCGCATCGGAAAGCGCGGTGCTTATATGAATCAGCTCTTTATCAATATCGGGTAAAAACCGCCAGTTTTCCACGTGGCATGGATTGACCGCTTCCAACCAAACCGTTTGCCAAATGCCGGAGGTCGCCGTATACCAAAAACCGTGCGTCTGGTTCACCTGTTTGCCGCGCTGTTGGTGCCCTTCTTCCGTCGGGTCAAACACGCAGACAACAAGCTCGTTTTCGCCGTCTTGAAGCAAATCTGTAATATCAAACGAAAATGCGCAATACCCGCCGGTGTGCTGACCTGCAAGTCGGTGGTTTACATACACCGTGCACTGCCAGTCCACAGCGCCGAAATGCAGAAGGATGCGCTTGCCCTGCATGTCCTGCGGGATAGTGAAAGCTTTTCGATACCAAAGCCGGTTTTCGGGCGAAAGCGGTTTCTCAACACCGGAAAGCAGTGATTCCACCGCAAAGGGCACCAAGATTTTACCGTCAAAATCGGTCACCCAATCCGTTTCTTTGGGCACGATTGCATAATCAAATATACCGTTCAGATTTAAAAAAGAGTCTCGAACCATTTGCGGGCGCGGATATTCCGGCAAGGGGCAATTTTTATCCACCTTGTCCGTCCAAACAGAACGCATCGACATGAACTTCCCTCCAAAATAATAGTCTGCTTTTATTTTATACTATGAAGCATTTTTTGTCTATTGAAATCCAAAAATTATTTTGCTATAATACCAATACATTTGCGGGTATGGTGGAATTGGCAGACACGCAAGATTTAGGATCTTGTGGGCAACCGTGCAGGTTCAAGTCCTGTTACCCGCACCAAAAAAAACAGTTCGTGCTTTTGCGCGGGCTGTTTTTTATATAGAACAACATAAATGTGAAAGCAAATTCACTTTTGAACGAAAATTGGCGAATAAAAAACCAAAAATTTGTTCGTTTAGTAAGTTGGATTTTGGTTTTTACAGTCCTACTATAATGTTTACTCAAAGATATTAAGGAGGAGTAGTTATGAATGGCGTTATCATCATTTTGATTGCAATCGTCGTTCTGCTCGGCGCTTATTTGATATACGGGCGCTGGCTCACCAAGAAATGGGGTATCGACCCCAAAGCAAAAACACCCGCTTACACAGAATACGACGGCGTGGACTATGTACCCGCTGAAAAGAGCGTTGTGTTTGGTCATATCATCGCAAAGTCATATCACTTTCGGACGGTCATTCAGTTGTCAAGGTACACGAGAGAAAATATCCCTCAAGGGGTAAGGATTTAGAAAGGCAAAAAATTAGCCAAAATTGAAAACTTTTTTATTTTTGTTAAAATTGCACAACAAAAAAGCCGTCACATAGACAGCACAAATTGCGGGAGGACATTTCATCCTCTCGCACAGTTTGCACTGAAACTATGTAACGGCTTAAACTTTAAGCTCTGATTGTCCGTATGTTGCTGACTGAGTATCGGACCATACTTTCTTCGGTCAGATAATATGTGTTGGCATAAAGCCAACAAGTAAAAAAATATGTGTTTCAGATTATATTGAGTTGTAGGGTAAATACATTATTTACCAATTTACTATTATAAAGAACGTTTGTTCACTTGTCAAGAACTTTTCCGAAAATCATAATCACTAGTAAACTAGTGGTTATGATTTCCTTTTCTTGCCCAACAGTCTGTCCAGCACATAGAGCAGATACCCCATGGCTATGTATATAACGGACATTACAATAATTATCAATATGCCTTTCCCCGTACCCAGCAAATCAAAATCCATAAAAGGATAGGGATAGCGGCTCGAAGTGCCGCCGAAACCGCTGAACATAAGGGGGCTTATCTCCGCGCGAACCACCGCAAAAATAAGGTATGCGATTGGTATTAAAGTCCATGTAAGAGGGTCAAAACTTTTAAAACTGCCTTTGGGCGTAAATAAAAGATAATCGAAAAACACCATTATGGGTACCACGGTGTGCACAAGTTGGTTGGATATTATAAGCATGGGGGATAAAATTCCGACGGTCTCCATATTTCCCGACAAAAGCAGATGATATGCAATTCCTGTAAGGGCAATGCACATAACCATGGCACCTTTCACCGCCGATTTTTCCGATTTCGGGCGAATAACCGTAAGGTAAGCAAAATACAAAAAGCATATGAAATTTGAAATCATTGTGTAATAGCAGGAAAGCATAATAAGATTATCTCTGTTTCCTGTTTTCGATATTGCGGCATACTGTAATATAATTCCAGCCTCGCAAAGAACAAGAAAAAGAAATCTGTAAATTGATTTGAATATGTTGTTTTTTATGTGCATTATTACTCCTTTGTCCGTTTTGTCATTGAGCGTTATTGAATAATCGTTACTTTTTCTGTATTAAAATAACATCGTTTAGTGAAAATACATCAAAGTATTTGGGAAGTTTCTCGGTTTCCACTATCCCCTTAATGATTTTACCATATTACGCTTTTACAGTAAACAAAAATATGCCGTTTTTTCGAACGGCATTCAAAAATTTTTTCTTTTTTTCTGCTCTCACATCGCTTTTTGCCGCATCGGAATAACACCGTCCGAAAATGTGCGGTATATTGCGGCGGATCCAACTGAAACGGGCTGGGAAAAAGCACTTTTACAAAATCCCGATTTCAACGGCAGTGCTAATACCTTTTGCAGTCTTTTGGGACTTGTGTATTATCTTACAACTGCGGATTTCGTGTGGTTTATTTTACAAAAGAGTAATAATTCCTATTAAATATCAACTCTTATTGACAAGTCGTTGTGTTAAATGTATAATAACTTTTAACACCCGGTGTTATAAGTAGTTTTGGAGGAATAATTATTGATTGAGCAAGACACTTTAAAGAATATACGAAACAAAAATTTGTCGGACATTTTACAAGTGTTGCGGAATAAAGGGACTTGCAGTTTGTCTGAACTTTCCCAAAACACAGACGGAGGGCTTACTACCGTAAAAAAATGTGTTGCACAAGCCATTGACTATGGTATGGCGATTGAGGGGAATATCGCCGAATCAACCGGCGGAAGAAAAGCAAGACAATATTTAATAAACAGAGAATATCAATATTATTTTATTGCTATTGTTGATAACAATAATTTAATAATCAAGGTTTTTGACTTTGCAATAAATTGCGTTGAAGATTATCAAAAAAGTTTTGAAATGAATTTGTTTTTTTCTGCTCTCAATGAAGAAATTGAAAAGCAGGCAAGAAAATATACAATCGGTACTATCGGGGTTTCGTTACCGTGTATTGTAAAAAACGGCGTTGTGCTTGATTGGTATTATAATCCTGAAATGGTAGGCTTTGATATAAAAAATAAACTTGAAGAAAAATACAAAGCAAATGTTGTTGTACAAAACGATATGAAGCTTACTGCTTTGGGTGTTTTTAACACAGATGAAATAAATTCAAAAAATATAGTTACAATGCAATTTGGTCATAACGGTGTCGGCATGGCAGGCATTGTTAACGGTCATTTAATTGAGGGCAATACGGGATTTGCAGGTGAGGTCGGTTATATAAATGATTTAAGAAAAAACATCATGGGGGTTTCATATCCTGCAAAAATTGTCAGAAACGCTATTGTATTTTTAAATCCTGAAATTATTGTCTTTTATAAATCAAAAAGGCAAAACGACTTTATGCGAATTTTCGATATTGCGACAAACGGACTGCCCGTATATGCAATACCTGAGTTTAAGGTGTCTGAAGATTATATAGAAGATATAATCAGCGGAATAGCATTACTTATTAACAAATACGGATATTTTAAGAAAAGGGCGAAATAAAATGAAAAAGGGTAAAAAAAATATTATTGCTGTTACATCAATAATGCTCCTTGCCGCATTGGCATCAGGCATTACAGCAGGCTGTTTATATGCTTTCGGCGACAAAATCATTATAGGAAAAATCAAAATCAAGGAATTTACAACAGAAAACAAAAATTTTAAGGTTGGTATTATCTCCGATACTCAACTTCCGCCGACCGAAGAAGCATTAAAGGAAAGCGACCTTTATGTTAAGCATCTCAAAGAAGCATTAACAACTATGAAGAATAATAATGTAGATATGATTATGTTCCCCGGCGATATAGGCGATTTAGGAACATATTTTGCCTTTGAGCTTTATCAAAGCACGATTGACGAGGTTTACGGTGATGACAGACCCATTATACAGACAATTATGGGAAACCACGATTTTTGGAACAAAAGTGTTTTTTCTGCAATAAATCATATCAAGGCATTTAAAGAGGTAATGAACGAATCCCCTTGGACACATTATGTAGTAAACGGCTATCACTTTATCGGAGCCTCTCCGAATAACGGCAGTATGTCAGCCGGTTACAAGGTGACATCAAAATGGCTGGAAAAGGAGCTTGAAAAAGCAAGTGCCGATTCACAGGGCAAGCCGATTTTTGTTATGACTCACAATCAGCCGAAAGATACATGTTACGGCAGTGATGAGTGGGGCGACAGTTCACTCAATGATGTGCTTTCAAAATATCAAAATGTAGTTCTTTTCGGTGGACATTCTCATTATTCGGTTCTCGACGAACGAACAATATGGCAGGGCGATTATACTGTTATTCAAACACAGTCTCTTTCTTACATTGAGCTTGAAACAGGCAAGGAAAACGGAACAATTCCGCCTAATGCAGACCAAAACCCGATGGGCTATATTATGGAGTTTACAGATGATGAAATTCAAATACACCGTATAAGTTTTGACGGCAGCGAATCGGGTATTGAACGTAAAGCCGATATGCTTTGGACTTTTGATTTGCCATACGAAAATGACTGTAAATACAGTTTTGAAAACAGAAAAAACAGAAATGAAGCACCTGTTATCACCGAGACAACAGGCAGAGCAGTTGTCAACGGAGAAAATGTTGAATTGACCTTTACTGCCGGCGAGGACGATGATTTTGTTCATTCATACAAAGTTGTAATTGACGGCAAGGACGAAAAACTGTTTTTCAGCGATTACTATAACGGAATTGAAAATATGAGCAATTCTGTCACCCTGAGTCTGAAAACAGACGGCAAAGAGCATACATACAAGATTTTTGCAATTGACTCTTGGGGTGCTGAGAGCACTGACTGTGTTGTTATCAAAACACAATAATCGGGTACGGAAAGGGAAAAAGATATGAACATTTCATTCAGTATAAAATATCGGGCAAACGGACAAAATTTCACAGCAGATTCCTCAAAAACCGAGCATTTTGATTTTAATATTAAAAACGAAAAGCAACAACTTTATGTTTCGATTTTACCTAAAACGCAGATTAGCATAGATGAGTTTTATGTCAAATTAAAATATTCTTATAAAGACAGTGACAGAATATTTGTCAACGGTTATCAAAGCTGGACCGACAGTCTTGAATATGAACCGAAGGGCAAGATGAACGAACTTTCACGGTTAACAGAATTTTTCACCAAGAATACTCCGCTCAAAAATATCGGTATGGTTAAGTCAGGAGATAACCTGTTTCACAAATTCCCGCGCAATCAGGGTGAATTTTACGGTTGGTCTTACGGTTATGTAAGAAACGGCAATCATATTGACTTGTACGGTTCTCTGAGTGAACGCAGTGGCTTCACGGTTGTAACATTTGATGTTAACAATCAGTGTGTTACTTTGGGCAAAGACCTTGAAGGCGTTACTTTTTCAAAGGAAACGCAACTTTTGTCAATGACGGTTATTTCCGATGAATACGAAAAGGCATTTGATACATATTTTGAGCAGATGGATGTTGTTTGCCGAGAAAATAAAAGAAGAAACGGTTATACCACTTGGTATAACTATTACGGTGGTATTACCGAGAATGATGTGAACCGTGATTTGAAAAGCATCTCCAAACTTGACACAAGGGTTGATTGCTTCCAGATAGACGACGGTTACCAAAGAGCAATAGGCGACTGGCTTGTTACGGACAGTAAAAAATTCCCGAGCGGAATGAAAAAAATTGCAGATGATATTCACTCAAACGGTATGATTGCGGGCTTATGGCTTGCACCCTTTGCAGGTGTGCCAAGTTCAAATCTTTTTAAAGAGCATAAGGATTGGTTCATTAAAGGCAAAAACGGCAAGCCCTATAACACAGGTCATAACTGGGGCGGATTTTATTCACTTGATATTTATAACGAAGAAGCCCGTGCATATATTAAGCATGTTTTTGATGTTGTACTGAATGTTTGGGGCTACGATTTAGTAAAACTTGACTTCCTTTACGGTGCATGCGTACTGCCGATTCATAATAAAACAAGGGGCGAAATTATGTGCGATGCCATGGATTTACTTCGTGAGTGTTGTGGCGATAAACTGATTTTAGGTTGCGGTGTACCGCTTATGCCGGCATTCGGTAAGGTGGATTATTGCCGTATCGGTTCTGATATTGCACTTAATTGGAAACAGAGAAAAAATATAACGAGAGAAGATGTTTCTACTCCACATGCGGTGTGTAATACAATTTTCCGCCGTCATTTAAACGGCAGAGCATGGATGAATGACCCCGATGTATTTCTTTTGAGAGATACAAACATTAAAACTACCTTTGAGCAAAGAAAACTGCAATCCAAAATAAATTCACTTTTCGGCAGTCTTCTATTTATTTCAGATAACACCGACGAGTATTCTACTAATCAGCTTAAAGCACTGTATGATGCTTTTGCTGACAGAGATGTTGTAATAAAACGTGCGGAATTTACAGATAAGAATATTATAGAAACAGAATACACGGAAAACGGTGTTGAAAAAATGTTGAAATTTGATGTTCAAAACGGCATCTTATATTGATAAAACTTAAAGGATTAGCTATGAAAAAAGTATTTGTTGTATCAAAAACGCATTTGGATTTAGGCTTTACAGACTATGCCGAAAACATAAGGGAAAAATATATCAGTAATTTTATACCCGGAGCCATTGACTTAGCCCGACAAGTTAACACCGCTGATAAAAAATCATTTATCTGGACTACGGGCTCATGGATTTTAAAAGAAGCATTGGAAAACGGTACTTCCGAGCAGAAAGAAAGCCTTACTAATGCCATAAAATGCGGAAACATTGTCCCACACGCATTTCCGTTTACTACTCATACGGAATTGCTTGACAGCGACACACTTGATTACGGTCTTTCTATTGTAGATATGATTGACAAAATAAGGGGCAGAAAAACTGTTTGTGCAAAAATGACCGATGTGCCGGGACACACAAAATCAGTTGTTCCCATTTTGGCAAAACACGGCATCAAACTTTTGCACATAGGTGTCAACGGCGCCTCTGCAGTACCAGAGGTTCCCGAGTGCTTTTTATGGAAAAACGGCAACGATGAGATAGTTGTCATTTATTCGGGCGACTACGGTGGAGCATTCAAAAGTGATTTGATTGACGAGGTGCTTTATTTTGACCATACCCTTGATAATCACGGTGCACCTTCACCGGATAAAGTTTTGGCAAAATTAGAAAAAATAAAAAATGAGTTCCCCGATTATGAGGTAGAGGCAGGCACTCTTGACGATTATGCCGAGGCTATTTGGCAGCTTAGGGATAAATTGCCGGTTGTCGAAGACGAAATCGGCGACACCTGGATTCACGGCAGTGCGTCTGACCCGTACAAATCCGCTTGTTTGCGAGAGCTGATGCGCCTTAAAAGACAATGGCTTGCCGATGGATCAATGAAAAGAAACAGCGAGGAATACATCGGCTTTACCGATAATCTTCTATGTGTTGCCGAGCATACCTGCGGTATGGACACAAAATGTTATTTCGCCGATTATGAGAATTATATTAAGGCTGATTTTCAAAGAGCAAGAAAAAGAGATAAAATTATTATCAAGCATCCGTTTAGAGATTTTCCGTATAATATTCTAAACATAATTAATAAAATCCGATTTAAGAGCTCGTACAGTATAATCGAAAAAAGCTGGCAGGAGCAAAGAGCGTATATTGATAAGGCTGTAAGTCATTTGAATGCAGAGCATAAGGAACAGGCAAAAAAGGCACTTTCACGCCTTGTACCGAATAGCCTTATTACTCTTAATGATGCAAAAAAGCTTGATGGCACCGTAAAGGCATTTGGCTATGAGCTATCAATAAACAGCTATGGCGGAATAGGTATGCTCTCCTGTGACGGACAGGAAATAGTAAAAGTGAATGACAGACCGTTTGCAGAATACCGCTCCTATACAAGCAAAGATTACGATTATTGGTTTAGTCACTATTCCCGTAATTTTGAAGAAAACGGTGTGTGGGCATATCCCGATTTCGGCAGACCGCTTTTGAAATACGCAGACGGGAAATATCCCGAGGGACGATTTTACTATAAAATGACTGATGCATTTATAATAAGCGATGATACTGCAACGAAGGTGTTAATCAATCTCAAATGTGATAAGACTGCCTGCGATTTAGCCGGAGCACCGCGAACAATTCAGGTGTTATACACTATTGACGCTCAGGGAGTTTCTTTTGATGTGCTTTGGCTTGACAAGGATGCTAATCGCACAACCAAGGCGATCTTCCTTCATCTTTATCCTGCTTTTGATGATTTTTCACTGACAAAGCTTGGCAGTAGTATTGATTATAAAAGTGTTGTTTCTATGGGTGGAAGGAATCTTCACGCTGTAGAAAAATGCACTTTTAAATGTAGTGGAGAAGAATTTGAAATCCAAAATCTCCACTCACCTCTTATATCTTTAGGTCAGGGCAAAATTCTTGAATATGACAATAAAATCGAAGATTGCGCTATCGACGGAATTTCCTATGTTCTTTATAACAATGTTTGGGGCACAAACTTCCCTCTATGGTATGAGGACAACGCTTGTTTTTCATTTAAAATAGAACAACAAAGGTAACGATTATGAAATTAGTTTACAGAAAGCCATTAACATTTCCTCTATGGGCAAAGTTCGATGTAAAAAACGCAGAAAAGCAGTTTTATTCATTAACAGCTAACGGAGTAAAATATACTGCAAATGATGATGTTTTACCTCATTTTAACCATATTGAAATGGCAGGTCTTGAGGCTTCTTCGATAATTAGCTATCGAATAAGCAAAAATAGAAAACTAAAGTTATATATCCTTTGTGTTTTCCCTCAAATTAGAGTTAATCCAAATGTAACACAGGGTAGCTTTACATATCATTTTCAGAGTGTGGATTTCAAAATCAAAAATGAAGAATGCCTTGTTAAAAGCGTTTTTCTTAATGGAGATTTGAGAATTGAGCAACAAAGTGAAAGCTTTGATATTGTTCGTCAATTTTTTCCTGCCTACGATAAAAAGGCGTTAGTAGAGAATATAATTTTTACAAATAAGAGTAGCAATTCAAGGACTGTATTCTTGGGCGATTATAAGGCTTGTAAAAAAATCAGCGGTTGTTATTTTGCTGATAAAAATCAGTATTTCGCTTTTACTAAAGTGTTTTACAATAGTGAGCCTATTGATTCAAGACAGAAATTTACTGTTGAGCCGGGCAAAAGCATAACTCTTACAGTATGCTATTCGGCAGAAGCATTGGACTTAGACGAGATAACGAATCAGATTGATAAAAGGCAGAATTTTATTGGCGGTCTTAAGAACAACCTGTCTGTCTCAACGCCTGACAATTTGTTAAATAAAATGACCGAGCTGTGCAAAATAAGAGCTTGTGAAAGTATTTTTAATACTAAAAACGGGCTAATGCATGGACCGGGTGGCGGCAACTATTATGCTGCGCTATGGACCAACGACCAGTGCGAATACGCAAATCCGTTATTTGCTTATCTTGGCTATAAAAAAGGGCAAGAGCAAAGCTTAAATTGCTATCGCTTATATTCAAGGCTTGCTTCAAGTGACAAGGCTATTCCTACAAGTATTGTTGCTTGCGGTGACGGAATATGGAATGGCGCAGGAGACAGAGGTGATACCTCAATGTATCTTTATGGTCTGTGTCGTTATCTTCTTACTACCGGAGACAGAAAAACAGCCAATGAGCTTATGCCGAGCATTGAAAAGGCTGTTGATTATGTCGTTAAAAATATAACGGATGATTATATAGTGAAAAGTGACAGTGACGAGCTTGAAAATCGTTTTGAAAGCGGAAAAGCAAATCTTTCTACATCATGCATTACTTATGATGCGTTTATATCACTTGGATATATTTATAGGTCATTCGGTAATAATGATAGGGCAAATTATCTGTTATCACTTGCAGAGAAAATCAAGATGGGTATTGAGCAATATTTTGGTGCTGATGTTGAAGGCTATGATGCATACAGGTATTGTAATGAGGAACGCAGACTTCGTTCGTGGATATGCCTACCGCTTACCGTGGGCATTTTTGAAAGAAAGGACGAAACAATAAATGCCCTGCTTTCAAATAAGCTTTACAAACACGGCGGATTTTTAACCAGAAGTGGAGATAAGACCTACTGGGATCGGTCGGCATTATATGCAATAAGAGGTCTTTTTTATAGTAACGAGGCAGATAAGGCACTTGATGTATTAGAAAATTATTCAAAGGAACGTCTGCTCGGATGTCATCCTCCATATCCTGTTGAAGCATTTCCGGAGGGTAACTCTGCACAGCTTTCAGCGGAAAGTGCTTTGTATTTGAGAATTTTTACGGAGGGTGTATTAGGCTATCGACCAACAGGCTTTGACTCCTTTGAAATAAAACCAAGCTTACCGAAAAAATGGGATAGAATTGATTTTAATAAACTCAATTTGTTTGGAGAGGAATACAATATTTCAGTGATAAACGGAGATTACTATACCGTAAAAATCAATGGATATACAATAGAAATTGCAAAGGGCGATAGCTATGCTTATCACAGAAAGGAGCAATAAATGAAATATTCGGTTAATAGAGCTATTCATTCTGATTTTAATGTGATTGATGAGAATAAGCTCCCTGCAAGAGCATACTTTATTCCTTTTTCAAATAATGATGCTTTAAGCAAAACCGACTACAAAAACGAACGCTACAATTCTGACAGAGTTGTAATGCTTAGTGGCGATTGGGATTTTAAGTATTACAACAAATTAAGTGATATACCTACCTGTCTTGATACAGATAATACGGATTTTGACAGAATTTCTGTTCCAAGCACTTGGCAGAGAAACGGATATGACCAGATTGCGTATATCAACACCCGTTATCCGTTTCCTAAAAAGCCGCCTCACATTCCCAATGATGTTGCTGTTGGCATTTACAGAAAAAATGTTGAATTGAAAAAATTCAGCCGTCAAATCATTTCGTTTTTAGGTGTTGCCGGTGCTTTGGCGCTTTATGTTAACGGCGAATATATAGGTTATTCCGAAGGCTCACATAATACTGCTGAATTTGATATAACAGAATTTGTAAATGAGGGCAATAATGAAATTATTGCCGTAAACTACAAATGGTGTAACGGCACATATCTTGAATGTCAGGATATGTTTAGAGAAAACGGTATTTTCCGTGATGTGTATATCATTAATCAGGAGGAAAAGCATATTGACGATTTCCTCTTTAGAACGAGCAAAAATGCTGATGGTACTTATGATTTGAAAATCAAAATTGATGGCAATTTTGATGATGTTGACATTTCCTGTGACCTATTTACAACAAAGGAAAGCAACACAATTATAAAAAATCTTAAAGTAAATGAATGGTCGGCAGAAACACCCAATCTCTATGAGGTTACAATCAAAATAAAAGATGTTGAGGTTATTCGTACCTACATTGGCTTTAAGGATGTAAAAATTAACGGCGAGGTATTTTTATTCAATGACAAGCCTATAAAAATGCTCGGCGTTAATCATCACGATACCCATATGACAAAGGGCTATGCTGTTTCTCTTGACGACCTTGAGCTTGATATTAAGCTTATGAAAGAATATAACTGCAATGCAGTAAGAACCTCACACTATCCACCTGACCCTGTATTTTTGACTATGTGCGATATGTACGGTCTTTATGTTGTTGATGAGGCAGATATTGAAACACACGGCTTTTATGCAGTGCCACACAGTACATATAACCCAAACAGACTCAGCAATGATATTAAGTGGGCGTCACATTATCTTGACAGAGTTAAGAGAATGTATGAAAGAGATAAAAATCATCCGTCAATCACTATGTGGAGCTTGGGAAATGAATCGGGCGGTTACAAATGTCAGGATGTTTGCTACGACTTCTTGAAGGAGGTAAATCCTGAAATCCCGGTTCACTATGAGGGTGCAATTCGTTCAAAGCGTTGGGCGTATGATGTTGTATCAAGAATGTACGGCACTCCCGATTTAATGAGAAAAATATTAAAGGGTACTGCCGGAAACAAGTATAAGGGCAAGCCTTTCTTCCAATGTGAATACGCTCACGCAATGGGTAACGGACCCGGCGGACTTGAGGAATATATGGAGCTTTTCTATTCCTCAAATCAGTTTATGGGCGGTTGTATATGGGAATGGGCAGACCATAGTGTTTATGATGAAAATGCAAAATACAAGTGGACATACGGCGGCGACCATAACGAACCTATTCATGACGGCAATTTCTGCGTTGACGGACTGTTTTATCCCGACCGCAAACCTTCAAGCGGTGCTCTTGAAATGAAAGTCTGTTACAGACCGATAAGGGCTGAATATTCGGGAAACGGCTTCTTTGAGCTGAAAAATACAAGATATTTCAAAGACAGTTCAGATATTAATATTTTATATGAGATAATCAATAACGGTAAAATTATTGGAACGGGAAATATTGATGCTGTAATTAAACCGGGCACAAAAGAAAGAATTAAAATCAATTCTGAATTTTTTTCCGTGAAAGACTGTGACACTTTTGTAAACTTTATATACAGAGAAAAAATTTCCGGCAAAGAAATTGCAGTTGAGCAGGTAGTCGTTTCTCTGTCAAAAATTAAGACATCAAGTCTTTGCAGCTGCGCTGAAGTCAGCGAAAGCTCAGATAAAATCAGTGTTTCATTCGAAAACGGGAAGGCTGTATTTGAAAAAAGTAAAGGACTTGTCAGTTATTGTGTTAACGGCAACGAATATCTCAACACAAACCCTCTTGATAAAATGAGTGGCTTTGTTCCTCATATTTACCGAGGCAGGCTTGATAATGATCAGTATATGGTGATTTTCTGGAAAATCATCGGTCTTGACTGCTCAAGGGCAAAACTTGTTTCATGTAAAGTGAAAAATGTAAACGGAAAAAAATGCGTAAGCACCGTTTATAATTTTGTAACAAGAGGACTGTTTATACTTGCAAGAGCAAGGGTTGACTATTTGTTTGAAAAAGACGGCAAAATGAGAATTAACGCTTCTCTCAAAAAGGTTTGTCCTCTCACCGACCAACTGCCGCGCTTCGGCGTTCACTGTGAGCTTCCGGAAAGCTTTGAAAATGTTGAGTATTACGGCAGAGGACCGGTTGAAAACTATTCCGACTTCAAGGAACATTCTCCAATAGGTGTTTATGAAACTACTGTTTCAAAAATGCCTCACAAATATATCAAGCCTCAGGATTCAGGAAACAGAGGCGATGTTCGTTACAGTATTGTTATGAATGAAAACGGTACAGGTTTGAAATTTACTGCCGTGGAGAATTACTTCAGCTTCAATGCAAATCACTTTACATTGAATCAGCTTAAATCAGCAAAGCATATTGAGGACTTACCTGATACCGCTACTACATTTACTGCCGTTGACGGCTTTGTGAGAGGAACAGGCTCGGGAAGCTGCGGACCTATTCCGTCAAAGGAGCATCAAATTAAATTCGGCTACACTTCGCCTCTTGTATATTCCTTTGAGGTTGAACCGTTAGAATAAGGAGAGTTTTTATGAAAAAGAAAATAATAATATCAACTGTTGCAATTATTCTCTGCGTTGCTCTGATTTTTAGCTTGACGGCATTTGCAGGTGATGGATTTACAAATTTGAAAACCCCTGTAAATGCAGAGAATTTAGCTTCATCTCAGATTGAAAGCGTTGCTGACAGTAAGGAAAGCAAGAAGTCTGTTAATGCTGTTGATTCCGATACGAAAACTGTATGGAAATCATCAAAAAGTACGGATTCTCTTGTTTTAACATTCAAAGAGGAACAGACTTTTAACACGGTTGTAATTCGTGAAAAGGGTTGGAAAATAAAGAATTTCAGTCTTTCATATTATGTCGATACTCCCGGCAACGAACATTGGGAAACATTTTACAGACAGGATTCGGTAGAGGATTATCGCTACTGTGCATTTGATACCGTTACTGCCAAGCAGTTGAAATTTGAAGCCACATCAACAAACGGTTGTTTCAAAATCAGCGAAATCGAGATATACAATTCTCCAAAAAAGAATATTGACGGCTTCAGAGTATCGGATTATGTTGTAACACCGCAGCTCGCAAAAGGAGAATTGTTTAATCCCGAATCAAGTAATTGTCTTCAGCCGGAGTATTGTGATGTGGTAAATCAAATACATATCATCGCATCGGCAAAATGGAACAATGAGGGTGAGCTTATTATCCCCGACGGTTTAACAGGTGATGAGTTAAAGGCTTGCGTAAAGCAGATGAGAGATTTTTACGGCGAAAAGGACCTTGAAATTTTTGCCACCGTATTCTTTAATGCCTGCGACCCGGATACTGTTTTCACGCAGTACGGAGATGTTGTTATTGAAAATACCGTTGCATTTTTGCGTGAATACGGATTTGACGGCGTAAGCTACGACTGGGAGTATCCCAACAGGAAACAATGGGATTTGTTCAGTGAGCATCTTATAAATCTGAAAAAGGCACTTTCAAAATATGATATGAAGGTTTCCTGTGCGGTTTGCCCATGGAATTTTTATATGAGCAAGGAAGCAATCGATGCTCTTGACCAAATAGAAATTATGTCATACGATTTGTTTGACAATGACGGTAATCACAGTTCATTTGCAAGCGGCGCCGTACAGCCTGTTGAATATTTCCTTGACAAAGGCTTTAAGCCGGAGCAAATTAATTTAGGTTTGCCGTTTTACGCAAGACCGAAAGACGGCTCAGGCATATGGATAAACTATGACAATCCTGAATACACCCCTGCCGATCGCTTCCAAAACTATTCAAACGGAATGTGGTTTTCGGGAACACAGATGACAATGGACAAAACTGCTTATGCTATTGAGAAGGGATTGGGCGGTATGATGATTTTTACCGCTACGGAGGATGTTGAATACAGCAGCGATTTAAGCCTTCTCAAGTCAATAAGAACTACTATTGATACACGCACAATATCAGATAAAAGCAAGGAGAATATAAAATGAAAACTGCTAACAAAACAAGCAAGTCAATATTTTATTTTTTCACCTCTGCACTGTTATCAGCGGCAGCAATTTTTGCAATTAATCACTATATTGAATTTGTTGAGCAGACTGCCGGCTCGTATAATATAGTTATGCTTTTCGGTCTGCCATTAAGAGATTTTCTTATAACGGTATTTTTCATTGCAGCGGGCATACTTGCTTTCCTAACCTTTGTTATTAAATTCAAATATGATACTGAAAATAAAAGAATGTATCCTTTTTATTTGATAGGAATGGGTGTGCTTTGGATAGTTTTGCCGTTTTTATCTGTTTATACAATAAGCAGATTTACAGGTACTCTGATTATCCAAACAGTAAGCGGTATTGCTATTATTGCAAATGTTGTTTTTATGATGATAAGTGTATGCTGCGGTATAATCGCAGTGATAGATCTTATTCAAAGTTTAATTGCATCAGGCAAAAAAGAAGAGACAGCGAATTTTGCGGCAATGCTTTTGACAGGAATTACGACAGGCTGTGCGCTTGCCTTTTTATTGCCTGCTGTATTAAACTCAATAATAGGCTTAAGCGGAATTTTCACTTTGTTTGGAGTATTGATATCGCTTACAGGAATAATAAGCTCTTTTTTAAAAAACTGATTAGTCTGATGAACTTATAATCAGTACCGTTTCACAATGAAAAAACCTACCGATAAAACAAAGGGTAAAAGGCTGGCAACAATAAAAGCTTATATTAAGTAATTGCCGGGTAATTGCGTTTTTAGAGCAAAAGTTCTTGTAAATATCCAGGAGAATACTTATGAGTGAAACAAAAGAAAAAGAAACATTGAAAACCAAGATTGTCAATGGTGTTGGTAAATTCAAATCCCATTGGAACAAGCCGCCTGAGGGCTATCAGGTTTCCTACAAAGAATTTGCAGCCTTTGCTGCGGGATGCGGAAGCCCGAATCTGTTAGGCGTTTTGACACAGTACACAACAATTGCAACAAGCGTTCACCTGATGATTTCATACTTCAAAATGTCAACAGGTATGGCGTGGGTGCTTACTATCCTTACTTCTGCAATTGCGATCATTCGCTCGCCTATTCTTTCAATGATGATTGATAACTCCAACGGCAAAAGCGGTAAATTTAAACCGTTTTTAGTTTGGTCGGCAATCGGAACTGCTGTCAGTTTTTCATTTGTGCCGTACATACCGGCTTCGTGGATGAATATTCATATTTTCAGCATACCGCTTCCCGCAATTCCTATTATGGGAGTTCTTGAATCTTCCACAATTGATTTTAATTTAGGTATTCTTTTAGCCTTTATACTTATTCAAATTGGTTTGTTTTTTATTACGCTTCTAAATCAGTGCATTGCAGGAATTGAGCAAACCATTTCAACAGTTGCCCAGGAAAGAGCAAATATAGGTTCAATCAAGGGCTTGGTGTCAGGTCTGCCAAGTTCGATTGTAAATATTATTCTGCCTATTCTTGCAGGAACACTTTTTGCAAATCAGGGCGGCTGGAATGCAGTCGGTATGTACCGTATCATTTTCCCCGTTTGCGGTGTTATAGGTGTTTTAATGGTGTTCTTGCTCGTCAAGGGCGTTGAGGAAAGGACCATTGTTAATCAGGAATATGTTGCAAAGGTTAAGTTTTGGGAGGGTATGAGACTTCTCAGCAAAAACAAATATTTTTGGATTATAACAATATTCAACGCATTTAATGCCATAAGAAATCTTGCAAACATTACCACTTGGATAACTCAATACAGTTTTGTATCCGACACAGCAAAAACAGTTGTCGGTCTGTATTGCTCAACAATTCTGATGAATGCCATTGCAGTTGCACTGCTTGTGGGACCGTTGCTTATCAAAAAAATTGGAAAGAGAAATCTGATGATACTCTCCTGTGGGGGATATGTAGTAATGATTGCACTTCAGGTTCTTTTCCACAAAAACCCTGTGCTTATTCTTGTTGTTTCATTCTTTGAACAGTTCTTTGGAGGCTTCTATTTCTTAACGGGCCTTATGACTTCGGATATAATGGACGATATTCAAATGAAAACGGGAAAACGTCTTGAGGGATTCTGGCAGAACTATATGGCGATTGTTACAACCGTAATCGGTGTGTTCACCGGAATGCTTACTCCTTTGTTCCTTTCATTCGGCGGAGTAGAATTTTCCGACGATATTTCCCTCGCACTGCAAAATGCCGAACTCAGAAACAATATTTTCTTCTATCAGTCATTACTTTCTCTTATTGGTGCAATAATCGTTGCAGTACCGTTCTTCTTCTACGACCTTACCGAAAAGAAGCACGCAAATATTGTGCGTGTGTTAAGAATAAGAGCAGCAGTTGAAAATTTCAATGACAATATGCTCCAAAAAGAAGATATTACATATCTGCGCGAAATTGTTGATTACGCAAATGAAACAAATGAGCCTATGGTTACGGATGAACTTTCGAAATATGATTGTATCAATAAAATCTTAGAAGCAGAAATAATAGAATAATTATCAAATATGAGTATTATACTTGACAGTTACCTAACAACAGCCTTAACGGAATATTCCGTTAAGGCTGTTGTTGACGGTGTGTTTATACGTTAAAAAAATAGGGCTGTAAAAAACGAAAGTTTTTTTACAGCCCCTAATCATTTATTTGTATATTAGCTCATTACAAACTATTTCTCTTGCTTGCGATTGAATGTTATTCAATGTATTCACCCACATCATTTGGTTTTCTGCTTTCAGTTGCTCTGTTACACCTTCAGCTTTTATCATCTGCTCAACAAGAGTGTCAAACGTCTCGCGAGCCTGTTTTTCTACCTCGACACAGTGCTGATAAAGTTTGCCCTGAGTAAGCAGTGTTGTAAACAATACCTTTTTGTGGTGAAGCAGGTAATCTTTATGTAACATACCCCATTTGCCAAGAGTGATATTTGCTTCTTCGGGCGGTAATACAAGGTTAGGAATGTTATAGTCGCCAACTCGTCTGTAAGAAATATTATTGTTTTTCATAGTATTTGTCCTTTCTTTTTTCTCTGTTTAAGGAAGATAACCGATGGAAACGTGTATTACAGAATCTATACGGAAACCGGGACCGAAAAGCACAAAATCGAATTGCAAAAATAAGCAATGACAGAACCCCCTGCCTAAAAAGGCAGGGGGTTTTGTGTGGTGTTTTCGGTTTTATTTCAACGGATTGCCGTTTGCATCAGGCAGAGTGCCTTGGAAAATCTTAACAGCTTCAATGATTGCCCACACCCACACAATTGTCGGCGCAATAAAGGTCCAGCTTAAAAGAATTGAAATCAGCAACTGTGTAACGCCTCTTTGGTTATAGCCAAGATAAAAGTTGTGAATTCCGAGCGAGCCAAGGAAAATTGCCAAAAGACCGGCAACAATCTTTTCTTTCTGCGCGCCGGTTGCGGCAGCGGCCGCCTGCGGATTTAATGCCACGCCGCAGGAAAGGCAAAATGCAGCGCCCGGAGCGGTCTGTGCCCCACAATTCGGGCAAAAATTATTGCCCGCATTTTTCGGTGCCCCACAGTTTACGCAAACAGCAGCAACATCATCGATCGGTTTCCCACAGTTTTTACAATACATATGCATTCCTCCAACAAAAAGCAAAGTATATGTTCTATTCGCTGTGTGCGAATAGAATTTATGTAAATTATATAGTTAAATGCATTTTATGTCAATATAATCTGTTAAAAATTAATGTATTTTTGTCGTTTTGGTTCTTCCGAGCGGCAAAAAATAATACTATAAAACAGTAAAACCGGAAGAAGTGAGGAATGAAAATGGCCGAAATATTACACTATTTAATAACTTCTTTGTGCCCGCAATATACGGAGTACAAAATCGACAAGTTTTGCAAACCCGGAAAATATGTGGAGTTTCATGCCTTTCCGCCGCTTGCCCTTTCTGAAATTTTTACCGACATTGAAGAAAAAGCAGCGAAAGAGAATCTTCCCTTGCATATTTTACACAATCCTTTAGACGACTCTGTAACCGGAATGTATCTGCCCTCACAACAGTCGGGCGTTTGGCAAGCGGATATTTTCGCGCCCGGTAAAATCCGTTTTTCTGCGCTTTATGCCCCGGAACACGCCGAAAAGCTTCGAGAAATTTATCAAAACGCGGCTGCTGTTTATAAAACTGCGAAAACATACCACGATCTCGAAGAAGAAATTTATATCAGCGAAATGGATTTTGAAAAAGCAGATACTATTTTGGAGCATTTCTTGGCGCAAGTATTGCAGGGTCGGGAAAAGAAAGAAAAATCAGGCTTTGCTTTTCATCGCTTTTTCGGCGCCGGCAGTGTTCACGGCAACCTCTGCTATATTCCGCAGTTGACGGAATCGGTCCAAAAGCGATATTTCATCAAAGGAAGAGCCGGAACCGGCAAATCCACATTCTTAAAAAAGGTTGCAAGAGCGCTGTTAGAATTCGGTTTTGACACAGAAATTTATCATTGTTCGTTTGACCCGAACAGTTTGGACATGGTGATTTCCCGGGAAATCGGTATTTGCCTGTTTGACAGCACTGCGCCGCATGAATTTTACCCGGAGCGAGAAACGGATGAAATCATTGATTTTTATCAAGAATGCGTAAGCCCCGGAACGGACGAAAAATATGCAGACAGAATCCGCGAGTTAGAAATCGCTTATAAAGAGAAAAAACATGAGGGGCTGACGCTTTTAAATGAACTGTATCAGGCACAGGATTCATTTTTCGGCGCCTTACCGCCAATAAAAGACAAAGCATTGCAAACGCTGAAGCAAAACGTCCTGAATACCATTTTCGAATAATCCTTATAGCAAAACAAGCCGAACGTTTAGCGTTCGGTTTGTTTTTTATAGAAAACATAATAACGGTTGCCGACGCTTAAAAAATAGAGTAAAATTGTAATTTAGTAATTCAGTGTGGAGGCGTAAACAGTGCAAAGCGAAACAAAACAGCAGGACAAAAATTTGCTTGGTACGGCACCAATCGGCAAATTGTTATTTAAACTAGCCGTGCCGTCGGTCATTGCGCAAATTGTAAACCTGCTTTATAACATGGTGGACCGTATCTATATCGGCCATTACGACCCAACAGGGCTTGCTTTAACAGGCGTTGGCATTTGTATGCCGGTAATTATGGCCGTTTCGGCTTTTGCCGCGTTGGTCGGCATGGGCGGTGCGCCGAACGCTTCAATTGCCATGGGGCAAAAAGACAACGCACGCGCCGAAAAAATTATGGGCAACTGTTTAAGCTTTTTGATTTTGTTAAGCGTTATTTTAACCGTGGTTGTATCGGTTTGGTGCCGTCCCCTGTTGCTCGCGTTCGGCGCCAGCGAAAACACGATTGATGCAGCCGTAGAGTATATGCAAATTTATGCAATCGGCACCTTGTTTGTGCAGTTTGCGCTCGGTATGAATGCGTTTATCACCGCACAAGGGTTTACAACGGTCAGCATGCTGTCCGTTCTAATCGGCGCGGTGTTAAATATTGTGTTAGACCCGGTATTTATTTTCCTGTTTCATATGGGCGTGCGCGGCGCGGCGCTGGCAACGATTATTTCACAAGCTGTTTCGGCAATTTGGGTGGTTTGGTTTTTATGCAGCAAACGAAGCACCTTGCGGCTGAAAGGGAAAAATCTGCGCATTTCGCCAAAAATCCTCCTCCCCTGCTTGTTTTTGGGCGTTTCCCCGTTTATCATGCAAATTACTGAAAGTGTGTTAAGTGTTTGCTTTAACACTTCGCTTTTAAAATACGGCGGCGACATCGCGGTCGGTTCCATGACGATTTTAAGTACTTTAATGCAATTTTGTATGCTGCCGCTAAACGGTTTAACGCAGGGCGCGCAGCCGATTACAAGCTTCAACTTCGGCGCGCAAAAATACACACGTGTGCGGCGCTCATTTAAGCTATTGCTAATCAGTTGTCTTGTCTATTCCACCCTGCTTTGGGCGCTTGTCATGTTGTTCCCGTCTATGTTCGTACGCGTGTTCAATAGCAATCCGGCGTTGATTGAATACGCTTCAAGCGCCATGCGCGTTTATTTTGCTGTCTGTGCGCTGTTCGGGATTCAAATTGCCTGCCAGCAAACGCTGATTGCAATCGGCAACGCGAAAACCTCCGTGTTCCTTGCGATTTTCCGAAAGCTGATTTTGCTGATTCCGTTCATTTATATTTTGCCGCTCATATTTGAAAACAAAGCATTTGCCGTTTTCCTCGCGGAACCGGTTTCCGACTTCATTGCCGTAACGACAACCGCAATCTTGTTTACAATTTATTTCAAAAAGGCTGTTCCGAAAACGGATCAGTCGCTTGCAGAAAGCAAATAAAAATAAAACCGCTTCTGTTTTATACAGAAGCGGTTTTTTAATATTTTTATTATTTTTGGATATGCAGTGCACGCATGGCGTTTAAAATTGCCAAAATCATGACGCCGACGTCTGCAAAAACGGCGAACCACATATTCGCGAGACCTAAAGCGCCGAGCACCAAAACAGCCAGCTTAACCAACAGTGAAAATACAATATTCTGGCGCACAATCCGCATCGTCTTACGGGAAATCCGCATCGCCTTGGAAAGACCGGTCAGGCGGTCGTCCATTAAAACGATATCCGCTGCTTCTATGGCGGCATCGCTGCCGAGCGCCCCCATGGCGATACCGACATCTGCACGCGCAAGTACCGGCGCGTCATTAATACCGTCGCCGACAAAGGCAAGTGTCCGTTTGTCGAGCTTTTGCTGTAACAATTCTTCCACCGCGGCAACTTTTTCGTCCGGCAACAACTGGGTTTTGGCTTCATCCAAGCCGAGCTCGGCCGCAACCGCTTCTCCGTTTTTCTTATTGTCGCCGGTAAGCATAACGGTTTTACGAACACCGTTGTTTTTTAGAGAAAGAATTGCTTCTTTGGCGTCGGGTTTCACCGTGTCGGAAATCACAATGTGCCCCATGTAAACGCCGTCTGCGGCAATATGCACGGTGGTTCCGGGCAAATGGCAGTCTTTCCACTGGACGCCGGCACGGTGCATCAGCTTATCGTTGCCGACGCTGACTTTTTTCCCGTCAATCACGGCGGTTACGCCATAGCCGGAGCTTTCCTCAATGGAGGTCACGCGGCTTTTATCCAAATGCCCGCCGTGTGCTTTGATAATCGACAAGGCAATGGGATGATTGGAATAGCTTTCCGCAAGCGCGGCAATATCCAAAAGCTCGGCTTCGGACATTTCCTGTGCGTGCACGGCGGTCACTTTAAATCTGCCTTGTGTCAGCGTGCCGGTTTTGTCAAACACCACGGTGTCTACTTTGGAAAGCGCTTCCAAATCGTTGGCACCTTTAATTAAGATACCCAATTTAGACGCGCCGCCGATGCCGCCGAAGAACGAAAGCGGCACGGAAATCACCAGTGCGCAAGGACAAGACACAACCAAGAATGTCAATGCACGCGTAATCCATTCGCTGAAGCTTTGCTTTAAAATCAGAGGCGGCAACACAGCGAGCAAAACGGCGGCTATTACAACGCAGGGTGTGTAATATTTTGCAAATCTTGTGATGAATGCTTCGGCACGCGCTTTTTTCGCGGCGGAGTTTTCCACCAAATCCAGTACGCGCGAAACCGTGCTTTCCGCGTACGCGGTGCGCACCTTGGCTTCAATCAACCCGTTTAAGTTAATCGAACCGCTGATGACATTATCGCCGACGTGCTTGTCGCAAGGCAGTGACTCGCCGGTTAAAGCGGAAGTGTCCACCGCGGTCTCCCCTTTTGTGACGACCGCATCCAGCGGCACACGCTCACCGGGTTTAATGATGATTGTCTCACCGACTTCCACAGTTTGGGGGTCGACGGTTTCTTCTTTTCCGTCACGCAAAACGCGGGCAAAATCCGGGCGGATATCCATCAGCGCGGCAATGGATTTCCGGCTTTTGCCGACTGCCAAGCCTTGGCAAAGCTCGCCGACTTGATAGAACAGCAAAACGGCAACTGCTTCCGGGTATTGCGCGACGCAAAAAGCGCCGATACTGGCAACCGCCATCAGGAAGTTTTCGTCAAACACCTGGCCGTGCAAAATGTTGCGAACGGCCGACCAAAGCACGTCATAACCAATTACCAAATACGGCACCAAAAACGCGATAAGCTTAAAATAACCGTCCAATGGCAAAAGCCAAACCACAATCCAAAGCACGGCTGCCAGCAAAATACGAACTAAATCAATTTTTTGCCCTTTACTCATCTTGTGTCACCTCATTGTGTAACTTTACAGTCTGCGTCGATTCGGCGGCAGGCCTTTTGAATTTTTTTAAGCAGTTCGGGCGTGGGGTTCTCTTCTGTTTCCACGACCATTTTCTGCGTGATAAACTGCACCTGCGCATTCTGAATTTCCGGCAGTTTGCAAACAGCCTGTTCCATTTTCGCCGCACAGCTGGCACAATCTAAATTTTCCATTTTGTAAGTGGTTTTCATTTTACTTTTCCTCCGTAATATGCTCAAAGCCTTTTTCGATAATGGAACGCACATGGTCATCCGCTAAAAAGTAGATGATTGTCTTCCCCTCTCGACGGTTCGAGATAAGCTTAGCATCTTTTAATACCTTTAATTGATGAGAAACGGCGGACTGCGTCATACCGAGCAGTTCTGTAATTTCACGAACGCAAAGTTCCTCTTCAAACAAAGAAAACAAAATTTTAATCCGCGTGGTATCGCCGAAGATTTTAAACAAATCCGCCAACGTAAACAGCGTTTCATCTTTCGGCAACCGACGCTTTGCAGAATCTAACGCGTTTGAGTGGTTGTGTTCTGATTTCATATATGCGCCTCCTTTCATATGAATCACTATTCATATATTATGCCGCTTTTTTCAATTTGTCAATAGAAAAAATAAAAAAACCGCAGAAATTTTTTCTGGACCAATTAAAAAAATAAGTTGACCCCCCCTGCAATAATTCAAAAAGAAACGTATTTTAACAAAAATGTGTTATAATTTCCGCAAGAATTATTTGGGGAGAAGCAGGATTATGGAGAGTGAAAAGAACCGAAAATATAATCACATTAACGCCGAGGAGCGCAAAGTGATTGAACGCTTGCTTCGACAGAATACACCCAAGAAACAAATCGCAAGATTGCTGAACCGCAGCATAACTACCATTCGTAAAGAAATAAAGCGAGGGTCTGTTGAGCAACGCACAGAAATTAAAACCACTAAAAAAGACATCAATGTACCTTTATATACAAGCCAAAACGTGTACTTTGCAGATTTGGCACAGCAAGACTATGAACGTAACCGGTCAAACTGCGGTTGCAAATGCAAAATCGTACAATGCCAGGAGTTTGTTACCTTTGTTGAGCGACTGGTTAAAGAGCAAAAATGGTCTTTAGATGCCGCCGCAGGATACGCCAAAGCTCATGGACTATATCAAAATACTTGTTCGACTCAAACCCTTTACAACTGGGTTGATTTGGGCTTGTGCAAAATTAAAAATATAGACCTACTCAAAAAAACACGCCGCAAAACGCACTCTGTAAAAGTGCGGCAGCATAAAAAGTTGTATGGTCGTTCGATTGAAGAAAGACCGGCCAAAGTCGATTTGCGTCAAGAATTTGGTCACTGGGAGGGCGACGGAATTGTTGGCAAAAACCAACAAGGACACCTTATTTCCCTCGTTGAGCGCAAAACCGGCATGGGCTTCTTGTTTAATGTTGGCGACCGAAAAGCAATTCGCATTGTTGGGGTTTTAGACGAGCTGCAAGAACAGTTTGGAGACCTTTTCCCAGTGATTTTTAAAACAATCACCTTTGATAACGGTTCCGAGTTTGCATCTACCGCTGCAATGGAAAAGTTTGGACGAACAAAAATATACTATGCTCACCCGTATTCCGCGTGGGAGCGAGGAACAAATGAAAATTGGAACGGAATCGTGCGAAGATTTGTTCCAAAAGGTTCGTCCTTTGAAAACCTGCAAAAAGACGACATTCGTCGCGTGGAAAGCATGATTAACAATTTACCCCGCAAGCGATTTAACTATCAGACGCCCAGGGATTTGTTTATCGACGAGCTGCAAAAAATAATTAAGTTAGACCACGCTGTCGCTTAAAAATTCACACAGTTATTGATTGAGCAACTACAAAACGTAGTTGCTCTTTTTGTTTATAAAAAAAGAAAGGAGACAAACAATCAATGAACGAAGCTAAAACGATTGTAATGTGCAATCAGAAAGGTGGCGTCGGGAAAACAACCACAGCGCTTTCCCTTGGTGTAAACCTGGCACGCCGGGGCAAAAAAGTCTTGCTGGCTGATTTTGACCCGCAAGGAAACCTAACCAAAGGTTTAGGGTTCCGGGACAAAAGCAAATATCCATTGTCAATGAAAGACGCGGTTTTGGCAGAAATCAACGGTGCTCCGATAGATTTCCAATCGCTTATTTTGCACACCGGCGAGGACGTTGACCTTATTCCTTCAAACATTGACTTAGCCGGAGCAGACCTCATGCTTGCCAATGTTATGAGTCGCGAGACTGTTTTCAAGCGGGTCCTTGACCACGTTAAAGACAAATATGACTACATTGTTATTGACAGCAATCCTACGTTAAGTCTAATGACGATTAACGCTTTGACAGCTGCCGACAGCGTGATTATCCCAGTCCAAGCAGAGCCGTATGCTACGGACGGTCTTACAGATTTGCTGTCTACGATACAAAGCGCAAGAAAACAACTCAACCCCAACCTAAAGGTTGAAGGGATTTTAATTACGATGGTAGACACGCGAACAAAACTGTCAAAACACATCGTCAACGAAATTCAAGCGGCGTTTAAAGGGCAAATTCGGGTGTATAACACCTATATTCCCCGCTGTGTTGCTGTTGCAGAAGCATCTCTATACGGTGAAAGCCCTATTTTACACGCTCCCAACTCTGCCGCCAGCAAGGCATACGAAAAACTTTCCGAGGAGGTAATAAACGATGGCAAAAGAATTGCCAAATCTGCCCCTGCACGCACCGTTAGATGAGTTGTTCAGCACACAAGCGCAGCGAGACGAGGAAAAGCAGGAGCACATCGTTTTGCTTGACACAAACGAAATCGAAAGATTCAAAAACCACCCGTTTCAAATCCGAGACGATGCCGAAATGGAAGAACTGGCAAACTCCATCAAAGAAAACGGTATTTTGGAGCCTTGCCTTGTCCGTCCGATTGAGGGTGGAAAATTTGAAATGATTTCCGGTCATCGGCGGCGGTTCGCCGCGATGAAAGCCGGCATCACACAAATTCCCTGTTTGGTTCGCCAGCTTTCTGACGAGCAAGCAACCATTATCATGGTTGACAGCAACCGACACCGCCCCTATCTGCTACCGAGCGAAAAAGCATTTGCCTACAAAATGCGGCTTGAAGCTATGAAAAAACAAGCCGGGAGACCCTCAAAAGAAAATCTGTCCCCACTGGGGACAAATTTAACTTCGTCTCCACCGGGAACGAAGTTGCGTAGCGATGCCGAACTTGCAGAAAAAGTCGGAGAGAGCCGAAATCAAATTCAACGATATATTCGCCTTACAGAGCTTCTTCCGGAAATTTTGAAAATGGTAGACAACAGCGTTGAAAAGCCCGACGACCCCGAACAGCTACGTATGGCTATGCGCCCGGCGGTTGAGCTATCACACCTTACTCCCGAACATCAAAAAGTCGTGTTGAATTTTATGCGTGACACAATGACCACACCGTCTCACGCACAAACCATTCAGCTCCGGCAACTTCAAGACGCCGACACATTTTCCACCCAAAGGGTTTTTGCGCTGTTGGGCGAGGAAAAGCCTAATCAGAAAGAGCGCGTCAGCCTGTCGGTAGACAAGTTTAACCGATATTTCCCGCCGCACACCAGTGCAAAAGAAATTGAAAGAGGAATTTTCAAAGCACTTGATTTCTACATGGAAGCAAAATCCAAATCTCGTGCCTTCAACCAAAAAGAGCACACGCCACAGAAAGGAGAACCAACATGAACATTGCCGAATACACAGACGCCTGCATAAAGTTTGCAAAAGATACAAAGAACTGGGCTTCCCTCCCCCAAAGCGGACACCAGTTCACAACAGAACACAGCGCAGACCTTTGGACGGAAAGCAGCGATAACGCACACGGCGGCATTGATGTTTCTTGGGCTTTTCACATGCCCGCGTCGTCTATCCGCAAATATGCACCGCAAGTCTTTGTAGATTCTCTTCTCGAGGATATTGAGCTTGCCGCGGATGACCAATGGGAACATCAGTCGATTTCCGAACACTTTTCTGAAAAATACGGAAAGCACTGGTCAACCCCCGAAGATATTGCGGCAGCACAAAAAGCAAACAAAACCTTTGAACCGTGCCGCTGAAAGGAGAAACAATATGTATAAAATCGCAACGCGAACAAAACGCGTGGTTTTGGAAAACATAGAAACTCTGCAAATTGCAATTGCGGAAATCAAACGGCTTGAAAGTAAGGCAAAGGCAAACGACGATTATAGCCCCGGTTATTATCGAATTGAGAAAGCATAAAGGAGCCGTAAAATGGAAGTTTTATTTTCGTTCGGCAGTTGGAAAGGTTTTCCCTTTCAAGGGGGATACATTATTATCAACGCACCGACAAAAACGGAGGCAATTCGCGCATTCCGTTCTCGTTTTCCGGACAGAACTCCAGGGACGCTGAACTGTTCGGACATTTACACAGACCCCAAAAACATTCAAGAGTTTAAGAATAGCGGAAATCTTGGCGCGGGGTGTCACCTGTATATCGACACGGCAAAAACAATCGCAAGCCCTCTTCCGGATTTTTGTTACACCATTATCGAAGATAAAAACATATTTGCCATGCTGCGGAAAGGCGAATCCGGGTATTTTCCCATAGATACGACTTTTGCAGGCAACTGCAATCTGTATTCCCTTGCCGACAAGCTCAACCAACAATTTGGCATTTCCAAACAGCAAGAAGCCGCCATGCTCGGCGGTGCAATGCTTGGGTGGAATTCCCCGTTTGCAGACCCCAAAAGCTACAACAAAGATGGGAAGATTGATAAGCCGAAGCACACCGGGCTTCTCATTAAATAGGATGGAGGCGCACACAGTGGTCTATATATTCATCATTGTTGCAGCAAACTTAATTAATCACCTTGTAGGCGAACCAATAGAGCCGTCACAGTTCTTTTTCTATTCCGTTTTGGTTGCCATTTTTGTTTACGGGTTCTTTATAGTGGTGATAGAAGAAGATTATTACTTTACAACTGAAACCGTCACTTTAAAAGAAGAACAGTGCGTTCTCACCCCTGTTGAGCTGAACGCAGGAAAAGAACAACACGAAATTCTCTTGGTATGTTTCGCTTCCGCCGAAGGAATCCGCGCGGTAACTTTTGTTGCCGGAACGACCTATAAACACATTGCCTTGGGAACTAACGAAACGGCGTGTATTCATATCATTCCTTGCAAACAGCAAGCGCACATGGAATTTTCTAAAACAGTAGAGCAAAAAAAGCGAACAAAAAAGCCAAGCCCGTACTTTAACCTTTTAGGATATATCGACTATAGGTTGTTTAATACGACCTATAAAGAAAAACCAAAGCTGATAAAAAAGACTTATTCCTTTTTTGTCCCGGTAGGTTCTATTCATATGAGGTTAGAGTAAAGGCTCACCACCCTTTTGGAGGAGAGAAAATGATACTTCTGATTTTAATGACGCTGGCCATCGTGGTTTGTTTTATTTTAGACAAAACTTTAGACACAGACCTCACAAGACCCGCCTTAATCATCATAATGACCTGTTTAGCGTGTTGCCTGTTAATTACTGGAAACCTTACTTCGCTTTCATTTTACTCTGAAACATCGACAGAATTGCAAACTGAACGCTATAGCCTGGTAGCAATCCAGCCCAACACAGATACACCGTATTTTGAAACGAGCGGGGACAATTTATCGAGCCTCCGCTTTGGAATTGAATTGGAAAACGGTAGCTATCAACTCATTACAATCAATTCTGAAAACAGCAAGGCGATTGTGTCTCCTCTAAAGGATGGTCAACGCCCCTATGTTGAGATTAAAACAGCAGTCACGGGAAAACGGGCAATCAGAAAACCAAATGTTTACATAAACCCTGTAGGTGCTTTTGTTGAACTGTTTTCCGACTATGATGTTGGTGACTTTGTAAATCCTGACGAGGTAACTAAAGAAACCACCTACACTTTTTACATACCCCAAACCGACAAAGAAACAGTAATAAATTAGAAAGGACAGAAAGCATGGAAGCAAACAAACTTTCCGTTTTGCTCGTTGAACCGGGAAAAACGCCTAAAATGATTAAGATTGACGACTCGCTTGAAGCTATGCAAGCTCTTGTCAGGGGACCCATAGAGGTATTTAGCCCGTTTAATGATGATGTCGTTATCATCTGTAACGAAGAAGGTAAAATATCCGGGCTTCCGTTAAATAGAGCTATCTACGCTGACCCGGAGCCGATTGAAATTTCTTATTCAGAAATGAAAAACCTGTTTCGTACTACTGAGCGAGACAGCAAAGAGCACAAAAAAGGCTATATTGTTTTTACCAAAGACAGCTTTGACGCCCCATACAGTGAACCTTCCCGCACGTATGTGGTCAGTTCAAACAACAAGGCGTTTCTGCCCGGCATGGGCGGTTACTCTATTTTTGGCTCGTCTCTTGATGGAACTGATATGCATGTACGTTTGGACTTATATATGGCCGACGAACGTGGCGAAAAAGATGGATGGAAAATCGAAAGATGCTATATAAAAAAGGAACCCCCTGACATGGTCGAGATTATTGCCGGAACCTTTTTTCTTGTTTCAGCTCCGGCCGGTGCAGAAAACTTTGAGAGCCTTTCTCAGCCGCTTGCCGAAAAGTATGCAGCGAAATTCCACTCCCCGGAGCATTTTTTCAAAGCGAACGGTAAAATTGTTGCCAAGCCTTACGAACCTAAAACTGAGAGTCGAGAACGATAAAAGGAGACAACTATGAACAACACAAATCAAGCAGAAACTTCTGCCCCTATCTTTTCCGTAACCATTTCCCTTACCGGGTGCAACTTTTCAATAGACACAACCCAACTTAATGTATTGCTTTCAGCCCTTGTTGATACTGACCCCGCTCTGCAAGAGCAGCTTGACAATATCCAAAATGATTTGCGCGAAACCTACAAACGCACTGCACCGGCTTTTGAAGAGCTGCTTACAAGCATTTTTGGAGAAGTCACAAAAAGCGAAATCAAAAGCGTTTCAGAAAGCACGATTTTTTACATAGGAGGTGACGATAATGAGCAAAACGAGTATCAATAATCAGCACATGAATGTTCTGCGGAAGGTAATTGAAGCCGGCTATACCGACGATAAAACAATTACCGGTCTTTCGACCGAAGATATGCTGGCTTTCTGTAAAAGCATTGCAGACATCAGCGCAGTTGTGGAGTTGCAAAAGGCGGTTAAGGCTAACCGCCTTATTTCTTTCCTTGCGGGGGAAAACAAAGTAAAGGATGACACAAATGAGTAAACGCATTTACATTGACATGGACGGCACGTTGTGTCGCTTCCACGACCAAGAGCACCAGTACATTGAAAAAATGTGGGAGCCGGGGTTTTACATCGGGCTCAAACCGTTCGAGGAATTCTTGAATGCCGTGTCCTTGTGCATTGACAGAAATCCTACAACCGAATTTTATGTACTGTCCGCAATTCTTGATACAGAACCGCCGTTTGCCGCGGCCGAAAAAAGAGAATGGCTGCACAGACATCTGCCGCAAATCAACGATGAACACATGATTTTTACGCCAGCCGGGGTTGACAAAGCCGAATATGTTGACAACATTAACGCGGATTGCTATCTCATTGACGACTACAATAAAAACCTCACGGAATGGCAGCAAAGCAGCGGTACCGCAATCAAGTTTATCAATGACATTAACAACCGCGGCCTTGGCGCTTATGGTGGCGAAAAAGGACCGCTTTGGGACGGAATGAGCATTCGTTACGACCAAAGCGCAATGACGATTTGCTTGGAACTGGAGCAGCTCGCGCGAATTGAAAGGAGCGAAGAAAAGGCAACCGCATTTTACGGCTTTGAAACCGATGTGCTGCCGCGGGAGTTTTTAGACTTGCTCCCGGAATATTTCCAACTGCGTCAAGCCAACGACGACAAACTCGTTACTGAACTTGCACGCAACGGCGAACAGTTTTTCGACTACAACTCTGTTTCCGAGCAAAGCCGAGATTTTGTCAAATGGTTTTCCGAAAACGTTTCAGACCACGCTATTACGGACTTTATGCAAAAACACGGCGCTACCGACACGCTGATGGAGTGCTTAAACAAAGCCTATACCCTTGCGCGAAGCAACGCAATTCCGGCAACAAAGCTGTTAGGGTGGATTGAAAGTTCCATCAAGTTCGGAAAAGCCTGGTCAACGCACCCTGTATCTCCCGCAAACTTGCAAGTGTATATCGGCAAGATGCAGGAACGCGACGACCGGCTTAAGGCTCTGTTTGTTGAACTGGATACGGCGACAGCCGATTTAAAGCAATTAGAACGCGCCTTGTATCTGCCGACCAAAGATGAGGTTGCCAAGAACACGGTTACAAACAACGGCTCTCGCACAGCGATGCAAGCTCGTGGCGTTCAACTTCGCGAAAAGATTGAACAAATGAAAGCCGAATGGCTTGAATTGGCAAAAGCACCGTATCCGGAAATAGCGTTCGGGCACGGCAAACGAAAATATCCGCAATATGCACAACTGGGCGGCGGAAAAGCTCCCACGCGCACCAAGCACAGTAAATAGAAGAAAGGACTGTTCTAATGGCAACGACGACAGTTTTTCGTGTGGAAAAGAAAAGCAACTACACGATTATATCAAACTTACACCTCCAAGACAAAGCATTGTCTTTGAAAGCTAAAGGAATGTTGACCCTCATGCTTTCACTTCCCGAAGACTGGGACATGACGCTAAAAGGGCTTGTAGCCCTCAGCAACGATGGTATTGACTCCGTAAGGTCAACAATCAAAGAGCTTGAAGAACACGGCTATTTGAGCCGCTCACGCGGACGTAACGCGCGCGGGCAAATGCTGTGCACAGAATATACCATTCACGAGAAATCCACCTTAACAGAAAACACGGAGAACAACGCCGAAAACAACCAAGTTGGAAAATCCGACGTGGATGTTTCACGCGACCAAGTTGGAAAATCCGATGTGGATGTTTCACGCGACCAAGTTGGAAAATCCGATGTGGAGATTTCACGCGACCAGGTTGGATTTCCCAAAATAGGGAAACCCATATATGGGAAATCCGACACAATAAAGGACTTAAAAAATAAAAAGACTGAATATACAAAGGACTCTTATCCATCTTCTTATCAGGGTAAAGTTACTGATGAGGATGCGATGGACGAACACAAAGCACAACAGTTGCTTTCGGAGCGCCGCCGGTACGAAGAAACCATTAAGGACAACATTGATTATGACATTTTTTCAGAAAGCGACGACAAAGACTTCCGGGATTTTGTAAATCTGTCAGTTCAAGTAATGGTTGATGCTGTGACGTCTACCGCACCAACCATTCGCATAAAAAAGCAGGACATTCCGCAAGCGGTTGTTAAAAGTCAGCTCCTAAAAGTTACTTCGGAGCAAATTGAATATGTGTACTCGAGTACACAGACCAGCAAAACTAAAATTGTCAATATGCAAAACTACATATTGACCGCCCTTTACAATTCACTCTTTGGCGCGAATCTTTATTATTCGCAATGGGTTAAACACGACCAAGCAACCGCGTCCGGAAAATAAAAATGTGCAAAATTCCATTTCGCACATTTGCAAGCCGCAAAAAATTGCTATAATATAATGACGAGGTGAGGGAAATGAAAAAACTTTTACTGGGTTCACTAAAATTCCTGTGGTTCATTCTCCGCGCAGCGCTCATTTTTGTCGGCATTGTCGGCTCTTTTTTGAGTGTCCTTTTCTTGTTCGCGGTCGCAGGGATTTTTGTTGTTTTTGCGATTGTGAACGGTGGACTTGCGGCTGCATGGGATGCCACCTGGCAAGTGCTTCTGATAGGCGTGGGAGCACTACTGGGTTTTTCGCTTCTTCGTGCACTTGGAATGTATGACCACGCAAACGCATAAAGGAGGAGTATTATGAAAGACAAAATCAAGTTATTCTTGAGCAAAATCAAAACGAACAAGACCGCCAAAGTCTCAACTGTCGTTGCTTGCTGCGTCGTTCTTATGATGGTCGCTGTAAGCATTGCAGTCGGCGCTTCGGTTAAGAGAGCACCGGCAACCGCCGCTAAATCCGGCAGCCCGGGAGAGAGCGCACAGCTTGCCGAAGCGATTGAGCAAACCTTTTCAACGACATCTGCACCTGTAGAGCCTTCAACAACGATTCCGGCAACCAACACAACAGACCCCGTAAGTGAACCGGCTGAAACGACAAAAAAAGCGACCGAAAAGGCGACCAGCAAAACAACGCCCAAAAAATCTTCTACCAGCTCCGGCAAAGTCAATTCCAGTTCCGGTAGTTCCGGGGCGAGCAGCTCAACGCCGAAGCCGAACACCGGCTCGTCCAATCAAAAGCCGGTGACCGCGACACAAGCACAAGGTCATCAATGGACACAGGCGGAAGTGGACGCAATCGTTTCAGAAATGAAAGTTTATGCTAAAAGCAAAGGCTTTACCATAAACTCTACCTTAACGACCAAAGGAACTGCATGGAGAAATCCAGCAACTACCGAGTCTTTGCAAAGCCAAGAAAAGGTCGAGTCGAGACTAATTTATTTAATAGACCAGGTGTATGATTTAGCTGTCAAGGAGGTTGGGTATTTCCCCTCTGGAGCTGCATTAAATATAGTTTCCCAAAAATATACCGACAGTAACGGCCACGCCCAATGGGAAATTTATGTTGTCTACTAATGGACTACCAAACAGAACAAAGCTTTTTAAGAGACCTGTATTGCAGGTCTCTTTTTTATTACCAAGGAGGAATTCTAATGCTTTTACTTATTGCGTTTTTTCTCTCCCTTATAGTAGGAGCAATAGCTGACCTATTGATAACTTATATGTTAGAAAATGTGTTATGCCATCCTGTATCAGGGCTCGAACATTTTTTGATTTATTTCTCAAATTCACTATTTGCCGTTCTTTTCACATACTTCAAAACACGCTACGACCTACGAAAAGCCAAGCCTACCGAGGATAAATCAACGAAAAAGGTTTCCGAAGGAAAAATGAAAGTCGTGTTAGACAAAGGCGCAAAAATACCTACGAGAGCGCACGAAGGTGACGCGGGTCTTGACCTGTACGCCAGGGAGTCTGCCATAATTCCAGCACGCGGAAGCCAAAGGTTTGATACCGGCGTGCACATTGAGCTTCCTCCCGGAACCACCGGGTTCTTGAAAAGCAAAAGCGGCTTAAATGTCAATTTTGGAATTACAAGCGACGGAGTGATTGACTCCGGGTACACAGGGAGCATCGTTGTGAAACTCTATAACAACAGCGATACTCCCTATGAAGTGAAAGCCGGGGACAAAATTTCCCAGCTGGTCATCTTACCGGTTGAGCTTCCGTCTTGTGTGTTGGCAGACAGGCTGGATACCACCAACCGCGGCGGTAACGGTTTTGGAAGCAGTGGGAGGTAAGAAATGAAACCAGTTTTAAAATATCCAGGTGCGAAATGGCGCGTGGCGAAAAAAATTATGGAGTTTGTACCCGAACATCAGTTTTACCTTGAACCCTTTTTTGGCAGTGGCGCTGTATTCTTTAATAAACCGCCCAGCAAACACGAAACCATCAACGACATAGACGGAATGGTCGTTAATTTTTTTGAGGTTTGCCGAGATTACCCAAATGAACTTATAGAAAGAATACAGCTAACGCCTTTTGCGCGAGATGAGTTTCTCTCAATTCAAGAAAAGCATGCCGGCGATGAAATTTCATTGACGGGTAACAAAATTGAAGACGCGCGTCGCTTTGCTGTGCGATGTTGGATGGGGTTTGGAAGTAAACTATCTGATAGAGTTGGCTTTAAATGCAATTTAAAAAGCAACGGGCCACAAAATCCACAAATATGGAATAAGCTTCCAAGTGTTATCGGGGAAGCAGCAACGCGGCTTAAAAACGCAACTATTGAAAATGGTGACGCAATCGAGCTAATTCTCAAGCACAACTATTCAGACTGTTTGATTTATGCTGATCCTCCATATTTGTTTTCTTCCCGAAAAACGACAAGGTTATATAGGCATGAAATGGGAGAAATCCCTCAACACGAAGCGTTGCTAAATGCTTTGAAGTCTCATAAAGGGCTTGTTCTTCTTAGCGGTTATGACAACGAATTATACAACGAGAGTCTCGTTGGGTGGTATAATGTTCAATTTCAGTCCACCAATGCCAGGTCTCTTGCTTGTACCGAAACGCTTTGGATGAATTTTGCACCAAACAGCTTATTCATATAGTACTAAAAAGTAGCAAAACATAATTAGCAGATACCTAAAGAACATTTGGAATTCATCAAGAATTTCAGAAATTTCAGGAACCATTTCTTGTGTAATTATTTCGCCCGTGTTTTGATTCTTGTTGTAAAGCATCTTTGCCAATAAATTTTCAAATTTCTGACAAAGAACCACCCAATGACGCATACAGTCAGAAAATAATGGATTTGCAATAGCAACAATTATAAAGAGATTTAACATAATATCTCCTCCTAAAAAATATTTCCGAAACATTCGGATATGTATATATGGTTTATTTTTTCGTTCCTGTCAAGTACAGTTGAAAAAAGCCTGCTTGCTTTTCAGCAAACAGGCTTTTTTGTTACCTTTTTACCGCCCCTTTTCGGGCGTTGACATAGATAGAAATTCATTAAGAAAGGATAAAAAAACATGAATCAAAAAACAAGAAAAGCAGGCAGCCGCGTTTTGGCTTGCCTGCTGGCAGTTCTTATGCTGCTTTCCACCATGTCCGGTGCGGTTTCTGCATTGAGCATCGGCGATGAAGTTACTGTCAGTGGCGCCAGCGAATGGATTTCCGGGTTCTATTATTCCTTCCAGGGTTCGGATTTCGGCACGCACAAGTACGGTCAGCACCAACATTTGCACACGAGCGACGGGCGTCCGGCATACTGCGTAGAACCGAACGAACATTTTTCGGATGGCAATAAAACCATTCGGGAAACTTTCAATTCGTTTTCTGAAGATTTACAGGATAAAATTTCATTTGCGCTCATTTACGGTTACAACGGCAGCACTAAATACGGATACTCCTGGCAGACCGAATATGTCGCAACGCAAGGCATTATTTGGGCGCTTGTGCAGGGATACTTCAACACCTCAAAAGAGGATGCGTTTTTAAACTGCTCCTTTGGTGGCAACACCTCGTCCACAAACCGTGCAAACTGCAAGGCGGTATATGCGAAAATCAAAGCACAGATTTTATCTCATTTAACGGTTCCAAGTTTTTCTGTGAGCAGCCCGTCTTGGGCATATACAAAAAAGCTCACCCTAAAATACAACTTTTCCACCGGCAAATATGAGGGCAGCGTAACCGACACAAACGGCGTTCTGTCCGGGTACACTTTCAGCTCTCCCGGCGTAACCTTTACCCGGTCGGGCAACACGCTGAAAATCAGCACCAGCAAGACTTTGGACGGCGTCACCGTGACCGGTGAGCGCACAAGCAACACTTATGTCAACTCTCTGCCGGCAATCTGCGCCGGCTATGCGGTCGGTTCCGACCAAACAACTGCGGTCGCGCTCGACTTAAAAGACCCGGTCAACGCATATTTCAGCCTTGAAACCGAATCCGTCGGGAATATTAAAATCGTTAAGACTTCCGAAGACGGAAAAATCGAAAATGTGCCGCTGCACATCAGCGGAAACGGCATTGAAAAAGATGTCAAGACCGGCAAAGACGGTTCGATTACCGTACCCAACTTGATAGCCGGCACCTATACCGTCACGGAAAAAGTGGACGGCTACTACAATCCGCAGTCCGCACAGACCGTCACCGTCCTGCCCGGGCAGACAACGACCGTTACTTTTAACAACACGCTGAAGCGCGGGTCGCTCGTTGTCACGAAAACCGCCGAGGACGGTATTTTAGAGGGACACCGCTTCCACCTGTTCGGTACTTCCGACTCCGGCTTGACGGTCGATACCTACGCAGTGACCGACAGCACCGGCAAGGCAACCTTCAGCGATATTCTGATTGGCTCCGGCTACACGCTGGAAGAAGTTGATACCGGCATTCAGTATGTTATCCCCGACAGCCAAACCACAAGCGTTGCTTGGAACACCGTAACCAACGCATCGTTTGAAAATATCCTCAAAAAGTTCACTGTCACCGTTCAAAAACAGGACAGCGTAACCGGTACGGCGCAAGGTGACGCCACTCTTGCCGGTGCAGTTTATGGAATCTACGACGGAGAAACGCTTGTGGACACCTATGTGACTGACAAAAACGGCTCATTCACCACAGAGGAATATATTTGCGGCGATGACTGGACGCTCCGGGAGCTGACGCCCTCTGAAGGATATTTACTGGACGAAACAGTCTATCCCGTCGGTGCAGAGCCCGGCAATTTCACCATTGAGCACAATCCCATTTCCATGACCGTGACCGAAGATGTCATTCTCGGTCAAATCGCCATTATTAAGCACAACGACGACGGCAGCACGCAGATTGAGACGCCCGAAGTCGGTGCGGAATTTGAAATCTATTTGAAGTCCGCAGGCTCCTACGGCTCGGCAGACGACCGTGAACGCGATTTTCTGACGACTGATGAAAACGGGTTTGCAGAAACCAAAAAGCTGCCCTACGGCGTTTACACCGTGCATCAGGCAAAAGGCAACGAGGGCACGGAGTTTATTCCCGACTTCGATGTGGTTATCAATCAGCACGGCGAGGTTTATCGCTATCTTATCAACAACGCAACCTTTGAAAGCTATATCAAGTTCACCAAAAAAGACGCAGAAACAGGCAAAACCATTCCGCTGGCCGGTGCCGGTATTCAGCTTTATAATCCGAACGGTGAGCTCGTCACTATGAGCTACACCTACCCGACACCGACAACCATTGACACCTTTTACACAGCCGCCGACGGTACGCTCGTTACCCCGGAAAAACTTCCGTATGGCAAAGGATACAAAGCTGTTGAAGTTTCCGCGCCGTATGGCTATGTACTGGACAGCACGCCCGTATACTTCGACATCACGCCCGAAACTATGCAGGAAGACAGCGGCATTACCGTTGTAATGGTTGAAAAATCCGACCTGGCACAGAAAGGCACGATCGACATCACCAAGCTCGGCGAGCAGTTCTCGTCCGTATCCTATGACGGAACATTCTATCAACCGGTCTATGCGCTGGCAAACAACGCCGGAGCGAAATTCAAAATCACCGCTGCCGAAGATATTATCACCCCAGACGGCACGGTTCGTGCGGCTGCCGGCACGGTCGTGGATACCGTAACCATTGGCAACAGCACAACCAAATCCAAGCCGTTATATCTCGGCAAATACAATGTGCAGGAAGTCGAAGCAGCCTATGGCATGGTGCTTGACCCAACGGTCTATGAAGTCACGCTGACTTATGCAGGACAGAATGTGTCTGTAACTTCTTCCGCGCTTACGATTACCAATCAGCGGCAAAAAGTTGTAATTGACCTTTTGAAAGCGCTTGAACAAGACGATTTGTTCCAACTCGGCATGAACGGCGAAATCAGCAATGTTCAGTTCGCGCTGTATGCCGCTGAAGAATTAACGGCGGCAGACGGTTCCGTGATTCCGAAAGACGGATTGCTGGAAATCCTCAATGTGAACGCGGACGGTTCCGCGACCTTTGCAACCGACCTGCCCGTCGATGCAGCGGTCTATGTGCAGGAATACGCCACAGACGGTCACTATATCCTTTCCGACACAAAATATCCAGTGACATTTGAATATGAGGGACAAGACACCGCAGAAGTGCATCTTTCCGTCAATAACGGCGAAGCAATCGAAAACAAGCTGATTCGCGGCGATATTTACGGCAAAAAGATAGACGAACAGGGCAACGCACTTGCCGGTGCAGTCTTTGGATTGTTCCCGGCAGGCTCCACAGAATTCACCGAAAAAACTGCGTTAATGCGCTCAACAAGCGATACTGCGGGAATGTTCTCGTTTTTAAATGTACCGCTTGGGAATTATGTAATCGTAGAGCTGTCCGCGCCGGCGGGCTATCTGTTTGACAACACACCAATTCCCGTAAGCATCACAGAGGACAAACAGGTTGTTGAATTTGAAGTCACCAACACCTGGGCGGCAGGTAAGCTGATTATCACAAAGTCCGATGTATCCACCGGGAAGCTCCTACCGGGCGTAGGCTTCCGCATCCGCAACGAACAAGGCGAGATTATCCGCGAGGGCTACACCGATGAAAACGGTGTGGTTGAATTTGACCAGCTGCCGAAAGGCAAATATACCTATCAAGAATTCAAAGCGGCGGACGGGTATGTGCTTGATGAAACAGAATATCCGTTTGAGATTACAGACGATTTGACAGTGATTCGCGTTTCCATGACCAACGAGCCGACGCCGGTTGACATTCCGCAAACCGGTGATTCCGTTTTTGCCTGGGCAACACTCGGTATTGCCGCAACCGCTTTTTCCGCAGCATGGATTGTCCTTGCGCGCAAGCGGAGAGCAAAATAACCCGCTTTTCCCACTCACTCTCCTCCTATACTCTGTGGGCGGTGGTTGATTCGCAACGCCGCCCAGAGGGGCTTTAAATTCAATGAAAGGAAGATGATATTACCATGAAAAGATATAAAGCCGACGTCCTCGGCGACCGACACAAGAAATTAAAACGTAACAGCGAAGCAATCGTACTTGATTATTTCAGTCCCTACGTTTTTGAAAAGCAGGACAATGCACATGTCTGCGGCTACACAACCTTAAAACCGCCGAAACAGAAAAACAAAAAAGAACCTGATGGAATTTTGATGTCCGGAAATACCGAGGTCGCGTATGTCTACCGTGACCGACCGATGTTTTCGTCAAACAAAGGGTATATCAAAATCAGCGGCACAGATGAATTTGTTGCCATTACAACGCGGCGGTTTTATCTGTTTGCCATTCTTTTTCTTCTCCTGGTTTTATTGGCGCTGCTGTTGCCCTACTGCAACAAAGACACAGGCTCCGCACAGAATACAAAGCCTTGGAGCCCTACAATCGAAGCCAACATCGGCGAAGACGATACGAGCAGCACTCGACCGTCCGGGTCTCAAATTGAAATTGCCGGTTTTTCTTCCTGGCATATTCCCGCCGGTGAAACGGAAAATCTTCCGATTACGCTGAAAAACCCGGACGGAAACCCCTGCTATTTTTCGTTTTCTATTATTTTGTCTGACGGTGAAACCATCTATCAGTCCGACATGGTTCCTCCCGGTGAAGCTATTAAGAAGATTACAATCAACCGGGCTTTAAGTGCCGGCGAATATGCCGCCACAATTCATATCGACACAAACGCCTTGGATGACGGTCGTGCCATGAACAAGGCCGACTTGAATTTGACAATCACAGTTTTATAACCGGCTGGGCAAGGACAGACGGTTTATAAATATTTTTTTGAAAGGAATTGATAACAATGAAAAACATGAAAAAATTACTCTCTTTTTTAACCGCTGTGGCGGTTGTGGCCTGCTGCGCTGTTCCCACGTTCGCCATTGACCAAAACACCCCGTCGGGCAGCACAAAAGTTGTGTTCAAAGCCGGCGAAACCGTTGACGACAAAGGAACGCCCGACCCGTCGGACGACGTGGTTTCCGGCACCTATACGGTTTCCATTCCCGATTTCATTGAAGCAGCAGATACCGAGGAAGAAGCGGCGGTCTACGATGTTGTGGCGAAAGATGTTTTGATTACCTACAACACCAACCTGACCGTTGATGTTTCCTACGAAAACACTCTGAAACTGACCGACAACACGGCGGCGACCGTCGGCTATGAATTGCAGGCTAATCCGCAGTCTGCGAGTTCTCTCGCCGCTGTGTCTTCCGGCGACACTATTTTGACCGTTCCGGCTGGTACGCCTGAACAAACGACAACTACTCAAGTCGCCGCCGTTTTGACGCAAGCTCCCGCGTATTCCGGCGTCTACACCAACACGGTTACCTTTACGGTATCTGTGGCGTAATTACATTACAAACCATTTTGCACCTCAGCCTTGCGTGAGGTGCTTCTTTATTTTAAGGAGATTAGCTTATGAAAAAAACTAAATTCATTTCCTGCTTACTTTCTGCGGTCTTGATTCTTTCTGCTATTACCGTGCCGGTAGCTGCGGCCGATGTAAATCAGAATTCTTCCGGAGGCAAAGCCACAGTATCATACACCAATGATTCCGTGTGGACGGCAACGATTCCGGCGTATGTAGCTCCGGTCGAAGCCGGACAGCAAGATGTTTCCGCGTACGAAGTCGCGGTAAAAGATGTTGTAATCGGCGACAATCAACAGCTTGCCGCCACCGTTGAGTATTCCGGGTATGTGACGGAAGCAAATGGCGTAAAAATTCCGTATCAGCTATATGATTCCAACGGAGAAGAAATCCAGTCCGGCGACACAATCCTTTCCAAAAGCGCCGGAGAGCCGGGTACAGAAGCAACCATTACCTTTGGTGCTGCATTGACCGATTCTCCTAAATACGCCGGTGTTTATACGGACACCGCGACGTTTGCGTTTACAGCAAAGGATAAAGTCTACACGCTGGATGATATTAACAACGACGAACACTTATTTGCAATCGGGAAAACGAAACCGGAATATGTTGTCGCAAAGTTCAGCGATGATTTTTCGCAAGTTACCATGTTTGCAAACGGCGACAACAGCGATGGGTTGATGAAAGACTGGCTTCGTGGAAACAGCCCCACATACACATATAAAAATTCTCTGAAACAGGCAACTGTTCAAAATGGTGTTGTTAGCATTGGAAACTTTGCCTTTTTCGACTGCGAACAGCTTGAAAAAATCAGCCTTGCTGATACAGTTACTTCATTGGGGACTTCATCTTTTGAGGAGTGTCAAAAATTAACTTCGGTCAGAATACCGGATAGCATGATATCCATCGGCGATTCTTCTTTTGAAAAGTGTTGGAGCTTATCTTCGGTTGTGCTTTCTGATCAGCTAACAACAATCGGCTTCCGTGGATTCGGATATTGTACTGCATTGGAAAGCATTACAATTCCAAGCAGCACTACGAGTATTGGTGCCGCAGCCTTTGTTGGAATTAGTCTTAAAGAAATTCATGTCGCTAAAGATAATTTATATTTTTGCGATGTAGATGGGGTCTTGTTTAATAAAAACAAGACAGTTTTATATCAATACCCTGGCGGGAAAGAAGCGACCGATTATGTAATCCCGGGGACAGTAAACACCATTGGTGAATATGCTTTTGAAAATTGTACCTTAACCAATATTACCATTCCCGAATCGGTCACAACTATTGAACCATATGCTTTTTTGGATTGCGATTCACTTGTTCAGATTACCCTGCCTGATTCGGTAACACGATTAGGAGAATACGCTTTCAACGATTGCCGGAACCTCGAAACAGTTATCTTGTCAAATTCTCTTACGGAAATTGAAGATTACACCTTTTCGGGGAACAGTTGGAAACTCTATGAAATTACAATTCCCAAATCGGTCACAAGGATAGGTTATCATGTGTTCAACAAGAGTTTCATGAAAACAATTTACGGCGCTTCCGGTTCCTATGCCGAAACATGGGCTGCGGAAAACGGCTATTCCTTTATCGCACAATAAACCTTTTACAGACGGCGTCCGGTTTCGGGCGCCGTTTGACTTTTGCAAAATAAAAAAGGAGGAAAAACAAATGTCGTTAAACTGTGCCGTTATTATTGGTCGATTGACCGCCAACCCCGAGCTTCGGACAACGAATAGCGGCGTGGCTGTTACTTCTATCCGCGTCGCCGTAGACCGCGACTACGTTAAACCCGGCGAAGAACGCCAAGCTGATTTTATCAATGTTATTGCGTGGCGAAGAACGGCGGTTTTCATTGAGCGTCATTTCAAAAAAGGCCAGCTCATCGCTGTGCAAGGGTCTCTGCAAAGCCGTAACTATGAGGACAAAGATGGCAACAAGCGTGTCGCCGTTGAAATTGTTGCCAACTCTGTTTCTTTCTGCGGCTATAACAAAGAGGAACCGTCGCAAAGCAGCACCCCTGATGTACCGGGTTTTACCGAGTTACCCGTGTCGGAATATCCCGACGATTTACCGTTTTAATATAAGGAGGTAACCTTATCATGCGAAAATATGAAGAAATTACAGGCTTGTATCTACAAGCCTGTAATTTTGTGGCAAGCACGCCACAGCAATGGCGAGACTTTTTAAAATCAGCTTGCCACAACTACAAACTCCGTTTTGATGAACAGCTCTTGGTTTATCGTCAACGCCCGGATGCAACGGCAGTTCTTGAAATTAGCCGTTGGAACAATTTTGGCAGACGAGTAAACAGAGGAGCTCGCGGCATTGCCGTTTTCGACAACGCAGCTACAAGTCGTCAACGACTTCGCTATTATTTTGATATTTCCGATACGCACGAGGTCATTAAGACAAGAGAAGTACCTTTGTGGCAAATGCGTCCGGAATACGAAAATGAAGTCATTACTACACTTGAAAAAGCGTTTAATGCAAAGTTTAATGAGGGAGCAACCCTCGACGACGCGATTTTTTTCGCAGTTAAAACAGCAACCGAAGATAATATTCAGAATTACACCAATGACTTAATGCTTTGCAAAGACGAAAGCGCGCTTAACGCGCTTTCCGATGAAGCGCTTACAAAGGCATTTCGGAATTTGGTGGAAAAAAGCGCCGCGGTAACTATTTTTTCAAGATTAGGGCAAGATACGACCGAGCGTTTTAAGGATTCTGATTTTTCAGATATATCTAAATTTGATACGGCGGAAACCCTCTACGCTGTCGGCAGTGCAGTAAACGCTGTGTCAAAGGCTTGCCTTTTGGAAATTGCAAGAAAAATTTTGCACATTCAAAAGCAGAATCGCACATTTGATTTTTCAAAAATAACCGAATATAATGTGGATGAACAATTAACAGGAGGGAGTAAAAGCAATGAGCAAAACAAACGAACCGACCAAAATCACATACACGATGCAGGGCGACTACCTGATTCCCGACCTGACGCTGCCGGAGCAGACGGAAGTCGAACTGGGCACATACGCACGGATGCGCCGGAAGTTTCTGCAAGAAGAGCACCCGGTACTTTACGGGAATCTGCTGACCAGTTGCAAACTGAACGAACACTTGATGGAAGTGCAGAAGAGAGCAACGGAGCTCCAGGAGACCTTGACCAAACAGATGGCGGCGACAGAGGGCATCACGGAGCAGTTGAAAGCGGAAGACATGATGAGCTGGGTTCGCAAAATGAACAATTTACAGAACCGGATTCAAGAAATCGTATTGTCGGAAGTGATTTACGTTTAGAATATTACGACCGTGCACATGAAGATAAGAGCTTACCGTTTTTCGGCGACAATGACACCATTCGTGAAATTCTCGGCACGACACCGCATTTGAAAGCAACAAAAGCGGAAATTAAAGCATTTTACGAAACCCATATAGATGACGATGCCCGTACCGAGTTTGTTAAAAGTATTTTCAACAACGATTTCACCGAAATTGTTTTAAGCGACGGCCGGCGCGTTGGGTACAAAACTTTTCAAAACGTGCTTCAGCTGTGGGAAGGCAGTTATCTTTCCCGCACAAAGCAGGCTTTCTATGATTGGGGCGTGATTGCCCAACATTTTGAAGCAATGCGGCTTTTAGGAGAGTTATACGACACCGCTAAACCATTACCCTCGATTGAGGAACAAATGAATTTATTAAAAGAAAAAGCAGAGGAAGAAAAAACCTCTGCTTTTTCTTTTTCACAGGAAATCATTGATGCCGTTTTAACCCGTGGAAGCGGTGTCTATGAAGGAAAGTTCCGTATCTTTGAACAGTTTGAAAAAAGCCTTTCATCAAAGGAAAATGTTGATTTCTTAAAAAACGAATATGGTTGGGGCGGCGTCTATCCTGTAATAACGGGTACAGGTATTGACGAGCAGCATGATAAAAAAGGCATTCATCTTTCAAAAGGAATTGGACCCGATAAACCTCATATCACTTTGCTATGGAACCAAGTTGAAAAACGTATTGCAGAGCTAATTCGTCTCGACCGGTATCTTAATCCGAAAGAAAAAGATTTATATCCGGAATGGCTCGCAAAGCAAAAAGAACGCCGCGCAGAGCTGGAGGTGGAAAAAAAGAATCGGGAAATTCTTTCGTCTGCTCCGCCGGAACCGGAACCGCAGCAGGTCGTGGAAAGTAAGCCGGAACCGGAACCGCAGTACGCCTATCACCTCGGTGATAAGGTGTATATGGGCGCTGACGAATACGAAATCCTTGCCATTGACGAGAAACAGGTAAGGCTTTTCGATACACAGTTTCCTCTGTTCAATAAAGAAATAGACAGAACTGACTTTGACAGCAAGATTCGAGAAAACCCTATGAACGACCACCTGAAGGTTGAGGAATTACCGCCCGAGCAAAAAACAGACGAAGCGCCTGTTTTTGATATTGGTATGGGGTATCTTGGAAACGGTCTTACCGTTTGGAACAGAGCCGTAACAGAAAACGGAGATTATCAGAATATTGCCCATATCAGTAGCGAAGGCGAAATCCACTATTATATAGACAATCTGCCTAAAGACGTGGTGGAGAGGATAGAGAAAGCGGCAGCGCAGGAACAGCAAAAGACTTTGTTTGCCGCTTCTTATCATGTGGGCAACAGAGTTTACTTGGACGGAAAGCCGTTTGAAATCACGCGAATAGACGACTGGAACGTCGAACTGATGGACCGCTCGGTGCAAAATCCACAGCCACGCTTGGAACCTAAAGACAGCTTTATGCAACTTGTTCAGCAGAATGAGCGTGGCAGTCATTTTACTGACGCTTACCGGGAGTACAGCGAAATCAAGCACGAATATTCCGGCAGCCTTGTGTTGTATCAAGTTGGAGATTTCTTTGAAGCCTACGGAGAGGACGCACAGTCCGTCAGCGAGGCTTTGGAGTTGACTTTGACTTCTCGCTCACTCGGGAATAATCAGAAAACGGAAATGTGCGGGTTCCCGGCACACCGTTTAGAAACCTATATGAATATGCTGCTCGACCGTGGTTTTGATGTGGCAATTTCTTCTCTTGAAAACGGCGAACGCAGCACTCGAAATATTGTGTCGAGCAAAAAGGAAGAACCGGATGCGAAAGACAAAATCGGTGCACCGATACTTGAAAAAAAGTCAAACAAACGCATACAAACGTTTGATATGCATCCGGAAATACCAATGTCCGAGCGCCATACCTTTGACCTGGCTTCCCACGAGATAGAGGAAGTCGGAAAAAAAGAACGTTTCCGCAGAAATTTAGATGCAATCAACGTATTAAAAGAGTGCGAGTTTGAAAACCGGTTTGCGACACCGGAAGAACAGGTCATTTTGTCTAAATATGTCGGCTGGGGCGGTATTCCCGAAGTGTTTGATGAGAATAACACGTCGTGGTCAGACGAGTTTGTCGAACTCTACACGGTGCTTTCTCCCGAAGAATATGCCGCCGCAAGAGAAAGTACGCTTACCGCCTTTTACACACCGCCCGTTGTTATTTCTGCAATTTATAAGGCTATGGAGCAAATGGGCTTCCGCGAGGGCAACATCTTGGAGCCGTCCTGCGGCATTGGGCACTTTATTGGTATGCTGCCAGTTTCCATGCAAGAAAGTAAAGTTTACGGCGTTGAGCTCGACCCTATCTCGGCGGGAATTGCGCAGCAGCTTTATCAAAAATCGTCTATTGCTGCACAAGGCTTTGAAAAAACAAGTCTTCCCGATAGCTTTTTCGATGCAGTAGTCGGCAACGTGCCCTTTGGAGATTTTCGCTTAGCAGATAAGCGATACGATAAACACCATTTTCTGATTCACGACTATTTCTTTGCAAAATCGCTTGATAAACTGCGTCCTGGCGGCGTTATGGCTCTTGTGACAAGTAAGGGTACCATGGACAAAGAAAACCTGTCTGTGCGGAAATACATTGCACAGAGAGCCGAACTGCTCGGCGCGATCCGGTTGCCCAACAACACTTTTAAAGGAAACGCGGGTACAGAGGTTGTTTCAGACATTCTGTTCCTAAAAAAGCGCGATAGACTTATTGACATTGAACCGGATTGGGTGCATCTCGGGAAGGACGCAAACGGCATTGCAATAAACAGCTACTTTGTAGAGCATCCCGACATGATACTCGGTGAAATGAAAATGGTATCAGGACGTTTCGGGCCGGAACCCACCTGTGCACCGTATGAAGGGGCTGACCTAACAACGCAGCTCACAGAAGCAATTTCAAAAATTCACGGGGAATTTGCAGTCAACGAGTTCGCAGAGGAACAAATTGAGGAAGACAACTCCATTCCTGCTGACCCGACAGTAAGAAATTTTTCATACACGCTTTTGGATGGAAAAATTTATTTTCGTGAAAACAGCCGAATGGCTCCGGTCCAAGTCCCAACCACAACAGAAAAGCGCATTAAAGGTATGATTGCTATCCGTGACTGTGTAAGAACCCTTATAAGTTTGCAGACAGAGGAATCTCCCGAGGCAGCCATTGAGGTGGAACAGAAGCGCTTAAACGACCTTTATGATGCTTTCACCGCAAAATATGGGCTTTTGAATAGTCGCGCTAACGCTTCCGCCTTTTCACGGGACAGCTCAAGACCGTTGCTGTTGGCTCTGGAAGTTTTACGAGATGATGGTACGCTGGACAGGAAAGCGGATATGTTCTTCAAACGCACCATTAAGCCGCACAAACCTGTTACTTCCGTTGACACTTCCAGTGAAGCACTCGCTGTATCAATGGGCGAGAAGGCTTGTGTCGATATGGAATATATGTGCGAACTGTCGGGAAAACCGGAAGAAGAAATTTTTGCTGATTTAAAAGGCGTCATTTTCTTAAACCCAATGTATGGGAACGGAGACAACGCTGAAGCAAAGTATCTTATGTCGGACGAATACCTTTCCGGAAATGTTCGTGAAAAGCTCGCTTTAGCAAAGAGCTTTGCAGAAAGCGACCCCGAAAACTATGCCGTAAACGTCGAAGCACTTGAAAAAGTACAGCCCAAAGACCTCCCTGCAAGCGAGATTGCGGTACGTCTTGGAACGACATGGATACCGTTAGAAATCTTCCAACAGTTTATATTCGAGTTTTTGGGCACGCCAAGGTATGCTCAATGGAATATAAAACTTCAATTTTCGCAATTCACTAACACCTGGAGCATTGCAGGAAAGTCGTATGACCAAGGAAACGTTAAGGCATATAGCACCTATGGAACGAAGCGCATTAACGCTTATAAAATTATTGAAGAAACGCTGAACCTAAAAGATGTTCGCATCTTTGACTATGTCGAAGATGCAGATGGTAAAAAGAAAGCCGTCCTCAACAAGAAAGAAACCGCAATCGCACTATCAAAGCAGGAGCTTATCAAACAGGGGTTTCAAGATTGGGTGTGGACCGACCCGGCGCGCAGAGAAAGGCTCTGCAAAATCTACAATGAAACGTATAACAGCAGTCGACCGCGCGAGTATGACGGAAGGCATCTTACTTTCCCAGGAATGAACCCCGAAATCGAATTGCGAGAGCACCAAAAAAACGCGGTCGCGCACATGTTATACGGCGGTAATACGCTCCTTGCCCACACGGTTGGCGCCGGTAAAACCTTTGAGATTGTTGCAGCGGTAATGGAAGCGAAACGCCTTGGATTGTTTTCAAAAGCTATGATTGTGGTCCCCAATCACCTCACCGAACAGTGGGCGACAGAATTCTTACTGCTTTATCCTGCTGCCAATATTTTGGTCGCAACTAAGAAAGACTTTGAAACCAAAAACCGGAAAAAATTCTGTGGCCGCATCGCCACTGGCGACTACGACGCTATCATTATTGGGCATTCTCAATTTGAGAAAATTCCCATGAGCATTGAACGGCAGCGGCAAACTCTCAATCAGCAGCTTGATGAAATCATCACCAGTATTGCTGAAGAGAAACGGCGTAATGGGAACAGCTTCTCCGTAAAACAGTTGGAGCGCACAAGAAAATCTGTTCAGCTTAAGCTCGATAAACTCAACGACCAGTCTCAAAAAGATGATGTAGTTACTTTTGAGGAGCTTGGCGTAGACAGAATCTTTATTGATGAAAGTCATTACTTCAAAAACCTGTTCCTTTATACCAAAATGCGGAATGTCGGCGGCATTGCCCAAACAGAAGCGCAAAAGTCCTCTGACCTCTTTATGAAGTGTCGATACCTTGATGAGCTTACCGGCAGTCGTGGTGTGGTTTTTGCAACCGGAACTCCAATCTCAAATTCCATGGTTGAGCTTTACACAATACAAAGATATTTGCAGTATGACACTCTTGTAAAGCATCATTTACAACATTTTGATGCTTGGGCATCTACTTTTGGCGAAACCATTTCAGCGGTAGAGCTGACACCCGAAGGCTCCGGCTATCGAGCGAAAACAAGATTTGCCCGTTTCTACAATCTCCCGGAATTGATGGCGATGTTCAAAGAGGTTGCAGATATAAAAACCGCAGATATGCTTAACCTTCCTGTTCCAAAAGCAATTTTTCACAACATCTCGGTTAAACCATCTGAAATTCAAAAACAGATGGTTGCTGAACTGGCAGAACGAGCAGAAAAGGTACGGAACGGCCTGGTTGATGCCACCGAGGATAATATGCTTAAAATCACCAACGATGGCAGAAAACTGGCTCTTGACCAAAGGCTTATTAACCCATTGCTTCCCGATTTTGAGGGCAGCAAGCTAAATGCTTGTGTGGATACAATGTTTGAGACTTGGGAAAAAGGAAAAGAGAAGCGACTAACTCAACTGTTTTTCTGTGACCTATCTACCCCTAAAGGGGACGGGAGCTTTTCTGTCTATGATGATATTCGCCAAAAACTCATAGAGCGTGGTGTACCCCCCGAGGAAATAAAATTTATTCACGAAGCCGACACTGAAGCAAAGAAGCAGGAGCTGTTCAAAAAAGTCTGCAACGGGGATGTTCGTATTCTTATGGGAAGCACGCAAAAAATGGGCGCCGGCACAAACGTTCAAAATAAACTTGCGGCGTCCATCGACCTTGATTGTCCGTGGCGACCGTCAGACTTGGAGCAGCGTTTAGGCCGGAGCATCCGGCAAGGCAACGAAAACAAAGAAGTGGATATTTATCGTTTTGTAACGGAGGGTACTTTTGACGCTTATCTCTATCAACTTGTTGAAAGTAAGCAAAAATTTATTAGTCAGATTATGACAAGTAAATCACCCGTCCGCTCCTGTGAGGATATTGACGAAACTGCGTTGTCTTATGCTGAAATTAAAATGCTTGCCACAGGTAATCCTTATATTAAGGAAAAAATGGACTTGGATTTACAAGTACAAAAACTTCGACTTTTAAAGTCCAGCTTTTTATCCGAAAAATATGCCCTGGAAGATAAAATTCTCAAATTCTTTCCGCAAACTATTGCACAATTAAACGAAACCGTAGCTGCTCTTGAAAAAGACAAGATTACGGCTCAAGAACACCCGAAGCCAACAGACGACCAATTTGTCGGAATGGAGGTAAAGGGTGTTTTTTATTCGGATAAAGCCAAAGCCGGGCAAGCAATTATCGAAACGTGTAAGGCTATGACCAGTCCGGACAGTATCCCCCTGGGGAAATATCGCGGCTTTGATTTAGAGTTGTTCTTTGATACGTTCAGTCGAAACTATATGGTCAAAATTCAAGGAGCAAGCAGTCGAGCCGTTGAACTGGGCAGCGATATTCATGGTAATATCACCCGAATTGACAACGCCATCGAACGCATTCCCGATGTGCTGACAAAGCAAAAAAACGAGCTGGAAAACACAAAGCAACAACTGGCAACAGCTCAAGACGAAGTTAAAAAGCCTTTCTCGAAAGAGGAAGAATTAAAAACCAAATCCGCGCGGCTTGATGAGCTTAACATTCTTCTCACCTTAACAAGAAAGAAGGCGAAATCATTGGCGGTGAGCCTGTTTCAGAAGAATCCGTTAGCGCAAAAAGCCATAGTTCGCGGATAGTACGATGAAAGGAGCTGATTACAATGGAGAATGAAATTAAAACAATGCTCTATGCCAAAATGCTTTTAGAGCAAGACCGATTTCGGAACTGGTTGCTGGCGCAGACGCCGGCAGAAGTTCTTAATCACGCCTATGAATATACGGTGCGCGAAGAAATCCTCTTATATGTTAAAGAGCAGAATTTGTCCGTCGAACAATCAAAGGCGTTGCTAAAATCACCTTGTCCGCTTTCGGACGTTTTCCAAGAGTTTAATCACAGAGAAAACGCCCTGGCAGAGTCAATTCAAGACTCGATAGAAACAGAAGCGGATAAGACGATACAAAAAGAAAAGATAAACTCTGCAAAAAGAAACCTTGCAGAAAAGCAAAGGAGTGAAAGGCTATGACAAAAAAGGCTCTGGTCGGTCGAATTGATTACCTACACACAGATGGTTCAGTTCGGGAAAGTATTGAGTATGATAACGAATCGTCGTTTATTCAGTGCATACAAGAAGAAACCTACTACGGTGTCCCTTTTTCTATCGTTCTTTACAAAGATAAAGACGGAAAAACAATTCCGACTGATTTCTTGCTTGAGTTAGATCCCCCTCCATGCGGGTTGGAGTATGAACCAGCTCCTACCGAAAAAACATTTCAACAGCACAGCACCATTCGGTTTGCAAAACGGCAAATTTATAATACCCGCGATTACAAAAAAGACGATGGAAAAACAGTTACTCTCGTCAATGTGGCGCTGCCCAAAGGCAGTAAATATGCCGGGTATTATATCACGCTGAACAAACAGCAAATCCATGATGACAAGTTCAGTCCGAAGATGGCCTTCGCTTCTGTTTTTCAAGAAACAGTTACTTTGTATCATTATGACAAGGAAACTCGGGAGCGTTCACAGGTAAGCATTTCCGCAGAACAGCTCAAGCAGGAATTCAAATCTTGGAAAAAGAAAGAAGCCCCCGACAGAACAGTATAACGCGGCTCAGGAGGTGTAATTTTTGAGTAGCGACTATATTGAACGACTCAAACAAATTCCGATTATTCAAATACTACAAGAACTGTATGGGATACAAGCCACACAAAAAAACGGTCGTTCTTACTGCAAAATACGCGAAGAAAGAACAGCGTCTTGTTGCATTTATCCCAACAATTCATGGTATGATTTTGGCGGAAGTGTTGGCGGGGATTCTATAAAATTAGTTGAGGTTTTAGACGGTTGCGACCGCAAAACCGCTATGGAAAAGTTGGCGCGCAGTTTTGGAATTCAGCGCGAGCATCAAAAAAGAAACCCCAAAGAGCTTTTCGATTTTGAGTGGAAAAAGCTCGGTATCTACCCGGACATGACAAGCAAAAATATGAACATAAACCTTGTTATGTCAACCGACAAACCCGACCGAACAGCGGACATAAACTTATGCCTGGACTCTCCGGCGCAGCTGCTTGAATTCCGTCACCGGTATCAAATTCCTATTAACGAGTTTCGCCAATTAGACCCCGTTGGCTATCATAACTTATTAAAAAAACATGTTCTTCCGGTGCTTTTTAACGAACGGGAAGATTATTTGATTGACCTCTTGTTTTCCTATCGGAATGCTCGCTTTGTCAGCACGGATACGTTTGCATTTGATTATGCCATTTCGCAGCCGGAAAAGCGCGCGAAGGCAGAAGAAATCAACAACAAGTGTGTCCTGTTACGGCGGGCTGTGGATGATGTTTCTCTCTTAAAAGTCCCTCTTTTTCGATTAAATCCAACGCAAGATTTAAGGGGAATTTTAAATGGAAATCTTCAAATAAAGTACTCAAAAACCAGCTATTTTGAGTTATGTCACTTGGCAAATCAATCCTATCAAAACATCTCAAGCGTAGCTATTTCCTTTGAGGATTATTTACAAGCCGCCTATGGCGACGGAATGAAGAATTCCATCAATGTTGCGCACGCAGCATATTATCAAGCCGGTCAGTGTTATCTCTGCTTTTTGGAATGTGACGCGCCTAAAATACAAAATATTTTTGGGGAAAAAGCCGCCAAAGTGACACTTCACTTTGACGGCTTTTCTCATAAGCTGACAACAAAAAACAGAGATAATGGAGGGAAAAAACCGCTGTCTTTTCCCGAAATTTAACAGTAATTATTATGGGGTTTTAGGGCACTCCCTAACAAGCGGGGTTTGGGTGGTCACCCAAACCCCTTGCTTGCCATACCGTCCACTGGTATTGAAACAAAAAGGAACCCCTGTTCTCGGAGGTGAAAAATTTGAGTGAAAAAAAAGATGAGCAGCTGTTGATTCGCCTTTCCGGTTATGAGGCCGCTCGCGCTGCCTACATTGCGAAAATATCCGGTTTGTCTCGCGCAGAGGTTTTTCGCTTGGGACTGCGCATAATTGCCCAGGGAAGCGACCCGACATCTGTACGAGAACTCGGCAAATTTTATGCCGCCCGGGGAGGTGGAAATAATGAGTGAAAAAAATCGCACCCGCACACATCGAGTACAAGTACGGTTAAACGATGAAGAGTACGAATTTTTTCGGTACAACCTGGCACTTACCGGTCTTTCGGCAGAAGCCTACTTGCGAAAGTTGCTTTCCGGAAAGACGCCAAAGGTAAGAGAAATTACCAAGTTTGAAGAGAATGTAACAGCACACCTCTATGCAATCGGTAACAATCTTAATCAAATTGCTCGGCAGGCACACACGCTCAAAGTAATACACGCAGAACGATATACTGAAAATGTAAAAAACTTTGAGAGACTTATGAGTGCCTATCTTAAACAGAGGTGAAAACTTTGGCCACGACAAAAATTTTAAAAGGCTCACCGAAAAGTCACGCTTCTGTTGCTCGCTTGATTCAATATGTGATAAACCCCGACAAAACAACAAATGAGAAAAGCCTATTTGTTAGTTCCTGTAATTGCTCCGTCCCAGGTGCCGCTGACCAATTCAAACTGGTGCGAGACAACTGGGATAAAAACTTCGGAAATTTTGCATACCACCTTGAACAGTCGTTTAAGCCTGGTGAGCTCTCACCCGAAGAAGCACATCAATGCGGAAAAGAATTCGCTGAAGCACTTCTCGGACAGTACGGTTATCAAGTCGTTTTTGCAACCCATCTTGATAGGCAGCATCTGCATAATCATTTTGTTGTAAATGCCGTTAATCCCTTGACGGGGAAAAAGCTGCAAACCAACCATGAGTTTATCCGAAAAATGCGTGAGGAAAACGACCGTATTTGCCGACTGCACAATTTATCTGTTATTGAGGAACCAAAGAACCACGGAAAGTCTTATGCAGAGTGGATCATCGATAAAAAAGGTGGTTTCACCTGGCGCGGAATGATTCGTGAAGATATTGACTCCCTTATTCCTACCGTAACTACACTAAAGGCGCTTTTACAAGCGTTAGAGAAATCCGGGTACACTGTTCAGCGCCGCGGCAAATACTTAACGGTATCTCCACCGGGTACAGAAGTACATTTCAGGCTCTATAAACTTGGTAAAGGCTATACGGAAGAAGATATTACCAAGAGAATCCTTTACTATGGACGCGGGCCTCAAAAAGAGTCGGGATTAAAACCTACAAAGGTTAAATATCATGCCAAACTACAAGGTAGCTTTTCCGGGTTGCACAGAAAAGGCGGCTTCCGTGGCTTGTATTACTCCTATGTTTACAAACTGCGCCGTCTCCTCAGTGCGCCGCCAGCTCATCAGAGCAGGATGCCCGCTGCGTTTAGGCGCGACAGTAAATTATTACGCGACTTTGTTTCCGATTTACAGCTTTTGTCAGACTATAAAATCGATGAACTCCCGCAGCTTATCGAAGTTTATGAGCAACTGCAAAAAGAAAAGAAAAGTCTTTGTTCCACTCGCTTAACATTGCGCAACGAGCTTGAAATAAGCGATTCCACAGAAGAGCTTATTAACTTGCATGAAAAAATCACAGGCATCAATACGCAAATACAATCAGTAACATCGCGCATTAAGGCTTGTGAGCGAATTTACCAGCGTTCCACGGAGGTGAAAAAAACGAACAGACAAATCAACCAAATTCAGAAAGGACTTGATAATCTTTCGCCGGACAACCAAGATAAAAACAAAAACCAGTCTACACGACAAAACAAATAATTTGAAAGGATTGATATTATGTCAGCTGAAGCTGAAGTAAGTGACATTATCTTAAGAGTTTCTATGGAGGGCGTTCAATATCTGCTGCGTTTCTCCGGAGCTGCAACCGAAAAAATGATGGCTTTGTTTTTTGCGGGCATCAAAACCGCTTACTCGCGCACCAAAGGGAGACAAAAGCTGGGCGGGAAAATAAGCCCCCGAGCTTTTCTAAGTGCTTTTGTTGCCAGCACTGTGTTTCCTTTACAACAAGAGGATTTTAATAAATTAAAACCGGAAATGAAGCGTTTGCATATTCCGTATATGCAATACAAAACCACTGACGCCATGAAACAAGATGGTCGTGTTGAAATCTCTGTAAGCAAAGAAGACGCAGACCGGTTTGTTCGATTAGCCGAAAGTTTGGGAATTGCGGCAGTAACACCGTATGAGGCGGAAGTTGACGAACTGACGCCAAGCGAATATGAACAAGCACTTAAAGACGGAACAGCGAAAGGGGTGGACGTTGCAATTTCCGATGATGGAATTACAGTAAACGAGCGCGAAAACCCCTCTCCAGCGCCGACCGACCCTTTGAATCAGTCGGCGCCCAACTCGAAAGAATCAGAACCTTTTATCATGAGGTTCGACCCGACAGCTTCCATTGACCAAAACCTCCAACAGGCAGAAACGGTAGCCAAACAACTTTCGGGTGAGCTGATTCCGATTTCCATCAACCGTGAAGCCTTGCTCCAATCTGAAGCTCCGGATAAAATTACCGTCATTGTTCCTGGGACGCAAAAAACCATGAGCATGGAAATCCCACGGCGGGACATTATAAACCCCAAGGCGGATAACGGCAAAACCATTTTGGTTAATTTACGAGCCAGGGCAACCTATGTTCTAAAGAAGCTCAACATAAACCAAATGCCAACAGAATCTATTGTCCGGACCGGAAAAGAGATTCGGGATGCCAAGTGGTGGGATACGCCGAGCAGAGCTCCGCGTAAGAGAACGCCCAAAGCTCCATCGGCAGCCGCACCCAAAATTCCAACGATTAAAGGAGGGAAATAGCTTTGAACCAACCTTTAACTCGAGAAGAATTTCGAGCGCAGATGCAAGAAAAAGAACAGGCAGCGTTCAGCTTGCTAAAAAATCAAACTGACAAGGTGATGCACGACCAGGAAGCCTTTAAGACGTTGTTGGATATGTTGGCCACGCACGTTGCCACATCTGTTGGTAACACAATTTTAGTGCAAGCCCAATATCCCAACGCCACAGCGGTTAATTCGATTGCAGAGTGGGAAAAACGGAAAGTCCCCGTGCTGCGAAATGAAGACGGCTATTATCCTGCCGGGATTTATCAGTTCGCTACCGATGGTCAGTATGTTGACCCGCAAACGAATGAAATTCGGACAAAATACAAGGTGTTCAAAGGTTACGACGCATCACAAACCGTGAATCCGGAATACGCGCAAGCAATAATGAATGATTTGGCGCCCATTAAAATTTTTGTCGGTACTCAAACACCGGAACAGGCAAGGAATCTTGCTTTGTGCGCTTCGTCTCCGGTTCGCTGTATGGTTTATGACCCGAAAAAACTTATCCATGATGCCGAAAATATCAGCGAAAAAGATGAGCTTCGTTATATTCCGGAAACAAAAACCGTCATCATCAGGAAAGTGGCTCGACAAGAGTGGTTTCAACGTGTCGCCTATGAAATTGCCCTTGGTGTTTTTCACAAGCGCGATGGTGCAGACTTTAATCGCAAGGCACGGTCGTTTGAAGCCGGAATTGTTAGCTATTTACTTTGCCGACACGCCGGCGTGGACACTTCGGCTTTTCGATTTAATCTTAATGCAGTGCCGCAAAAATATCCAAACCAGCGGGAATTTCGAGCAATGCTTGGAAGCTGCCAAGAAATTGCGCACGATCTGGCTTTTCGCCTTAACAATAGGCTTCGTGAGCAAAATCAAAAAAGCCAACCGGCCACAGCTTGCCGGTGCTAAAAGGAGGAAAGAAAATGCAATACCAAAACAAAAAGGCAAGAGACAGACCGTATTATATCGCTATGGTGATAGGATACGGTATTGTAGCGTATGTCTCTATTGCCCTTACACCGTATGTGCAAGACGGGTTAATCGAGCTTTGGAAACGCTGGGAAGAAATTAGTTTTTCTCCAACAGCTTTATCATGGACAGAAGACACACCAAAAACACTTTTGGTGTGCCTTTTAATTTACACTCTTATTGCTCTGGTCTTGCTAACCTCTAAAAAACGATACCATCGACAAGGTGTGGAAAATGGTTCTTCAGATTATGCCGATATTAAAAAAATCCGAAAAGAATTCAATTCTTCATCACCGCACCGGATTCTTTACACACAAAACTTTGCTATAAGTTTTGCAGAAAAAGATACATACCGGCACAAAAGAAATTTTAACACCCTTATTGTCGGCGGTCCTGGCTCGGGTAAAACTCGTGGATATGTTTATCCAAACTTGCTTGAAAAAACAGCAAGCTATGTTGTCCTGGACCCTAAAGGTGAAATTTGCAGAAACACAGCAAAGCCCATGTTGGAAGCCGGCTATAAGGTCAAAGTATTAAACCTTATCGACCCATATCGTTCTTGGGGCTACAATCCGTTCCATTATATTCATACGGACAACCGGGACGATGACGATGTTCAGCGCATTGTGACAGCCATATTCAAAGCAACAACAGTTCCAAACTCTCAATCTACAGACCCCTTTTGGGACGACGCCGGGAAAATGCTGCTTTCGGCTCTGATGTATTTACTATATTATTTCGGTGCCGAAGAAGAAAAAAACTTTCCGTATTTGATGAACCTCATTCGTGCCGGCAGAATTGAAAACAGCGAAGATGAAACAGAGCAAAGTCCTCTCGACATTCTGTTCAACAGCATTGAAGAGTTGGACCCGAACCACATCTGTGTTCGATTCTATAAAAACGCGACCAGCGGTGCAGGAAAAACCTTACAGTCGGTACAAATTACTTTGCTGTCGAGATTACAAAAGTTTGAACTGGCATCTATTGCTGACATGATGAAAAGTGATGAACTGGAGCTTGAAAAGTTGGCAACTGAACCAACAGTTTTGTATTGCATTATTCCGGACAACGACACCAGCTACAACTTCATCGTTTCCTTGCTTTACATTCAACTCTTCCAGGTTCTCTATGACCTCGCCGACAGCGTGTATAAAGGACGATTGCCAAGGTTCGTTCATATCATCATGGATGAATTTGCAAACGTGCATACTCCGGAGGATTTTCTGAGCATTCTTGGCGGGTGCCGAAGCCGGAACATCGGAATCTCGATTATTTTGCAAAATCTCTCGCAGCTAAAAGCAAAATACAAGGACGGATGGGAAAACATCATCGGACAATGCGACGAATTTCTTTATCTCGGCGGTAATGAAAGCTCCACACACGAATACGTGTCTAAAATGCTTGGTAAAGAAACCATCGACACAAACACCTATGGACGACGATTCGGGACGCATGGTGACGCATCGGCAAACTATCAATTTGCCGGGCGCGAACTTCTCACGCCGGATGAAGTTAGAATGTTAGATTACCAATTCGCAATTCTTTTGGTAAAAAACGCTTTGCCGCTGATTGACCGAAAAATTGATGTTACGCAATGGAATTCCGCTAAAAACACAGCACTTTGTGGTCGTAAGGACATGGTGTATACTATCCCGTCTCGCGCAGAGCGAAATGCTTTGCCGGTACAAGCAGTTGAACGGGCTGCTGAAAAGGATGTCTTTGAAGCAACCGCTACGGGGACAGAAACACAAAGCATAAATATGGAATTCTTTATCAACGGCAGGCGCGTTTCCATTTCAAGCTCTATGATTGCCGAATTACTTGAGCAATATACAATCGACCCGGTCGAACTGGAAAACTATTTATCTTAATGAAAGGATTTGATTAAACATGAAAACTATGAAAAAAACGAACAGAGACTATTCTTTGCAAGCAAATAAAAAAGCGAAAAAAACGGTGACCTGTTTGGTCGCCGTTTTTGTTTGCCTAACCCTCTGTGCTGTCCCGGTTTTTGCCGCCGATGATGGTATTTCTGACCCATTAAAAAGAGCCATGGACATTCTTTTCACAATTCTCCGCATTGTCGGTGTCGGCATTGCAGGTTGGAGCCTTGCTGAATTAGGCATAGCCATAAAATCTCATGACGGCGCGCAAAAAGCAACAGCAGCCCTTGGTATTGCCGGCGGCCTAATCATCGCACTGTCCAAAACTCTCCTTGAATTTATTGGTATCACCTATTGATGAAAGGTGGCTGGACGATGTATGCACCTACCTTAGCGTTGAACTTTTTAGGCGAAAACGCAGTTGAGAATCTTCAGTCTGCAATCGACCTATGGAACAGACGCTTTCAAAGCATTTTTACTATTTTAACAACGTCTCCGGAAGAGTTTCGCGGCGGCGCCCCGTGGGAAATGATTGTCACGGTTATGGGCATTATCGAAGCAACAGGCGTATCCTTGTTAATTATCTTCTATTTGTACGGATTGTTTAAAACGACTACCAGTTATCGAGATTTAGTGAAAAATCCCAAAGCAATCATTTTTTCACTGTTTCGGCTGTTCATCGCAAAATACTTTGTTACATACTCAATGGACGTTTTGCTCGGTATTATGTCAATCGTGCAGTCTCTCATTTCAAGAATCTACACGGGGACACCTACGGTGTCATTTACCGTCCCGGAAGGCTTGAAAACCGCTGTCTTGAACGCAGACTGGAGCGCCGGACTCGGCGCTTGGTTTGCGTCGGCTTTGGGAATCGCTCTGATTTTTCTGCTGTCTATGGTGCTTGTTGTGGTTGTATACGGTCGGTTTTTCAAAATCTTTATGCTCTCTGCCATTGCACCGATTCCGTTAGCTGGATTGGCCAGCGAAGCAACGGAATCGCTCGGAATGAACTTTCTTAAATCCTACATTGGTGAGTGCTTAAGAGGTGTTGTAATTCTTGTAGCCTGTATGCTCTTTTCCGTGTTCCTTACCACACCCGCAGACCTTGGCGCAACAACGCCCGGCAGCATGACGTGGTTATATGTAGCCGAAGTAACAATGCAAATGTTCTTACTCGCATTCATTGTTAAAGGCTCGGACCGAATGGTCAAAGAACTCTTCGGTTTGTAAAGGAGGATGATTTTATGGAAATCAGATTAAATAAAGACCTGCAAAAAATGCAGGACAATTTGGCCTTTGGGTTTAACTTACGGCAAACAATTTGCGCTGCCATTGGCGTAGTTGCCGGAGTTGCAACGTATTTCTTTGCGACACGAAACGGATTGAATACGGAGGTCGCATCATGGATTTGCGTAGCGGTGGTAGCTCCCTTCGCAGCACTGGGTTTCGTTACCATTAACGGAATGACCTTTGAAAGGCTTGTTGTTGCCTGGATAAAGCAATACTTGCTTTGCCCTCAAAGAGTCCTTTTTCACTTGGAAAACGACTTTTATATTCGGGATAAAAGCAAAATAGAGAAAGCAGAAGCAATGGAGGCGAAAAGGAATGACTAAAACACTTAAAACTGTACGAAGCAATGACAAAGAAACTTTAAGGAAAATGCGCTATGTGTCAGACTGTATTCCGTTAGAGCAATTCAGCGAAGACGGTATTTTTCTTGTTCAATCCGGAAAAAAGCACCGCAAATATTCTGCTGTTTATCAGTTAAAAGATATTTCGTATGCTTCTCTTTCCACAGATATGCAAGAACAAGTTTTTCTCGCTTGGGCTGCGGTGCTAAACAGTCTTGACCCTGGAACGACAAGCAAAATAAGCGTTATTAAGCATAAAATCGGTACGGCAACGCTTGAACGCTATCAGATGCACAATAGCAACCCTGCCTATCAGAACTTGCAAAAAGAATACAACAAAATCATCGTTCAGAAAGCCTTACAGGGCAACGGGATGACGCAAGACGTGTATATCACCATATCCGTTTACAAAAAAGACCTTGAGTCTGCTCGAAGTTTCTTCCTGCGCACCACCTCGTCTCTGCAAACAAAGCTGACGAAACTCGGTTCTATGTGTCATCAGCTTTCCGGTGTGGAAAGACTGGAGCTGCTCCATGATATTTATCGTAGCGACAAAGAAAACGAACCGGTATTCGACCTCGAGCAAGCACTTAAAACTGGGTCGAGCGCAAAAAATTACATAGCACCGGAAAGTTTTGAGTTTTATACAGACTATTTCAAAATGGGCGATATGTACGGACGTGCGCTTGTACTTCACAGTTATCCAAATTTTTTGAAAGATAGTGTTGTTTCGGACCTGTGCGAACCGAATGTGCCGCTGGTTTGGAGCATGGATGTAATTCCGGTCCCGATGGACGAAGCTGTCGAAGAAGCTGAAAAGCGCGCGACAACAGTCGAAAGCAATACTGCTAAATGGTTTCAAAAGCAGCAGGCAAACAAAAATTTCGCCATGGAACCACCCTACGACCTTCAGCAACAAAGATTGCAGGCACAGGAATATCTCAACGACCTTACAGAACGTGACCAACATTTAATGTATGCGGTCGTGACAATGGTTCATTTTGCAGAATCCAAGGAAAAGCTGGACGAAGACACAGAAGCTATATTATCTGTTGCTCGTTCTTCTGTTCATTGCCGGCTTAACATTTTACGTTGGCAACAGCTTGACGGCTTAAACACGGCTCTGCCGATAGGCGTCCGGCGTGTTGAAGATATTATGACGCTGACCACAGAGGGTGTTGCCGGTTTTATGCCATTTCGCTCCACGGAATTTCAAGAGGAAAACGGTTTTTGCTATGGACAAAATCAGATTACAAAAAATCTGATTTTGATTAACCCGAAAAGCCAACAATCTGCAAACTGCGTTATTTGTGGTATGCCCGGCGGCGGTAAGTCCATGCTCGCAAAATGGATTGTGATAAATAAAATCCTTGCAACAGCAAACGACCAACACGAAATTTTGATAATTGACCCGGAAAGAGAGTATGCGCCGTTGGTGAAAGCTCTCGGCGGCGTAGTGGTCTATTTTTCTATGGACAGCAAAACGCACGTCAACGCAATGGAAATTTCTGCCGGCTATGACAGAAGCGACAACCCTATTGCCACCAAGGCCGACTTCATGATGTCGCTATGTGAACACCTTTTATATCCCACGCCGGTCGGACCGAAACAAAAGTCAATCATTGACCGATGCACCGAAATTGTCTTGCGCGACTATGTTCGGAATGGCTATCAGGGCGAAGCGCCGACTTTGCTTGATTTTTACAACTGTTTACTTGAACAGCCTGAGCCGCAAGCTCAAGAACTGGCGCTTGGCATTGAAATCTATGCAAAGGGCTCCCTGGCAACCTTTGCAAAGCAAACAAACATTGACATCAACAACCGCATTATTTGTTTCGATATTCATGAACTGAGCGAACACTTAATGAGCATCGGTATGTTGGTCTTGTTTGACCATATCCAAAATCGAATGGTTAAAAACCGAATGAAAGGTGTAAGCACATCTATCATCAACGATGAGTTTTATCTGATGTTTCAGCACAATTATACTTCGGAGTTTTTCTATAAGATGTGGAAACGTGGTCGCAAATACGGCGCCGACTATTGCGGTATTACACAGAACGTCGAAGATTTGTTACGGAACGCCAACGGTCGAGCCATTATGTCAACCAGTGAACTCATCATTATGCTAAACCAGGCTCCTCTCGACCGAGAACAACTCGCAGAACTTCTGCATATCAGCGAAAACCAACAGGAATATATAAAAAACGCCAAGCCGGGCTCGGGACTAATAAAAATTGGCGGCGATTTAATTCCTTTTGAAAACGATATTCCCCAATGGTCGAGTATTTACAAATTGCTTACCACCAAACCGGACGAAGCAATTTATGCCCTCCAGGAATAAGAACTGTCTGAAGGTGGTATAAGTGGCAGACATTAAAAAAAAGAAACCCTCAGGGACTTTAATTAAATCGTTAAACAAAAGCATCAAATTCGCAGACAACTCCGTTAAAACGGCTTCGGGAGAATTTGGAAAAACATCGTCAATGCCGACCGGTGATCCATCTGAACATATGGCAGAGGTTAGTCAAAATGCCGAGATTTATGCCGCGTCCTTTGCTGCAAAAGCATCGGAAAAAGCAGGCAAAAAACTGCTTAAAAACTCTGTTAAAGATGCAATTCACGTCAAGCAACGAGTTGAAACCGCGAAAAAAAGTGTTAAAACCGTTAAACAAAGTATTAAAACTGCAAAATCAACAATCAAAGCCGGAAAAGCAGAAATTCGTGCAACAATTAAAAGTGGTCATGCCAGCATCAAAACTTCACAGGCAGCACTTCAGACAGCCGCCAAAACAGGAAATCTCTCTATAAAAACCGCACAGGCTTCAGCCAAAGCCGCAATTCAAACTGCGCGAACAGCAGCACAAGCAGCAAAGGCTGCGCTTCAAGTCACCGCACAAGTAGTCCGTGCAGCAATAAAAGCCGCAATTGTGACTGCCAAAGCGGTCGGAGCCTTGATTAGCGAAGCCGCAGAAGCTCTTGCGGCAGCCATTGCAGCCGGCGGATGGATAGTCCTTGTTGTTATTTTGGTGGTTGTTTTGCTGGCTATTCTTATTCCTGCCATATTCGGCCTTTTTCAAGATGTTGAAACGGACGGACAAACTTTTACCAATGTAAAGCAAATGCTCAACCAGGAATTCGCTGACAAAATAGCTGAAACAAAAAGTTCTATGGAATATTCTCGCATTGAGGTTTACCCGGCTGAAATAATTACCGAATGGGACAACATTTCAGCAATATATTCCATACGCGCAATGAAAAACGGGGAAGCCGGTTCAGAAATGACAGAGGATAACATTGAGCTGCTCCGAGAAACTATGTGGGACTTCATTTCTATTACGAAAAGTTCGGAAGAAGCCACCACAGTTACCGAAGGAGCCGGAACCGGCGAAGGAGAAACAAGCGAACCAGTTACGGAAACTCCCGAGACGGTTGGCGTTATTACAATTAACTATCTTTCCTTGGACGAAGCTATGGCACTTTATGGTTTCACCGATGAAGACAAAGAGCTTTTATCCTTTGCGCAGCAGCTATCTGTTAGTATCGGTTCTGCCGGTGGCGGTTCGATGATAAACCCCTGCCCGGATGGTCAATTTAATGGCAACGACTATCCTACTTATCCGAGTGGCGGTTATCATGCCGGACGAGACATCTCCTGTCCGATTGGTACTCCAATTTATGCGGCAGCCGACGGTATTGTTATTCACATCAACGACCAAGCAGCAACCTATGGCAATCACATTATGATTGCACATGGAAACCAAGTTTATACGCTATACGCACACTGCTCTGAACTATTAGTAGCGGTCGGAGATAACGTCACACAAGGTCAGCTTATAGCCTTGTCGGGGAACACAGGCAATGTAACCGGACCGCACCTGCATTTTGAGGTAAGAGTTGGAGGCTCTCGATACGGGGTCAACAACGTCGACCCTTTAGAATGGATTTTGCAATAAAGCCCCTCTAAACCTAAAGCCCGTTCCGAAGAACGGGCTTTTTTCTTTTTGTTTAAAAATATACAATGCAAAAATTCGCACATTTGCGATATACAAAACAATCTGCTATTATAATACTTGATGTAAGGACGAGAGAACTTATGTCGTTGCCAAACAAAGCCGCAACGAGCACATCAAATCTCAAATTACATCATAAAATATCGCACCTTGACAATTCAATAGCAAGCAATGGTGACATTCCGCTGTAAGCGAGCTGTTCTAACCGTCCCGCCAAGACTGCCTGTTCCCAACCAGGAATACAAACCGCGGGTGCTTCGCAAATGTCTGAAAGTTGCCCGAATAGAAAGGCACGAGCAGAAACAAGACGTTAGTTAGAGAAATAGCGATGATTACGCTAAAAAGCGAGGAACTTACAGTAAGGATAATGATACTTCCGTCCAGTCACAGCCCGAGCGTGATAAAACCGTCGCAGGCAATGAGGGCGGCTGTGAGAAATCCTCACGGAGGAGATAAAACAATCCTATGGAGATGTCAATCAGCATCCCACCGTTGTTTTAACGGGGGGTCAGCTTGACTTTTGAATTGGCCGAAATTTTTTCTGCGGTTCTTTATTTATTAAACAAAACTTATTTCAGCGGATAGTCACCGGGGATTTTTCGGTTGTAAAGATAGCTTCCGAAATTGATGGGCTGCAAAAAGACTTTCGCCTGCACAAGGAAGTCGGAAGCCTTGCTCGCGGCAGGTTCCACATCGCCGAGGCTAAACAGAGAAATATCTTTTTGTACGGATTCTTTGGTCGCGTCTTTCGGCACTTCCTGGGTGATTTCCATGGTTTCGCCCGGCAAAAGGTCAAAGTAGTTGTCCGAAAACGGCTTCGTGTTGGTTGCGGAATACACCTGTAAGAACCGGGTATACTGCTTTGCCGTCAGTTTAATATGTGCAATCCCGTTTTCAACGGTTATGTCGGTCTCCACCTGCGTTTTCGGCAGTTTTAAGTTCTTTTCCATATCGAACAAAACCGTCCGGCGGGAAGTGACTTTGCCGTCTTCAAGCAGTTCCGTCACAAACACCGACTGTTTCAAATTCGCCTTTTTGCGAAGTTCAGAAACCGGCAAATCAAACACAACCTTATTTTGCAAAGCGCCCAAAGAAACCGACTTGCTTTCCTGTGCCGTTACATTGCCGTCAAAACCCATCAGTCGATAGCGCACTTCAAAGGCAACCGGCTCGTTTTTGTCGTTGAGCGCAAAAACGCGGATTTCCTCTTTGGAATCCTCGACGGATACGGTGACCGGTGCGTTAAAGTGGCGCGCACAATATTGCAGCGCTTTATAATTGCCGTAATAATCCATACTCGCCCAACTGCAAACCGGCCAGCAGTCGTTAAGCTGCCAATACATTGAGCCGTTGCAGCGACCCTTGTTGCGCCGCCAATGCTCCGTAGCGTCGCGGACGCACTCTTCCTGGCAAATTTGAGAAAGATAGATATAATCTTCAAAATGCTTCGGCAAACGGAAACGCGAGGCAATGTAAAACGCCATTTTCATGTTACCGCTGCTGCATTTTTGGTGCGCGGTAAAGACTTCGCTGTCCAAAGCGTAATCTTTGGGTTCGGCATAAATTTCAATCGTCTTTTTGTCCGGCAGGCTTTCAAAGCCGAACTCGCTGCAAAACCGCGTCATGCGCTTGCGGTAATAGGTCAGCGGCTGCAAACCGTGCCAAACCGCCCACAAATGTGTGTCGCCGACGTTGTCGCGGTCAAAACCTTTCATATGCCCGACGCCGCAGGGGCTTCCGGGAATATACGGCGTTTGGGTATCGAGCGACTGCATCCATTCGGGCAGGATGTGGTAAAAGAACTTTTCGGTCCATTCCACATATTTGAAGCGGTTGCGCCACGCAATCGACATCGTTTCAATTTCATTGTTGCCGTTCCAAACGGCAAGGCTCGGGTGGCTGCGCAAACGCTTAACGTTGTAATCCACTTCTTTTTGGACGTTTTCGAGAAGTTCCGGGTCAAAGAAAGGATACGGCTGGCAGGCAAAGCAAAAATCCTGCCACAGCAAAATGCCGTCGCGGTCACACGCGGAATAGAGCGCGTCGCTTTCATAATAGCCGCCGCCCCAAATGCGAAGCATATTCATGTTGCTGAACTTCACGGCCTGTAAATCATATTCGAGACGCTCTTTCGTGTATCGTGTTACAAAGCTATCCGGCGGAATCCAGTTTGCACCTTTAATAAACAGCGGCACACCGTTGATAAAGAACTGGAAATTCTCACCGTATTGGTCACGTTCGCGATTGAGCGTAATCGTCCGCAAACCGATTTTTAGTGTCTGGGAATCCGAAACGCTGTCGCCGGAAAGCAACGTAACCGTTACCATGTAAAGCGGTTGTTCTTTTCGGTCAGACAAATCCCGCGTCCACCAAAGTTCCGGGTTTTCAACCAAAACAGTCTCTTCCATTTTGCCGTCATTCGGAAGCTTACGGGCAACGCCGCAAAGTTCCGTGCCGTTCGGTGTATGTACGCTCACCTCGTAAGCAACCGCGGCTTCGCCAAAAATTTCGGCTTCGGCGGTAATTTTCAGCGTGACTTTGCCGTCTTTGTGCATTTGCTGCACCAGCACATCCTCAATTTTTGCGGCGTTGTAGCCGACAAGCGCAATGTCGCCGGAAATGCCGCTCGGCGGCAAAACCGGACCCCAGTCCCAACCGAAATGGCATTGCGGTTTGCGGATATGCGGAATACCGTCTTGCCCGTTCGAATTGCGCGGGCATCTTTCTTTCGCCTGTTTTTCTTTGACGTAATGGACAGGCGACGCAAAAATAATGCGCAATTCGTTTTCGCCCTCGCGCAAATTGTCTTTGACATCAAAGCTATAAGCAAGATGTGCATTTTCGCCGTGACCGATGCAAGTATCGTTCAAATACAGCGTGCAAATCGTGTCAAGCGTTTTGCATTCCAAATATACACGGTCACACGACAAAAGCGCTTTATCGACAATAAAGCGCTTTTTATATTCCCAGTCGGTTTGTGCGACCCAGTACACATCTTTTTCATTGGTGCCGATAAAAGGATCCGGGATTTTTTCGAGTGCCAGCAAATCCAAATAGTTGCACCCGGGAACCGTTGTCGGTTCCCACGCGTCTTTGCCCACTTCTCGGAATTCCCAAGTCCCGTTTAAGTCCAATTGCATATGGTTTTCCCCCGTAAAAGTGTGTTGGTCAAAATTATCGTTTGGCTTTCAGTGAAGCAAACAGTTTTACGTTTCCGGTTTTTACCTTAGAAATGAATGCACCCTCGCAATGTGTCAAAAAGGCACTTTGCATTTTGATCGGGATTAACATCAATTTCATATAGGTGGATTTCGCCTGCATTAACGGCAAAAGTTCTTTCACTTTTTCATTGGAGATAATTCGCTTAATTTCTTTTTCCTTTTCCGAGAAAGAAAGCGTGCAGCTCTTATTGGTCACATTCTCGACGCAGCCAATCACGCGTTCAATATAACGTCTTGCCAAGAATTCGCGGCTATGCTCGTCGTCCACACCCCAGTGTTTATAAAGGTCGACCATCCAGCCGTGTTCTTCCTCGCGTTTTTCATACATATTGCTTCTGTATTTCGTCGTTTCGGATTCCGCGCGCTTGCGAATGAAATGATAATATTTCCCGGGAATAACAACCACACGCTCTACGTCGCGCAGCACGCTCAAATTGAACGGGAAATCGTCCCAAAACGTGTTGGGGAAATACAGCTTGTGTTCACGGATATAATCGCCGGAATACAATTTGTTCCACGGCGTATATAACAGGTTTTGGTCAAACAGACGATAAGCGTCTTCGCGGAATTCCTGCTGGGAAGCATAAACTTTTCCCTCAACACCCTGCTCTTGCGTATATTTCTCGGTATCCGAATAATAAGTATCAATATAATACCCGGAAACGACCAGCTGCGCGTTGTGCTTTTCCGCCGCCTCTACCATATCGGCAAGCATGGTCGGCTCAGCAAAATCGTCAGAATCCATGAAATAGAAATATTTGCCCTGCGCCTTGTCAATCGCAACATTGCGCGCGCTCGGTGCGCCGCCGTTTTCCTTGTGGATGACATGAATCCGGCTGTCTTTTGCCGCGTATGCGTCGCAAATTTCGCCGCTTTTATCCTTTGTACCGTCGTCGACCGCAAACATTTCCCAATCTGTAAAGGTTTGGTTTTGAATGCTCTCAATCGCGCCGCCGACATACTCCTCGACGCCGTATACCGGCATAATAACACTGACTTTTACTTCAGACACAATTGCAACTCCTTTATATCTGATTTTCGCCCATTATAGCATGTCAAAAAACGCTATGCAAGACTTTTACAGTTCCTTTTCGCAAAGCGCAAGCGCCGCCTCAATACACTTGTCCATATCATAATACTTATACATGCCGAGACGACCGCCGAAAATCACGTTCGGCTCTTTCGCGGCGCGCTCGACATAGCGGGCATACAGCGCATTGTTTTCTTCGTCGTTAATGGGGTAATAAGGCTCCATGCCCTCTTCCCAGTCAACCGGGTATTCTTTTGTGATAATCGTTTTCGGCTGTGTTCCGAAAGCAAAATGTTTGTGTTCAATAATGCGGGTATAAGGAATTTCACGTTCCGTGTAGTTGACAACCGCAACGCCCTGGTGGTTCGGTTCGTCGAGCACTTCGTTTTCAAAGCGCAGGCTTCTGTAACCGAGTTTTCCGTAAATATAATCAAAATAGCCGTCAATCGTGCCAGTGTAAAGGCATTTATCAGCAAGGCCTAAGAACATTTCGCGGTCTGCAAAAAAGTCGGTGTTCAGCCGCACGTCGCAGCCCTCAATCAGGCGTTCGACCAAAACCGTATAGCCTTCAATCGGAATGCCCTGATAGCGGTCGTTAAAATAATTGTTGTTGTAGGTGTAGCGAACCGGCAGGCGCTTAATGATAAACGCCGGCAAATCCTTACAGTCACGCCCCCACTGTTTTTCCGTGTAGCCTTTGATAAGCTTTGTGTAAATTTCGCGCCCGACAAGGCTGATTGCCTGTTCTTCCAAGTTTTTCGGCTCGCCTTTAATTTCCGCGCGCTGTTCTTCAATCACACGTTCAGCTTCTTTGGGCGTTGCCACGCCGAACATTTTGGAAAACGTATTCATATTAAACGGCATGTTGTAAATTTCGCCTTTGTAATTCGCAATCGGCGAATTCACAAAATTATTAAACTCGACAAACTGGTTCACATAATTCCAAACTGCTTTGTTGCTCGTGTGGAAAATATGCGCGCCGTATTTGTGCACGAGGATGCCCTCTTCCTCGGCGCAATAAATATTGCCGCCGATGTGGTCGCGCTTTTCAATGATTAGGACAGATTTGCCTTTTTGCTTCGCTTCATGGGCGAAGACAGCGCCGAACAGACCGCAGCCGACAATTAAATAATCATATTTTTTCATAAATTTCTCCTTATACATCGTCGTAACAGAAAATTTCACTCCGAAAACAACGAGTTGTTTTTTGAAATCGTTGCTAAACTGCATATAAAGACAGTTTATTATAACATTATTTTCCCAAAAAGCAAAGCATATCACGCGTAATGTATCAAATTTTTATCAAAAAGAATTCTTTGTGTTCTTATTTTTAAAATTGTGATGGATTCTTTCAAAACTTTGTGCTACTATTAGGCAGGAGGTGTTCAGTGCATGAATACAGCAAAGTTGCTTCGGGTTGCTTTAGACATCGGCGAAAAGATGCTGATAAGCGGCGCCGAAATCGGTCGTGTGGAAGACTCGGTCAAACGCATTTTAATGACCTATGATATGCGGCGGGCAGATGTTTTCACGATCACCTCCAGCATTGTTGCCACAGTAACCGACAGCGAAGAAAACACAATTACACAGACAAGGCGCATCAGCAAATATTCGACCGACCTTGACAAACTCCACAGCTTAAATGCGCTCTCCCGGAAAATTTGTGCCGAAAAGCCGGAGCTTTCTCAAATTCAAAAGGAACTTTCCGAAATTGACGGCAGAAAAGTCTATCCGTTTGCCGTGCAGTGCGCGGCGTTTGCGCTGATTGCCGGTGCATTTACCATCTTTTTCGGCGGTAACTTTATAGACGCAGCTGCGGCCGCGGTCATCGGCGCCGTTTTAAAAGTTGTCGTGTATATTGCCGACAAATCCGCCGTCAACATGGTTTTTGCCAATGTGGTTTCCTCGTTTATTTTGTGTTCTCTTGCGTTTCTTTGCGTTTTTATCGGATTCGGCGAACACGTGGATATGATTATCATCGGTAACATTATGTTGCTGATTCCCGGCATCGGGCTTACGAACTCCATTCGTGACATCGTAAGCGGCGATATTATGGCCGGAATGCTGCGCTTTTGCGAATCTGTTATTATCGCGGTTGCCATTGCAGCGGGTTATATTCTTTCCGCGCTTTTGTTAGGAGGGCTTATAAGATGAACTATGCGTTACAAATCATTACGGCCTTCCTCGGCTCTTTGGGTTTTTCTGTATTATTTAATATCCGGCGCACGAAGCTGTTAATTGCAGGGCTCGGCGGAATGCTTTCGTGGTCTGTATATTTGCTTCTGGGTCTTTATTTTGACAGCGACCCGATTCGCTATTTTTTCGCCGCGATTTTCGTGACGGTTTATGCGGAAATTTTTGCAAGAATCAAAAAAACGCCGACAACCTCTTATCTCGTTCCGGCGTTTATTCCGCTGATTCCCGGCGGCGCGCTTTACAACACCATGAAATTTGCTTTGCACAACGACTGGCAGAGCTTCGGCGATACGGCGGTTTACACCATTCAACTGGCGCTTGCGCTTTCCGCCGGCATTATTGTTGTTGCCTCTGTTATGCGAATGGTACATGCTTTATATCGCCTTATATTTCCCAAAAAGCAATAACCGCAAAAAAAGATAAAAACCCCCCTTTTCTTTTCAAATAAGTTGTAGTATAATACATCTGCTAACAAAAAAGTAACATTTGGAAAGGTCTTTTTGAATGGAACGAACAACGGCAAAAATGCCCTTACGGGTTAAAAAGCACCGACTGTCACCGGTCAAAACAATTGTTCTCGGCTATGTCGTGATTATTCTCACAGGAGCATTACTTCTGACACTTCCGATTTCGACGCGGGATTGGGTTTGGACTTCTTTCGGCAACGCGCTGTTCACAGCGACCTCCGCCACCTGCGTAACCGGACTTGTTGTGTTTGACACCTACACCTATTGGTCTGTTTTCGGTCAAATTGTTATTATATTACTCATTCAAATCGGCGGCATCGGTTTTATGACACTTGCCATTTCCGCGTTGACGCTCACAAAACGAAAAATCGGTCTTCGAGATCGTTACACGTTACAGGAATCTGTCAATGCGCCGCAAGTCGGCGGCATTGTCAAAATGACGCGTTTCATTTTATTAGGCACGGCAATTTTTGAAATTACCGGCGCGGTATTGCTAGCCTTTCGGTTCTGCCCGGAATACGGTCTTTTAAAAGGTATTTACTTTTCTGTATTTCATTCGGTTTCCGCATTTTGTAACGCCGGATTTGACTTAATGGGCGGCGGCGGAAAATTTTCGTCATTGGTCGCTTATGAGCACGACCCGCTTGTCAACCTTGTCATTATCGCTTTAATTGTCATCGGCGGTCTCGGCTTTTTCGTTTGGCGCGACATTGTAATCAATAAAGGTCATTTTCGTAAATTCCGCCTGCATTCCAAAATTGTATTGGTCACAACGGCGGCTCTAATTCTCGTGCCGTTTTTAATGATGGCGCTTTTTGAAAGCAGCAACCCGAAATTTACCAATTTGTCTCCCCTGGAATACACGCTCGGTATGTTGTTCCAAACGGTAACGCCGAGAACAGCCGGTTTTAACACATTAGATTTGACTGCGCTTTCCGACGCCAGCGTATTGCTGATTATCTTTTTAATGTTGGTCGGCGGTTCGCCGAGTTCAACCGCAGGCGGTATGAAAACCACCACCCTTGCAATGATGATTTCCGGCGTGTTTACGGCGTTCCGTCAAAGAAAAACCATTGAAAGCTTTCACCGCCGCGTCGAGGACGACGCACACGTGCAGGTTATCAGCGTAATTGCTATGTATATTCTTTTGTTTTTCTTGTCCGGCACGTTAATTTGCGCGTTTGACGGCGTTACCATTAAAGAAGCGTTGTTTGAAACCGCTTCCGCAATCGGCACGGTCGGTTTAACGCTCGGCATCACACCGACGCTTTCCGACCCGTCCAAACTTGTGCTGATTGCGCTTATGTTCTTCGGCCGGGTCGGCGGATTGACCTTACTGCTTGCGTTCCGTGATCAGCAAGGCGCCGTACCTTCCAAATATCCTGTTGAAAAAATTACAATCGGTTAAGGGGTAAAAAAATGAAATCTATTTTAATCATCGGGCTTGGACGTTTCGGAAAACACATGGCGCAAAAGTTCAGTGAACAGGGAAACGACATTTTAGCGGTTGACACCGACGAAGACCGTGTTAACGCGGTTTTGCCGTTTGTTACGGACGCCCAAATCGGCGACGCGACCAACGAAATGTTTGTAGAATCCTTGGGTGTTGCAAACTTTGACCTTTGCGTTGTTGCAATCGGTGATAACTTTCAAAGTTCTTTAGAGACTACTTCGCTTTTGAAAGATATGGGGGCTAAGTTTGTGCTTTCCCGCGCAAGCCGCGACGTGCACGCAAAATTTTTGCTTCGCAACGGCGCGGATGAAGTGGTTTACACCGAAAAGGAAACTGCGGAGCGCTTAGCTGTCAAATACGGCAACGACTCGGTGTTTGATTACATTGAAATTAACGAGGATTATTCCATTTACGAAATCGGCGTACCCGATTCTTGGGTTGGCAAGAGCATTTTGGACAAGAAAGTTCGAACAAAGTATAATATCAGCATTTTGGCCACCAAACGCGGGAAAGAGATTTACCCGCTCCCCCACCCCGACCACGTCTTTTCCGAAACGGAATCTTTGATGATTCTCGGTCGCAATGAGGACGTAAAACGACTGATAAAATAAAGGCTGTATTCTACTATCGGGGCAAGCGTTTCGCCTGCCCCGGTTTTCTTTGGTGATTTGATATGCTTGTTACACTGAACAAGGTATGCAAAGGCTTCGCCGGGCAAGAGGTACTTAAAAATATCAATTTAAGTATTCAGGAAAATGACCGCATCGGTCTTTTGGGTGTTAACGGCGTGGGCAAAACCACGCTTTTAAATATTATTACAGGTACACTCCCCTGTGACACCGGCGAAGTCTCGGTGAAAAAGGATTTAAGCATCGGTTATCTTCGTCAAAACGAAGCTTTAAAACTTGAAAATACCCTGCAAGCCGAAATTGAGGACGCAATAAAAGAGGTCTTTTCTTTACGCGTGCAAATGCGGGAAACCGAACAAAAAATAGCAGTAGCAAACCCGCAAAGCGCGGAATACCAAACCCTTACAGAAACTTACGAACAGCTTTCTAACGCTTATGAAGCGCTCGACGGCTATCACGCAGACGTGCGCGTGCAAACCGTATTAAACGGCTTAGGGTTCGGAAATTTTGATTTACAGGGTCGCGTTCAGACGCTTTCCGGCGGCGAAAAGATTCGGTTTTCCATGGTGAAAGTGCTTTTGAAAAACCCGGAACTTTTGATTTTAGACGAGCCGACCAACCATTTGGATTTTTCCATGCTCTCATGGCTCGAAGATTACCTGACCGGTTACCGCGGCGCGGTTGTGGTTGTCTCGCACGACCGTTATTTCCTCGATAAGGTGTCGAAAGACATCTGTGAAATCGAATTCGGCGAGCTGGTGCGCTATAAAGGCGGCTATACTTCCTTCTTACGACAAAAAGAAGAACGTGTGAAAACACTTGAAAAGGAATACAAAAAGCAACAGGTAGAACTCGAGCAAATGCGCGAATATGTCCGGCGCAATTTGGCGAAATCCAGCAGCACCAACAGCGTCGGTTCGCGCGTAAAAGTCCTTGAGAAAATGGAACTTGCACAAAAGCCGAATCCGCGGCAAAAAGAAGTACACTTCCGTTTTGACTATGACCCGGAGCCGCACAAGGTCGTTTTATCCCTGCAAAACGTCGGGGTGCACGTCGGCAACTCCGTCAGCGGTAAACAGCTATTTGACGGCGTGAATCTGGAAATTCTGCGCGGGGAGAAAATCGCTTTAGTCGGACAAAACGGCATCGGCAAATCCTCGCTGCTCAAAGCCATTTTAAAAAAGCTCCCCTACACCGGCACAATTCGATTGGGCGGCAACGTTCGCGTTTCCTATTTTGACCAGGAACTTTCCAATTTGAATTTAAACGACACTGTGTTAGAGGCCGTACACAAACGCTTTCCGAGCAAAACCGAGTTTGAAATCCGCAGCGCGCTGGGCAAACTTTTAATTGAAGACGAACAGGTTTTCAAGCGAATCCGTGAGCTTTCCGGCGCCAATCGGGCTAAAGTCGCCTTTTGTATCATTCAGTTTGAGCGCGGAAACTTCTTAATTTTAGACGAGCCGACCAACCATTTGGATTATATTGCAAAAGAGGCGCTCGACAAGGCGTTAAAAGAATACACCGGTACGTTATTGGTAGTGTCTCACGACCGTTATTTTCTCAACAGTGTACCGCAAAAAATTGCGGAGTTAGAGTCCGACGGGATTCATGTCTATCAAGGCGGCTATGACGATTATCTCGCGGCACACGAAACCGAAAACGGGAAGGTTAAAACAGCCGAAAAAGAAGAAAAACCGGATTCAGAGCAAAAAGTTGCTTATGAAGCTGCGAAAAAGAATAAGTCCGAAGAACGCAAACGGCGCGCGAAACTGAGCCTTCTGCAAAAAGAAATTGAAGAGGGCTATCGGCAGGTAAGCGCCTGGAAAGCCGAGTGTGAGGAGCCTGACGTCGCGAGTAACTTTGCAAAACTTTCGGAACTTTTAGAGCAAATCGAAACCGCGCAAACGGAAATAGAAGAAAAAGAAAACGAGTGGCTTTCGCTTTCAGAGGATTAAACGGAATTTTAACTTTTTGTAAATTTAGGGTTCTTTTCCCCATTTTATAAAAATTATGCTTGTATCTTTGTAAAAAATAGTATAAAATGTTTATGTTTAATCGGTTTTAAATCCGAACCGAAAATACTCAACAGATAAAGGATGATATCTGACATGGAAAACAAAAAAGCTGAAAAAAGCCAGGCGGAGCTTTATCGTGAAGAACGAAAAAAACGCATGGCTGCTGCGGCAAAGAAAAATGCGAAAAAAAGCCCGCAGATGCAAAAGGCTAAACACGTTGCCGGAAAAGTCATCGGCATTGTAATCGCCGTTGCACTTGTGCTTGGTGCTCTTTATGCTGTTTTGAATTTCTTTGGTGTTCCGCAAAAAGTGCTCACCGCGGCAAAAGTCGGCGACCAGCGTGTGTCAATTGCAAAATATAATCTTTATTATATGGATATTTACATGGGTATTTCCCAGCAGTCCCAGCAATATGATTCAACATATGGCGAAGGCTACGGCGCGATGTATACCGGCTATGATTCAACAAAGACGCCGATGGAACAGGCTTACACGCTCGGCACCATTGAAGGCTTTGAGGGTGAGAACCCGACTTGGGCGGACTATATGCGTATCAACGCACTGAATTACTTACAGTCTTATGTCGCCTATGCTGATTTGGCACGCGAAGCGGGTCTGACCCTTACAGAAGACGAGCAAAAGGAAATCGACGACCAAATTGAACAGCTGCGCTCCACGGCGGAATCCAACGATTTTTCTTTAAATCGTTATCTTGTGCAGATGTACGGCAAAGGCGTCAACGAAAAGCTTTTGCGGGAAGTTATGGAAGAACGCCAGCTCGCTTCTGATTATGCACAACAGAAACAAGAAGAGCTGACGAACGCGATTACTGACGAACAGATTAACACGGAATATAACGATAACTTAGCAGATTACGCGTTGGTTTCCGTTTCGGCCTTTACGGTAACGGCAGACACTTCGTCGGTCGCAGATGACGCTACTGATGAAGAAAAAGAAGCAGCTAAAACCGAAGCGATGGCAAAAGCGAAAGCGCTTGCGGACGGCTATGCCGCGAAGGTAACAAGCCCCGAAACACTTTTGGAACAGGCAAAGCTCAACAATTCCAGCGCTACACAAGACAGCGTAACTTATACAGATGTTACGCCCTCGACGCTGACTTCTTATTTCGGTCAGGCGGCTTGCGACTGGGTTGTTTCGGCGGACCGTGCAGTCGGCAATGTCACCGTTGTAGAATCCGACAACGGATACACCGTCATTTATCTGTCTGCACTTCCCCATAAAGATACCGTGAAGCCCGTGGATGTTCGCCACATTTTGATTGCGTTCCCCACAGACGATGACGGCAACGTGGAAGATCTGACCGACGATCAAAAATTGGAGTATTACGAGAAAGCCAAGTCCGTGTATGATCAATATCTCGCGAACCCGACCGAAGACAACTTTGCTACGCTTGCAAGCACGAACAGTGAAGACCCCGGCTCGAAAGACAACGGCGGGCTTTATGAAGAAGTCAATGTCGGTGATATGGTAGATGCGTTCAACGATTGGTGCTTTGATGCTTCCCGTAAACCCGGAGATACCGGCATTATCGAAACCGAATATGGTTATCACATCATGTATTATGTCGGCAATGACCATGATGAAACCTGGAAGACAACCGTAAAAACGGCCCTTTCCAACGAAGCTTTCAATAGCTTTGACACCGAAACGCTGAAGGGCGACACTTACAAGCTGACCGAATCTTCCATGATGATTAACTGGGCAGCTTCTCAGTTAGAATCTTTAATCACCAAGCAGTATATCTCTTACAACTAAAATCACTTATAAAAAATACGCTGTGGATTAGTCCACAGCGTATTTTTTTATATCGTTTTTAGGATGTTTTTCATAAGCTTGCAGGAAATTCAAACCGAACGCTTCCCCTTTATCGTAAAGCTCCATAAGCGGCACCAAAACAAACGAACGGTTACAAATTTCGGGGTGTGGGACCGTTAACTCCGAAGAAAGCTCTGAAAAGTTCTCCGCCAAGAGCAAATCTAAATCCAAAATCCGCGGGCCGTTTTTAAACGCACGCACTCGCCCCATGCCCGCCTCAATCCCGAGGCAACCGCCGAGCAGCGCGTGCGGAGATAACATCGTTTCCACTTCGGCAACCATATTGAGAAAATCCGGCTGTTCCGAAAAGCCGTAGGGTTTGGTTTCATACACGGAAGATGTGCGCAAAACTTTTGTGCCCGGCAAAAGTTCCAAAGCACCAAGCGCCTCTTTTAAATTAAGCGCTCTATCCCCGATATTGGTGCCGAGTCCGATTACCGCTTTCACTCCGCCACACTCCCCTCGTAATCCCTTCTTGTACGGGTCAATTCAACGCCGACCCAGTCAAAATCTGCACGGATCGGCGCCTGCGGTTTTTTCAAAAGTAGCGTCACCTGCGTAACCGGTGCAAAATCGGCGAAAATTGCCTGAACAACAGCGTCGGCGGCACGTTCCAGCAAATCATATTTTTGCTCTAAAAACGCCTTACGCGCCGTTTTTAAAATTTTGGCATAACTGACCGTATCCTCCACACAATCGGTCGCACAGGGCCTTACAAGCGATAAATAACAGGTTATGTCCAAAGAGAACATCTGCCCGTCTTCTTTTTCTTCCGGATTGACGCCGTGATAAGCAAACAACTGTAATCCGTTAATAAAAATTTTATCCATGGCTCTCCCCTCTTGTCAGCGCGTCCGCCGTTTTGGCAGCGAATTTCGCTTCTTTTACGTGGTGTACCCGAATGAAATCAGTGCCTGCTGCGATTGCAAGCGTATCCGCTGCAATTGTGCCGTAAAGCAAATCCTCGCCGGAAGCACCGGACGTATTTGCAATTACACGTTTGCAGGAAAGCGCCGTAAGCAAGGCGCAGTCCGGTTCTTTTAAGTCGTGAAGCCCGCGCAACAGCGCTAAATTGTCGTCGTTGCTTTTGCCGAACCCAATGCCAATGTCAAAGCAAAGACGCTCTTTATCTATGCCGGCATCGGCACAGGCTACTTTCATATGCTGAAAAAACGCCTGCACATCGGCGCAAACGCCGTTCGGATAAGCCGCGACACTGTCGGAATCGCTTTTCCCGCTGTGCATCACAATCCAACCGGCGTCATATTTTTTAACTACTTCGGCCATTTTCGGATTAAAAACACCGCTGACATCGTTGACGATTGAAGCGCCCCGAGAGAGCGCGTAATCGGCGACCGGCGGGTAAAAAGTATCCACAGAAACCGGCACGTGCACCGCTTCTAAAACCGCGTCCAAACAGGTTTTTAAAATATCCAGTTCTTCTTGATCGGAAAGCTTTTTGTGACCCGGTCTTGTGGACTGTGCGCCGATGTCGATAAGGTCGGCGCCGTCTTTTTCCATTTCGAGCGCATGACAAACAGCATTTTCGGGGTCGTTCCATTTTCCGCCGTCAAAAAAGGAATCCGGCGTTACGTTCAGGATTCCGATAATATAAGTTCTTTTTTGCAAAGGAAAAGCAAATCCTCTGCCTCGAAAATAACCCATTAGTCTGTCCCCCGCAAAAGCGCCATCGCTTCTGCCCGCGTTTTGGCGTCTTTGCGCATCGAGCCGCGTAGTGCCGAAGTCTGTGTTTTTGCACCGGCTGCGCGCGCGCCGCGCATGGTCATGCACAAATGCTCCGCTTCAATCACAACCGCAACGCCCTGCGGAGAAAGTTCCTTGTCGAGAAAATCCGCAATTTGCGAGGTCAGACGTTCCTGCAACTGCGGTTTTTTCGAAAAGCTGTCGACTATACGGGCAAGCTTAGAAAGCCCGATGACGCGCCCGTCAGAGGGTATGTAGGCAATATGTGCTTTCCCGATAAACGGCAACAGGTGATGCTCGCACATCGAGTACATCGGAATATCACGAACAACAACCATTTCGTCGTTGTTACCCTCGTCAAACAGCTTCAAATGCCGTCTGGGGTCGTCGTGAAGCCCCGCAAAAATTTCTTCATACATATTGGCAACACGCTTCGGGGTTTCTACAAGCCCCGCACGGTCGGGGTCTTCCCCGATTGCGAGCAAAATTTCACGTACTGCGCGCTCAATTCTTTCTTTATCCATGATTTCTAACTCCTTTATTGTAAAGCGAACTGAATTGTCCGCATACCGTCGTCCTGCACATAGAGCGCTTCGTCATATGTTCTGGCAGCTCTGCTGCCTGCACGCTCCACAAGCGCGTAAATATCCCCATCCTGCGTTAACGCATTTAAGGCTTTCAAATAAGCGTCGTCATTTGTAAAACGGATTTCAAACGTATTACTGCCGTCATTGAAAACATCTTGAATTTCATTGGCAATAGCGGTTTTTGCCGCGCTGTCATAAGCGTCAAACAACAGCCCATTTACCACAAAATAATTGGCGTCATCAGAAACACAGTTATTTCCCTGCGGCAAAATACCGAGATGATTTTCCGCAATATCGGTTTCCGACACATTAAAAAACGTGTGGCAGTACTGTCCGATTTCCGCCGAGTCCAAATCATCCCAAGTGACATCCAAATAATAATTTTTGCCGTCAATCGTAACGACGTTCCACATATGTCCTTCGGAATCGCCGTTGATATCAATGCCCGTGCCGGTCGCGAGATAGTTCGGAATCCCCGAACGGTTCAAAAGCAGCTGCATACAGCGGGAATACGCTTCGCAAACCGCGCGGCCCAAGACAAAGCCGTCATAAGTGGTGTACCCGATATCCGGGTCATCAAATTCATAGGTAAAATGCTTGCAAATCCAGTCGTGAAAATACAGCTCCGTTTCATAGTCCGTCAAACCGGCCGGTACGCTTGCAAGTATGTTTTCAACGCTTGCTTCCATTTCTTTACGTTGCTGTTCACATGTATCCGCATCACAAAAATATTGCGGCAGGAAATAGGTTTTTGCACCCTGACGTTGGAGTTGGCTTTCGTTTTTCATGCACAAAAGTTCCGGGTTATCATAAGAAAGCGCATAAAACATTTCGTCATATTCGGAATCCGATAAATTCGGAATTTCGATGCTTTCGGGATGCGTTCGGATTTCCGATAAAATTTTGGTATAAGCCACCTTGCCGTCGTCAGATAATGTATCATAATAGTAACGCGTGCTGCCGTCGCTTTCAAACACCATTTCCGTTTTGGAAAAATCCGTAGGGATTAAAAGCGCAATCCGGTCAAAGTTTATAAATACCGCCACGCCGAGCAAAACCAGCAGAACAAGAATTGCAGTCCACTTTTTCATGTGTCACCTCTTTGCGCGATTGCTTCTAAAGTCGCAGATTCAATCTTTCCGCGCATGGAAAGATAAACGCGCACAAGACCGTTGGTGTCAGCGTAATCCATCACGGAAAAATTGCTTTCAGACAGATTAAAAATATAATTAAACATTGTGTCGAGATTTTCTTCGGTAAAAGACTGCAAAGTTTGCCGCAGCAAAGCGCAAACCGCATTCGCCTGTTCTTCGGTACCGGCGTATTGCAAATATTTTATAAACAAATCGCCGGTCAGTTTTTGCTGCCCGCTTTCCAAAAACAAGCTGAAATCCGTTCCGCGGTAAGAAATCGCCTGCGGAATATCCACGGTGATATCCCCGACCTTGGTAATCACCTTTTTCAAATTGCTTTCGGATTGCTTAATATACCGGTCAATTTTTAGCTGCGTATTGGTTTCTACGGCTTGTAACAAGCCGTTGATGCCTGTTGTTTGAAACCAGCCTTGAAACGTATTGCCCGTACTGTTCACGGTAACCGATGTAAACGGGTCCAACGTTGCAACCATAATGCTGTTTTCTTCTGCATTGGTACAGACCAAACTCAACTGTAAAATCACGTCATCGTCGCCGTAACAGACAAAAAGCGTGGTTGCATTGACAGGCGCAGCCGCAATGGTCGGTGCCTGCGTTGTATCCGTAGACTGTTCGGTACTGTCTTGCGGCTGACGAATTAAATTATCCAAGTTAAAATCCAAAGATTTCATAAAAACTAAAATGGAGACCGTACCGAAAACCAAAATAAATGCAACAAAGGAAATGACAAATGCGCGCAGACGTTTTGCGCGGGTTTGGCGTTCACTGGCAAAATTCAGTTTGCTTTTTTTGCGGCGCATTCAATCATCTCCCGAAATAATTTATGCAATATAGTATAGCATATTCTATTAGTATTTAAAAGACGATTTGCAACAGAAAACGAAAAAAACGGTTACAAATCTACAAAAAAAGCCGATTGTCAAAATGACAACCGGCTTTGAAAACATATTTTGCTTATTTTTCTTGTTCAGAAACTTGAAAACCTTTTTTGATGAGTACAACAACAGGCCACAGAATGAAAACCGTCACTACGGCCGCCGCAAAGAACATTACAGCACCCGGTGCCGAGGTTACCACGCCGTAGTCGTTGGTATAGGTCACGGAAGAAACGCGGCAGACCAAATTGCCGATTACGGGGCCGACGACCATCGGAATTAAAACCGAGAAAATCATACGAATTCCCTGGAAGGCACCCACCTTCCCCTGCGGCATGAAGTCACGCACGGCAGCGTTCATGGCGACGGAAAACAGACACCAGCCCAAAAGCGCCGGAACCATGCAAATGATAAAGGTTAAAACATTCTTTGCAAAACCGGTTGCTACAAGTCCCGCGAAATACAATACAACAGAGAAAACAAGAAATTTTTCTTTCCCAAGACGGTCAATCAGCTTGCCCATGCAAATAATCAATGCAACTGCGACAACAATGACAACCGCGGCGGCAACAATCGTTCCTGTGGTTAAAGAAGCAAGAACGCGGTCTAAGCTGAAATCCAACACATTGCCGAGATAGATAAACAGATACGGGAAAAACACCTGAAACGCCGTTGAGGAAATGCAAACAGCGGCAAGCGCCAAATACAGCCGTTTGTTCTCGCGCACAACGTGCGGACGGAAGCCGTAAATCAGATTTTGAAAATAAGCCGTTTTGCGGTCGGTCTCGATTTTTTTATCTTTAAGTGTAAAACAGCCAAGCACGCCGCAAACCGTCACAATCGCGCCGAGCGCCAAGAAAAACACAGAATAACCGATGCCCGTAACAGCGCCCGCAAGCCCCATTACAACTGCCGTGGCAAGCAATGGCATAAGCGCCAACACACTTTCCACAGTCGCGCGGTTTTTCGTGTTGGTAACGTCCGTCACCCAAGCATTAAACGCCGCATCGTTGCCCGTTGAGCCCATAAAGGTCATTACGCAATCCATAACAATTACAAGGCAAACGGTAACTGTCAAAATTTTCACTTCATCAGTCAATCCAAAAAGCGCGGCAGTGTTATCTCGGGAAATGAGCCCGAACGATGCGGTCACAATGCCCCACAATATGTAGCCGATCGAAATAAACCATTTTCGCTTGCCGGTTTTATCGCTGAGCGTGCCGGCAAAAAAGGTTGTAATGACCGCTGTTGCCGCGCTGAACGCGACCATAGCGCTGATTGCGCTCATCACGTCCAAAGAGCCATTGACGGCATTCTGAGAGGCCCCGTTATAAACGGAGTTATAGAGAAACGTATTAAAATACATGTTCTCAACGCTCCATGCAATTTGCCCCATGAAGCCGAACAAAATAATATTGAACCAAATTCTTCCACCGAGTTTATTGGATTTCGCCTGCATAAAAATCCCTCCCGAAAATAAGTTCAACTTCATAGTATCATAAAAACAGAAATCAGACAAGAAAAAAAGCTTCGGTTTCCCAAAGCTTTTTAAAATATGCTTTTATCAAACAGCATCTTTCGGCGTGCGTTTTGCACCCGATTTCAAAGAAGTCGGCGTTTTGGACGGCAAAGAAGTTTCCGTCAGCGGTTTCTCACCGTTCAAAACACAGCCTTTTGTAATGATGACCTTCGAAATATGATTATCGGAAGGAATCTCATACATAATCGGCATGAGTGTTTTTTCCATAATCGCACGAAGTCCGCGCGCGCCGGTATTTTTTTCAAGTGTCAAGTCCGCAATCGCCGTCAGCGCATCATCTTGGAATTCCAGCGTTACGCCGTCCATGCGGAACAATTCCGCATACTGTTTCATCAGAGCGTTTTTCGGTTCAGACAAAATTTTAATCAGCGCTTCGCGGTCCAGATTGTTCAACGTGGTAATGACAGGAAGTCGACCGACAAGCTCGGGAATCAAGCCGTATTTAACCAAATCCTGCGGAATGACTTTGGAATAAATTTTGGAAGCGTCTGTTTTTTCAACGGAAACCAGTTCGCTGCCAAAGCCTAACACTTTGTTGCCGGTGCGCTTTTCAACGATTTTTTCAATTCCGTCAAAAGCGCCGCCGCAGATAAAGAGAATGTTGGTCGTGTCAATCTGAATAAATTCCTGCTGCGGATGCTTTCTGCCGCCCTGCGGAGGAACGTTGGAAACCGTGCCTTCCAAAATCTTCAAAAGTGCCTGCTGCACACCCTCACCGCTTACGTCACGCGTAATCGACGGGTTTTCGGACTTTCTGGCAATTTTGTCGATTTCATCGACATAAATAATGCCTTTTTCCGCACGTTCTACGTCGTAGTCCGCCGCTTGAATGAGCCGCAGCAAAATGTTTTCTACATCTTCGCCGACATAGCCCGCTTCTGTAAGTGTGGTTGCGTCCGCAATCGCAAACGGTACGTCCAGCACTTCAGCAAGCGTCTGTGCAAGCATGGTTTTGCCGACGCCCGTGGGGCCTAACAAAATCACGTTGCTTTTTTGAATATCCACGTTGGAAGCAGCGCCGAAATAAATGCGCTTATAGTGGTTGTAAACCGCAACGCTCAAAGCAATTTTCGCATCATCCTGGCCGATGACATATTCGTCCAAATGCGCTTTAATCTCTTGCGGCTTCGGCAAAGGCTTGTTGGGACGCGCGGGTTTCTTTTTGGCGTGGCCGCTCGGTGCACCCTCCTCAACGATTTCCCTGCAAAGTTCAATGCACTCATCGCAGATACAAACACCGGGACCGGCAATCAACTTGTCAACTTCATCCTGCGATTTACCGCAGAACGAACAGCGAACGGTCTTTTCTCTGCCGTCGTTATCTCTCGCCATGATAAATTAACCCCTTTGTAGTTTATCTTTTATAGAAAATCTTATCGACAAGGCCGTAATCAAGCGCTTCCTGCGCGGAAAGGAAATTGTCGCGCTCGGTGTCGCGTGCAATCTGCTCAATCGGTTTGCCGGTGTTTTCGGCTAGAATGCGGTTGAGTTTCTCACGGGTTCTTAAAATATGCTTTGCAACAATATCAATTTCCGTCGCTTGACCCTGTGCGCCGCCGCTGGGCTGATGAATCATGATTTCGCTGTTCGGAAGCGCAAAGCGTTTGCCTTTTGCGCCGGAGGAAAGCAAAAATGCGCCCATGCTCGCCGCCATGCCCATGCAAATTGTGGAAACGTCGCATTTAATATACTGCATGGTGTCATAAATTGCAAAGCCGGCTGTGACAGAACCGCCGGGGCTGTTGATGTAAAGGCTGATGTCCTTTTCGTTGTCCTGCCCCTCCAAGTAAAGAAGCTGGGCAACCACAAGGCTTGCCGTTGCGTCATTGACTTCGTCAGACAAAACAATAATTCTGTCGTTGAGCAAACGCGAGAAAATATCATAAGACCGTTCACCGCGGTTGGTTTGTTCAATAACATACGGTACCAATGCCATAAAAATACCTCCTAAAATCCAACGGTGAAGCGCCCGCGATGTTCTTACCATCTCGACTGCGAGCGCGCCACCGTGCTTGTAAATTCCTATTTCAGTATAGTCAACAACGAAAAAGGCTATTCAATTATTTTGCTTCTTCAGCAGTTTCCTTTTTGGTTGTCTTTTTAGCCGCCGGTTTTTTTGCAGTTGTTTTTTTGGCGGCGGGCTTCTTCGCGGTTTCTTTCTTGTCGTCGTCCGCTTTTTCCGTCTTCTTTGCAGCCGGTTTCTTTGCGGCAGCTTTTTCTTCGGTAACGACCGCGCTGTTGACAATCAGGTCAACCGCTTTTCTCGAAGCAATTTCGGGTTTGAGGTTCTCGGCAGGAATGGCTTTCTTAATCGCTTCAACATCCATATTATATGTTTCGGCAAACTTCTTATATTCTTCCTCGAGCTCCTCTTCGAGCACTTCGATTTTTTCGTCTTTGATAATCTTTTCAAGCGCCAAATCCAGCTTGACCTGTTTTTCAGCACCCGGTTTGAAGCCCTCGCGGAACTTCTCGTTGTCCATGCCGGTATATTTCATATAGGTCTTGAGGTCAAGGCCCTGTGCCTGCAAACGATAGCCGAATTCATCGACCGCGCTGTCAATCTTTCTTTCAATCATCGCCTGCGGGATTTCCGCTTTCACGCTGTCAGCGACCATATCGAGAAGCGCGTTGTGCATTTCGTCGTCTGCCGCAGCTTTCTTAGATTTTTCAAGATCTGCCTTGATGCTCTTCTTTAATTCGTCAACGGTATCTTTGTCGCTGACGTCTTTCACGAACTCATCGTCGAGCGTCGGAAGCTGTTTTTCTTTGATTTCGTGCAGTGTGATTTTGAACACAGCGTCTTTGGAAGCAAGGTCTGCGTTGTAATCCTCCGGGAACGTCACGTTGACGTCAAAGGATTCGCCGGTCTTGTGGCCGACAATCTGATCTTCAAAGCCCGGGATGAACTGGTTGGAACCGAGGGTCAGTTCATAGCTTTCCGCCTTGCCGCCTTCAAATGCCTTGCCATCTACAAAGCCTTCAAAGTCAATAACGGTGATGTCGCCGTTTTTCGCGGCTCTGTCTTCAACGGTCACAAATCTTGCGTTCTGCTCGAGCATACGGTTCAGTTCCGCTTTCACTTCGTCTGCAGAAACTTTGGTGGATTTTTTGGTCACTTTTAAGCCCTTGTATTCGCCGAGCTCAATTTCCGGTTTGACCGTAACTTTCAATTTCAGCGTAACGCCGTCTTTGCCCATTTCCGGGACTTCCAAATCAAACGGTGTGTCGACAACTTCGAGACCGGCTTCTTTGATTGCTTCTTCTACGGCATCCGGATACAGAATTTCAAGTGCGTCTTCATAGAACACACCTTCACCGTATATTTTTTCAATAAAGTGACGAGGCGCTTTGCCTTTTCTGAAACCGTGGATGGTGATATTTTTTCTCTGTTTGAGATAAGCTTCGTTCACCGCTTTTTCAAACGCTTCCCCATCAATGGAAATCTCCAATTCCCACACGTTGGTTTCAACTTTGTTGGATGCTTTTAAACTCATTTTCATGTTCCTCCTGAAAAAGTTAAACATTAGCTTGAATATTATAGCAGAAACTGCAAGAAATTACCATACTTTTTTACGATTTTATCAATTCTATCAATTTTGGACAAAATTTCAGGAAATCACCCGACAAAAGTTCAAAATGTGTCCCCTGAAACTCGCCCCGATAGGACGAATACGCCGCAGAACCATGTAAATGTGCATAAAAACACGTTTTTATTTTTTCCTGCTCTAAAAGGTCCAAAATCGGTTTGCAGCGCTGTTGGAGCGTAATCGGCGGATAGTGTAGGAAAACAATCGGTTCGCCGCCGAGTGCGCGGCCTGCATCAATCGAAGTTTTTAAGCGCTGGACTTCACGAAGCAAAACTTTTTCCGGCTCGCTTTGCGTGTCGTCATAAAACCAGCCGCGCGTGCCGCAAATGGAAAAGCCGTCGACCAAAAAAGCGTTATTGTGGAGAATATGCAGCGTAGAAAAACCGTTTTCCGAAAAAAAATCTTCCATTTTCCGGCGGGTGTTCCACCAGTAATCATGATTGCCTTTTAAAATAATTTTTTGCCCAGGCAAGTCGTTTAAAAAAGCGAAATCCTTTTGCGCTTCTGAAAGCGACATCGCCCAGGAAACATCGCCCATCACAACGACGGTGTCTTTCGGCTCGACAACGGCCTGCCAATTTGCAGAAAGGCGCTCCACATAATCGTCCCAGCCTTTAAAAATATTCATCGGTTTGTCGGAATTTAAAGACAGATGCGTGTCGCCGATAGCAAAAATTGACATTTTTATAAACTCCATTCATGTATAGAACGAGATATTAAACAAAGACTAAAAGCGAAAGGAGGAATTCAAAATGAACGAAATCAAATGCAATGTAACCAACTGTATGTACCACAGCGGCGCGACCAACTGCACGGCAAAAGAAATTCAAGTTGCAAGCCAGTGCAAAAAAGAACCGTGCAAATGCAGCGAGACCGAGTGCGGTACTTTTGAACCGAAAAACTAAATTCAGATGCTTATAAAGTTCGAGAGTGGGATTTCTTGAAAATTCCACTCTCGTTCTCCGTTATATACCAAGCATTTCAAAAACGACTTTTGCCATATCTTCTTTCTTGGCAACCTTCGTAAACCGCGGTTTCTTGCCTTTCAATTCGGCGAGCTGCGGCGGAACGGGCGCGCCGGAAAGTTCGTGCAACTCTTCCACCATGGAGAACTCGTCTTTGGACTTAATATTGTCTTCAAGCGCTTTCAAAACGCTTGCCGAGAATTTATAGGGGTTCGCGGTGGAAGCTATGACCGTCGGCGTTGCGTCGCCGGTTTTGGTTTTATAAGCCGCATACACATTCAAAGCCACAGCCGTGTGGGTATCGCAGAGATAGTGGTATTCGTCAAAAATTTTGCGAATGGTACGTCTTGTGTTCTCGTCATCGCAATAATCTGCGGCGAACAGCTCTTTTAATTGTTTTTGCATTTTTTCGCCGACGGTATATTTACCGGTTTCGGAAAGTTCGGTCATCCATTTTTTCGTCTGTTCGGCATCTTGCCCGGAAAGCAGGAACAAAAGACGTTCGAGATTGCTCGAAATCAAAATGTCCATCGACGGAGAAGTTGTGCAATAGAACGGACGGTTCTTATCGTAAGTGCCGCTCGTTAAGAAGTCAGTCAAAACATTGTTCGCGTTGGAAGCGCAAACCAGTTTGCCAATCGGCACACCCATTTGTTTTGCGTAATAGGCGGCCAAAATGTTCCCGAAATTGCCGGTCGGCACGACGACGTTCATCGGGTCGCCAAGCTTTAATTCGCCGGATTTCACCATATCACAGTAAGCGGATACATAGTAAACAATCTGCGGCACCAAACGGCCCCAGTTGATAGAGTTCGCCGACGAGAAAGCCAAATGATTCTCTTTGAATTTTTCTTCAATTTCACGGTTGGTAAAGATTTTCTTCACGCCGCTTTGCGTGTCGTCAAAGTTGCCCTCAATCGCGCAGACGCTGACGTTTGCACCCTCTTGGGTAGTCATTTGCAGTTTCTGCATGGGGCTTACGCCGTCAACCGGGTAAAACACCAAAATCTGCGTATTCGGCACATCGCGGAAGCCTTCGAGCGCCGCTTTGCCGGTGTCGCCGGAAGTGGCAACCAAAATCACAATCTTGGTATTTTTCCGCGTCTTAGAAGCGGAAACCGACAGCAAATACGGCAATAATTGCAGAGCCATATCTTTAAACGCGCAGGTAGGGCCGCGCCAAAGCTCCAAAATGCTTGCGGAATCGTTTAATTTATAAAGCGGTGCAATCGCGGGCGAGCTGAATTTTTCGGCTTTATAAGCGCCTTCCACGCACATGGTAAGCTCGTCCTCTGTAAAATCGGTCAGATACAGGCGCAAAATTTCCTTTGCGCGGCCGATATAGTCCAAACGCGCGATGCGTTCAATATCAACAAGATTGATGGTCGGAATGGTCATCGGGACAAACAGACCGCCGTCGGCGGAAATCCCTTTTGCAATCGCTTCGGCCGCGGAAACGCGAACGGAGCTGTCTCTTGTACTTGTATAAACCATATGCACACTTCCCAACTTGAAATTCAACCTATTGTATCATAGTATTTAAAGATTTGCAACGAGAAATCTATACCCGTTCAAAAAGTAGATTTTTTCGAGTACAGCTTCGGAAATGCCGTGCCCCAAAAGATAAGAAAACAAATCCGGCAGACGGTCGATGCCGTTAAGCGTTTCGTGCACCGTGCAGCCGTCAAAATCACAGCCGAACGCCAAAATATTTTCAGCACCCCGCGAAAGAAAATGCGAAATATGCCGCAAAACCGCGTCCAAACCAGTGTCGCCGTCGTTGCCGAGAAATTTGGCGCAAAGATTTAACCCGATTAAGCCTTTTCGTGAAACAAGTGTGTCGATTTGCTCGTCGGTGAGATTGCGCGCGCGGGCGTAAGGGTTATCGACAATTTGCGCGTCAGAATGGCTCGCAACGAACGGCGCGTGAGTATTCGCGGCTACATCATAAAACCCGCGCTCGTTTAAGTGTGAAACGTCGACTAAAATATGCATTTTTTGGATTTCCCGCACGACATCTTTCCCGAACGGCGTTAAACCACCTTTGTTTTCTGCAAAACAGCCGTTTCCGATTTCGTTGGAATCGTTCCACGTAAGCGTCATCAGCCGAACGCCGTCATGATAAAGCGCCTGCAGTTTTGAAAGATCGCCGCCCAAAACCGCGCCCCCTTCGACGGAAAGCAAAGCGGCTGTTTTCTTTTCTGAAAAAGCGGTTTTCAGGTCCTCCGGCGTTTTCACCTGCTTCATACGGTCACGGTTTTTCTGCAATTCGGTCTGAAAGCAAGAAAACATGCGCTTATAATATGCCCAAGCCGCCGCTTTTCGGTATTCGTCAGGAATCCAAACGGCAAACACCTGCCCATAGTTTTCAAAACAGCTTGCTTTTTCAAGGCTGATATGCAAATCATTTTGCAAAAGCGGTTTGTTTTGGTTGGCACATTCGCCGATTGTATCGCAATGAAAATCTAAATACTTCATTTTCCCTCACCGTCATATGCATTTCGGATATAGTGAATTTTGGCGACCTGCCCGTTTTTGGTAAACACCTCGGCAACGTCGAGCCGCGGCTGTTTTTTAGACGGGTTTTGCGCCAAATAGAGTTCTGTCGTAGTCAAAATACGCTGCCGCTTGCGTGCGTCCACCGCGTCGGCGGGTGCGTAGCGCATCCCCTCGCCTCTTGTCTTGACTTCGACAAAGCATATATACGTTTCGTCTTCGGCGATAATGTCAATTTCCCCGAAGCGGCAACGATAATTTGCCGTTAAAACGGTATAGCCGTGTTCTCGAAGATAACGCGCCACGGCGAGTTCGCCGCGTTTGCCGGTTTCTGCTTTGCCCATCTTAACCCTCTCCGATGATTTTCTTTAAAAAGGACCGTCTGTGCACCGGTGAAATCCCATATTGCGCAATTCGCTCATAGTGTAGTTTCGTGCCGTAGCCCTTATGTTTTTCAAACGCATATTGCGGGTACTGTTGTGCAAATTTCAGCATATAACGGTCACGGCTGACTTTCGCGAGCACTGACGCCGCCGCAATCGACATCGACTTTGCATCACCTTTTATAACGGTCACTTCGTCACACAAACCGATATGCGGCTTTTGGTTGCCGTCAATTAAAAGCAAATCCGGCGTAACGGATAGGTTTTCCACCGCGCGGCGCATCGCAAGAAAGGTCGCCTGCAAAATATTGATTTTGTCAATTTCTTCAGGCGTTGCAAAGCCGATACCGTAAGAGAGCGCCTGTTCTGTAATCACAGGGAACAGCGCTTCTCGTTTTTTCTCGGTGAGTTTTTTCGAGTCGTCAAGCCCCGCAATTTCGGTTTGCGGGCGTAAAATAACAGCAGCGGCGTAAACAGGACCGGCGAGCGGGCCTCGGCCCGCTTCATCCACCCCGCAAACGACGCTGCATCCATTTTTTATATATTCCGATTCAATACTGAAATTTACCATGCTTCCTCCAAGCGGTCCAACGTGATTTTACCGAGCTTGCCGGCGCGGTATTCGTCCAAAAGCATAACGGACGCCCGCGTTTCGTCAATTTCGCCGCCGCGGATAATCATACCGCGTTTGCGTGCAATCAACTCCAAAACTTCCCACGGCTGTAAATCTTCAAAGTCCGTAATTTTGTAGCGTTCACGAAGCCGGTCCGGGTATTCCGCCTGCAACACTTCCAAGAGCCGCACGGCAAGTGTTTCGGAATCGACAACCGTGTCTTTTACAGACCCGATAAACGCAAGTTTGTCGCCGACTTTCGGGTCGTCAAATTTCGGCCACAATACGCCGGGCGTGTCCAAAAGCTCAATCCCGTTGCCGATTACAAACCAGCGGTTTTGACGCGTAACGCCGGCAATGTCGGCGACCTCAGCGCGGTTACGCCCCGCCATTCGGTTAATAAACGAAGATTTGCCGGTATTCGGAATACCGACAACCATAATGCGTAATGGCTTTCCCGCCATGCCGCGTGCTTCGTTTTTTTGAATTTTGTCGTGTAAAACTTCGCGCAAAAGCGGCACAAAGCGATTTAGCCCCTTGCCGGAACGGCAGTCCACCGCCAATACGGCGGCGCTTTGTTTCTGATAATAAGCAACCCAGCGTTTGGTTGCGTTTTCGTCGGCTACGTCGCATTTATTTAAAAGGACAATGCGCGGCTTGTCACCGATTAAAGAAGAAAGTTCCGGGTTGCGGCTGCTTTGCGGCACACGCGCGTCTAATACCTCAGTGACAGCGTCCACCTGCGGCAGGCATTCTTTGATAAGCCGCCGGGTTTTCGCCATATGGCCCGGGAACCACTGCACATTTTGTTTAATCGAATCCGCCATGTTATTTCTCCGCCGTGTCGGTCAGCAAATAATCATCGCCGACACGGTAAATTGCTTCGCCGACAATATAGCGGCAGTCAATAAGCCCGATATTGGTGTCTCGGCTGTCTGAAGAATGGTTGCGGTTGTCACCCATGACGAACACTTTTCCTTCGGGCACGGTCAACGGATAAATCATATTCCCCTGCACCTGCACGGTTTCGGCGATATAGGGTTCGTCTAACACCTTGCCGTCGACAATGACCTGGCGGTGCGACGCGTCAATCGTTATCGTCTGGCCGGCGGTGGCAATCACACGTTTAATCAAAACTTTGTCGTAGGCATTCGGTTGGGAAATCACGACAATGTCGCCGGGTTCTACGTTCCAGTCGCGCGCAGTGATAATGACCTTATCCCCGTTCGAGAGTGTGTGTTCCATAGAACTGCCGTCCACCGCGGAAATTTTAAATAAAAAGGTGAAGATGACGGCAACCGCTAAAATGGCCGTCATCAAAATTGAAGCAAAATCATAGAGATTTGCAAGTGTTTTACTTTGCATAGTTGTCTAACTTCCAATCGCCAAAAGGATAAAATCTGAATTCCGCCACGCCGAGAATATAGCGCGTATCAATAAAACCGACGGTTGTCGAACGGCTGTCGAGCGACTCATTGCGGTTGTCACCCATGACAAATACCTTTCCTTCGGGAACGGTAATCGGGAATGCCACGTCGGACATACGGTGTGTAGCTTCGTTAATATAGGGCTCGGAAAGGACTTCGCCGTTGACGGTAACCGTTCCTTCGACAAAGTCAATATCCACCGTGTCGCCGCCGACAGCAATCACACGTTTAATCAGCGGTTCATGCAGAGAATTCGGCTGTGTAATCACGACAATATCGCCGCGGTCAATACTTGTGTTAATCGCACGAACGGCAAGCCAGTCGCCGTTTTGCAGCGTCGGCACCATTGATTCGCCGCTGACACCGACAATTCGGAAGCAAAATGTAAACACAATTAAAATCGTAATAAACGCGAAAATCAACGAGTCGAGCCACTCATAAATGAATTTCCACGTTTTCGACGGTTTGCTCGCGGCAATTTCAAAATCAATATAAGGAATTTCAAATTGTTCGGTTTTTCTCAAACTACACACCTACCCTATTATGGCTATTTTACAACAAATATACGAAGATTGCAATAAAAACCGAAACACAATCTTTTTTCTTTTTATAAAGCAAAAACAGGAAGCGGCCGGCTTCCTGTTTGCAATCGGATTATTCTTTTACGATTTTGCTGTATCTTTGATAGGCCTCGTTCCAGGATTTGTATTCCGGATCGTTTCGATGATCTTCCAACGAAAACTGCTCTTTTAAATAGTTCCCGTAATAAGTCGTCGCTTTTTTGGCGCCGCTGTGGTTTAAATGGTCTCCGGCATCTCTTGTATCTTTGTTCCAATCGATTTGTAAATCTTCCAAAAGGTTCATATCTAAATACAAAATGTCGTGTTCATCCGCAAACGCCTGAACACTGTTGTGTCGCTTGTAATTCCAGTTTTTCGTGCTCGGCGTGCTGACAAAAATGAGTTGCGCACCGTTTTCCCGGCAAAGCGCATGAATTTTCTGCAGCTCCAACTGATTAATCATCGGAATTTCCGCTTTGTCCGAAGTATACCGCATATAATCTATATTTTTAGACGGAACGATTTTGGTATCATATTGATAGCCTTTATAATCATCCGTCCAAGTATAAGAAATTGCACTGCCGAAATCATTTACCGACAGGTTTTTCCAGCGATCATGGTAACGAAGAATCGAAAAATAATTTTGCCCTTTTGAAAGCAAATAACTGCCTATCCCGTATTCCCGAAAAATCGCATTTGTTTCCAAAACCACGACTTTCGGCTTTTGCGTTTCAAAGGTGAGTTTTACAAACCGGGTTGCATCATATAACGGTTGAAGCGGCGTTCCGCATACATAAGATGTAAACCCGTATTGCTTCCAAATTTGCATCGGAGAAAACGTGCAATAGCTTTCGCTGTCGCCGACGAAAAGTACATCAATCGTATTTTTCTTTTCACCTAAAATGCCGTTTGCCGACACCATATCCATTCCGAAAGCTTTTTGGTTGTTTTTCGGTGTAACCACGTAAGAACAGCCGAACAGCAAAAGAATCAAAATCAGAAAAAACGAAATACAGCGCAATACGCCTTTCCACTTTCCTTTCAAAGCCATTCTCCTTTCTTAAAAGTTCGCGTAGATGGGTTCCACGGGAATATAGCCCGCGCCGTATGCACCGAAAATCACAATTGAAAGAATCATTGCATAGCCGACAGCCCAGCGAACAGCCGTGCTTTTTTTAGAAAGTGCGTCACGTATGTTGACGCCGCGTTCCTGTAAAACACCGACTGCGAAAACAAGCAAAACCATAAGCAGCACGATGATAAAATCCTGTATATCCATTCCGAGTTTCAAAACGCTGCCGTCTTTGAACGTTTCCAATGAAAAATTCGTGAAAATATTACGGAACATATATAGCCCTGCCCACAGACCGTGCGCACGGAAAAACAACTCACCGAAGCAAACAATTATCGTCGTTTTTACAACTTGCAAGCTGTGATACACTACGCTCTGCCGGTTAATATGCAATTTGTCCGTGCATGCTTTTATAGCCGGTTCCAGTATATTGGCCGCCAAAATGAACGCGAAATGATACATGCCGAAGAAAATGTATTTCCAGCCTGAGCCGTGCCAAAGGCCGTTACAAATCCACACGCAAAACAACGCAATCGCACCGGCTAAAAGCGGGCCGAAATGATTGCCGAGCCGTTTTCTTGCAGAAACCGTCAAGCACTTTAACGGTTTGGACATGGAAACAGGATAGAAAATATAATCTCTGAACCACGTACCGAGCGTAATGTGCCACCGGGTCCAAAAATCGGAAATTGATTTTGAGAAAAACGGCCGTTTGAAATTTTCCGGCAAGCGAATACCGAAGATTTCCGCGGTTCCCAGTACACAGTCCATTGTGCCCGAGAAATCCATATACAACTGACAAGTGTATAGCACCATTGCAAGCGCAGTAACGCCGCCGTCATGTTGGTCAAACTCCGAAAAAACCGTTTGAATAAAAATGTTTAGTCGGTCAGCGACAATTACCTTTTTCATAAGGCCGTACAAAATGCGTTGGCAACCGGAAATCAGATTAGAAAATTCAATCGAATTACCCGCCCAAAGCTGGGCAGCAGTTTGGTTATAGCGGCAAATCGGGCCTTCCATAATCTGCGGAAAAAAGCTTAAAAACAAAGCCAGTCGAAAGAAATTTTTGTCTGCGCGGACAGTGCCGCGATAAACGTCAAACAGATAGGAAGCTGCCTGGAGGGTGTAAAATGAAATACCGATCGGCAGTAAAAACTCAGGGACCGGCACGGTAAACGGTGCGTTGAAAAAAGTCAAAACATGGTTAAAGTTGGTGCTGAAAAATTCGGCATATTTGAGAACCAAAAGCACCAAAATCTGGGAAAGCACCGCAACTGTTACAATTTGGCGAAGCTTTTTTTGGTATTTTGCTTTAATGGATTTTTTAGCCTGTTTTTCTGCCTCGGAAAGTAAACGGTCACGTTCATTTTGCACGATAGACATCCACAGCCCGAAATAGTGAATCGAACAAGTGGAAAACACAAGGAACAGCAAAAGCTTTCCGCTCACAGACCAAAAAAATAAATAACTTGCCCCTAAAAGTACTTTCCAACGGTGTTTTTGCGGCAAAATTTGATAAAGCAAAGTAACCGCCGGCAAAAACACCAAAAGATACAAAAGAGAAAAATAGGATGTCATATCATCCCTCCTCCTGCAAGCGGACAATCATTGCCCAGATGTCCTCTGCGGAGTTGAAGTTTGCCGGAATAATCTCAACGGTCGGAATCACAATGTCAAATTCATCTTCCAGTTCCGCCACAAGGGACAGAATGGACAAAGAATCCAGGTAATGCCCGTCCACAAGATTGTGACAAGTGGCAAAATCCACCTCGGGTTGCAGTTCTTCTAAAATTTCATACAGTTTTTCCATTTTCATTTTCCTCACTTTCATAATTTGGCATATTGATTAAGTTGGTTTCAAGGGCTTTGCGAACAAGCAAAGGTTCGCCGTCTTTTAACAGGACAACCGACGGAAGCGCGCGGCTTAAAAACAGGGAAATACCTTCGGTCATGCAGTAAGCGCCGGTATTTTCAAACGCAAACAGGTCGCCCGGCTGCAAGGTGCGCACGGGAAGTTGTTTTACGAGAATATCGTTAATGGTGCAAAGCGAGCCGCACAGATTCCAGTTTTGCAGTTCTCCGTCCTCGCGCTCCGGCAAAAGTTTAAAGTGCGGGATTTTCATTGCCATAGTTTGACCGTAGTAGACCAAATGGTGAATGCCTCCGTCTAAAATAGCGTAATTTTCGCATTTGTTTCGTTTCACGTCCACTACGCGGGTCAAATAGGTGCCGCACGACGCGGCAATGCTTCTGCCGAGTTCCAGCGTAATTTGCGCTTTAAACTGCATATCGTTTAAAAGCGTCGAAAAGCCTTTTAAAAATTCCGTTTCATCGTAGTTTTCCGCTAAGAAATACGCGACGGGAAGTCCCGGGCCGAATTCAAGCTCTTCAGCGGTAAAGCCATATTCGTTTTGAAGTTTCAAAAGGAACTCGTCCAAATAATTCAGCTCCCGCGTTAAGCGTTTGAGCGATTGCTTTTGCGTACCGGAAAAATACTGAATTCCTTTGAAATCCAATTCTGGTGCGTTTTGATATGTTTTGATAATTGAGAAAATCTCGTCTTCGTTTAACCCGAACTGGTTTCCGCTTGTCAGCCGAAGCAAAATCGGAAGCCGTACGCCGTATTTTTGCGCCAAAGTGTAAAGCAAATGAAACTGCGCCATAGATTCCACAGTATAGACACCGACGTCTTGTTTTTTGGAAACTAAGTCTTCGATAAATGCAGGTGTTTTGTTGACGCCGGAAATCACCATTTTTTGTGCGGGGACGGAAAGTCTTTCACAGATTTCCGCTTCGCCGGGCGAGCAAAGTTCCAGGCGGTCGATAACTTGGACGAGCTCGCGAATGATAAACGTATTTGCTTTGACAGCGAAACAAAGGTTTACGCCTTGCGGCAGCGCATTTCGCAACGCAGCAACACGGGCTTTTAAAACGGATATATCAAAAACATACAGCGGCGTTTCAAACTGATTTGCCAGTTTTTCGATTTGCTGATTGGTCATTTCATTTACCTCCTATCTCCTGTTTTAAGGCTTTTCTGTCGGTTTTCCCATTTTTGGTAAGCGGGAAAGCCTCTTTTTGCACAAGCTTTCCGGGAATCATAAATACCGGAAGATGTGCTTTGAGTTCCAGATGCAGCGCTTTTCGCTCCGCATTGCCGATATAAAACCCATACAACGCACCTTTTTCTTCGTCGAACACACAACAGGCACGTTCTACGCCGGAAGCTTCTGACATGGCTTTTTCTATTTCTTCCAATTCTATTCGATGCCCTTTATATTTGATTTGAAAATCCTTGCGGCCGGAAAAATAGAGATTGCCGTTTTCATCATATTTCCCGAGGTCTCCGGTTCGGTAGATGCGGTCAAAATATCGGTTGTGTAGTGGGTTTTGTGTGAATTTTTCAGATGACTGCGCCCACGCGTTGTAATAACCGAGTCCGACAGCGGTTCCGCCGACGCAAATTTCGCCGGGTTTACCCGCTTCGCAAATCAAGCGGTCCGCTTCGTCAAGCAAAAACACTTGTTCATTTTTAAATGCTTTGCCGATAGGTATGCCGTCGGCATATGCTTTACCGCGCTCCACACGATGATATGTACAGTTACAGGTAATTTCCGTCGGCCCGTAAACATTGATAAATTCTGCATGCGGCAAATGCTCCATCCAGGTTTTCAAATGTTTGAGCGGCATCACTTCCCCGCTGAAAAGCACCTTGTTGACGGATTGCGGTATTCTGTAATCCAACCCGTGAAATGTGCTGATTAAGCAAAGCGCCGATACCGCCCAAATCATCGTTGTGATTTCATGTTCGCAAATGAAATCTAAAAGCTTTGCGGGAGACGAAAACAGATGTTTCGGTATAAGCACAAGATCGGCGCCGGTTTTTATCGCGGAATATATATCTTTCACAGAGACGTCAAAGTCCAACGGCGCCTGATTGCCGATTACGTCTTTTTGCGTTATGGAAAATTCTTCTGTAAAAACATCAATAAAGTCTAAAACGCTTTTGTGGCTGATGACAACGCCTTTCGGTGTGCCGGTTGAACCGGAAGTAAAGTTTATATACAAAGGCGAAGTATCTATGTGCTGTGCACGAATTTCTTGTAAACGCTTAGGCGCAGATTCAGCCTGTTGCAGATCATGTATTAAAAGAACTTTGTCTTTTTCAAAAATCGTTAAAGCAAGTGCTTGATGGGTTTCATCGGTTATGACAAAGGGGGCTTGCAGCACCGACTGCATTTGAGAAAGTCTTTCTTTCGGCAGTTCCGGGTTAAACAGCGTGTAAAATCCGCCGGCATATAAAATCCCGAAAAATGCAGATAAAGCATCTACGCTTTTTTCAAGCAGCACGGCCACCGGCTGATTGAGAATATTCTTATCTGAAAGTCCCGAGCCCACCTTTCGGCTGATCCGTAATAATTGCGGATAGGTCATCTCTTGAAATTCGTCCATGACTTTTCCGGGCTCGGCAGTTTGGGCTGTTTTTTCCAAATATTCTAACACATGCATAAACATTCGCACTTCCTTCTTTTTGTTTTACAAGCATGTTTTACCATGGCCGTATTTATTTTGACTTCACCGAATCTTAAGGTTTCTAAAGAAAAAAGAGATGCCGAAAAAACGACATCTCTTTTTTTAATCTTTTCCGTTTTTCAAAGCAGCGGCAACCGGATTTCAAATTCCGTGCTCCAACCGTTTTCGGGCGGATTGACAAGTCGGATTGTCCCGTTGTGCAGTTCAACTATTTTTTGTGTAATGCCCATACCGAGCCCGGTGCCGCTGCCGGAAGTGCGCGCACTGTTGCCGGTAACAAACGGTTCAAACACGGTTTCGCGGATTTCTTCGGAAATCCCGCATCCGTTATCTGCCACCAAAAGGCGAAGCTTTGTTTTCTCGCTTTGCAGCAAGAAATAAATCGTCTTTCCCTGTTCATTGTGCTTCATGGTGTTTTCTGTGAGATTATCGAACACGCGCCGCATTAAATTCGGGTCAATTTTTGTAAATATGGCCTCTTCTGGAATTTCCGGTTCCAGAGAAAAACCGCGCATTTGAAATTCATCATATTTTTCGCTTAAATAGGTCCGGCAAAATTCCGAAAAATCCACTTCCTGTGTATGCAAAGTATATTCCGGGTGCTCTAACTTTGTATAAGCGAACAGCGTGTCCATCATCTCGGCGCTTTCCTCCGCTTTTTGATAAATGGCCTGTAAATACGGTTTTTCTTTTTCCGGCTGCACAATACCGTCTAAAAAAGCTTTGGCGTAGCCTTGAATCACCGTAAGCGGGGTTTTCAAGTCATGGGAGACATTCGCAATCATACGGTATTTTTCTTCCACTTCGTGGTCTTTTTCACGCCGGGTTCGTTCCAGTTTATCCAAAAGGCTTTCAAAGCTTTGGATGACCGGCTTAAATTCTCGCGGAATTTTGGAAAGCGGAATGTTGATTCGCTCTCCTTTTGCATAAGATGCAATCGCCTTTTCAAACGGAACCGCCGAACGACGAATATTACGGCTGAACAAAACAGACTGAACAACCACAACCAAAAGCAACAGCGGCAGGAAAATCCACCAAAGCATATCCGTTTCACGCAAAAGCTTTCCGTAAGCCATGGTCGTTACCCGCGGCGAAACAAAAATTAAAAGCCTTTGCTCGCCGTCATTTGTAAAATACGTGTACTTTTCAATATTTTTCTTTTCTTTATATCCGCCGCGAATCAAAGTAATTTCCTGATCGGTCAGCGCCTTCTTTTCCGGGAAAAGGCCGCCGGCTATGATTTGATAATTTTCGTCCATCGTGCAGTAATTCGCAACATACCACTCGCCGTCCTCCGCATTATAAACATTGAGCAAAATGTTATAGCGGACTTCGCCCTCAGGCGTCACGCTTTGAAAAAACTGATAATATTTGTTGTTGTCGGCATCCGGAATCAGCTGTAAATCTGTTTTTTTAAGAAAATCCTGTAATTCCGTATTGGTAGAATAAAGCGGCTGATTTTCTTCATTAAACACAATGTAATCACAGTTTTTGAATTTCAAATACGGGACCGCTGCAAAATCGTCAGACCGAAGCGCCTCGTCATATTTCAGCAGGCTGTCTAACGTCGGGAAAGAGTTTGCAAGCTTTGCTTTGACCGCTACGCTGAACAACATATATAAGCCGAGCACCACAAAAGAGTAAATCACAAAATAAAAAATACAGGTTTTTACAAAGCTTTTGGAACATGTTTTAAACTTTTTCAATTTTATACCCCAATCCCCTGACGGTTTTAATATATTTCGGCTCGGACGGGTTGTCTTCCACCTTGGAACGGATATTGGAAATGTGCACCATCATCGTATTATCGTCGCTTTCGTAAAAATCGCCGTTAATACACGAGTACAGTTGTGCTTTTGTAAAAATGCGCTCCGGGCTTTGCATCAGCTTTGCTATGATTTTTAATTCCGTGGAGGTCAGCGGCACAAGTATTCCGCGTTTTCGAAGCACGAACTTTTGCAAATCGAGCTCCAGCTCGCCGACGGTCAGTTTTTCCGGCTCTTTTTCGACGGACTGCGCGCCCAATTCATAATACCGCCGTAATACGGCTTTGATATAGGCTACAATTTCCAACGGATTAAACGGTTTGGTAAGATAGGCATCCGCACCGATATTCAATCCTAAAATTTTATCGTTATCCATGTTTTTAGCAGACACAATAATAATCGGCATATTGCTAAAGGTTCGAATATTTTTGATTAAGTCGTAACCGTTCATTTTCGGCATCATAATATCAACGAGCGCAATCGAAATCTTTTGCGTTTTGGCAATTTCCAGCGCATCTTCACCGTTCTCCGCTGTGAAAACCGAAAATCCGTCACTGTTCAAATATAAGGTGAGAAGTTCCACAATGTCGCGGTCATCTTCTGCAATCAAAACTTTGTAATCCATCGTTTCACCCCGCAATTTATTTTTAGGGAACGTTCGTATTATAAAGGGCTCATATAAAAAATTTCTTAATTTTACCTTAAGATTTTCTAAAAATAATAAAAGCCGGTTTTGAAACCGGCTTTTCAAAAGCTATGTAAATTATTTTATTGCTGCGGCGGATAAGCATAATATTGAAGCATTCCCTCAATTTGATGAACAGCATTTTTCATTGCACCTTTCACAGCGCAACCGATAAAGCCGGTCATGCCAATCTCCCCGACAAAAACACCCGGTAAAATTGCATATTTCAGCCACGCTTCTACCTGAACGGTTTGCGCGTAAAAGGAAACTTTCACAAATGTCGGCGCAGTAAGGGCGCCGATTCCCTTTTGAAATACATTTTCATTTTGATATTGGACATATGTGAACCCGCTTGCCGTGAGAATCTGATAAATCTGGTTGAATGCCGTTTGCGGATCTCCGTAAAACGGTAAAACATTACAATATCTCGCCATCAAAACAACCCCTTTTCATTTTTTCATTATATCATGCGTATATTAAAAAATCTATATACAAAACACACAAGAAAAGACCCCTCTAAAATGCAAAAAACATTTTAGAGGGGTTTTGTGGCGCGCTCGACTGGATTCGAACCAGCGGCCTTTGGAGTCGGAGTCCAACGCTCTATCCAGCTGAGCTACGAGCGCAAATATTGCAAAGCCCGCAAAAACGGGCTTTGTTTTTAAACATTGAAGCGGAACAAAACAATGTCACCGTCCTGCATAACGTAATCTTTGCCTTCAGAACGGATTTTGCCTTTTTCCTTTGCGACCTGCATATTTCCGCAAGCCATCAGCTCATCAAACGAAATCACTTCGGCGCGAATAAAACCGCGCTCAAAGTCGCTGTGAATTTTTCCGGCGGCCTGCGGAGCTTTTGTGCCTTTTTTAATCGTCCACGCACGCACTTCCGGCTCACCGGCGGTCAAATAAGAAATAAGACCGAGCAAATGGTAAGAATGCTGAATCAGCAAATCCAGTCCGCCCTGCGCAATTCCGAGGTCAGACAAAAACATTGCCTTTTCTTCTTTGGAAAGAGAAGCGATTTCCGCTTCCAGTTCCGCACAAATCGGCAAAACCTCGGCGCCTTCAGCGGCGGCAATTTCACAAACGGTTTTATACCGCTCATTTTGCTCAATCGTGTTTGCAAAATCTTCTTCGCTCATGTTGCAAGCATAAATCACGGGCTTTGAGGAAAGAAGCGCAACCGAATGCAGAATTTCCCGCTCTTCGTCGTCCATTTCCACCGCACGCGCATTCACGCCGTTTTGCAACTCTTCGCGCAAGCGCTCTAAAAAGTCAACTTCTTTTTGCAGGCTCTTATCGCCTTTCATCGCTTTTCTGCTGCGGTCAAGTCGGCGGTCGAGCAGTTCGACATCCGACAAAATCAATTCCAAATTGATGGTTTCAATATCGCGTCGCGGATCAACGCTCCCCTCGACGTGAATAATATCGTCATTGTCAAAGCAACGAACCACGTGGATAATCGCGTCAACTTCACGGATATGGGACAAAAATTTATTGCCGAGCCCCTCGCCTTTGGAAGCGCCTTTGACGAGGCCGGCGATATCCACAAACTCAATCGTTGCGGGCGTAATTTTCTGGGGGTGATACATTTCTGCGAGCTTATCCAAACGATAGTCCGGAACGGCCACAACACCGACGTTCGGTTCAATGGTACAAAACGCATAATTCGCGGACTGTGCACCCGCGTTGGTGATTGCGTTAAACAATGTACTTTTGCCGACATTCGGCAAACCGACGATTCCTAATTTCATTTCATTCATTCCTTCGTTTTGGTCAGCGCAAAATATTATACACTATTAAAATCCGATTTTCAACCTTATTTTTTATCGGCAAACGCTCCTCGCGTTGTGTTATCGGCCATCAGTTTTTCCATTGCAGCACTCACCTGTTCATAAGGCGCGCCTAAAACCAAAACGACAAATTCGCCGTTGGATTCCAGAAAATATAAGTCATCCGTCAGGCGCTCACTGTTGTTTAAAGAATTCTGCGCCGAAACAAAGGCTTTAACACGGTCATCCACCGCGCGAGAAACCAAATTGTGTTCACTTTCGTCAGCGCACTGAAACACAGCGATTTCCTGTAAAGCGGAATCCGCGTGACTGGTGTAAACCGCCGCTGCCTGCAAAAGTTCAGAAGGCAAAGCATAATAATTTCCGGTTTGCTGCGCAGCTAAAAGCGTCATATCGGAAAAGCCGAGTGAGTCCATAAGCGCGCCGGCAAATTCTTGCGCCGAAGTGACCGAGTAAACTTGCTCGGCAAGTTCTTTTTTTCCGGTCTGGTGGCGGATATAGTTCACCCCGAAAGTCCCTGCAACACCCATCAATATAAGGAACAGCAAAAGAAAAACTACCGTTCTTTTATTGAAAACGATTCGTCTGCGGTCCATAAGCGCCTCCGAAAGGGAAAGTTACTTGCTTTTTTGTATTTCTTCGTTTTGCGGAGTTTCAGCTTCCGCTTCTTCGGCATCGTCTTTATAAGCTTCCGGCAATTTACCGCGCTCCGCTTTAAAGGTCTTCCAAAGGGATTGCGCCGTTTTGCGGAATTCAAGGACAATATCGCCGTCAGAGCCGACATAGGTGCCGCGTTTTATCTGGCCGCGGTAAGCAAGTTCCTTAAGCCCGAGCATCGCAAGCCCGCCGATAAACGCACCCGCCAAAATGATAAAGAACAGCGGAATGCGGCACGAAAGCCATTCGCCGGAGCGAAGCGGCAGCGTAAAGGAAATGTAAATTTCACCGCGTTGGAACATTTCGGTAAAGGTTTCGCCGTTGCCGTATTTCGGAAGTTCCGTAAGATAGGCGTTATTGACAATACCGCAAAGCGCCGTAATCAGTCCGGTCACCGCCGAACCGACCATGAGTCCGGGAATAACCGTCAGAGGGCTTCTGTAAGCATACGGCATGGAAAAAGCGACCGTCAGCTTAATGTTTTCGAAGAATGCGTTAATCGGACCGCTGACAGAAAGGTTGAAGTCGTCGGTATCCGGCTTTCCGCCTTTCATGGTAATTTTGCTTAACAAAACGGTCATCAGCGGAACCCAGCCGACCGTGACAAAGCAAGCGCCGTAAATGGTCATCAGCTGTGCATTGCCGGCCGCAAGTGCTGTAATCGCTACACCGAACGCAGCCATAGAAATCGGCCCGATAATATCAAAGCCGACAAAAAGACCCATAACAACGCCGCAAAGTGCAAGGCTGGTTCCCGAAAGCTGTGTCAGCGGCGCTATCAGCGCTTCACCGATTGCATTAAACGGAAGCTCAATGCCGTATTTAATCAAAAGGAAAGTCAGTGCTGCGGAAACAACCGGCATAATCAAAACCAGTACAATCAAATCCACCTGTTCCAAAATCCCGACGCCGGTCAAAGTATCGGGAATCTTTTTGCCGTTTGCACGGCTTTTTGCAAATTTCACATCCAGCTTTCCGCCGAGATACACTTTCGCGTTGTTCCAGGCGATAAAGAGATATTTTATCAGGAACGACAGGAAAATCGCCATAATGAAATAGCCCATATAGCCGATATTGACCCCGCCGCCGTTTTCTAAAGGCGTCGCGAAATAACTTTTATACATATCGACGCCGGCGACCGGGTTTCCGGAAAAATGCGCAAAGTAAATGCTCAGCGCAAAAGCCGGTGCGACCGCCGGAATCCCGGCGATAAGGTAGGAAAGCACAACCGCCATCACAACAAAAAAGAAGTCGGTCGCCCAAAACAATATGAACCACAAAATATTTTCGTTTTGCGGCTCCGTTGCGCCGAGAATGTGCTGCACCCCCAAAATGTTTTGCACCACAAAAAAGAACCCTGCGCCGAGCGCACCGAACAACTGCACAATGAACATAATGGAAGTTGCACGGTTCACATTTTTCCGAAGTCCGATGATTTCCTTTTTGAACATAACTTTCCCCCAAAAGTTTTATTTTTAGATATTAGCATATTTTCAAGTGACTTGCAATGTTTTACAGAAAAAAATGAAAAAATATACAGTTGTTTTGTTGTTTTTCAAAATTTTCTATGATAGAATAATTTTAATTTAAATTTGGAGGCGTTTCCGCTTGAAAAAGAGGACTAAAAAAATTCTGATTGGCGCAAGTTTAGCGCTTTGTGCGGTAATTGCGGGAAGCGCTCTGCTTCCGAGCACGGTGGCTGACTATCGAATGGATAAGCAAGCCGACGCCTATGTGCAGGCACAAGTGGAAGCGGCTAGTCTTTCAGCGAACAGCAGTACGGCGCTCGACCGCATTGTTCTCGGTGACGCGAACGTAGACGGCACGCTCAGTCTTGTCGATGTGCGCACGGCGCTTCGCGGCTGCAGCGGGATTGACGCTTACAGTGAACGCCAGCTGATGAATACGGACTTTGACCGCGACGGGGCGGTCTCTTTAAAAGAAGTCCGCATGATTTTAATGGGCGCTGCCGATTTAGAGGATTTAAAAGCCTCGGTTTTCGGCATTTCGGGAAATTCCGTAACAACGGACAAAGCGCAAATTGTCGCCTATTGTAATTTGGCTGCGACCAACGTCAAACTGGCGAGAACCGGTCTTACCGTTGACCACGCTTATTACACTAAATTTGCCGGCGGTGTGGAAAACCCTTACGGTATTTTTGAATTCAGCAAGCGCAACGCGTTTAATAACAACGCAGATTTGAACACACTGAAAAACGACACCAACGAATATACGGACACCGTGCCTCGTGTGACGATTGCCCCCGGTGAAAGTCTTATAAACAGCTTCCCGACTTACGGCGCCGTTTACAGCACGATTCCTGCCGATTTGGTAACAAGCGCCAACCTCACAAACAACGGTGACGGAACTTACACGGCGACGCTCACTTTTGCAGGTGAAAGCTATACGCTTCCTACGACTTTAGACGAAACTTCGCTTGGCCGCGTATTCCCGATGCTGCTCACCAAGTCCCAATACCGTGAACAGCTTGAAAACACAGACTGCGCACAGTATATTGACTATATTACCGGCGTTTCCTGCGCTTACAGTGACTGCACAATTACTTTTAAGATTGATGCTTCAACTGACACGGTTTTCTCGGCAGTTTATTCGATGCCCTATAAACTTACGAACACTATGGAAATTGACGGCGACGCGGTAACACTCGACACCGACATTCGCGACATTGTCACATACACAGTCGGCTGACAAAAAACAAACAGAAAAAGCACCCCGATTTTGGGGTGCTTCTTTTTTTGCTTTTATTCTCCGCGCTGTTCCATGAGATATTCGTCAAAGCGAATCTGCTTATCATAAAACCGGCCGGGCGTTACATCAATTAAACGGTCGGCAACGGTTTCCACAAACTGGTGGTCATGGGAAGTGAACAAAATGGTTTCCGGATAACGAATCAGCGCATCGTTTAAAGACGCAATCGATTCCAAATCCAAGTGGTTGGTCGGTTCGTCAAACAACAGCACATTCGCGCCGGAAAGCATCATCTTGCAAAGCATACAGCGGACGCGTTCGCCGCCGGAAAGGACTTTCGCTTTTTTCGTCGCTTCTTCACCGGAAAACAGCATTCTTCCAAGCCAGCTGCGGATATCGGATTCATAAATCAAATCAGAATACGCGCGAATCCAGTCGAGCAAATCATAGTCACAGTTGTCAAAATAGGGACCGTTGTCGGTCGGCAAATAGGAAACGGAGGTTGTCACGCCCCATTTAAAGCTCCCCTCGTCCGGCTCTAATTCACCGGCAAGGATTTTAAACAAGGTTGTTTTTGCCAAAGCGTCGGTACCAATCAAAGCGACTTTTTCCCGCGGGCGAATGGTGAAAGAAACATTATCGAGCACCTTTTTTTCACCGATGGATTTTGTTAAGCCGCTGACCGTCAAAACCTCGTTGCCGACTTTGCGGTTCGGTTTGAAATCGACATAAGGAAAACGCCTGGAAGAAACCGGCATTTCTTCGACTTTAATATTTTCCAACAGCTTTTTGCGGCTGGTCGCCTGTTTGGATTTCGAGGCATTCGCGCTGAAACGGCGGATAAATTCCTGCAATTCTTTGATTTTGGCTTCCGCTTTTTTGTTTTGGTCGCGCAGCTGGCGCTGTGCCATTTGCGTATATTCATACCAAAAATCATAGTTGCCGACAAACATGGTGATTTTACCGTAATCAATATCGACCGTATGGGTGCAGACTTTGTTTAAAAAGTGGCGGTCGTGGGAAATAACAATGACCGTGCTGTCCAAATCCAACAGAAAATCTTCGAGCCACGCAATCGCGTCCAAATCCAGATGGTTGGTCGGCTCGTCCATCAGCAAAATATCGGGATTGCCGAACAACGCCTGCGCCAAAAGCACTTTTACCTTATTTTCACCGGTCAGCTCCGCCATCGGCGCATAGTGCAGCTCATTCGGAACACCGAGACCGTTGAGCAGGATTTCAGCATCGCTTTCCGCGCTCCAGCCGTCCATTTCGCTGAACTCTTCCTCCAACTCGCAAAGGCGCATGCCTTCTTCTTCGGTCATTTCTTCTTTGGAATACAGAACATCTTTCTCATCAATAATTTCGCAAAGTCTGGGGTTGCCGAGCAGCACCGTGCGCATAACGTCAAAATCATCAAACGCAAAGTGGTCCTGTCGCAAAGCAGACATGCGTTCGTTCGGGTCCCGGCGTACTTCCCCTTTATTGGGTTCAATCGCGCCGGCCAAAATCTTCATAAACGTGGATTTTCCGGCGCCGTTTGCGCCGATAAGCCCGTAACAGTTGCCGCTTGTGAATTTTAAGTCTACATGTTCAAAAAGAACACGGCCGCCGTATTGCAAGCCGACATTTACCGTTTCTAACATAGTTTCTCCTTTAAAAAAGCCACCGAAACGGTGGCTTTGTGGTTTTATTCTTCTGTTTTGGGTGCATCGGACACATCCTCGTTCGCCGATTCGTCCGCAGCAGTATTCTTCTCCGCATCGTTATCATACAAGTACTGTTCCGCATCGTTTTCCCCGTCGGAGGTAAAGAAATCAAATTCATCACCCGTTTTGAAAGCCTCGGTACTGTCGGAAGCTTTCAGGAAAACGGTAAGCGTCTGGAAAATAAGCTTAATGTCACGCCAAATGCTGTAATGCTCAATATACATCAGGTCCATGACCAGCTTGTCTTTCGGGGAAGTATTGTATTTCCCGGCAATCTGTGCAAAGCCCGTCAAACCGGCTTTCACGCGAAGACGATAGCTGAATTCCGGGAGCGCCTTGGTGTACTGGTCCACATTTTCAATCATTTCCGGGCGCGGCCCGACAACGCTCATTTCACCTTTGAAAATATTGATAATCTGCGGCAGTTCGTCGATACGGAATTTACGCAGATATTTGCCGACTTTTGTGATACGGTCGTCATCGGAGGTCACGGAACGGTTGACGGAGCCTGCCTCTTTCATCGTGCGGAATTTATAGACTTCGAAAATTTCGCCGCCCTTGGTCGCACGCTTTTGTTTAAAGAAGACCTTACCGCCGTCTTCCGCCTTAATCGCAATGGCGCAAATAAGCATTACAGGGCTTGACACAATCAGGCCAATTGTGGAAATCACCAAATCCATGGTGCGTTTCATAATCGTCTGTTCAAAGGTCAAATCCTGCACATGGGAATCGACCAGCGGCTTGTCGTCCAAAATCGAGGTGCGCCCGCGCAAGGATACGACATCGCACATTTCAAAGTTATAGTAAATATTCTTGTTTTTCGCGTAGCAATATTCCACAAGCATCGTGCGGGTGGACATCGGCACATCATAAAGGAAAACCGTATCGCAGCGATTGATAATATCAAACAGCTTATCATCGGTATATAAAATCATATCGGTGATTTGATACTGCTTTTTGTATTTGCGGATTTTGGGGACAATGTTGTTTAACGAATATTTTGAAGAAGTAATCACGCAGCATTTTTCAGGCGAATTGATTGCGAAATACACATAATTGCCGAAATAGGCAAAAAACACAATGACCACGAATTGCAGCAGCATAACCAAAAGCAAAAGCTCCGGGTTCTCATATTTAAAAGTCTGGTTATTTGCCGCGTTTGTATTCATAATGCAAAGCTGCAAATGCGTAATGACATCCGTAATCAATGTCGAAAGGGTCATGGAGTGAATAATCGGCTTGCTTTTATAAACGCCGATATTATAACCGCCGTAAATAGCCATCATCGCAATGCCGAGCACCACAAAGGTAAGCATTGTGATTGCAGCGGTTCTGGACGGCCGCAAAAGCCAGGCATTTTGATTGCCGAAAATCAGGAAGAAAATGCCGAACAGAATCACAAACAAAGTCAGCTTTAAAAGCATAACAATGGTTTTCTGAAATTTTTTCAAAATCCTCATAATATTCCTCAAATGTCGGTTGAAAGCAACCGAATATCTTATTTTACAGCAGAACCCTGTTCATATTTGGCTATATACTACGCTATTTTTCCTTTTTTGTCAATATAGCCGCCCTTACACCCCGGCAAGCTCGGCCAGCCAGTCAATGCAAGCTGTAAGACCTTCTGCCGTTGCAGGGAACGATTCTTCGTGCGTCGGCTCGGCCAATTCATAGCAGACATCCTTTTCCCAAACACAGCACGAAAGCTTATCGTCGACATGTGCGATTCGGTAACGGAAGTCTCCCCGGCAACTTCCGACAAACGGGTTGCCGGACAAAAAATAAGAAAGTGCAGGTATATCGAGTTTCTTTTCCAAAATAATCCCTCTTTTAAAATCTTTCACAACTCAAAATTACAAAAATCATATATCGAAACCCATGAAAAATCAAGTCTTTTTCCTTTTTTCACTATACACAAGCACCTGTATATGTTTATTATATATATTATTTTCTTAATTTTCCATTAATTTTTATGAAAATAGTTGAAATAAATCGTTTTACATGTATACTTAAAGCTACATAAGTCTGAATTTAGCGGCGTACAAACAAACCCCGCAACATGATAGGAAGTGGCAGCAAACACATGAAAAAAGCACTCAAAGTTATCGGTATTCTTTTACTCGTCGTTGTGGTCTTGTTCGGCGGGCTTGTGGCTTTTTTAAGTATCAAAGAATATAAACCGGCCGACAAAGAACAAGTCACCGTTCAAAACGCCGCCGAAAACAAGTCCTTTTCCGGCGAGACCGTTAAGGTGTTGAGCTTTAACACCGGCTACGCCGGGCTTGGTGACAATGCGGATTTCTTTATGGACGGCGGTAAGGCAGTTAAGTCAACCGACGAAGCACGCATGCGCGAAAATATGGACGAGATTGCCGCGATTATCGCAGAAAGCAACGCGGACTTTACGCTCTTACAGGAAGTCGACGAGAATTCCTCCCGCACTTACAGTGTAAACCAAGTGGAAAGCTATATACAAAAAACGGGACAGTCCGGCGCTTTTGCGCTGAACTATTCCTGCCCGTTTGTGCCGTACCCCCTGCCGCCGATCGGCAAAATTCATTCCGGTATTCTGACATTAACCGGCTACTCGGTCAATTCAGCCGAACGCCTAAGCCTCCCCTGCCCGTTCTCGTGGCCGGTTTCCACGGCAAACCTCAAGCGTTGCATGCTGGTCACACGCGTGCCGATTGAGGGAAGTGACAAAGAACTGGTGCTCGTCAATCTCCATTTAGAGGCATACGACGACGGTGAAGGGAAAGCCGCGCAGACCGAAGCACTGTTTACCACGCTTTTAGAAGAATACAACAAAGGAAACTACGTGATAGCCGGCGGCGACTTTAACCAAACTTTTCCCGGCGGCTTGGAATCTTTTCCGACATTGGACAGCACCACGTGGGTGCCCGGCACGCTCGGCGAAGAGTTTTTGCCGGACGGCGGTTGGCGGTTTTCTTACGACGTCTCCGAGCCCACCTGTCGGCTTTTAAATCAGCCGTATGACCCCAACAGCAATTTAACGCAGCATTATGTGATAGACGGCTTTATCCTCTCCCCGAACGTGGAAGAGGTCAGTGTAAAGACCGTCAACTATGATTTCCACGCCGCGGACCATAACCCGGTGTTATTGGAAGCAAAGCTTAAATAAACCTGTAAAGTGAAAATAAAGCGGTCCGGCGAAAGCCGGGCCGCTTTTCGTGTAAAGGCAAGTTCCCTGCGCGGGTAAAAAGAAGAAGCTCCGAACAGCTCCGGAGCTTCACAGTCACAAGTTTAAGGGGGATTTACAGGACATAGATAACAACATCGCGTGAACCCCACTGGTAGCACTCAGACGTTGTGTTCATAAACAAGTCCACTGTAAATTTGCCTTTTTTGACAAACCCGCCGGTATCCGCCGCAATGGCGTAGCCGTAAACAATCCCATCGGTGGAAACAATCCAAAGTTCCGTGCCGTAAGGAATCTGTTTCGGGTTAACCGCGATATAGCCGGGTTTTACCGTGCGGCCGCTGGCGGTCTTGGAACCGGGAGAAGCCGTATAAGCGGCAGCTTTACCGGTAATAATCTTGGAATACTGTGTCGGTGCGCCGTTGACAATCTTTAAATCCTTCGGCGCAGTCAGTTCGGAAATCGGCGTGCCGCCGTTTTTCAGCTTTGCAATGGTGATGCGCTGTTTGGTGCCCACCGTTGTAATTTGCGGCGTTGCTTCTTCGAGAACAGTTTCGGAAATCGCGTCAGAAGAAGCAACCTTGCCGTCGACAATTTTGTCGCGGTAGGTAACGGTTTTGGAGCCGTCCGCGCCTTTCTGGGTCACCTTGCTCTCACCGGAGAACATGGAGGCGGATTTCACAGTTTTCTTGGTGAAATGAATAGTTTCCGTAACGGTTCTTTCGCTGTATTCTACGCGGTAAACCGTAATCGCCATGTTATCGCTCAGCGCGGTTTCCGAAGTCGGGCTGACTTCGTCGTCAGAATCCATTGTGATACCGGCTTGCGTGAGCGCATCGGCAACGGTGCCTTCCCCGATTAAAATATTCTGGGTTGCGCCGTCCGCGGTGACGGAAACATGATATGCATTGGTCAGTTTGACGGTCAAGCCGTCATAAAGTACGGTATCTTCCGGAACGCTTATGAGTTGTTCTTCACCGACAACAACACCGAGTTCCGTGAGTAAATCGGAAACGGTACCCGCGCAAACGGTGTAAACGCTTTCGCCGTCCAGATTTACAAAGGTGACAGACGCGGCACGATAAATCGTAATCACGCTGTCTTCGCCGACAGTAAACGCTTCCAAAGAAAGCTTATCTTTATCAGACAATTCAATCTCTGCCTGATCCACAATGTCGTAAGCGTCCGTTTTGGTCGTAACGACTCTTGTGATTTCCGACCCGTCATAAATGTCGACATTATAGGCGGACGGTGCGGTAGCAAAAGCAGTCCCGGCGCAAAGGATGGCAAACACAATAATCAGCGCCGTAACCTTCGAAAAGGTCGTTCGGGTTGCTTTCACATACCCTTTTAATTCTTTAATCATCATTCTGCTCCTTTAACTCATACCTCTTCAAAGGGTCTTTGCGGGAAGAGGCTGTTGGGCACCCGGTTTATGTCGCTTATATTGAAGAAAATCTTCAGCGAACACGCACCGTTTTTGCGGTGCCACGGTTATTATCGCTTGTGACAACGGACATTATATTTCCAACTTTTCTAATTGTCAAATTTCTCAAATAGAACTTTTTATGAACTTTGCACAAAAGCAAATGTCAGATTATGGCAAATCCATGAAAATTCTTTTGAGTTTTTGAACATTTGACCGGTTATAAAGGTGAATATTTGTGAAAAAGTTAAAAATCTTACAACTGGTTACAAAGGGGTTACAAATGGGGAAAAAACACAATTTTTTGCGCAAAAAAAGGCTGGTTTTCCATATATAGTATATGGTTTTTACCAATATTTATACACTGAATATATTTTATCAGGCTTTTCGGATTTTGTGAAAATCATTTTTTAGGAAAATCAATACCCCTATCCCCCACTTTGCTGTTAAAATCGTGAATTTTGTATTCTGTTTCACACCTTTTTCCAGCATTTTTTCAAGAGTGGAAAAAAGCACGTATTTATGCTATACTATATATAATATTGAGAAGAAAATCGTAACTGTTTTCTTTCGTTTTTGACTCGAAAAAATACATATATATAATAGTATAGGATCATGCCATGAAAATCTTTGTGATTTCCCAAAATGACGCCGGTCAGCGGCTGGATAAATTCTTGCGAAAAACGGCGCCGAATTTACCGCAGTCGCTTCTTTACAAGGCGATACGCAAAAAAGACATCAAAATCAACCGAAAACGCGCTGAAATTTCAACCAGATTACAAGCCGGTGACGAAGTTTCGGTCTATCTTCCGGATGAATTCTTTGTGAAGCCGGAAACCGTTTATGACTTTACACGGGCAGGCAAACAGCTTTCTATCGTCTATGAGGACGAAAACATCCTGCTTTTAGACAAAAAAGCGGGTGTGCTTTGCCACCCGGACGACCGGGAATACATTGACACGCTCATCGGGCGCGTAAAACGCTATTTATATGAAAAAGGCGAATATGACCCGGACGCGGAAAACAGCTTTGTCCCCTCTTTGGTCAACCGTATTGACCGAAATACGGGTGGGATTGTCATTGCCGCGAAAAATGCGGAAAGCCTTCGGATTTTAAATCAAAAAATGAAAGACCGCGAGCTGCACAAATACTACCTTTGCGTGATACACGGTACGCTTTCACAGAAAAAGGGCATTTTAAAAGGCTTTCTTGTGAAAGACGAAAAGAAAAACAAGGTGCAGGTGCTCTCTTCCCCCGTGCCGGACGCTAAAACCATTCAAACCGCTTACACCGTTCTCGGGGAGAAAAACGGGCTTTCGCTTTTGGAGGTTAACCTCCTTACCGGGCGAACGCACCAAATTCGCGCGCATTTCGCCTCTATCGGGCACCCGCTGTTAGGCGACGGCAAATACGGTACAAATGCGCAAAACAAGCGCTTCGGCTATAAAAAGCAGTTTTTATATTCCTATAAGTTAGTATTTGATTTCACAACCGACGCAGGTCTTCTTTCCTATTTAGACGGAAAATGCTTTACGGTTTCAGACGTCTGGTTTAAAAAGGCATTTTTTGACGGCACATTATAATAGTATAAGAAACAGAACAAGAAAACGCAAAAAAATGCCCGGCACAAACTGTGTCGGGCGTTTGAAATTCCAAAAAACGAAAGTTATCTCTTGGAGAACTGCGGTGCACGGCGAGCGCCTTTGAGACCGTACTTCAATCGTCTGAGCGATGATTTTCCTTGATATTCCGGGCT